>Ga0207850_100035_pt1 | contig 144692 bp, 140 predicted proteins | sample 23E2SouthBayCA_FD_187746 | JGI IMG/M metagenome (GOLD analysis project Ga0207850, IMG submission 187746) | Aerobic enrichment media microbial communities from Eden Landing Ponds, California, USA - A23 E3 (3) (SPAdes) | ecosystem: Environmental > Aquatic > Marine > Unclassified | place...
CCCGCCGGTGCCGGGCAGGGGGTCGCCGTCGCGGCGCGCCCGCCGGACCGTCGCGACGCTCGCCCCCCACACCCGGTCGTCGGTCATCGCAACAGCGAGGAGAGCCTGCCGACGACGCGGCGCTTGGCGCCGCCGGCCGCCTGCCGGAGGCTGATCCGCCACGGCGTGCGCTTGCCCTCGACGGTGGTGTCGCCCCGCTCGATGGCGTCGAGGATGGCGTCGGCGGTGGGGTCGTCGGCGTCGACGGTCGTCACGGCCTGGCCGACCATCTCGGCGATGTGGGCGTCGCTGCCGGCGGTCTGTGGCAGGTCGTGTTCGAGCGCGAACCGCTCGGCCTGGCGGTTCGAGCGCCCCGTGATCAGCCGCGAGTTGTACACCTCGATGGCGTCGGCGGTCGCCAGCGTCTCCCGAGAGATGCTGGCCAGAACGCCGTGACGAGACTCCTGAAACGGGTGCGGGACGACCGCGATGCCGCCCAGCTCGTGGATTCGGTCGAGGGTCTCCGCGAACGGCAGTCCCGCGGGCACGAGTTCCTCGACGCCCATCGCCAGAACGTGCCCGTCGTCGGTCGAGACCTCCATCCCGGGCACCCCGATCAGGTCGTACTCGGGGGCGAGTTCGGCCGCGCGGAGACTCCCCTCGATGGCGTCGTGGTCCGTGACCGCGATGGCGTCGAGACCGACGGCTGCCGCCTGTTCGAGCAGCATCTCGACCGGGTCGCGGCCGTCGTAAGAGTGCTCCGAGTGACAGTGGAGTTCGACCGAGAGCACGCGCCGGGGTACGCGTGGCCTGGCTAAAAGCGCCCCGATACGTGGCCGTGCGCCCTACGGCGACGGACTCTCCGCCGTCGTCGAGGACCGCTCCTCGGCCCCCGCGGTCGCCGACTCGTTCGTCTCGGTCGGCTCGTCGGTGACCGCGACGAGTTCACCCTCGGGTGGCTCGGTCGTCTCCGAGCCACAGCCGCGGGAGCGCGACATCCAGCCCCCCTCGAAGTCAGTCGGGTCGCCCTCGTCGTCGCGGACGTACTCTCGGGGCCGGACATCGAGGTCGGCGTCCGCACAGGCCCGCTCGTACGCGCCGCCGCCGACGGCCACACGAGCCGCAAGCGTCGAGGTCGAGAGGTCGAACGAGGCGGTGACCCGCGACCCCTCGCAGGACCCGTCGTCGAACGACTCGCCGTCGGCGGCGTCCATCGTCCCCGCCTCGTCGCGGGCGAGTTCCGCTCCGTCGGCGTCGAACGCGACGACCGCGACGGCGGGCAGCGACCCCTCGACTCGGCGGAACGTCGCCTCGACTGTCCCCGAGAGCGCCCACCCGTCGCCGCCGTCCGCGACGGTCACGTCGCGGAGTTCGACGGGGACGCCCGGCGAACACACCCCCGGTTGGGTTCCACACCCGGCCAGCGCCGTCGCACCCGCCCCGGCGAGCGCGAGCAGTCGTCGTCTCGTCGGGCGGGGGGTGTTCGGTCGCACGGCCCCGGACCACGACGCGCAGCGACATAAGTCCGGTCGCCGACCCGCGCCGATACTGTTCAGATAAGAACGGCACCTGAGACAGCGACGACGTGACAGCTTCGGAAACCCTCTCGGGCGCCCCGCGCCCGATGACGGCCCCTTCCAGTCCCACCCCACGGTGGATTGTACAGGCAACCGTCGCTTGTCTGAACATCGCCCCCGCGGCGGACGGACCGGCTGGCCGTCCGACCGAACCGCACGTTCGTGCACATGGAAACGCATTAATCCCGGCTCGATCAACATCGCGGTGAATGAGTCTCGCCGACGCCGACCGAGAGCTCGTGGTCGAGGAACTCGGCCGAGAGCCGACCCGCGAGGAGGCGGTACTGTTCGAGAACCTCTGGAGCGAGCACTGCGCGTACCGTTCCTCGTGGCCGCTGTTGAGCGCGTTCGACTCGGCCGGCGAGGATGTCGTCGTCGGGCCGGGCGACGACGCCGCCGTCGTCTCGTTGCCCGAGGACGACGAGACGTACGTGACCCTGGGCATCGAGAGCCACAACCACCCCTCCTACGTCGACCCGTTCGACGGCGCCGCGACCGGCGTCGGCGGCATCGTCCGGGACACGATGTCGATGGGCGCCTACCCCATCGCGCTTGCGGACTGCCTGTACTTCGGCGACTTCGAGCGCGACCACTCCCAGTACCTGTTCGAGGGTGTCGTCGAGGGTATCAGCCACTACGGCAACTGCATCGGCGTCCCGACGGTCAACGGCAGCGTCGCCTTCCACGACGACTACGAGGGCAACCCGCTGGTGAACGTCGCCTGCGTCGGCGTCACCGACGAGCAGCGACTGATCACCGCCGAGGCACAGTCGCCGGGCAACAAGCTGCTGCTCGTCGGCAACGCCACGGGGCGGGACGGCCTGGGCGGGGCCTCCTTCGCCAGCGAGGACCTGGACGAGGACAGCGAGACCGAGGACCGCCCGGCGGTCCAGGTCGGCGACCCCTACACGGAGAAGCTGCTCATCGAGGCCAACGAGGTGCTGATCGAGGAGGGACTGATCCGATCGGCCCGGGACCTCGGCGCGGCGGGGCTGGGCGGGGCCACCTCCGAACTCGTCGAGAAGGGGGGCCTGGGCGCCGAGATTTGCCTCGAAGACGTCCACCAGCGCGAACCGAACATGAACGCGCTGGAGATTCTGCTCGCCGAGTCCCAGGAGCGGATGTGCTACGAGGTCCGCCCCGCGGACGTCGACCGGGTCCGGGAGGTCGCCGAGCGGTTCGACCTGGGCTGTTCGGTCATCGGCGAGGTCACCGAGGGCAACTACGTCTGCACCTTCGCGGGCGAGACCGTGGTCGACGTCGACGCCGAGTTCCTCGGTGACGGCGCGCCGTACAACGACCTCCCGTCAACAGAGCCGCCGACGCCGGAGCGCGATCTGCCCGACGTCGACGTCGAGCAGGCGGTCGAGACGGTGCTGTCGAGTCCGAACACCGCGAGCAAGCGGTGGGTGTACCGCCAGTACGACCACGAGGTCGGCCTCCGGACCGCGACCGGCCCCGGCGACGACGCCGCTCTGCTCGCCATTCGCGAGACGGCCGACGGCGACGGCGAGGGCACCGGTCTGGCGCTGTCCTCGGGCGCCGACCCCAACTGGACCGACGTCGCGCCGTACGAGGGGGCCCGCGCCGTCGCCCTGGAGAACGCGACCAACGTCGCCGCGACGGGCGCGCAGCCGCTCGCCGCCGTCGACTGTCTGAACGGCGGCAACCCCGAGAAGCCCGAGGTGTACGGCGGCTTCGCCGGCATCGTCGACGGCCTCGCGGAGATGTGCAAGCAGCTGTCGGTGCCGGTCGTCGGCGGCAACGTCTCGCTGTACAACGACTCCCCCAGCGGCCCCATCCCGCCGACGCCGACGCTGGCGATGGTCGGCACGAAGTCGGGGTTCGACGCGCCGCCGGCGCGGGCGGTCCCCGAGGCCGAATACCTGCTCGTCGGCGAACCGCGCTTCGAGGACCCCGACCTGGGCGGCTCGGAACTGCTCGCGCAGGTCGGCGGGAGCGACCGCTTCCCCGCGGTCCCCGACGACCCCGCAGCGTTCGTCGACACGCTGGCCGAGACCGCACGACTGGACTCGACGGTCGCCACCCACGATGTCAGCCACGGCGGTCTCGTCACGACGCTGGCCGAGCTGGTCACCGACGACGCCGGCGTCTCGGCGGCGCTCCCGGCGGACGCTGACCCGCTGGCGGCGTTCGCGGAGGGCACCGGCCGGGCCGTCGTCGGCACCACCGACCCCGACGCCGTCCGCGAGGCGTTCGACGGCGTCGCGCCGGTGACCACGCTGGGCGAGGGGACCGACGACCCGCGGCTGTCGCTGACCGTCGGCGACGCGGCCGTCGACCTCGACGTCGAGCGCATCCGGGCGTTGCGGGGGACCGTCACCGAGACGCTCGAGTGACCGCGCTGGAGGGACCGTCGTCGCACGCGGACACGCGCGCCGTCACCTTCAAATAGTTCTCGCCCCACCTTCCGGTGATGTCTCTCCCCCGGAGGCGGTGGCGATGAGCACCGACCCGATGGTGCTCATCGTCGAGGACGAGCCAGACCTCGCGGACCTGTACGCCGCCTGGCTCAGCGACGCCTGTACCGTCGAGACCGCCTACAACGGCTCGCAGGCCCTGGAGTCGCTGGACGGCGGCGTCGACATCGTCCTGTTGGACCGCCGGATGCCCGGCCTCTCGGGCGACGAGGTGCTGGAGACCATCCGCGACCGCGAACTCGACGCCCGCGTCGCGATGGTCACCGCCGTCGAACCCGACTTCGACATCATCCAGATGGGGTTCGACGACTACCTCGTCAAACCGGTCTCGAAGGAGGACCTGCTGGAGACCGTCGACCAGCTGCTGCTCCGGTCGACCTACGACGAGCAGATTCAGGAGTTCTTCGCGCTGGCCTCGAAGAAGGCGCTTCTGGACTCCCAGAAGACCGAGGCCGAGCTCCGTGCCTCCGAGGAGTACGCGCGGCTGGAGGATCGACTCGCGGTGCTGCGGGCCCAGATAGACGACACCATCGCGGAGCTGTCCGACCACGACGCCTACCGGCGGGTGTGCCAGGACCTCTCACGACGGAGCTAGGTCGCGTCGAACTCCAGCGTCGTGACCCCCTCGACGACGATCCGGGAGTCACCGTCCTCACCGGGGTTCTCACAGCGGATCGACCAGTCGTGCGCCTCCGCGATCTCGCGGGCGATCGGCAGTCCCAGTCCAGCGGCGTCGCCGCCCGCCTGGAACCCGACCTCGAACACCCGGTCGGGATCGCCCGGGATTGGCGGCCCGCGGTCGACGACCTCGAATCCACGGGCGTCGTAGTCGAGCAGTCGAACCGTGACGCCCACCCGGCCCTCGGCGCGGGCCGCCGTCGACGCGAACAGCCCCTCGAACAGTTTCCCGAGGCGGTCGGGGTCGGCCCGGAGGGTCGCCGGGCCGGGGCCGTCGACCTCGACGGCGGGTCGCTCGCGGGCGGTACGCTCGACGACCCGGTCCAGCCGAACGCTCTCGCGGGGGCCCAGCGAGGCCCGCCCGCGGACGAACTCTAGGACGTCGTCCAGCAGGCTGTCCGCCTGTACGAGCTTCCGGGTGGCCTCTCCCTCGGACGCCAGGGCGTCGACGGCGTCGTCTAGACGGTCGCGGACGTCTCGCTCGATGACCGCCGACACCGCCTCCAGGCGCTCTGACTGGCGTTCGAGGACCTGCTTGCGCTCTCGGAGCAGTCGCTCGCGGTCGGCGCGGTCCAGCGCGGCCTCCGCCGTGGCCGCCAGCGTGGACGTGAGATCGAGATCGGTCTCGTCGAAGGCGTCGGGCTCCAGCGCGCCGCTCATCAGCACGCCGTGAGAGCCAAGCGGGACGATGAGTTCGCTACGGATGTCCGTGTCCGGGTTGTACAGTCCCTCGACCGTGCTCAGATCGTCGTAGATCTGCGGTTCGTTCGCGCGGAACGCCTCCCAGACCAGCCCCTCGCCCTCGTTGAACCGGGGGAGTCCGCCGAGCTTCTCGTAGGCGCCCGACGAGCCGGCGATCGGGTCCAGGTAGCCCATCTCGTCGTCGATCAGCCACGCCCCGGTGATCTCCAGCCCGAGAATCTGGCTGGTGGCGTGGACCGCCATCGACGCGATCTCGAGGCGGTCTTCGGCGCCGAACAGCTGGCGAGAGAAGTCGTGCAGCGAGGTGATCACGCGGCGGTGCTCGTGGCGCTCGGTGATGTCTCGGACGATGCCGGCGACGTTGGCGGCGCCGTCCTCCAGGGGCATCATCCGAATCTCGGCGACGCGATCACGACCGTTCTCGCCGACGTAGCCCACTTCGAACTGGCGGAGCTGACCGCGACCCGACCGGAGGTTATCCAGGGCGTGGCCGATGTCCGCGAGGTCCTCGTTGCGGATCGACAGCAGTTCGGAGACGACATCGACGTGTCGGCCGCGGATGCGCTCGCGAGACACCCCCAGACCGTCCTCGACGGCGGCGTTCGTGTACCGGATGCGGTTCTGGGCGTCGATGACGAGCACACCGTCGTGGGCGTTCTCGACGACGGCCTCGTAGCGGGCCAGCTCCTTGCGGCGGCGCTTCTCCTCTGTCACGTCCTGGAGGTACACGGAGATACCGGCCTCGGAGGGGAACGCCCGCACCTCGAACCACGTCTCCAGGGGGGTGTGGTACACCTCGAAGGCGACCGGATCCTGGGTCTCCATCGCCTGGTAGAACCCGTGGGGGAACTGCGTCTCGACGGTCTCCGGGAACTCGTCCCAGATGACTCGCCCGAGCAGTTCCTCGCGGTTGCGGTCGAACAGGCCGGCCGCGGGACGGTTGAGGTAGGTGAACCGCCACTGCTCGTCGACGGAGAAGAAGGCGTCGGCGATGCGGTCGAGTACGTCCCACGTCGGGCCGTCCGCCCGCGAGCGGCGCTCGGTCATCGCCGACGGACCTCCGACCGCACCGCCGCCACCGGCCGCTCGGTGTGGTCTCCGCGTCGGAGCCGTCGCTCGGGTCGGGGCGAGTGCGTGCCGAGCGCGGCGTCGACCGCCACGGCTGTCGGTCGCTCTCGCGGGTCCATGGTTGTTCGGGATAGTGGCGGGGGGGTTATACGTTTCGTGGCCGCGGCGCTCGCTTCCCCACCGATTCGGGCGCCGCTGACCACCTTCGCGGGGTGGTCACAGGTCGACGCTCGTCCCGACGTCGGCCGCGACGGCGGCCTCGTGGACCGCCTCCGCGGCGGCGGCGTCGAGCACCGCCGACCCGACGCTCTCGACCAGCAGGATCGACTCGGGGTCCGACCGGCCCGCACGGCCGCGCATGAGATCGCCGAACGGCACCAGGTCGCCGGCGTCGATCCGGCCGTCGACGTCGCCGATCACCGCCACCTCCTCGGGGACGTCCGCGAACACGGTGGCGGCACGCTCGACCGTCCGCGCGTCGATCTCGGTCATCTCGGGGGTGTACGCGCCGACCGCGACGACGACGGTCCCCGGCGCGAGGTCGTCGCCGTCGAACACCGGCGTCTCGCTGGTCGTCGCGGTCACGACGGCGTCGGCGTCGGTGACGGCGGCGGTCGGGGAGTCGACGGCCGTCGCGTCGATGCCGCGCTCGCGCAGCTCCGCCGCGCAGTTCTCTCGCGAGGACGGTGAGTACACGCGGACGCCGTCGAGGTCGACGGCGGCGGCGACGGCCCGGACCTGCCAGCGCGCCTGTGTCCCGGCGCCGAGCACGCCCAGCGTCACCGGCCCATCGCCGGCCCGCAGTTCCCGGACCGCGAGCGCGCCGATGCAGCCCGTCCGGGCGTTCGTGATGCGGTTGCCGGCGAGGTAGGCCACCGGGAGCCCGGTGTCGGCGGCGGTCAGCGCCACCGTCGCGTTGACCGTCGGCAGGTCGCGTGCGGCGTTGCCCTCGTGGACCCCCACGAGCTTCGTCGCGTAGTGGTCGGCGCCGTGGACGTAAGCTGGCATCGCTAACCCCGTGCCGAGCGGGTCCTCCGGCGCCTCGCTGTCCAGTCCGGTCCCGACCGGGAAGTGCGGCCGCTCGGGGCGTTCGACCGCGCCGGCGGCCTGCTTGCGGAACGCCTCGGCGATCACCTCGATCAGATCGGCGAGGTCGAGCACCGACGCCACGTCCGCGTCCGAGCAGACACGTACCATGTGCGGGCCTGCATCCGGCGGCGACAAAACGGTGCCGGGGAACCCGGGCGACCACCGGCATCACGCATCCGTTTCGCATCACTTTTGCGTGCCAGGTCACAAGCCGGGAGCAACCGTGACGAACACGCAGGTGACCCTGGTGCAGATCGACAATTACGGGCCGTGGACAGTGACGCCGGAACCCCGCCGCGAGGTCGACCTCCAGACGTTGCAGTCGCGGCTGTACGCCGACCTCTCCCAGCTGGTGGGCAACCGCGACGGCTACGTGTTCTTCACGCGGTTCGACAACATGATCGCGGTGACCAACGGGATGGACCGCGCGGCTCACGAACTGGTCCAGGAGTCGGTGGGCAACCGCTACCCCGTGACGGTGAGTTTCGGCGTCGGGACCGCCGCCTCGCCCGTCGAGGCGCTGACCGCCGCCACCGAACGCGTCCAGGCGGCCGGCAGCGCCCAGGACGGCGACCGCACGGAGGTGCTCGCCGGCGAGTTCGCCGACGAACCCACCGGCGAGGACGTCCACATCGCCCACTTCGACGTCGTCGACGCCACGGGCAAGTACACAGACCAGTTGAACGCCTTCGACTCGTTCATCCACATCGAGCAGGGGTACGCCGCCCTGATGCGGTACATGCGACGGGCCAACGACGCGCTGTCCTTTTTCGTCGGTGGCGACAACGTCATCGCGGTCGCGCCGTCGCTGTCCGCGGAGGCCTACCTCGACGCCATCGAGCACGTCGAGGACACCGTCGATGTCGAACTGCAGGTCGGCGTCGGCACCGCCAGCACCGCCCACGAGGCCGGCATGGCCGCGAAACACGCCCTGGAGGTCTGTCGCGAAGACGGCACGCGCGTCGAGTTCGGCGCCGCCGAGTGAGCGTCGCACCAACCCGAATACTTCGGCGAACACCTGCATAAAACTGCCGCAGGTAGGTTTTTCCGGGGTCGTGTCGTCCGTTCACACATGGACACCGACGTCCCGATACGCGAGGTGATGACCCGCGACTACGTCGGCGTCAGCGAGTCGGACACCATCGCGGACACCGTCGCGGTGATGCGCGAGTCTCGGTCGAGTTCCGCGGTCGTGCTGCGGGGCGAGGACGCCGTCGGCATCGTGACCGAGTGGGACCTCGTGGGACTGCTCGACGACGAGGACCGCTCGACCGACGCCGCGGTGTCGTCGGTGATGTCCAGTCCCGTCGTCTCCGCGCGGGCCGACGCGACCCTCGCGGAGGCCGCCGCGACGATGACCGCAGAGCACATCCGGAACCTGGTCGTCACGGAGGGCCGCGAGTTCGTCGGCGTGCTCACCCAGCGAGACGTGATCGCGGCGATCGGATCGCGCCGTGCGACGCCGGGCCAGAACCGCGAGTCGCCACCGACTGCCACCGCCGGAACGACGAACGACGACGGGAGTCGACTCGCCATCGCCAACGGCGGCGACGCGTTCCGCAGACAGGGCATCTGCGAGGGGTGTGGGGCGCTGGCCGACGCCCTCTGGGAAGCCAACGGCCAGTTCCGCTGCGAGAACTGCCACGGCGTCTGACCCGGGCCCTCTCGTCCGGCGCTGGTGTCCGCCCGACCGAGGCGGCTCCGTCCAGAGACTCGCCGAGACGGGGCCGTTGCGAGGCGCGGGGTCCGTCGGAACACCCCGGACGGGACCGGGATATTCACCGTACCACTCGGGTTTCGCGGGGGCACTTTTATATAGGTGTGAGGCGATCACACGCATATGTCACAGGACAAAGACAGACGGTCCCTCGTAGAGGGTGCTCAGAGACGTGACGTGCTGAAGGCGGTCGGTGCCGCCGGCATGGCCGGCCTCGCCGGATGTGCGGACATCATCGGCGGCGGCGGCGGTGGCCTGGAGGTCGACGCCCAGGTCGAGGACACCGCGACCGACCCGAGCACGGGGACGGCGGCAGCGGAGACGCTCGTCAACGACGGCTACCCGTTCGTGTGTGGCTCGGCGTCCTCGGGTGTGAACGTCCCGGTCTCGGAGCAACAGTTCATCCCCAACGAGGTCGTCGGCTGCTCGCCGTCCTCGACGGCACTGTCGGTGACGAACCTCGAGGACAACGACTACATCTTCCGAACGGCGCCGTCCGACCGACTCCAGGGCCGCGTGATGGCCCAGGTCGCGGCCGAACGGCGTGACGCGAGTTCCGCCGCCACGCTGTACGTCAACAACGACTACGGCCAGCAGCTGTCGAACCGCTTCAGCAACGTGTTCGAGGACACCTTCGACGGGACCGTCCAGGCCCAGGTCGCGTACAACCAGGGCGAGTCGTCGTACACGTCGGTGATTCAGGACGCGCTGGCGGACGGCCCCGACATCATCAACGTCATCGGCTACCCCGAGGACGGCGCCCAGCTGTTCCGGGACTACTACTCCCAGAGCAGCGGCGACAGCGAGATCATCGTCCCGGACGGTCTGCGAGACGCCGGCCTGCCGGGGCAGGTGGGCAACGACATGGCGAACGTCATCGGCACGGCGCCCGCCGCTGGCGGTCCCCAGCAGGAGGCGTTCACCAGCAAGTACGAGGACGAGTACGGCGAGGCGCCGGGCGTGTTCACCGCCCAGTCGTACGACGCCGTCGCCCTCGGCATCCTCGCGAATGCGGCCGCCGGCGAGAACAGCGGCACCGCCGTCCGCGACCAGCTCCGCAACATCGCCAACCCCGACGGGACGACGGTCGGCCCGGACAACTTCGTCGAGGGCGTCGAGATGGCGGCCGACGGCGAGAACATCAACTACCAGGGCGCCTCCTCGGCGACGAACTTCGACCAGAACGGTGACCCTGCCTCCGCAGCGTACTCCATCTGGGAGTTCCAGGGTCAGGACGCCGACACCGTCAGCAACATCGCGGTCGAGAACTTCGAGGGCCAAAACCCCGACGGCAACGGGCCCTCGGCCGACGAAATCAACGGCAGCGACGGCGAGCGGACGATTCGCGTGGGCATCCTCCTGCCGGAGACGGGCAACCTCGCCTCCGTCGGTGGGCCGATGATCAACGCCGCGGAACTGCCGGCGATGGAAGTCAACGACGCCGACATCTAGTCGCCCGACACTGCACTCCGATTTCTTCGACGGCGGTCGCGACGGGCAGCGACGACGCTGCGAGACGACCTGGCGAAGAGTGGAACGACCCGACCGCGCGGCCCGGTCAGCCGCCCAGGAAGTCCTGGCGAACTTCGGAGTCGTTCAGCAGTTTCGTTCCGGCGTCCTCGTACCGGTTCTGGCCGTTGACGAGGACGTACCCGCGGTCACAGCGTCGCAGCGCCTCTTTGGCGTTCTGCTCGACCATCAAGATCGCGGTGCCGTCCTCGTTGATGCGGTCGATCCGGTCGAACATGTCGTCGACGAGGTCCGGCGCGAGCCCGGCCGACGGCTCGTCGAGCAACAGCAGGTCGGGTTCGAGCATCAGCGACCGACCCATCGCGACCATCTGCTGCTGGCCGCCGGACATGTTGCCGGCCTTCTGATCGCGGCGTTCCCGGAGGATGGGGAACCGGTCGTAGACGGCCTCCAGGGCGTCCTGGGGAACCTCGTCGAGGATGTACGCTCCCATCTCCAGGTTCTCCTGGACGGTCAGGGAGGCGAACACGTTGTCGTTCTGGGGGACGTAGCCCATCCCTCTCGTGATGATGTCTTCCGGGTCGAGCTCGGTGATGTCTCCGTCGTCGAACGTGATCGACCCGCCCATGTAGCTCGTGAGCCCGAACACGGACTTCATCACGGTCGACTTGCCGGCCCCGTTGGGGCCAACCACGGTGACGTATTCGCCGTCCTTGACATCCAAGTCGACGTCGGTGAGAATCTGGAGGTCGCCGTAGCCGGCGTCCAGGTCTCGGACCTGCAGGAGGCTGTCCTCCCAGGTGTCGACGTCGCGTTTCGCCCCCGCGGCGTCGGCAGAGTCGGTCTCGCTCTCGCTCATTGGTTGCCTCCCAGGTAGGCCTCGATGACCTCCTCGTTGGACCTGACCTCAGACGGCGTCCCCTCCATGAGGACGTTCCCCTGGTGCATGACGATGACCCGTGAACAGTTCTCCATGATGAGATCCATGTCGTGTTCGACGATGAGGAAGGTGTACCCCTCCTCGCGCAGTTCGTGGATGTGATCGAGCAGTCGTTCCTCCAGCGAGGGGTTGACCCCCGCGAACGGTTCGTCCAGCAGCAACATGTCCGGCTCCGTCAGCAGCGCCCGGGCCAGTTCCAGCAACTTGCGCTGCCCGCCAGAGAGATTGCCGGCGTACTCGTGGGCGAGGTGGTCGATGTCGAAGAACTCCAGGATGTCCCAGCAGCGTTCGAGTACCTCCTTCTCTTGCTCGACGACCGCCTGACGCGACCACGGCAGCAACGATCGCCACAGCGTCTCCCCCTGTTGTCCCTTCGGGGCGAGCATCATGTTCTCCATGACGGTCATCTCCTCGAGTTCCCGAGCGATCTGGAACGTCCTGACCAGTCCCCGGTTGGCGACCTGGTGCGGGGACAGCCCCGTGATCTCCTCGCCGTTGAACTGGACGTTGCCGGCCGTCGGCCGGTGGACGCCGGTGATGCAGTTGAACGTCGTCGACTTTCCGGCGCCGTTGGGGCCGATGAGCCCGGTCATCGTCCCGGCCTCCACCTCGAAGGAGGTGTCGTCCACGGCGACGATGCCGCCGAACTCCTTGCGCAGCCCCTCGACTTTCAGCGGGACGTCCTCGAACTCCGGAGAGGACTCCGCGAGCGCGCCGGGGCCCTCTGCGGTGGCCTCGGCGTCGTCGCCGTCCGCCGACTCCGCGCCAGCCGTCGCGCCGCCGGCATCGGGCGGGTCGACCTCGGTGTCACTCATCGCCCTCACCTCCCACGTCGCGGCCGCCGTCGGTCGCCGCGGCCTCGGTGCCGGTCGTCCGCCTGCCGGCACGCAGCGGGATGCTGGCGGCCTCCTCTTTGCGGTGGCCCAGCAGCCCCTGCGGGCGGTTGTGCATCAGCCAGATCAGCGCCAGTCCCATGATCACCCGCTGGAGCGAGCGGATGTTGCCGACGACGTAGTAGATCAACGGGACCGGATCGATGGACGACACCAGCGGGCCCATCGCCTGGCCGAAGCTGTTGGGAGCGTCGACCTCGAACACGGTCTCGATGACGTTTTTCAGGTACAGCGGCCCCTGGAACAGCGCCGCGGCGAACACCGCGCCACCGAGGACGCTGCCGGTGTTCGACCCGGCGCCACCGATGATCAGTGCGATCCAGATGTAGAACGTCAGCCGGGGGCGGAACGTGTTGGGCGTGATCGTCCCGGCCTGCATGTACCAGAGGATTCCGCCCAGACCCATCAGCGCACAGCCCAGCATGAACGCCTTGATTTTGAACCGGTTGGTGTCCTTGCCCAGCGACTGGGTCGCCTCCTCGTCCTCGCGAATCGCCTTCAACACGCGGCCGAACGGCGAGTTCCCGAGTCGACGGAGCACGACGTAGTAGGCGACCACGAACAGCAACAGCACCACGCCGTACAGCAGGTTCTGGACCACCGGCTCCGGATTGTTCCGTATCACTGTCCCCGTGAGGTCGACGAGAGCGTTGTACGGTCCGGTCAGGTAGGCGAACTCGATGAACGACATCAGCGGGTCGAATCCCCACAGGAGGCCGCTGCCACCGCCGAAGCCGGTGTCGTACCCCAACAGCGTGAACTCCTGGAACGTCCCCGAGAGGAAGGTGAACCGGACGATCTCGCTCATCGCGATGGTGACGATGGCGAGATAGTCCGCACGCAGTCGCAACGCCGGCAGCGCGACGGTCACCCCCAGCAGCGCGGCGGCCAGAGTGCCGACGACGATGGCGAGCCAGATCGGCAGTCCGAACCCGCCCGCACCGCTGGCGGTCCCCTCCGGTGACTTCGCGGCGACCGCCATGACGTAGATGCCGACGGCCATGAACCCGACGATGCCGATGTTGAACAGGCCGGTGTACCCCCAGTGGAGGTTCAGCGCCAGCGCCAGCAGCCCGAACACCCCGATGTAGAAGGTGAGATTCGCGATGGCGTTGATCTGGCCCCGCGGGCTGAACCCGATGATCAGGGCGGTCCCGAAGTACACCGCGTAGATGGCCGCCAGCAGACCCAGCACCATCTCGAGGTCGCTGTCGAACCGCTCCTCTATCTCGCCGGAGATGCGCTCGACGACGCTCATGCTGTCTCTATCCCCCCGAAGATGCCTTGCGGACGAACCAGCAGGAACACGATCATCACGGCGAACGCCGCCGCGCGGCCGAACGCCGACGGGATCCAGATGACCGCCAGGTCAGCGGTGAGCCCGATGATCAGTCCGCCGACGATGGCGCCGTAGATGGAGCCGATGCCGCCGAGAATCACGGCCGCGAAGATCAGCAGCAACAGCAGCCAGCCGTCGAAGTACCCCAGCGTGCCCTTCCAGAGGACGAACATGAACCCGGCGACGCCGGTCAGTCCGCCGCCGATGATCCAGGTGTAGCGGACCACCTGCTCGGTCGGGATGCCGGTCACCCGGGCGAGGTCCTGGTTGTCCGCCATCGCACGCATCGCCTTGCCGAGTTTGGTCCGCTGCAGGAGGAGGTGGACCCCCACCATCAGCACGACCGAGACGGCCGCAAGCGCCACGTCGTGGGCGCCGAAGTTGACGGTGCCGTCGGACAGCGTGAGCGCCCAGTCGGGCTGGCTCGTCGTCACGCCGCGCTTGGAGCCGCCGAACACGAACAGCATCAGGTACCGCAGGGCGAACGCCACCCCGATGCTCGTGATCAGCAGCGTGATGCCCGAGCGATCCCTGATCGGCTTGTAGACGTACTTATCGACGGCGAGCGCCAGTGCGATGGTCGCACCGCCGGCGACGAGCAGTCCCGCGAACACCGCCACCGGCGTCGTCCAGACGCCGATGCCCAGCGTGCCACCGAACACGGACCCGTTCGCCCCGACCAGCAACAGCGAGCCGATGTTGGCCTCGGAGCCGAACCCACCGGCGATCAGGTACGTCACCGCCCACCCGGAGAACGCACCCCAGGTGATGTAGTCCCCGTGCGAGAAGTTCGCGAAGTTGAGGATGCTGTACGTCATCGACAGGCCGATTCCCGCCAGCCCGATGACCAAGCCCCGCAGGATGCCGGACTTGATGACGATTCCGAGTCGAGCGGCGTCGAGTGACCCGGTCGCGACCTGCCGGACCAGGTCGACCCCCAGGAGCACGAGCCCCAGTATCAGCCCGGCCCGTAGCGCGAACCCCGTCGGGTTCGACGTGAACAACTCCCGTCCGCGTGCGTACGATTCACTCACACCCATGTCGTCCCACCCTTCGAAGGCCAGTACGTAAACTCTTCGTTCAGTTCACCTGATCCGACGACAGAATCACCGGACGCCTCCGGGCAGGACTGAACCCTCTCCGGCGTGGCGCCGCCCGAGCGCGTGTGCCACCGTCCGAGGGCGTTGCCGCGACGTCGGTGCGCGACCGAGAGTTCGAAGGGCAGCGGCGGTATGGGGCCAACTTTTTAGACGAATCGGTCGGTACGTCCGGACGGTGTGTCACCTGCTGGCACCCGGTGCGGATGGGGCCGGGTGTCGAGACACGCCGGTGGCGCCCCGCCAGGGGACACGACGCGTGACGAGAGCTGTTGTCGCCGAGTGCCGGCGAATCAGGTCTCGAAGGCGGTCGAGAGGGGTCGGCCAGGCGGGCCGAGCGTGGCTCGTCAGATGCCGAACGTCGCCCGCACCATGTCGCGGGTGCCGGGCCCGAGTCCGACCGCCAGCACCGCCACCAGGAGCATGATCGTGTAGCGCTCGCTGTCCTCGTCGAAGACGGTCTCGTCGAAGATCCAGATCACGCCGACCGCGGCGACCAGTTTCACCAGCAGGAACGGCCAGGCGTCGCCGGTGACGTCGGTCACGGACGCGGGCAGGACGGCGTCGGTCGTGTTCACGACCCAGCGGTTGACGGGGTGTTTCGGCGTGAGGTCGGCCGGCAGGCCCAGCTCCTGGGCCCAGTCCAGACCGATCACGTTCGCCGACCCGTCGACTGCCTGCCCGAACAGCACCAACAGGCCGATCTCCTCGGTGCCGCGGTTGAGCTGGGGGGCGAACCGCTCGATCGCCCACCACACCGCGGCGGTCGACCCGAGCGCGAGCACCCCGACGGTCAGGAGAATCTCGGGGTGGAAGTCGACGTAGGGCTTCGTCGCCGAGAGGAAGACGAGGTACCCCAGCGAGGCCAGCAGCGCGACGGTGCCGACGCCCGCCAGCGGATACTCGTAGCCGCGGTCGAGCAGGTCGTGTTCGGCGTACTTCCCGAACACGACGCCGAACACGGCGACCGCGAACACGGTGAAGTAGATGACGGGGCTGATGAACAGCGAGTTCAGCGGGTACTGCATCGGCACCGTCGGGACCTCCGCGGCGGGCACGCCCGAGCGAAGCGCCTCCTCCCGTGCGAGGCGGGCGGCGTCGCTGGCGTCCTCGACGACCCGCAGGACACCGCCGAAGAACATGTACGGCAGCAGGGCGACGTAGCCGGCCCGGTAGCGCTCGATCTCCAGGCGGCGCACCAGCAGCGCGACGCCGACGAGCATCAGGATCAGCACGACCGCGTAGCCGATCTCCGAGACGAGCGTGTAGCCCGGTTCGGAGACCGGTCCGACGCGCGAGACGCCCTCCATCGTCCCCGGGTCACAGCCGCTCTCGATCTTCCGCCCACCACAGTACTGCACCTGCTCCCAGCCGTGAGCGTCGGCGTACACCGGCCCCCAGAAGTACCGCCAGATGAACCCGACCCACACCTCGCGGGTGAACAGCGCGGAGCCGAGCGCGAGACCGCCGGCGAGCGCCCCGACGACCCCCAGCCACAACCGTTGGAGGCCGCCGGCGCGGGCGACGGCTCTAACCAGCAGTCCGCCGGAGTCCGTCGCGGCCGGCCCGCCGTCGTCCACGGTCTCGTCGCCCTCCTCGGGCGTGCCGTCCCCGTCGGCAGCGGGCTGGGCGGCGTCGCGCGATTCGTCGTCCATGTTGCACAGGCCGGTGCGGCCCGGATTTTACCCTTCCGGTCTCGTGTGGCCAGCTCGCACGGCGGGTGGGGTCAGGACTCGACGGGGTCGGCGAGCACCTCGCGAACGATCCAGGCCTCGACGACGGCGCGGTCGCTGTGCTCGCCGGGCGCCGCCAGCACCGCCTCGCTCTCCTCGCGCATGCGGCGCTCGGTCGGGCCGTGGTCGGGTTCCTCGCGGACGTCGTTCAGCAGCGCCTCGAAGTCCTCTCGCAGGTCGAACGAGGCTCGCGCGACGTTGCACCGGGGTAACGGACTCATGCCGGTCTCCAGGGTGAGCTCCCGAACCGTCTCCCAGCAGTCCGCACAGAAGTGGATCGACACCTCGCCCTCGATGTCCCGCCAGGCGATGGGCCCGCTGTGCTTCATCGCCGGCACCGCCCGCGGCGGGAGGTCGATCCGGGTGTCGGTGTCCGGGTCGTCGCACAGGCAGCACGGCTGCTCGGTCTTCCCGGTGTACATCGGTCGTAACTGAGGACTGCGCGGGCAAATAGTCCGCGGCACCGGGTCGCCCGGAGTCCCTGGCGTGTGAGCGACCGGACGATCAGGTGTCGAACCAGATCACGAACTCGTCGCCGATCGGGAACGCGACGGGCTCGGCGCCGCCGGAGTGGTCACTCGCCTTCGAACTCGGGCTCGCGGTCGCCCATGAACGCCGTGACGCCCTCCATGACGTCGTCGGTGTTCATCAGGTGGCCGAACGCCTGGTTCTCGATCTCCAGGCCGGCGTCGGTGTCCTCGCGGCCCTTCAGCATCGCGCGCTTGGTGTAGCGCTGTGCGACCGGCGGGCCGGCAGCCAGATCGGCGGCGAACTCGTGGGCGCGGTCCGCGAACTCCGCGACGTCGACGACCTCGTTGACGAAGCCGTAGTCGGCCATCGTCTCGGCGTCGTAGTCCTGGTCGGCGGTGAAGATGATCTCCTTGGCGCGGCCCTCGCCGACGATGTGGCGCAGGCGCTGGGTGCCGCCCCAGCCGGGCAGCAGGCCGAGGTTGTGCTCGGGCTGGCCGAACTGCGAGCGCGGCGTGGCGATGCGCAGGTCCGCGCAGGTCGCCAGTTCCATCCCGCCGCCGTAGCAGTAGCCGTCGATGGCCGCCAGCACGGGCACGTCCGCTTCCTCCAGTTTCCCGAACGTCTGCTGGCCGTGGCGGGACAGTTCGACCGCGCCCAGCGGGTCGGCGCCCCCGGCGGCCATGCTCTGGACGTCCGCCCCCGCGGAGAACGCCTTCTCGCCCTCGCCGGTGAGCAGGATGGCGCGGACCTCGTCGTCGTCCTCGAGGACGTCGATGGCCTCGTTCAGTTCGTCCAGCAGGTCCGCCGAGATGGTGTTCATCCGGTGGGGGCGGTCGATGACGACGTGGCCGACCATGTCGCCGGGGTACTCGATGCGGATCGTGTCGAAGTCGACGCCCGCGGCCTCGTCGTCGCTCCCGCCGTGGAACCCGCCGGCCTCGACGAACTCCGCGAGGTGTTCGGACGGTTCGTAGCGCGGGTGGCCCGTCTCCTCGTAGGCGTCCGCCAGAGCGTCCTGCAAGGCCGCCAGCCCGTGGTCGTCGGTCATCTTCGCCGGGCCCTCGGGGAACCCGGCGCCGAGCATCACGGCCTCGTCGATGTCGTCGACGTCCGCGACGTCCTCGCCGACGAGGTGGGCGATCTCGTTGGCCATCGCGGCCAGCAGGCGTTCCTTGACGACGTCGCTGTGCTCGTCGGTCGGGATGTCCGGGCCGTCACCGTCCTCGTAGTCGTAAAAGCCCTTGCCGGTCTTCTTGCCGAGGTTCTCCGCCTCGACCTTCTCGGCGAGCAGCGGGCACGGCTCGTAGGCGTCGCCCAGCACGTCGTGCATGTACTCCAGAACGTGGAAGCCGACGTCGACGCCGACCATGTCCGCGAGTTCGAACGACCCCATCGGCAGACCCACGTCGAACTTCGTCGTCGAGTCGACCGCCGCGACCGTCGCGACGTCGTCGTGGACCAGCCACGCGGCCTCGTTCATCAGGGGGACGAGGATGCGGTTCACGATGAACCCGGGGCTGTCCTTGCGGACGCGGACGGGGCTCTTCTCGAAGTCCTCGGCGAGCGCCTCGATGGTGTCCATCGTCTCGTCGGCCGTGTGGGCCCCGGAGATGACCTCGACCAGTTGCATCCGGACCGGCGGGTTGAAGAAGTGCATCCCGCAGAACTGCTCGGGGCGCTCGGTCACCTCCGAGAGGTCCGTGATCGAGAGACTGGAGGTGTTGGTGGCGAAGATGGCACGGTCCGGGGCGTGCTCTTCTACGTCGGTGTAGACGTCCTTCTTGATGTCCATCTTCTCGGGGACCGCCTCGATGACGACGTCGGCGTCGCCGACGGCCTCCGCGACGTCGACCAGCGGCGTGATGCGGTCGACGGTCGCCGCTCGCTCGTCCTCGGTGATCTGCTCTTTCTCGGCGAGCTTCTCCAGGCTCCACTTGATGTCGTCGTAGCCGCTCTGGACGAACTCCTCGTTGATGTCACGCAGGGTGACATCGTAGCCGGCCAGCGCGGCCACCTCGGCGATGCCGTGGCCCATGTTGCCCGCTCCGAGAACCGCGACGGTGTTGATATCGTCTAGCTCCATGATACGATCCACGACTGGTACCCGTTTCAACGTTTCCCTATGCGTGCCGGAAACGGGACTTGCGTTTATTGACGGTTACAAACAACTTTACGTCGCGATGCGGTACTGACACCCATGGATTTTGCACTAACCGAAGAGCAACAACAGATTCGCGACGAGGTGCGACGGTTCGCCGAGAACGAGGTCGAACCCGTCGCCAAGGAGTACGACGTCGAGGAGAAGTACCCCCACGAGGTGATGGACAAGGCCGCCGAGATGGGGCTGACCGGCGCCGGCATCCCCATCGATTACGGCGGAGCAGGCTACAGCAACCTCGAGTCGGCGATCATCACCGAGGAACTGTTCGCGGTCGACCCCGGCATCGGCCTGTGTGTCACCTCCGCCGCCTTCGGTGCCCACGCCATCATGGGCTTCGGCACCGACGACCAGAAGGAACGGTTCCTCCGACCAGTCGCCGAGGGCGACGCCATCATGGGCGCAGCCATCTCCGAACCCGACACCGGGTCGGACGTCTCCTCGGTGTCCACCCAGGCCACCAAGGACGGCGACGAGTGGGTGCTCAACGGCAACAAGATGTGGATCACCAACGGCTCGATCGGTGACTACTTCGTCGTCCTCTGCCAGACGAACCCCGACGCCGACGGCAAGTACAACGGGTTCTCCCAGATCGTCGTCGAGTCCGATCGCGACGGCTTCGAGGCCGACAAGATCACCGGGAAACTGGGTATCCGCGCCTCCGACACCGCCGAACTCATCCTGAACGACGTCCGCGTCCCCGAGGAGAACCTCATCGGGACCCAGGACGCCGGCTTCCTCCAGCAGATGCAGTTCTTCGACGAGACCCGCACCGCCGTCGCCGCCCAGGGCGTCGGCATCGCCAAGGGCGCCGCCGAGGCTGCCCTGGAGTACGCCGAGGACCGCGAGCAGTTCGACCGCCCCATCGCCGACTTCCAGGCCATCCAGCACAAGCTCGCCGAGATGCACACCAACATCGAGGCGGCGCGCAACCTCACCTACAAGGCCGCGTGGAACGTCGACCAGGGCGAGGACATCACCAAACTCGCCTCGATGGCCAAGGAGTACGCCTCCCGCGTCGCCGTCGACGTCGCCAACGAGGCCGTCCAGATTCACGGCGGCGCCGGCTTCGTCAACGACTTCCCCGTCGAGCGGTTCTACCGCGACGCCAAGATCACCCAAATCTACGAGGGCACCACCGAGATTCAGAAGAACATCATCGCGCGGGAACTGCTCGGGAAGGGCTTCTAGACCACCTTTTTTCGCCTCGGGTGCGCTCGCGTTGCGAGCGCACCCGAGGCGAAAAAACGTGGGCGAAAAAAGCCGCTCGCTCACTCCGTTCGCTCGCGGGTTCTATCGCTGACTGCGCCGCAACCGCCGCCGCCCTCGCTACCGCATCATAACAGCCCCCGCTACCGCCACCGCTCCGCTACCGCCACTCCCCGGCGTTTCGCTCTCGCCAGCGTGATTCGGGCGGTCAGCCCTCGTCGATCCAGGTCTCGTGGAGGTCGAGCCACGCCAGTCCGCACGGGGCGGCCTCGTCCTCGCGGAACAGCGCGGTGCTGATCCGGCCCGTCTCGGTCCCGTCGCGGGTCTGCCACTCCTCGTAGCGCACGGTAGCGTGCGTGCCCATCTCGCGGACGACCTCAACGTCGCGAATCTCGATGTCGAACTCGTCGGGGTCGTCCCGATCGAACGACTCTCGAACCATCCGCAGGACTGCGTCCCGGTCGTGACGCGTCCCGTCGGGTGCGACCATCTCGAAGGTCGGCGCCATAGAATGCTCCATCCGCTCGAAGTCGGCGGGGCCGGCCTCCCCGGCGTACCACTCCACGAAGAAGTCGTGCAAATCCTCGATCGCGACCGCGTAGCGCGAACGCTCGGCCATGCGAGACCGTCCGCGCCGAACCTAATCAGCGTGTCGGGCCGGCCACAAGCGCTTTTCCCGTCGATGACCAATCTCAGTCAAGAGATTCTTCACGGTTGGCCGCCGCGACGGCCACCTCCACAGATGTTCAAAGACCCGCTCCCGTACCTCGTCTTGCTTGGCCTGACCGCCGTCCTCACGACGGTGACGGCAGTCCGACTTCGGGAGACCGACGACCGCGACGCGACGCAGTACCGCGTGTTGTTGGTATTGTTCGCGGCGGTCGTGATCTGGAACGTCACCGCCCTGTTCGACGGGATCGGAATCTCGCCGACGGTCTCCTATCACTTCAACCGGCTCAACTACCTCGGCATCCCGGTGGTCGGCGCCGCGTGGTTCGCGTTCGCACTCGCCTACAGCGACCGCGGCGAGTTCCTCACCCGCCGGGTCGTCGCGCTACTTGCCGTCGAACCGATCCTGATGAATCTCGTGGTCTGGACCAACGACGTCCACGAGCTGGTCTGGACGCTCGACTGGGGGGCGGCGCCGATCGTCACGACCGGACACGGTCCGCTGTTCTGGGTCCACGTGACGTACATGTACGTCCTCACGATGGCCGGCGTGGTCGTGATGATCGACGTCATCAGTCGGCGCGAACGCGTCTTCCAACTCCAGAGCGTCATCCTCGGCATCGGCGCCTTGCTGCCGGTCGTCGGGAACGTCCCGTACCTCGCCGGCACCTTCGACGTCGATCCGACCCCGGTCATGTTCGGCTTCAGCGCCCTGCTGTACTACTGGGCGATCGAGTACACCAGCCTGGGCTCGGTCAGTCCGATCGCCCGACAGACGGTCATCGACACGATGAGTGCGGGGATGTTCGTCCTCGACGAGGGGGACCGCCTCGTCGACGTGAACCGCCAGGGGCGGCGGCTGCTCGGCGCCGACAGCGATGTCGACGTCGTCGGACGACCGGCGAGCGAGGTGCTCGGCGACCGGCGGGACGTCCTCACGCGGTTCGAGGGGGTCGTCCAGGGCACCGAGACGATCGCACTCGACACCGAGCGCGGCCACCGGTACTACGAGATAGAGGTCTCGCCCGTGACCGACGGCGACGAACGGGTCGGGCGACTGTTCCTGGTTCACGACGTGACCGACCGCCAGGAGCGCGAACGGACCCTGAAGCGCAAGAACGAACAACTCGAGGAGTTCGCCTCGGTCGTGAGCCACGACCTCCGGAACCCGCTGAGCGTCGCCCGCGGGTACGTCCAGACGATCGAAGACGCGACCGACGACCCGCAGATCGAAGAGTACGCCGCCGAAGCCGAGACGTCCCACCAGCGCATGGAGACGCTCATCGACGACATCCTCTCGATGGCCCGTGAGGGTGCCACCGTCGAGAACCCCGAACCACTCCCCGTCGCCGAGGTCGCCCGAGACGCCTGGGCGAACGTCGAGACGGGGTCGGCGAGTCTCGCGACGACCGAGGCGGCCGATCGGACGACGGTCCTCGGCGACCGCGACCGCCTGCAACGGGCCTTCGAGAACCTGTTTCGGAATTCCGTGGAACACGGCGGCGACGGCGTCACGGTGACCGTCGGCTGCGAGACCGGTGACGAGACGGCGTTCGTCGATCCCGAGGCCAGGACCGTGTTCGTCGCCGACGACGGCCCGGGCATCCCCGAGAGCGAGCGCGAGAGCGTGCTGGAACAGGGGTACACGACGGACCAGGAGGGGACGGGCTTCGGACTGGCGATCGTTCAAAAGATCGCGGAGGCCCACGGCTGGTCCGTGCGCGTCGAGGAGAGCGAGTCGGGCGGCGCGAAGGTCGTCTTCGCCGGCGTCGAGATGCCCCGACGAGTCGCGACCGACGGCGGCGACGGGAACTGACCGAATCCCCGCGTCACTCCGTCGCGGGGTCGTGCTCCTCGAACCACTCCGTGACCGTCTCCAGACGGTGGGTCGCCTGTTCCGGACCGCCGTAGGCGTGAGGCAGGTTCGGGTAGACGACGAGTTTCGCCGGGACGCCCTGCTTCTTCACCGAGACGTACAGCTGCTCGGCCTGCGTGGGCGGACACCGCCAGTCCTCACCGCCGGCGGTCACCAGCAGCGGCGCGTCGACGTCGCCGACATCTGTGATGCTGGAACTGCGCTCGTAGGTCTCGGGGTCCTCCCACGGGAGGCCGAAGTCGTCGGCCCACCAGACGTGACTGTCGTCGGTGCCGAACGCCGACCGGTAGTCGTAGACGCCGTGCTGTGCGGCGCCGGCAGTCGCGATGTCCGAGCGGGTCAGCACGTAGGCGGTGTTCACCCCGCCCTGCGAGAACCCGGTGACGAACACCCGGTCGTCGTCGATCCAGCCGCGCTCGGCGAGGTGTTCCACCCCGGAGACGACATCGGCCGTCTCGCGGGGGCCCCAGTCGCCGCGGATGGCCTCCGAGAACGCCCGCCCGTAGGAGGTGGACCCGCGGTAGTTCACCTGCAGGACGACGTACCCACGCGAGGCCCAGTAGTGGGTCTGGAACGAGTAACTCGGGCTGTCGTACGCCGTGGGCCCGCCGTGGATGTCGACGACGACGGGGCGCCCGTCGGGGTCCTCGCCGGCCCAGTACGCCAGCGCCTCGACCGTGATGTCGTCGCTCTCGTAGGTGACGCGCTCGCACTCGACGGTCGAGTCCGGTGCCTGCGTCTCGCTGAGATCGGTCAGGTGGGTCGCCTCGCCGCCGACCGCGATGGCGGCCGCCTCGCGGGCGTTCGGTCCCGTGACGACCGCGCCGACGACCTCGCCGGCGTCGTCGACCGAGAGCCCGCCGTACGGCAGCACCTCGGTGAACTCGTCCTGACCGGCGAACGCCGGCGATCTGGTGCCGTCGAGAGCGACGCTCGTGAGGCGGGTCAGCCCCTCGTCGCCGACCGCGGCGACCAGGTCCTCGCCGGCCCACGCCGCGGTCATCACGGTCCGGTCGAGGTCCCCCGTGAGCGACTCGTAGTCCTCGCGGGCGGCGTCGGTGACGTACAGGTCGCTCGGGACGTGCTTGTTCTCCGGATGCGACCCGACGAACGCCAGGCGCTCGCCGTCGGGACCCCAGTCGTGGCTCCCGACGGAGAACTCACCGTCGGTGACCCGCTCGGGATCGGGGTCGTCGGCATCGGGATCGATCGTGAACAGGTCCGTGACGTAGGTGTCGTCCGGGTCGTCGCCGGCGTTGGTCCGGTAGGCGATCAGGCCGCTCGGCCCCCAGGCGGGGGAGAGGCCGCCGCCGGCGAGTTCGACCATCGCCCCCTCGGCGGTCGCGGCGTCGAGGCGTCGCTCCTCGCGGCTCTCGACGTCGACGACGAACAGGTACGTCGCCACGTCGTCGAGCCACCCACGTCCGTTGACCTTGTGCTGGAGGCGTTCGACCTCGATCGGGCCGTCGTCCTCGCGGCTCTCGAGGTACTCGCGCTGGTCCTCGGTCGGGTCCCGGGCGGAGACGGCGATGCGCTCACCGTCGGGCCCCCAGTCGAAGTCCGTCACGCCCTCGGTGCGGGTCGTGACCTGCCGGGCATCGCCGCCGCGGTCGAGGTCGAACACCCAGACCTGGCGCTCCTCGTCTCCGACTCCATCGTCGTCCTCGTCGTCCGCGTCGCCCTCGTCATCCGCGTCCTCTCCGTCGCCGTCGCTCTCCGCATCGTCTGCGTCGTCGTCTTCGGCCTCCTCGTCGTCCTCGTACTCCCGCTCGGCCCTGATCTCGGCGTCGGCCTCGCGAGCGGCCAGGAAGCCGAGTTTCGAGCCGTCCGGGCTCCACGCCGGGCTGGCGGCGTCGGAGGCTCGCGTCAGGCGGTACGGCTCCGCGCTCCCGTCGGTCGGGACGACGAACAGCGAGGTGAGCGAGTCCTCCTCGCTCCCGTCGTACTCGGTGACGAGGACGGCGGCGCGGTCACCGTCCGGCGAGACCGCGACGGTCGAGGGAAGGGACTGCTCGTAGTAGCGATCTGAAGACAACGGTTCGGGCATGGAACCGCCTGGCGGGGCGAGCGGCTTGAACGTTCCCGTCGCGGCGGGCGTGGCCGGCGCCCGGGCGCCGACAGCGGCCGATCAGCCCGACAGCTGTTCCTCGGTGAACTCCGCGGGGACGGTGCCCTCCTCGGCGTAGAGGTACAGCGCGGTCTTGGCGACGGCGATCATGGCGGTCCCGGCGAGGAACCCGAGGACGATGACCGCAGCGCCGATGGCGACCCCCACGAGCAGCCCCACGTTCGGGACGAACAGCACCAGCCCGACCGCGAGCAGGATTCCCGGCAGCACCAACAGCAGCTGCATCACGGCGACGCCGGCGCCGATACCGATCGTCTCACCCCAGGTGTCACGGAACAGGGACCCGCTGCGCTTGAACATCTCCAGCGGGCCGACGTCCTCGAAGACGATCACCGGGATGACGAAGTACGTCAGGATCGTCCAGGCGGCGCCCAGAATCCAGCTGACGATCCGCCCGATGCGCTCGTCGGCGTTCTCGATGGCCCGCAGGAGCAGGCTGACCGTCGCCGCGATCAGTGCGTACACCGCGAGAGTCCCCTTGTGGTCCCACGCCGCCGCGAGGGCACCCCGCAGCGAGGGCTCTTCGCCACGGAAGTGCGTCCGGGCAGCGGCGACCAGTCCGGCGTTGAAGAACGCCGCGATGAACGTCGTGCCGGCGTAGTAGACGAACGCGATGGCGACCTGTGGCGCGGTCTGTTCGGGCATCCCCACGAGGAACACCCCGCCGACCAGCGCCGCGAGGTACAGGATGCTCGCGGCGCCGGCGACCAGCGGGAGCACCAGCAGGCTCGGGTGCTCGCGCAACACCCCGAAGCTCGTCAGTGCGATGCTGAAGCCGCGTTTGAGACGGCCGAAGAACCCTCCAAACACCATGTCACGTCGTTGTGCTGTGATCGCACTTAAATTCACCAGGTGAGTTCAGCTTCTGAAACAGGCGCCACCCACAGGTGGCCCGTCGGTGTGAACCACGACGGTGGCGTGAGCCGTCGCTGAGAGCCGGCCGCGGCGCGAGATTCCGAGAGGGTTTTGTCGTCGCCGGCGCCACCGTCGGCCGTCGAATGTCCCGTCGCCCCTCCCGCCGCCCCCCGAAACCGCACGATCCGTACTTCCTCCCGTGGTTTGAGTACGCCTGGGAACGCGCCCAGCCAGTACTCGTTCTCGGCCTCGTGCCCGCGCTCGTGACGCTGCTCTCCTTTGGCAACGTTCGCCGCGCGCTCTCGCCCGGCGGGTTCCACGTCGGCGTCTCGCTGTCGTTCCCCGCACCAATCGCCGACCTCTGGACGTTCGCCGACGTCGGCGTCGCCGCCGGCGGTGGCTTCGGGGTCCAGTCGCTGCTGGCGCTGCTGCTGGGGATCGTCGTCGAGGGGAGTCTCGCCGCTGGCTACCTCGGGAGCATCGACGACCACCTCGCCGACCGCCAGTTCGACTTCGGCGCGAACCTCCAGCAGTACGCCGTCCGCATGGTGCTGTTCAACGCGCTCTGGTTGCTGGTCACCGTCGGCCTGGCCCTGCTCTTCCTGTCGATATCGCCCGCGCTACTGGTGGTGCTCGGGCTCCCACTGATCCTCCTGCTGTCGTACCTCCTGTACGGGACCCCCTACCTGCTCGTGATCCGCGACGAACCCCTGTCCGTTGCCCTGGACCGGTCGCTCACATACGCCCAGCGCGGCGGCCCGTACTTCCGCTACGGCGTCGGCTACTTCGGCGGCGTCGCCGTCGCCTCCGTGTTCGCCTCGATCGTCGTCGCGAACTTCGGCCCCCTCGGACTGGTGCTGGGGGTGGCCGCCGCCGGCACCGTCGGCTTCGCGCTCAACGTCGCCACGATGGGGCTGTTCCGCGCGCTCGAAGCCGGACGGTTCCGTGGCAGGTACGGCGACTACGGCCACGACGACTACCATGGCGGCTACGACCACGACGGCGGCCACGACGACCGAGGGCCTCGCGACGCCGAGTGGGGCGACGACCGTCGCGACTCCAATCGCCGGGACGACTCCCGGAACGAGGGGGGATGGTCCTCGGAAGACAGGGACCGCGACGATCGGCAGTATTGAGTCCGGTGCCCGCCGGACGCCCGCGGCGCTCACGACGTGGTTCGCGTAGAAGTGCTCCGGCGGGGATTCGAACTGGGCGAGACTCACTGCGCTCGTCTCGCTTGCTCAAATCCACCGCGTGCCGCATTCGTGGCTCGCGGAGTTGCTCGCCACAGAAGTGCTCCGGCGGGGATTTGAACTCGGTCGGAGCGACGCTCCTCCCTGCTCAAATCCCCACGTACCGCGTTCTGCGCTCACGAAGTAGTTCGCGCAGAAGTGCTCCGGCGGGGATTTGAACCCCGGTCCTTGCCTCGAGAGGGCAAGATGATTGGCCGGACTACACCACCAGAGCAGGCGGTTACGCCCGTTCGTGGGCATCAGGGAGTGGGGGCAGGATCGGTTTAACGGTTGCGTTTTCCGGACTGCCGTGTGCCACTCTCCCGTGCGATGGACGACTGACGAGAGGCCCGTAACTCAGACGGGTCGGTTTGACTGTTTGCCGATGAAATCCGACCGTCTCACTCGTCGTCGAACGGTGACCCCGCCGCTTCCGGTTCCTCGCCGTCGAGACTGATGATATTCTCCCGTCCCACGCGGAGTTTCGAAATCTCGCCCTCGTCCGCCATGTCCGACAGGAGCATGCTCACCTTCGACTTCGACCACTCGGTCTCCTCGACGATCTGGACCTGCCGCATCCGCCCGCCTCGCTCCTCCAGCATCGCGACGACTCGGTCCTCGTCGGATAGCAGTTCCTCGGGAGCGACTACCTCGTCGCTCTCCAGACCGTCATCGTCCGAACCGTCCGCCTCTGCCGCGCCACCGCCGTCGGGGCCCTCGTCGGGCATCGTGGTGGAACCACCGACCGCGCCGCCGGGCTCGCGCGTGCGGACCCACACCGCCGCGCCAGCGCCCGCGAGCACGACCAGCGCGCCCATCCCGAGCAACAGCGGAGACATCCCACCGTCCGTCGATGCCGGGCGCTCGGCGGCGGGCGTCCCGGTGGATGTCCCGGCGGTGGCGCTCGCCGTGACACCGCTGGCCGTCGTCCCCTCGCCGGTCGATGGCGCCGCCGTCACCGCCGCCTCGGGGGCCAGCACCACCCGCGGGCGACCGCTGGCGAAGTCCCGTTCGCCCTGCCAGGTGATCGTCGAACTCTCCGCGAGCGTCCCGGCGCTGAGCGTCCCGGCGGGGTCCTGTGAGACGAACTGCAGTCCGGGGCCGGTCACGACCTCCAGCGACTTGTCCGGACCGAGGTACAGGCCGCCGTCGAACACGTCGCCGACGATCACCCGCTCACCGTCGGTCTGTGCGAACGCCGTCCAGGTGAACGACATCTCGACGACGCCCAGGTCCTCGACGTTGCGCTCGACCGCCGCTCGACGAGAGAAATCCGTCGCGGTCATGCGCCGCTCGGTGGCGTTGGCCGCCGACGCCGTCAGCGCCTCGGCTCGGGCGACGAAGTCGCTGTACAGCGAGGTCTCCTCGGTGTTGAACCGCTCGGCGAAAGTTTCGAACTGCTGGCGTTCGGTCTCGTTGGTGCCGAGCACCCGAACGTAGCGGAACTGCCAGCGGGCCGACCCGTTAGCGAACACCTCGATGCGGAAGCGCGTGCGGTCGAACTCCGCGGCACCGCCGAGAGCCGCCGACTCCTCGCTCACCGCGGTCCCCTCGGCGGCAGCCCCCCGCCGGTCGGGGTCGTCCGGACGCTGCTGGTCGGCCGGCGCGTGGGCGAACGCGGCCAGCCCGCCCACGACGGCCAGCGCGACGACCAGACCGACCACCGCCCCCCGGTGCATGCGCTGAACGTGTGGTCGGCCGGCGTAAATCGCTTACGGGGACCGGGTATCGTGTCGTCCGGCGAACCGGTCTTCGCGGGGAGCGTCAGCGGTGGTGCCGACCGTCCGCGACGACGTGTTCGGGGTCGTGCCAGGCCGCGGGGTCCTCCAGCGGGTTCGAGTCCAGCACCAGCAGGTCGGCGCGGTACCCCTCGTCGACCAGTCCGACGTCGTCGAGTCCGAGGAGGTCGGCAGCGTTGACCGTCGCCGCCTCCAGGGCCGCGTCCGGCGAGAGCCCGTGCTCGACCATGTAGGACAGCTCCGTCGGGATGTCGCCGAAGGCGTTGAACGGCGTCCCGGCGTCGGTCCCCATCGCGATGTCGACGCCGGCCGCGAGCGCGTGGTCGAAGGCGTCGTCGAACGCCTCGGCGGCGTGCTCGGCCTTCTCGACGGCCCACTCCGGGATGCCCGCCTCGACGCCGTTGTCGACGATACCGTGCAGCGCCGAGGCCGTCGGCACCCAGTAGGTCCCCTCGGCGGCCATCGTCTCGGCGGTCGAGCGATCCATGAAGGTGCCGTGCTCCACGCTGGTGATGCCGGCTTTCGCGGCGTTCTCGATGCCAGTCGCGCCGTGCGCGTGGGCCGCCGTCGGCACGCCCTTCGCGGTGGCGGCGTCGACCAGCGTCGCCAGTTCCTCGGGGGTCAGTTCGGGGGCACCGATCCCGGCGCCCTCCGTGAGCACCCCGCCGGTTGCCATGCACTTGACGACGTCCGCGCCGCCCTTGAGCTGTTCGCGGGCCGCCTTGCGGACCTCCGCCGGGCCGTCGGCCTCCCGGCCGAACCAGTGTCCGTGGCCACCCGTCATCACCACGTTCTGACGCGCAGCGTGGACGCGGGGGCCGGCGAGGGTTCCGTCGGCGACCGCCTCGCGGGCCTGAATCGCGACCTCGCCGCGAGCGCCCAGGTCCCGGACCGTCGTGACGCCCGCGTCGAGCGCGGTCTGCAGGTTCGATGCGGCGACGTACGCGGCGTGTTCGACCGGCTCGTGGCGGTTCGCCTCCGGGTTCGGCCCCGCGTCCATCGACAGGTGGACGTGGGCGTCGATCAGTCCCGGCGCGACGTAGGCGCCGCTGGCGTCGATCGTCTCCTCGGCCTCGGGCACGTCCCCGACCGCAGCGATTTCGCCGTCCTCGACGGCCACGTCCGCACTGTGGGTTCCCTCGGCGTCGACGACGGTGCCACCCGTGATCGTGAGCATAGCGGACCGACGGCGACCGCACCCCTAAAACCCCGGTTCGCGGCAGTCACCGTCGGCCATCCCCTCGCCGGTCAGTCGCCGGCGTCGGCGCGCTCGTAGGTGACGAAAGCGAGCTCCGGGCGCTCGTCGCGAGCCACCTCGGCCCACTCCTCGCGGTCGAACTCGGGGAAGTGGGTGTTGCCCTCGTGTGCCACGTCGAGTTCGGTCAGCACGAGTCTGTCGGCGAGCGGCAGCGTCGCCTCGTACACCGTCGCGCCGCCGGCGACGTACACCGTCTCACTGTCCGGCGCAAGCGCCTCGGCTGCCAGCGACAGCGCCTCCGGAACCGAGTTCGCCAGTACCGCTCCCGGGGGCAGATCGAGCGACCGGGTCGACAGGACCACGCTGGTCCGCTCGGGCAGCGGTTCGCCCAGTCGCTCGACGATACGCTCGTAGGTCTTCCGCCCGAGGATCACCGGGTGGCCGGTGGTCGTCTCCCTGAAGTGCCGGAGGTCCTCGGGGTGGTGCCACGGCATCTCGCCGTCCCGGCCGATCACGCCGTTGTCGGCGACGGCGGCAATCAGCGCGATGTCGTACTCGCGGGTGGCGCGGTCGGGGACCTCGCTTCCCATCACTCGGCCACCGCGAACTCGATGCCCGGCGCGGGGTCGTAGTCGCGCAACTCGATGTCCTCGTAGGACAGTTCGTCGAGCGGGACGTCGGCGACGTGCAGTTCCGGTCGCTCGCGTGGCTCCCGGGCACACTGCTCCAGCAGGCCGGGGACGTGGTCGTAGCCCGCCTCCGCTTCCTCGGGTGCCGTGTCCTCGACCCAGTCGCGCACCTCGCGGTACTCCTCCCGGTCGTCGACATCGGCCAGTCGCGACTGGAGTTCCGAGAGGTTGTCGGCGTACCAGGCGCCGCGGTTGCCCTGGCCGCAGTAGACGTGCGCGTCGACGATGGTGTGGGAGAATCGCCCGGGGTCGAACCGAGTCTGGCCGGCGATGACGTGTGTCAGGATCGAGTACGCCGCGATGTTGAACGGCACGCCCAGCGCCACGTCGCCCGAGCGCTGGGTGAGGTGGGTGTGCAGGCGGTCGCCCTGCACGTTGAACACGAACGTGTAGTGACACGGCGGCAGCGTCGAGACGGCGGCGTTTGCGGGATGCCACGCGTTGACCACGAGCCGCCGCGAGGTGGGGTTGTCCCGGAGTTCGTCGATCACGTACGCGATCTGGTCGAACGTGCCCTCGTCGTTCACCCATCGGTGGGCGTCTTGGGGCCAGCTCTCGCCCGGCAGGCGGTCACTCTCGTCGGGGATCGGGAACCGGCGCCAGAACCGGCCGTAGGCGGTGTCGAGACGGCCCTCCTCGTCGGCCCACGCGTCCCAGATGGCCGTCTCCTCGCGCAGGTTGCGGACGTGCTCCTCCCCGGAGAGGTACCACAGCAGTTCGTGGATCAGCGAGTTCCAGCGGTACCCCGAGAGGTCCTTCGTCGTCAGCAGCGGGAACCCCTCCGCGAGGTCGATCTCGTACCCGCGGCTGAACGCGGCGACGGTGTCGACGCCCGTGCGGTTGGGCTTGTACGTCCCCTCCCGGAGCACGCCGTCGACGAGGGTCTGATACTGCTCCATTTGTCGGGGGGACGACGAGGCTCGTCTTAACCCTGGCGACGCGGCGTCGCTCACCCCTCGTGTTCGACGAGGCTCCCGAGGATGGCCGTCTCCCCTCGGAACTGGATGCGCCCGCTGTGGACCTCGAAGTCGAACCGCGAGCCATCCTTGCGGACGCCGGTCAGTTCGTAGTTGAGCTCCTCGACCTCGCCGGTCTCGCGACGGCGGAGATTCTCCTCGAGTCGCTCGTGTTCTTCGGGGGCGACGACGTCCAGCACCGGCCGCCCCAGCAGTTCGGCCTGTTCGTACCCGAACACCTCCGCACCGCGAGGGTTGACGTACTCGATGAACCCGTTCTGGAGGATGTAGATGCCGGTGATGTTCTGCTCGACCAGCCGCCGGTACCGCGTCTCGGCGCGTTCGAGCGCCCGGATCGCCCGGTGGCGTTCGACCGCGTTGCGGATGCGGTTCGCCAGGACATCGTACTGGTCCGTCCCGGACCCCTTCCGCAGGTAGTCGGTGACGCCGGCGGAGATGGCGTCGCTGGCGATCTCCTCGCTGCCCTTCCCGGTGAACAGGACGAACGGCAGGTCCGGTGACACCGAGCGGACCCGTTCGAGCAGCTGCAGCCCGTTCATCTCGGGCATATCGTAGTCACTGACGATGCAGTCGACGGCGCCCTCCTCGAAACGGTCCAGGGCCACCGCCGCCTGGGTCTCTGACAGCACGGAGAACCGATCGTCACAGCGCTTGAGGTGCGCACCGACCATGTCGGAGAACCCCGGTTCGTCGTCGACGTGGAGCACGGTGATCGGCTCGTCGCGACGATCCTCGACGAGCACGGAGGCATCCACCGCCGACGATCCGCGTGCCATGTACCATTCGATGGCATCGGACCTACAAAAAGGTGCTTGCCGACGAGACGGATCGCCGGGACCACCCCCCTCAGACTTGCACGAACGCCAGCGGGAGCATCAACAGGCCGCCGGCGACGATCCCGCCGAGAAGTTCCCGCCAGCCACCGCCCGGCAGGTCCGCTCCCGCCGCGAGCCCCTCGGGGAGGAACTCGGTCGCCACGAGGTACACCATCGCCCCCGCGGCGAACCCGAACCCGAACGGGAGGAGGTCCCGTGCGATGCGGACGAAGTAGAACGCCAGCACGGCGCCGATCGGCTGGGGGAGACTGGAGAACACCGCCCACCACACCATCCGCCCCTCGCCGACGCCCATCTCTCGGAGCGGGATCGAGATGGCCGTTCCCTCGGGGACGTTGTGTATCGAGATGGCGACGGTCATGAACACCGCCAGCAGCGGCACGGACAGCCCCAGCAGCTGGAGGCCGCCGTCGAGCCCCAGGTCGGCGAACGAGACGCCGACGGCGACGCCTTCGGGGAAACTGTGGACGGTCAGGACGCCGAGGATCAACACGAGCTTCCGGAAGTCGGCGGCCTCGTACGCCTTGGGGTCGACCTCGGTCGCCTCGAGGACATCGTGAGAGACCACCACCAGCGCCGCGCCGGACACCGCACCGATCACGAGCGTCGCCTCGGCGGGGACGCCCGCGACGGCGTCGGTGCCGGCCTGCAACCCCTCGGTGACCAGCCCGAACAGCGACGCGGCGACCATGATCCCCGAGGAGAACCCCCAGAGGACGACCGTCCACCGGTCTGGGATTTCGGCGACGAAGAAGAAGGGAAGCGCCCCTAGCCCCGTCGCCAGCGCCGTGACCAACCCCGCGACGAACACGAACCCGAGCGCGCCGAGTTCGACCATGCGTGAAACTCGCCGGCGAGTGCGGAAATATATTTCTAAACTGGAGAAAATTATTTTGGGAAGCCTAAAACACGTCGCCTGCTCATCGCCCGACGTGTCGGTCCTCGGTGACGACGCATCGCGGTCGTTCGCGCAGCGTTCGGCGACGAACCCGAGGTCGCTACCACTGCGCCTCGTCGCGATCGTCGTCTGCCGGCGCTCGTCGCCGCCCGTCGCCCTCACGACGGCCCCAGGACGGCTCATCCCGCGATTCGGACTCCCACTCCGCTGGTGGCGGTGACTCGCGGCGCTGAGGGTCGCGAGGTGGTGCAGCCCGCTGCTGTCCGTCTCCCGGATCGCGTGGTGGCGACCCCTGGCGCGGCTGACGCCCGGGCGCGTCCCGCGACGCCGCGGCGCCGTGCCGGCGACCACCCTGTCGTTCTCCCTCCGGGTGTCCCGGGGGATCGGACGGAGGTCGGCCGCCCGCGGGCTGTCCCGCTCCAGGGGGGTGCTGGTTCCGACGCCCTCCCCGGTGCTCGGTTCCCTGCTGTCGTGCCTGCCGAGGGGCGTCCTGCGGCTGCCTGCCCTGGCCCGGCGTCGGCGCCTGCCCAGCGTCGCTCGACGGGAGCCGTGACACGTCGCCGCCCAGATTGGCGACCCGCTCCTCGATGGACGGCGTCATCCTGAGCAACAGCGCCAGCGTCGACGGCGAATCGCCGCCCCGTTGCTCGTCCTGGGCGACGAAGGCGTCGACGAGGCGGTCGGTACCGACGGTCTCCGCGGCCCGGGCGTCGTTGCGGAACACGAGCCGTCGCCCGCCCCACACCGCCGCGGGGACGGCAACTAACAGCGCGAGGAAGCCGACGCCGAGGATCGTCGTCGAGACGAAGTCACCACCGAACAGGAGCGCGAACGCGACGCCGACCGCTCCCCAGCCGGTGAGAATCCGATAGTAGCGGAACCGGGTCTTCTGGGTGATGAGCACCAGCAACGTCTCCAGAACGTCGTCGTCGTAGCGCTCGAACGACGACAGCGGCACGAACACCCGCGAGAACGGGCCGATACCCCCCGTGAACGGTCGCCACAGCCGCTCGCTGTCGTCCTCGACGAGGTGCACGCGGTCCGGGTCGAATCCGGTCCGCTCGATGGCTCGCTCGACGGCGTCGGTCGCCGCCGCCGACAGCGGGAGCGTCGTCCGCTGGGCGACGGCGACGCGACCGGTAACTGCGCTGAACGCGAACGCCGCCACCGGCGGAACGAGCGCCACGACCGGCGGGAACGCCGACTTCGCCCCGACGATCAGGGCGAGCACGCTCAGCAGGGCGAGCAGACCCAGCGGGACGGTTCCGCTCGCGACGTCCACCAGCACCTCGGCCAGCGGCTCGTCGTCCGAGACCGTCCGTCGCACCACCGCCGGAGCCCTGAGCACCGGCAGCGACACGGCGAGCGCGGCGAACACCCCCAGGAACAGTCGGTCGATCGATGGGAGCGTCGCACCCGGGACTGCGCGGACGAGGGCGTCGTCGATCCCGAGCAGGAGGAAGCCCGCGATGGCGATCACGATGCCGACCAGTCTGGCACCACCGTCGACCTGCTGGCGTTCGGTCGGAGTGTCGGGGTGCCTGTACCACGCGAGTGCGACGGCGAACAGCCCCGCACACGACGTCGCCACGACGATCACGACCGGCAACAACAGCAACGACTCCATCTTGTATTCGACTCTTCTGTCGACGCACAAAAAGACAGTGTGTAATCTTCGAACCGCGACGGCGCTCGACCTAGCGCTCCGGAATGCCCGTCAGCACGGTCGCCACGTCGACGACGTCGTGCGTGTCGACGAGCAGTTCGGCGGCGGTGCGGATGGGGTACGATCCCGCGAGGTCGACGCCGTAACAGCGGGCGTACAGGTCGAGCCAGTCGTCGAAGACGTCCTGGAGTCGCTCCAGGTCCGCCCCGGTCACCGCCGGATCGCCGCCCGTGTGGGACTCGCAGTAGACCGCGACGGCCGGGCCGACGCCCTCCCGGAGGTAGCGCCGGGCGCGCTCCTCGGGCTCGTCGGGCTCGTCGAACGCCGCCCGCTCCTCGCGGACCCGCCGTTCGAGACGGGCGATGCGGTCGGCGAACGACAGGCCACCCCCGGTCTCCGACACGGTCTCACCCCTGCTCGAACTCGACGCCCTTGCCACCGCGGGGGTGTTCCCAGTTCGTGTCGGCGACCACGGCGCAGGTGCCACACTCGACGCAGGGCTGGGTGTCCAGACTCACGACACGCTCCTCGTGGCCGTTGGACTGGACGGTCTCCTCGCGGTAGCAGCCCCCGCCGAAGCCCTCCGCGCTGACCGGGCAGGCGGTGACCGCCGTGCCGCTGGCGGCCCACGAGTCGTCGCGAACCTCGATGTGGGGGTTGCCGACGTCGGTGTCGTAGGTGAGATCGCCGATGCGCTCCTCCAGGCTCGGGGGTTCGATATCGTTGCGTTCGCGCACCGGCGTCCCCATCGTCTCGCCGATGCGGGTCGGCAGCGTGACGTACGGCGTCCGCGTGTCGGGCAGCACCGACAGCATCAGCGGCGAGTTGTACGCCCACTTCAGGGCGCGCTCGACCCCCGGCGCCTTCAGCGCGACCGTCCCGAGCCCGGAGTTCAGCACCGTCTCGGCCGCGCTCGTGACCGCACCGTTCTCGCCAAGCGTCCGCGCGACCTCGTACCGACGCGGGCGAAGCTTCTTCATCACCCCGTACTCCTCGAGGTAGTCCGCGTAGCGCTCGCCGGGGCTGACGCCGTCGCTGCGGTCGCGCTGGGCGACGAAGGCGTCGGCCGCCAGCGCACCGGCCGTCACCGCGTGGTTCATCCCCTTGATGATCGGGCCCTGCGCCTGCATCTGGCCCGCCGCGTCACCCACCAGGGCCAGCCGCCCGCGGTAGGGCTTGCGCAGCGCCACCTTCTTCGAGTCCGGGACGAGCTTCGCGCTGTACTCCAGTTCGCGGTACTCGTCGCCCAGCCACTGCGCGAGCAGGGGATGGGTCAGCAGCGCGTCCAGCAGTTCGTGCGGTTCCGCGCGCTGGCGCTGGATGCTGTCGAGGTGGAACACGGTCCCGATCGACAGCGTCTCGCGATTGGTGTACAGGAACCCGCCGCCGCGGACCCCGTCGAACAGGTCCCCCGAGAACAGGTGTGCGACGCCCTGATCCTCGTCGACGTCGAACCGCTCCTCGATGTCCGGAGCCTCGATGACGGCCTTGACGCCCTGGAACCACTCGTCGGGCTCCTCCCAGTCCATCAGGCCGGCGTCCCGTGCGAGTTCGCTGTTGACGCCGTCGGCGGCCACGACGAAATCGGCCCTGATCGGGTCGAGCTCCTCGCAGGTGACGCCGACGATCTCGCCGTCCTCGCGCAACAGCCCGTCGACGTGGACCCCGGTCAGCAGTCCGCCGCCGGTCTCCTGACACTTCTCGTGGACCCGGCGGGCCAGCCAGGAGTCCATCGACCCGCGCAACACCGCGTCACACCACTCCGTGTCGTCGTGGTGGACCCCCGAGAGGTCGAACGTCTTGACCTTCTCGCCGGCGATGTTGTGGATGTAGTGGTCGGTCACTGGCCGCTCGGTGGCGTCTCTGATCCCCGGGAACAGGTCGTCGATGGTGTACGGCGACGACTCCTCGGCGTACAGCAACCCGCCGGAGACGTTCTTCGACCCCGCATCCACGCCACGCTCCAGTACCAGCGTCTCGACGCCCTGTTCGGCCAGTCGTGCGGCGGCCGCCGCGCCGCCGGGTCCGGCGCCGACGACGACCGCCTCGTAGTGTTCGTAGTCGTCCATTGTCAGTCGTCCGCTGTCAGCGTCTCTGCGTCCAGTTCGCCCGCCTCGGCCGCGTCGACGAGGCGGGGCAGCACCTCGAAGAGGTCACCCTCGACGAAGTAGTCACACCAGTCGTAGATTCGCGAGTCCGGGTCGGTGTTGATCGCGACGATGGTGTCGGCCTCGTCGCAGCCGACCTTGTGCTGGACCGCCCCGGAGATGCCCGCGGCGATGTACAGGTCCGGTTCGATCTCCTGACCGGTCTCCCCGATCTGGCGCTCCTCACGGGTGTAGCGCTCGACGTGGCCGTCGAAGTTGTACGACCCGGTGACGATGCCGCGGGTCACGCCGACGTCGCTCTCCGCGAACTGGTCGGCGAGTTCGATCCCCAGCTCCATGCCGCGGGTGGGGTCGTCGCCGATGCCCCGGCCCATCGCCACCACCACGTCGTTGCCGGTGAGGTCGACGCCGCCTTCCAGCACGTCGTGGTCTTCGACGGTGACGTTCAACCAGTCGGGCTCGATCTCGAGGGTGTGCTCGATCACCTCGCCCTCCCGCTCGGGGTCGGGGTCGGGAATCTCGAAGCTGCCCGGGATGACCGAGCCGCCCTGCGGGTGGAAGTCCCGATGGGGCTTGTCGAGGCTGAGGATCGTCGAGTACTCGAACCCCGAGAAGTCCGGGCGCTTCATGTGCAACACCCGCTCGAACTCCCGCTTGTCCCCGGCCTCACCCACCTTCGCCGGGTTCGAGATGACCGTGTTCTCGATGTAGAGTCCGGAACAGTCGCTGGCGAGGCCGCTGTCGAGTTCGGCCTGGACCGTCGCCGAGAGGTCCCGGCCGTTGTTCGTCGCCGGGAACAGCACGTACCGCGGTTCGCGGTAGTCGTGCCAGTCGTCGTCGCTGAGGGTACCCTCGCCCCCTCGGGCCATGTCACAGAACACCTCGGTGTACGGCTTCAGGCGGAACCGAGACAGGTCCTCGTGTTCGCGGTAGACGACGCGGTCGGCGCCCAGTTCGATCGCCTCGTCGACGTGGGCCTCGACGTCGTCGCCGATCAACACCGCGACGACCGACTCGTCCTCGTCGTAGTCCTCGTTGTACCCGTCCATCAGTTCGCGGGCCTTGCCGAGCATCTCCCGCGAGACGTCGACGAGGTCGCCGCGCTGGGTCTCGCAGTACACCCACATGTCCCGGTAGCGCTCCCCCGAGGCGGTGTAGACGTACTGCTTGTCCTCTGTCGGGTGGTCGAGGTTCGGATGTTTCTCCTCGGGAGACAGCTGCTCTGCGGGTTCCCCGTCGCGTTCCGCGCTACCTTGCACGGAGTCGATGCGGTTGTTGATCAACCGCTTGACCGAGCCACGGTCCTCGCCCGCTTCCTCTGCTTCGATCAGCGCCTCCAGCTGCTCGACGTCGTCGACGTCCGAGACGTAGTTGCCGACGTCCGCCGGGCTCGCCTCGGTGACGTCGAACGACTCGTCGTCGTCCTCGTCGTCCTCGGAGAACTTCTCGATGCGACTCTCGATGAGGGTGGTCGCACCCTGGCGATCCTCCCCCGCTTTCTCGGCCTCGAGGATCGCCTCCAGTTTCTCGCGGTCCTCGATGTCCTTGATCTCCGGTCCCAGTTCCGCGATCGTGTACTCGGATGGGTCGAAGTCGGTCACGGTCAGTCACCTGCCAGGAACGGCGTCATCTCCTCGACGACCTGTCCCATCTCCTCGGGGTCGTCGGGGTCTATCTCGGTCGCCTCGCGCTCCGAGGGCGCCTTCGGGATGGGGTCGACGCCCGCGACGATGGTCGGCGACCCGTCGAGTCCGATGAAGTCCGGGTCGAGGTTGAGGTCCTCGTGGTCCCAGACGGTGAGGTGATCCTCGAAGTCCGCAGCGCGCTCCTGGGTCTGCTCGCGCAGTTCTTTCCGACGCAGTCGGTGCGCGGCCTTCCGGTAGGTCGGTTCGAAGTCCGGGTCCGTGACGACGAACGCCGGAAGGTCGACCTCCACGGTCTCGATCTCCTCGACGTCGCCCTCGACGAGTCGTTTCGCGCGCAGGGTCTCGGCCTCCTCGTCGACGTCCAGCGAGATGACGTGCGTGACGATCGGCCAGTCGAGACACCAGTTCGTCTGTGGCCCGGTGTGGCCGGTCTCGCCGTCGGCCGTCTTGAACCCCGCGAACACCAGGTCGGGAGTCTCGTCCATCTTCTTCAGCCCCGTGGCGAGGGTGATCGCCGTCGCCCAGGTGTCGGCGGCGGCCATCTCGCGGTCGCTCAGGAGGAACAGGTCGTCGGCGTACACCGACTCCATGGCCTCTCGGAGGACGTCTTTGTAGCCGGGCGGCCCCATGCTCATCACCCCCACGTCGCCGCCGTTGCGGACCTTCGTCTGCAGCGCCGCTCGCACGGCGTGTTCGTCGTTCGGGTTCATCACCGTCGGCGTCTTCCCGCGCTCGAGGTGGCCGTCCTCGTCGAACGAGACCTGCCCCTCTCGGAAGTCGGGAACGCCCTTGGTGAGTACGACCGAGCGCACGTCGCTCACCTCAGATTCTCCCCGCCCGCCCGGCGTCGACGTCGATGGCGTCGACCGGACAGACGTCCACGCACAGCATGCAGTCGATGCACTGCTCCTCGTGGGCGGGGTCGGCCTTCAGTTCGCTCTCCGGGTGATCGGGGGAGTCCACCCACTCGAACACGTCGACGGGGCAGTCTTCCAGACACGCGCCGTCGGCGATGCAGATGTCGAAGTCCACGGCGACGTGCGTGCCGTGGATGCCCAGCTGTTCGGGTTCGTCGACGGGGCCCCAGACGGCATGGCCGTCGTGGTCCTCCGCCTTCTCTCGGTTCTCTTCGAAGTTCGGATCGATTGCCATCTCAGGTGAATCTTGCCGGGGCGGGGACTTAAGAGTATGTGGCCAGTTACCGCACGCCGAGAATCGCCCGAGGAGGAAGGAGGGGGGTTCGGATCAGGGGTGGGTGTAGTAGACCACGCGTGGCACGGACTCGTCGTCGTCGACACGGACGAACCCGTAGCGCTCGAACTGCACCACCTCGTCGACGTCGGTCACCGAGAACGCCGGCTCCGCGCTGGCCTCCGCGACGCCGTCCATCGTCCGAATCTCGACGGGGACGTTCTCGGCGGCGGGCACCCAGTGGATCACGTCGACGCCCTCCTCGCGGACGACCTGGATGTCCTCGCCGGTGAACTGGAAGGCGTCCCGGACGTGTTCGACACAGCCCAGCCCCTTCAGCCAGACGCGCTCGCCGTGGCCCGGTCGGTCCTCGGCCTCGATCAGCACGCTGTCGCCGGTCGGCACCACCCGCTCGCCGCGATCCTCCTCGGGGTGGCGCGGAACTTCGGCGGCGTCGGGGCCGCCAGACAGCGGCACCTCGACGGGGTCGCGGACGGCGAAGTAGCGATCGGCCTCGGGGTCGACGAGTTCGCGGTTCTTGGCGTACACCGAGTCCATCGCGAGGTCGACGTCGGTGGTGGAGGTGCCCAGTTCGACCAGAGCATCCACGATGGCGTCGCCGCGGATACCTCGCCGGCGCAGACTCGCGACCGTCGGCGCGCGCGGGTCGTCCCAGCCGTCGAGTTCACCCTCGTCGATCAGCGCCTTGATGGTCGAGGTGGACATCGAGACGTCGTAGGCGTCGAGTTGGACGTGACCCCAGTGGACGACCTCGGGGTACTCCCAGTCGAAGTAGTCGTAGACGAACCGCTGGCGCTTCGCGGAGTCCTGGAGGTCGATGCCGCGGATGATGTGCGTGACCCCGGTCTCGTGGTCGTCGACGCCGGACTGGAAGTCCAGCATCGGCCAGCAACGGTACTCGCTGGCTTCCTCGCGGGGGTGGGGCGTGTCGATCATGCGGAAGGCGACCCAGTCGCGCAGTGCGGGGTTCTTGTGTTCGATGTCGGTGCGCACGCGTAAGACCATCTCGCCGGCCTCGTAGTCGCCCTCGACCATCCGGTCGAACTCCTCGTGGACCGTCTCGCGGTCCTTGTCGCGGTGCGGGCAGGGCTCGGCGTCGTTCTTCAACTCGGAGAACTCCGCCTGGGGACACGAGCAGGTGTAGGCGCCCCCGGCGTCGATCAGTTCGCGAGCCTGCTCGTAGTACAGGTCCAGGCGGTCGCTCGCCCGGATCACCTCGTCCGGTTCGAATCCGAGGTAGTCGACGGCGTCGAGAATCTGGTCGTAGGCGTCCAGGTCCGGCCGCTTTGTCTCGGGGTCGGTGTCGTCGAAGCGGACGAGCATCCAGCCGTCGTACATCTCCTTGTACGTCCCGATGACCGCGGGCATCCGGGCGTTGCCGATGTGCCACGGGCCATTCGGATTGGGCGCACAGCGCATCCGCACCTGCTCGTACTCGTCGGCGTTCGGGAGGTCGGGCAGCGGCCCCTCCTCTTCCTCGTCGTCGGCCTCCATCTCGGCGAGCTCCTCCGGGGCGAGCTCCTCCAGGCGCGCGCGTCGCTCGTCGTCGTCCATCCCGCCGATTTCGGCGACGACCCCGCCGACCACGCCGGGCACCTCGTCGCTGTGCTCGCGGAAGTCGGGGTTGTCGCCCATCAGCGGGCCCATCACCGCACCGACCTCCGGATCGCTACCGTGCTTGACCGCGTTCAGCAGCGCGTGCTTCTCCGCCTCCGCCTCGACGCGCTCGCGAAGTTCGTCGTCCATTGGCGAGGCGTTCGAATCCCGGGTAGAAAACCGCCCCGGAACCGCGCGGCCGCCCCAGTCGCCCCGATGGCGCGAACTTTATGACCGGCCACCCAAACGATCAGACATGCGCGTCGCGGTGGTCACGGTCGGCGACGAGTTGCTCGCCGGGGACACGGAGAACACGAACGCCACATGGCTGTGTTCGCGGCTGACCGAGCGCGGCGTCGACGTCGAGCGCATCGTCACGGTCCCCGACCGAGTCGAGGACATCGCTCGCGTCGTCAACGAGGCCCGCGCCGACTACGACGCGGTGCTGGTCAGCGGCGGCATCGGGCCGACCCACGACGACGTGACGATGGCGGCGGTCGCGGCGGCGGTCGGCGTCGACCTCGTCGAGAACGAGGCCGCGCTGGACTGGATCGTCGACGAGGGCGGGTACGCCCGCCAGGACCTCGCCGAGGGGACCGCCGACCTCCCGGCGGGCGCCCGCCCGCTGCACAACGATGTCGGCGTCGCGCCGGGCTGTGAGGTCGAGTCGATCTACGTGTTGCCGGGAGTGCCAGCGGAGATGCGGGGGATGTTCGAGTCCGTCGCCGAGGAGTTCGAGGGCGTGCAGACCCACCGCGAGGTGGTCCTGGCCGACGAACCGGAGAGCGCGCTGCTCGAACGAATTGAGACACTGCGGAAGCGCTACCCCGTCACCATCGGCAGTTACCCCGGCGACGCGGTCCGCGTGACCGTCGACGGCGAGGACGAGGCCAGCGTCGCCGAGGCGGCGGCGTGGCTCCGCGAGCGGGTGGTCTCGCCCGAGGAGTAGGCGTCGCTACGAGTACAGTTTCGCGAGCCACGCGCCGGTCAGCAGCAGCGCTCCGGCGAGGACGGCGACGCTGATCGGTGTCGTCGGCAGCGACGTCGACAGGAGTACGCTCATGGACCACCGTTCTGACGACGGCGGCTTACCTCTTTCGAGGGCGATTCGACGGTTGCGAGGACGAGGTCACGCCGCGAGCGGCGCGGGTCGTCCCGATCAGCTCTCGATCGGGATCGTCTTGCCCCGGGCCGCCGTCTCCTCCCGCAGCGGGAGGGTCACCTCGAGGACGCCGTTGGTGTACGACGCCGAGATGGCGTCGTCGTCGACATCCTTCGGGAACCTGAACCGGCGGTGGTAGGTCTTCTGCTGGCCGCGGTCCTCGTCGACGTGTTCGGCGGCGACGTTGAGGATGCCCTCGTCCCACGCGAGGTCGATCTCCTCGCGGTCGAACCCCGGCAGTTCGACGGAGAGGGTGAACTCGCCGTCTTCCTCGTACAGTTCGTAGTCGCTGCGTCGGTCGCCGAAGAGTCGGGAGGGGAAGTCCATCCCCTGCATCCAGTTGTCGGTCGGGCTGGTCGGAAGGGGCATGGTTCTCACCTCGTATCCAGTCTGATAATTGTTCGCGGTTCGTAATAAATCTTGTTCGGTGCACGGTGGTTTGTGACAAACTCGATCCGGACGACGTGGCGGTACTCCCACTCGACGGCCTCGGGCTGTTCCGAGCAGCGACAGGTGCGTGGACGTGGTTCTGGCCGGCGTCCGGACAAGATAGACAATCCCGCGAATCCAAGTCCCACACACCGATGGTCGAAGCCAGCGCCACCACCACGGTCGACGCCCCAGTCGAAGCGGTGTTCGGGTACATGGACCGTCCGGAGAACCAGGTGGAGATCACGCCGAGTCTGACCCGCTCGGAGCCGCTCGACGAACTCCCGAACGGCGGCAAGCGGGTCGCGTACACCTACACGATGGGTGGCGTCGACCTCGATGGCGAAATCGAGGCCGTCGAGTACGAACCCGAATCTCGGGTTCGCTGGGAGATGACCGGCGATTTGACGGGCGAGATCATGTGGACGTTCGAGTCCGTCGACGGCGGGACGCGGGTCACCTACGCCACGACGTACGACCTCCCCGTGCCGGTGATCGACCGCCTGGCGGAGCCGTTCGTTGAGCGGTACAACGAGCGGGAACTGCGGACGACCTTGGAGAACCTGCGGACGCGACTCGAGACCGAACTGACGTGAGCGCCAGCGAGGGCGACCCGAGTCCGCGCCCACGGGCACGACCGGACGGTTTTTTGCACGGGACGGCCCAACGGTAGTCGATGAGAACCCCGGAATCCGCGACGACCGATCGGCAGGCACGCCAGGATGCGGCCGGGCGAGCCGACGCCGACGAGACACCGGCGCTCGCCGTCGAGGGGCTGTCCAAGCGGTTCGGGAGCGGCGAGGACGCCGTCACCGCCGTCGACGACATCTCCTTCGCCGTCGAGCCCGGCTCGGTGGTGGGGCTGCTCGGCCCCAACGGCGCCGGCAAGACGACGACGATCAAGTCCATCCTGGGGATGGTGCTGCCCGACGCCGGGACGGTCCGTATCGGCGGCGTCGACGTCTACGACGACCCCAGGACCGCCTACGCCCAGGTCGACGCGATGCTGGAGGGCGCGCGCAACGACTACTGGCGGCTGACCGTCCGGGAGAACCTCCGCTACTTCGCGACCATCGGCGGTGTCGACCCCGACTCGGTCACCGAGCGCCACGACCGCCTGCTGGAGAAGCTGGACCTGGCCGACAGGGCCGACGAGGCGGTACGGGACCTCTCCCGAGGGATGAAACAGAAGGTGTCGCTGGCGAGCGTCCTCGCCGGCGGCGCCGACGTCGTCTTCCTCGACGAACCGACGCTCGGTCTCGACGTCGAGAGTTCGCTGACGCTGCGGGAGGAACTGCGCCGGATCGTCGACGAGCGCGACCTGACCGTCGTCCTCAGCAGTCACGACATGGACGTCATCGAGGACGTCTGCGATCGCGTGATCATCATGCACGACGGGCGCATCGTCGCCGACGACACCGTGACGGAACTGCTGCGCAGCTTCGACACCCGCGGGTACCGAATCACCAGCCCGGACTTCGACGCCGCGACCCTGGAGACCCTGCGCGAGCGCTTCGACGTCGTCGAGGTCAGGGAGTACGGCGACAGCACGCGGGTCGAGGTCGCCGCCGACAGCGACGCCTTCTACGAGTTGACGGCGACGCTGCGCGAGCGCGGGGTCACGCTGGAAGCTGTCGACACCGTCGAACCGGACCTGGAGGAGGCGTTCGTGGAACTGACGGGCGGTGACGAGCGATGAGCGGCGACGGGCCGGCTCCCGACGGCGGCGTCAGCGAGTCCGGCGTCGCCGCGGCGACGACCGCCGAGGACCCGAAGCGCGCGGGCTACCTCCACCTGTCGAAGGCGGTGCTGTACCGCGAGTACCTCGTCTTCGTCCGGTACCCCGCCAACGCCCTCGGTGGGATCGTCTTCACGCTGATCTTCTTCGCGCTGCTGTTCTACGGCGGCCAGATGATCGCCGGACGCGCCCTGACCGACACCATCGAGGGGATCGTCGTCGGCTACTTCCTGTGGACGCTGTCGGTCGGCGCCTACCAGTCGGTGTCCAACGACATCGGCAGCGAGGTCCAGTGGGGAACGCTGGAACGCCACATCATGACCCCCTTCGGGTTCGCGCCGGTCGCGCTGCTGAAAGGCGCCGCGAAGGTGGTCCGCACGTTCCTCATCTCGACGGTCGTGCTGGCCGTGATGCTGCTGCTGACCGGCGTGGTCCTCCAGTTGAACGTCGTCACCATCGTGGCAGTCGCGACGCTTTCGATCGTCTCGGTGCTCGGGCTGGGCTTTGCCGCCGGCGGGATCACCGTCCTGTACAAGCGCATCGGCAACTGGCTGAACCTCCTGCAGTTCGGGTTCATCCTCCTGATCTCGGCGCCCGAGTTCGGCCTCGGCTGGTGGGTCCGCCTGCTGCCGCTGGCGCACGGCAGCGACCTGCTCCAGCGCGCGATGATCGACGGCACCCGCCTGTGGGAGTTCCCCCTGGTGGACCTGGGGGCTCTCGTCGGGGTCGCGGTCGGGTACCTCGGGCTGGGGTATCTCGTTTTCCAGGTCACGACCGATCGGGCCCGACGACTGGGCGTGCTCGGCGACTACTGACTGCCCGGAGTCCCACCGCTTTTCGGCGGGGCGGTCCAATCGACGGGCATGCGCCTCGGAGTGGTCGTGAACCCGATCGCGGGGATGGGCGGGCGGGTCGGGCTGAAGGGAACGGACGGGAAGGTCGCGGAGGCGCGCGAGCGCGGCGCGGAGCCTCGCGCGCCAGAACGCGCCGAGCGAGCGCTGGCGGCGTTCGCCGAACGCGCCGCCGACGCCGACGTGTTCGCGGCGGGTGGCGAGATGGGCGAGACGGCGGCCCGCACCGCGGGGCTGGACCCGACGGTCGTCACGGACCCGCCCGCCGAGACGGGGGCCGACGACACCGCCACGGCGGTCGCCGCGTTCGTCGAGCGCGAGGTCGACCTCGTGCTGTTCGTCGGCGGCGACGGCACCGCCGTCGACGTCGCCGAGGCCATCGCAGGCGCCGACACGCCGATGCTGGGCGTCCCGGCCGGCGTGAAGGTGTACTCGTCGGTGTTCGGCGTGACCCCGGAGGACGCCGGCCGGATCGCCGCGACCTACGACCGCGTCGAGCGCCGCGAGGTCAACGACATCGACGAGGACGCCTACCGGGGCGGCGAGGTCCACACCGAGCTGCAGGCCGTCGTGCGAGTGCCCGTTGCGGACGGCCTCCAGTCGAGCAAGCAGGTCGGTGGCGGCACCGTCGAGGCGCTGGCGGCCGGCGTCGCCGCCGATGTCCGCCCCGAGGCGACGTACGTCCTCGGGCCCGGCAGCACCGTCGGCGCCATCAAGCGCGAACTGGGGTTCGAGCCGTCGCCGCTTGGCGTCGACGTCTGGCGGGACGGCGAGGTGCTGGTCCGGGACGGGAGCGAGGCCGAGATTCTGGCGGCGCTTGGCGAGGACAACGTCGTCGTCGTCTCGCCCATCGGCGGCCAGGGGATGGTGTTCGGCCGAGGTAACCACCAAATCTCGCCCGCGGTGATCCGTCGCTCGGAGGTGGTCGTCGTCGCGTCGACGTCGAAACTGGACGACGTCGGCGTCCTCCGGGTCGACACCGACGACGAGGCGGTCAACGAGGAGTTGCACGGGTGGCAGCAGGTCCGGGTGGGTCGCTACGAGCGCCGACTGATGAAGGTCGTCTGATCGGCCGGACGCCAATCTAGGACGTATTGACATTGCCGCCGCAGGGGGTGGACGTATAGTGACCATTAAGGTCACCCCGGCCGTACGGCCTCCATGGAGACGCGCAAGGTCCAGCGGCTCGGTCCCTCGACGCTGGCGATGACGCTACCGGCGGAGTGGGCCAGCGAGCACGACGTGGAGAAGGGCGACGAGGTGTCCCTGCGGCTGTCCGGCAAGGGGCCGCTGACGGTGATGCCCGAGTCCGCCGGCGACGAGGAGTCCGAAGCGGTTATCTACACCGACGAACTCGACGCCGACGCCGTCGAACGGGCCATCGTCGCCCAGTACGTTCTCGGGCGGCGGGTGATCCGCATCGAGCAGTCCGAGGGGGCGCTGACCTCCGAACAGATCAACGCCGTCTACCGCGCCGAGAGCCAACTGATGGGGCTGGGCGTCATCGAGGAGACGCCCGAGAGCATCGCGATCCGGTGTTCGGTCGATCCCGAGGACTTCGACCTCGACCGCCTGCTCGAGCGGCTGGAGTCGACCGGCCGGACGATGCGCGGCGAGGCGATCAAGGCCCTGGCCCACGACAACCCCGACCTCGCCGAGCGCGCGCTCAATCGCGAACGGCAGGCCAACAAGATATTCGTCCTCCTGTTGCGCCTGATCTTCACGGCCTACCAGAGCCCGAACCTGGCGCGGGCGGTCGGCCTGGAGGACGGGTTCCCCCTGGTCGGCTACCGCTCGATCGCGAAGAACCTCGAACTGACCGCCGACAACGCCGAGGACATCGCGGAGATCGCGATCGAGACCTCCGGCCAGCTGGACGTCGACGGCTCGGTGATGCGCCGGATCAGGGAGTTCACCGACCAGGTCGACGAGATCACGGCGCTGGCCGTCGAGGCCGCGGTCGAACGGGACTACGACACGACCATCGAGGTCAGAGAGCTGTTCGCTGAGATCGGCGACCGCGAACAGGAAATCCTCGACGACCTCCCCGAGATGGACAACGAGCAGTTGCTCCAGATCAGAGAGGTGCTGGTCGGCCTCCAGCAGACCGCCCAGTACGCGATGCGCAACGCCGAGATCGCGGTGAATCTCGCGCTCGACGAGGAGTCCGAGCACACAACGATCAGCTGAGGCGTTCCGTCTCCGGGGAGTCTTTGAGGGGTGACCCCCAACGTAGTTCCATGTCTGTCTATCGCCGCGAGACCCGTGTCGAGGCCCCGCTGGATCGCGTCTGGGCGTTCCACTCGACGACCGACGGGCTGGAAGCGCTGACGCCGGACTTCATGGGACTCGAGATCGAGGCCGTCTACGGGCCCGACGGCGAACCCGATCCCGAGGTGCTCGTCGAGGGCTCGCGCATCGAGACCTCGACGCGCCCGTTTGGCGTCGTCCCCGGGGGCGGCTGGGTGTCGGTCATCGAGCGCCGGGAGGACCACGACGGCAGCGCCTTCTTCATCGACACGATGGACGAGGGGCCGTTCCCCCACTGGGAGCACACCCATACGTTCCACGCCGACGGCGACGCGACCGTGATCCGGGACCGGGTCGAGTACCAACTCCCGCTCGGCGGCGTGGGGCGGGCGGTCGGCCCGCTGGCGTGGATCGGGTTCGAGCCAATGTTCCGGTACCGCCACCGCAGGACGAAGGAACTGCTGGAGGGCGGGGAGTCGCCGCCGGCGTAGGGCTGGCCAGGTTCCCCGACGCGTACCTTTTTCGGCGGGGGCGCGCTACCAATGGACATGGCACACATCGCCATCGTCGGGGGCGGCCCCGCGGGGCTGTCCGCCGCGCTGTTCCTCGCGAAGAACGGCCAGGATGCGACCGTCTTCGACACGGACGGCACCTGGATGCACAAGGCACACCTGTTCAACTACCTCGGAGTCAAGACCGAGGACGGATCAGAGTTCGTCGAGACCGCCCGCGAACAGGTCGACCACTTCGGGGCCGAGCAGGTCGAGGCGGAGGTGACCGACGTCGAGACCACCGACGACGGCTTCGCCGTCCACGCCGAGGAGACCCACGAGGCGGACTACCTGATCCTCGCGACCGGCGCCGACCGCGACCTCGCGGAGGAACTCGGCTGTGCGTTCGGCGACGACGGCACCGTCTCGGTGGACGTTTCGATGGAGACCAGCGTCGCCGACGCCTACGCGACGGGCGCGATGGTCCGCGCCGAGGAGTGGCAGGCGGTCATCTCCGCGGGCGACGGCGCCGCCGCCGCGCTGAACGTCCTCACGAAGGAGGAGGGCGAGCACTTCCACGACTTCGACACGCCTGCCGACGCCGACGACCACTGGACCTGAGGGCGAACCCACAACATCTTTCGGCCTCTAATTACATGTCATTACCAGATGGACCGCTACGATCTGGTGCTCGCGGCGATCCCCGTTGTCGCGCTGGCACCGCTGGCGCTGGGGGCGCTGTGGGCGGCGCTCGCGGCGGGCGTGCAGCCGCTGGCGACGTGGCCCGCCGCGGCGGTCGGCCCGCTGGGGGCGCTGGGGCTCGTGTGTCACGAGCTGTGGGTCGCGCCGCCGGGCCACGACTCGTAGGGTTTATACTTCCGCTGGAGGTACGGGTGGACACCATGAGCGACAAACGCAGAGGCCGGGTCGGCAGCGACGGCCGCTTCGGCGCGCGCTACGGACGGGTCGCCCGCCGGCGGGTCGCCGACATCGAGGCCGAGATGAACGAGGAGCAGGTGTGCCCGGACTGCGGCGCCGAGCGCGTCGAACGGCAGGGCACCGGCATCTGGCAGTGCGGCAAGTGCGGCTACAAGCACACCGGCGGCGCCTACCGCCACCAGACGCCCAACGGGAAGGCCGTCCAGCGGTCGATCCGCGCAGCCCTGGGCAGCGACGACGAGGAGTGACATGAGTTACAAGTGCTCGCGTTGCAAGCGCGACGTCGAAATCGACGAGTACGGCGGCGTCCGCTGTCCGTACTGCGGCCACCGCGTGCTGCTGAAAGAGCGCAGCCGCGACGTCAAGGAGATCGACATCGAGTGACCGCCGGGCCGATGGGCCGCCCGCACCGCACCGTTCTGACGTTCGAGTACGATACCACCGAGCACGCGCGCCGCGTCGAGCGGTCGATTCGGCCAGAGCTCGGCGACATCGACGGCGACCGCTCGGCAGCGACCGTCGATCGGGACGGCGCCACGCTGAGCGTCACCGTCGCGGGCGACGATCTCACCGCCCTGCGCGCGGGGCTGACGACGTGGACGGGGCTGGTCGCCGTCGCCGAGCGGACCGGCGGCGCCGTCGACGTCTGATACGGGTTCTTCTCGGCTTCTTCCGGAAGCATGCTTCCGACCCTCGCGAACCGGCGGTTCGCTCAGTCCCGGGAGCGCGCCACGTCGCGGCCCCGGCAAACTGTGAGAGGAAACCGTATGACCCGCACGCTCAGCGACCCGAGCTCCGCCGGTCCGGCCCGCCGCTCTCCTCGTGTTCCGGGTCGGCTTCGGCGAGCACCTCGTCGACGGCCGTGGCGCCCTCCGGTCCGTGCTCGGCGTCCTCGACGAACCCCAGGATGGCCTCGCGCAGTTCGGCGGTCGGGGCGCCGTCGCCCGCGCGGTCGGCTATCTCCCGGTACAGACGACTCTCGGCGGTGATCTCGGTAAGGAGGTCGTCGGCGTGACTCGAAGCCGCCTGCCCCGCCGCCGCGGAGTCGCGCAGGCGCGGCAGCGTCTCCTCGATGCGGGTCTGTGTCGCGTCGCTGACCCGGCCCTCGTTGGCCGCGTCGATCAGGTCGGTCCGCGAGAGGTCCGTCGGGTCCTCGCCGGCGGCCGCCAGGTCCGACCGGATGGCGTCCAGCAGGGCGTCGAACTCCCGCTCGCTGTCCTCCAGCGTCGCGGCGTGTTCGGCGACGCGTTGCCCGACCAGCGCCTGTGCCCGATCGACGGCCTCGAAGCGGTCTGCGACCGCGGCGAGCAGCCCCTCGCGGTCGTCGTCGGAGAGCGCTCGCACCCGCTCTGCGAAGGTGGTCATACCCCCGCTTTCGCCCGAAGCGGGATAGGCGTACCGACGAGTTCGAAAGCGGGGGTTTTTGAGTCCGGGCCTCGTCGATCCCACCATGGCAGCTGGAAGTTTGCCGCCCGAAGCCCAGGAGAAACTCGAGGAACTGCAAGACCTGCAGGAGACCGCACAGCAGGTCGCCGTCCAGAAGAACGAGGCCGAGACCCAGCTCAAGGAGGCCGAGACCGCGCTGGACGAACTGGACGAGATCGACGAGGGGACCCAGATGTACCGCGAGGTCGGCGAACTGCTCGTCGCGACCGACTACGACGAGGCCGAAGAGGACCTCGAAGAGAAGGTCGACAACCTGCAGATTCGCGTCGAGACCCTGGAGAAGCAGGAGGAGCGCGTCCAGGAGCAGTTCGAGGAGCTCCAGGAGGAACTCCAGGAGATGCTCGGCGGCGCGGGCGGCGGCGGTCCGATGGGCGGCATGGGCGGCGGTCCCGGCGCCGGCGGCGCCTGACCATGCCCGAGGACGACGAGGTGGTACGGACGGCCGCGTCGGCGGCCGAGGACGTCATCTTCTCGCGGTTCGACGTCGACGAAGTCAGAGACTTCGACGTGAGCGTCACCTTCGAGGACGGAATTCTGGAGGTCGACGTGTACCTCGACGCGCCCGACGGCCGGGCCGACGAGGACCGGGTCGCCGACGACGCGGCGCTCGCCGCTCGCTCGGCGGTCGACGACCTCTTCGCGGAGTAGGACCGCGCCTACGCGGCCCGCACCGCGAACACCAGCGCGCTGATGGCCAGTGCCACCAGCGTCACCGACACCGCCAGCGCCCCGCCCAGCGACACCGCCATGTTGGCCTGACTGGCCAGCGTCTCGGTGCGGTCGTTGCCGAACACGGTGACGGAGGCCCGCTCGGAGGCCATCCCGGCCTCGACGGGCTCGCGGTCGGCAAGCGCCGCGTCGACCTGCGCCGAGACGGTCTCGACCAGCGCCGCCTGGTCGATCTCGTCTCCAACCTGATTCTCCGACTCGACCGTGTTGACGATGTGGGTGTCGGTGGTCATCACCTCCGCACGGTCGATCCGGTCGTCGATCGCCTCGAGCAGACGCTCACGCAGGCCCGGTTCCATGTTGTTGCCGTCGACGAGGACGTAGGCGGTCGTCTGGTCGCCGACGGTCAGCACCGCCGCGCGCACGCCGAGCGGTCCGATCCCATCCTCGGGCTCCCAGTCGGTCTCCGTCCAGGCGGTGCCCAGCCGCATCTCGCCGGTCGGGGCCGCGGAGAGGCTGTCGGCGGTCTCGCCCGCCGCCTGGAACATATCGAACGAGCGGCTGCTGCCGGGAACGACGTGGCCGAGGTCCTCGCCGTCGAGGCCGTCGTTGCAGTTGTGAGCGTCGACCAGCAGCACGTCGTCGAACCCCCCGGAGCGGGCCTCCGCCGCCGCCGAGAGACCGACCGCGTACTCGATGTCGTCCGCGCAGTTGGGCGCGAATGTGTTGACCAGCAGGGCGTCCTCGCCGAAGGCCTGGCCGAGCAGTGTGGCGTCGCCAGACTCGACGCGGACGCTTTCGGTCGCCGTTTCGGCGAACTCGATGTCGCTGCGGGCGCTCTCGGCGGTGTCGACCAGGGTCTCGACCTCGTGCTCGGTGACGAGGTTGAAGTCGTGGCCAGCGGTGGCGTGGGGCGGGAACGCGAGGCCGTCGGCGTGTTCGGCGATCCGACGGGGGAGGTTGCCGCCGCCGATCTCGCCCATCGGCCCCGGGTGGATCATCGGGAGCACGAACTGCGCCTTCTCGGAGCCGTCCGGTCGACGGAACGCCAGCACCGTCACCGGGACGATGGCCTCCTCGCCGATCTCCTCGAAGAAGGCCTCCAGTTCGCGGCTCCCCTCGGCGATGTGGCCGATGAACCCGCCGACGAAGTCCAGGAGACTCACCCCCAGCGTGCGCTTCCAGGGCCGATCGAGGATCGTCAGGAACGCGACGACCGAGACGCCGTACAGCAGACACAGCGCCGCCAGCAGCGCGAAGTCGCTCGGGAACACCGTCACCGTCGGCGCTCCCGAAACCTCGCCGGATCGCGAGAGATACGCGGTGGCGTAGGCCTTCACGATCGGTCTGGACAGCAGCGGCCCGTCCAGCGACAGCAACCGGAAGGTCCCGGTGTAGACGAACAGCAGCAACGCGGCGGCGACGGTCTGGACGCTAGCCGGGACGGCGGCGACCCAGGGATCGTGCCGGGAGACGGCCATCACCACCAGCAGCCTGATCGCGAAGATGGAGGCCAGCGCGACCAGCAACGCGTCGAACACGAGGTTGCGGCCGAAGCCCGTCAGGAGGACGACCACCCCGGCGCCGCCGAGGATCACGACGACGACCACCTCGCAGGCGACCGCCAGCAGCGACGACCTGTTGTGGGTCATCCCGCCGCCGAGTTGCCGGTCGATCCCCGTGGTCAGCACGCTGGCGACGACGGTCGGCACGCCGACGAAGAACACCCCCTGCGAGAGGTCCTCCAGCAGGAACCCGCTGTCGAACACCGCCAGCCCCGTCACCGCACCGATGACCAGCGCGAGCGTCAGACTCGTGTGCCACCGCGGCGCTCTGACGACGTACCGCGAGAGCCCGGCGAGGTTCCCCTGGGTGGCAGTCATAGTCGGTCGTTCGACCTGTCGGAGTAAAATACTGACCGTCTCTCGCGGACGGTCGCCACCGGAGAGGCCGGGGAGATCATACGGGTTATTCTCACAGTGTACCGGAAGCATGCTTCCGGAAGAAGCCGAGAATAACCCGTATCACTCGCAGCGCGCGAGGAAGTTCTCGAAGACGGCCTCGCCCTCGGCGGTGTGTGCGACCTCGGGGTGCCACTGGACGCCGTACAGCTCTCGCCCGGGGTCGCTCATCGCCTCGACCGCGCAGACGTCGCTCTCGCCGGTCAGCGTGAACCCCTCGGGGAGTTCCTTCACCTCGTCGGCGTGGCTGGCCCAGACGCGCGTCTCGGGCGCCAGCGATCCGATCAACGGGTCCGCCTCGTCGACGACGTCGACGGTGACGTCGGCGTAGCCGCCGTACTCGCCGGCGCCGACGCGGCCGCCCGGCAGCTCCTCGGCCATGATCTGCATGCCCAGGCAGATGCCCAGCACCGGCACGTCCAGGTCGAGGTACTCCCCGCAGCGGCCGCGGTCGTCCATCGACGGGCCGCCCGAGAGAACCAGCCCGTCGGCGGCGATCTCCGCGGGTGGCGTGTCGTTGTCGATCATCTCGACGTCCACCCCCATGTCCCGCAGCGCCCGCTTCTCCAGATGGGTGAACTGGCCGTGGTTGTCGACCACGTCGATCCTCGTCATTGGGCTCCCGTACCCGCCGCCGGTACAAAAGCCGCCCGGAAGTGCGAGCGGTGGCGCTCGACGAGCAGACCGCCACGGCGAGCGACCGTGACGGTAGGGTTAAGTTCGGGCGCTCGCACCACCGAGACATGATCGACGCGCTGGACCACGACGCGTTTCGGGGCGGAGCGGGAGCGTTCCTCGGCTACGGCCTCATCCTCGCGGCGATGACCGTCCTGCTGTTCGGGGTGCCGTACGCGCTGTTCGCGTTCGTCTTCTGAGTCGCCCTGAGGAAAGGAGCTACCGCTCAGGCGAACGTCTTCGAGACGCTCTCCTCGTCGCTCTCGGCCTGAATCTTCTCCCAGGCCTCGCGGAAGTCGTCGGTGGTGATCTCCGTGCGGTCGTCGCGAATAGCGAACATCCCGGCCTCCGTGCAGATGGCCTTGATGTCCGCGCCGGAGGCCTCGGGGCACTCCTCGGCGAGTTCGGCGAAGTTCACCGACGGGTCGACGTTCATGTCGCGGGTGTGAATCTTGAAGATGATCTCCCGGCCGTCGGCGTCGGGCTTGGGCACCTCGATGAGACGGTCGAACCGACCGGGGCGGAGGATCGCCCGGTCGAGCATGTCGAAGCGGTTCGTGGCGGCGATGATCCGAATCTCGCCGCGGTCCTCGAAGCCGTCCATCTCCGCGAGCAGCTGCATCATCGTCCGCTGGACCTCCGCGTCCCCGGAGGTCTTCGACTCGGTGCGCTTGGACGCGATGGCGTCGATCTCGTCGATGAAGATCACGGCGGGTTCGTGGTCCTTCGCGACCTGGAACAGGTCACGGACGAGCTTCGCGCCCTCGCCGATGAACTTGTGGACCAGTTCCGAGCCGGCCATCTTGATGAACGTCGCGTCGGTCTCGTTGGCGACGGCCTTCGCCAGCATCGTCTTGCCGGTGCCCGGCGGCCCGTACAGCAGGACGCCGCTGGGCGGGTCGATGCCGACATCCTCGAACATCTCGGGCTTCTCGAGAGGCATCTCGACGGTCTCGCGGACCTCCTGCATCTGCTCTTCGAGGCCGCCGATGTCGGCGTAGGTGACGTCGGGGCTGCGGTCGACCTGCATCACGCGGGCCCGGACGTCCGTCTCGTCGGAGAGGGTCTTGACGACCGACAGGGAGTTGTTCACGGCGACGCGGTCGTCCGGTTCGATGTCCTCCTCGGTCTCTTCGGTGACCTCGGTCAGGGCCTCCTGGTTGTTGCCGTGCTGCTTGATGATGACCCCGTCGTCGGTCACCTCCTGCACCGTGGCGACGAACAGCGGCGACTGCTTCAGTTTCTTGTTCTCGTGCGTGAGTCGCTCGAGTTTCTGCTGGTACTTGTTGTTCTCCGCGTTCGCGTCGAGGAGCTTGTCTCGCATCTCCTCGTTCTGGTTCTCGAGAACGTCGAGGCGTTCGCGCAACGCCTCGATTTTCTCCTGCTGGGACGCCTCCTCCTCGTCGTACGGGAGGTCGACGCTGTCCACTGTGTCGCCGGTGTCGCTCATTGGAATCTCGTAGGGGGTTGTCTCTTAAAAGCCTGCGGGTGGCCGCGGTCGGGGCCGCGACCGAGGGGTTGAGGTGGGTCCGTCTCCCGCCGGTCGCCGCGACGCCGTGGTCCCGCTCGCCCGGAATTGGAATTCCCTGTAGTAATATCTTGGAATAGTAAATATTATCTTACCGCATCCCGTTCGTCAGAGTACGATGAGCGCATCAGAGCACACGACCAGCGAAACCCCGACCGGAAGCTGGGAGGACGTCGAGGACCTCCCCCCCAGCGCGAAGCTCGTCGCGAAGGTACTGGAGTACAACGACACCCTCAGCCAGACCCAACTGGCCGAGGAGACGATGCTGCCTGCCCGAACCGTTCGGTACGCCCTCAACCGACTGGAGGAGCACGACGCCGTCGACTCGCGGTTCTCCTTCTCGGACGCCCGCAAGCGACTGTACACCCTGACGCTGGACTGATCGTAGCGTCGAGCGGTCCGCACCACCGACCGCGTGTCGCCCCTCTCCCGCACTCTTTTGTACCGGAGAGCGACCAGCGTCGCCGTGACAGACGACCGGGATACCGCGGCGCGAGGGACCCGCGCCGGCGAGGAACGGACGACGGACGGCCGCCACGGCGACACCGACGACGTGGCGGCGGTCAAGGCCGCACTCGAACGACTCGCCCGCGAGGGCGAGCGACCAGACCCGCGCACGGACCCCGCGGCTGTCGTCGCGGCGGCCACCGACGCGACGGCTCGCCTCGACCAGACGGCGCCGTTCCTCCGGGCCGACGGGCGCGAACGCCTCCGTGTCGCCGTCGAGCGCCTGCGGGCCGCCGACCGGTCTGTCACCGCCGACCGCGGCGCCGCGGTGCTGGACGCGCTGGCGGCGGCGGAGCGAGCGGCGGCCAACGTGGAAGCGTCGGACGACGGCGCCGCCGACGCGGGACGGGACCGTCGGTGACGGTGCCGACCACTTCCGCCGCGGTCACGGAACGGCTTTCAAGCGGGGGTCACTACCGGGTCCCATGACACGGGTGATCCACACCGGCGACACCCACGTCGGCTACCGGCAGTACCACTCGCCGGAGCGCCGCGCGGACTTCCTCGCGGCCTTCCAGCAGGTGGTCGACGACGCCGTCGCCGACGACGTGGACGCGGTCGTCCACGCGGGGGACCTGTTCCACGACCGTCGGCCAGGGCTGGCGGACCTCCAGGGCACCGTCGCCGCCTTGCGCCGACTCGCGGACGCCGACATCCCCTTCCTCGGCGTCGTCGGCAACCACGAGGGCAAGCGGGACGGGCAGTGGCTGGACCTGTTCGAGGACCTCGGACTCGCGGTCCGCCTGGGCCGGGAGCCGTACCGCCTCGGCGACGCCGCGCTGTACGGCCTGGATTACGTGCCGAAGTCCCGCCGCGCGGAGCTGGACCACAAGTTCGAACCGAGCGACGCCGCCCACGACCTGCTCGTGACCCACGGCCTGTTCGAACCGTTCGCCCACGCCGAGTGGGACACCGCCGACCTGCTCGACCGGTCGACCGTCGACTTCGACGCCCTGCTGCTGGGGGACAACCACGAACCCGGCATCCGGACCGTCGCGGACACCTGGGTCACTTACCCCGGGTCGACCGAGCGGTGCTCGGCCACCGAGCGAGAGGACCGAGGGTACAACATCGTCACCCTCGACGACGACGTCGACATCACCCGTCGCGGACTGGACGCGACCCGCGAGTTCGTGTTCGTCGACGTCGAGTTGGCGCCCGGTGAGGGCGTCGAGCGCGTGCGCAGTCGCGTCCTCGAACACGACCTGACCGACGCCGTCGTGATCGTCTCCGTCGACGGCGACGGCGAACCGTTCGCACCGGCGGCAATCGAGGAGGCCGCCACCGAGGCGGGCGCGCTGATCGCCCGAGTGACCGACCGTCGAGACGTCGAGGAGGAGCGGAGCGTCGACGTGAGCTTCGCCGACCCCGACGAGGCCGTCCGCGAACGCGTCCGCGACCTGGGACTGTCGACGGCGGCCAGAGACGTCGACGAGACGGTCCGGGCCGGCGACGTCGCCGACTCGAACGTCCGCGAGGCGGTCAAGCGCCGCGTCGAGGAAATCGCCGAGGACTCCGCGGCGTTCGACACGGCGGAAGACGGCGAGGACGACGAGACGGGCGACGAAGCCAGACGCGACGATGACGACGATGACGACGATGAGAAGACGGCCGAGAGAGACGACGACGACGACGGCGATCACCCCGCCGCCGAGGACTCCGACGCCCCCGCTGCCGAGGACCAGGCGTCGATGGAGGAGTACCTGTGAGGTTCGACCGCGTCCGCGTGCGGAACTTCAAGCCGTACGCCGACACGACCGTCGACGTCGAGCGCGGCGTGACCGTCGTCCACGGCGTCAACGGCAGCGGCAAGTCCTCGCTGCTGGAGGCCTGTTTCTTCGCGCTGTACGGCGCCAGCGCCCTGGAGGGCACCCGCGAGGAGGTCATCACCACCGGCGAGGAGGAGGCCGTCGTCGAGCTGTGGTTCACCCACGCCGACGGCGAGTACCACGTCGAGCGCACGCTGAAGGACTACGGCGACCGCGTCTCCCACGATGTCGTGATGGAGGCCCCCGACGGCACCTACGAGGGCGCCCGCGACGTCGAGGCCGCGGTGACAGAGCTGCTGCGGATGGACGCCGAGGCGTTCGTCAACTGCGCGTACGTCCGCCAGGGCGAGGTGAACAAACTCATTCACGCCACGCCGAGCGAGCGCCAAGACACCATCGACGACCTCCTGCAGCTGGGCAAACTGGAGGAGTACCGCGACCGGGCAAGCGACGCCCGGCTCGGGGTCGAGGACGTGCTGACGGGCGCCCGCGGGAACCTGGAGGGCGTCGAGTCGCAGATCGAGACGAAGACCGAGAAGGACCTCCCAGTGCGGCTGAACGAGCTCGAGACCGAACTGAACGACGTCGAGGGCGACATCGATCGCTTCGCGGACAACCGCGACGAGGCCGAGAACACGCTCGAGGCCGCCCGGGAGGTGCTGGAGAGCCACGAGCAACACCGCGACGAACTCGAGTCGGTCCGCGAGGACGTCCAGGACCTCGAGGGCCAGATCGCCGAGACCGAGCGCGAACGCGAGGCCCGCGGCGAGGACCTCCGAGAGGCCCGTCGGCGCGTCGAGGAACTGACCGAGCGCCGGGACGACCTGCTCTCGGAGACGGCCCTCGACGACCCCGACCGCGAGACCGTCGACGAGCGAATCGACGACCTGGAGGCAGCGGTCGAGGAGGTCCGCGAGCGCCGCCAGGAGGCCGTCCTCGAGAAGCAGTCGCTGGACGACGAGGCCGACCGACTCGCCGAGAGCGCCGCGGACCTCGAAGACCGGGCCGAGGACAAGCGCGAGGAGGCCGAGAGACTGGCCGCCGACGCCGACGAGACCGAGGAGCAACTGGCCGAGCGCCGCGAACGCCTCGAGGAACTCCGCGCGGAGGCCGACGAGGCGCGGGGGCGCTTCGAGGACGCCCCCGTCGAGTTCGGTGGCGCCGAATCGCACCTCGCCGACCTGACGGACGAACGTGAGACCGTCCGCTCGGAGTTGAGCGACCGCCGCGCGACCCTCGAGAGCCGGCGCGATCGCGTCGAGGAGGCCGAGCGCCTGCTTGAGGCCGGCAAGTGTCCCGAGTGCGGCCAGTCCGTCGAGGGGTCGCCGCACGTCGACTCCATCGAGGAGGACCGCGACCGCGTCGCGGAGCTGGAGGCGGACGTCGAAGAGATGGAGGCCGACCTCGCGGACCTCGAGGACCGAATCGAGCGCGCGGAGCGTCTCGTCGAGGCCGAGACCGAGGCCGAGCGACTGGGGGGCAAGGCCGACGATGTCGCCGAACTGATCGACGAGCGCGAGGCGGCCCTGTCTGAGGACCGCGAACGCACCACGGGGCTGCGCGAGGAGGCAACGGAACTGGACGCCGAGGCTGCGGAGAAGCGCGAGAACGCAGGGGAGAAGCGCAAGGCAGCCGAAGCGATCCGCGAGGACGTCGCCGAGTGCAACCGCCAGGAGAGCGAACTTGCGGACCGTATCGACCGCCTGGAGTCGCTCGCCGAGGCCTGGGACGACCTCCGCGAGGCCCGCGATCGCGTCGAAGACTGCCGGGCGGAGCGCGAGCGGCTGTCGGAACTCAACGACGAACGACGTGAACGGCTGGCGACGCTCCGAGAGCAGCGCGACGACCTGGCCGCGAAGATCGACGAGGACCGCGTCGCGGAGGCCCGCGAGGAGGCGTCACGCGCCGAGGAGTACCTCGAACAGGTCGAAGAGAAACTCGCGGAACTGCGCGAGCGCCGGGACGAACTGCAAAACGAGATCGGGCAGGTCCAGGGCGAACTGCGCGAACTCGACGAGTTGCGCGACCGCGCCGAGACGCTGCGTGACCGGGTCGACCGCCTGGAGTCGCTGCACGCCGAGACCGAGCGCTTAGAGCGGATGTACGCCGACCTCCGGGCGGAGTTGCGACAGGCCAACGTCGAGACCCTGGAGCGGATGCTCAACGAGACGTTCGACCTGGTGTACCAGAACGACTCCTACGCCCACATCGAACTCGACGGCGAGTACGAACTGACGGTGTACCAGAAGGACGGCGAGCAGCTGGACCCCGACCAGCTGTCCGGCGGCGAGCGGGCGCTGTTCAACCTCAGCCTGCGGTGTGCGATCTACCGCCTGCTGGCAGAGGGCATCGAGGGCGCCGCGCCGATGCCGCCGCTGATCCTCGACGAGCCGACGGTGTTCTTGGACTCCGGGCACGTCTCGAAGCTGCTGGACCTGGTGGCGTACATGCGCGACGAGGTCGGCGTCGACCAGATTCTGGTCGTCAGCCACGACGAGGAACTGGTCGGCGCCGCCGACGACCTGCTGCGCGTCCGCAAGGACCCGACGACCAACCGCTCGACGGTCGAGCGGGGCGCGCTGGCGGCGTCGCTGGCGGACTGACGGCCAGCGGGTCGGTCAGTCGCGGGCGTCGCGGAGGTGGTCGACCGCGGCGACGGCGTCGGCGGTCGGTTCGTAGCCCCGCTCGCCAGCGACCGTCGTCGTCGCGACGAGTCCCGCGGCGCGAAACTCGGTGAGCAGGCCGTGGAGGTCGCTCTCGCAGTAGTCTGCGGTGTCGAGCAGCGTCCGAACCGGCGTGGGACCGCGGTCGACGAGGGTACAGAGCAGCCCCAGCGAGCGCTCGTCGTGGACCGCCGTCAGCGCCGCGACGACCGGATCGGGGACACCGGCGGCGGCCGTCGAGAGGGACGCCCCGTCCTCGCAGACGGCCACTTGGTCGGTCGGGACGCGGTGCGTCTCGCCGCTGTCGGGGTCGCGCAGGAGACACGACTCGGGAGACTCCTCGACGAGGAGGTAGCGGTCGCCGTCGTCGGTACGGACCGTCCGCATGGGCACCCATTGAGCACGGCGAGGCAAGTGTCGTCCGGTTCGGTAGTTGCGGGCGTACGGGTCGCTCTCAGTCCTCGGGGGCGGGGTCGGCCGCGGCGTCCCGAGCGGCGTCGTCAGTCGGGGGCGAGTCCGTCGCCGTGTCGGCGTCGGCGAGGGTGTCGTCGTCAGCGTCCTCGCCGTCGTCGGCCTCCGCAGCGTCGTCCTCGTCGTCGTGAGCGTCGCTGGCCCGCTGGAACCCCCGGTACAGGACGTAGGCGTAGCCGAACGCGAGCAGTCCCGACGCGGTGACACCGGCGCCCAGCTGGACATCGCCCCGGAAGTACGCCAGCATCGGACCGATGGCCACCGCCGCGATGGCGTAGTCGACGATCAGGACCGTCCGCCAGAAGTAGGCGCTGACGTACTGCGGCACGTCGCCGTCCCGCAGGTTCTCGCTGGGATCGGGCACCGACGGGGGCTCGGGCGCTGCAGGCGGTTCGGGGACGTCGACCAGTTCCTCCTCGTAGTCGGTGAGGTCCGCCTCCGGGTCGGGCTCGGCGGGTTCTGCGGATTCGGCGGACTCGGCTGGATCGTCGTCCCCGTACACGAGGGAAAGACAGAACTGCGACGGAGAAAAGTTACGCGACTTCGTCCAACTGGACGGTTCGGTTCGCTTCCATCCACGCGAGCGGGTTGTCCGCGTCGTAGAATACGACGCCGTCCTCCGTCTCGTAGGACTCGATGGACGCCAGGTCTGCGTGCCTGACCTCGTCGCGCTCCCGTCCGGTTTCGCGTGGCGTTTCGGACACCTATGTCACCTCGAAATCTCGTAGGCGAGACGGTAGTAAATGCCTTGTTGCCGTTTCGGACCCGCTGGCGTTCACGCGTAAATGCCTTGCCGCCAGTTACCATCGGAAACGTCTGGAGCAATATGAGCGTTGTTGCCGCTCCGGCGGTCGACGGCCCCGCTCAGGCTCGCGCGCACTCAGTCCGACACCGCCGGCGCCCCCGGCCCGCGCGACCGCTCACCGCCACCGGGCGACCGGACGGGATCGGTCCCGACCCAGAGCAGCCCTCCCAGCAGGGCGAGCGCGACGCCGACGGGCGGCAGCAGGGCAACGGGACCGACGCCGACGGCGGCCGCCGAGACGACGAACTTGGCCAGCGCCGCGGCCGTCGACAGCGCCATCGCCGCCCCGGACAGCACCGTCGCCCGGCCGACGTTCGCCAGTCGGTCGTTGAGGTACTGGTTGCGGAGCGGCCGCGTGACGAGCCGCCGACTGCGGTTGAAGAACAGCACCGGAATCACCAGCGCCGGGACGACCGCGAGGGCACCGTACGCGAGGAGGTACGCCGGGACGAGCAGCGCGAACACGCGCCGGGCGCCGAGGTGCTCCTGGAACCAGCCCGCCGTCGCCGCCGCGGCCGCGGAGACGAGCTTGAACGCCGCGTACAGCACGCCGAGTCCAGCGACGGGCACGCCGACCGCCTCCAGTGCCGGCTGCTCCAGCGACCGCGTGACGCTGAACAGCGCGGTGAACACCGCCGCGTACGCGACCAGCCACCGGACCGCGGGTCTCTCGGCCTGCAGCCGCAACACGCCGGCCGCCTCCCGAATTCCGAGGGTGTCGTCCGACCGCACCTCCGTCGCGACCGCCGGGAAGGTGTACAGGATCGGCAGCCCCGCCGCCGCCAGCGCCGCGTTCGCGAGGAACGGGTAGGCGGGGTCGATCGTGTACAGCAGCCCCCCTGCGACGGCCGTCGCCGCCGAGGTGACCAGCAGGGCCGTGCTGCCGCGGCCGTCGATGCGGGCGAACTCCGACTCGTCGAATCGGGCCTGCAACACCTCGTACAGCCACGCGTCCTGAGTGCCCGACCGGAACGCTCGCCCCGTCGCCCACAGGACGTGCAGCGTCAGAATCGCCGGCACGCTGTGGACGGCAAAGGGGTACGCGCCGATGGAGACCACCCGCAGTCCCGCGCCGATGGCGAGGCTTCCGCGTCGCCCCACGAGGTCACCCACGTAGCCCGAGGGAATCTCCGCGGCGACCGACGCCAGCGAGAACACCGCGTACGAGAACAGCACGAACCCGGTCCCGTACCCGTTGTCGACGAGGAAGTAGATCGCCACCGGGAGGTAGAACCCCGCCGAGTTCGTGGTCCGGAAGGCGTAGTACCGCCAGATGAGGGTCCTGGAAGTCGTCATGTGAGTGACTACGGTTGCCACTACAATGATATTTCCCGGGAATTGACTTTTGTAAGCACCCTCACTGAACGCGATTCGTGTAAAGATTCTGTGGAGACGGTCAGGGGAGCCGCCGAGCCGGGACGCTCGGCGCCGCCGTGGTCGCCTCGTGGTCGCGCAGCACGTACATGCTCTCGATGGCGGCGCCGAACAGGGCGCCGAAGAAGTGTTCCAGGTGGCCCACCCACGAGGGGCCGACGACGATCACGATCAGGAAGACCCCTGCGAGCACTGGGATCAGCAGGACCGCCAGGGCGTTCTGCAGTGTCTCCGTCGAGTGGTTCTGGAACGCCACCCCGATCGACCGGACCAGCGTCGCGGTCAGGACGGCGAACACCACGACGCTGAGCCCCGAGACGAACCGCAACAACCCGCTGGAGACGATCTGCGTCGAGAGGTGGGCCGCGACCGCCACCAGCAGGACGTGGCGGTTGCTCGTCAACAGCGTGAACACCACCCCGACTGGGAGCCACCACCGCATGTTCGACGCGAAGTGGGCCCAGTGGAAGTGCAAGACCATGCTCGTGAGGTAGCTGAGCGGATTGAGCACGACGCCAGTCCCCACAGAGCGATCGACGTAGACGCCGTTGCTCGCCAGCCCCCAGCAGACCAGCGCGACCCCGACGACAACCACGGGGACGTTCGACGACGCCAGCCACGGGGCCGCTCGCACCCGCTCGCGCAGGGACACGATGTCCATCCGCTCGATCCGTGACACGACGGAGACAAGAACCGTTCGGTCACTCTCGACCCGACCGCCGCGGTCAGGGCGTCCGGTAGCGAACCGCTCCGTCCGCGACGGTCGCCAGCAGCGTCGCTCGCGCCAGCTCGGCGTTCGAACGAACGTGGTGTTCCGGCACCAGCGGAATCGATACCGGACGGAAGCCGTCGGCACGCATCGCCCCGACGCCCACGTACCGCCCGACGACGCCGCCCCCGTCTCGCACCGCGAACCGCCCCCGCTCGTCGCGCTCGTAGCGGTACCGGAACGCCGAGGGGTCCGGCCCCGGACACCGCAAGCCGTCGACACTCTCTAGGGCCGCTAGCGTCTCGCCACCCGCCGTCAGCAGAATCTCGGGGTCGTCGCCCCCCGAGCCCGCCGCCTCGCGCCAGCGCGGTCGCTCCTCGGCCCGCACGCAGGCGAACGTGTCGTCGGTCAATCGGATGCGGTCCGCGATCGAGTGGAACCGCCGCCCGTTCGCGTCGTCCCGCAGCGCGAACGGCGACGCCAGCAGCTGGGCCGCAGCGTCGACGGTCTCGGGGTGACCGACGAGCACCGGAACCGCCCTCGAGTCGGTGGCGTTCGCGACCTGCGAGATCACCGTCAGCGGATCGCCGTTCCGGGGCTCGACGACCAGCAACGGCGCGTCGACGTTCGACGGGGCGGCGCCGTCGCCGGTCGCTCGAACGCCCGCGTCCGTTGACTCGGTCTCGAACCCGCGCTCGCGAAGGTCTCCGGCGACCGCCTCGACGCGGCGTGGCGTTGGCCTGTCCATACCCTGGGTACGTGCTGGGCCTACAAAGGTGGTTCACTGGCGGTGAGCGGTGATCAAAGGCCCCGGTGCGCCGACGACACTCCGGTCCCCGAGCGGCAGCGCAGGGAGGCACGGCGTTGGCAGGAGAACCCGAATTAGTGACTCGCCAGCACGTCGTCGAAGTTGGCGGGGGCCAGGGAGCGAAACGCACCTCCGAGGACGGCGATAGCCCGAAGTTCACGCGTCTCGCGGTGGAGGCTCGGTGAGTCCTCATCGAGCTGTTTGGGCCCGCTGTTGTGGTCGTACTTCGGGTGTGAGCACCGTCGCCCGGGAAGGCATGGCAGCTACGGCACGCGGGGAAGTGCCAACAAGTTAGTCAAGCCCCTCGAATGCGCTCACCAATTCGGCGGGCTCCCGTGATCCGATGACGACTGATTTTGCGTTCTCTCGGTCGACCTTGACACCACTCCCGCGCGTGGTCATATACGCCACCGTGTCCGGCGTCCACCTGATTCCGATCCCACCGTAGGTCAGCAGTCCGAATTCTGTCCGCTCGACTCCGGTTATCTGGTCGAGCGGGAGCCGCCGGAACGAACGATGGATCGGTGCGAACCGGATGTAGATTCCATCGGTGCGAACCTCTGTGATGAGTCGTATGGAGTACAGCAACGCCGCGACGATCAGGACGATCGCCAACCCAATCACAGAGCTGAGTACGATCGACAGGACGGTTGCCAGCGCGAGCAGTGCCCAGATCCACGGCTGGCGCATACGCTGAGTTTCGTGGAACAGGGGCTCTTCGTCCATGGACAATTATCCCTCGCCAGACATTTAAATTTTCTGGAATTTCGGAGACGCACCAGATTCCAACCCGAGACTGGTACCCCAGGCGAAGATAGAACTTCCCTGTCGACTAGCGATGTCTTCGTGGGTGGGACGGTGTGCACCCCGGGGTCGCCGAGAGGATGGTGTCAGCACTGATATGCTGTCACTCTCGCCCTGAGAACGCTAATCGGTGGGGAGATAGAACGGGATCGAGCAACTCGAGAGACACCGGGACCTCCTCGGAGTACGGGGCCGGGGTGGCGGGGCGTCGACCCACGCACGGTGTACCCCCACTCACTGGTGCAACTCCCTCTCCCGGACTGGTGCTGTCGCTCAGGCGCTTGGTCGCGGCAGCAACAATGGGGTTGGAGGGATTTGAACCCCCGATCGACTGATATCTCCGGTGTGCGCCTCGGAACTCCAGAGGGTCGTCGTCGCGACGCGGTGATCAGCCGGTCGCTCGGTATATCAGCTGGAGTCTCGTCCCGGGCGCGTGGCCTCTGGAGTCAGTCGCCATGCCTGGCTTGGCCACAACCCCGCTCGCGATTTCGGGTTGGCCCGAGGGCAGTAAAGGGGTTTCGGTTCGCCCGATCAGACGGCCTCCTCTCACTGTGTCTCGGCGACCGCCGCGGCCGGTGACGGCGCTCGCCGGGTGCTGCCGAGAAGCAACGGTATCAGTCTCGGTCGGCGTCGGCCCAGTCGCAGTCCTGGCACTTGTAGCCGGTCACGAACTCGGTGATCGAGGGCATGTAGCCGACCGTGAGGACGTCGCCGCCACACTCCGGGCAGTCGCGGTCGGCGTCCTCGATGTCCTCGGCGTCCATCACCGACTCGCCCTCGACCAGTTCCGCCAGTTTGCCGGGGGTGACCATCCGGCCCTGCACGACGCGGTTGTCTGCCATGGGAGACAGGCACCGTCGAACGACCGTAAGCGTTCCGTCGTCTACCGCCAGGGTGGGTGTTGGTCGTGGTCCTCGTCGGCGGAACCGCCGTCCTCGGCTCCCTCGTCGGTGGCCCCCTCCGCGTCCACATCCGTCGCGACCGCCCGCTCGCGGCCCCCGTCGGTCGCGGCGTGGTCGACGGCACCGGGCGTCGGCGCGGCGTCGTCGCCCGGCATCGACCCGTCGGGGTCGTAGGCGAACAGCGCGGTGACGCCGATGACCGCCAGCGGTGCGCCGCCGACGGAGAACCCGAGAATCGACAGCGGCAGCAGGCCCAGCGCGACGGCGCTGCCGAACCGGAAGCGGTCGATGTCGACGGCGGCGCGCAGCCGCGGCGCGAACACCGCCAGGCCGAGCGCGAACAGGCTCCCGACCGCCGCGGCGCCGGCCGCCCGCCCGACGAGTTCGGGGTCGGGGCGGAACACGAACGAGGCGCCGGCGGGGTCGAGGCTCGCGAGCAGCCCGAGGCCGATGATGATCCCGGGGCTCGGGAGGTACTCGCCGACGGTGGCGCTGGCAGTCTTGGCGGCGATGGCGGCGATGACAAGTGCGGCGAAGCGCTCGAACGTGTCCAGCGCGATCAGCGACTCGATGGTCGGCGCCAGCGCGGCCTCGAGGGCGGCGACGCCGACCAGCACGACACCGACCAGCGCGACGGCGGGGGCCGTCTCGCTGGGGCTACCCTCCAGTTCTGCGAGGACGACGGCCGCGGTGGCGCTGCCGCCGAACACGAGCAGGCCGACCTCGACGACGCCGAGGTAACTGGTGAGCGACCCACCGGAGCCCAGCGCGCCGGCGAGCACCAGCGCGGGGAAGATGCCGTCGATCAGGGGAAGCCCCATCACCGTCGCCAGCAGCCGCGTGTCGTCACCGAACTGCCGCTCCAGACGGGCAGCGACGGGGTGCTGTGACGTGCTCATGCGGCGCGTCTACGGTGGCCGTCCCCCGTGGCAGTGGGGCGGTGAGCGGACCGTCTCCCGGTCGTGGACGCGAGGTCCAGGAGGAGCTGCGGACAGCAGTTCCGCGGGAGCGGTGTCGCCCGAAACTTCGAGGGTACTCGTGCCATCCCAATCGGGAGCGACGCGCAGGCGACTGCGGTCGACCGAGCTGCGATTCCTGCCGGGGTGGCACTCTCGAAGTCCATACCAACACTCGGTGGAAGGACGGGAATAAAACTTCTGTGAGATTGCGACACAATGGCCAGCAATTCTTCGTCGGTGCGACCCGTGGCCCGTCGATCGTTCGTGGACCGGCAAATATCGCCAACGATCTCTCGATTCCATAGACCCGGAGACGGCGGACCCGAGAGCCGGCTGGGGAGCGACGACTGTGCATGACTCGCAACCCTTTTACTCCGGGCTGAACGACGACTTACATGGCGAACGACGTTCCCGAATCCGAACCCTTCTCCGAGAAGTTGCGCGTCCCCGAGGCGCTGACGTTCGACGACGTACTCCTGAAGCCGAAGGAGAGCACGGTCGAACCGGACGAGGCCGACGTCTCGACTCGGGCCTCGGCGTCGGTCGAACTGAACGTCCCCGTGCTGTCGGCGGCGATGGACACCGTCACCGAGGGCGAGATGGCCACCGCGATGGCCCGCCACGGCGGCCTCGGCGTCATCCACCGCAACATGGACGTCGATCGGATGGTCGCCGAGATCGAGCAGGTCAAACGCGCCGACGAGCTCGTGATCCGCCGGGAGGACGTCGTCACGGCCGCGCCGGACCAGACCGTCAGCGAGGTCGACGAGATGATGGAGCGAGAGGGCGTCAACGGCGCGCCCGTCGTCGACGACGAGGACCGCGTGCTGGGCATCATCTCCGGGACCGACATCCGGCCGTACCTGGAGGTCGGCGAGGAAGACGAGGTGCGCCGGGCGATGACCGAGGAGGTCATCACCGCCGCCGAGCCGGTCGAGCCACGGGACGCCCTGGAACTGATGTACGAGCACAAGATCGAGCGCGTCCCCATCGTCGACGAGGAGAGCCGACTGATCGGCCTCGTCACGATGGGCGGCATCCTCCAGCGCCGCGAGTTCGACGACGCCGCCAGGGACGAAGACGGGGCGCTGCGCTGTGGCGTCGCCGTCGGGCCCTTCGAGACCGACCGTGCGACCGCCGCCGACGAAGCCGGGGCCGACGTGCTGTTCATCGACACCGCCCACGCCCACAACCGCAACGTCATCGAGGGCGCCCGCGAGATCGGAGAGGTCGTCGACGCCGACGTCGTCGTCGGCAACGTCGGCACCCGCGAGGCTGCCGAGGAGCTCGTCGACTTCGCCGACGGCATCAAGGTCGGCATCGGTCCGGGCAGCATCTGCACGACGCGGGTCGTCTCCGGTGCCGGGATGCCACAGATCACCGCCGTCGCCCAGGTCGCCGACGTCGCCAGCGAACACGACGTGCCGGTGATCGCCGACGGCGGCATCCGCTACTCCGGCGACGCGATCAAGGCTATCGCCGCCGGCGCCGACGCCGTGATGCTGGGCTCCTTCTTCGCCGGCACCGACGAGGCGCCCGGCCGCGTCATCACGATGAACGGGAAGAAGTACAAGCAGTACCGCGGGATGGGGTCGGTCGGCGCAATGAAGGGCGGCGACGGCGGCACCGACCGCTACCTCAAGGACGAACCGGAGGAGGAGGAGGACTACGTCCCCGAGGGCGTCGAGGCCGCCAAACCCTACACCGGAACGCTGCAGTCGGAACTGACCCAACTCGTCGGCGGCATGCGTTCGGGCATGGGCTACGTCGGCGCCGACACCGTCCCCGAGTTCAAGGAGCGCGCGGAGTTCGTCCGGGTCTCCCAGGCCGGCCAGACGGAGGGCCACCCCCACGACGTCGTCATCACCGACGAGGCGCCGAACTACTCGCCACAGGAGTAGCGTCGCCGGGCCGGACGGCCGGTCCCGAGCACGTCCCGCAAGGCTTTCGTTCCGACCGATGAACCGTCAGGTATGGTTCGGACCCTCGACGACGCGACGGTCGACGGACGGACTGTAGGGGTCCGCGTCGACGTCAACAGCCCGCTGTCCGAGGACGGCGGACTGGCCGACGACGCGCGCCTGCAGGCCCACGTCGACACCCTCGCCGAACTGCTGGAGCGGGGTGCCCGCGTCGCCGTCCTCGCCCACCAGGGTCGGCCCGGCGGCGACGAGTTCGCCACGCTCGCCCCCCACACCGAGCGGTTCGACGAACTGCTCGCCCACCCCGTCTCCCACGTCGACGTCAACTATGGGAACCCCGCGCGGGCGGCCATCCAAGACCTCGACGACGGCGAGGCCGTCCTGCTGGAGAACACCCGCTTCTACAGCGAGGAGTACATGGAGTTCGACCCCAGCGAGGCCGGCGACACCCACCTCGTCACCGAACTCGCCCCGGCGCTGGACCTGTACGTCAACGACGCCTTCGCCGCAGCCCACCGCTCGCAGCCGTCGCTCGTCGGGTTCTCCCAGCACCTCCCCAGCTACGCCGGGCGGGTGATGGAGCGGGAACTCGACGTGCTCGGCACCGTCGGCGAGACGGACACCCCCCGGGTGTACGTCCTCGGCGGCGCGAAGGTCGAAGACTCCATCGACGTCGCCTGGAACGTCCTCGAACGGGGGCTGGCAGACACCGTCCTCACGGCGGGGCTCGTCGGCAACGTGTTCCTGCTGGCCGACGGCGTCGACGTCGGGCGGGCCAGCCGCGAGTTCGTCGACGAGCAGGGCTACACCGACCAGATCGACCGCGCGCGTGACCTGCTCGACGCTCACGGCGACGCGATCCGGTTCCCGCTGGACGTCGCCGTCGAGCGCGACGGCGACCGCACCGAGGTCGGGATCAACCTCCTCCCGCCGGAGCCGGGCGAAGCCGCGATGGACGTCGGCCAGGAGACCGTCGACAGCTACCGGGCGACCCTGGAGTCCGCCGAGACGGTGATCCTCAACGGGCCCGCCGGGGTGTTCGAGGAGCCGTCGTTCCAGTACGGCACCCGGGCGCTGTACGCGGCCGCGACCGAGGTGCCGACGAGCATCGTCGGCGGCGGCGACACCGCGGCGGCGCTGCGACGACTCGGCGTCGAGGGGTTCAACCACGTCAGCACCGGCGGCGGCGCCGCGATGGCCGCGCTGTGCGACGACCCGCTACCGGTCGTCGAGGCGCTGGAGGCCGCGCCCGACGAACGCGTCGCGGAGACGGGCGCGGATGCGAGTTGAGCGGGGGACCCTCGACGACCTAGACCGCCTCGTCGAGGGGTGGATCGACCTGGCCGCGGAGATGCGCGAGCACGGCGCCCGGGTCCGGCCCGCCGACAGTCGCGGCGTGATCCGCGAGGAGCTGGGCCGCGCGCTGGTCGGCGACCGCGTCCACGTCGTCCGCGAGGACGGGGCGATCCTGGGGTTCGCGAGCCACCGCGCGGACGACGGCCCCCTCGCGGCCGACGGCGACCGCGCGCTGGTGACCTACCTCTACGTCGTCCCCGACCGCCGCGGCGAGGGGATCGGGACCGACCTGTTCGCGGCCGTCGAGGCGGACCTCCGGGCGGCGGGGTACGACGAGGTGGCCCTGGAGGTGCTGGCCGACAACGAGCGCGCCCGGCGGTTCTACCGGCGCCTGGGGTACGAGCCCCACCGCCTCGAGATGGCGAAAGCGCTGGCCGACGACGAAAGCGATAATCACTCAAAGGACGACGCGTAACCCGCAGTCGGGCCAGGGGAGCTTGGGCGGTTCAAGCACTCGACTTGTAATCGAGACTCCCTGGGTTCGAATCCCAGCCCTGGCTCGTGACGGACTCGTTTCGATGGCGGCTCCCTACTCCTCGCGCTCCTTCAGCCACCGGTCGAGCAGGTCCCGGACCGCCGCCTCGCGGTTCTCGCGGTGGTCCCGGAACGCCTTCTCGTCGATGGCCGCCAGCGTCTCCTCGTCGAACTCGACCGTCACCGATTCCGCGTCGAACAGCTCCTCCATGGACTCGAACGGGCGACGCGGAGCCACATAAGACTCAGTCAGACGGCCGTCAGACTCCCGTCGGACCGACGCCAGCCTCGGTTACGGATCGCCCGACGGCGGTCGCGCCGCCGCCAGCGGTACCCAGAGACCGTCGCCCGCTCGCCGGTACTCGGTGTCGAAGCCTCGCGAGCGTTCCCGCAGGCGCTCGCGGAGCCACGCCGCCGCGGTCGGGCGGGCGCGGTGGACCGTCTCGTCGCGAATCTCGGTGGGGACGATGCGCACGCCCGCGAGATCGCCGTCGACGACCGGGAGTTCGAACAGCGCGCTCCGGTCGTTGCGCAGGTCGGGTTTGATCACGTAGTCGTCGACGAGGTCGCCGCCGTCGTAGAGGATGGGCCGCCCGCGGTGGGTCTCGACGCCCTGGGCGACGTGGGCGCTGTGGCCGTGGACGACATCGACGCCGCGGTCGATCAGCCAGCGCGCCAGCGCGCGGCGATGCGAGGACGGCCGTGACCGCCAGTTGGGCCCCCAGTGCAGCGACGCGACCAGCAGGTCCGGATCGGCGGCCAGCGCGCGCTCCAGCAGCGTTCCGAGGAACTCGCGGGTCTCGGGGACGGCCGCCGACAGCGGCAGGTGCGCGACCCCTGGCCGGTCCGGGGCCGCGCCGTCGCCGCGGGCCTGGTCGGTCGCCGAGACGAGCGCGACGTCGAGGTCGCCGACGGTGGCGGTCGCCGGGCGGGCCGCCGTCGCGAGGTCGCCCCCGGCGCCGGCGACGGCGAAGTCCGCCGCGGTCAGGCGTCGGCGGCTGTCGACCAGCGCCGCGGGACCGAAGTCGAGTTGGTGGTTGTTCGCCAGCGCCAGCGCGTCGACGCCGGCCCGCTCCAGCGCGGCGAGTGCCCAGTCGGGGTGTGCCCGGAAACGGTAGGTACGGCCCGGCTGGGGTGCCCCGCGGTCCGAGACGGTACACTCCAGATTGGCGACGAGGCCGTCCAGCGCGTCCAGTCGCTCCAGCAGCGACCCCCAGACCGCCGACGGCCCGCGTTCGGTCCCGCGCCAGCGCTCGTCGACGCTCCGGCCCAGCATCGCGTCGCCCGCAAACCCGACCCGCGCCGTCGCGTCGGTGTCGAGGGTCGGCTCGTCGTCGCACCGTCGACGGCCGAGACAGCCCGCGGCGCCGACGCTGGCGGCGGCGAGCCCTCCCAGCAGCGAGCGGCGACTCCGGGCCACGGTTTTCGATTGTGCGCCCCGCGGAGTCTTGAACTTCTCGGGAATTGTCGGGAAGACCCTCACAGTAGACCGCGAATCGTCCGTGTGTTGCTTCTGTCCCCGAGACGGTGCAGCCACCCCTCGAAACACACATCAGACGCCGGGACAACATCGACACCAATGACCGACGGCGGGAACGATGAGCTTCCCGATCCTGAGGATGTCATCGCTGGTGAGCGGAGTGACGACCACGGTGTCGGTGACGATCTTCCGGACCCGGAGCAAATTGTTCGTATCCACGATCGTATCGAGGAGGAGTACGAGCTGACTCACACCGGTGCCGCAGTGGCTTCGCCACGGCTCAAACTCGAACGAATACTAGAGGAAGTCGACGAGTACGAGGGGACGTTCGTGCGGGCCGCCGCACTGTTGCGAAAGGTTCTCACGGCACATCTCTTCGAAGACGCCAACAAGCGTACATCGTGGACAGTGACCGTGATCTACTTGGACGATCGAAGTGCCGAACCCGCAGAACGAGGAGACCAAGCCGAAAAGGTACTCAAGCGAATTCGTTGTTACAGTGTCGAGGAGATCGCAGAGTGGTTGGCGAACGGCACGATCGACGAGGGGCCGCTCCGGCGGTGATCGATATCGCACTCGGTCGGCATGCGTGACTGTGCATGGGAACGTCGACGCACGGAGGGAGAAGATATATACGAAGCTGTCTCTTAGATTTCGTTACCAATGAGTCTCAGAGATGGTGAAGAAGACGACGCGCCGGTGCTGGAAGAGCGGGTCGACGCCGTCATCGAGGAGGACCGCGATCTCTTCGACGCTCTCGATAACTAAATCGTCTCGGCTGGGCCGACAGAGACAACTACTTCGCATCCCCCGACAGTCGACGCTCTGTTTCGATCTTTCTCACGACATTCTCCGTCGGGCCACGGTCGGGTCCGAGGTGGCAGCGGCTCGGTCTTCAACCCTCTGAAACCGGAGCCGCAGTAACTGCACCGTGGCTCGAACTCGAGCACTTCGACGACCGGGGTTCCGGACCCTCGGAACGAGGAGAACAAGCCGAAGAGGTGCTCAAACGAATTCGTTGCCGAACGTCCTGTTTTTATACGTATAGTTGTGCAGTTCAAGTACAACCGCTCACCCGTAGCAGGAGTCAGATGTATAGAATGAAAAGAAGAGACCTCATCAGGACAAGCTCGGTTGTTGCCAGTGCATCGATCTGCGGATGTATGAGTAGTTTGGCGGAATCTAGCACAGGCGAAGACGAGAAGCCCGAAATGAGAACTGTGGTCGGGGAAGGCCCCACTATCTCGATCCAAAATACGTTCGCCGAAGAGTATCAGTACGACGAATCGAAAGACGAGGTGATCATCGAAGACGAGGACGGTAATGACAGCAGGAAGAGTTTCGACTCGTGGGCAGCCAACGAGTCAGCCTGGCACGCCAAGCGTGCAGTCGTTGGCAAACTCAGGGAGGAACTGGAGAGTTTGACGAATATCACCGCTGGTGTCGGGAGAACTGACAACGAAGGGATAGAGGGATTCGATCGAGAGAGATACACGACTGCAGTTGCGGTCGCACCGTACATAGGGTACTACTATCACTACGACGACGAGGGGAACCTGCTCTCAGAGCCAGCGGTCGAATTCGAGACACTCGTCGAAGCTGCACCTCGAACGATCGAATCGACGCTGATGTTCGATTCGAAGTTCGATCGCAGAGAGCACGTCTCAAAGTTCCCCACGGTTTGCGAAAGGTTCTGGCAAGAACAAAACTAGTCGATCTTCGACACGGACTCCCCCCAAGGTAGTTTCGGCTCGCTACGTCTCTGGCGGATGTTCTCGTCTGACCGCTCATTGCCGGGCGCGCAACCGTTATCCGGGTCTGAACCCTACGAACGGGCATGAATCAACTCGTGAACGGCGAGTGGCGGACGGACGCCTACGAGGCGACCGACGAGTCCGGGAACTTCGAGCGCGGGGAGACGACGTTCCGGAACTGGCCGGTCGGCTCGGAGATTCCCGAGCACGTCGACGCCGAGGTCGACGAGCGCTTCGAGCCCGAACCGGGGCGGTACCACCTGTACGTCTCCTACGCCTGTCCGTGGGCCCACCGCGCGCTGACGGTGCGGACGCTGCTCGGCCTGGAGGACGCCATCGACATCTCCGTCGTCGACCCCTGGCGCGGCGAGGACGGCTGGCAGTTCACCCCGGAGAAGGAGGGCTGCACGCCCGACAAGGTCCACGGCGCCGACTACCTCCGGGAGCTGTACGTCCGGGCCGACCCCGACGCCACCTGCCGGGTGACGGTGCCGGTCCTCTACGACACCGAGGAGGACACCATCGTCAACAACGAGTCCCGCGAGATCGTCCGCATCCTCGACACCGCGTTCGCCGACCTGGGCAACGGGCGGCGCCTGCTCCCGGACGACGAGGCCGGCGTCCGCGAGGTCGACGAGATCATAACGGAGATCTACGAGCCGATCAACAACGGCGTCTACCGTGCCGGGTTCGCGACGTCCCAGGACGCCTACGACGAGGCCATCGACGACCTGTTCGCCGCGCTGGATCACTGGGACGCTGTGCTCGCCGACCAGCGCTTTCTCGCCGGCGACCAGCTGACCGAGGCCGACGTCTGCATGTTCACGACGCTCGTGCGGTTCGACCAGGTGTACCACACCCACTTCATGTGCAACCGCACGCACGTCCACGAGTACGACAACCTCTGGCCGTATCTGCGGGACCTCTACCAAACCGACGACGTGTCCGAGACCGTCAACATGGACCACATCAAGGAACACTACTACACGACCCACCCCGACGTCACCCCCTCCGGCATCGTCGCCCGGGGGCCGGAGCTGGACTTCGAGGAACCCCACGACCGTGCGGTGCTGGCGGTCTCCTCGCCGCTGGCGGAGTAGTCGAGTCGCGCCGCCCTGACCAGCGGTCGTTCTCGCCGCCGCCCGACGACCTTTGACCCGCAGGACCGTCCGGGGCGGCATGGACCTCGACCGAGCCAGCGACCTGCGAGCGTCGATCCGCGGGGGCGACGCCCTCGTCGGCGGGTGGGTGTCGATCGGCCACCCCGCCGTCGCCGAGATCACCGCCGACGCCGGGCCGGACTTCGTCGTCGTCGACACCGAGCACGGCGAACTCGGGATCGGCGACGTCGCCGACGCGATTCGGGGGATCGAGGCCGCCGACGGCGCGGTCCCGCTGGCGCGCGTCCCCGCGGCCGACCCCGTCCCGGTCAAGCGCGTCCTGGACGCCGGCGCCGCCGGCGTGATGGTGCCCCGCGTCGACACCGCCGCCGACGCCGAACTCGTCGTCGACGCGACGACGTACCCGCCGGACGGGGTGCGCGGGACGGCCGGCGCGCGAACGTCGCGGTACGGCTCGGACCTCCCCGAGCACATCGAGGGGGCGGACGACGCTCTGACGCGAATCGTTCAGGTCGAGACCGAGGAGGCCGTCGGCAACGCGGCCGACATCGCCGCCGTCGAGGGCGTCGACGCGCTGTTCGTCGGCCCCGCTGACCTCTCGACGGCGCTCGGCGTCCCGCTGGACTACGACGCCGACCCGTTCCGCGCGGCCGTCGAGCGCGTCGTCGCCGCCGCCAGCGAGGCCGGCGTCCCCACGGGCATCTTCGTCACCGACCCCGACCGGATGGACGAGTGGCTCGACCTAGGGTTCGACTTCGCCATCGTCGGCTACGACGCCGCCTTCCTGCGCTCGGGGACCGAGGAGATGGTCGAGGCGTTCAGGTCAGCCGCCGAGGAGTGACACCACACCCTGCTCACTCGTGGCCGGAGATGGGAACCGGCTCGTACGGCTCCTCGAGGGACGCGAGCTCGTCGTCGGACAGCGACAGTTCGACCGCGCCGACGGCGTCTTCGAGGTGCTCGACGCTGGAGACGCCGACGATGGGCGCGGTCACCGGGTCGCGGTGGAGGTGCCACGCGAGCGCGACCTGTGCCATCGAAGCGTCCTTCTCCGCGGCGAGTTCCTGGACGCGCTCGTTGATCTCGACCCCGCCGCCGCGGTGGTACGCCGAGTGGCGGTCCTCGCGGCGGTCGGCCTCCGACTGCCCGCGCGCGGTCGTCTCGAACTCCTCGTGCGGACGGGCGAGAAAGCCGCGGGCCAGCGGGCTCCACGGGATGGCGCCGACGCCCTCCTTCTCGCACAGCGGCATCATCTCGCGCTCCTCCTCGCGGTAGGCGAGGCTGTAGTGGTTCTGCATCGTCTGGAACCGTTCGAGGCCGAGGCGGTCGCTCGTGTGTAGCGCCTCGGCGAACTGGTGCGCCCACATCGAGGAAGCACCGATGTGGCGCACCTGCCCGCGGCGGACGGTGTCGTCGAGCGCCCGCAGGGTTTCCTCGATGGGCGTGTCGTCGTCCCAGCGGTGAATCTGGTAGAGGTCGACGGTGTCCATCCCCAGTCGGTCCAGGGAGTTTTCCAGTTCCTGCTCGATGGCCTTCCGCGAGAGGCCGCTGGCGTTGGGGTTGTCGTCGTTCATCGAGCCGTACACCTTCGTCGCGACGACGAACTCGTCGCGGTCGTAGTCGGCCAACACGTCCCCGAGAATCTCCTCGCTCTCGCCGTTCGAGTAGACGTTCGCCGTGTCGAAGAAGTTGATCCCGAGGTCGATCGCTCGCTCGATGACCTCGCGGCTCTCCTCGCGGGAGAGCGTCCACTCGCGGTCGCCGCCGAAGCTCATACAGCCCAGACAGATTCTGCTGACGCTCATCCCCGTCGAGCCGAGGGTGTCGTACTCCATGGCACGGGCCACGGACGGGCGGGCAATCAAAGCGAGGGTGGCGGCAGGGACCTGCGGCGACGAATCCCGGCCGCCGGCGCCGACATCCGCTATACGAGGCCGAGGCCCACGACCGTCCCCGCCGTGACGAACACGCCCAGCGCGAACAGCCCGTAGTTGGCCACGCGGTTCTTCGCGGTCCACAGCGACAGCGTGACATCGCGACCCGACAGCGGCCACAGCAGCGGCACGCCCGACGGCGTCACCACGTCGCCGAGCAGGTGCGCGAGGATGCCGTAGGTGCCGACGAACGCACCAAACAGGCCCGCCTCACGAGGCGTGCCCAGCAGGTCGGGCGCCGTCGCAGCGACGGCGTAGGCGGCGGCGCCGAGGACGCCCCCGACGGCCAGGGCGAAGACGGGGGTGTGGGTCAGACCACGGTGTTCGACCAGCGGCAGGCGGTGGTCGATGTCGGGCAGCGTCGCCAGCCAGAGCACGACGGCGCCGCCGACGAACGCGAGGTCGGCCCTGCCGGTCGAGACGAGCGTCGCGCCGACGGGCGCGTACGCGAGGAGGCTCACGCCGTAGTGGCCGGCGGCGTACATGGGGGGAGCCAGCGCCTCGGGACGCGAAAAGCCTCCGGTCGGCCGGCGAGGGGGGATCAGTCGTCGGCGGTACCTTCGTCCGTCTCGTCGTCGGTCACTGCTGCGGGCGGGAACTCGGGGACGTCGCTGGTGTCGTGGGTCCCCGTCGGCGGGAGGTTCACCTCGGCGGCGGGCGAGTCGTCGAGGTCGGTCTGGTCGTCGATGGACTCCATCTCGCCGTCGGCGTCGCGGGCGTCCTGGTCGATGCGCATCGAGCAGAACTCCGCGCCACACATCGAGCAGAAGCGCGCCTCTTTGTAGTTGTCGCCGGGCAGCGTCTGGTCGTGGAACTCACGGGCGCGTTCGGGGTCCAGGGCGAGTTCGAACTGTTCGCGCCAGTCGAAGGCGTAGCGGGCCTCCGAGAGCGCGTCGTCCCAGTCGCGGGCGCCGGGCAGGTCGTTCGCGACGTCGCCGGCGTGAGCGGCGATGCGGTAGGCCGCCAGCCCGTCACGGACGTCCTCCTCTTCGGGCAGTCCGAGGTGTTCCTTCGGGGTGACGTAACACAGCATCGCGGCCCCGGCGCGGGCGGCTTCGGCGGCGCCGATGGCGCTCGTGATGTGGTCGTAGCCCGGTGCGACATCGGTCACCAGCGGACCCAGGAGGTAGAACGGGGCGCCGTCACAGAGCTCCTGTTGCTTCTCGACGTTGTCGGCAACCTCGTCCAGCGGGACGTGGCCCGGCCCCTCGACCATCACCTGGACGCCGTGGTCCCAGGCGGTGCGGGTGAGTTCCCCCAGCGTCTCGAGTTCGGCGAACTGAGCCTCGTCGCTAGCGTCGGCCAGACAGCCAGGTCTGAGCCCGTCACCGAGACTGAAGGTGACGTCGTGTTCGGCGAAAATCTCACATATCTCATCGAACTTCGCGTACAGCGGGTTCTGCATGCCGTTCTCCTCGATCCACTGCGCGAGGATCGACCCGCCACGAGAGACGATGCCAGTCTTCCGACCGTCTGTCAGCGGGAGGTGCTCCAGCAGGACGCCGGCGTGGATGGTCATGTAGTCGACGCCCTGCGCGGCCTGCTTCTCGATGACGTCGAGCAGGAGGTCGTGGGTGATGTCTTCGACGCCGTCGGCCCGTTTGACCGCCTCGTAGATGGGGACCGTCCCGATGGGCACCGGCGAGTGTTCGACGTTCGCCTCGCGGATATCGTCCAGTCGGTCGCCCGTCGAGAGGTCCATCACGGTGTCGGCGCCGTAGTGGACCGCGGTGTGCAGTTTCTCCAGTTCGCCCTGCAGGTCGCTGGTGGTGTCGCTGTTGCCGATGTTGGCGTTGACCTTCGTGGCGAACTCCCGCCCGATGATCATCGGGTCCAGCGAGCCGTGACCGTGGTTCGCGGGGATCACCGCCTGCCCCTCGGCGACCTGCTCCCGGACGAACTCCGGGTCGCGGTTTTCGCGCTCTGCCACCCGCTCCATCGCGGCCGTGACCTCGCCCTCGCGGGCACGCTGCAGCTGCGTTCGCGCCATCATACTACCTAGTGATACAACCAACTTATAACCGTTTCGGAGGGCGCCCTTATGACCCTGGGCCGCGTACCCACCTGTATGCCAGAAGAAGTGCTGTTCGAGTCCGAGTCCGACCGCGACCGCACCGAGATCGCCGACGTCCTCCGGACCGTCGCGGACAACCTGGAGGCTGGAGACGGGATCACGCTCAGTGCGGGTGGGGACTCGCTTACGATGGACCCGCCCGCGCGGCCGACCTTCGAGGTGAAAGCCGAGCGCGAGGGGCCCGCCGGCGGCCCAAACGAGCTGAGCGTCGAGTTCGAACTGGAGTGGGACGAGGACGCCGACGGCGACGGTGGTGGCGGCGGGGACCTCAGCGTCGAGTGACGGGCCGATCCGGGCCTACCAGCGCCCCGTGGCCCACGACAGCAACGCTCCCGTGCCCACGAGGAGGAACGCGGCACCGGAGCGGACGACCGTCGCCGCCAGCGCCGTGAACACCGTCGCGTCGGTCGCCGCGGTCGCGATGGCGCTGTGAGACCACCGCGACCACACGGCGGCCGTTAAGTGCCCGGCCCGAGTAGAGAGCGCATGGCGTCGCTGGGGCCCGTCGAACTGGTCGGTCCGTTCCTCTACCCGGTCCTGCTGTTCGCGGCTGGTATCGTCGGCTACGGCGTGATCTACGTCGTCCAGCGACTCCGGGCCGACTGATACGGGTTCTTCTCGGATTCTTCCGAGAGCGCACCGTCGCGCTCCCGGGAAACGGTGAGCACGAACCGTGTGACCGCACACCGCCCACCGTTTTGTACCCTCGACCCGACGCTCCAGACATGTCCGACGACGCGACCGACAGCGACGATGTCCCGGCGATGACGCGGTTCCCGGTTCCCGACGTCGAGGAGTTGCCCGAGGACCTGCGAGAGCGCATCGCGGAGGAGGAGGACCGCGCGGGGTTCGTCCCCAACGTCTTCGAGGCGTACGGCTACAAACCCTCGCACTTCCGGGCCTTCTTCGCGTACTACGACGCCCTGGTCGATGACACCGACCTCACGCGCGAGGAGGTCGAGATGATCGTCGTCGCCGTCTCCGGCGCCAACGACTGCTACTACTGCAACGTCGCCCACGGCGCCTTGGTGCGCATCTACGCCGACGCGCCGATGCTGGCCGACCAGCTCGTCGCGAACCCACGGACCGCCGACATCTCCGAGACCCACCGCGAGATGCTGACGTTCGCTCTCCAGCTGACCGAGGAGCCGGAGACCGTCTCAGAGGAGGACCTCACGGCGTTGCGGGAGGCGGGCTACTCTGAAGAGGACATCTGGGACATCGGCGCGGTGACGGCCTTCTTCAACCTCTCGAACCGCATGGCCCACCTCGCAGACATGCGGCCCAACCGCGAGTTCCACACGATGGGGCGCTGAGACCGGTCGGCGAGACGGGCGCGCGTCACCGAACCGGGGGACCCCCGAGTGACAAACTTTCCCGAGGTTTGCGATTAATTTTCTCGGTCGATCGGCGTTCAATCCATGTCGAAAGTTGTTTTAACCACGTTCAGAGATGAATCAATATGCGCGAACTGGACGATACGGACCGCAACATCCTTCGACTCCTCCTCGACGACGGGCGACGCCCGTACAGCGAAATCGCCGAGGAAGTGGGCGTCTCGCCCCCGACCGTCTCCGACCGTGTCGAGCGTCTGCAGAACCTCGGCATCATCCGGCGGTTCACCCTGGACCTGGACCGCTCGCTGTTCGACGACGGACTGGAGGTACTGCTCGATGTCCACCTCCGGCCCGACGCCGCGCCGGACGTCGCCGAGCGGTTCGCCGCCGTCGAGGGTGTCGAACGCGTGTACGCCACCGCCGACCGGCGACTGACCGTCGAGGCCGTCGTCGACGACCCCGACGTGCGCTCGCTGCTGGAGAGCGCCGTCGACATGGCCGCCGTCGACAGCTACGGGGTCCGACTGCTGAACGAGACCGTCTGGACGCCCCACGTCGGCGAGGGGACGCTGTCGCTGGACTGCGAGGAGTGCGGCGACGAGGTGTCCGGCGACGGCGTCGTCGCGGAGTACGGCGGCGAACGAACCCACTTCTGCACCGAGGGCTGTCGCGAACGCTTCGAGGACCGCACGAAGGTCGTCGAGTCCGCCTGACCGGCCTCCACAAACCCCTTTACTGCCGCCGTCCGTATCTGCACCCATGACGACAGAACTGACGGTGTCGGGCATGTCCTGCGAGGGCTGTGAGGACGTCGTCGAGTACGCCGTCGAACTGGCCGACGGCGTCGACGCCGCCAGCGCCGACCGTGACAGCGGCGTCGTCACCGTCGAGGGGTCGGTCGACCGCGAAACCGTCGCCGAGAAGATTCGGATGGCTGGCTACGGCGTCGCCGAGTAGTACTGTCGGACACAACTTCGTGAAGAAGTCCGACGGACCGCGTCGTTGGATTTCTTCGAGTATGTGTGTCCGACAGTATCAGCTGTCGACGGCGTCGCGGAACGCGCGAACGACCTCGCCGACGGTCGCGAACGCCACGTCGCCGGCGGACTGGACGTGGTCGACGAACTCGCCCAGTCGCGCCAGTCTGTGACCGCGACCGATCACCTGCGGGTGCAGCGTCAGCACGAACACGCCGCCCAAGTCCGCGGAGACACCGCGCTCGACGGTCCCAGGGACGTGCTCGACCATCCAGTCGAAGCTCTCGGCCCACTCGTCGAAGGCGTCGCCGATGGCGGCACGCTGTCGGTCTCGCGAGAACGCGAGCAGCGGGTAGTCGTCGCGGCCCCACGAGACGGGCACCTCGACGAGCCCGGTGGGTTCGGACTCGTAGGCGTCGTCGGCGGGCGCCTCGTCCCGGCGGACGAAGTACGGCGAGTACTCGCGGCTCATCCCGTTCGAACACCACTCGAAGCCCAGTTCGTCCAGCACGTCGACGGTGTGCTCGGAGTAGTCCCACGACGGCGAGCGGTAGCCCGCCGGGGGTTCGCCGGTGATCTCGGAGAGTGCCTCCTCGCCACGGACGACATCCTGCAGCTCCTCGGCTCGGGAGTCGAACGCCCGCGGCGGCGTGTGACTCCAGCCGTGGTGGCCGATCTCGTGGCCGGCCTCGTCGATGGCTCGGACGGCCTCCGGGAACGACTCGGCGGTGTGGCCGGGGACGAACCACGTCGCGGGGAGGTCCCGTCGCTCCAGGAACTCCAGAATTCGCGGGGCGCCGACCTCCGCGCCGAACACCCCTCGCGAGCGATTGGTGGGCGTGTTTCGCTCGCCGTCGTCCATGTGCAACCAGGGCGATACGGCGTCGAAGTCGAAGGTCAGACAGACCGTCGCGTCGGTCATGTCCGGGGGTCCGAGCCCCACCGGCTTGAGTGTTGGTGGCTCGGCGCGCCCCCGGTCAGTTCTCGGCCGGGTCGTGCGCGACGGTCTCGGTCAAGAACGTCCGGACCGCCTCCGCGACGCGGTCGGGGTCCTCCACGGGGCCGAGATGCCCCAGGCCGTCGAACTCGACGAGGCGGGCGTCCGGGAGGGCGTCGCGGACCGCCCGGACGCTATCCCGGAGGTGTGGCGGTCCGCGGGTGCCGGTCAGCAGCAGGACCGGCACGTCCAGGTCCAGCGCGTCGGGCGGGTGGTGGGTCTCCAGCGCGCGGTCCATGCGCTGCGCGCCCTCGACGCTCTCGGCCGCGTCGGGCCAGCCGGGCCACTCCGCCAGGAACGCGTCGAAGTCCTCGTAGGCGTCGCCGTTGAGGACCTCCCGGAGGTGCAGTTTCATCGCGCCGCGGCGGTCGCCCTCGTCGATGCGGGCCTGCATCCGCGCCGCGAGATCGGCCGTCTCGCGGTACTCGCCGACGAGGTACGCCGGTTCGTAGGCCACCACGCCGGCGACGTCGGCCTCCTGCGCCGCCTCCAGAGCCTGGAGTCCGCCGAAGGAGTGGCCAAACACCACCGGATCGCCGTCGGTCTCGTCGATCACCGCGCGGGCGTCGGCGACCTCCCGTTCGATGGCGTACGTCTCGGCGTCGCCGCTCTCGCCGACGCCGCGCCGGTCGGGCGCGTAGACGGTGTATGAGTCGGCGAAGCCGGGGCGCAGCGGGTCCCAGAACTCGTGGCCGCCGCCGCCGTGGAGCAACACCAGCGGCGCTCCCGTGCCGGTTCGGTCGTAGGCGATGCGTGTGCCGTCCGCAGCTGTGGTCGTCTGCATGACTGGGCCCTTCGTTCGTCCCGGCGGTGCCTGACGCTGACCCGGAGTCTCGCGGCGGTTTAAGTGCCGTCCGGAAGCGGCGGCCACGTCGAGGCGACGGTCTCCTCGACCAGCCGCGTCTGTGCGCGCCGCAGGCGCTCGGACAGCGCCGACGTCCCGACGCCCACCTCGTCGGCGACCTCGGCCAGCGACGCGCCGCGTGGCACCTCGAAGTGTCCCATCTCGTATGCGGTCCGCAGCGCCTCTCGCTGGGGGTCGGTCAGCCCGTCTCCGGGCGGTTCCGGATCGCCGTCGCGGGTCAGTCGCCGCAGCGAGAACGTGGCGTTGTCCTGCCAGAACGCCCGGAACTCGTCGAAGGCATCACGGTCGGCGAACCATCCGGTCTGAATCCAGCCCGAGGGCGTCGCCTCGATGCGCTCGACGATGGCGTCGGTCGTCGCCAGCCCGCGCAACCCCGAGAGATCGTCGAGGTGGTCACCGAGTTGCTCCTCGAAACTGGTCGCCGCCAGCACCTGGTAGCGCCGCGTGTCCCCCGCCGCACCGACGAGGGTGTGTTCCGCGACGAAGTCGGCCTCGTCGAGTGCCGCCTCGACCGCCGCGTGGTCGTCGTGGGTCGCGGCCACGATGAACGGCGGCCGCCGACCGTGATTGTACTGGATGTCGACGACCAGCGTCGCCACCGGGACCCTGCCGGCGACGCTCACGAGCGGCAGCGCCGCACAGCCGATCTCGAACTCCGCGACCAGGCCCATGACCGTCGACAGCGTGTCGAACGGCTTGTGCGTGGTGGAATCGATCGGTCCCGAAACGTTCAGGGGCGGCGCGGTCGCACCGCCGCCCGTGACACCCCGGGAACTGTTCGCGCTGGGCTGTGTGCTCGCCGCAGCGGTGGTGGTGCTACACGCCGTCGCCCGTGAGCTGGGGCGGCCAGCCGAGCGGACCAACGCGCTCACGCTCCTGGTCGGCGGCCAGGTGTTGTACCTGCTCGCCGAGATCGGCACCGAGGGCGGGTTCGGTCTGACCGTCGAGCCGGCGCTGTCCCAACGGGTGGCGCTCCCGCTGCTCGGGGCCGCCGTCGCCGCACAGGTCGCCGGTGGGGGGCTGTTCTGCAGGTGGTTGCTCGGGCGGTTCGGTGACGAGGACGCTCCGGACGGCGCCGACCGCCCATCACAGCAATAATGTGGGAGCTGGGCGCAGCTGCGCACACATGTACCCGATCGACGACACTCCGCTCGCGCGCGACGGCAAGGTCCTGATCCTCGCGATGGACCACGGCCTCGAACACGGTCCCGTGGACTTCGACCCGGTCCCCGAGACCATCGATCCCCGCGAAGTCTTCGAGTACGCGACCCACGACGCGGTCACGGCGATGGCCGTCCAGAAGGGCGTCGCCGAGACGTACTACCCCGAGTTCGAGGACGACGTGAACCTGCTTGTGAAGCTCAACGGCACGTCGAACCTCTGGATGGGCGAGCCCGACTCGTCGGTCAACTGTTCGGTCGAGTACGCCGCCGAGGAACTGGGCGCCGACGCGCTCGGGTTCACGCTGTACGGCGGCTCGAACCACGAGATCGAGATGGCCGAGGAGTTCCGCGACGCCCAGGAGGCCGGCCGCGAGCACGACCTCCCGATGGTGATGTGGTCGTACCCGCGCGGCCAGGGCCTGAAGAACGACCGCAAGCCCGAGACCATCGCCTACGGCACCCGCCTGGCGCTGGAACTCGGCGCCGACGTGGCGAAGGTCAAGTACCCCGGCGACACGGAGGCCTTCGAGTGGGCGGTCGACGCCGCGGGCGACGTGAAGGTCGTGATGTCCGGCGGGTCGAAGACCGACGACTACGCCTTCCTCAAGCAGGTCGAGGACTGCATCAGCGCCGGCGGGAAGGGGCTGGCGGTGGGTCGGAACGTCTGGCAGCGCGAGAACCCCCGCGAGATTCTCGACGCCCTGGAGAAGGTCATCTTCGAGGAGCAGACCGCCGAGGAAGCGCTGGGGCGATGAGCGACACCGTCGACGCCGTCGTCGACGTGCTCGCCGAGACGGCCCCGGAGATCAGGGCGGGCCTGCGGGGCCGTCGCGAGGCCGTCGACGGCGACAACCCCACCGGCGACACCCAGTACGCCGCCGACGTGTGGGCCGACAAGCTGCTGGGCGAGCGCCTCGGCGCGGTCGACGGCGTCGGCTGGTACGCCAGCGAGGAGCGGGAGGCGGTCGTCGACTGCGGCGAGGGGTACGCGGTCGCCGTGGACCCCCTCGACGGCTCCTCGAACCTGACCTCGAACAACGCGATGGGGACCGTCTTCGGCGTGTACGACGCCGAACTGCCGGCGCCGGGGCGCGACCTCGTCGCCTCGGGATACGTCCTCTACGGCCCGATCACGACGATGATCGTCGCCCGCGACGGCCGCGTCACGGAGTACGAGGTGACCGACGAGGGCCTGCGAACCCTCGACGAGGACGTTCGGCTGCCCGACGACCCCGTCGTGTACGGGTTCGGCGGTCGCGTCCCGGACTGGCCAGCGGCGTTCACCGACTACGCCCGCGAGATCGAGTCCGAACTGAAGCTGCGCTACGGCGGCGCGATGATCGGCGACGTCAACCAGGTGCTCACCTACGGCGGCGTGTTCGCCTATCCCGGACTGGAGTCCCGGCCGGAAGGCAAACTGCGCCTGACCTTCGAATGTGCGCCCATCGCCCACGTCGTCGAGACCGCCGGCGGTGCCTCCTCCGACGGAGAGCGGTCGGTGCTGGACGTCGAACCGACCGAACTCCACCAGCGCGTGCCGCTGCACGTCGGCAACCAGGCGCTGATCGACCGCCTGGAGTCCCACCTGGGCTGAGCGCCCGCGAGCGCTCCCTGCCGCCGTTCTTCAGGCGTTCTCGGCGAGCCACTCCAGCGCCGCGTTTAGGTCGGTCTCCGGCGGCGAGCAGGTCCGGTTCCGGCAGGCGTAGATCGTGGCCTCGCCGTCGCGGGCCGCGCGACCGGCCCAGACCGGCGGCGCCTCGTCGAGGCCGAGCGCGTCGAGCCACGTCGCCAGGCCCGCCGCGGTCGGTGGCCGCGGGGCGAGCAGTCGTCCCGGGAGGTACCGCTGGCCGAGCGTGCGGCGCCACCCGGCTGGCACGGCGTCGGCGGCGACGGTGATCTCCGGGCGGCCGTGGCGCAGGCCGTCCGCGGCCAGCGCCAGCGAGGCGTGCTCCAGCGGACTGGTCCGGATGGTCTCGCCGTGAGTCTCGACGACGCGCTCGGCGACCGCGCGGTACTCGTCGTCCGTCGAGAAGGGGTCGAGCGCGCCTAGCACGTCGACGGCGACGCCGACCGACGAGGGCGTCGACTGGTCGCGCAGCTCCTGCGGGCGGGCGACGAGCGTCTCGCCGTCGGCGGGGGTGAAGTACAGCGTCCCCGCAGCGTCGTCGTAGAACGCCTCGACGATCACGTCGGCGAGCTCTCTGGCGAACGCGAGGTGGTCGACCTCGCCGGTGACGCCGTACAGGTCCAGCGCCCCCCGCGCGAGGAAGGCGTAGTCCTCCAGGTACCCCTCGCCGGCGACGTCGCCGTCCTTGTACCGGCGGGCGAGCCGCTTTCGGTCGGCGTCCCAGAGGTGCTCGCGGACGAACGACAGCGCCGCTTCGGCACTGGCGGCGCGGTCGCCGTCGAGCACGAGGTCGCCCTGGGCCAGCGCCGAGATGGCCAGCCCGTTCCAGCCGCCCAGAATCTTCTCGTCGCGGCGCGGCCGCGGTCGCTCCGCCCGCGCGTCGAACAGCGCCCCGCGGGCGTCGGCCAGTCGGTCGCGGACCGCGCTCTCGTCGAGGTCGTGGCGCTCGGCCAGCGTGGCCACGTCCTCGGCCAGCGTGAGCACGGTGTCGCCCTCGAAGTTGCCTCGCTCGGTCACGCCGAACCGCTCGCGAGCGAGGGTGGCCGTCGTCTCGTCGTCGACGGCCGCGTCGACGGCGTCGGGCGTCCAGACGTAGAACGCCCCCTCCTCGTCGTCGCGCTCCGCGGGCGGCGCGTCGGCGTCCTCGGGCGGCGTCGACTGGGCATCGAGCGTGCTGAAGAGGCCGCCGTCGTCGTGCTGGAGTTCGCGTTCGAGGAAGTCGAACGTCTCCCGCGCGACGGTGCGGTACCGCTCGTCGCCGGTCGCCGCGTAGCCGTCGAGGTACAGCCGCGGGAGTTCCGCGTTGTCGTACAGCATCTTCTCGAAGTGCGGGACCGTCCAGTCGCGGTCGGTCGCGTACCGGTGGAAGCCGCCGCCGACCTGGTCGTACATCCCGCCGTTCGCCATCGCGTCGAGCGTCTCGGCGGCCACCTCGCGGTACACGTCGCGGCCCGTCCGCTCGTGGGCGGTCAGGCAGATGCGCACCCGGGCCTCCTGGGGGAACTTGGGGCCGGACCGACCGAACCCGCCGTGCTCGCGGTCGGCGCCGCGGACGGCGGCGTCGGCGGCGTCGATCAGGAGGTCGTCGTCGGGCGCCGCGGCGTCGCTGGGGTCCGGGACGTCCTCAAGGTTCTCGCGGGCCGCGCTGGTCCACTTCGCGGCTCGCTGTGCCATCTCCGCGCGCTCGTCGGGGTCGTTCCACGACGCCGCGACGTTCTCCAGGAGGTCCCCGAACCCAGGCGTGTTCCGGCGCGGCTCGGGCGGGAAGTACGTCCCGACGTAGAACGGTTCGCCCTTGGGGGTCAGCCAGGCCGACAGCGGCCACCCACCGCGGCCGGTCACCAGCTGGCACACCGTCTGGTACACGGAGTCGAGGTCCGGCCGCTCTTCGCGGTCGACCTTGATCGGGACGAAGTTCTCGTTCAACTGCGCCGCGATAGCCTCGTCCTCGAAGCTCTCCTCCTCCATGACGTGACACCAGTGACACGCCGAGTAGCCAACCGACAGGAAGATCGGGACGTCGTGCTCGCGGGCCGTCTCCAGGGCCCGCTCGTCCCACGGCTGCCAGTTGACGGGGTTGTCGGCGTGCTGTCGGAGGTACGGGCTCGCCTCCTCGTCGAGGCGGTTGCGGTCCGTGGGCGTGCTCATGACTCCCGGTTGGGTGGGCCGACGGAAAGGCCCGGCGCACGGGGCGGTGCCGTCTCTCCAGGCGGGGACTACTCGTAGGTCGCGCTCATCGCCACGAAGCGACCGTCCTGCTCGAACGAGCGGTCGGCGGCATCCGTCGCGAGCGTCGACTCCAGGGCCGCGAGTTCGACCGCGGACTCCTCTGGGTACACCACACCCGCCCGGGCGTCGGTGACCGTCTCGCCGTCCAGGGAGGTGGTCTGGGCCACGCCAGCGGCGTCGGTGAACGGCGAGAGGTCGACGCGGGACGACCCGGCCTCCGAGACGGTCCCCTCGGCCTGGTGGGTGAGCAGCGAGAAGTCACCGCCGGCCCCGGCGCCGAACAGCCACGCCACCTCCTCGTCGGCCTCGTGCCAGCGGGCCAGTTCGCCGCGGCCGGCCGCCCGCAGCGTGGCGACCTCTGCGGCACTCTGAGCGACGACGACGTACTCGGCGCCGTACGCGACGAACAGTTCCCCCTCCTCGTAGCGGTAGACGCCCTCGGTGTCCGTCGCCGAGAACGGGCCCGCCGCGACGGTGGCGTCCAGTTCGTCGACGTCGAACGAGCCGAGGTACACCTGGTCGTCGTCGACGAGCACGCCCGTCTCGGCGGGCACGGTCGCGGGGTCGACATCGGTGCTCCGGGCGGCCTCGCCCAGCACCGCCCGGTCGAGACCGACGGCCCGGAGTTCCTCCCAGACCAGCGTGGCGAACAGCCCCGCGGTGATGGGGTTCTTCGTCGGATCGCCGACGATCGAGAGCTCGTCCAGAGCGTCGCCGGCAGCGACGGTGGCCGAGACATCGAACTGCCAGAGGCCGCGCGTCCCGGCGACCGCGTCCGAGGCCGACGGCGCCGGCACCCAGTCCGCCCACGCCGGTGGGTCCCCGACCGCGACATCGCCGCCGCCGCTGTCACCGTCGGCCAGCCCGTCGAGACGGCCGATCATGGTCTCGAACAGCCACCCGAGGCGGTCCACGTCGTACTGGTTCCCCCGCGTCGGCACCTCGGGGCTGGTCTCCGGGGGGTAACTGGCTTCGACGTACCCCTGCATCTCGTCGCGGGCGGCCGCGTAGTCGCCGCTGGCCATCGCCTCCTCGACCGTCGCGAGCATCGCCTCGACCCGCTCGCGGACGACCTCGGGGTCCTCCGCGAGCGCCTCCGGCGAGATGCTGCCGTACGCCTCACGGATCACCCGCGTGATCGGGTTCTCCCTGACCGTCGACCCCTCGTCGGCGACCACCATCTCGACGGCCTCGGGGGGGAAGGGGGCGGCGAAGGGCGTGTCGCCGATCAGTTCTCCGTTCTCCACGTCGTGGCCGTCGACGCGGCCGGTCGCGGGCACCTGCGTGGTCGCCAGCGTCTCGCCGTCCGGACCGAGCATCGAGACGTCGATCAGCTCCTCGGCGTTCGCGAGTTCCCGCTCGCCGGGGGCGCTCGCGGCGCTCTGGCCGAACTCGAGGGTCGTCACCTCCAGTTCGGTCGCCTCGAGAGCGCCACCGCCACCGAAGCCGTCGACGCTACGTTTGTTCAGGCCGCCCAACACATGGTTCGCCGTCTGGAAGCCCCCCTCGCGCCTGAAGCCGCTCTCGGCGATGTCCCTGGCGATCAGGCTGTCGGCCCACACGCGGCGGTCGCTGTAACTCATGAAGCTCTCCATCCGACCGAGCCGACCCGTGAGACCCGCGGGACCGTACGAATCGTACGCGTCGTTGTTTCTGTCGTCGTCGTCGTCGGAGACCGAGCTGACCTCGAACCCGCCGTCCCAGTCGGTGAACGAGGGGACGACGAACTCCCCCTCGGCCAGCGAGTAGGCCTGCGAGACGACACCGGGGCCGTCCGTGGGCGTGTCGCCGTCCTCGTCGGAACTCAGGTGGCGCGCGTGGTCGAAGTCGCGGTTGCCGGTATCGGTGCCGTCGTCGTCGCGCTGGGCGAGCGGGTTCGACCACCCGTTGCCGCTGGTCGGGTTCTCGTACGGGTTGCCCTCGATGCGGTGGCCCAGCTCCTGGGCGACCACTTCGGCGGCCTGCTCCCGGTCGAGACGGTCGCCCTCGGCGGTCGTCACCGCGAGGTTGTCGTCGAACGGCGCGAGTCCCGCCGGCCGGTTGTCGCCGTGGAACTGGTAGTAGCCGTCCGGGACGATCAGCACCCAGATGTCGAACCCGTTGGACCTGATCTGGCTCTGGGCCTCGTTCTCGGTGATCTTATGGCCGTACGTCTCGCCGGTGTACACCCAGCCGTTGTTGCTCGGGTCGGCGGTCCGTTCGAGGGCGACTCTGGCGTTGCGGTAGTCTTTCGTCGTGTTGTGTGTCGCCTTGTTGCCCAGCCACGTCGAGATGCCCTCGATGGCCGAGTTGTGGCGGTAGGCGGCGATGCCGACCGGGTAGGTCCGCTTGAGGTACTCGAACGCCGCGTCGACGGTCTCGGCGTAGTCGGTCGTCGCGCCGTTGCCGTCCCCGTAGTTCTTGCCGTTCTGCGGGTCGACGACCGGGATGAACCCAACCCGGAGCACGTCGAAGTCGGTCATCTCGTAGTCGGCGCCGGCCTGCAGGACGGCGGACTCGTACTGGTGGCCGCTGGGCGCGAGCGCCTCCAGCGTGGCCGAGTCGTCGCTGTCTTGGAGTTCGAACACCGGAAGTTCGCTCTCCGCGGGCCCGTTCTGCCGAACGTCGTCGAACAGCATATCGGGGTTGACCCTGTCCTGGTCGAGATTCGACAGCGTCGTGCTGTCGAGGACGGTCTCGAACGTCTCCGAGCGGTCACCCAGTTTCAGTCGAAACACGCCACGGAGCGGCTCCGGATACCCGGAAAACGACGTGTCGCTCCAGGTGCTGACGTCGAACGGCGCCGCGGTGTTGCGGCCCTCGACCAGCGGCGGGTCCGGTTGTTGCAGGACGTCCGCGGACCGCGTTTCGAGGCGCGTGTTCTGACAGACCTGGACGAGATTCAGGTCGTCGATGCCGGCGTCGACCCAGTCGGTCAGCGGGTCGGGATCGAACACCACCTCGTCGGTCAGTCGCTCGAACAGCCCCTTCACGGTGCTGCGCTCGTCGAAGTGGCCGCCCTCGCCGTTCTCGCTGAACCCCACGGCGACGACCACCTCGTCGTCGGTCAGCACCCGCGCGACGTAGACGGTGGTGTCGGAAGTTTGGACCTCGCCGTTCGAGGTCGTGCCGGCCTTCCCCTGGAATCCGACGAACTCCGCGCTCTCGCCGAGCATGTACTCGCCGGACACGCGGTCGACTTCGACCAGGTTCTCCTCCCAGACCAGGTCGTCGAGGACACCCGCCCGGTACATCAGGTCCCAGACGTTGGTCGCGTACTGGAGGATTTCCCGCATCGAGTCGGTCGCCAGCGGGTTGCGCTGTTCGCCCTCGACCTCGACGAGCGTCGAGGCGACCACGCCGAACGGTACCGCAGTCCCGTCCTCGGCCGGGATGCGGTAGGCCGTCGACGAGGCCCCGGCCTTGAGGAGGTACGCCGTCCCGGGAGAGTGTACCTCCGGGTCGTACTCCTCGGTGAGCGGCGGCATGTCCCGGCCGACGGTGAACGACTCGTACGTCGTCTCGTCCTCGATCTCCTCGTCGGGATAGCCGAGTTTCACCTGCACGTCGTCGTCGACGCCGAGCGTCGCCGAGTACGACTCCTCGACGACCTCCTCGTCGGGCGCTCGCTCGTCTCGTTCGTCCACGTCCGGAATCTGACTCGCGTAGGCCATCTCGATCTCGGAGACGACGCTGAGGAACAGGCCGACCCGGATGAACTCCTCGTAGAGGTCGCCGAACTCCTCGAGCAGGTCCGGGCCCAGGTCCCCGGCCCGCGGGTCCATCGACGGGGGGCGCCGGAACCCGTCGACCATCCCCGTCAGCACCAGATCACCGCCGACCTGCGTGCGGGCGGCGTGGACGGCGACGAGGTGACCGAACGGGCGAGCGCCGTCGCCGCCCAGGAACCCGGACTCCTCCTCACCGGACGGCATTCGGGGTCCCGGCTCCCCTCGAACGACGCCGAGGAACGTCCTGGTCTCCACGGGCGAATCCGCAAGCGTTGCCTCGCCGCGGTCGACCGGGACGGGTTCGGTGAGCCACTCGACGGTCGTACCCAGGCCGGCGGCGGCGAGCAGCAAGTTGCCCTCCTCCAGCCGGACCAGCTCGGTCAGTTCCGCGCTCGCGAGATCGGTACCAGCGCCCTCCTCCGGCGCGGGCACGGAGAGGGTGCCCGCCGACAGCGCGTTCACCGTCGGTACGTCGGGTGGGTCGCCGGAGAGCGCCGCCCCCTCGTGGCCGTACGTGAGCGCGTGAGCCGTAGGCGTGACGTCTTCGGGGGCGTCGACGCCCGGGACGCCCTCGATGCGGGTGTACTGTTCCTTCGCGAACGTCCCCTGAACGAGGCCGTCGGCCTCAGCGGTGAACTCGGTGTTCACCACGGCCGCGCGTGCCTGGAAGGGGTCGTCGACGTCCGACCCGCCGTCGCCCGTCGACGTGGCTCCACCGTCTGCCGTCCCGTTCCCGCCCTCGGTGGTCTCGTCGCCCAAGTCCGGTGTCTCGTCGCATCCCGCGAGACTCGTCGCGAGGACGCCCGCACCGGTCGCCTTCAGGAAGTCGCGTCGCTTCGGGAGTTCCGATCCGCTCTGATCTCGTCCCATACCCTCCTCTGATCCGTAACCGGGGAAAATCCGGACGCTACGTGGATAGTGAGTGGTCACCGAGCGGCGTTCCCGGCGGCCCGCGCAACCGACACCGTTCGGACGACAGAAACTTGTTGTGTGGTACCGTACGACATTCCATGGGGGAACGGTGCCGACTCTGCGGCGCCACGGTGCGGGTCGCCGACGCCGCACACGTCGTACTGAACGCGCCAGACGCCGCCGTCGCGGACTGGTACGTCTGTGTGGACTGTTTCGAGGGGTCGGTCGCGCCGCTGTTCGAGGGCGAGGCGGGGGCCGAGCGGGCGAACGACGAGGACGCCGACGCCGCCGCATCGGACTGACGGCGCGGTTCGTGTCGGCCCCCTCGACGACGGTGGCGGCTTCGGCGCCGGTGACTCGACGGACCGGACATCAGCACGGTATCCAGCGGCGTCGAGCAGAACTGTAAAATTGTCGTCAATACTTTTTTGAACGGTCTGTGAGATTCCAAGCCTGTGGGTGGTGCATGCTATGTCAACACAATCCATTCGAACGCGCTTCCTCGGGACCGAGACATCGTTCTCGGTCTCGGGTACCTGGTTGTCGTACTGGATACTACTGCTCCGGCTGACTTCGGGGTGGTGGTTGCTGCACGCCGGGCTGGACAAGATATGGGCGTGGCCGTTCGACGCCAGCTGGTTCGTCGGCGGCGCCGCTCAGGGCACGATACTCGCCCCCTTCGTCACGCCGTTCAGCGACGGCATCCTGCTGTCGGTCGTCAACGTGGCGGTACCGCTCGGACAGACCGCCATCGGTCTCGGACTGATCCTGGGCGTCCTCACGCGGACCGCCGCCTTCTTCGGTGCCGTCCTGATGTTGTTCTTCTACTTCATCAACGGATACGGCGGCGGCTGGGCCCACGGCCTCGTCACGGCTGAACTGCTCGGGATCATGGTCTTCGGGACCATCGTCGCCCTCGGAGCGGGCGGCGTCCTGGCGGTCGACAACCGCCTGCGGGAGATGGCTCCGTTCGAAAACACGCGGTTGCGGAGGCTCCTGGGGTGATTCACGATGAGTGATCTGACGGTGGCAGACAAGATTGCCATGTACGGCGGCGGCGGACTGGTGGTCCTGGGTGTCGTCGTGATCGGCCTCCTCGACATGCTGCTGGGGGCCGGGCACCCGGTCGACAGCGAGGGGGCGATCGAACACGATGCAGTGGTCCCCATCGACATCAGGGCAGGTATCATCCTGGTCGGCCTGGTGATCTGGGGCCTCGTCGCCGTGTACAAGTTCGCGGCGGGGTCGGCGCCGTCCGAATCGACCGCGAGCCGGGCGGCATCCGGCACGGACGACTAGTCCGACGTCCCGGCCACCGCGCCGATTTCCTCCGGGTCCGTCTCTTCGAGTAGTCGACCGTCCAGGGGGACCACGTCGCCACTCTCCAGTTCGAGACTTTCACGCGGGACGAGTTCGGTCGCGTCGCCCTCGGTCGTCGTCTCGTCTGGTCGCACGACCGCCGTCGGCGCCCGGAGATCGTCGGCCCGATAGTGGCAGCAGTCGTCGTCGGTGCGACACTGTGCACCACCGTGCGATGCCCGCTATCGCCTGGAGCGCCCTCGGTCTGCTCGGACCGAGGGCCTTCGCCGAAGGCGAGGAGGCCCGGATCAGGAGGGCGTCGGGAGGTGGATCGCGACGCTCGTGCCGTCTCCCGTCGCCGTTGCCTCGATCTCACCGTTCAGGCTCCTGACGATCCAGTACACCAGCCACAGTCCCAGCCCCTGACCGTGAACCATCTGGGTCTCCGTTTCCGACTCGAGGACCTCCCGTTCGACCTCGGGGAGACCTGGGCCGTCGTCGGTGACGACGATCGCCACCCGTTGCTCGTCGACGGACACTTCGATGTCGATCGACGGTGGGGTTCCACCGTGTTTTGCGGCGTTGTCGACGATCTCCCAGAGGGCCGTCTCCAGGCGCTGGTCGGTCTCCGCGACGACGGTGTCGGGTGCGGTCACGGTTATCGACGCCGCCGGGTACTCGGTTTCCAGTTTCGCGACTGTCCGGTCCAGAATCGGAGTGAGCGCTATCGGTTCGAGGTCGGGAGAACTTTGCCGGAACTCCTCGATCTGTTGGGCCGACTCGCTGAGCTCGACCAACTGGTCTGCCGTGTCTCTGATGGTCGTCGCCTTCTCGGCCGAGTCGCCGGTGAGCTCCGTTTCGAGCATCTTCGCGTAGCCCGTGATGATCGTCATCTTGTTCCGCAGGTTGTGGCGAAGGAGGCGGTTGATGACGCTGATGAACCCCTCGCGTTGGCGCCGCTTCGTGGCGTCGCGAACCATCAACTGGATTTCGACGATGTCCGCCGGGGTCCGCTCGTCGGCCGGAACGTCTCCCCGGTAGATCGGGACGCCGCGGATGTCCGTGTACACGGTCGTGCCAGCCTTCGTCTCCAGCGGGAAGTCACGCTCCAGATGGGTGTCGCCGTTCAATATCTGCTCGATCCCGCCCCAGGCTCGCTCCGTGGTCGCTCCGTCCGGAAGCGCGACGGTGATCGGCTGGCTCTCGAGGTCCGCCAGCGAGTATCCGAGGAACTCCTCGGCCGACGAGGAGACGAACGTGAACCGCCCTTCGAGGTCGACGCGGAAGATGAAGGCGAAACTGGCGTCGATGATCGCACGGTAGAGTTCGTTCTGCTCGTCGAGTTCTCGTTCCCGCTCGACGAGTTCGCGACGCTGGCGCTCGCTTTCGGTCACGTCCGACAGTTGGACCAACCGCGCTCCCGTGTCCCCGAGTGTGACGGTGCTCTCCGAGACGAAGTAGTACCGCAGCTCACCCGCGTGCTCACGCTCGACGATCTGATCGGCGCTATCCAGGGCGTTGGCGACGGACGGAACGGCGTCCGAGAGACGGTCACCGATCGAGTGTTCGAGTTCGGGGAGGACCGCTTCGATCGGCGTCGAGTAGTCCCGGATGTTCCCCCGTTCGTCGAGATAGATGGACAGGTCGTCACCGCGTGCGGACCGCTGAATCGCCAGAAAGCGACGGTCGAACACGAACAGGACGCCGACCGAGAACGCTGCGACGCCGATCGGCGCGTAGATGACCTCGATCAGCCACGGCGTGAACAGTGCGGCGATGTCGAAGACGACCGGGAGCGCGAGCAGCGCCGTCAAACCGCCGACAGCGCGGGTGTCGTACCCCGAGTCCATGTAGAACTGGAAGATCAGGAAGAGCCCGAGCGCCGACAACACGTACGACAGACCGGTCGCCGTCCAGTGGAGCACGTTGTGTTCGATGGCGAGGTGCGCGAACGGTGTCGTCACCTCTCTCGTGGTGAAGTAGGCCCCGTGTAGCGGGTTCGTGACCTTCACCGAGACGACGGTGAGAAAGACGACCGCACTGAGCCGCCGCAAACTCGGCTCGCGGTGGTAGTCACGGCCGGTGTAGGCGGAGCAGAAGTACAGCCACGCCCAGACGGTCGCGAACCCGAGGACGAGTCCCGTGATGTAGGCCGGGCGTCGGAACGGTTCGGGAAGGAGAAAGAACGCGGTCTTGAACAGCGCCCACCCGCCCGCCGTGGCGAGCAACCAGACGACGCCTCGGCGGACGTCCGGATCGTCGAACTTTCGTGCTCGTTCGATGCCAGCGAGACAGACGAGCCCACTGATCGCGAAGAGACAGGCGTACAGCAACCCCACAGTACCCAGACTCTGCAACATCGAGAGTGTCCGTCCGAATGGAACACGGCAATATACCCTTTTGGGCCCCCGGGGCAGGTGGTGCTCGGATACGCATTGAAACGTGAGGAGCGGAGGTTTTGAAGTGATCTATGCCCAGAAACGCCGTCCTCAGTGGTTCTTTGGACGAGAACGAGGTGGGAGTTGTGGAGCGCGAGGTATCACCGCGACCGGTGGTGAAACTCAGTATTCAGCGCCACCTGGCGGAATTGTCACCCTCGAATACTGTCAATATGCTCAGGATTTTCGATGTTGAACGCGCTCGTTCGACCGTCCACAACTGCGTTCGCGAGGCCGATCGACAGTCAGAATCTGGTCGGTCTCCGGATCACGTTGCCGTCGAGGAGACCGTGATCCACCTCGACGACGAACGCTGCTGGCTGTACGCTGCCGTCGATCCCGAAACGAAGAATGACTGCACACACGCCTCGAACCGACGAGAACGAACGTGATCGTGCACGCGTTCTTCGCCGAACACCGCGAGAAACACGACATCGACGACGTCCCGAGAACTGCGCCGCAGTTCTCGTGGGCACGCAAGACGCGAGGCGTCTTGCGAACGCCGTGTTGCTCGTCGCTGGCGCAACACCACTGAAAGACGCCTGCCGCCGTCACGGCCTCGATTTCAGAGCCGAACGCCACGGAAATCCCAACAGCGTCGAACGTGTCTCCTGAGAACTGAACCGACGAACGACCGCTCTCTCGAACTGTTTCAGCGACGCCAGTGCGGAAACAGCCGGCCAGTGGCGCAAATCCTTCGCCGTCGCATGGAAGCAACTGATCCGAACACTACCGTCGACGGAAGACGGAGCTATATATGTACGTCCGATAACGTTGCATCCAGAACGAGACGATGGTACAGTTGCTGACTGTCGTCGGAATCGCCGTCGCCGTGTTCGTCGGATTCAACATCGGCGGCTCGTCGACGGGCGTGGCGTTCGGGCCGGCGGTCGGCTCGCGGCTGCTGCGGAAGGTGACCGCCGGCGGGCTGTTCGTCGCCTTCGGCTTCCTCGGGGCGTGGACCGTCGGCCGGAACGTCATCGAGACGATGAGCAGCAGCATCGTGCCGGCCGCGCAGTTCACGCCCGTCGCGAGCGTCGCCGTTCTGTTTTTCACCGGTGCGTCGCTGCTCGTGTCGAACCTCTACGGCGTGCCGGCCTCGACCTCGATGACGGCCGTCGGGGCCATCGTCGGCCTGGGACTGGCGTCGGGCACCCTCGACCAGGCGCTGATGTTCGTCATCGTCTCGGCGTGGATCGTCGCCCCGCTGCTGTGTTTCGTCGTCGGGGTCGTGGTCGGCCGCTACGTCTACCCCTACCTCGACCGCTACGTCGCGTTCACGCGGTTCGACCTCCACTTCGTTCAGGTCGACCGCTCGGGACTGTTCCCACGGCCCTACCTGAACGAGAACGCCTCCGCCCAGGACGTCGTCGGGTCGCTCTCGGTGGTCGTCATCGGCTGTTACATGGCGTTCTCCGCGGGGGCGTCGAACGCTGCCAACGCCGTGGCACCCCTGGTCGGTGAGGGGGGATCGCTCACCGTCGACCAGGGCGTGTTGCTGGCGGTGGCGGCGTTCGGCCTGGGCAGTTTCACCATCGCCCGCCGGACGCTGGAGACGGTCGGCGACGACATCACCGAACTGCCGATCCTCGCGTCGCTGATCGTCTCGATCGTCGGGGGGACGGTCATCACGATCCTCTCGTTTCTCGGGATTCCCGCGAGCCTCGCGGTGAGCACGACGTCGACGATCATCGGCCTCGGGTGGGGCCGTGCGAGTCGGGCGGCGACGCTCGCCGAGCTGGCGACCCCGACCCCCGATCGCCCGGACCTGGACGTCGCGACGGGCGCGCTGGTCACCTCCCGGGCCGAAGACGCCCCCGCCGGCCCGACCATCGGGGACGTCGCCCGCCACGAGCCTCCGGCGGGCAAGCCCGACGAGACCCCGGACATCCCGGACGTTGGCGCGGAGGGGCCCGCCGATCTCGACGAGCGGAGTCTGTTCGACGCCGGCGCGGCCAAGCGCATCGTGTCGATGTGGGTGCTGACGCCGTCGCTCTCCATCGTCACCTCGTATCCGGTGTTCGTGTTCCTGCTGTGACCGGCGGGCGGCGGCGGTCGCCCCCGTGTGTCCGGGAACGCCCGGGAGGTTCACGGGGCGTCTCCGTCTCGGGTCGGCGACTACGTCGACGAACGGCGACGCCGAACCGCTTCGCCCTGGACTGCGTGTTACAGGCGCCCCGGCGGCACAGGTCTTCTCGCCGAGTCACGAACCGACCGCAAGGATCGTCACCAGACCTTTGTCGCGCGCCGTCCCACCGGGACCGCCGTGAGCGATTCGAACAGCCGTCGTCGCCACGTCCTGCAAGCGCTCTCCGCTGCGGGACTGACCGCACTCGTCGGGTGTGGCGGCGACGGGGACACGACGAACTCGACGCCGCCCACGAACGGCGGCGAGACCACCGCCGGAACGGCCGCCGGGACCCGACAAACCGATTCGACGCCCGACGACGGGGACGCTGCCGTCGATCGGTCGCTCGTCGCGGACATCGAACGCGTCGCGGTCCCGTTCGAGACGGCTGGGCCGACGGCATCCCCCGGCGACCTCGGCCGGGTTGCCGCCGACTTCGCGGACGCCCGCATCGTCGGGCTGGGCGAGGCCACACACGGCACCCGGGAGTTTCAGACGGCCCGTGCGCGACTCGTGCGAGCGCTCGTCACCGATGCGGGCTTTCGCGCGGTCGCCTTCGAGGACAACTTCGGGGGCCTGCAGCGCGTCGACGAGTTCGTCACCGACGGCGAGGGGACCCTCGACGACGCGATGGACGGGTTCCACGGGTACCTCTTCGACACCGAGACGGTGCGGGAACTGATCGGCTGGTTGCGGTCGTTCAACGAGGGTCGACCCCGGGACGACCGCGTCGGCGTGTACGGCATCGACGTGCAGAACGCCGCCCTCCCCGCAGGGCGGGTGCGGTCGTACCTCGCACGCGTCGACCCCGGGTACCTCGAGACGACGGCCTCGGACCCCCTAACCCGCGTCGCCGGGTGGCCGGTCGAGCAGATGTCGTACGGGTCCGCGGAGGTCGAGCGACTGTTCGGCCTCGTCGAGACGCTGCGGACCAGGCTGGAAGGCCACCGCGCCGAGTACGTCGCCGCGAGTTCACGAGACGACTGGGAACTCGCGATGCGAAGCGTTCGGGCCGTCGAGGAGAGTGCCGAGCGTGGCGAGGCCCAGCAGGCGGGCGACTCCGCCCGGGAGCGCCTCATGGCGGGGTACGAGGTGCGCGAGGAGACGATGGCCGAGAACGCGGCCTGGATAGCGGAGTTCGCCCCCGGCGACGGCCTCGCGCTGTGGGCCCACAACAGTCACGTCCAGCGCGGGAGAATCGACCGCGGACTCGATGACGAGACCTCGAAGACGATGGGCGAGTTCGTCGCCGACCACGTCGGCGCGGACTACCGGGTCATCGTCCTGACGTTCGGACGGGGTGCGTTCACGGCGGAGGACAGCGGCGGTGTCGGCACGTTCTCCGCCGAGAACCCCGTCTCCGGGTCGCTCGCCGAGGTGCTGGTCGAGGTGGACCACCCGGCGTTCTACCTCGACACCGACGCCGGGCCCGGAGACTCCGACATCGCGACCTGGCTCGACGACACACAGCGCATCCATCGAGTCGGGTCGGCGTGGGGTGGAGAACTCGAAACGGTCCGGATTCGCCCGCGAACGGACGCCGACGGGTTGCTCTTCGTCCGGGAGACGACCGCGACGACGCCGCTGCTGGCGGACCGCGAGGACTGACGCGACACGGTGGACGCCGCCGTCTCGCTCCGTGTCGTTCCTTCACCGTACGGGGACGCACCCTGGGCCGATCGGACCGGGACCGGGTCAGCGGCGCTCCGATGGGACGCGTCTGGCACCTGTGCCGTGCCCGGAGGTGATAGGCGTGGACCGGCTCGCAAACACTATTGTATTACAGGCAGTATTACTAACCATGAGCAAGAGTACACGGATCACGGAGAAGGGGCAAGCGACGATCCCGAAGGAACTCCGCGAGAAGTACGACCTCCAGCCGGGCGACGAGGTGGTGTGGATGGACACCGAGGAGGGGATCGTCGTCAAAAAGCGGACCCGGACCGCCGGCCGGGGGATGCTCGTTCCCGACGACACGCCCGCGGAGAAACGCGAAGAGATCGCCGAAGCGCTCGAGAAGCGCCTCCGTGACCGTCGTGACCGCAACTACGAGGACTCCTGAGATGGCGACGTACACGGCCGATGCCGTCTCGCTGTTGGTCTATCTCGTCGACGCACTCCCGCAGGAGGCGGATCAGGTGTTCGCGGAAGCCGAGGCCGGAGAGACGGTCATCCAGGCACCGAGTACCGCGCTCGCTGAAGTCATGTACTCGGTGTCTCACGACAAGGACGTCCGGGGAACCAGCCTCACGGGGACCGCCGAAGACGCCCGACAGGCACTGGTTGGAAACGGCCCCGTCTCGGTCGCGGCCGTCGAGGACGCGGTCTTGGCCGAGTACGCGCAGGTCGTCGACGAGTTCAGCAGCCACGACGCCTTGATCGTCGCCAGCCATCGGGCGCAGGACACGGCTGCGATCATCACCACCGACGGCCTCATCGACGAGGCTGGCTACACCACCCTCTGGGAATAGCGTCGGCTCGGGTGCGATCCACGCGGTCGATCGAGGGCGGGCGAGACGACCGCCACGCCGTTAGCGTTCGGTGACCGAACACGAATCGCGGTCCGACAGTATAAGTCGCGTCGAGACCGTACGCTCGGGGTATCGATGGGGGAAGCCATACCGATCCCCGGTTCCGCGGAGGTGCTGATCGCTGGCACGCGGGAGTGGACCGACTCCCTCGCGAGCACGCTGCGGGAGACTCACGACGTGGAGACCAGCGTCGTCGAGACGACCGCGGCCGCGCTGGACCGGGTGTCCGAGCGGGACGTGGCGTGTGTCGTCGCCGGCTACGAGATCGGGGGGGAGACCGCGGTCGACCTGCTGGAGTCGATCCGCGCCGACTCCGCGACGCTCCCGGTGGTCGTCTGCACCGACCGCGGGAGCGAAGCGATCGCGAGCGCGGTCGTCGGCGCCGGGGCGACCGACTACGTCGCGCTCTCGGGGGGCACTCTGGAAGCGACGGCTGAGGTCGTCGAGCGGATCGGTCGCGCCGTCCGGGGGGCCCGACGCACCGAGACCCAGCGCGATCGCGCGCGGCAGTTCGACGCCATCTTCCGGGACGCCCAGACGGCGACGTGGGTCGTCGACCCGGCAGGCCGACTGCAGCGAGCCAACGAGACCGCCCGCGAACTGGACGACGGCGACATCGACGCGGTGATCGGCGAGCCGGTCTGGACGCTATCGCCGTGGGACGCCGACACGGAGACCCAGTCGGACGTGCGCGGGCTCATCGAGCGCGTGCGGACGACCGACTCGACCGAACGGATCGTGACTCGCCCGCGAGAGGGGCAAACGCCGGTCCTCGAACTCACGCTGATCCCCGTCCACGACCCGCTGGGCGACCTCGTGGCGATCGTGATCCGGGGGGCCGACGTCTCCGAGCGCGTGTCGCTGTACCGCGAGCTCCGCGACTCGGAGGAGCTGCACCGGGTCACGCTCAGCAACATGACCGACACGGTCCTGATGACCGACGAGTCCGGCGAGTTCACCTACATCTGCCCAAACGTCCACTTCATCTTCGGCTACTCCGTCGAGGAGATTCGAGAGTTCGGGACGATCGACCGACTCCTCGGCGCGGACCTGTTCGACCGCGCGGAGTTACGCGAGGAAGGGGTGCTGACGAACATTGAGTGTCGAGCGACGGACAAGGCCGGGGAGGAACACACGCTACTGGTCAACGTCCGGGAAGTCGACATCCAGGACGGAGACCTCCTGTTCAGCTGCAGAGACGTCACCAAGCGCAAGCAGCGCGAGGCGGCGCTGTCGACGCTGCAGGAGACCACGCGCCGGATTCAGTACGCCGAGACGAAAGCGGAGATCGCACAGCGACTCGTCGACGACGCGGCGGACATCCTCGACCTCCCGGCGAGCCAGATCTCGCTGTATCGGAGCGAGGACAACACTCTGCAACCGGTCGCGTACACCGACGAGATGGAATCGCTGCACGGGCCGATGGCGGGCCAGCAGGTCGACGAGGACACGCTCGCGGGCTACAGCTTCGTCAACAGGTACCCGCGCTACTACGACGACGTCCGCGACGCAGATCGGTTCGCGAACGAGGCGACGGACCTGCGCAGCGCCGCGTTCGTCCCCATCGGCGACCACGGCCTGTTCGTCGCCGGCGCGCCGACGACGGGGGCCTTCGACAGGGTTCGACGCGAGCTGACCGACCTCGTCGGCGCGACCGCGGAGGCGGCGTTCGACCGCGTCGCGCGGGACAGCAGACTGCGCAGTCAGGACCGACAGCTCCAGCGCCGGAACGAGCAGTTGCAGCGCCTCGACGAACTCAACGAGCTGATCCGAGAGATCGACCGCACGCTGGTCCGGGCCGAGACCCGCGAGGATGTCGACCAGACGGTCTGTGAGGCGCTGACCGACGGCACGCACTTCTCGTTCGCCTGGATCGGGGAGCTCGACGCCGCCGGCGAACGCCTGGAGCCGACCGCGTGGGCCGGCCACGACGGCGGCTACCTCGACGCCATCGACCCGACGCTGGGCTCGCCGGGAGGCGACCCCGCGACGAGGACGGCGGCGACCCGGGAGGTGACCGTCGTGCCGAACCTCGCGGACGACGTCCACCGCGACGACTGGCAGCGGCAGGCGCTGCGGCGGGGCTACCAGTCGGCGATCAGCGTGCCGCTGGTGTACGACGACTTCGTGTACGGGGTGCTGACGGTGTACGCCGAGACCCCCGAGACGTTCGACGACCGGACGCGCGAGGTCATCGCGGAGCTCGGCGAGACGGTCGCGTCGGCGATCAGCGCGCTCAACCGGAAGAACGCGCTGCTCACGTCTGCGGGGACGCGCCTGGAGTTCGAGACGACGGACCCGGAGTTCACGCTGACGCGACTGGCCCGCGACGCCGACTGCACGCTGCGGTTCGAGGGGGGCGTCCAGCGGACCGACGCGGGCGTCGGGCTGTTCGTGCGGGTCACCGACGGCGCCGTCGCCGACCTCGTCGACGCGGCCGCGGAGATGATCACCGTGGCCTCGGCGCAGGTGCTCACCAGCGGCGAGTCCGAGGGACTGGTCCGTCTAGACCTCCGGGGACCGTTCCTGGCGACGAGTCTGGCCGATCACGGCGCGGTCCTCCGCCGGGTCGTCACCGACGGCGAGACGGCGACGCTCGTCGTCGGCGTCCCGACGAACAACGAGAGCCAGCCGGTCGTCCAGCACGTACTCGCGTCGCTCGCCGAGACGGAGCTGGTGGCGAAACACACCGACGAGCGGACCCCGACCCACGAACTGTACGGCACCTTCCTCGACCGGGTGACCGAGCGGCAGCTGGAGGTCGTCCAGACCGCCTACTACAGCGGGTTCTTCGAGTCGCCACGGGAACACTCCGGCGAGGAGATCGCGGAGACGCTGGGCATCTCGGGGCCGGCGTTCTACAGCCACACCAGGACCGTCCAGCGGAAGCTGTTCGCGACGCTGTTCGACGAGATCGGCGTCCCCGCCGCCACGGATCGGTCGTGAGACCGACCCCGGCGGCCGCTCACTGCGAGAGCCGCTCGTGGCCGTCGATTCGGGACAGGACCGCCTCGTGGAGGTCGCCGTTCGTCCCGACCAGCGGCGTCCGACGGTCGGTGTCCCGGACCGCGAACGGCGCGCCGTCGGCGTCGGTCAGGCTGGCGCCCGCGGTCTCGGCGATGACCGCGCCGGCGGCGACATCCCACGGGTACGTGTCGTACTCCCAGATCGCGTCCACGCTCCCGCTGGCGAGATAGCACAGGTGGAGGGCGGTCGCACCGAGTCGCCGGACGCCGCGGGCCTCCTGGTAGAAGTGCGTCAGGAACGTGCCGTCTGGGTCGTACCCCGACAGCAGCACGCTCTCGGCGACGGCCGTCCGGTCGGTCGTCGAGATGGGGCGGCCGTCTCGCCGGGCGGTCCCGCCTCTGATCGCCGTCCAGCGCTCGTCCGTCTCCGGTGCGTAGACGACGCCCACGACCGGGGTGTCGCCGTCGAGCAGCGCGACCGAGACGCAGTAGTTCGGGTTCCCGTTCGCGTAGTTGCCCGTGCCGTCCAGGGGATCGATCAGCCAGGTGTAGCGGCCGTCGCGGTCGATCCGGACGTCCTCCTCCGAACGGATGTTGTGGGTCGGGAACTCGTTCTCCAGCGCCGTCGTCAGGACGTTCTCGGAGAGGTAATCGGCGCGGGTCACCACGTCGGCGGCGTCGCTCTTGAAGGTCACCGACTCGATGCGCCCGTGGAGCTCTCGCAGGGGTTCGCCGACGCTCTCGACGGCCTCGGTGGCCACTCTGCGGGCGTGTTCCAGGTGGCTCTCGTCGTCGCCGCCCCGTCGCCCGGCCCGGTCGGGCGGCCGGGGCGTTTGCTCCGGCGGATCGTCCCGGACCCCCCACCCGAGTTTCTCGCCGATTGCCCGGTAGAACGCTTCGTCGTAGCTCGTCCGGACGATCTCCGCGGCGGTGTCGGCGGCGTCGACGCGGACGCGCTCACCCGCGTCGACGGCCACATGTTCGCGGCCGCCGTCGACCTGTAGGCGAGCCGGTCGCTTCGCGACGATGTCGATCGTCGTCTCGGCGTCGACGACGAGCGGCCGGACGCCCATCTTGTGGGTCTGCAGCGGGACGACCTGGAGCGTCGCGTTGTTCCGGGGGTCGTGGACGGGGCCACCCGCGGAGAGCGCCAGCCCCGTCGATCCCGTCGGCGTCGCCACCGCGACGCCGGTGCCGTCGTACTCGCCGACGAACTCTCCGTCGGCGAACACGTCCAGCTTCGTGATCTTGCGATCGACCGGCGTGTCGAGCGGCGGCGTCTCGAGGACGACGTCGTTGATGCCCGTCGCGTCGAGATCGGGCCCGCGGACGCGAAACTGGAGGTGCGCGTCGAGGGTCGCCCGGCCCTGGACGGCCTCGTCGAGCGCGTCGGGCAGTTCGTCGGGGTCGACCCGTGCCAGAAACGCGAGCGTCCCCTCGTTGACGCCCAACACCGGGACGTCCTGAGGCGCGAACTGCTTGACCCCCTCCAGGAAGGTGCCGTCGCCGCCGATCGTGATGCCGAGCACGCCCAGTCGCTCCTCCTCGGCGATGTCGACGTCGTCGCCGACCGGGACAGTTCGGACACCGAGTCCGCGATCCGTCGCCCAGCCACGGAGTCGCTCTGCCACCCGTTCGCCGTCGGGACTCACGATGGCGACGAGTTCGTCGACGGCCGCCAGTCTTCGGCCACGCATACCGTCTCGACCTACCGCCCTGCCCGACATACGCTGGACGGTTATACTCTTAACCACTATTTCCACAGGGTGTTGTGTGCTTAACCGCTCGGCTATCGGAGGTTCGGTGCGTTCCTCCGATGGAGAGCGCACGGGTCACCGGCGCTTTCGATGCACACATGAAGGACGTAGATCACGACGCAGACGAGGAGACGGCCTACGAGTGTTTCCGGTGTGGCAGCATCGTCACCGGGCAGGACCATCCGATGGACTGTCCCGACTGTGGCGGCGCAATGCGACACCGACGGACCCCCCTGGAGTGACGATGAGCAGCGACAACACCCTCACAGTCGACGAGAGCGAGGACTCGGACGGCGAGACCGAACCGGAGTCGGCGCTGCAGACCGCGCGGCGCCAGCTCGGCAACGCCGCCGAGCACCTCGACGTGGACCCGAACATCGTCGAACGACTCAAACACCCCGCGAAGGTGACCGAGGTGACGGTTCCCGTCGAGCGCGACGACGGCACCGTCGACGTGTTCACCGCCTACCGCGCCCAGCACGACAGCGTTCGCGGGCCGTACAAGGGCGGCATGCGCTACCACCCCCACGTCACCAAGGACGAGTGCATCGGCCTCGGGATGTGGATGACCTGGAAGTGCGCCGTGATGGACCTCCCGTTCGGCGGCGCGAAGGGCGGGGTTACGGTCAATCCGAAGGACCTCAGCGAGAGCGAGAAGGAACGGCTCACCCGTCGCCTGACCCAAGAGCTGCGCGACGTCATCGGCCCCACGCACGACATCCCGGCGCCGGACATGGGCACCGACCCGCAGACGATGGCGTGGCTGATGGACGCCTACTCGATGCAGGAGGGCGAGACGATTCCGGGCGTCGTCACCGGCAAGCCGCCCATCGTCGGCGGGAGCAAGGGCCGCGAGGAGGCCCCCGGACGCAGCGTCGCCATCGTCACGCGGGCGGCCGTGGAGTTCGAGGGGCGGTCCCTCGACGAGACGACCGTCGCCGTCCAGGGGTTCGGGAGCGTCGGCGCCAACGCCGCGCGTGACCTCGACCGCTGGGGCGCCACGGTCGTCGCCATCAGCGACGTCAACGGCGCGATGTACGATCCCGAGGGCATCGACACCCAGGCGGTCCCCTCCCACGACGAGGAGCCCGAAGCCGTGACGGAGTACGCCGATCGGGTGATCACCAACCGGGAGCTGCTGGAGCTGGACGTCGACGTACTCGTCCCGGCGGCGCTGGGCAACGTCATCACGGCCGACAACGCCGAGGACATCTCGGCGGACCTGATCGTCGAGGGTGCGAACGGGCCGATCACCTCCACCGCCGACGAGATTCTCGCCGCGCAGGACATCCCGGTCATCCCCGACATCCTGGCCAACGCCGGCGGCGTGACCGTCAGCTACTTCGAGTGGCTGCAGGACATCAACCGCCGCTCGTGGTCGCTGGAACGGGTCAACGAGGAGCTCGAGTCGGAGATGCTGTCTGCGTGGGACGACGTCCGCACCGAGTACGAGCAACGCGACGTCACCTGGCGCGAGGCCGCGTACATCGTGGCGCTGTCCCGCGTCGCCGAGGCCCACGAACGCCGCGGCCTCTGGCCGTAGTTCGGTCCGCGATCCGGCGCCGGTGACCGCCACCCGTTCTCGCCGAGGGATATCTGACCACGTTCGTGTACACTTCGACGACCGAGGAGCAACTTTTATTCACTCACGCGCTGGCTCTCCGGACATGGACGAGACGGTACTCCTGATCGGCGGCGGCGGTCGAGAGCACGCCATCGCGCGGGCGGTGGCCGACGACGCGGCGCTGTACGCCTGCGCGGGCAACCGCAACCCCGGCATCGCCCGCCTGGCCGAGGAGTTCGAGGCCATCCCCGGGACCGACACTGAGGCGGTCGTCGAGTACGCCGAGTCCGTCGGCGCGACGCTGGCTGTCGTCGGCCCGGAGGGCCCCCTGGAGGCCGGCGTGGTCGACGCGCTGGAGGACGCTGGCGTCTACGCCTTCGGCCCTCGCGCCGCCGAGGCCCGCCTGGAGACCGACAAGTCGTTCCAGCGAGAGTTCATGGAGCGAGAGGGGATTCCGGGCTGTCCCGACTACGCGACGTTCGAGGACAGCGACGCCGCGGCGGAGTACGTCGCCGACTACGACGGCGACGTGGCGGTCAAGCCCGTGGGCCTGACCGGCGGCAAGGGCGTCCGCGTCACCGGCGACCAGGTGACGACGGCGGAGGCCGTCGAGTACGTCCGGGACAGCGAGTACGACGAGTGGGTCATCGAGGAGCGCCTGGTCGGCGAGGAGTTCACGATTCAGGCGCTGGTCGCGAACGGCGACGTCCGCCTGACCCCCGCCGTGCAGGACCACAAGCGCGCCTACGAGGGCGACGAGGGGCCCAACACCGGCGGGATGGGCAGCTACAGCGACGCCACGGAGTGTCTGCCGTTCATGTCCCCCAGCGACTACGAGGAGGCCCGCGCCATCCTCGAGGCCGTCGTCGAGGCGATGCCGGCGTACCGCGGCGTGCTGTACGGCCAGTTCATGCTCACCGCCGGGGGTGTGAAAGTCGTCGAGTTCAACGCCCGCTTCGGCGACCCCGAGGCGATGAACACCCTCCCCGTCATGGAGACGTCGTTCGTCGACGTGCTCGTCGCCGCCCGCGAGGGGGAGGGGTTGCCCGAACTCGACGTCGCCCCGCAGGCGACCGTCTGCAAGTACGCCGCCCCCGCGGGCTACCCCGTCGACCCCGACGGTGGCGTGAAGGTCGAAGTCGATGAAGAATCGGCCGGTGATGCCCTGCTGTACTACGCCTCCGTCGACGAGCGCGCGGACGGCATCTACACGACGACCTCGCGAGCGTTCGCCGTCGTCGGCGTCGCCGACACCATCCCCGAAGCCGAGACCATCGCCGAGGACGCGCTGGCGGTCGCCGGCGACGAGGGGCTGCACGTCCGCCACGACGTGGGCACCGAGGACCTCGTGCAACGGCGGATCGACCACGTCGCGGACCTGCGTGAGGAATGAGCGCCGCGGCGACCGCCGCCGCCACCGAGCGACCGTTTCAATAGCCCTCCCCCGTTACGACCGCGAGTGAGCGACGACGCAGACGCCGCCGACGACGACCGCCGCCACGAGCGGATCGCCCGCCACGGCACGCCGGGACCGGGCAACTCGCTGCGGGCGTGGACCGACGCCAAGCACCCGGTGCGGGTCGCGCTCAACTACGTCGTCGTCTGGCTGATTCGAATCGCCCCGAGCCTACGGGCTCGCAGTTGGCTGCTGGGACGCCTGGGCGTCACCGTCGGCGACCGCGTCTCCTGGGGCCTGGAGGCCACTCCGGACGTGTTCTGGCCCGAGCACATCACGCTGGGCGACGACGTCATCGTCGGCTACGACGCGACGCTGCTGTGCCACGAGTTCCTCCAGGAGGAGTACCGCGTCGGCGACGTGGTGATCCGTGACCGTGCGATGATCGGCGCGGGCGCCATCGTCCTCCCCGGCGTCGAGATCGGCGAGGGCGCGCAGGTCGCCGCCAACTCGCTGGTCGCCGAGGACGTCCCGGCGGGCGCGACCGTGGCCGGCGTCCCCGCCGAGCGGATCGACGGCGAGGACTGACGCCGTGCGTCAGCGCATCCGGGCGACGCCCTCGTCGAGGACGCGGTGGTTCGGGACGACGTACTCGGTGTCCTCGTCCTCGATGCTCGTGGTGAACAGGTCGACCTCCTGGACGATGCCGCGGCGCTCGCCGACACGAATCTCGTCGCCGATGCCGTACGGCTCCCGCAGCAGGACGTAGATGCCCGAGGCGCCGGCCTGCAACAGCGGGCGGAAGGCGATCCCGGCGACGAACACGCCGCCGAACAGGTACGCCGCCAGCAGGATCAGCAGGGCAGTCGTCGAGACGCCGACCTGTGACAGCGCAACGAGGAAGGCGATGTAGAGGATGCTGTACTTCGCGACCTTCGGGATGAACCCCGTCTCGGGCAACTTCACGTTGCGCATCCGCTCGCCGACGATGAGTTCGGCCTTGTCCGCGACGACGAACCCCAGGATCAGGACGAACGCCGCGACGAACAGCTGGGGGATGAAGCCGGTGACCCGCAACCAGAACGTCTCGCCGCTGACCAGCCGCGCGACGTGGAACGACGTGACGATGGCGACGCCGTAGATCAGCCACGACGACAGCCTGGCGACGATGTCGACGGTCGAGGTGCCGAGGCTCTGTGCGGTCCGCTCGAAGGGCGTGCCTTCGACGATACCCGGGATGCCAGCCGCCCGGAGGAGCCGACGGTTGAGCCGCCCGACCAGCAGCCCGATCACCAGCCCGATGGCCAGGACGACCATCGCCAGTACCGCCGGCTCGGCGGCGAGACGCTCGACGTCGACCATCTCAGTACGCCTCCGGATCGACCTCGAGGACGAGTTCGCCGCCCTTGAACGCCCGCACGAGACCGTCGCTCTCGCTCAGGACGATCGACGTCGCGTTGGTGTCGCGGGTGATCGCCCCCGCGGCCATGTGGCGGGTCCCCAGCCCCTTCGGGATGTCCACGCCCTCCGCGGACGGCTCGAGGTACCGGTACGCCGAGACGATCTTGCCCGAGTCGGAGATGACGAAGGCGCCGTCCAGCCGCGAGAACTCCTTGAGCATCACGTTCACGATCGGGTCGCCGACGTGGACGTGGGACTTCTCGAAGGGATTGTACGACAGCGGACGGGACTTGTTCATCACCTTGCCGGCGTCGCCGACGACGAACAGTGCGCCGACTGGCTCTCCCTTCTGGCCCTTCTTGCCGAGCTCGATGACCACCTCCAGCACGTCCCGGATCACCGCGGCGTCGGCCCGCGAGTTGGCGAACAGGTCGTACACGCCGTTGTCCTCGCTGACGTTCGCCCGGACCCGGAACAGCGCGTCGACGTCGTCGCCGAACGCGGCGGTCGCACACAGCAGCGTCTCGCTCGCCTCGACGTGGCCGTTCGCGACCGCCCCCTGCACGCCGAACTGCACCCGCTGTTTCACGTCCTCGAACGACAGCGGGAGGTCCACGAACAGGTCGGCGTCGTACTCGTTCTCGCGGGCGACGACGACGGTCGGCACCTCGCGGTCGGCGAACCGCTCGAAGAACGCTGCGCTCGGAGAGAACAGCAACACCGCGTCGACGTCGACGAACAGGTCGTCGAACGCCCCCTGCAGAGCATCCATCGCACCAACAGAGCACCCCGAGTCTGAAAAAACCTTGCGGGGCGTCTTGCGCGTGTCGTGCGATCCATCCGGTCGGCAGGCGGCCTCAAGACGTATCTGTCACGATGGTCAATCGTCGCGGATAGCCGATGGTCGAATCGCTGAACATCCTGCTCGTGGACGACGACCCGGGGGTGCGCGAGCTGATGGCCGACCTGATCGAGGAGGAGGACGCGGGCACGTCGGTGACGACCGCGCCGGACGGAGCGACGGCCCTCAAACGCCTGGACAGCGGGTCCTACGACTGCGTCGTCAGCGACCTCCGGATGCCCGGCATGGACGGCCTCGACCTCGCCGATCGCGTTCGGGCGACCGAGGAGAGCCTGCCGTTCGTGCTCGTCACCGCCGCCGGCTCCGAGGAGACCGCCAGCGAGGCGTTCTCGGCGGGCGTCTCCGAGTACTTCCGGAAGGACGCCGACGTGGCGGTCTTGGTCAAGCGCATCCGCCACCTGGTCGACCGCGCACGGGGCGAACGGTCGGTCAGACGGACCAAGGAGCGCTACGAGGCGCTCATCGAGGCGTCTTCGGACCTCATCGCCGTCGTCCGAGCGGACGGGACCGTCACCTACCACAGCGAGTCGCTGCGCCGGACGCTGGGGTTCGACCCAGGGGAGGTGGCCGGCGAGAACGTCCTCGAGATGATCCACCCCGAAGATCGCGAGCGCACGCGAGCGGCGCTGTCGGGCCTCGCCGAGGCTTCGGACGGGGAGGGGCGGACCCAGCGTCTGGAGATCAGGATTCGAGACGCCGACGGCGACTGGCGGTGGCTCGAGTCGACGATTCGAACCACCGAAGCCGACGCCGTCGACGGCTTCGTGGCGAACTCCCGGGACATCACCGAGCGGCGCCACCGCGAGACGGCAATCCGGGCGATCCACGACGCGACCCGGTCGATGATGTCCGTCGGCGACGCCGCCGTCGTCGAACGCATCGTCGCCGACGCCGCCGACGACGCCCTGGGACTCGATCTGGTTGCCGTCTACCGGTTCGACGAGAGCGAGGGCGCGCTGGTTCCAACGGAGTACGGCGACGACATCGTCGACGTGCTGGGGGAACTGCCGACCTTCGAGCGCGGTGAGGGGGTCGCCTGGCGGGCCTTCGCCGCGGGCGAGACCCGCGTCTACGACGACGTCCGGACCGCCGAGGAGGTGTACAACCCCGACACGCCGGTCCGGAGCGAACTCGCGGTCCCGATCGGAACCCACGGCGTGCTCCTCTCGGGCGACCTCGATCCCGCCGCCTTCGACGGTGTCGACGTCGACGCCGTCGAGACGCTGTGTGACAACGCTCGCGCGGCGCTCGGCCAGCTCGACCGAGAGCGTCGCCTCCGCGAGCGAGAGGCCGACCTGAAGCGCCACACCGACGAACTCCGGCGGACGACCCACGTCCTCGACATCGCCCGCAACGCGCTGGGCGCCCAGTTCGAAGCGTCCACGCGAGTCGAGATGGAGGCGGCGGTCTGCGAACACCTCGCGAACGCGGAGCCGTACCGCTTCGCCTGGCTCGGCCGGGTCGACGCCGCCGGCGAGCGCCTGGACCCCGCGGTCGCCCGCGGCGTCGCGGACGCCTTCCCCGAGTCGCTGGCGCTGACCGTCGCGGACGAGGCGTCGTCGACGCCCGCGGCCCGGGCCGCCGCGACCGGCGAGGCCGCGGTGGTGCGAGACACCCTCGACGCGAGCGACGACAGACTGCGGGAGGACGCGCTCCGGCGGAACTACCGCTCGGTGTTGGGTGTCCCGATCACCCACGAGGACCGCACGATCGGCGCGTTCGAGGTGTACGCGAGCGAGGCCGAGCGGTTCGACGACCGCGAGCGGGCGGTGCTTTCCGACCTCGGGCGCGGGCTCGGCTACGCCGTCGATACCGTCGACCGACACGGGCCTGGCGGCGACGCGGCGACGGTCGCCGCCACCTACGAAATCCGGTCGGAGACGCTGTTCAGCTGGCGACTCGCGGCAGCGCTCGGCTGTCCGGTCCACCACCGTGGCACCACCCGAGACGACGACGGCGAGGTCACCCTGTTCGCCGCCGTCGAGCGGGACGACCCCGAGGCGGTCGCCGCGGCGGTCGCGGACCTCGAGGCCAGAGACCCCCGGGTCGTGGGCGAGGACCCGCCGGTCCTCCGGGCGAAGACGACCGCGCCGCTGGCCGTCAGATCGCTGTCGGCCCACGGTGGTCGGCTCCGATCGCTGACCGTCGCGGATGGCGTCGGTGAACTCGACGCGACGTTCTCGCGGCGGGCAGACGTCCGGGCGTTCGCCGACGCCGTTGCCCCCTACGCCGACGACGTCGACCTCCGCGGCTGCGAACGGCTGTCGGCGAACGACGACGCTCTCGCGCCGACCGAACCGCACGAACTGGTTCGCCGGGCGCTGACCGACCGCCAACTCGAGCTCCTGCAGGCGGCGCACTTCGGCGGGTACTTCGAGCGCACGCGGCGAATCACCGGCGAGGAGCTGGCGGCTGCCTACGACCTCAACCACTCGACGGTGTACGAACACCTCCGGGCCGGCCAGCGGCGTGTGTTCGACGAGCTGTTCGGGCCAGAGGCCCGCGACTGAGGCTCACCGGCGAGATCACCCACCGGACCCACATATTCGGGGAGGGGTGATCGCGACCCCCGGAACATGTGGCGAGACGACCCTTGCCCGATAGCTGCGTAGTCTCTCCCGTGCCGTCACGGGCACGGATCACCATGTCAGCACCCGCACAGACCGGTGGGAACCCGCCATCGATCGACGCGCCCGAACCGTCCGCCGAGAACGTCTACCGTCACACGGCGGCGCTCATCCGTCGGTGGGCGGAGACGCGAGCGGACGACGCCGACGGCGAGGGTGCACGGCGGGGCCACCACCTGCGCAGCTACCTGTGGCGGCGACTCAGAGACGCGCTGGGCCACCCGGCGACGGTCGTCGAACCGCGGGGCAACGACACCGCGGACGTCGTCGTCGAGGATCGGGTCGGCGTCAAGCTCGTGTCCTCGCTGAACCAGGGCGCCAGCGGCTGGTTTCACCGTGAACTGCGGACCCTCAGCGAGGGGTACGACTACCTGATCGTGCTCGGGTACGGCCTCGACGGCGAGCACACGGACCTCTGGCGGAACCTGCAGACTTCACTGACGTCCAACGACGTCGACGCGCAGGCGCTGACGTTCGTCGACACCATCGAACCCGAGGAGACCGCCGCAGAGTCGATCCGGCCACCGATCGCACCCGAGACCGCCGCCGTCGCGCTGCTGGCGCTCCCGGCGGTCGTCGTGGGCACCCGCATCCTGGCGGCCTTTGCGCTGTCCCTGGACTCGATCGGGACCGGACTGCTGGTCGCAGTCGGACTCGTCTACCTGCTCGGGGCCTCACTGCTCGGTCTCGTGCTCGGGCTGCTGTGATCCTCGGGAGCTGCGCTCCCTGTTCGCCCTCGCTATGCGCGGGACAGGATTCGAACCGGAGCCAGACGTGCTCGCTTCGCTGCGCGCGACTGGCAGGGTTCGACTCCTTCGTGGCGATGCTTCTGCTCGCGTGCTGGCTCGCAGAAGCATGTGCGGGACAGGATTCGAACCACGGTCGGAGCGCCGCTCCTCCCTGATTCGAATCCTTGCGCGCACTCGCCGCTCACGTCCGTTCGCGGCAGAGTGCGCGGGACAGGATTCGAACCTGCGGACCCCTACGGGACAGCGTCCTAAGCGCGGATGTCACGTAGACACGCTAACGCGCCAATTTCGGCGTGGCACGTCCCGTTTTCGCCTTGTCTACCGGCACAAATGACTGCCTTGTATATAAAACCCCAACCGGGACAGCGTTAAGCGCGACTCACGCTGACCGGCGGATTATTCGGGTCGAGACTCAATCTCTTGTTCGTAAATCCGGTCAGGGTCGGGTTCGGATTCCGTTTCAGAGTCTCTTATATCCCCGAGATGTGGCGGGTCGCATTGGAGTGCCATTATTGACCCTCCTGTTGTTTCTCGACCCGTCCGTACACGTCCATCGCGGAACGCTTGAGACGACGGAGTGCATCGGCCCGTTCGACATCCCCGGCGGCTTCGGCTTGGAGTACCTTGTCATCCAGAGACGCCGCGAGCGAGAGCGCACCCTGACGGTACTGTTCTAACTCTCGCTGGGCAACAGCAAGGTCGTGGACAATCTCCGTCACATCCATCTCTCTGCTGGCGTGATGCACCGTTTCAGACTCGATAAGGTCCGCGAGAGAGTCGGTGTCTTCGAACCCGAGAGTTTCGAGCGAATCGGTGATACTACTCATCGGCGTTCACCTCCGGGTTCGGAGCCTCGAAGCAGTCACGGTAGCAGGGCCAACAGGGGAGTTCGGCTCCGTCGTTCCAGTCGCCACAATCACAATCGTCGGGTCGCTGGCGGGCCTTATCGCTGTCGTCGCCGGGGTGCAGAACCTCGACAGTACCCCCGTCCGTCGCGGCTACCTGTGGGGTTCCAGAAACGTGTTCTCCCAGTTGGGAATCAATCGCTTCGGCGTTGGTCCAGCCGGGGATAGTCCGCTCGCCCGTAGCGAACCGAACGCGGCGTTCGTGTTTGCACAGTTCTCCGTCTTCGAGGTTATGCTGTTTGTCGGGACAGGTACAGCGGGCTTCGAGCGCGTCAACACGGTACTCAGAACCGCTTTGCGAGATGACTGAGTACACATCTCCCCCGAGTGGGAGAACCGCCATATACTCTGTAAGAGCCCGGACATCGCGTTTTTGAAGGTCGGTGCTTGCATCCGTGACGGCATCTTCAAGTGCCGCCGAATCGTTAGTTTGCATTGGCCTTTCGGACTCCAAACGAAGGCCATTGTCCGGCGTCCATAGCGCCGGGCGTTTTCCGAACTGCTACGCCCCGAGGGACAACGACCTTCGTATTCCTACCTTAGACGGGAAGATTATAAAACCACCGGAAGATAGCCAATACGCGCACAAACAACAGTTAGTAACTTCTAGGGTAAAGACTTAAAGTACCAGAGATACGTCATTGAGATATGGGAAATGACACAACCCCCGGACGAAAGCCACGAGTGACCGATGACGAGATTCTGCAACTGTTTCGAGATACAGATGACCCGGTGCTTTCAACCGCCGAAGTGACCGAACAATTGCCCATCAAGCGGAGTGCTACGTACAAGCGGTTATCTGCTCTCCGTGATGACGAAAAGTTGACCGGGAAGGACATCGGTGGGAGAAACACGATTTGGTGGATTCCGGTGAATTGAGCAATTTCGAACCCGATTCTGCCGGTTATGTCTGCATATCTGAAACAGGGGTCTTGAAGACTCCCTAAGAACCTCTGAAAAATATTAAAGACTTTCTCCGGTTGTTACACCAGAAGCACCCCCACCCGTGTATCTTTAGTAACCATCCACGTACAAAACAGGGTGTATTTGGCCCAATTTTGGCGGGTTGACTTGGAACTGTGCAGAGTATGGGTGACAGCGATAAGGGGGCGCGGTCGTGTTCTGCCATCGCGCGGGCGCAAAACTGTTGGATATCATCGGTCGAATCCTCTCCACCGCTTATCGCTCTTACCTTCGAGAACCCCACAAAAATTAGGAAATAGTTCCTTCCAAATTTAGGCAAACAAATTCAGGGATTATCTTATAAACCCCTACCCGTCCCCCCGTGTATATAAAGGCGATACCTTTCATAGTGGTGGGGGTGGACGGAGAACAACGGCTTCCCATTACACGACGTGTTGTCATTCAACTGTAGTGGGAGCCGGTGTTCACGACCATCCCATTCTCAAGCAATTATGCGAGGAACCACGATTAGCATTAGTCACGACGAGAAGCGACGACTGGACGAAGCGGCACAAGAAATGTGTGGAACTACTGAGGTTCCATACGGCGAAATCATCGCCCAACTCGTAGACAAAGCGACCGACGTGTAGCGTAGCGACTATTGAATAATTGAACGGGTCGGCCCTAACCGACCTTCAACATCTTAGAGAAAATGTCCGTAGACACATCTACTAACGACACGGAGAACCGCAACTCTGTTGCTTCTAATCCAACAGATAACTCAACCAGCAGTAGAACCGATTTCAAATCCCACTATCAACAGGGTGGTCGTCACTATCTCATAGACACCGACACCGAAGAGCAGGTTAGTGTTTCTCGACTTACAGCCTACGCCGACTACGGTAAACAGATACACGAGCGAGACGCCCATCACGAAATTCCGCTGTTGAAGGTGGATGCTCTGAGGTTCCTTGATGCTCTGACGCGAGAGGAACACACAGAGTACCACAAACAAGAACCTGACCCCGTGGAGGTAGACGGCTTCCCCCTGCTTCGAGCGGGGCTATGAGCCAGCGGGGAGATGTCTATGCGCCAAACAGCAGAAATCTCGCTGGGCCTGAAGACCGCCCTGATACTGAGCCCGCTGACCCGGCTACCGCCGACCACGCTACTCGTCGCGGCCTTCTTCTTGCTCCAGAGTCCGTGAAAGCCGACCGTCTCCCCGACCCGTTCGTCACCGATAAGGGCCGGGCGGTGACGGTGGCTGAAGCCGGTGAAACGTACCTGAAGGTCCAACGGTCGAACTGGCAAGACGATACGCTCACGTCGAAGTACGAGCGGCACAAGACCGACACGTACCCCCGGATTCTTGAAGCCGACCGGCACTTTCGGGCGAAGTACGACGGCGTCACCACGGCGATGCTGACGCGCCGACTGTCGCCGCTCGATGAGTCGGGGGAGTGGTTGACACCGTGGGAGTGTAACGAGATGTTGCACGGCGGGGGCGTCCACAAGTCGATTCGCGGGACGCTGAACTACCAACTGGATGCGTTCGAGTTCGAGTGGATAGCCGTCACCGCGCCGACTCGAAGCGCCGGGACGCCCCACGAACACATCTACCTGTGGATAGATGACTCCGACGACGACGTGACAGTTGACCACATCCTGCCCGCTCGTGACAAGCACCTGAAATACTGTGCGAACGCCTACGAGAAACACCACCAATACCGGACCGACGGAACCGGCGGCGCGGTCACAGTCCAGCACAACCCCGACCTTATCGGGTTCATCCCTACGGAGTTCTTCAGTATCGCTGAGAACAGTCCGACCTACAAGGATACGGGGAAGGTGTTAGCGAACACCGCCGGAGCGCAGTATCTCGCTTCCCAACTGGCACACCTGCCGGTCGGGGACTACTACGACAGCCAGCGGGAGAACCCACCGCAGGCATTGTTTGAAGGCGCGGCGCTTGCGTGGGCCAGCCCGCGTGACTGGTTCCGAGCCGGTCGAGGTGTACCCTCGTAGTAGAACGGGGGAGATGACTATGTGCTACGAAGCAGAAAATCGTCTTTCTGTCTGCCCGTCGCCTCCCCAGTCGCCCGGCCTACCAGCGGGGTTGAAGACAGCGATGGGCGTGTCACCAGGGAGCCAGACGGCTGATAGGCAGATGGCTGGTTTCTGTGGTGTAGCGCATAGTCATCTCAGCATTGCTCTACTGTCAGTCTTCGTTCCGGCCACTCACCCTCAGTAATGTACTCTACCTCTTCATCGGACAGTACGTCTTTGTCCTGAAGAACGCTCGCCCGAACGATTCACTCAGATACTCGGGTCCAGATTGGTTGTCATCACTCATTCCAGTAAGTTGGTTCCGAGAAGGGACAGATGAACGTTTGGAGAGGTATGCCGCACCGATAAGGCCGGGCCTGGGCCGTCAGTTCCGAAATCCGGCGTAAGGCAACGACCAGCCTGTCACCCCGACAGTCTGCGGGTCGAAATGTACGCCACGCTCCGAAATTTCGCTCTGCAACAGCAATCGAGACGAACCAACCCCAGGGGTCGCGTCGAGCGGAGAGTTGGTCTATATTCGGAACAGCCACTTGGATGGTCGAAGCAATTTCTGTGAAGTCCGGGTATCCCACCCGCACCTTATCGCTGTCAACAGTTGACTATTCAACTACTTTGAATAGGATACCCTCTGCAAAAAGAACGATACCCACACCAAGTAGCAGTCCTGTTGCCACCCTGAGTAGATTGTTGCTTTCCCGATTGCCGAACATTTGGGTTGTGCCATCTATACCACCGGGCAGTAACAGTCCCGCTCCCAATATGATACTGAGAGTAGGAGAAAGTAGTTCGTCTCTGAGCGGGAACGTCAAAATCATCAGAACACCGGCGAAGTACATCCCTGTACACCGGGCACACAGTCCAAAATATCTCCCACGGTAGCACAACGAACGGTCAGGACGGGAGTGACAGAACGGATACGGCCTAAACACTCTGTTTGAGATACGGAAAATATAGTCCAACAGAGTCATCCTGAATTGCTAAGTTCAGAGCCACAGTCATTACAGTAAGAATTTTCTTGAGGGTTCTGCCACCCACATTCTGAGCAAATTCTCTTGGGTTTTGACTGAGTAGATTTCTTCTGTATCTGATTTTCGTCTTCCATTTCTTCCTGCATCTCTTTCAATATTTCTCGCCCACCCTCCGTTAGTACCAGCGGTCCGATAATAGGCAAGGAGAGGAAAATTAGCCCCAACCCGGTGTTACCACTTGAAAAGAAAACCATTGAAAGGATTATTGCCAGCACACCGCCACCAATACCACCGTACAACTTCCAATTTGGAATATCGTCCCGAGGTCTCTTATTTCCCTCACTCCTCTGATAATCACTAACTTTTTGATGTGTCGGCTTGTCCGACTGTGGCTGATTGTTAGTTTCTGATGCCCCTGAATCTTGTTTTTGTGTCTGTTCGTTCAAGACCGGACCAGATTCATCACTCATCGGAGTTTTCTCCTGAAGGTTTGAAATCGAATCCGCAATCACCACAATATTCGGCATCTTTCGGGTTCTCGATTCCGCAATCTGGACAGACTCTTTTTCGGTCGTCCGTGTTATCCCCCATTACTGTAATCTGCTGTTGCTGTTGCTGGTCAGGACAACAGCAACCGATAACACCTAATCCAACAAGAGACAGAGCCGTCGTTCCGAGCCACGTTACTTCAAATATCACGGTCCAACGATAAGACGCTTCCTTGAAAGTATTAATCGTTGTGGCACTCACTCCATCTTGTCCAGCGCCTCGCGCCGGTCTTCGACCGGGACGTTGTCGTACTTGAGCGTGGTTTTAACCGACTCGTGACGCAGTTGTGCTTGCGTAGCGGCAAGGTCACGTTCCTTGGTCATATGAGTCCCAACCGAGTGGCGGATTGCGTACCACGACATCTGCCGGTTCTCGTAACTAATCCCGACCCTGTCGCACAGGTCTTTGAGAATCCTGCTCAGTTCGTTGGAACCGTAGCGATTCCCGTGCCGAGTGAGCCAGAGTTTGTCGGTATCCCCGTATCTCGGATGGTCCGCTCGTTCGTCTATCCACCGCTCTAACGCGGTCGCTGTCCGGTCAGTAATACCCACCGTCCAGTTCCCTTCGTTCTTCGCGGAATCCTCTCTCGGGATACGTAGTAGTCCGTTCTCAGGTTCACACCAGTCCACCGAAGCGTTCCCGACTTCCACCGGACGAAGCCCGGCGTCGAGACTCGTCCAAACGAGAGACGTGAATTTCCAACTGTCTGGCTTGGCTTCAAGAAGGTCGCTGTCGGTCCCGTAGTTCGGAGTGCCGTCTTTCCTGAGTGCGGCCTGTCGAATCTTGCGACGTTCTGGCTTCGTCAGGAAGTCTCGCGGGCCGTTGTTTCCCCCGCCAGATTGGAAGTTCCAACTAAACTCCCACTCGTCACGGTTGTACTTTTGTTGAAGCCACTTCGAGTAGCGCCCAAGCGCACCGAGAATTTTGCCCTTGGTGGACTCCGTCACGTCGCGGAACGCGACTTCTTCCATATAGGCACGAGCATCGTCTTGGTCGGGTGGGGCTTTGTAGCCACCACGGTTCTCCCACACCCACAGGTCAAAACGGGCAGTTCGGTGTCCCGTTTGACAGACGGTGTAGGGCGAGTATCCTTTCGCTTTCTCGGGGTCTTTTCCCATCCGAAGCAGGTACGTGAGGAAGGGTTTGCGGTACTCGTAGTAATCCACCGCCCCCTTATCGGATAAGAAGTCGCGCTGGTTCTTGCGAACTATTGTTATCGTTCTGTTCGGTTCCATCATATCTGAATCGAAACCGGGACAGCGTTCGAGCGTATTCGGCTTTTCGAGGTTCATTTGGGGTCTTGTCGTTGTTGGACAAGCCGAAAACGGGAGGTAGAGTGTGCGCGGGACAGGATTCGAACCTGCGGACCCCTACGGGACAGCGTCCTAAGCGCTGCGCCTTTGGCCGCTTGGCTACCCGCGCTCGGGCGAGCGTACTGGCGGTTCGGGCAAGAACTTGTCGCAATCTCCCGAGGGCTTAATCCGGCGGGCGCCTCACATCCGGCCATGCACAGCGCCCGCGACAGGGTCGAGCACGAGGAGGAACTCGCGGAGCTCGATCGCATCGCGGATCGACTGGAATTGAGCGGTGACGCCCGCAGCGTGGCGACGGACCTGTTCCTGTCGGAGGCGCCCGTCGACGAGCGGTCGGTCCGGCCGGTGATCGCCGCGAGCCTCTACGCCGGGGGGCTGGTCGCTGGCGAGGAACGTCCGCAGACGCGGGTCGCCGAGGCGGCGGACGTCTCGCGGATCAGCGTGCAGTCCCGCTGGAAGGAGTTGCTGGCGGCGGCGGGCCTGCAACCGCCGTCGTGGTGAACAAGCCGGGAGCGCTCAATCCATCGGCTCGCGGCCGTCCCGCTCTGGCGTGAGCCGTCCGTGTTCGTCGATCTCGCCGCGGACGATCCGGGTCGAGGAGATGATCTCGCCGTCCGCGGCGGTGACGTGCGGGACGACGACGATCACCAGGGGGTCGTGGCCGGCCTCCCGTCGGAGGTCGTTGATGCGCTCGCCGGTCGCCTCCGTCTCCGGGGAGACGACGAGGTAGTCGAACTGCGGCTCGGTGGCGATCCCGGTGGGTTCGGTGAGTTCCCGGACGACGAACTCGCGGTCGCCGTCCGTCGCGAGCGACCGCAGTTCCGACTCGAGGTCGGCCTTCCGGCGCTCGAACGACCGGACGTGCCGGTCGACGTCTCTGGTCTTCGGCGCCAGTTCGTCGCTGGTGAGTCCGACGGTCACGTCGCCGAGTTCGAACGCCCGTTCGAACAGGGCCCGGTGGCCGTCGTGTACGGGGTCGAACGTCCCACCCAGCGCCACGTCCATACCGACCGACACGGCCGGCGCACGGAAAAATGGGTCGAACCTACTCGGCGTCGTCGCCGTCGCTCTCGTCGGCTTCGTCACCGCTCTCCTCGTCGACCGTGATGGTCACGGGTTCGGCGTCGGCCTCGGTGCCCGGATCCGCCTCGTCCCGGCCGAGGTAGGAGTCGAGGTTGAACACCGCGTTGAGTTCCTCCTGCACCTGCCCGACGATGCCACCGACCAGATCGCTCGGCGCGATGGCGGTGTACTCGTACGGATTGTTGCCCGCGCCGCTCTCCTCGCGCTTCTCGCGTTCGACGATCTCCTCGTCGTGTAGTTCCGCCAGCGCCTCCCGGACCGTGCTGGGGTACAGACCGGTGCCCGTCGCGACCTCCTCGCTGGTGCTGGCGGGGTGCTGGTGCAGGTAGATGTAGATCTTCGCCCGCGTCTCGGTGTCCAGCAGCCACGACAGCAGGTCGATCACCCGCCGGTCGAGTTCTTCGACTGCGCGGTCGGCCCCCTCCTCCAGTCGCTCCCGGGAGATTCGCCCCTCGTCCGCGTCGCCGTCGTCGATGTCCGTCTCGGCTGTGCCCGTGTCGTCGTCCGATCCGGAGTCGTCGGTAGCCATGTGTCCTCTCAGATGCGACGAAAGCGCCACGGGGATAAAAATGTCTTGCCTCGCTCACAGCCGCAGCGAGTCGTACAGCGCGTCGCCCCCCTGCTCCTCGTGGATCCGTCGCTGGCGGGCGGCGCCGCTCTCTCCCGCGAACACCCGCCGGAGGCCGTCGACCCCGAGGCGGTCGGACTCGCGGTCGACCCAGGTCGCCAGCGACTCGGTCTCGCCGGTCGGCGTGACAAAGGACGCCTCCCGGCCGTGGCGCATCGCCCGCCACTTGTTCTCGTCGAGCAGCTCCCGGCGGTAGTCGTCTCCGGCCTCGCCGTCCTCGTAGCGCGCGGCGAGGTCGACCACCAGCGCGTGGACGTACTCGACGAACGCGACGACGCGGTCGGCCTCGACCTGCGCGTCCGGCGTCCTGACCTCGACGGTGCCGTACTCGGTGTGCGGACGGACGTCGTACCACAGTTCCCCGCGATCCCGAATCGAATCGCTCTCGATCATGCGGCGCTCCAGCGACCGGTAGGCCGCGAAGTCCTCGAAGCGGGTGGGCATCCCGGTGTTGGGCAGCGCCTCGAATATCTTGGCCCGCGCCGACTGCAAGCCCGTCTCGTACCCGTCCCAGAACGGGGAGTTCGCCGACAGCGCCAGCAGCGGCGGGAGGTGTTTGCGCACCTCGTTGGCCACCCAGGTCGCCTTGTCCGCGTCGTCGACGCCGACGTGAACGTGCAGGCCAGCGGTCGTGTTGCGATGTTGTGGGTACCGGATGCGGTCGAGTTGCGACCGATACCGGGGTTTCTCGGCGTGTTCGAGTTCGCGCCACTTCGCGCCGGGGTGCAGGCCCGCCGCGGCGATGCCGAACCCGTGGGCCTCGGCGTGGTCGACCAGCGCCGCCCGCACCGAGCGCACCGTCTCGGCGACGTCGCCGGGGTCCTCGATGAGCGGCGTGTCCGCCTCGATGACGCACTTGAACAGTTCGTGGTCGAGCCGTCCGTCGAGGAGGTCCGGCGGTTCGGACTCGTAGACGAGTTCGTCCGTCCCCGCGGTCGGCAGACCGCGGTCGTCCACGACGAAAAACTCCTCCTCGACGCCCAGCGTCCCCGTCTCCGTGAACGACTCGGCTGGCGCCTCCTCCATCGCCTGCGGCGTACGTGTCCCGAGGTAAATAGGGTTTTGAGTGTCGGCAGGGCCGTTGCAAACTCGCGGCCGGTGGCCGCTCGGCGACGGTCGGCCGCTGGTCCCCCGCCAGACTTCACCGCGGCCGGGCGACGACCGCGAGGTGGTCGTCGTGGTACGGCTCCAACGGTTCGCGGTCCAGCACCTCGTAGGCGTCGGCCAGCTCGTCGACGACCCGGTCGAACACCGCCTCGGGATCGGCGGTCACGTCCTCGCTGCGGGCCTTGACCGCCAGGAACAGCCGTCCGTCCTCGGCCAGGAACCCCGCGTTGCGGCGCGCGACCGCCGCCTGGTCGCGCGTGGCGACATCCTGCACCAGCAGGTCGCAGTCGGCCTCGACGGCGTGGGCGTACGTCGTCGGCTCGCGGGCGTCCTTCAGCAGCGGGAACAGCCGGTCCCGCTCGGCGGCGACGTCCAGTAGATCGGCCGTGGGCCGCGGGGCGAACTCCACGGCGTAGGTGGGGCCGGCGACATCGGCGACGTGCGAGACGGTGGTGCCGCTGGCGGCGCCGAGGTACAGCGTCGTCGCGCCCGCCGCCAGTCCCGTGTCGAGGCCGAGTTCGAGGGCCGCGCCCAGTTTCGACCGCGTCGGGTCCCACGCGCGCCACTCGCCGTCGGTCGCCTCGCCGTACACCGGCGGCCCCCGTGTCGCCAGTCGCTCCCCTCCGTCGAACGAGTGCCGCACGACCCCCTCCGGAAGCGTCACGACTCCGCACCCCCCGCTCGCGCCCGGATGCGGTCGATGCGGTCGGCGAGTTCGGCGTCCAGTTCCGGGCGGCGCTCGCCCGAGTAGTGGTCGACCCGCGCCGCGATGGTCAGCTTCCCCGCCAGCGCGCGGGCCGCCGACCCCCGGTCTGCCGGGCGGGTTCCCCGCACGGCCTCGTGGGTGTAGATGACGCCGTGTTTCGGCGACGGGGCCGTCCCACGGAGGTGCGCGAACAGGGCGTCCTCGGCGCCAAGCACCTGCAGCGTCCCGGAGGGCTTGCGCGCGAGGTCCTTCAGACCGCCCGCCAGCGCGATCAGTCGCGCGGTCAGCACCGGCCCGGCCATCGCCGCGAGGTTCGGCGCGACCGTCGGCGCCGACCGCTCGACGTACTCCCGCAGCGCCGTCGCCTCGTCGTCCAGCTCGGCGACCCGCGTGGCGAGGTCGACCACGGCCCGCTCGGCGGGGCCGGTCGGCTCCCGGGCGGCCAGGTCCCGCGCGCCCTCGACGCCCGGCTCGACGCCGTCGAACAGCGTCCGGCCCCACTCGTGTACGCGCTCGGCCAGTTCGTTGGCCGTCGTCGCACAGTCGTCCATGGCCCGCACCGCCTGGGCGAGTTGCTGGTCGTCCGCCCGCTCGCGCTCTCGCACCGCCGCCCGGGTCGCCGAGAGCGTCGCCGCGCGGAGCAGGTCGTAGTACGCCGCCGCGTCCGGGACGACACCCGCCTCGACGGCCAGCGCGGGCCAGTCGGCGGGGGCCGCCGCCTCGCCCTCCCGAATCGCTTCCCCGGCCGCCGTCGCGTCGCCCGGGTCGACGCCGGCGAACCACCCGGCGTCCCCCGCTCCGTCTGCTGTCATGGCCCCGTCTTGCGCGCCGACTCGTATATGCGTTCGCGATGCGCCCCGCGCGGCCCCGATGTGCTAGCACGAGACACGGAGTCTCAAGGCTTATGTTTGTCCGACCGTTGGAAACGGTACCGCAGCGACACCCGTCGCAGCACACCCATGAACGGTACGAACGACGACCCCGAACCCGAGCGGTCAGGTCCGACGGACATCGACGAGCGCTACTGCGCTCGCCAGGAGCAGGACGGCTCCGTCGTCATCTACGACGACCGAGCCGACGACGCCTGGATTCGATCGGACGCCGCCGTAGCGATCGCCGGCACCACCGCCGACGACCGCTGACTCCCTCTCACCAGACGACCGGCATGATCACGTACCGCAGCGTGTAGTCCGCCCCGCGTTCGACGACCACCAGCGGTTCGTCCGGGCCGGTCTGCAGTTCGAGCTCCCCCGAGAGACAGCTGAACACCGCCGCGAACCCCTCCTCGTACTCGTTGTGAACGTCCGGGCCGGAGCGAACGCTCCCCGGGAGCGTCCCCGAGACCGTCGTCGGTCCGTTGCGGCCGAGCCGAACGTGGAGGTCGCCGTCCTCGACGACCAGCGGGTAGCGGTCGACTGACGGCGACAGTGCGACGGCCTCGGCGAGTCGCTCCATCGCCGCCGCCGTCGTCTCGACGACCGTCGGCGCCGGCTCGCCGTTCTCCAGGCGGAACCGGTCGTTGTCGCCGAACCGCGACGGCAGTTCGAACGTCAACTCCTCCAGCAGGAGCGGGTCGCGGTAGCAGTCGACCACCGCGGTCTGGGCCCCGTTCGAGAGGTGGAACGCCCCGACGATGCCCGCCTCCGCGTCGCCGACGAACTCGACTTCGATCGGCGAGCCGTCGTCGACCCAGCGCAGCCACGCGGTGAACTCCTCGATGTCGAAGATGGCGGTCAGCGGCGCATCGTCGACCGTCGACAGCGCCTCGAAGAGGTCGGCGTCGCCCGTGCAGTACGTCGCCAGCGACGAACTCGTCGACCCCGCCGGCGTCGCGACTCCCTCGGGCCGAATCTCCAGGAGAATCTCGTCGTAGTACGGCTCGGCGTCAGGATCGGGACGCAGCGTGGCGTACGCCATCGTCCGCTCGACGACCGACGCCGGCGCCACGAGGCGTCCGAGCGTCTCCTCAGCCATATCCAGGGATCGTCGCGCCGCCACAAAACCGTGTCCGTTCGTCGGCGTCGCCCTACTCGAACTTCTCGAACGGTGATCCGCAGTCCTCGCAGTAGTGCATCGACCGGCACAGCGACGGCCCCTTGGGGTGGTCCCGGACCGTGTTCGTCGACCCGCAGAACGGACACTCCGCGCCCGCGGTCTGGCCGTCCGTCTCGACGCTGGGGTTGCTCATCGTCACACGCTCAGTCCGAACTCGCGCAGTCGTTCCTCGCCCGTCTCGGTCACCATCTCCAGGGACCACTCGGGGCTCCAGACCAGTCGCACCGTCGACTCCGCGACGCCCTCGACGCTCGCGACGGCGTCCTCGACCTCCTCGGTGAGCCGGTCCCGTGCGGGACAGCCGGTGTAGGTCAGCGTCATGTCGACCTGCGCGCGGCCGTCGGTGACGTCCACGCCGTAGATGAGCCCGAGGTCGACGATGGAGATCGGCATCTCCGGGTCGTCGATCTCGTACAGCGCGTCCCAGACATCGGCCGCCAGCCCGGTCGCGTCCGCGCCGGTCGCCGGGAGGTCCGCGCTCCCCTCGCCGCGCTCGTAACTGGTGTACGCGCAGGCTCGCGTGCCGGTCGGGTCCGGGTTGGCGTCGCTCATGCCTCTTCCTCGTCGGGGTCGCGCATGATCTTGGTCGCCTGATCGCGGCCCAGTTCGCGGTAGGTGTTGGTGAACGCCTCGACCAGGTCGGGCCACGCGTCGGTGTGGCTCTGATCGCGGCCGACGGCGTCGGGAAGCGCGTAGCCGTCCGGCCCCTCATCGTCCTGGGGCACCTCCGAGAGCGACAGCCCCTGCGATTCCAGGTACGGTTCGACGCTCTCGAGCCACTCGGCGCGCATCTCCGACAGCGTCGCGGTGCGGACGCCCAGGTCGTCGATGCGGGCCTCGATCTCCTCGTCGACCGGCTCGAACAGCGTCAGCGCGTGGGGGAACAGCCGCTCCAGAGCCGCCTGGAGCCGCTCGCGGCTGTCCGCCTCCTCCGCCAGTCGCTCCAGCCACCGTCGCGCGTGCTGAACGTGGAAGTCCTCCTCGCCGGAGACCTTGCCGATGCGGTCCCGGATGCGAGCCGACGACGACTCTTCCAGGGCCGCCAGCCGAATCGACTCGGCGGTGTCGTACAGGTACGTCCGCACGATCAGGTCCGCCCAGTCGCCCTCGCCGAACGGCAGCTCGGTCAGCGTCGACTGGTGCCACTCGTCGGCGGGGCGCTCCCAGACGAGGTCGGGCTCGTCGTAGCCGAAGTCCTCCAGCAGATCGTACCACAGCCGCGCGTGGCCCAGTTCGTCTTGCGCGATGTTCGCCAGCGCCAGGTCCGACTCCAGGGTCGGGGACTCGACCTGCCACTCGGTGTAGCGCTCGGCGGCGACGAACTCGTCGTCGGCCAGTCGGAACAGCAGCGTCTCGACGGCCTCGCGCTGCTCGTCGTCCATGGCCTCGGGCGCCGGCAGTCCGTCTGCCGTGGCCATCAGTCGTCACCCCGCGCCTGCTGGGACTTGCGCTCGCGGTCGGCCTCCTCCTGTTCGCTCTGAGAGTCCTCGACCTCCTGTGCTGCGGCGTCGACGTTGTACGTCATCGCCCAGCGGTAGGACTTGTCCGTGGTCCCGCCGAAGTTGGTCTCCTCTGCGTCGACCTCGCCGATCTCTGGCTGGGGGACGACCCAGAGGCTGTTGGTCGGCTTTCGCCGACCGTGCTGGATCTCCGCGAACATCAGCGCCATGTCGCGATCCGGCGCGTGGACGTTCCCGCAGTGGGTGTGGTAGTCGCCCTCGTCTTCCTGACGGAACACTTCCCAAATCATGGTCAGTCTGCCGCCTGGGGCTGGTTCGAACCCATGCTGCGTCGCTCGTGGTCGTCGAGGGTGTCACGGACCCACTCGACGGCCTCCTGTGCCTTCTTGCGACCGTCGATCTGGCCGACGCCGGGCTCGTAGTCGTTCTTCGCGATGGTGAAGAACTCGTCCCAGTCGAGGTCGGACTCCCGCACCGTGTAGGTGCCGTCGTCGTTCTCCTCGATGCGCGGGTACTCGGGAATCTCGAGGCCGTACTTCTTCGCCTTGGGGATGTACGCGTTGAGGAACGCGTCGCGGAGTTCATCGTTGGTCCGCTGCTTGAGCCCGACTTCGCTGGCGAAGTCGTGGTGGGTGGACTTGTCGTTGGTCGGACCGAAGAACTGGATGATGCGGGGCCACCACTCGTCGAACGACTCCTGGACCATCTCCTGTTCTTTCCGCGACCCGTTCATCAGCGTCCGGAGGATGTCCTCGCCGTGCTTGACGTGGAACCCCTCCTCGAAGCAGACCTTGTCCATCGCGTGAGCGTACGGCTCCCAGGAGGTCCGCTTCAGCGTTGCCTGCCGACGCATCGCCGCGCCGTCGACGAAGAAGGCGATCATCGGCGTGTCCGCCCACGACTGCAACGGGTAGTGGAAACAGTTGAGGAACTTGCCCTCGCCGTTGGCGAGTTCGTCGAGCATCTCGTCGCGGGTCTTGATCCCCAGCGACTCCGCGGCCCGGTACAGCAGCTGCCCGTGGCCGATCTCGTCCTGCGTCTTCGCGGAGAACGCCAGTTTCCGGTCGAGGCTGGGCGCCTCCCGGATGAAGGGTTTCTCCAGGTACGCGCCCATGATCTCGCTGTTGGCGTGGAACTGAATCATCCGGGTGGCCGCCTTGCGGTACTCCTCGGGCATGTCGTCGTGCGGGTTGAACGCCCGCGGACCTGCCTTCTCTTTGACTTCCTCGATATCCATACCCAACTGTTCGGGCCGATCCGTTATGGGGTTTGACCACTACATAGACGGGTTTTATATACGAACGGCGGCAGTCTCACACCATGATTCGTGACTGTCTCGTCGTCGAGTTCGGCGTCACGGGCGACGACTGCCCGCTGGCCGAGGCGACCCGGACGGTCGGCGACAGCGTCGAGGCCATCCCGCCACAGCGGCGGTCGGACGGCAACACACTCTTGCGGTTCTCCGGCACCGAGAACGAGGCGCTGGCGACCCACCTCGACGAGGACGAGCGCATCCGCTACCTCCACGCCGCCACCGCCGACGGCGTCACGGACTACCGCTGTCTCTCGAAACACCCCTGCGTGGTGAACGACCTGACCGACGAGGGGTTCATGGCCGAGCAACTGCGCTACGACGCCGGGGTCGAGACGTACACCGGCGCCGTCGTCGGCCACGATGTCCTCCGAGGCGTGCTGGAAGCGGCAGGCGAGGCCGTCGGCGTCACCCTCGAGCGCATCTACCCCCTGGAAGCCGGCGAAGACGACTCCGTGAGCCGTCGCTGGTCGTTCACCGCCGCCCAGGAGGCCGCGCTGCGGGCGGCGCTGTCGGCGGGCTACTTCGAGGTGCCCCGTGGCGCGACAGCCGCCGAGGTGGCCGACGACCTCGGGATCAGCAAGTCCGCGTTCCTCGAACGTCTGCGCCGCGGGCTGGCGACGCTGCTTGAGCAGGTGTTCGGCGACGAGCGCTGATGGAGGCCGCGGTCCTACCCGGTCTTGTACACGCCGCGCGCGTCGGCGACCAGCGTGTCGTCCTCGGCGGCGTACACCTCGACGTCGACGGTGCCGACGTCGCCGCCGCTCCTGACGACGTCCGCCTCGGCGTACAGGTCACCGCTGCCGACGTCGAGGTAGTCGATGCGCATGTCGATCGTCGGCACCGACTGGTCGACCAGCGACACCAGCGCGGCACCGCCGACGGTGTCCGCGAGCGTGAACGTCACGCCGCCGTGGGCCATCAGTCGGTCGGCGTTCCAGGACAGCTCCGGGCGCATCTCGATGCGCCCCTCGGCGTGGCCGTCGGCGGCCTCGGTGACCTCTACCCCGAGCATGTCCGCGAACGGCATCGTCTCGAAGAACTCCTCGATGTCCATGTCTGTCGGTGCGAGTGGCACCGCTATAAGCGTGCAGGGAACAGGTGAACTCGGAGCGGTGGCTGCGCTCTCCGATGGCGAACAGGCGACACGTACTCGCGGGTCGCGTGGGGGCGTGTCGCGCAGTCGCCTGGACCACCCACGCACCTCGGTCAGGTCACGCCGCCGTTGGCCGCCCCACCGCACTTGAACCCGTGGACGCTCCCGACGAGTCAGGTGCGAGGAATTAAGCACGCGGGGGAAGTTCACGAGGGTATGGACGTGACCGACGAGGACGGCGTCAGGCGGATCACCTTCGACCGACCCGGCGTGATGAACGCCTTCGACCTGGACGTCGCCCGTGAACTCGCGGACAACGTCGAGGCCGTCGATCCCGAGAGCCACGACGCCGTGCTGATCACCGGCGAGGACCCCGCGTTCAGCGCCGGCGGGGACATCCAGGCGATGCAAGAGCGCGAGGAGTTGCCGCGGGACGCCTACGAGCGCATCGCAGACACGTTCAACCGTGTCGCCGAAGCGTTTCTGACCTCGAAGGTGCCCATCGTCGCGCGAGTCAACGGCGACTGCGTCGGCGCGGGGCTGGCGGTCGTCGCGCTGTCGGATTTCGCGTACACCGTCGCCGACGCGACGTTCTCGTGTGCGTTCATCCGCGTGGGGCTGATCCCCGATACGGGGGCGACGTTCACGCTCCCGCATCTGGTTGGACTGCGAACCGCCAAGCAACTCGCGATGACCGGGCAGTTCTTCTCCGGAGAGACGGCCGCCGAGATAGACCTCGTCAACAAGTCACTGGCGGACGCCGACGAACTCGACGCCGAACTCGACGACCTCCTCGACACGCTTCGGAAGCGTCCCACGCAGGTCGTCGGCATGACCAAGCAGGCGATGCACGAGAACCTCGGGAAGGACTGGCGCCAGGCACTGGACTACGAGAACCACGTCCAGGTCCAGGCGTACACCTCCCCGGAGCACGAGGAGGGCGTCGCCGCGTTCCTCGAGGGGCGCGATCCGGAGTTCGACTGATCGGCCGCCGCATACGGTTTATTCTCACAGTTACCCGGGAGCGCCACGCACGGTGGCAGCGCTCACCGGGACTGAGCGAACCGACGGTTCGCGAGGGTCGGGAGCACGCTACGGCGTGCTCCCGGAAGAAGCCGAGAATCAACCGTATCAGTGATCGGGCTCCGACGCGGGCGCCTCCATCCCCTCGATCTTCACGAGCAGGATGTTGGCGGTCTCGTCCTTGCCGTCGACGGTGCCGTCGACCACGAGTTTCGACAGCGGCGTCGGCCCCACGGAGACGGCGTCGCCCTCGTGGACGTCTCCGATCGAGCCCTGGAGGTGGAGTTCGGCCCGACACAGTTCGGGGTGGTGGACGCTCGTGAGGTTGATGCTCTCGACGTTGACGCCCTCGAGTTGCTCGCCGTCGACGTGCAGCGCGACCGCCGCCGGTTCGTCCATCCGCTGGACGTCGAGCGCCTCGTAAGCGGTCGCGGTCGGCTTGTACCCGCCCTTCGGGCCCGGCACCCCCTCGACCAGTTGCAGCGCCTTCAGGCTCTGCATCTGGTTGCGGATGGTCCCCGGATTGCGGTCGACCTCCTCGGCGATGTCCTCCCCCTTGACCGCGTCCTCCCGCTCCCGGTGGAGATTCACCAGCGCCCGCAGAATCGACTTCTGGGACGGGGTGAGTTCGATGGATGACATGGCACTGAATTCGCGGAGTGCGGCCTTAAAACCGGCGAACCGCCGAACGGCGTCGGAACGCCCGGCGCTCGCCGTCGATTCGTCGGTCACGGCCGGCAGGGCTGGCCGCACGTCGTCGGGCGCGACGGTGGACCGCAACGCTTCATACGGGGCCGCGAGAACCCACAATCGTGACCAGAACCGTCCGCATCATCGGAGCACCGACCGACTACGGGGCGAACCGCCGCGGCGTCGACATGGGACCGTCGGCGATCAGGTACGCGGGCCTCGCCGACTCGATCTCGGAGGCCGGCGACGACCCGGTCGACACCGGCGACCTCCTGGCGCCTCGCGCGGAGGAGCGCGACCCGGAGGCCCGTACCCCCAGCGACGGCGAGGCGAAGTTCCTCCGGGAGGTCGAGGACGTGAGCCAACGGCTGGCCGACGAGGTCGCCGCCGCCTGTGCGGAGGGGGCGCTCCCGCTCGTGCTCGGCGGCGACCACTCCGTCGCCATCGGGAGCATAGGCGGCAGCGCCCGCGACGCGGAGATCGGCGCGATCTGGTTCGACGCCCACGCCGACCTGAACACCCCGACGACCACCCCCTCGGGCAACGTCCACGGGATGCCGATGGCCGCCGCCCTGGGCATCGGCGAGTTCGAGGGCGTCGGCTGGGCCAACGCCGTCGGCCTGCGCGAAGAGAACGTCGCGATGGTCGGCCTGCGGAGCCTCGACGACCCCGAGAAGGCCGTCATCCGCGACAGCGACATCACGGCGTACACGATGTCCGACATCGACGCCCGCGGCGTCACGCCGGTCGTCGAAGAGGCCCTGGACGTCGCCACCGACGGCGTCGACGGCGTCCACGTCAGCCTCGACCTGGACTGGCTGGACCCCAACGAGGCCCCGGGCGTCGGGACGCCCGTCCGCGGCGGGGTCTCCTACCGCGAGGCCCACACCGCCCTGGAACTGGTCGCACACCGCGACGCCGACGACGACGTCCTGCGCTCGCTGGAGCTCGTCGAGGTCAACCCCATCCTCGACGAGTCCAACGAGACCGCCGCGCTGGCGACGGAACTGGCAGCCTCGGCGCTGGGCAAGACGATCCTCTGATCGACGGCGGGCGATACCGCGAGCCTCTCGGGTGAGGGATAGATGTATCTGCCATCCGGTCGAACACCCACCCATGACGGCCTCAGTGCTCACACAGGACGCGTACGACCCCGTGACCTTTGCGGCGGTGCTGGTCCGCGAGGACACCGTCGTCTGCATCGACGCCGAGGACGACGAAGAACTCGCCGGCGACGTGCGGATCGTCCCCATCGAGAACGTGATCCACGTCGACGCCGACCACGACGAGATGGTCCCCGGCGAGTCCGTCGCCGACTCCTTTTACGGCGGCTGTGAGTACGCCTTCCTCGACTTCGAGCGGTTCCCCGCAGCGCGGGCCTGATCCGAGACCCACGGCCGTATCGGCGAGTGTGGAAAAATTCGCCAGCATCTCCAGAGAATTTATTTTCGTGCCGCTCGTGTAACACACATGATCGGTGGGGCTCTTCTCGCGGTGGCCACCGGAGACCTGCTCCCGCTCGCGGTCACGAGCCTCTTCGTTGTCGTCGGGGTCGTCTTCGTCGTCGGTGGCCTCCTGCACCTCCTGCTGTCAGTGCGGATGTGGCGAGTGGACCCGAGCGACGCCGGCACTGTCGGCCACGGTACCGTCGAACTGACCGGCGAGGTGACCGCCCCGGAGACCGTCGCGGCGCCGCTGACCGGGACGGAGTGTGTGGCCTACGAGGTCGTCGTCGACAGACTGCGCGACGGCCAGCGCAGCGATGCCGACCGACGCCTCAGAGAGACCGGGTCAGCACCGTTCCAGTTCAGCGACGCGACCGGCGTCGTGGGTGTCGATCCTGAGGAAGCCGAACTGAGCCTCGACACGCACTACGAGACCGTCGTGATCCCCGGCGAGGAGCCCTCCGAGCGAATCGCGTCGTTCGTCGCGGACCGGCCGGAGTTGCACGACGGAGACGAGGACGACCCAGGCGTGCTGACGGTCGCGTTCGGCGACAGACACCGCTTCGTCGAACGGCGCCTCGAACCGGGGAGCGACGCCTACGTGCTCGGGGTCGCCGACGCGACCGCGACGGTCGCCGGCGAGCAACCGGCGGTGCGCGACGCCGGCGGCGAGCGGTTCCTGGAGGACTACCTCACGGCGCCGTTCGTCGTCTCGGACACCGATGAGACGGACACCCAACGGCGCTTTTTCATCTCCGGTCTGGGGAACCTGCTGTTCGGACTCGTGTTCACCGCCGGCGGCGCCGGGATGATGGCGCTGATCGTGACCGCGTAGCGGGATCAGTCCCCGTCGCCGTCTTCGTCGGTCGCCGACGCCGGCAGCACGTCGACGCTGGCGACGCGGTCGCCGTCCTCGACTTCCATCAGAACGACGCCCATCGTGTTCCGGCCGACGACCGAGACGTCGGCGGCGCGGGTCCGCATGATCTGGCCGCGCTCGGACATCGCGATGAGGTGGTCGTCGCCGCCGACAGCCTTGGCCGCGACGACCCCGCCGTTGCGGTCGCCGGTCTTGATGTCGATCAGCCCCTTGCCGTACCGGGACTGGGTGCGGTACTCCGCCAGCGGCGTGCGCTTGCCGTAGCCGTTCTCGGTCACCGTGAGGAGGTGGCGGTCGTCGGCGTCGTCGGTCGCCACGAGGCCGGCGACGCGGTCGTCGCCCTCCAGATCGATGCCGCGGACACCCCGCGCCGACCGACCCATCGTCCGGACCTCCGACTCGTCGAAGCGGATGGTCATCCCGCCCTCGGTGGCGACGACGAGGTCCTTCGTCCCGTCGGTGACCTCGACGTCGACGAGTTCGTCGTCGCCCTCGAGTTTCGCGGCGATGATGCCCGTCGAGAGGATGTTCTGGAAGTCCTCGCAGTTCGTCCGCTTGACGTACCCCTGGCGGGTCGCCATCGTGATGCACTCCTCCGGTTCGAAGTCGTCGGTGTTGACGACGGCGGTGATCTCCTCGCCGTCGTCCAGGTCGATCACGTTCACCGCCGACTTGCCGCGGGCCGTCCGGCCCATCTCCGGAATCTCGTAGGCCTTCAGCCGGTACACCTGGCCGTGGTTGGTGAAACACAGCAGGTAGTCGTGGCTGTTGGCCCGGAACACCGTCGACACGCGGTCATCCTTCTTGACGTCTGCGCCGATGATGCCCTTGCCGCCGCGGTTCTGCGGGTCGAAGGTCGCGGCGGGCATCCGCTTGAGGTAGTCGTCCTCGGTGACGACGACGACGACCTCCTCCTCGGGGATGAGGTCCTCGTGGGTGACCTGGCCGTCGTTCTCGACGAAGGAGGTCCGCCGGTCGTCGGCGTACTTGTCCTTGATCTCGCGCAGTTCGTCCTTGATGACCGAGAGCAGTTCGGCCTCGCTGTCGAGAATCTCCTCGAGACGCTCGATGGTCGCGGTGACCTCCTCGTACTCGGCCTCGACATCGGCGGCCTCCATCGAGGTCAGCGACCCGAGCTGCATCCGGACGATGTGGGCGGCCTGGTCCGCCGAGAAGTCGTAGCGCTCGCGCAAGGCGGCCTTGGCGGCGTCGCGGTCCGCGGAGTCCCGGATGAGTTCGACGACACCTTCGGCGTTGCGCAGCGCCTTCAGACGACCCTCGAGGATGTGCGCGCGGTCCTCGGCCTCCGCGAGGTCGTGTTCGGTGCGCCGGCGGACGACCTCCCTGCGGTGGTCGACGTAGTGTTCCAGGGTCTCCTTCAGCGTCAGCACCTGCGGCTGGCCGTCGACCAGCGCGAGGTTGATGACGCCGAACGTGCTCTCGAGGTGGCCCTCTAGCAGCTGGTTCTCGACGACCTCCGGGTTGGCGCCGTGGTTGAGGTCGACGACGATGCGGACGCCGTTGCGGTCCGACTCGTCCCGGAGGTCCGAGACGCCCTCGATGACCCCTTCGTGGACGTCGTCGGCGATGCGCTCGACCATCCGGGCCTTGTTCTCCTGGTAGGGGAGTTCGGTGATGACGATGCGGTCGCGGTCGCCCTCGCGGCGCTGAATCTCGTACTCTGCGCGGACGCGGAGCCGTCCGCGCCCCGTCGCGTAGGCCTTCCGCACGGCGTTCTTCCCGACGACGTTGGCGCCGGTGGGGAAGTCCGGACCCTTGACGTGCTCCATCAGGTCGGTCACGTCGCAGTCCGGATCGTCGATCAGTTCGATGGTCGCGTCGACCACCTCCCCGAGGTTGTGCGGCGGCACCTTCGTCGACATCCCGACGGCGATGCCAGTCGATCCGTTGACCAGCAGGTTCGGGTACGCGGCGGGCAACACCTCCGGTTCGGTGAGCCGATCGTCGTAGTTGCTCTGGAAGTCGACGGTGTCCTTCTCGATGTCCGCAAGCAGCTCCTCGGAGATGGGCGACATCCGCGCCTCCGTGTAGCGCATCGCGGCGGCCGGGTCGCCGTCGCGACTCCCGAAGTTGCCCTGGCCATCCACGAGCGGGTGGCGCATCGTGAAGTCCTGGGCCATCTTCACCAGGGTGTCGTAGATGGCCGAGTCGCCGTGTGGGTGGTAGTCACCCATCGTCTCGCCGACCACCGACGAGGACTTGCGGTGCGAGGAGCCCGAGGAGACGCCCATCTCGTGCATCGCGTACAGGAGGCGCCTGTGAACGGGCTTGAGGCCGTCCCGGACGTCCGGCAGGGCGCGCCCGGCGATGACGCTCATCGCGTAGTCGATGTAGCTCTGCTCCATCTCGTCCTCGATGCGCACTCGGTCGACGTTGCGCGCCGGCGCGTCGGTGTCGGGCAGGTCCGAACTCATATGTCCACCCACTCCGCCTCGGGAGCGTGCTCCTTGATGAACTGCTTGCGCGGTTCGACGGCGTCACCCATCAGCACCGAGAACATCTTGTCCGCCGCGGCGGCGTCCTCGACGTCGATGCGCTTGAGGACGCGGTTCTCGGGGTCCATCGTCGTGTCCCACAGCTGCTGGGGGTTCATCTCACCCAGGCCCTTGAACCGCTGGACCTGCGTGGGGTTGCCGTCGCACTTTTCTTCGACGATGCGGTCACGCTCTGCCTCGCTCATCGCGTCGTAGGTCTCCCCGCGGTAGCGCACCCGGTACAGCGGCGGCTGCGCGGCGTAGACGTAGCCCGCCTCCAGCAGCGGGCGCATGTGCCGGTAGAAGAACGTCAGCAGCAGCGTCCGGATGTGCGCGCCGTCGACATCGGCGTCGGTCATCAGGATGATCCGCTGGTAGCGGGCCTCCTCGATGTCGAACTCGTCGCCGATGCCCGTCCCGATGGCGGTGATCATGTGCCGAATCTCGTCGTGTTCGAGGATGCGGTCCAGGCGGTGTTTCTCGACGTTGAGAATCTTCCCGCCCAGCGGGAGGATGGCCTGGAACTCGGGGTTGCGGCCCTGCTTGGCGCTCCCGCCCGCCGAGTCGCCCTCCACGATGAACAGTTCGGACTCGGTGGGGTCTTTGGTCTGGCAGTCCGCGAGTTTGCCCGGCAGTGCCGTCGACTCCAGCGCGGACTTGCGGCGGGTCAGCTCCTCGGCCTTCTGGGCGGCCTTGCGGGCCTTGGCCGCCTCGACGGCCTTGCTGACGATCGCCTCGGCGGTCGAGGGGTTCTCCTCGAAGTACGTGCCCAGATGCTCGTGCATCGCCCCCTCGACGATGCCTCGGACCTCGCTGTTGCCGAGTTTCGTCTTCGTCTGGCCCTCGAACTGCGGGTCGGGGTGTTTGACCGAGACGACCGCCGTCAGGCCCTCGCGGATGTCTTCGCCCTTCAGCGTGTCGTCGAGGTCGCCCAGCAGGTCGTTGCTGGTCGCGTAGTCGTTGACGACGCGGGTCAGCGCGGTCTTGAATCCTGTGAGGTGGGTCCCGCCCTCGCGGGTGTTGATGTTGTTGGCGAAGGCGTGGATCGACCCCTGCAGTTCGTCGGTGGCCTGCATCGCCACCTCGACCTGGATGTCGTCTTCGGCGTCGTCGAAGTAGACGACGTCCTCGTGCAGCGCGGACTTCGTCTCGTTGAGAAACTCCACGAACTCCCGGATGCCGCCGTCGTACAGGAACGTGCTCTCGGCTCCGTCCCGTTCGTCGAGCAGTTCGATCTCGACGCCGGAGTTGAGGAAGGCGAGTTCGCGCAGGCGGCTCTCCAGCCGCCCGAAGTCGAACTCGGTGACCTCGAAGATGTCGCCGTCGGGCCAGAACCGAATCTCGGTGCCGGTCGACTCCTCGGGATCGAGGTCACGGACCCGCTCTAGCCCCCCGGGTTCGCCGGTGTCGAAGGACTCGCGCCACAGCGCCCCGTCGCGTCGGACCTCGACGGTCAGCCGTTCCGAGAGGGCGTTGACCACGGAGACGCCGACCCCGTGGAGGCCGCCCGAGACCTGGTAGGACTTGTTGTCGAACTTCCCGCCGGCGTGCAGGACGGTCATGATGACCTCCAGGGCGGGGCGGTCGTGCTCTTCGTGGGTGTCGACCGGAATGCCCCGTCCGTCGTCGGCGACGGTCACCGAGCCGTCCTCGTGGACGGTCACGGAGATGGACTCGCAATGTCCGGCCAGCGCCTCGTCGATCGAGTTGTCGACCACCTCGTAGACGAGGTGGTGTAACCCGCGTCCCTCCGTCGAACCGATGTACATCGCCGGGCGCTTGCGAACGGCCTCCAGGCCCTCGAGGACCTGAATTTGCCCGGCGCTGTACTCGCTCTCTTCGGACATATGAAAACCTGTTCCGGCGTACGAGACCCCCAGTTAAAAGAGTCATGCATACGCGCTCGCTCACGCGCGAGCGCGGAAACTGCCGACACACCCCCGGTCAGAGCCGCGCGGCGGGAGCCAGCTGGACGGTCTCGGCGACAGAGGCGGACAGCGGCAGGCGCATCTGCAGTTCCATCGCGTGGTCGGCGACCGTCTCGAACCCCAGCGAGCGGAACAGGGAGATGGCGGGGTCGTTGTCACCGTCGACGTGCAGGGTCAGCGCCTCGTGGTCGGCCGCCGCCGCGCGGGCGATCGCCTGGCGGGTGAGTTCGCCACCGAGGCCCCGCCCGTGGTAGTCGCCGCGGACGTACACCAGAAACTCCGGCGCCGCGGCCTCGGTCGGGGCGAACCCGGCGTGGCCGACGACCGTCTCGTCGTCCCAGGCGAGGACGTGCTCGCCGCGGGCCGCCAGGTTCCGCAACCACTCCCGGATGGCGGTGTCCTCCCGCGGCGGGAGCCCCATCGACCGCGACGCCTCCCCGAAGTCCTCGTACATCGCCGCGAGCGCCGCGCGCTCGGCCGCTTCGGCGGTGCGGTCGCCGAGCGACAGCAGCAGGTACGGGCGGCCCTCGCGGTCGACGAACCGCGGACAGCGCACCGGACAGTGAGGGGTCCCCTCGCAGTCGCCGGGTGACCAGGCCCCGCAGGCGTCGGCGGACATAACGGGGAGTAGAGCCGCCGGCAGGCTCAGCGTGGGACCCGAACTGTACGGGCCACTTATACCGAGCTCCGGTCGGTCCGTTTCGCACGCGGGCCGTTTCACTTCCGCCCCGGCGCCGGTCCCCTTTTATTCCCCCGGGGTGCAAGTAGCCGTACAGGATGACGTCATTCCAGTCGACGCTCGGCGAGGAGGGTGGCATCGCCGAGGAGCTGGCCGAGAACCAGCGGGCCATCTCCATCGCCGAGTTCTTCGAGAAGAACAAGCACATGCTGGGGTTCGACTCGGGGGCCCGCGGGCTCGTCACCGCGGTCAAGGAGGGCGTCGACAACGCCCTCGACGCCGCCGAGGAGGCCGGCATCCACCCCGACGTGCTCGTCGAGATCGAGGAGGCCGGCGACTACTACCGAGTTACCATCGACGACAACGGGCCCGGGATCACCAAAGAGCAGCTGCCGAAGATTTTCGGGAAACTGCTGTACGGGAGCCGCTTTCACTCCCGGGAGCAGAACCGCGGGCAGCAGGGGATCGGCATCTCCGCCGCCGTCCTCTACGCGCAGCTGACCAGCGGCAAGCCCGCGAAGATCACCAGTCGCACCCAGGGTGACGACCGCGCGCAGTACTTCGAACTGATCGTCGACACCGACGACAACGAACCGGAGATCAAACACGAGGAGACGCTGTCGCCCAGCGAGTCGGACCTCCGGGGGACCCACGGGACGCGCATCGAACTGGAGATGGAGGCGAACATGCGCGCCCGCAGCCAGCTGCACGACTACGTCAAGCACACCGCCGTGGTCAACCCCCACGCCCGCGTGGAACTGCGCGAGCCCGACGAACACCTGAAGTTCGACCGTGTGGAGGGCGCCCAGCTGCCCGAGGAGACCGAGGAGATTCGCCCGCACCCCCACGGCGTCGAACTGGGGACGGTGATCAAGATGCTGGAGGCGACCGACTCCTACTCCGTCTCGGGGTTCCTCCAGGAGGAGTTCACCCGCGTCGGTGCCAAGACAGCTCAGAACGTCATCGACGAGTTTCGCGACCGCCACTACGGCCGCGAGGCGGCCTGGTCGGTGCCGGCGAGTCACGAGGACGCCGACGTCGCCGCCGCCGTCGAGGCCGCGACGGCCAACAAGGGCGCGGCCGCGACCGAGACGTTCGCCGAACGGGTCGCCGACGCGATCGCGGAACAGGACCGGATCGCACACCACCAGGTCCGCCAGCGCGTCGACGCCGCCGCCGACTACGCCGAGGACGAGTACGACGCCACGTTCGGCGACACCGTCCGGGAGAAGGCCGTCGCCGCAGCCTGGGAGACGGTCGTCGGCGCCGGCAAAGAGCCCGAGGACCGCCGGCGAGCCGACCTGTACCGCGTCGTCGACGACGCGACGACGGACCGCAAGGACGACGCGACCGTCGACGGCCTCGCCGATCGGCTGGCCGCGAAGTTCGCCGAGGGCGAGGACGATCGCGACCGCGTGACTCGCGCCGCCCTCGCCGAGTACGTCGACCGCGCCGCCGACATGACCGAGGAACGCGAGGACGCCACCGTCGGCGAGACCGCCCGCGAGAAGATCGTCGACGCGGTGTGGACCAACACGCGGACCGTCCCGGACGACCCGCCCAAGGTCGGCCAGCTGGCGGGGAGTCGCGACGCCGCCAGCGACCTCGTCGACGCGATGCGCGCGACGGACATCATCGCGCCGCCGACCTCCTGTCTGTCGCCGATCACCGACGACCTCGTCGAGGCAGGCCTGCGCAAGGAGTACGACGCGGACTTCTACGCGGCGGCGACCCGCGACGCCGAGGTCTCCGGCGGCGACCCCTTTATCGTCGAGGCCGGCATCGCCTACGGCGGCGAACTGGTCGACGACGGAACCGCCGACGTGTTGCGGTTCGCCAACCGGGTCCCGCTGGTGTACCAGCGCGGTGCCTGCGCGACGACGGACGTGGTGAAGTCGATCGGCTGGCGCAACTACGGGCTGGACCAGCCCGGCGGCTCCGGGCTTCCGAACGGCCCCGCCGTGGTGATGGTCCACGTCGCCTCGACGAACGTCCCGTTCACCAGCGAGTCGAAAGACGCCGTCGCGAACGTCCCCGAGATCGAAGACGAGATCGAACTCGCGATCAGAGAGGCCGCCCGCGAACTCAAGAGCTACCTCAACAAGCGGCGCTCGATGGAGAAGCGCCGCAAGAAACAGAGCGTCCTCCGGGACATCCTGCCCGAGATGGCCGAGAAGGTCTCGGAGGTCGTCGACCGGGAGGAACCGGACGTCGACGACGCGCTGGCGCGGATCATGAACAACGTGTACGTCTCCCGCTCGGTCGAGGCCAACGGCGACCGCGCGACGGCGACGCTGACCGTCGAGAACAACGACACGAGCGGCGAGTCCCTGGAGGTGACAGAGGTGGTCGACGCCGAACCCGCCGACGTCGACGACGCGGTGACGGTCGTCGAGATGGACGGCGAGTGGTTCCTGAAGTGGTCCGTCGAGGTCGACGGCGGCGAGACCGCGAGTATCGCCTACGAGACCGACACCGACGCCGCCTTCGACGTGGAGGTCGAGGGCGTCGAGGACGCGAAACTGACGGTGGACGACTGACATGAGCACGACAGACGACGACGCACGACGGCAGTTGATCGAACTCGCGGCGGAGTTCTACGACCAGTTCGAGGAAGGGTCGGTTCCGGAGATGGAACTGCCGACCCGCACGAAGAGCAACATCGAGTACGACGACGACAAGAACGTCTGGGTGTACGGCGACCGCACCTCGACGCGGACCGCCAACAGCGTCCGCGGCGCGCGCAAACTCCTGAAGGCCATCTACACCATCGAGTTCCTCGCCAAGCAACTGGACGAGGATCGCTCGTCGACGCTGCGGGAGCTGTACTACCTCTCGGAGTCCTGGGCCGCCGAAGAGGCGCAGTTCTCCAGTCAGGACGAGTCGAACAACCTCGTCGAGGACCTGGAGATCGTCAGCGACGTCAAGCGTGAGGACTTCCACATGCGCCCCGAGGAGTCCGGTGCGACGCTGATGGGCCCGCTGCTGATCCGCGAGCAGACCCGCCGCGGCGAGCGGGAGATTCACTGCCAGGAGGACGTCGGCGAGGGCGGCTACCAGATTCCGAACAACCCCGACACCATCGAGTTCCTCGACAACGACGCCGACTTCGTCCTCTGTGTCGAGACCGGCGGGATGCGCGACCGCCTCGTCGAGAACGGGTTCGACGAGGAGTACAACGCCCTGATCGTCCACCTGAAGGGCCAGCCCGCTCGGGCGACCCGCCGGGTCACCAAGCGCCTGCACGACGAACTGGACCTGCCGGTGCTCGTGTTCACCGACGCCGACCCGTGGTCGTACCGCATCTACGGCTCCGTCGCCTACGGCTCCATCAAGAGCGCGCACCTCTCGGAGTACCTCGCGACCCCCGAGGCGGAGTACCTGGGCCTGCGCCCGGAGGACATCGTGGAGTACGACCTCCCGACGGACCCGCTCAGCGACTCCGACACCAACGCCCTGGAGTCGGAACTGGAGGACCCACGGTACCAGACCGACTACTGGACCGAGCAGATCGAACTCCAACTCGACATCGGCAAGAAGGCCGAACAGCAGGCCCTGGCCTCGCGTGGGTTGGACTTCGTGACGGAGACGTATCTTCCGGATCGTCTCTCCGAGATGGGCGTGATCTAACGCCCATCGAGACGAGGATACGGGAGGGTAACCCGACAGATTCAGCGAGATGGGCGTCATCTGACGACTCGACCGCGGTTGCCAACGACTCGCACCGTTTTCAGCCGCTGGGAACTGGCTGGACCGGGTTTATATGCAGACTCCAAACAGTCGGGTGTACGATGACCGACGAAATCGGTGCCCCCGGAACGGGAATGTCTCGACGTGAGTTTCTGGCTGCCACCGGCACGGTCGGCGCGACGGCTGCGGCGGGCTGTAGCGCTCCGACCCGCAACGACAGCGCCTCGACGGGCCCACAGACGAGCCCGGCGGACGTCGGCGGGG
>Ga0207850_100037_pt1 | contig 144067 bp, 147 predicted proteins | sample 23E2SouthBayCA_FD_187746 | JGI IMG/M metagenome (GOLD analysis project Ga0207850, IMG submission 187746) | Aerobic enrichment media microbial communities from Eden Landing Ponds, California, USA - A23 E3 (3) (SPAdes) | ecosystem: Environmental > Aquatic > Marine > Unclassified | place...
CCCGCCGGTGAGGCTGTCAACGGTGTAGAGATTGCCGGCGAGGTGGCCGCCGCTGAGCAGGAGGACGAGCGCGCTGGCTCGCGAGACGAGTTTGAGTTTGCCGACGACCGACGCGAGGGGTTCGGCGTTCGCGGTGCCGTCCATGGCGGTCGGCAGAACGCCCCAGGTCACGAAGACGACGCTCCCGGTCCACACGCCCCCGAAGAGGAGGTGAACCGCGTACATCGCGGTGTCCAGTGCTGACATAGGCGACTGCGAGGACGGGAGGGTCTTGAACGTACTCACTTCCGTCGGCGGAGGCGAGACGCCCAAGCGACCCGCTCGAGGCGGTCCGTGTGAGCACGCTTAATACCCGCCGTCCGCTTGGCCCGCGTATGCAACCACGGGATCTGTCGGCCCACACCGTCTATCGCGCCGGCCGCGGGATCGAGGAGGTCGCCCGCGAGCTGGGGCTCGACCCTGAGGACCTCGTGAAACTGTCCTCGAACGAGAACCCCTTCGGCCCGAGTCCGAAGGCCGTCGACGCTATCCGCGAACACGCCGAGAACGCCTCGACCTATCCCAAGACCGCCCACGTCGACCTCACCGAGAAGATCGCAGCCCGCGTCGGCGTCGACCCCGAGCAGATCTGGCTCTCGCCGAGCGGCGACGCCGCGCTCGACTACCTCGCCCGCGCGACTATCGACCCCGGTCAGCGGGTGCTCGTCCCCCGCCCCGGCTTCGCCTACTACCCGATGAGCGCCCGGTACCACCACGGCGCCGTCGACGAGTACCACCTCGAGAAGGCCGAGGACTTCGCGCAGACACCCGAGACCGTTCTCGACGCGTACGACGGCCACCGGGTCGTCTACGTCACCAGCCCGCACAACCCGACCGGCTCCGAGATGTCGCTGGCGGACCTGTGGACGGTCGCCGAGGAGACAGACGACGAGACGCTCGTCGTCGCCGACGAGGCCTACCTCGAGTTCAGCGACTCGCCGTCCGCCGTGGGTCTGGTCGAGGAGCGCGACGACGTCGCCCTGATCCGCACGTTCTCGAAGGCCTACGGGCTGGCGGGGATGCGACTCGGCTTCGCCGTCACGCCCGCCGAGTGGGCCGACGCCTACGCGCGGATCAACACGCCCTTCGGCGTGACCGAGCTGACCTGTCGGGCCGGCCTCGCCGCGCTCGACGACGACGACCACGTCGAGAAGACGGTCGAGACCGCTCGCTGGGCGCGCGAGTATATGCACGACAATCTCGACGCCCACACCTGGGAGAGCGGCGGCAACTTCGTCCTCGTGGAGGTGGGCGACGCGAGCGCCGTCGCCGACGCGAGCAAGCGCGAGGGTGTCATCGTCCGGGACTGTTCGAGTTTCGGCCTGCCCGAGTGCATCCGGATCTCCTGCGGCACGCGCGCGGAGACGGAACGCGCAGTCGAGACGATCAACGCGATCATCGCGGAGGTGCCCGAGGCGTGACCGCGCTCGCGGCCTTCGCTCCGTCCGAATCGGAGGTGAGCCGCCCGTGCGCGTCGCAGTGACGGGCACCCCCGGCACCGGCAAGACCACCGCTGTCGATCACCTCGAGTCGGACCACGACACCGGCCTCGAAGTCGTCCACCTGAACGAGGTCATCCGCGAGGAGGAACTGACCACCGGCCACGACGAGGAACGGGACTCAGCCATCGCGGACCTGGACGCAGTGGCCGACTATCTCGAGGGAAGCGAGGACGTGCTCGTCGAGTCCCACCTCGCCCACCACGTCGACGCCGACCGCGTGGTCGTGTTGCGGTGTCACCCGGAGAAACTCCGCCAGCGGCTCACGGAGCGCGGGGAACCGGACGCGAAGGCCGACGAGAACGCCGAGTCGGAGGCGCTCGACGTGGTGCTGAGCGAGGCCGTGAACCGCCACGGCGAGGACTCGATTTACGAGATCGACACGACCGACCGAACGCCCGCAGAGGTCGCGGCGGCCATCGCGACGGTCGTCGCCGGCGAGCGCGAACCGTCGGCCGGGACCGTCTCGTTCGTCGACTATCTATGACCGGGGAACTGGCTCCACAACGATGACGCTGGACCGACTCAGGCCCGCGGTGTCGGGCGCGCTCGCGCCGTCGGTCGGCCTCGCGAAGCGACTCGGCATGACGCCCAACGCCGTCAGCGTCGTCGCGTTCGCGATGGCGATTCTGGGCGGTGGTCTGTTCGCTGCCGCACCGCGTCGTGAGATGCCGCTCCTGTATCTCGCCGGCGCGGTCGCCGTCGCGCTCAACGGCTGGCTCGACGTCGTCGACGGTGAACTCGCCCGGGACCTGGGCACCGGCGGCCCCGCCGGCGACCTGCTCGACCACGTCCTCGACCGCTACGCCGATATCGTCGTCGTCGTCGGCCTCGCCGCCGGGATCGAACGCTACGGGCTCGGTCTCGCCGCCGTGACCGGCGTCCTGATGACCTCCTACCTCGGGACGCAGGCCCAGGCGGTCGGACTCGATAGGGTCTACGGCGGCCTCGTCGGTCGCGCGGACCGGCTGGCGCTCGTGATCGTCGTCGGCGCGGCCGCCGCGTTCGTCACGCGCTCGTTCGGCCCGCTCGGCCTCGTCGGCTGGCTGCTCGTCTTTTTCGCCGTGGTGGGCCACTTCACCGCGCTCCAGCGATTCTACTACGCCTACCGGGCGCTGTGAGGGGGTTTCGGCCAGCGATCCCGGCGAACCGGTCGGCGTGAGGACCATCCGGAAGCGTCCGAGAAGCGCTCAGTCCAAGTCGGCGGGAACCGGCGACTCCTCACTGCGCCGTGCCTCGACCAGCGCGGCCTGTTCGTCCTCGCTCATCGGCTCGAATGCCGCGGCGGCGGTGACGATGTCGTCGACCAGCCGCGGGTCGCCGGCGTTGGTCAGCGTCGTCACGTCCTGCGAGGCCGTAAAGCGCAGGCACTCGGTCAGGTCCGCGGGGTCGTCGTACGGTTCGTACCACGTCTCGTAGGGGCGTTCGTCGTCGGGCATGTCCTCGGGCCAGGGCTGTTTCGCGAAGGTCTTGATCGCGAGCACGCCCAGTCCTGCCGCTCGCATCTCGCTGGCCAGGTCGAGATACGCGTGCTCGTCGTCGTCCTTCGCGGCCACGGTGGCGTTGACGGGGAACATCAGCGTCTCCAGGTCGGGGATCCGGTCGACCGCGTCGCGGATCACGGCTGGCGTGCCGTGGCTCGTCAGTCCGATGTGGTCGATGATCCCCTCCTCCTGGGCCTCGCGGTAGGCCCGGAGCGCGCCGTCGTCGGCCGTAATCTGATCGATTTCGTCGTGTTCGGTCACGGCGTGGAACTGGTAGAGGTCGATGTGGTCCACGCCGAGTCGGTCCAGCGACGCCTCGAGTTTCTCCCAGGCGCCCTCGTAGTCGCGTTCGAGCGTCTTGCACCCGAGGAAGACCTCCTCGCGCCGCTCCGCGAGCGCCGGCGCGAGTTTCACTTCGGCGGTGCCGTACTGGGGCGCGACGTCGACGTGGTTGACGCCGCGGTCGAGAACGTCGTGGACCATCTCGGTGGCCGGACCCTGTTCGAGGTGGTCGAGTGCGATGGCGCCGAAGGTGAGGATACTGCTCTCCTGGCCGGTGTCGCCGAGCGGTCTGGTTTCCATGCGCGGACCCACGGCCGCTCGCGGGAAAAGGTTGCCTCGGCGGCGGAGGTTTCCGGGACTCGACCCGGCCACGGCCGGTGGACCCGTGCGACGGTTTACCGGGCACGCAGGCTTTATCAGCGGGCGCGGCCAACCCAGGGGCATGGTCCAGTGTGAGATGTGCGGGAAGGAGACGAGCTCCCCCAACCGCGTGAAGATCGAGGGGGCGGAACTCGACGTCTGTGACGAGTGTACGGACTTCGGCACCGAGGTCAAACAGGACACCGGATCCTCGAGCACGTCGACCAAGTACTCGACGTCCTCGTCGTCGAGCGGGTCGTCGAGTTCGAGCTCGTCGTCGAGTTCCGGCGGCGGTTCCTCCCAGCGGCGCCAGGACATGTTCGACGAGATGGACGAACTCGCGCAGGACTACGACGACATCGTCCGCTCCGGTCGCGAATCGGCCGGCCTGAGTCAGGAGGACCTGGCACGCCAGCTCAACGAGAAGGCGAGCCTGATCCGGAAGATCGAGCGCGGCGACACGCTCCCGAGTGACGAGGTGCAACGAAAGCTCGAGAAGGCGCTCGGCATCGACCTCTCGGCGGGCGGGAGCGCCGACGAGACTGAGTGGGAGAGCGACACCTCCACCGGCGAGTACACGCTCGGCGACGTCGTCGAACGGAAAGACTCCTGAGCTGCCTGCCCGGGAGAGTTGCGCGGCCCGCCCGGAAGACTATTTCTCGACCCGGTCAGAGATCCCGAGCGATGTACTCGGTCCCGAGGTCGTCGGCGATGTCATCGATGTCGGCCTCGATGGACGCGATTTCGTCCTGCAGTCGCTGGAACTCCGCGCTGGCCTCGAGTTCGGCCGCCGTCTTCTCGACCTGGAGGACGTTTCGTTTCAGCTTCTTCGCCGTCAGGTCGCGCATCCGGTCGTTGTACTCGGCGATCTTCAGCAGACGTTCGACGACCTCGCGGAGCCCGTCTCTGGTGACCGGTTTGACGATGTAGTCGTCACAGCCCATGTCGATGATGTCGAAGTCCGGGTCGACGGCGGTCACCATCGCGACGCGACACTGCAGTCCCCGCTCTTCTATCTCGGCGAGCACCTCGTTGCCAGAGACGACCGGCATCCGGCGGTCGAGCAACACGACGTCGAGGTCCCTCGAGAGCATGTCCATCGCCTCGATCCCCCCGTAGGCCGTCCGGACGTCGTACTCGTCGGCGAGGTAGTCCGTGTAGAGGTCGGCCAGGTGGTCCTCGTCCTCGACGACCAGCACCGTCCCGCGCTCGGTCACGGTCTCGCGCGACTGCGTCCCCTGTGTCACAACGACTCCCGATTGTGCAGGGGCAGTCTTAACCTTCACCCTCTCCGCGTCCCGTCAGCGGCCCTGCCCTCGACCGACGGTCCCACTCTCCGTATGCATCACACGCACCCGTTCCGCCCGACGCACAATCTATAACCCGCCGGGGTCCCACCGTCCAGTATGTTCGTCCTGGTCAATCTGAAGGCCTACCCATGTGACCCTGTCGCCGTCGCGCGCGCCGCCCGCGACGTGAGCGAGGAGTCCGGCGTCCGCATCGCCGTCGCACCGCAGGCAACCCACCTCGCGACCGTCGCGGAGACCGGCGTCGAGACGTGGGCCCAGCACGTCAGCCCCAACGCGCACGGCAGCCACACCGGATCCACGCTCGCCGAGGCCGTCGCCGACGCCGGCGCTGCCGGGACGCTGCTCAACCACTCCGAGAACCGCCTGAAACTCGCCGACATCGACGCCAGCCTCGACGCGGCCGACCGCGCGGACCTGGAGACGGTCGTCTGTGCCAACAATCCCGACCAGGTCGGCGCCGCGGCCGCGCTCGGCCCCGACGCCGTCGCCGTCGAACCGCCCGAACTCATCGGGACCGGCACGCCCGTCAGCAAGGCCGACCCCGACATCGTCACCGACGCCGTCGCGGCCGCGGCGGCCGTCGACGAGCGCGTCGACGTGTTCTGCGGCGCCGGCATCTCCACCGGCGAGGACCTCGACGCGGCCGGCGACCTCGGCGCCACCGGCGTCTTGCTGGCCAGCGGCGTCGCGAAAGCAGACGACCCGCGGGCGGCGCTCGAAGACCTGGTCGAACCGGTGGCGTAGCCCGACCGCCACGGCACCACCCCGACCGCCACGCCGCCGCAATCCCACCGCCACGCCGCCGCAGTTGCGTCGTGACTACGCTGCGGTCACGCCATGTATCCGAATCCCATGATCGTCCCGATCGTGTCCGGGATCCGAAACAGCGTCGCCTCGACTGGTCCCAGACCGTCCCCGTCGCAGACGCCGTCGTACGGGACGACGTCGTACGACAGATCGATCTCGACCGATGCGTCCGGCCCCTGTCCGGCGGCCCCCCATTCGAGGCGGTCGAGTTCGCGGGTCCGGCACGAATCGACGTAGTACTGGTGGACGATCAGCGTCGCCGTCGAGAGGTCCGTCTCGGCGGCGAACGTCCGGGCCTCGTCCCCACCGTTCCTCGCGCCGTCGAAGGTCAGCGCGTCCCGTTGCTCGGGCTCGGAGACAGCCCAGTGTTCGGCTGCGGAGATCGCCGGCGTCCCCTGGAACTCGTCGGACGTCAACCGGTCCGACGAGCGGACCGCCGGCTCACCGTTCCTGTTCCGGCCGGTCACCGCTGACGGGTCCGACACACTCCGCTCGTAGGAGCGTTCTGTAACCGTTGCCGTGTCCGTTCCCTCGACGCCCGACCCCGAGCAACCGCTCAGACCTGCGAGGAGGGCAACACCGCCGGCGAGGGCCCGTCGGCGTGACAGCGAAACCATACGAACCCTGCTCGCTCGCGCGTGGAGAACGTTGCGGTCGCTGATAGCGCCCGAGCGGGGGGATGGGGTCAATCCTCTCCGTCGCTGAAGTGGCCGGCGTCGCCGTCGAGGACGCGTTCGACCTGTTCGAGGAAGGGGGCGACGCTGTCGCGGTCGGTGCGCTCGCGCAGCAGGTCGGGCAGGCGGTAGTCGTAGCGGCCGCGCCCGACGTGTTCGACGAGGCCGCGGACGCGGAGGCGGCGGTTGCGCGCGTAGGCGGCCGTCCGGTCGTCGGACCCGCCCGCCGAGAACAGCGCGTCCATCGGCGTGCCGGGGCCGTGGTCGCGGTAGTACCGCAGCATCTGTCGGGTCACCGGGTCGAGGTCGTGGAGGTCGTCGGCCAGTCGGCTGGTGAACTCGGCGGCCTCCTCGACCGCGTCCGGGTCGACCGCCGTGGTCGTCCCGCGCTCGAATGCGTCGGTCGCGCGGTCGCCCAGCGGGTTCTCCTCGACGCCGGCGAAGCCGCGAGTGACGCCCGCGGTCGCGGGACCGTCCGCGCTCGCGCCGGCCGCGGCCGTCCCGCCGTCGGTGACGCCGCCGCCGGTCGCTGCCGTCGCCTCGGTGGCGCCGTTCGCACTCGCGCCCTCGCCGTCTCCGGGCGCCGAGTCGAAGATCCCGTCAGGGAGCGAGATGTCCTCGCCCGAATCGTCGGACCCGTCTTCCGGCGTGTCTTCGTCGGGTCCGTCCGTCTCGTCCTCGCCGACCCAGGTCATCACGGCGTCGTCGTAACCGTCGTCCTCGCGGGCCGTCTCGTCCGGGAGCGGTGCCTCGCCCCACGCGCCGTTCATCCCCGGATCTGCCGGCGCGTCGCCGCTCGCGCTCGCGCCGGTTCCGTTCGGCTCGGCGCCGTTCGCGTGCCCGTTCCTCGCCCCGTTCGCGTGGTCGTTTCCGCTCGGCTCCGGGGGCGCTTCACCGTTCGCGACCTGCCGGTACCGGCGCATCTTCGACTGCTCGGTGCGGCCGGGGTTGGCGCCCTCGACGTGTTCGACGAGCGCCTGCGTGAACTGGTCGGCCATCCGCTGCATGTCGCGGGCGTCCTGCAGTTCGGCCTCGAGTTCGGCGATCCGGGAGTTCTTCTCGTCGAGTTGCTCGCGCAGTTCGGCGATGCGGTTCTCGCGGGCCTGTTCCTCCTCGCTTATCTCCTGGAGTTCGGAGACCAGGTCGTCGCTGACGGATTTCAGGTCGGGGCGCTCGAAGTCGTCGAGGCCGGGCGTCGCGCCGGCGTCGAAGGTCTGCTTGCGGTGGAACTGGACCCGGCGGACGGTCTCGGACCAGTCGGTCATCATGAAGGCCTCGCCGTCGTCGAGCACCTCAACCTCGGCGGCGTAGTCGGCGTCCAGGATCCGCTTGACGACTTTCGTGTCGTTGTTCCAGGTCAGGCGGTGCCAGACGAGCCAGTCACACTGGGTGATGAAGTCCTTCTTGACGTCGGCGGGGCGCTGGCTGATGCCGACGATGCCGAGGCCGTGCTTGCGGCCCCGTTTGCTGATCTTGATGAGCATCTTCCCGCACTCGCCGACGCTGCCCTGCTGAGGGATGTACTCGTGGACCTCCTCGACGAGCATCAGGAACGGCTGTTTCAGCTTCTTGGCCTTGGCGAACAGCTGTCGCGAAACGGCGGTCAGCAGTTCCTGGCCGTCCTCCTCGTCGAGAAAGGAGGACATGTCGAGGATGATCGGCACGTTCTGTTCGAGCGCGAGTGAGGCGATCTTCTCGGCGTGTTCGACCGTGACCTGGATGTCGCACTCGTCGTCGGCGCCGACGTGGAGGATCTCGTACTCCTCCTTGAGGCCGTAGTACTCGCCGTCGATGTCGACGATGAGCATTCCGAACCCGGCGTCGAGCAACTTTTCGGTGATGACGCTCGCCGAATTCGACTTGCCCGCGCCCGACTTCCCGGTGACGAAGCCGCGGCCGGTCAGCAACTCGACGACCGGGAGGTCGACGGACTCGCCCGGTCGGCCGCTCCCACACGGCCCCTCGCTGACCTCCGCGACGGTTATCGACTCGGTCTCTGCCATTGCCCAACAGGACCCGCGGAACGGCAATAAGCCCCCGTCAGACGCGGGTCTGACGCACCGCCGGTCCGCTGACGCTCGCGCGACCGCAGTACTTTTGCCCGCGGACCGCCCCGTCGATTCCATGTGCGCCGCCCCACCCACGAACGCCGCTCGCGTCACGCTCGTCGCCGCGCTGGTCCTGCTCGCCGGCTGTGGCGTTCTCGGCGGTGGCGGCGGTGGCGGGGGAACGCCGACCGCCAACGCGACCGCCGGCGGCCCAGCCACCTCCGGCGGCGCGACCCCGACGCAGGTGCCGGCCACCACCGCGCCCGCCGGGACCGCGACCGCAGCCCCGACGGCATCGAACGCCACGGCGACACCGAACGGGACGGCGACGCCGACCGCCACGGCCACGCCGCTGCCGCCCGGCTCCGAGACGGTCACCGCCGCGAACGAGTCGCTCGGGATCGAGCTGACGCTGACCGGTAATCAGTCGGTCATCGGGACGCCGGAGATGGCGGACGTCACTGGGGCCGGCGTCACTCGCGATGCGGTGCTCCGGTGTGCCCGCGCCTCCGCGTTCGTCGGTGTGACCACCAACGGCACCGTCGCGGACGCCACCGTCGCGATGTCCTACGACCCGTCCCGGTTGCCCGCGAACGCGAGCGAGTCCGACCTCGCGGTGTTCGCCTACAACGACACTGTGGCGTTCTATCTGGAGCTGTCCGGGACCGTCGACGCCGAGAACGACACGGTCACCGCGACCGGTGTCAACGCTACGGTAAACGAGTTTACCCGCGAGACGGCGAACGGGACCGAGACGCTCCGGCCGAGCCTCGACGGGACGCGCCTCAACAACGTCTTCGTCGTCTTGCACTGGCCGACGTTCTGGGACGGTCACCTGAGCGGAGAGGTGCCTTCGCAGTGCGAGGGGGAAGCTGAGGCTACGACGGTGACGGAGTGACGGTCCGGCCGGTCGACGGTCGGCGCGAACCTCCGCTCACCGGTCGTCGCGAGCGACGTGAGCGGCCAGTTCCAGATCGAGTTCGGCGACCCCGTCGAGCACGAGATCGGCCATCCGTGCCGCCCCGTGCTCGCTGAAGTGGGTGTCGTCGGTCACGCCGTCGGGATAGTTGGGGTGGTCGCCCGGCGAGAGGTGATTGAACAGTGATTTCGACTCGTCAGGCCCCAGTTCTCGCAGGAGCGCTCGACTCCGCTCGTCCATGTCGACGAGGGGCACGTCCCGTGACTGTGCGACTTCGCGCGTCAGTTCCGCGTAAACCTCGTGGGTGTCAATCGGCTCGCCGCTCTCGTCGAACTCGCGGCGGGCGATAGAGGTGAGCAACACCGGAATTCCCCCGTGTTCGCGCGTCTCGGCGACGAACTTCTCGAGGTTGGCCACGAAGTTCTCCTCGGTCGTGTGTTGCTCTTTCGTGGGCACCTCGTCGTTGTGGCCGAACTGGACGAACACGTAGTCCCCCTCGGAGAGGTTCCGTACCACGGGTTCCCAGCGGCCCTGTTCGAGGAAGGTGCGGGTGCTGCGACCGTTGCGGGCGTAGTTCTCGACGGTCACCGCGTCGTCGAAGCGGTCGGCGAACGGCATTCCCCAGCCGGTCTCCGGGCGTTCGTCCGCGGCCTTCTCGGACATGGTCGAGTCCCCGACGAGATGGACGGTGAGCGACTCGGTCGGCATGTCCGAGAAGGCGGCGGAGCGAGATTTATACGCGTCGGTACCGCCCTGCGCCGACGCTCGCCTGGACTCTTTGGTCGATTGGGAAAGAGATGATGACCGGCGGTTGTGGAGGCGATTGCGGTGGCGGTAGCGGTGCTGGTGGCGGTGGCGCGCGCCGTCGCGGCCTCCGTGCCGCGACGGAGTCGTGCGAGGGATGAGGAGCGCAGGCACGAGCACCGCAATCGGTTGGGGAGGCGTGTGGCTGTCCGCGGTGCGGTTGCGGTGCTGTGCGGTCCTGGTGGACTGAACGGGCGAGGCGTGCGAGGCGCTTGCGCCTCGATGCCAAACGGCTCTGCCGTGAGGCGCGCTCGCGTTCATCTAGTCGCCTGAGCGGGCACTATCCGAGCGAGTGCGGCGCGGTGCGGTTGTTCGACGCGCGGATATCCCGGTCAGCGACCACGAGCGGGTCGAGGGCTTTCAACGCATAGGATCACTCGTGGTTGCGGTCGCAGTGCTGTCTGCGGTTGTCGTGACTCTGAGCGAGCGCGGCGAGGGCTTTCAGCGATCAGGATCACCCGCGGTCGCGGTGCTGTCTGCGGTCGCGGTTCCGACAGCTAGCGAACGGGTCGAGGGCTTTCAACACAAAATACCGGCTCCGCCCGCCCTTCCCGAGTCAGCAACCAGACCACACACAACGACACCAGAGACCTGAAGCGATTTAACGGAGCGCGTCGAACGGGGACCAGAGTGGTCGATTCGGATGGGCGAGGTGGGACGGTGACGCGGTACGAGACGTTCGTCGAGGAGGGCACAGTCTACGTCGGTGCGTCCGACGGCCCGATACGCGTCGGCGAACTCGACGTGATACTCGAGGCCGTGGGCGGTCCCTCGTGGACGATCACCTACTCCGCGGCCGAGAAAGAGCGACATCCGGAGATGGACACGTCGGACGAGGGGCTGACCGTGGACGTGGTGGACATGATGCACACGATGACCTTCGGCGAGCGGTTCGTCGAGACGATGGCCGCCCACCCCGACGAGACGCCCGCCGAGGACGAACTCTCCCCGCGGACCGGCCTGTTCGTCGGGAAACTGCTGGACAACCTCGAACACGGCGTGGACTGATACGGTCGGTTGTACCGATGTACCGGTGATTCGCCGGGCGGTCCGCCGAATCCCGGAACTGACGTACCACCGACCGTATGAATCCGCTGCGGCGCGGGACCGAACTCTTGGCACTTCCCGCCGTAGCTCGACCGTGACCGACGACCTCGACACTCACTTCGCCGACGCCGAGTACAGCTACGTCGAGCGCGCCAGAGTCGGGCGGCTCGCGACGACCGACGGCGAGGGGCGCCCGAGCGTCGTCCCGGTCTGTTTCGCGCTCACCGACGACCGGATCGTCACGCCGATCGACGAGAAACCCAAAGCCGACGACCCCACGTCGCTCCGGCGGGTCCGCGACGTGCGAGCAAATCCACGCGTTACGCTCGTCGTCGACCACTACGTCGAGGACTGGGACGCGCTCGGCTGGGTCCAGATCCGCGGCACGGCGCGGATCCTCGACGCCGCCGCGTGCGAGGACGACGCCGGCACACACGGCCACGAGTCAGCGATCGACGCGCTCCGCGCGAAGTACGACCAGTACGCCGACCACGCGCTCGAAGCGCGGCCGGTCATCGCGATCGATCCGGGCAGCGTCCGCTCGTGGGGCGACCTCTCGACGTAACTCCCGCAACCGATCAGACGAACTCCCACAGCGAAGTCTGTCCCTCGCTTGGCCGCTCCGGTTCGCGCTTCGCTTTCTCCCTCGCGCCAGCGTCGACGGTGCCGTCGCTCCCCTCGAACCCGGTCAGGCGCACCTGTCCGTCGTCGGTGTCCGCAGCCGTTTCTCCGCCGCCTTCCACATCGCTCTCGTCTGTCGGTCCCTCGCTCGAGTGATCCGCAGTCTCGCCGTCGTCACCACCTCCCTCGAACCCGCCCAGACTCGCCTGGTCGCTCTCGGTGAAGGAGAGATTCGAGACGCGGACGCCGACCTTGCGGACGCGATCCTCGACGAACTCGTCGAGCAACTCGAGCGCCGTCTCGGCGACGAGATCGGCGTTTTGCACGGGGCCGGGCAGCGACTCGGCGCGCGTGTTCACGTCGAACGGCGGCGTGACGACTTTGATCCCGATAGTCTGGTAGAGCGCGTCCTCGCGTTCGGCGCGCTCGGCGACGTCGGCGGCGAGCGCCTGCACTCGTTCGCGCTTGTCCTCGCTGTCGTCGGTCGCCTCGGTGAACGCCGACTCCCGCGAGAGGCTCTTGGGCTCGCCCACGGGCTCGACCTCGCGGTCGTCCTCGCCGCGGGCGAACCGCCGGATCTGCAGGCCGCGCTCGCCGAAGCGCTCGCGCACCCGGTCGGGGTCGGCCGCCGCCAGGTCCGCCGCCGTCTCGATGTCCATCGAGCGCAGCTCGCGGGCCGTGACGGGGCCGACGTTGTGGATCTCCGCCACGTCGAGCGGCGCGAGGAACTCCCGGACTTCGCCGGGTTCGACGACGACCAGCCCGTCGGGCTTGTCGTGGTCGCTGGCGATCTTCGCCGCGCTCATCGTCGGCGCGACGCCCACGCTCGCGACGACGCCGACCGCCTCGTCGATCGCCGACCTGATCGCCGCCGCGTACTCCTCGACTTCCCCGGGATCGGCCCAGTCGACGCGGTCGGTCACGTCGAGATACGCCTCGTCGATGCTGACCTCGCGGACGGTGTCGGCGCGCTCGCGGAGGACCGCCTTCACGTCGGCCGCGACGTCCCGGTAGTAGTTCAGGTCGACCGGGCGGTAGAAACCCGCCTCGTCGACGTCGGCCGCGGGGTCGCGCGCGGCCTCGACCTTCCGGGGGAGCAGTTCCAGCGCCTCGGAGATGGCCATCGCGCTCTCGACGCCGAACTCGCGGGCCTCGTAGCTCGCGGTGGCGACGGCGCCGTGGGTCTCAGCGGACTCGTAGCCCATCCCGACGACGAGCGGTTCGCCCCGCAGCGCGGGCTCGCGCAACCGCTCGCAGGCCGCGTAGAAACAGTCCATGTCGACGTGGCAGACGACGCGGTCGACCCCGTCGTCGGACTCCGTCGCGAACGTCCCGAGGTCGCCGCGGTCGCCGCTCACGACTCGGTCACCCTCCAGCGCCGTCTCGCGCTCGCGACCATCGACTCGCCCGGCGGTTGGCGCGCGGCGACAATGAACTCCGCGGCTGCGACCCGCCTGGGGACCCCGTTCACGCGCTTTCGGGCCGGTTCGCTCACGCGCTCTCGGTCGGGGGAGGCGTCCGGGTCGGCGTCGCCGCGGGCGTGCCGGACGGCGTCGCTGCGTCCGCCGGGGTCGGCGTCCCGCCCCCTGGCGTCCGGGTCGGTGTCTCACCCGCGGGTGTCTCGCCCACGGGTGTCCCGTCCGTGGGCGTCTCGGTCGGTCCGTCGCCCGGCGTTGCGGTCCCGTTCACGGGCGTCACGGTCCCGTTCCCCGGCGTCGTCGTTCCGTTCCCGACGCCGTCGGTCGGCGTCCCGGGTCGGGGCGTCTCGGTGGGGGTGAGCGTCGGCGTGGGCGAGGGCGTCGCCGTCGGTACCGGTGTCGGCGTCGGGTCGCCGTACCGCCGGTCGAGGATGTATCGGTCGCCGCCCGACCGCCAGACGACGTAGAGCGTGTCGTGGGTCGCGTTGGTGACGAGACAGCCGTCGTCGACTCGCATTCGCGTCAGGTTCGTCGCGCAGGCGCTGCCGTCGGTCCCGGCGACGTTCCCGAGTGTCCCCTCGCTGGCCGACTCGACGTAGATCGCCTCGCCGTCGAGCGCGTCGCCGCCGTAGAGGGTGACGTTCACGTCCGAGCCGTCGGTCTCGAAGACGAAACTCGCCGTCGGCGGGTCGATCCCCGCCTCCCCGCCGCCGTCGCCGCCCGTCGCGGCGGCGGCGACGACCATCGCCAGCAACACCGCGACGACTGCCATCGCGAGGACGAGCCGAGCTTCCGACAACCCCCGCGAGCCCGAGCGCTGTGACGAACGCGACGGGCCCGACGTGTGCCTGCGTCTGTCCACGGGTCGAGTTCCCACTCGTCCACAATAGAACTACTGTCCTGCTCGGAACGGTGCCACTCGCTAGCGGCGTGCCACTCGCAGGACGATACGACTCGCTGGCAGGGTGCTATCGCTCGATAAAACGTAGAGCGCGGCGGGGTGGCCAGTCCCCCCGCGGCGAAATGCTTCGTGGGCGGTGCCAACGTACCGGGTGTTCGCGACGCTGGTTCACGTCGGGAGCCCAGTACGGCTCCACGAGTATTTTACGCAAACTCGTACTTAACCGTTGCCCCGAACTGTTTCGGTACGGGACCCTCGCCCGAGCGGGGAACGTGAAACGCGTCTTTGAAGCAGCGTCGTTTAAATACTCGTGGCGGTCGTCGGTCCGAGTGCGTATGGAACGCAGATCGATGCTCGCCCTGACCGGTACAGCCCTCTCGACCGCTTTCGCGGGATGTGGCGTCCTCGCCAACGGCGGGGACGACGGAACGCCGACGGACGCACCCACCGACACGCCGCCGGGGTCGACGCCGACGGACACGCCCGCACCGACCGACACCGCCACGCCGACCGCGTCGCCGACGGACACCGACGAGGGGACGGAGACGGCCACGCCCACACCCGAGGCGCCCGCGGCCCTCCGCAACGGCAGTTTCGAGGACGACTGGACGGCCTGGACCGTCGGCCGCGACCTCCCGACCGACCCCAACCGACCGGGCGACCGCGCCGTCGGCTCCGACGTCGGCGTCACCACGCGCCGCTCCAGCGACGGCGAGACTGCCTGCCGGCTGTTCATCGACGGTAGCCAGGACGACGGCACGGTGTGGGTCCAGCAGCCGGTGGACCTCTCCGAGTACGACTACCTCGCCGTCGATTACGTGGTCTCGAACTCCTTCAACGAGATCGGCCAGCCCGCCGTCTACACCGGGCCCGAACCCGACGACCCGCTGAGCGAGACCGACTTCGACACCAGCAAATCCCTCGAAGGCCACAGCCGCTCGGGCTGGAAGACGTTCACCTACGAGGTCGACCACGACGGCCCCGGCCTCGTCGCCGTCGGCTTCAGCATCGTCTGGGAGACGGGCTATCGCACGTTCATGGACAACGTCCGCCTCTCGGCCGACGAACCGGCGACGGTCACGCCCGAACCGACACCGACGCCCACTGACAGGTCCGACGGCCGCGACGGCGACGGCGACGGCGACAGCGAACAACTCAGATAGCGGCCGTCGTCTCTCGTAGTTGCCCCAGTCCGCTCCCGTCTCGCTCCCCGCGGTCGCCCCGGTCCGCTGCCGACTCGCTCCCGGCGGCCGTTACCGCCCCTTCCTCACGATCCGATCGGTCACCGTGCCAACACTGAACTGGCTGGTGGACGAACCGGAGACTATGAGCCAGAAGGACACGCAGAAAGAGCGGTCGAGCGAGACCGTCGATACCGGCGATCTCGACGACATCTCCGTCGGCGGCTCGACCGGCCGCGACCGCATGCCCGTCTCGAACCGGTCGTCGTGGACCGGCCTCGCAAAGCGCGCGCTCAACGTCACCGGTGGGGGCGGCACGACCGACCTCGCTGGCGCCGCGACGCTCGGCGGCGCGATGCTCGTCGGCGCCATCGTCACCGGCCTCCTCCCGATCCCGCTCCTCTGGATCGTCGGCCTCGGCGCCGGCGCCGCGGTCGCCGGACGCTACGAGTCGGGGTCGGTCGGGTTCGCGACGCTGTTCGGCGCCGTCGCCGGTCTCGTCGGCGGCCTCGGCTTCGCGACCGCACTGGTCGGCCTCGGCGTCTTCCTGACGCTTCTGACGACCGTCCTCGGCGCCGTCGCCGGCGCCGTCGGCTTCCTGGTCGGCCTCGTCGCCGCGCAGTAACCACCCGCCTGCTCACCGTCCTTTCGCTCACTCGAACGCCGCGAGCGACGCGTCGCGGCCGTCGCGCAGGTGCCGGCGGATCCGCCCGCGGTCCCACCCCAGCGGCGAGACGACGCTCTCGGTCGCCCGGACCAGTAGCGTCCGGTAGTAGTCGGTGTCGTAGTCACCTGCGTCCTCGAAGGGCAGGCGCACCCGCTCGGCGTCCCGTCGCTCGTCGTCGACGACGACGTAGCGGACGTCCTCGCCGGGCGCTCGCGAGAGGCCGTGGTCGCGGACGCGTTCCAGCGCCGCCACGGCGCGGGTCCGCTGGCTGTAGTCGTCGAGCGACCGCGAGACGCGCTGGCGGACGACCAGATCCGCGGGGTCGATCGCCCCGCGGTCGAGGCGAGCGAGCGCGCGGGCCAACCGGTCACAGACCGCCGCGGGGTCGCGCTGACGGTCGAGCGTCCGGATCAGTTCCCGTTGCGTGTCGGCGACGAAGGTCGGCGTCGAGCGCTGTCGCGCCTCGATCCCCCGGAGTTTGAACGCGCCCTCATCCTCGGAGTCCGCGCCGGCGACTTTCCCGAAGTAGCGGGTGAGCGCGCCCGCGTTCGAGTCTCGAAGCGGCGCGAAACACACCCACTCGAAGCGGTCCTCGACTTCCAGCGGGATGTCGGCGTCCTCGCCGACCGCCGCGGCGACCTGCCCGATCGGTTCGGGGTCGTCAGCTCCGGTCGGTCTAGGACCGCCCTCGCGGCTCGCGGGTCGCTCGTCCGTGCTCGCTCCCCGCTCGCCGTTCGGGGCCTCACTGCGTTCGACCCCGCTCTGGACCCACAGGCTGTCGACGATGCCGTGGACGACGCACCAGCCGCCGGCCTCCAGTCGCTCCTTGGCGTCGAGCAGGATCTCCCGCGCGATGGCGTTGATGGCCTCGTGGCACTCGATGCGGCCGAACTTGGCGTTCCGGTAGCCCTGATAGCCGAACGAGGAGACGAGCACCCACTTCAGGGCGTCAATTCGGTCGTCGAGGGTCGCGACTCGTTCGGGGTCCCCGTCGGGGTCGGCGCGCAGTCGCGCGCGTTGGGCCTTGAAATCGCTCCGGTCGTCGATCAGCGGCCCGAGCACGTCCGCGAGAAAGCCGCGACGGTCGCAGATACTGTAGCCGAGGCCGGGCACGTCCGCGCGGTCGTGGCAGTCACAGCCGACCGTCTCGGGGCTGACGTTGTACTCGCACATGATCGAGGGGTACAGCGAGGCGAAGTCGACCTCGACGACGTCCTCGTAGATGCCAGGGTCGGGCGAGAACGTGAACCCGCCGCGGTCGGCGTCGTGCAGCGTCGCGACCGACTTGAACGCCTCGGGCTCGTACTTGTTCCACGGTGCGAGGACGTCCCGTTCCCGGGCCTCCCTGATCTCGATGGACGTGAGGATCGTTCCGATAGAGCCGCGGGCGGTCTCCTGGAGCGGTCGCCACGAGCGCCCGACGAGGTCGAGCAGGCCCGCCAGCCCGGCCTTCCCCAGGAGAAAGCTGTTCGACCGGTCGACGATGGCGCGGCCGGGGACGGCGTAGCGGGCCGGCGAGTGGCCGACCTGCCCGTAGCTGTGGTAGGTGCTCTCCCCCGCGAGTCGCTCGTAGCCCGGTTCCCGGCCGAGGTGGCAGTCCACCCCGAGTTCGCTCGCCCGCTCGTGACACAGCGGGACGAGGTCGGCGCTCGAACAGACCAGCACGTCCGGGTCGACCGCCGCGAGTCGGTCGCGCAGGGCTTCGAGGACGGACCGGTCGGTCGCCCGCTCTGTGTCGCCCTTGCAGCGTCTCCCCGGCCCGTCGACGAGCGGGTCGCCGTCGACCCGGAGCGCCGCGAGGTCACCGGCCGCGAGCGCCCGTTCCGGGATTGAGATGTCGAGCCGGCGCAACTCCCGCCCGGGAACCGGCTCCGTTCCGGTGTCGACGCAGTAGCGGAATCCCGGCGCGAGGTCGACGTCGAACAGCCTGACCCGACCGGGCGCGTAGTCGGCGGCCCGCTCCGAGAGGACCTCGTGGGCGAGCGTCCGCAACTCGCCGACCCGCGCCAGGTCGACCCGGAGGACCGGTTCGCGCGACTCGCGCCGGAGGTCGAGATACCACTCCTCGGTCCCCGTCTCGACGACCTTCGGGTCGCCGGCGAGTGCGTCGGCGAGGTCCGCGCGGATCTGGTGGGGTGCGGCGACGTACAGCGACGGCGTGTAGTCCTCGACGGTGACGGTCTCGACGCCGCCGGCCGTGGCGTGCCACTCGCGGACGCACCCGTCACGAAACTCCGGCGTCAGGAGCGTCATCCGTCGCTCGCGGGGGCGTCCGGACCGTCCTCGAGTGTATCCGGACCGCCCTCGAGTACATCCGGTCCGTCCTCGAGTGCCTCGACCTGCTCGCGCAGTCGCCGGAGTTCGACCTCGTGAGCGAGCGCCACCGACAGCAGGAAGGCGAACTCGGGGTCGGTGCCGTTGGCGTAGCCGGCGGCGTCGGCGTGGTCGCGCGCCCGGTCGAACAGCCGGTCGAAGTCGTCCTGGTAGCGCCGGCGGAGCCCGCGGCGGAACGGCGCCCACTCCGATTCCAGCGCGCCGAGCGCGTCGCGGTACGTGGGACTCGTGCGACCCATTAGCGCACGCCTCCCGCGGCGGCGGCCGGCGGTACGTCGCGCTCGTCCGCCGCGAGCGCGACAGCGCGTTCGTCCTCGACGGCGCCGAGCAGGTCGACCCAGTAGGGGATGGTCGTCTGCCAGTAGCCGTCGCCGACGTACACCGTCGTCTCGACGCCAGGGCCCTCGAAGCGATAGCCCAGGTCGGTGCGCTCGCACCGGATCTCGCAGTCGGCGCGGTCGGCGACCGGCCCGGGGTCCCGGTCGGCGGGGACGCTCACGAGCGTCGGAATCTCGCGGGCGTCGGCCAGCGCGGCGAGCGCGCGGACAGTGCTGTCGAGCAGGCGCTCGCGGCGGTAGCGGGGCACGTCCTCGTCGCGGTAGAGCGCGGCGACGTTGGGCGCGACGATCAGACCGGTTCGGGCGTCGACGCGCTCGACGACGCGGCGGCCGAGCGCGTGGTGCTGGTAGGCGGTGAACGCGCGGGCGACCCGCAAGCGGTCGAGTCGGCGGGCGCTGTCCGCGAGGTCGTAGAGCGCGTACGTGTCGGCGGCGTTGCGGGCGTCGACCCAGTAGGCCACGCCGCTGGTCGCCGCGAGCGTTGCGAGCGCGACGCGGTGGAGCGCCGTCGACCGCGGGCCGGGCGGGCGCAACAGCGTCAGCCCCGGGTCGAGCGCCGGCACGTCGGGTGTGGATGGCATCGTCAGCGTCGTTCGGACTCCCCCGTGTAAAACGCGAGCCTCCCCCGGAGCGGAAGTGAAAGTGAAACCGGACGGGCGTGCAGCGTTCGGAATCTCGCTCCTCTCAGCCCGTCGCTACTCGAGGCCGCGGCCGTGACTGGACGGCGATTCTCGGCGCTCACTCTTCGATCGGGCTCGATTCGACGTTTTCGGTGTCCCAGATCTTCCACTCGTCGCCTTCTTCGCGAAGTGATACTTCTCTGACAACACGGAACGACTGTCCCTGCCCGGTGGAGCGGACGATGTACACCGCTCTGACGGTCGCTTCACTGCCAGTCTGGTCAACGAGCGTCGTCGACTGGAGCGTCCACTCGTACCCCGACTCGGGGCCGAACTGGTCTCTGAACTCTGGACCCCAGTTGTCACGGATCGGAGACTCCGAGTGCACCTGTTGCCGGTAGGTCTGCAGATCAACGGTTTTCCAGGCCGTCCAGAATCGCCTGACGACATCCGTCGGGCCCGATCCGGAGTCGCGGAGGAACGCGTACCATCCCACACCGCTGGCTACGAGGGCGGTGCCGGCGCCTGCCAGCAAGACCTGGCGTCGACTGAGTCCGGGAGACTCCCGGCGAACCCCCGATTGGCGACCGGCGCCCGGTACGGGTTCCGAACGCGCGTCAGCACCCTGGCCTCCTCGGTGGTGAGGTGTCCGTTCAGACTGTTGACGGCCACGCTGACCCGGGACACTCCCACGTCGCTGTCGACTCTCTCCCGCACCTTCGCGCGGTCCCTGACCGTTGGCTCGGCCACCGGACCGCTCGCTACCAGTCCTTGGTCGCCGGTCTGCGGCGACGCGTTCCGGGTCGGCCAATCTGTAGCCACAGTCCGGGCAGTTCGTCCCGTTGTCGCTGACTCCCGCCCCACAGTTCGGACAGTACCCCATGCGTACTGTCACTTGGGGAGAACAATACGCGCGTTGCTCTCAGCAATTATAACCGGTTAAGAACATCCAAAGACCGTTTTAAGGCTCTCTTAATCCATTCTATGCAGGATAGAACGTGGGCCGTGAGCCGTGAGGACGCGCTCTATTTCTCCGTGGTCAGCCGCTTCGGTGAAACGGAGTGAGTCTCGGGACGGCGGTGGACCACACTCAAGCGGTTGGCCTCACAACAAGGGGTATGAACCGCCGTGCCGGTGTCGCGTTCGTCGCCGTTCTCGCGCTGGTCGCGCTCTCCGGGTGCGCCGGCCTCGGCGCGGACACCGCGACGCCCGTCGACGCCGGGTCGGGCGACGGACCGGGCACGGCCGACGGTGCGGTCGCCGACCCAGGTGGCACGCTCGCGCCCGGGACCAACACCGCCGCGGCCGGCGAGGGGATCGATGTCACCGTCACGCGCGTCGTGGACGGCGACACCGTCGACGTGCGCTACCCGAACGGCTCGACCGACACGGTACGCCTGCTCGGCATCGACACGCCCGAGGTGTACGGCGGGACGAGTCCCGCCGAGTTCGAGGGCGTCCCGGAGACCGAAGCGGGTCGCGAGTGCCTGAGCGAGGCCGCAGACGCGGCGAGCGCCTTCGCCGAGCGGACGCTCGCGGACCGAGAGGTCACGCTCGTCGTCGACCCGGCCGCGGACCGCCGGGGCGACTACGGCCGCCTGCTCGCCTATATCCACGTCGACGGCGTCGACTTCAACTACCGCCTGCTCACCCGCGGCCACGCCCGCGTCTACGACTCGACGTTCGCCCGCTCCGACCGGTACTACGCCGCCGAGAGCGCGTCGCAGGACGCGGGGACCGGCCTCTGGACCTGCCGGGACCCCGCGGGCGACGCTGGCGACGACGGAGCGGTCGCGACGGACGCGGCGACGGGGCTCGCGCTCGTCGAAATCCGGGCCGACGCGCCCGGCAACGACAACGAGAACCTGAACGAGGAGTCCCTGACCTTCCGCAACGACGGGGCGGCGACGCTCACCCTCGGCGACTGGACGGTCAGCGACGCCGCCGACCACGTCTACACGTTCCCGGACGGCTTCTCGCTCGCGCCCGACGCGACCGTCACGCTCCGGACCGGCAGCGGCGAGGACACGGCGGAGACGCTGTACTGGGGCCGCGACGGCGCCGTCTGGAACAACGGCGGCGACACCGTGACCGTCGCCCGCGACGGCGAGGTCGTCCTGCGCGCGACGTACGGCTGACGGGCCTGACCGGTTCGATTCTGACCGGTTCGATTTCGAGAGTACGGGCGCGACCCGCCGGGACCGGCAGGCCCAACTGACTGGCGGGGGACGTGCGGCCATGGACCTCCCACCGGTCGGTCTCGGCACGATGGGCAACGGCGACCCCGAGAGTATCGCCGCCGCCATCGAGATGGGGTATCGCCACCTCGACACCGCACAGATCTACGACAACGAGGCCGTCGTCGGCGAGGGCATCGCCGCGGCCGACGTCCCCCGCGAGGATCTGACCGTCGCGACGAAGCTCTGGGTCGACAGCCTCGCCGGCGAGGACGTCCGCGAGAGCGCCGAAGCGAGTCTCGACAGACTGGGCCTCGACTCGGTCGACCTGCTGTACGTCCACCGCCCGCGCGGCGCGTACGACCCCGAGACGACGCTGCCCGCGATGGACGACCTCGTCGCCGACGGCCTCACGGAGCACGTCGGCGTCTCGAACTTCCTCCCCGACCAGCTCGACCGCGCCCGCGAGATTCTCGACGCCCCCATCGCCGCCAATCAGGTCGAACTCCACCCCTACTATCGGAACGAGCCAGTTCTCGCGGGCGCTCGCGAGCACGGCTACCCGGTCGTCGCCTACTCGCCGCTGATCGGCGGCGACGCGTTCGACGACGAGGTGCTGACCGATATCGCGGCGAAACACGACACCTCCGCGGCCGCCGTCTCGATCGCGTGGGTCCTCTCCCACGAGAACGTCGTCACCATCCCGAAAGCCGGGTCGCGCGACCACCAGCGCGCGAACTTCGAGGCCCAGCATCTCGACCTCGACGACGAGGACGTCGCGCGCATCGACGCGATCGACCGCGAGCGCGAACTCTACCCCGAGTGAGATGCGCGCAGTCGTCCTCGAGAAGTACGGCGAACCGCTCGCTGTGCGGGAGGTGCCGGAACCGGACTGTGACCCCGACGGCGTCGTCGTCGAGACCGAGGCCTGCGGGATCTGCCGGAGCGACTGGCACGCCTGGCAGGGCCACGGCGACTGGGTCGACGACCGCGTGCCGACCGGACAGGTCCTCGGCCACGAACCCGTCGGGATCGTCCGGGAGGTCGGCGCCGACGTCGAAACCGTCGCCGAGGGCGACCGCGTCGTCGTCCCGTTCAATCTCGCGGACGGCACCTGCTCGGCCTGTCGCTCGGGACGCACCAACTACTGCGAGGGCGCGACCGCGCTCGGGTTCGGCCCCGACGCGCCCGGCGCGTTCGCCGAGCGCTTTCACGTCCCCGACGCGGACGTCAACGCCGTGTCGCTCCCGGAGGAGGTCTCCGCGGTCGCGGCGGCGAGTCTCGGCTGTCGCTTCGTCACGGCCTTCGAGGCGCTCGACGCCGTCGCCGACGTCGGCGGGGGCGATATCGTGGCCGTCGTCGGCTGTGGCGGCGTGGGCCTCTCGGCTATCCAGGTCGCGACGGCGCTGGGCGCCAGCGTCGCCGCAGTCGACGTCCGCGGCGACCCCCTGGAGATGGCCGAACAGATGGGCGCGCGCTGGACCGTCGACGCGAGCGCGGTCGACGACCCCGCGGCTCGCGTCCGCGAAGCGACCGGCGGCGCGGACGTCTCCGTCGACGCGCTGGGGTCCAGCGAGACCGCCCGCACGGGCGTCGACTCGCTGGCGGGCGGCGGCACACACGTCCAGGTCGGGCTGACCGGCGACGACGACCGGGGCGATATCGCGCTCCCGATGGACACCGTCGTCCAGGACGGCCTGACGATCGCGGGGTCGCGCGGCATGCCCCCGACTCGCTACGACGCGCTGTTCGAACTCGTCCGCGCCGGTCGGGTCGACCCCGAGGCGCTCGTGACGCGGACCGTCGCGCTCGAGGACGTGCCCGCCCGCCTCGCCGCGATGAGCGAGTTCGACACCGTCGGGATCGAAGTCGTCACCGAGTTCGGCTGAGTGGCGCGAACGGGTGCCCGCCACGTTGATACGCGTTCGTCCCCTTTTGGCCGTAGATGGGACGCGATTCACGGTCCTCGATCCTGCTGGAGTACACGCAGGACAAGGTCGTGATCGTCGACGCCGACGGCCAGCTCGTCTACGCGAACGAGGCCGCCGAACGGATCCTCGGGTTCTCGCCCGAATCGCTCGAGGGCACCGACGTCTTCCAGTTCATCCATCCCGAGGACCGCGACCGGACCCGGGAGACGTTCCGGCGGGTCATCGCCACCGACGACCCCGAGATGGCGACGGAGCGGTACCGTTTCCAGACCACGGACGGGTCGTGGGTCTGGCTGGAGAGTCGCTTCTCGAACGTCACCGACGAGGCGCTGGGGGGCTACGTCGTCAGTTCGCGAGACGTCACCGACCAGGTCGCAAGCGACCGCGAGCGCGACGAGATGGCACAGCGCCTCGACGAACTCACTCGCACAATCGGTGACGTCCTGTGGATGTTCTCGGGTGACTGGGAGGAGATGCTGTTCGTCAACCCGGCGTTCGAGGAAATCTACGGCATGGACGCCGATCGCCTGGACGAGGACCCGACGGAGTTTCTCTCGGCTGTCCACCCCGACGACGTGTCCCTGGTCGAGGAGGGAATCGGTCGGCTCGCCGACGGCGAACCCGTCGACATGGAGTACCGCGTCAACGAGAGTCGGGACTACGGCACCTGGGTCTGGGTGTCGGCCGAACCGATCGTCGAAGCCGGCGCGGTCACGCGAATCGTCGGCTTCGCCCGCGACATCACCGACCGACGGCGACGGGAGCGCCAGCTCGCCGTCATGGACAACCTCCTGCGCCACAACATCCGCAACAGCGTCAGCGTGATCGTCGGCAACGCCGAACTCGTGGCCCGCGGCGCCGACGAGACCACGGCCGACCGCGTCGAGATAATCCGCCGCACCGGCGAGGAACTCGTCGAGAGCGCGGACAAACAACGCGAGATCATCGAACTGCTCACCGAGCACCCGAAACCGCGGACGGTCGACGTCGTCACCGTCGCCACTGGCGCCGTCGAATCGGCCCGCATCCGCCATCCCGACGCGTCCATCGAGACGGAGGTCCCCGAAACCGCACCAGCGGTCACCCTCAAAGAGATCCGCCTCGCGGTCAGCGAACTCGTCGACAACGCCGTCCGCCACGCCGACGGCCCGGCGGACGTACTCGTACGTATCAGCGAGTCCGACGACCGCGTCCGCGTCGAAGTCCACGACTCCGGCCCCGAAATCCCCGACACCGAAGTCGGCGTCCTCACCGGCGACCACGAGATGACCGACGTCTATCACACGACCGGGATCGGCCTCTGGCTCGTCTACTGGATCACCGACTTCTCGGACGGCTTCGTCACCTTCGAACGCCGGGACGACGGGAACGTGGTCGGTCTGGCGCTGACGCGAGCCGACGGCGAGTAGTTCGGCGCTTTCGCGGGTCTGCGTCGCCGGTACTGACGCGAAAAAATGGACCGGAGCGACGCTTACGCGTCGGGGCCGGTGATGTCTTCCTGCAGCGTGAACGAGTCGTCGTTGTTCGGGTCGTTGTAGACGATGTTCAGATCGTGAGCGGAACCAACACCGTCGATCTCGATGCTCTGGCCCGCGCTCAACTGAGTACCCGCCCCAGAGAACGAGCTAAATTTCTGAGATGATCCACTACGACTTGCCGAACTCGTCCAGTCGAAGGTACCACTGATCTCGACGTTACTGGCTTCGAGGCTCTCACCCACGTTATCGACAGTGATTGTTAGTGTCGCAGGACTCGCACTCCCGTCGTAGTCCGTCGAGAAACTGACCGACGGCGCTGTACTCTGATTCGAGTCTCCCAGCCCGATGACGAACGACGCGATGACGGCCGCGAGAATCACCGTGATCGCGACCATCAGGATGACGCCGATGACCGGCGACACCGCGTCGTCGTCCGTGACCAAACGTTTCAGATTCATTTGTTATCCGCATCCGTCTGGATGCTATCCTGTCACTGTCAGGACGTGCAAATAAAGGGGACATTATGTTTGACGTATTGGTTAGTTCAAGATGTCCTTATTTCGTTCAATTTTGGCTTTATGACCGATATGAACAATCTCGCGCCCGATCTCGATCCGAGGCTCGGACCCGTCGGTTACAAATTCAGTGGCATGGCTCGGCGCGAAGACCATCCCGCACCGGCTTGGACCGACGGACGCACCAACCGAGAGAATGGGTCCGGGCGGATTTGAACCACCGACCTCGGCCTTGTAAAGGCCACGTCATAACCAACTAGACCACGGACCCGTGTATCGAGCATACCACCCGCCCGGAATAACGCTTTCTCTCTCGGGTGAAACCCGCAGGCTTAGGCGGACGGGACCCCTGCTCACGTGCATGGGTGAGCGACCGATCCGATACTACGCGTTCTTCCTCGTTCTTCTCCTGTTGGTCGGCGGCGTCTACGTCTTCCAGTCGGGTCTGGTCTACGAACTCACGCCCGGCCCGAACAACTACGAGCAGGTAACGGTGACGGCGTACGACGCGAACGGGACGGAACTCGCGGCGGTCACCGCCAGGGTTGCCGATACCGACCAGAAGCGATACATCGGCCTGAGCGACACCGAATCGCTCGGCACGAACGAGGGAATGCTGTTCGTCCACGGCGGCGAGAGCCGCCGGAGTTTCGTGATGCGCGACATGGACTTCCCGCTCGATATGGTGTTCGTCGGGAGCGACGAGCGGATCAACAGTATCCACCACGCACCCGTCCCCGAGGGCGACTGGGAGAAAACCTACAGCGGACGGGCGAAGTGGATCCTCGAAGTCCCTCGCGGATGGGCGAACCGCACCGGCGTCGACGTCGGTGACCGCATCGCAGTCCCGGAGTCCGCCCGGAACCCGGACTGACCGGCGCTATTCTGTGATGGTTTTCTGATAGTACCCTGGCAGCGCGAGACGAGTTATCGCTGTTCAGTCTCCTTCGACGCAGTTCGGGGAAATTCTCTCCGAGAATCGAAGTGGTAAGCGGTTGGGAACGTTTCACGAGGCTCCGACGGGCTTTTGCGTGGTCGGCCCGTGTGCCTGGGTCATGAGCGTAGACCTGGACGAGGAGGAGGTGTTCGAGGACGTCCGCGACCGGGTCGACCGGCCGATGCGCCGACTCTTCGGCGAGTACGGCCGCGAGAACGCCTTTCAGTTCGGTGTGGGGCTGGTCGGCAGTGTCGCGGCGCGCGTCCTCGATCTTCTCCCTCCGCTGTTGCTCGCTGTCGCCATCGACAGCATCTTCGGTTCCCAGCAGTTCACCCTCTGGGGCGTTCCCGACGCCTGGCTCCCGGATACACAGGCGGAACAGCTGTGGCTCACCGCCGGGATCATCGCGGGCGCCTTCCTGCTCGGGTCCGGGTTTCACTGGATCCGCAACTGGGGGTGGAACTCCTTCTCCCAGAACATCCAGCACGACGTCCGAACCGACACCTACGACAAGATGCAGCGGTTGAACATGGACTTCTTCGCCGACAAGCAGACCGGCGAGCTGATGTCCATCCTCTCGAACGACGTCAATCGACTGGAGCGGTTCCTCAACGACGGCATGAACTCCTTCTTCCGGCTGTCGATCATGGTGATCGGCATCGCTGTCATCCTCTTTTCGATGAACTGGCAACTGGCGCTCATCGCGCTGGTGCCGGTGCCCGTGATCGCCGTCTTCACGAAGAAGTTCATCGAGATCATCCAGCCCAAGTACGCCGATGTGCGCTCGTCGGTCGGCCAGCTCAACTCCCGGCTAGAGAACAACCTCGGCGGTATCCAGGTGATCAAGACGGCCAACACCGAGACGTTCGAGTCCGACCGCGTCGACGACGTCTCCGGGGACTACTTCGACGCCAACTGGGACGCCATCGACACGCGGATCAAGTTCTTCCCCGGTCTGCGACTCATCGCCGGGTTCGGCTTCGCGCTGACGTTCATCGTCGGCGGGTTCTGGGTTATCGGCGAACCCGTCGGGCCGCTGTCGGGGAGTCTGCGCAGCGGTGAGTTCGTCGCCTTCATCCTCTACACCCAGCGGTTCATCTGGCCGATGGCGCAATTCGGGCAGATCATCAACATGTACCAGCGCGCCCACGCCTCCAGCGAGCGCATCTTCGGCCTGATGGACACGCCGAGTCGGATCGTCGAAGACCCCGACGCCGAACCGCTGGTCGTCGAGGACGGTCACGTCGAGTTCGACGACGTGAGCTTCGGCTACGACGACGAGGAGATGATAATCGAGGACGTCACCTTCGACGTCGAGGGCGGGGACACCGTCGCGCTCGTCGGCCCGACCGGCGCGGGGAAATCGACCGTGATGAAGCTCCTGCTCCGGATGTACGACGTCGACGAGGGCGCCATTCGTATCGACGGGACGGACCTGCGCGACGCGACCATCCAGAGCCTGCGGGAGACGCTCGGCTACGTCAGCCAGGAGACGTTCCTGTTCTACGGCACGGTGCGCGAGAACATCGAGTACGGCACGTTCGACGCCGACGACGAATCGGTCGTCGAGGCGGCGAAGATGGCCGAGGCCCACCAGTTCATCCAGAACCTGCCCGACGGCTACGACACGAAAGTCGGCGAGCGCGGCGTGAAACTCTCCGGCGGCCAGCGCCAGCGGATCGCGCTTGCCCGGGCCATCCTCAAAGACCCCGGCATCCTCGTCCTCGACGAGGCGACCTCCGACGTGGACACGGAGACGGAGATGCTCATCCAGCGGTCGCTCGACAAGCTCACCGCCGACCGAACCACCTTCGCCATCGCCCACCGGCTCTCGACGATCAAAGACGCCGACCAGATCGTCGTCCTCGAAGACGGGCGGATCGTCGAACACGGGACCCACGAGGCACTGCTCGCCGAGGACGGCCTCTACGCCAAACTCTGGGCCGTCCAGGCCGGCGAGATCGACGAACTCCCCCAGGAGTTCATCGAACGCGCGGCCCGGCGGCGCTCGCAGGTCGACGCAGACGAGGTCGAGGCCAGCGACGACGACTGACCGTTTCTCCTGCCCGCCCCGGCTTCAGGGAACCGTCCCCTCGCCCGTCGGGTGCGTTTCGAACCAGGATTCGAGATCACCTTCCATCGCTGCGACCTCCTCGCGGATCCGCTCGTACTCTTCGCAGGCGTCTTCGACGCCTTGGTACTGCGCGATAGACTGCACGTAGCTCCGGATTCCCCGCAGACAGGCGTCGGTCTCGGCGTAGTGGTCGTAGCCGCACTGGACTGCCAGATAGTGGAAGATGCCCCAGAACCCGACTCCGGCGGGATTGTCGTCCGTCGCCTCCCCGACCATCGGCAAGGGGTCGTCGAATCCCGCGAGGTAGGCGAGCGCGAGCCTGGATGCCAGCGGTTTCAGCCGATACTCGATGTTGCCCCCCTTCTCGCCTTTCACGTCGTGCTGTTGGGCGCGCAGCGATTCGAACCGCGGGTGGTCCGAGCCGCCTTCCTCGTAGCGACGGAGGTCCCACGATCCGAGACCGTCGAACGACGCCCAGCGGTCGGACTCCGAGTCGACCAGCCCCTCGGGGTCGCCCTCGAAGACGACGACCACGAGGCCGCCGTCGAGGCCGACGTCGTAATCCGCGTACTGTCGGTACGCCCAGAACCAGCCCGTCTCCCAGTAGTCGCTCGTCCGGTAGCGGTCCCAGGCGTCGGCCAGGTACTCCCGCAGGAACCGGGACTCGTCGGCGGTCGATTCGAACTCGAACCGGATGTCTGCACCGGACATACCTGATGGGTGGGTTGAATACGCTGGTAAGCGTTCGGCGAACGACAGTTCTGTTGCAATTCTGAAAGGCCCCACAAAGTACGTCAACCCGGCTATTCTGGTCCCGCATATGACCGTCGAGGACCCGTTCGACGACCCCTCTGACGACGCCGCGGCGCAGGCGGCGGACGCGCTGTCGACCGTGGCGAACGAACACCGGCTCTCGATCCTCAGGGAACTGGCGGCGGCCGACGGGCCGCTCGCCTTTTCGGAGTTGCGGACGCGGGTGGGCCTCTCCGACTCCGGACTGTTCAACTACCACCTGACGGAACTGTGCGGGCGATTCGTCCGCGAGACGGGGGCGGGGTACGAACTCGGCCACGTCGGCGAGCGCGTCGTGCTCGCGGCCGGTGATCTGGACCCGGCCGGCGCCGCGGCGCTGGCTGACACCGCGAGCGACCATGCCGAGTGCCCGGTCTGTGGCGAAACTGACTGCGAGCGGGTGATCCACGTCCATCTCTCTTCGGCGGACGGATCGTTCGACAGCGGCGTGTGACAGCGTCGCTCGGGGGGCGACCGTGCGGAGCCCTTTTGACCGAGCGCCGTGAGGGATTGCACATGAAAGTCCTCCTGGGCACGGGCGGAAGCCCGGACGGATTGGACGCGCTCTCGGAGACAGTCGCACGGGCCCGCGAGGCCGGCGACGAACTGACCGTCGCCGTCCTCGACACGTCTGCAGAGGCCGACCCCGACGAGGTCGAATCGCGGATCCGCGACCACCTCGACGAACTCGGCTTCGACGCGGAGGTCCGGCGGATCACGGGCCATCCGGGGAGCCAACTCGTCGAACTGGCGGCGAGCGAGGACTTCGACCGGATCGTCATCGGCGGCGGCCAGCGGAGTCCGCTCGGAAAGATCGAACTCGGCGAAGTCGCGGAGTTCGTCCTCTTGAACGCAGACAGGAGCGTCACGCTGGTGCGATGAGCGAGCGCATCTATCCCGACGACCCCGTCGACCCGTTTCCCGAACCACCGATACGGTTCGACGACCGCGACGGGAGAGCGATCGCCGTCGAGGCCAGCGGCGCCGAGGACCTCGAATCGCTCGTGGAGATGTACCGCGCGTTCGACCCCGCCGACCGCGCGCAGGGGATCCCGCCGATCGACGAAGCGGCCATCCGGGACTGGCTGGAGGTCCTGCTCGACGAGGAGGCGATCAACGTCGTCGCCCGGCACGACGATTCGGTCGTCGGCCACGCTATCCTCGTGCCCGACCAGCAGGAGGCCTTCGAACTCGCGGTGTTCGTCCTCGGGGAGTACCAGGGTGCGGGCATCGGGACGCGCCTGCTGAAAGGGTTGCTCGGTCAGGGCCGACGCGAGGGCGTCGAGAAGGTGTGGCTGACCGTCGAGCGCTGGAACAAGTCGGCGAAGAACCTCTATCAGAAACTCGGCTTCGAGACGAGCAACGCCGAGAGCTTCGAACTCGAGATGGCGATCCGCCTGGCCTGAACGGATCCGCGACGGGACGGTTCTACAGGGTGCTTCAGACCGAGAGCACCGGCTGACTGGCGTACTCGACGACGTACTGTGCGGACTTGCCGATGGTTTCGTCGGGTTCGGTGGCGTGTTCGCGGGGAACGACGATGAAGTCGGCGTCGAGTTCCTCGGCGACGTCGAGGATGGCGCTGCCGGGGTGCTGGCGGAGTCGAGAGCGAGAGAATCCGATGGCGGTCGAGTGACTGACGGGAACCTCTGGGGAGAGGGCGTTGGTCTCGGCGAGGAAGGACTGTTGCTCCTCGGCGACGGTTTCGGCCTCGACGTCGCCGGTTTCGAGCCTGCGGGCGACGGGTTCGTCGACGACGTGGAGGACGTGGACCGCCGCGCCGTAGCGGTCGGCGAGCGCGAAGGCGTACTCGACGGCGCGCTCGGCGCGCTCGCTCGCGTCGACCGGCACCAGGACCCGTTCGATGTCGAGTGTCATCGTCCGGTAGTCCGACAGGCGGGGGCAAAAAGCCACCGAGGGGCGCCACGCCGTGTGAACGGCCCGCAGACGCCCGCGCGGCGCCGGGTTCGTCTCGGGGCGTTTATCAACGTGGCCACTGACAGGTCGAGTATGTTCGACACCGTGGTCATCGCAACCGACGGCTCGGAGAGCGCGACCCGCGCCGTCGACGTCGCGCTCGACCTCGCCGAGCGGTTCGACGCCGAGGTCCACGCGCTGTACGTCGTCGACGAGGGCGACGTCGCCGCCTCGCCCGACGAACTCCGCGACGAACTGGCCGACGCGCTCGAAGCTGCGGCCGACGAGGCCCTCGGCGACGTCCGCCAGCGAGCCAGCCGCGCCGTCTCGACCGCGGTTCGCGAGGGTCGCCCCGCACCCGAGATCACCCAGTTCGCCGACGAAGTCGACGCGGACGTCGTCGCGCTCGGCACCCGCGGGCGCCACGGCGACCACGGCTACCTCCTCGGCAGCGTCGCCGAAGCCGTCGTTCGTCGGTGTCCCCGCCCCGTGCTGACCGTGCGACAGCTCTACGGCGACGAGGAAGACACCGACGACAGCGGCGTGACGGTCGTCTGATCTGGTTGCTCGACTGACTGGCCGCACTCGCGTCCGCCAACCGGGGATTTCTTGCGCCTCGGCGCGCTCTCGGCGGTATGGACGACTGGATCATCGACGACGAGCGGCTCTCGCTGGAGCGCAAGTCCGTCTTGCCCGGCGAGGGGTTTTTCTACCCTGACTCGCTGGAGGAATCGCAGAAAGAGAGCAAAGCGGCCGAGGCGTTCGCCGAGGCCGAGACGGTGGTCATCGCGGACACAGACGCCGATGGACTGGGCTGTGTCGCACTGATCCGCGAAGCGGTCGGCGAGGCCGGCCTCGTTCCCGCGGGCCCGCACGAACTCCGCCAGAGCATCGAGTGGGCCGAGCAGTTCGCCGCCGAGGGCGCCACCGTCTTCGTCTGTGACCTCTGTCCGGACGACTCCGACGACATCGCCGGTATCGAGGCACTCGCCGAGAAGACCACGGTCCGCTGGTTCGACCACCACCAGTGGGACGACGATATCGCGGCGACGGTCCGCGAGGCAGGGGTCGAACTCGTCGTCGGCGACTCCGAAGAGGTCTGTACGACCGACGTCGCGCTCGCGGAACTCGACTACGACTTCCCCGAGCGTTTCGCCGCCCTCGCCGCCGTCACGCGCGATCACGACCTGTGGGTCAAAGAGGACGACCGTAGCGACGACCTCGCGGACTACTCGATGTGGTCAGAACCCGAGGAGTACGTCGCGACGATCCGGGAACACGGCGCCGACTTCCCCGAGGAAGTCGAGGAGTATCTCGCCGAACGGCGCATCGAGAAGGAGGCCCTCATCGAGAAGGCCGTCGAGCGGGCGGAACTCCGCGAGGTCGGCGAGTGGACCGTCGGCGTCACCTACGGTCGCTGCTCGCAAAACGAGGTCGCCGAAGCGCTCCGCCAGCAGGGCGCCGACGCCGCCGTGATCGTCAAACCGGCGGGCAGCGCCTCGATCCGTGGGACCGAAACCTTCGAGCGCGCGCACGAAGTCGCCGCGCAGGTTCACGGCGGCGGCCACCCGCGAGCGGCCGGCTGCAAGCCCCACATCTACGACGACATGCTCGACTACGCCCACCACTGGACGACCCGCGGCGCGGTGGCGAAACAGAAGATCCTCGACGGGTTCGAGAACCTGCCCCCGGAAGACGAGGAAGGCATCGACACGGACCGGTAGCGCGTTCGCACCGACGCCGCCGTCAACTCGGCGGGCGGCCTACTTCTCGCCCGCGAGCCACTTGTCGGAGTAGGCCTCGCCGCAGGCACAGGAGACGTAGGCGTGGATCACGTCTCCCTCCTGGTAGAGCCCCTCGACCTCCTCGTTCTGTTCCTCGGCGAACGCGAAGACGAAACGGGCGTCGTGGTCCTCGTCGGCCTCGTCATCGGTGTCGTCCGTCCCACTGGGTCCGCCGACGCTCGGGCACACCCCGCCGGTGCAGTCCGGGTAGACCATGCCTTCGGTGCCCATCGCTCGCTTCGCGAACTGCATGGGGTCGACGCCGACGGCGCTCTGGAAGGCGCTCCGACCCTTCTCGCCGTCGACGACGAGGACGACCCCGCCGTCGACGCGCTCACCTCGCTCGGCCAGCGCCTCGATCCCCGAGACGGCGTCGTCGGACAGGTACATCAGCACGTCTTCGGGCCGGTCGCCGGCCAGAAACTCCTCGCGGTCGCTCATGATCCCCCCGAGCGCGGCCGCCGTGAAAAGCCCCCCGTTCGCGTCCGGTGCGGTCCTCTCGTCCGGCCGTCACGGCGACGCCCGCTCGGACCGTCACAGCTCTTTTTGCATCTCGACGTGGTCGATACCGGCCTCCTCGAACACGTCGCTCGTCGTCTCGTACCCCAAGTCAGCGTAGAACTCTTCGACGTGCAGTTGCGCGTGCAGTTCGAGTTCCTCGAGTCCGACATCGGCCGCAGTCGTCTCCAGTTCGGCCATGATCGCCCGTCCGATGCCCTCGCCGCGCCGGTCGGCGACGACGGCGACGCGCTCGACTTTCCCGATCGTACCCTCGCCGACCGTGGCCGCATCGCTGGCTCGCAGGCGCGCCGCTCCGACGGGCTCACTGTCGTCGATAGCGACGAAGTGGACGGCCTCGCCGTCCTTGCCGTCGACCTCGATATCCCCGGGAACGCCCTGTTCCTCGACGAAGACGTCGCGCCGGACCGCGAGCGCGGCCTCGCGGTCCGAGTCTGTCTCTGCTCGCCGCACGGTGACCGTCATCGACGACGTCTTGTGCGGCGACCGGCCTCAGGATTGCGGTTCTGTGGCCTCCTCTGCGGTTCGGGGACAGCCGTTTTGTGGCCGGCGGACGTACCGCTCGAGTGCCATGTCCGGCTTCGAGACGTACGACTGTGCGGAGTGTTCGGAATCGTTCGCGGCGCATCCGAGCGCGCTGGCGGCGGGAAACGAGTACTGCAGTCCGCGGTGCGAGTCCGCGGGGAAAGGACTGAACTGAGGGAAACCGCGGCTTAGCTACCGTCGGGACTGTAGTTCGGCGCCTCGTCGGTGATGACGACGTCGTGGGGGTGACCCTCCTGCTGGCCGGCCTGTGAGACCTTGACGAACTCCGCGCGCTCTTTGAATTCGGGGATCGTCTCGGCGCCGACGTAGCCCATGCCCGAGCGCATACCGCCGACGAGCTGGTGGAGTTCGCTGGCGAGCGTCCCCTTGTACGGCGTCGCTGCCTCGACGCCCTCGGGGACCATCTCCTCCTCTTCGTCCTCGTCGACGTCTTTCAGGTAGCGGTCGCCGCCGCCTGACTGCATCGCGCCGACGCTCCCCATGCCGCGGTACTGCTTGTACTTCTTGCCGTTCATCGTCACGACGCGGCCGGGCGCCTCGTCGGTGCCCGCGAAGTACGACCCGAGCATGACCGCGTCAGCACCGGCCGCGATGGCCTTGATAGCGTCGCCGGAGTAGCGGATGCCGCCGTCCGCGATGACCGGGACGCCTTCGGGGTCGGCCACGTCGGCGACCTGTGCGACGGCGGTGATCTGGGGCATGCCGGCGCCGGTGACGACGCGCGTGGTACAGATCGAGCCCGGGCCGATACCGACCTTGATGCCGTCAGCGAAGTCGACGACGGCCGCGGCGGCCTCGCGCGTGCCGACGTTCCCGACGACGACGTCGGCCTCGACTTCGTCTTTGATCTCGCGGGCGCTCTCGACGACGTTCATGTTGTGTGCGTGCGCGCAGTCTATGAACAGCACGTCCGCGCCGGCCTCGTCGGCGGCGCTGGCGCGGTCCGTTTCGAAGGGGCCGACGGCGACGCCGACGCGCAGAGAGCCGTCCTCAGCGCGGGCCGCGGCGTCGTACTCGCGGCGCTGGAGGATGCCCTGCATCGTGATGAGGCCGAACAGACGGTTCTCCTCGTCGACGATGGGGACGCGCTCGATCTTGTGTTCGTACATGAGTTCGAGCGCCTCGCGCGGCGTGACGTCCTCGGGCGCGGTGATGACCTCGTCGGTCATCGCCTCGCGCACCTCGTCGGACTCGCCGACTTCGAGGTACGGCCGGATGTCGGTGCCGGAGATGATGCCGAGCACTTCGCCGGTTTCGTCGACGACGGGAGCGCCAGAGACGCCTTCGTGCTCCATCATCTCGTCTACCTCGCGGACAGTCTGGTCGGGCGAAGCCGTCACGACGTCGCGGATGATGAGTTCGTCGGCGCGCTTGACGCGCTCGACCTGTGCCACCGTCTCCTCGACGGGCATGTTGCGGTGGAGGACGCCCAGGCCGCCCTGCCGGGCCATCGCGATGGCCATCTCGGCCTCGGTGACGGTGTCCATCGCCGCCGAGAGCACCGGGACCTGCAACTGGACGTTCCTCGAGACGCGCGTCGCCGTGTCCGCGTCGTCGGCCTCGACGTGACTCTCCTTCGGTCGCAAGAGCACGTCGTCGAACGTCAGCGCCTCCGGCACGCGGAGTTTCTCCGAGAAAGGTTCGGGATCGTTCGCCATGTAAACCGTCGCTCCCGATGGCTCAAAAGGGTTGCGAGACGGGCGCTCCGTGCGAATCGTTCCCGGAGCGAACCGTCGATCCTTCCCCGAGCGCGACCGTCACTCGGTCACGGAACGCGACTGTCGTCGCGGCCCGATCTCCCACCCTGTGGGCCGTGTGGTCGCGTCTCACGCAACCCTTTTGCCCGAATGAACAAAAGTGAAGAATATGCGTTCAGCCAGTCCCTCGTACGCTGGCATCGGCCGGACGAGCACCTGCGACGCCGCGAGCGTCGCGAAAACACCGTCCGCCAAACTCTTCGCACGGGACTGGAACGCGTTCGCCTCGCCCTGCTTCGGCGGTGCCGACGGTCGGCGCCACAGGCAGTCTCGAGGCGACCAGCCCCCACTGGCCACGGGAGACGGCCACGCCTGACCGTATGAGCCACTCCCGAAAGGCCATCAGCCTGTCCGCCGAGCGACGGGCACATAGCGCCCGGTCGACGCTCGCGACGGTCATGTGTCTCCCGCTCGTCGACGGCGTCTTCCCGGCGCTCGTGCTCGCCGGCGCGCTCTCGGATCCCGCCGGTATCGCTACCGTCGGCCTCCTCGTCTTCGGCGGGAGCGCCACCGTCGCCGTCATCCTCTCCGAACTCGGCGGGTCTCGGCGCCGGCGCGTGGCGACGGTGCTCGCCGTCGGCGCTGTCGTCGTCCCCGTCGCCGCGCTCGAAGCCGCGGCCGCGCCGACCATCCGGAGTCTGCTCAGGCTCTCGGTCCTCGAGCCGTTCGCGGCGCTCGTGGTCCTCGCCGTCGCCGCCAGAACGGCGAGCGCGAGCGTCAGCGAGTTGCTCCCCCGCCCCGCCGTCGTCGTCGCCGTCGGCCTGCTCGTCAGCCTCGACCCGAGCGGCGCCTCGCTGGTGCTGTCGACCGACCCCGCCCTCGTCCTCCGCGCGGCCGGCGCGGCGGGCCTCGGCGTCGTGGCTGCCCTGCTGGTCGCCGTCGCGGCGCCGCGCCTGCGCACCGTCGTCGACGTCGACCGCTTCCGCTTCGGTAGCGCCGTCGCGCTCGGCGTCCTCGCGCTCTCGATGGTCGGGCTCGTCCCCTCGGACTCGCCGCTCGCGCTCGCGGTGCTGGGCGTGACGGTCCTGCTCTCGTTCGACCCCGGCGACCCCGACGACACCGACGGGGAACCGGGCGACGGCGCCCCTCGCGCGGTCGCGGACGGCGGCGCGGAGTGAGTTCACTTTCACCGCGAGGCGAAGGGCTTTACGTGGGAGGCGACCTGGCAGAGATATGGCCGACAATCGCGTCGTGCAAGGGCGGATGGTCACGCCGAAGCGCCTCGCCGAACTGGTCGAGGGCGAGTCGGTGATGGACGCAGAGGAGATAACCGACGCCGACCGGGACTGCCCCGACTGCGGCGGGGACGTCCTCGAAGTGGGATACATGCCGAGCGTCACCGCGTTCGTGACCGGCTACAAGTGCCAGGACTGCGACTGGAGCGAGCGCGAGGAGTGAACGCTGAAGGGATCCGCCTGACCGGGAGAGCGCGAAGCGAAACCCCTTTACGGAGATTGGGCCTACGGACAACTGCGAGGGGTCGTGGCCAAGTCCGGCATGGCGACTGACTCCAGAGGCACGGCGCCTGGGACGAGACTCCAGACTGATATACTGAGCCGCCGACTGATCATCGGCGGCGTGATGACCCTCTGGAGTTCCGAGGCGCTACCGGAGATATCAGTCGATCGGGAGTTCAAATCTCTCCGACCCCATCCTCGCATTTAATTCATCTTCAGGAGGTGTTAGTCTGCCGGCCGATTTCGGTGGTTTCGGGGCCCCCTCAAATCGGTAGTATCCGTATATTCCGGGGCGTTTGACTCGACTTCTGGGTCCGGTACCGCGCTACTCCTGACACTGGGTTTATAGTGTCCACTGTCGTACGCAGCGACATGGGATTTTTCGGACGTCTCAAAACAGGCTGGGCCCTGTCGATGGATAGTCTGCAAGTGTTGCGGCGGGAGCCGAGTCTCTCGGTTTTCCCGCTCATCGCGGGTCTCTCCGGCGCGATCTTCATGGGTCTCGTGCTCGGCGGTGCGGTCTTCGTCACCGGCACCGACCCGGGGCCGGCACTCTACGGCGCGCTGTTTCTCGTGTATCTCGGGACGGCGTTCATCTCGTCGTTTTTCACGGCGGCGCTCGTCTACAACGCCCGCGAGGTGTTCGAGGGGCGGGACCCGACGCTCAACGACGGGATGGCGGCCGCCTGGCGGAACAAGCGCACGCTGTTCGTCTGGGCGCTGATCTCGGCTATCGTCGGAACGATCCTCAGAGCGATCGAGAGCGCCGACAACCCCATCGCGGACATCGCCAGTCTCATCTTCAGCGTGGCGTGGGGTATCCTGACTTACTTCATCATCCCCGTCATCGTCTTCGAGAACGTGGGCGTCAGGGACATGTTCAGCCGCTCCGGCGAGACGTTCAAACAGACGTGGGGCGAAACGGCCGGTGCGGGCTTCGGTGTCGGGATCATCACTGTTCTGTTCACGCTCGCAGGCCTCGCGATCGCCGCGCTCGTCTTCGTGACACTCGGTTCGACCGCCGTCGGCGCGGTCGGCGCGATCGCGCTCGCGGTCCTGGTCGTTCTGCTCGCCTTCCTGCTGGGTTCGACGCTCGGCTCGGTCGCCAAGACCGCGCTCTACGTCTACGCGACCGAGGGGAAACGCCCCGAGGGATTCGAAAACGTCGACTTCTCGAACGCGCGAAGCTGAACGCCCCGCAGTTCGAAGCGCTCGCGGGCCGTCAGTGTGCCAGAGTTTCCGCAGATTCTGTCCCCGATCAGCAGCTTCAACGGCGTCGCGGCCGAATCAGCGCGTGTCTATGACCGAGATTCCGACGCGAACGCTTCCGAGCGGCGACGACCTCCCGCAACTCGGGTTCGGTACCTGGCAACTCGACGGCGACACCGTCCGCGACGGCGTCCACACCGCCATGGACGCCGGGTACACGCACGTCGACACGGCCGAAGGCTACCACAACGAAGGCGAGATCGGCGACGCGCTCGAAGAGTACGACCGCGAGAACGTCTTCCTCACTTCGAAGGTCCTCCCGAAACACCTCAACTACGATTCCCTGATCGAGGCCTGCGAGGACTCGCTGGACCGTCTCGGCACGGACTATCTCGACCTCTATCTCATCCACTGGCCGAACCCCGCGGTCTCGCTGCGAGAATCGCTCGACGCGATGGCGGCGCTGCACGGTCGCGGGCTCGTCCGCAACGTCGGCGTGTCGAACTTCTCGGCCTATCAGCTCTCCTGTGCGCAACACATCGCCGACGTGCCCATCGCGGTCAACCAGATCGAGTTCCACCCCTGGTTCCAGCGGCCCGACCTCGTCGAGTACTGCCGCGAGACCGACGTGGTCGTCGAGGCCGCCGCGCCGCTGGCTCGCACCGAGATCTTCGAGGACGAAGTCGTCCAGTCTCTGGCCGAGCAGTACGACCGGTCGATACCCCAGATAGTGCTCAAGTGGGCCATCGAGCGCGATATCGTCGTCCTGCCCAAGTCCTCATCGGCCGCGCACATCCGCGACAACGCCGACCTGTTCGACTGGTCGATGACGGACGACGACCTCGAAGCCCTGGACGACCGCGACCGCGATTACCCCGTCTACGACACGCCCGCCCGAGACTGGACGAGCCAAGTTTACGGGATCCGGCAGTAGCTCGCTGTTCGGTGTCCGACGGATCGGCGTCTGCCGGGCGAATCGAGGCGCCGTTCCGGGCTGTGACTCGCGGGGTTCGAATCCCGTGCCGTTTTCACGCCTCGCTGTCGCTCGCCGGAAAACGGGCGTGGCGGGATTCGAACCCGCGATCGAGAGGTTAGGAACCTCTCGCCCTGTCCCCTAGGCCACACGCCCTATCCGAAACTGCCGCTCGGACGGAAAAACGGTTACTATTGGTACTCACACGGTGAAGAAAGCAAAAAACATGTGGACCGACTGCGTCGTCTACTTGCTGGTCGAACTCTCGGTCGAGGAGTCCGACCCGGCCGTCTCGACGAACTCGCTTTCGACCTCCTCGTCGTCCTCACCGTTGGCCTCTTCGAGCGAGGCGCCTTCCTGCATCTCTTCGAGTTCTTCTTCGACCTGCTGGCGACCTTTCTGGAATTCGCCCATCGCCTGACCGGTCGAGCGTGCGAGTTTCGGGATCTTGTTCGCGCCGAACAGCAACACGGCTATCAGCAAGATCACGACGAGTTCTGGCCCACCCGGGATGCCCCCCGGGAAGAGGGGGATTGCTACTTCGTGCATCGCTATCGGAGGTTACTCGGTGCTAATTATAACCTTTTTGCTGTCTGCCAGTCCGGGAGAAGAGCCCGCTATCAATCTTTTGCCGTCGTTCGGGACCGCCGCGGTCCGAAGACCCTTCCGTCCGCGCACCAATCGCCGGCATGGTCTCAGTCGGTGACGCCGCACCCGATTTCACAGCACCGCTCGCTACCGGCGACGTCGAACAGTTCACCCTCTCGGACAGCCTCGACGACGCCCCCATCGTCCTCGCCTTCTTCCCGGGCGCCTTCACCGGCACCTGTTCACACGAACTCCAGACGTTCGAGGACCGCCTCGGAGAGTTCGGCGAACTCGGCGCCAGGGTCCTGGGGATCAGCGTCGATACCCCCTTCGCCCTCAACGCCTTCCGGGACGAACTCGGACTCTCCTTCGACCTGGTCAGCGACACCAACCGCCGCCTCGTTGAGGCGTACGACGTTCGGACGGACTTCGCCTCGATCGGTGTCGAGGACCTCGCCAAACGAGCGGTCTTCGTCGTCGACGGCGACGGCGTGGTCAGATTCGCCTGGGTCTCCGACGACCCCGGCATCGAACCGGACTACGACGACGTGTACGATGCGGTCGCGTCGCTGGCGGAAACGCCCGCCAAGTAGCGAGCGTCGCGATGGCCGCGGGGTTTTTGCGTCAGTAGGCGGTCAGTGCAGGCATGCGAGACGGCCGTCTCTACGACCCAGACGAAGACCACGCCTTTCCCGACCAGCGAGTGAACGAGGTGCTCGCCGTCCTCGAGGACGACCCCGAGGTCCAGACGTACCTCGACGCGCAGAACGTCAATCCCGTCGACCGGATGCGCTACAACGACCACGGCACGAAACACGTCGAAATCGTCAAAAACCGCGCGCTCTGTCTCTACGACCTGCTCAAAGAGACCGGCGTCGAGTTCGACGGCGCGGCCGACCAGGGCCTCGAAGAGGCCGACGAGGCGGTCATCATCGCGCTCGCGGCGACGCTGCACGACATCGGGCACGTCGTCCACCGCGACGACCACACTTACTACTCCATCCCGCTGGCCGCGGACCTGCTCGACCGGATCCTGCCCGAATTCTACGACACCGAGGCTGCCGTCCGCGTCAAAGGCGAAACCCTCCACGCGATTCTCTGTCACACCACCGAGGAGAACCCGCTGACGCTCGAGGCGGGGGTCGTCCGTGTCGCGGACGCACTCGACATGGAGCAGGGTCGCTCGCGGATTCCCTACGAACACGGCGGGCGCGGGATCAACACCGTCTCCAGCCAGGCCATCGAGCGGGTGTCGCTCAAGTCGGGCGACGAGGCGCGCGTCCTCGTCGAGATATCGATGCGCAACGCCGCCGGTGTCTACCAGGTCGACGAACTGCTCAAGGCCAAACTCCGCAAGTCGGGGCTGGAATCGCACGTGCGGATCATCGCCCTGAACACCAGCGACGGCGACGACAACATCGTCGAGCGAATCGAACTCTGAGCGGTCGCCTCAGCGACGGCCCGTCGCCCCTGCGAGTGACTCTCCAGCAGGGCTCTCTCCGAACGTAACGCATTACCTCGCGTAGTCGAATCCCGACCCGTGAGCAGCGACTCGGGCGGATCCCTGCGCTTGCTCCGGGACCGGGAGTTCCTGGCACTCGCCGGGACCGCCTTCGCGCGGTCGCAGGCGTACTCTACCATCGCCATCGCGCTCGCGCTGTACGCCGACGTGTTCTCGACCTCCGGCACCGTCGAGGGGCTGTTCGGCACGGCCTTCGCGCTCGTCCAGCTGATCATCGTTCTCCCGCTGGGTCGGCAGATAGACACCGGCAACGCCAAGCGCTACCTCCTCGCGGGGCTCGTCCTCAACGTCTTCGTCTTCGTCGGTTTCGCGTTCGTCGAGTCCGTCTCGCACGTCATCCTGATGCGAGTTTTCCAGGGGCTCGGCGCGAGTTTGCTGTGGATCACCGGGTCGACGGTCGTCGGCGAGATCAGCCCCGACGACGAGCGCGGCCAGTGGCTGGGCACCTACAACCAGGTCGGCGCCTTCTCCAGTCTCGCCGGCGACGTTGTCGGCGGAATCCTGCTCGCGACGGCCGGATTCACCCTCACGTACAGCGTCCTCGCCGGCGTCACTATCGTCGCCGCCGTGGGCGTCTTGCTCTTCCTCCGGGATAATCCAGGGGGCCAGGCCGACCCCGAGGAGGCGACCGGCGTCGAGACGCTCCGGCAGTTGCTCGGCCGCTCGGCCGTCCGCGCGCTCGTCGTCTTCCGTCTCGGGCTCTCCTTCGGCAAGATGGCGGTCATCCTCTTTCTCCCCATCTACGCGCGCACCAGGTTCGGGATGAGTCCGGTCCTCGTCGGCGGTATCCTCGCGGGCGGAAAACTCACGAAGTCGCTCACGCAGGGCTACGTCGGCGCCTACACCGACCGCCTCGGCCACCACCACTACTTCGTCTTCGTCGGCGCGATGCTGTACGCGCTCGGCGCGGCGCTGATCCCGCTGGCGGAGTTCGCCGTCGGTGTTTTCCCGTCGATGCGCGTCTCGCTGGCGGGTTCGACCACGATGCTCCCGGCAGCCTTCTTCCCCCTCTTTCTCGCGTTCGCCGTCTGTGGGGTCGCCGACAGCATTCGGCTCCCCGCGAGCATGGCGCTGTTCGTCGAGGAGGGCGAACACTTCGACGCCGTCGCCGGGAGTCTCTCCCTGCGCTCGATCGCATGGAAGGTCGGCCAGGTCGTCGGCCCGGTGACCGTCGGCGCGCTCTGGGACGCCACCTCCGTGTTCGTCGCCTTCGCGACCGCCGGCGCGTTCATCGCCGTCGCCGCGCTCGCCTTTCTCTCGCTGTACCGCCTCGAACCAGCGCCTGAGCAAACCCCCGCCACCGGCGATTGATACGTGCCGAGCCCTGTCGGCCGTGACCCATTCCTGGACGACCGTGGGAACTATTGGCACAACGGTTTTTTGCACAGCGTCCCAAGGGGGTGTATGAGTCTCACTCCGCCAGACGAGTACGGGGACTCGGAGCCGGCGCCGTCGGGGGACGAGGACGCGCCGGCATCCCAGTCGCTCCTCGCTCGCGCCGTCGGTCGCCTGACCGGTGGCCTCCGTGCCGCCGCCGGCGCAGTCCGGGCGGGAGTCGTCGCCCTCCTCGACGCGCCCTCCCCGCCGGAGACCCACTCGGACCGATCCGAGCGCAGTGACAGAGGCGAGTCCGCAACGTCCGCACAGTATACGCTCGCCGCCGACGAGTCGGGAACCGACTCCGGGGCGGACGAGCCAGTGGCGACCGACGCCGAGCGCGTGTCCGAAGACGACGGTCCGACGTCGCCACCCGTTGTTTCGGCGTCGGAGTCGACGGAGATCGCCGTCTTCGGGGACGAACTCGACGGACCGGACCGGGACTGCCCCGAACTCAAGGTCCAGTGGCACGGCGACGCCGTCACGTTCGTCTCCCCGGACGAACCGAACGCCCGGATCACCTCCGACGTCTGGGAAGACGTCGAACGCTGACGTTCTCGCCCGGCGTTTTCTCCGCTCCGCCGTCGACACCTGCCGCTCCGTTGCCACTCGCTCCTCGCTCTCAGGATCCACTTCCGTCCAGCAGCGCGTCCACGCCCGAGAGCGACCCCATCGCCCCCGCACTGGTGGCCGACGCCGCCGCGACCGCGTTAGCGAACGCGAGGACGCGGTTCAGATCCGTCTCGCCGCGCGCGAGCGACGCCAGGGTGCCCGCCGTGAACGCGTCACCCGCGCCGGTCGTATCGACGACTGAGACCTCGTAGCCGTCGTGGCTCGCTCGGGCCGGCCCCCAGGGAGCGTCCCCGCCCGCGACGGCGGCCGACCCCGCCTCCCCGAGCGTCAGGAACACGGTGTGGGGGCCGCGTTCGCGGACCTCGGCAGCGAGCGCGTCGGGGTCGTCCCCCTCGAAGCCGGCCTCGCGGAGGTCGCCCGGTGTCGCGAACACCACGTCGCAGTCGCCGAGGACCGCCTCGATCTCGGCGGTGAAGTCGGCCTCGCGCCACAGCTCCGGGCGCGCGTTCGGGTCGAAACTGACCGTGCAGTCGTAGTTCTGTGCTCGCTCGCAGAGGTCACGCACCGCGCTTCGACTGGGCTCGCTCGCCAGCGCGACGCCGCCGACGGCGACCAGGTCCACGTCGGCGAGCGCGTGGTCGGGGACAGTGCCCGGCTGGAGGCGCGTATCGGCGGTCCCGTCCCGATAGAAGGTGTACTCGGCATCGGCGTCGTCCTCGCGGCTGACGAACGCCAGGGTCGTCTTCGCCCGCGGATCGCGTTCGACGAACCGGTCGGGCACGCCGTGGTCGCCGAGCGTGTCGACGAGGAAGTCGCCGAACGGGTCGGGACCGACGCGTGTCCAGAACCAGGGTCGACAGTCGAGTTGCGCGAGGCGGACGGCGACGTTCGCAGGCGCGCCGCCCGGGCGTCGGTCGAACGAGTCGACAGCCGCGAGCGGTCCCGTACTGTCGGGGAGGAAGTCGACGAGCGTCTCGCCGGCGACGAGGACGGGCGGAGTCATGGCTCGGTGTGGGGCCGGTCGCGACAAAAGCGCGCTGGCTCGGCGGTGACGAAAAGACTCGACGCCGACGGACTGGGTCGGTCGCGGCGCCGACGGGAACGGACGACCTTCGGGAGACCGACGTGAGTCGCGCTCTCATAGTGATTGTTGTAGCGATGTTCCGGTACGCGTCGACCCCGGTGTCGGCGCTATCCGGAACATCGCTACAACAAGCACTATCAGTCGCCCTGACCGACACGGAGGACCTGCACGAGCGAGTAGACGGGGACGCCCTCGATCTCCTCGACGCCGCGCTTGTCCGTGAGCACGGCGCAGGCGACGGGATTGCCGCCGTGGTCCCGGACGGCCTCGATCGTCTCGGTCATCGTCGTCCCGCTCGTGATAGTGTCGTCGACGACGTAGCAGTCGCGGTCGCGGATCTGCGCGAAGTTCCGGGAAAAGGAGCCCGAGAGGTCCTCGCTGTCGCTGTCGTCCCACTGGTGTTTGCTCGGGGCGTACGTGCCCAGATCCGTGTCGAGTTCGCGCGCGACGGTCGTCGCGATGGGGGCGCCCGCTTTCTCGATGCCGATGGTCAGGTCGACGTCTTCTCCCTCCTTGTCGAGCAGGTGCGCGACCGCCCGCCCGACGAAGGTGAGACGGGCGCTATCGCGGCCGATCGCGCTCCAGTCGACGTGGATGTCGTGGGGGCCGGTCGCCGTCTCCGACCGGGAGTCCGAGGCGGTGACGCCGCTCCGTGAGACCAGCCAGGAGGCGGTCTCCTTCGAGACGTTCAGTTCGTCGGCGATCTCGCCCTTCGAGAGGCCCCGTTCGGCCAGGTCCGCCGCGCTTTCGATGAGGTCGTCGATGTTCTTCATGCGTCTTCGTTACGCCTTTCGAACGCAAGGGTGTTACCGGTTGCGGGACCGTCTCGCCGTCGTCCCGGACTGTTCCGCCCGACGCGGGTCGGCTGCCACCCCAAGCTACAGGGCCGCGCGCCGAGTACCGCCGGCAATGGAACGGTACGACCATCTCTATCGCCTCTACGAGGAGTTCGACGCCGAGACGCTGCGGGCCTACCGCGATTTCGTCGACCTCTTTCCCCCGGTCGACGAGCGAGTCGCCCTCTCGTACTGGGAGGACGCCAGCGAGCAACTCGACGAGCGCCGGGCCGCCATTCAGGAGGCGTTCCCCGGCACGGGCGAGACCTACGCCGACATCGCCGCGCGAGCGACCCGCGACCAGGCCTTCACGGGACTGGACCTCGCGACGAAACACGACCGCGCCGTCAACGCCCTGGTCCTCGACGTCGACGAGACGCTACGCTCGGCCGGCACGACCGACAACGAGATCCCCCGCGAGACGCTGCATCTCCTGACCGAATTCCACGAGAACGGCGTCCCGATCGTCGTCTGCACGGGCCAGACCCTGGAGAACGTCAAGGGGTTTCTCATCCAGGGGCTCGGGAACGCCATCGTCCACTCCGGCGAGTTGAGCGTCGTCTACGAGGCCGGGACCGGCGTGTTCACGCCCGGCCACGGTCCCGACACCAAACGACTGCTGTACGACGACCTGGACGCGGCGGTCACGGACGTCTTCGAGGCGCTACGACGGCGCGTGCTCTCCGAGGCCCCCGACCGGATCCGCCGGGGCTGTCACCTCCAGGGCAACGAGTTCAACGTCACGCTCAAGCCCAACTTCGAGACGGGGAGCGAGGCCGCGACGGAGATCATCGATGACGGCCTCGTCTACCTTCTCGACCTGCTCGGTGACGTGGTAGCCGAACGGGTCGTCGACGGTCCACACGCCGAGTCAGCGGACGGCGACGCCTACACCGACTGGACGCGGGCCCACTACGCCGAGCGCGACCCGGAGATCCGGGCGGTCCTCGACGACTGCGACTCGCTCCCCGCGACGGCCGACCCGCCGGACGGCGTCGCGACCTTCCTCGACAGGGTGGACGTGGCCTATTACGAAGGCGACGCGGCCGAAGTCGCCAGCCGCGAACTCAACAAGGTGGTCGGCGTCGAGGCGGCGCTCGACGTGCTCGACGTGGGGGACCCGTTCGCCCTGGTCATGGGCGACAGCAAGAGCGACTTGCGCGTCATGGAGTGGGCCGCCGACCACGACACCGGCATCGCGGCCGCGCCGGAACACGCCTCGGAGTCCGTCCTCGAACAGGTCCGCGACACCGACGGCCTCGTGTTCGCCCCCGGCGAGGCCGGTGCGGTCCTGCGGACCGTCTCCGTCTGTAACGCGCTCGTCGGCGACGACTGAGCGGTCGCTCCCGCTCGCGGAGAGTGACTGGGCGGTCGCACCCGCTCGCGGACGGACTTTCGGGAGCCAGTCGCCGGAAACGCATGATTTACTGTGGCCCACCGTCATCTGCGGACGAGTTCATGAGCGATATCGCATCCGTGGACGTCGGAATCGTCGGACTCGGTGGTATCGGTGAGACGCACGCGGAACGACTCCGAGAGATAGACGCCTCGCTGGTGGGCGGGATGGACGTCGACCCGACCGCGCGCAAGTCCTTCGCGGACCGCTTCGGCGTCGAGACCTACGAGGACCACGAAACCCTCTACGACCACGTCGACGCCGTGTTCGTCACGACCCCCAACCGGTTCCACGCCGACTACGCCGTCGACGCGCTCGAGGCCGGACTGGACGTGCTCGTCGAGAAACCGCTCGCGCACACGCTCGAAGCGGCCGAGCGCGTCGCCGCTGCCGCCCGCGAGAGCCACGGGATCTGCATGGTCGGGTTCCACACCCGCTTCGAGAACCCCGTCGAAGCCCTCGTCGACGACCGCGACGCCGGCCGCTTCGGCGACCTGAATCACGTCGAGGCCTCCTACGTCCGCCGTCGGGGTATCCCCGGCCGCGGGTCGTGGTTCACCCAGAAAGACGTCGGCGGCGGCGGTGCGCTCATCGACATCGGCGTTCACGCCGTCGACCTCTCGCTGTACCTGCTGGGCTACCCCGACATCGAAGAGGTCACCGGCGTCACGCGCTCGCAGTTCGGCGGGAGCGACGACTACACCTACCTGAACATGTGGGGCGAGGACCGCGGCCCCGAGAAATTCGACGTCGAGGACTCCGCGTCGGCGTTCATCCGCTGTGCAGACGGTCGCTCCGTCTCGCTGGAAGTCGCCTGGGCGGTCAACCGCCCGCCCCTCCAGGAGTACGTCCTCCGCGGCGACGAGGCCGGCGCGACCTACCGGCCTGGGGATGGCCTGACCGTCCACGAAGAAGGATCCGGCAGCGTCGACAGCCTCGTCGACGCGAGCGTGGAGACTCGCGGGAACGTGGCCAAGGCCGACGAGGACCGCTACTTCCTCGAACACGCCCTCGCAGGGGAACAGCCCGAGCGAAACACCGTCGAGCAGGCGCTGACCGTCCAGCGCGTCCTCGACGCCATCTATCGGGCCGACGAGACCGGGCGGGCCGTCGAACTCGCCGAGTGAATCGCGCCGGTTTCCAGCCCCATCGAACGGCCCACTATGCCGAATCCCCCTGGATGACCGCCGCTAGCGACGCATCTCCAGCGACGGGAGAGTTCCGCCCGGACAGGAAGCTTTAACTCGAAATGGAGTAACTTTTTGCTCAATGAAAGCCATCGCTGTGCGCCGCGGTGCCGACCAGCCCGAGGTGATAGAGAAGCCTCGGCCGGACCCGGCCGAGGGTGAAGTGCTGTTGCGGACACTCCGCGTCGGCGTCGACGGGACCGACCACGAGGTCATCGGCGGTGCCCACGGCGGGTTCCCCGAGGGCGAGGACCACATGGTCCTCGGGCACGAGGCCGTCGCAGTCGTCGAAGACGCGAACGGAACCGGGCTCTCGGAAGGCGACGTGGTCGTGCCGACGGTCAGGCGCCCGCCAGCCGAGGGTACGAACGAGTACTTCGAGCGGAACGAACCCGACATGGCGCCCGAGGGGGAGTACGTCGAGCGCGGCATCGTCGGCGCTCACGGCTACATGGCCGAGTACGTCACGAGCGACCCCGAGTACCTCGTCCCCTACCCCGAAGACAGCTGGGAGTTCGGTTTCTTCACCGAGCCGATAAGCGTCACCGAGAAGGCGTTCGAACACGCCTACGCGTCGCGTTCGGCGTTCCAGTGGGACCCCGAGTCGGCGCTCGTGCTCGGCAACCGCTCGCTCGGTCTCGTGACACTCGCGATGCTCGAGTACGGGATCGACAGCGACCGCTCGTTCGCCACGGAGTCGTTCGACCGCACCTACTGTCTGGGCAGGCGCGAACGGCCGGACCCGACCGTCGACCTGATCGAGGAGATCGGCGGCACATACGTCAATTCCAACGACACCGAGCTGGCGGCGGTCCCCGAGGCGTTCGAGGGGATGGACTTCGTCTACGAGGCGACGGGCTACGCGCCCCACGCCTTCGACACCGTGGAGGCGCTGGCGCCCAACGGCGTCGGCGCGTTGCTCGGCATCCCGGAAGACTGGGAGTTCGAGATCGACGGCGGTCGGCTCCACAACGAACTCGTTCTCCACAACAAGGCGCTGGTCGGAACGGTCAACTCCCACGTCAAACACTTCGAAGGAGCCGTCGACGCTATCGGTGAACTCCCGGACTGGTTGCTCGACGACCTGGTGACGACAATCGCCACGCCGGAGGACGTCGCCCCCGCGTTCGTCTACGACGACCACCAGATCAAGGCGGTCGTCGAGTTCGACCGGCTCTGAGGCGCGCCGCTCGCGGATCCGCCGGTGTCTCGGCGGTCGCGACCGTTGAACGAAGGGACAGACTGATTTGGTCGGTGGGGGTATGGGGAGACGACATGGTCGACGACGAACTCCTGGGGTCGCTCGAACGCGTCTCCGAGCGGTTCAATTTCGGCGAGTACGAGGCCAAAGCCTACCTCACCATCCTCGAACACGGGCGGCTGACGGCCTCGGAGATTTCCGAGTACACCGACATCCCCCAGCCGCGGGTGTACGACACCGTCCGGAGCCTCAGCGACGTGGGGCTCGTCGAACTGCAGGAATCGCGTCCGATGAAGGTACTGGCGATCGATCCCGCCGAGGCGTTCGACGACCTCCAGGAGTCGCTCGACCACCTCGTCGACGACCTGGAGGCCGAGTACACCGCCCCCGCCCGCGGCACCGAGGCCGTCTCGCTCGTCAAGTCCCGGCCCACGATACTCCGATACCTCTCCGACATCATCGAGTCCGCCGAGTACGAGCTGATGCTCTCGCTGACCCCCGATCTGTTCGACCGCTTCGAGGACCAGCTCCGCCGCCGCCGCGAGGCCGGCGTCGCCATCGAGATCCTCATCTCGCCCGCCGCCGAGGCGCCGGACCCGCGCGACTACGACTATCACGCGGTCGCCAGCGCGGTCAAGAAACGCCGCGGCGTCACGACGCCCATCGTCGCCGTCGCCGACGGCCGCTACTCCATCTACGCCACCCGCGAGAGCCTCAAGGGCGACACAGACCGCTACGGCGTCATCTTCGACCGCTCGGAGCTGGGTTTCCTCGTCTCGATGTTCATGAACACCGTCCTCTGGACGACGGCCGACACCGTCGTCACCGCCGACGACGACCTCACTTTCCCGCGTCGCTACGGTACGATCCGCCGCGCTATCTCCGACCTCACCGCGCTCGACGGCGACTTCTACGCCACCATCGAGGGCCGCGACGTGCTCACCGGCGAACAGATCGTCGTCGAGGGACCGGTCGTCGACGTGACCTTCAGCCCGAGCCGCGAGGAGGCGTCGCTGACCGTCGAAACCGAGGAAGGCGACGTGAAAGTCGGCGGCCAGGTCGCGGCCTTCGAGGACATGGAATCGTACGAGATCCGGATCGGTCGCGGCGCGCCGCCGGGGACGCTCGACTGACGACAGGAACCCGTCGCTCGCTCTCCTCGCTCTCCCTTTCGTCCTACCCGCTCTCCTCGCTCTCCTCGCTCTCCCTTTCGCCCTTCTCACTCTATTTCCGAACCCGCCACGCCACAGTCAGCACTCCCCGTGAAGACGTGTCGAAAGACGGAGACGAGCGGAACCGTCGAAAAGCCAGGTGGGGCCGTTCTCCCCCCAGGAGTACGGAAGCCAGCGGGAACCTGACATCCCCATCGGACCGCATTGTGTCGTTTCATCTGGGACGGTATAAATGTTCAACTTTTTTGGGGCAAAGCGTCGAAGTCTTCGAAAAGGATTCCGCAACGAAAAAGTGAGTCCAATGTATATGGAATACGATAATGAGGGGAGATGACGTGGTCTCTCGGGGCCGACGTGTGGGGGTGAGCGGATGAGTGACGAGCGACTGGTGGGGTACGTCCTGAACTCGTCGGTGCGGACCGACGTGCTGGAGGCAGTCGTCGCGGGTGTGGTCACGACAGAAGAGCTCATCGGGCGGGTCGACGCGAGCGAGTCGGCGGTGTACAACGCCGTCCGCGACCTGGAACGGCGCGGCCTGGTCAGGTCCGTCGACGGGGGGTGGGGACCGACCGGCAGCGGGCAACTCGTCGCGGACCTGCTCGAACAGCAGGGAAACCTCTGTCCGCTCCTGTCGGACGACTACTGGCGAACCCACGACGTGAGCGCGCTCCCGCGCCGGTTCCGGATCCGACTGACCGAACTCGCGGACGCGGAGGTGTATCGCGGCAGCGACACCGACCCCCACGCTGTCGTCCGCGAGGTCGTCGAGCGCGTCGAGGCGGGGTCGCCCGACATCGATATCGTCTCACCGATCTACCAGGCCGAGTACGAGGCGGCGATGCCCGACTCTGACCGGGCGCGTCTGCTACTGGACACCACCGTCGTCGAGGAGGCGTTGACCGGCATCGAGGACCTGGAGACGGCCAAGGCCTTCGAACACACGGAGGTCCGGATCCTCGACGTCGACGTCGGCGTCGCGGTCACGCCCGACCACGTGATGCTCTCGCTGCCCACCATCGACGGCCAGTACGACTCGCGGACCGAGGTCATCGCCACCGACGACCGCGCCATCGCCTGGGGCAAGGACCTGTTCGACCACTACTGGCAGCGCGGCGTCTCAGACGAGGAGTTCCTCGTCGAGTACTTCGGGAGGGCCTGACGGCCCGAGCCGCGCGCCGACTGCGTTTTTGGCGAACCTAAAAACTAAAGAGTGTCGAGCGGCGATGGTGTACCAATGAGTCAGCCAGCGGCCCCGGAACGAACCGGCCGGGAGTCGACAGCAGACGAGTCCAGTTCGTCCGGTCAGGCGGACGAGGCAACCGACGAGAGCGGAGACGACGCCGTCGCTGCGAGCAGGGCGCCCGCCGAGTCGACGGGCCCTGACACGGCTGGAGCGGTCGGGTCCGCGGCCGAGAACGCGGACGAGTACACGTTCGACGATCTCGCGGTCGTGATGGGCACGTACAACGAGGAGGCGGCCATCGCGAGCGTACTCGAGGACATCGACCGGGTCACCGACGGTCGCGCGTCGGTGGTGTGTGTCGACGGCTCGGACGACCGCACCCCCGAGATCGCTCGCGAGCACGGCGCGCGAGTCATCGAACAGGAACCGCAGGGCTACGGCGTCGCCGTCCACGCGGCCCTCGAAGCCGCCGACCGGCCCGTGGTCGTCACGACCGACTGCGACGACACGTATCCCATGGAGCAGTTGCCCGAGTTCCTCGACGCAATCAACGACGGGTACGACGTAGTCAGCGGCGACCGGATAACGCCCGGCGCCGACGCGATGCCCGCGTTCAACAGACAGGGCAACCGCGCGTTCGCACTGCTCGCGAGCGCGCTCATGGTCGAGCGCGTCCACGACACGACGACGGGCATGCGAGCCTACCGACGCGAGGTCATCGACGAGATCACCTGGACCGAGAACACCGGCCTCTCCGCCGAGTTGCTCATCCGCCCACTCATGCGCGACTACGACGTGCTCGAGGTCCCGATCGACTACGACGAGCGCGCCGGGGAGACGAAACTCGACCCGCTGGCCGGCGGCGCCGCCATCGCCAAGTCCATCCTCAGAGTCGGCATCGAAGAGCGACTGCGCTGACCGTCGCCGCGTTCGCGACCCGTCCGCGAACCGCCGCCTCAGTTCTGCCGCAGTTCTTCGTCGAGGAACTCCGCCGTCCGGAGCGACAGTGCCGCGATAGTCAGCGTCGGGTTCATCGCGCCGCCGGTGACGAACGTGCTGGAGCCCGCGACCCAGAGGTTCGAGAGGTCGTGCGTCCGGCCGGCGGGCGTCACGACGCTCTCTTGCGGGTCGGTCCCCATCCGCGTCGTCCCCATGTGGTGGTAGGCCGGTCCGGTGCTGTCGGGGCCGACCTGCCACGTGATCTCCGCACCGAGTTCCCGGAGGATCCGCTCCTGAATCTCGGTGGCGCGCTCGATGGTCCGTCGCGTCCGGTCGTCGAGCGACCAGTGGACCGCCGGGACGGGGTTACCGTGGTCGTCGGTTGTCGAGGTGTCGAGACCGATCCGGTTCTCGCATCGCGGGCTCTGGCCCACCAGTCCGCCCATAGCGATACTGTTGCCGTAACTGTCCCGCAGCGAGTCGAGCAGGTCGTCCCCCCACTGTTCGCTCCCGAGCGCCTGCTCGACCGGCGACGGGCCGGCGTAGTTGAAAAACTCCAGTTTGATCGGGCCGAGTTCCGAGGGGTCGGCGTCGGCTGCGGGGACCGACCCCTCCGGGCCGTCCGTGCCCGCCGCGGGATCGTCGTAGAACTGGTGGCACTCGCTGGTGAGAAAGCCCACGTGGTTCTGGCGTGTCCGTCGGTCGATGACGCCGCCGGTGCCGGCGAAGAGGTGGTCCATGAAGTAGCGACCGACCGCGCCGCTGGAGTTGGCGAGGCCGTCGGGATACGTCTCCGAGCGCGACAGGAGGAGGAGTCGCGGCGTCTCGACGCCGCCGCAGGCCGCGACGAACGACCGCGCCTCCTGTCTGTGGGTCTCGCCGTCCGGCGTCGCGTAGACGGCCGCGTCGACCGTCTCGCCCGCCCCGTCGTGTTCGAGGCGCTGGACCGGCGCCCGGTCGACGACGCGAACGCCCGCCTCCTCCGCTTTCGCGACGTGGCGCGTCGCGTCGTACTTCGCACCGGAGGGACACACCGGTCGACAGGTGCCGTAGCCGACGCAGGCCGAGTCGCCGTCGTACGGTTCGGAGTTGCGCGCGTTCGGCACCGAGTGCATCGTCACGCCGAGGCGCTCGCAGGCCTCGGCGAAGATGGAGTCGCTGTGGGAGGGCGGAAAGCCAGCCATCGGGAACGGACCGTCGCGCGGCGGTGCGAACGGGTTGTCGGCGTCGCCCGCCACGCCGAGGGCCTCCTCGGCCTCGGCGTAGTACGGCCGCAGGTCCGCGTAGTCGATGGGCCATGCGGGGGCCGTCCCCGCCCCTGACTCCGTCGCCGCTCCTGCCTCCGTCCCCGAGAAGTCCGACTCGTGGAGGCGCATCACCATCCCCTGCCAGTGCAGCGTCGACCCACCGACCCCCTTCACGCGGGCGACGTTGAGCGGATAGTGACGCTCGCCCGTCGAGGCGTAGGCGTCGCGCTCGCCGCCCATGTCCCACACCGACTGCGGGCCGTGGGCCGGCCGGATCGCCCGCTCCTGGCGCTCCAGTCGGTCGCTCTCGTCGAAGCGCTCGCCCGCTTCGAGGACGACCACCTCGTGGCCGCGCTCGGCGAGGCGGTGCGCCACGAGCGATCCTGCGGGGCCGGACCCCACGACGCAGACGTCGACCCGCTCGGAGGGCGACCGGTCGACCGGGTCCGTCGCCGTCGACTGCGCTCCGGCCCCCGTCGGTTGCGACCCGCTCACGACTGGGGGCCCCGCTGATAGCTCGCCGTCCCGCCGGGGTGACCCTGCGGGTTCTCCAGACCGACGAGTTCGGCCCCGGTCGGCGAGGAGTACAGGGCGAAGAGCAACTCGTTGCGGACGTAGTAGCGCACGCGCTGGTCGTCCTCGCCCGCCGGATCCGCGTCGACGGCGTCGACCGACATCGCGCGCAGCGCCCGGTCGCGAGTCTCCGAGTCGAGGTCGGCGAACCCCGCCTCGTACCAGTTGCGCGCGTAGTCGTCGAGCGCCGCGACGGCGTCGGCCTGGGCACGGGCGTGGTCGGGCCGGTCTGTCGCGCGCTCGCGGACGAACTCCGTGACGAACCCCTCGACCCCGTCGATTTCGCTCGGATAGAACACTTCCGCCGCAGCCACGAGAACGTCGAGTTCGGCGTCACCGACCGGACCCTCGTCGGTGCCCGTCGCGCTCCCGTCTGGCGTCCCCGCGGAACCGTCGTCGCCCTCGCGACTGGCGAGATACGCTGCCCCGCCACCGCCGACAGCGACCCCCGCCGCCGCCAGCGCCGCGACTGCGTCCCGACGCGTCAGTTCCATTCGAACCTGGATTAGGTAGACCTAAACTTAGGAGTTGCGTTCCGTCGCGGTGAGGTTCGTCCGGACGAACACGCCGTCGGGTGACAGGTCGGGGACGTACGCGGCGGCGCCGCCACAGCCGCGCGCGCCGCGACAGCGTTCGACCCGCGGCGTGAGCGCGCGGACGCGCTCGTCGGTCGGGTCGACGAGCAGGTCGAGCCGGTAGGAGAAGCCGGTGCCGGCACCGGTGTCCACGAACACTTCCAGCAGGACGTCCTCGTCGGGGTCGAGCGCGAGCCGCTCGGTCGCGTTCGCCCCCGCGCCGTCGTCGGTTCGGTTCGCACGTGCACCGTCGTCGCTCGCGGGTCGCCAGACCACGGAATCGCTGCGGACTGTCACCGCGAACGACGCGCTGCCGGAGCGGTTCGCCGGGACGCGGTACAGACTTCCGTCGTCCGTGGCGACTCGCGCCGTCACCGACTGGGCTCCGTTCGGGATGCCGACGGTCGTCTCGAGGGTGACGCTATCGCCCGAGACGTCGCGAACGCGCTGGAGGCGCGCGCCGTCGGGCGACCCCTCGTAAGGCGCCCAGACGCCCCGGAAGGCGTAGCGGTAGAACCGCCGGTCAGGGAAGGCGTCGGCCACCTCGAACGGCCGCTCGTCGAGCGCGTAGACGGCCCGGCCGTCGTAGTCCGGGTCGTTCACCAGCGCCTGGAAGGGGTGGGCGAGCCAGTCGCCGTACGGCGTCGGCAGGTAGACCAGCGAGTTCGCGGGCGGACCGCCGTCGAAGGGGTCGTAGGCCGTCTCGTAGGTCTCGGTGATCTCCCGGTTCTCGTCGAGTCTGTGGTCGAGGTCGCCCATCGCGGTGCCGCCGAGCGTGACGAGGCCGACCACGGCGACGGCGGCCACCGCAACGTGTGCGACGTGTGCGGGCTCGACGCGTCTCAGTGTCCCGGCGCGCGACTCGGCGACGCGTCCGACGGCCGACCGGACGCCGTCGAGGACCGCGAGCGCGCCGACGGCCGCGAAAATCGCGAACGGCACGAGCAGGTCGAAGTGGTAGTACGGCCCCAGCGAGTTGATCAGGCCGTCGCCCGCGCGGTCGAGGTCGCCGAGGATGTTGTAGGTCCCCCAGAAGTAGAGGTTGCCCGCGACGACGGAGGGCGCGACGCCGGCGACGGCCGCCTGCCTCGTGTCCAGGCCGCGCCACGCCGCGGCTGCCACGCCGAGCGCGGCGACCGCCGTCCCGAGGAGGCCCCCCGCGACCCACTCGGAGAAAAAGACCGTGACGGCTTGCCGGTTCGACCGGACCGCGATATCGAGCGTGTACTCCAGTTCGTGGCCGAGGAGGCGGCGCTGCCCGAAGCCCAGCCCGTCGAGCGGTGCGAACGCCTGATACGGGAAGAGAAAGGGCGACCCGGTGACGACCGTATTGTAGCCGAGCGCGACGGTGACGCCCGCGAGGCCGAGCGCGGCCGTGACTGTCAGCCGACCGGCGGTGTCAGTGAGGCGACGTTCGCGCAGGGTCGGGCGCCACTCGGTCCGGAGCCGCCAGAGCGTGTGACAGAGAAACGGCGCCGCGAACAGGACCGCCGTGTACGGTCGCGCGAAGAAGGCGAGCCCAGTCGCCGCGCCCGCGAGCGCCGCCCACCGCCGGTCGCCCGTCCTGTCCGAGCGGAGGTAGGCGTAGGCGAAGGTGAGGTTCAGCATCGTCGTCGGCGCGTAGGGCAGGAAAACCGACGAGTCGACGACGAACAGCGGCGAGGCGAGCAAGAAGAGCGCGGCGAGCGGCGCGGTCCGGCGGTCGAACGCCTCGCTCGCGACGCCCGCGACCAGCGCGAGCGACGCTGCTGCGACGGCGACCAGCGCGAACCGCGGTTCGCCTGCGAGTTCCCCCAGCGCGAATATCGCCGCGGCGACGGGCGCGTACTTGGGGTAGAGGCGGGCGCCGTCCTCGACGAAGAACCACGGTCTGAACGCGTCTTCGACCGGCGGGCGGAGAAATAGCTGCCCGTCCAGGAGCATCAGCGCCTGCTGGAGGTAGACGCCCTCGTCGTGATTGATGGAGTGGTACGGAAAGACGTCCGTGGCGACGACCCAGACGACAGCGGCGCCGGCGAGGGCGACCGCTGCCGCGCCGACCGCCGTCACGACCGCCGCCGGCGACTCGGTCGCGGTCGAACGCGTTCGCAGGATCGCCGCGAGGCGAGCTCTGAGTCCGTCCATCTCACTCGGCGGGGAACCAGGCGAGCGGGTGGTCGACCGAGAGGTCGACCCGCACGTCCTGGTCCAGGTCGAGGTCGTCTGCGTGGTTGTGCTCGCAGTAGACCACGTCGCCCGACTCGAGTTCGACGCTGTAGACGAACGACGGGCCGGTGTACTGGCGCTCGACGATGCGGCCGTGCGCTTCCGGACGGTCCGCGGGTGTCGCCTCCAGGTCGTCCGGCCGGACGAGCACGTCCACCTCGGCGCCCTCGTACTCGTCGCCCAGGCCCTCGACGACGGCGGCGTCGACGGTGCCGATCTCCGTCTCGACGGCGCCGCGACGGAGATGGCCGGAGACGAACCCGGCCTGGCCGAGGAACTCGGCGACGAACCGCGACTCGGGCTGTTCGAAGACGACCTCGGGCCGGTCGACCTGCTGGACGCGCCCGTCGCTGATGACGGCCACGCGGTCGCTGATGGAGAGGGCCTCCTCCTGGTCGTGCGTGACGGAGACGGCGGTGACGCCGGTCTCTTTGATTATCCGACGCACTTCCTCGCGCATCTCCTTGCGGAGGCTGACGTCGAGATTGGAGAAGGGTTCGTCGAGCAGGAGGACTTCGGGTTCGGGGGCGAGCGACCGGGCGAGCGCGACACGCTGGCGCTGCCCGCCCGAGAGGTCGTCCGGGCTGTGGTCGCGGTAGTCGGCGAGACCGACGAGGTCGAGCAGTTCCGTGACTCGCTCGTCGACCTCGCTACTCGAGCGGTCGGCGATACCGAAGCCCACGTTCTCGCCGACGGAGAGATGGGGAAAGAGCGCGAACGACTGGAAGACCAGCCCCACGTCGCGCTCGTCGGGCGCGACGAACGCGTCGGGCCCGGCGACGGACGACTCGCCGAGTCGGATCTCGCCGCTGTCGGGCTCGTCGAGGCCCGCGAGCAGGCGCAGCGTCGTCGTCTTCCCGCAGCCCGACGGGCCGAGCAGCGTGAGGAGTTCGCCCTCGTAGACCGACAGCGAGAGGTCGTCGACGGCCGTCTCGGCCCCGAACGACCGCGTGACGCCGTCGAGTTCGAGCACGGGTCTCGCCGACCGCGACTCGCCGGCCTCCCTGGCTCGGCTCCGGACCGACGTGATCGTCCGCTCGATCATCGTCTCCTCGTTGTCGCCAGTGCTACTTATGCCCTCCCAAGCGCGCTCGTGCCCGCCGTCGGGGTCCTCGTGCCTTCCATCGCCGTCGTGGTCGTCGTCCCCGCCGCCGTGGTCGTCGTCGGCCGTCGGCTGACGCACGGTCATCGTTCACCCCCCGCGAGGATGACGGCCATCGAGAGCGCGGAGACGACGACCAGCACGAGCGCCGGCACTGCGGCCTTCCCGTAGAGGCCGGCCTCGCGCACCCGCCAGATGTAGGTGACGAGCGTGTGCCCGAAGCCCGTCGGACGGAGCAACAGCGTCGCCGGCAGCTCCTTCATCGTCGTCAGGAAGACGAGCGCGGCGCCGGTGGCGACACCGGGCGCGATGAGCGGCAAGGTCACCGAGCGGAAGGTGCCGAGTCGGGAGCGGCCGAGGACGCGCGAAGCCTCGGTGAGTCGGCCGTCGACCTGCTGGGTCGAGGTGCGCATCGAGCCGACCGCCTGCGGGACGAACCGGACGACGTAGGCGAACACGAGCAGCGGGAGCGTCTTGTAGACGGCGGGGACGACTTCGAGGCTGAAGCGGATGAGCGCGATGCCCAGCACGATCCCCGGCACGGCGTAGCCGACGTAGGTGAGCCGGTCGGCGAACCGCGCCAGCCGCGAGTCGCTGGCTGCCGAGCGCAAGGCGACCGGAAGTGCGACGAGTATCGACGCACCCGCGGCCATGAGCGCCACCTTCACCGAGTTCTCCGCGTAGCTCCACGAGAACGCGAGGCCGCCCGTCTGGTAGCCGGGGCCGCCCTGCGTGAGCCAGAGGACGAAGATCCAGACCGGGAGGACGATGGCCGCGAGGAAGACGCCGGCGGGCAACAGAAGCGCGGGGTAGCGCCAGCGACCGAGGCCGAGTTCGACCGCGCCGCGGTTGCCGCGGCTCTCGTAGGCACCCTCCTCGTCGGCGCCGATGCGCGACTCGACAGCGAGGATGACCGCCGTCACGGCCACGAGCTGGAGCGAGAGCAACACAGCGTAGGGACGCATGAACCCGGTGTATCGGGCGTAGATGAACTGCGTGAACACCTGGACGCGCATGAAGTTGGGCGTCCCGAAGTCCGCCAGGGTGTATAGCGCGACCAGGAGCGCCCCCGCGGCGACGCCCGGCAGGATCTGCGGGAGCGTCACTCTGCGGAAGGCCTCCCAGCGCGAGCAATCGAGGGTGCGCGCGGCCTCGACGAGCGAGGCATCGAGCGACAAGAGGGAGGCGCGGGTGGTGAGGAAGACGTAGGGGTAGGTGTACAGCGTGAGCACGAGCGCGGCGCCGCCGAAGCCGTAGATGGTGGGCATCGAGAGCCCGACCGGGTCGAGGACGTGCGAGAGCGCCCCGCGCGGGCCGAACGCGGAGATGGCCGCGAACGCGCCGAGGTAGCTCGGCATCGCCAGCGGGAGCGCACAGAGGACCGTCCAGAACCGACGGAAGGGGATGTCCCCCTGGACCGTGAGAACGGCCATCCCGACGCCGAGGACGATACTGGCGCCCGTGACGACGGCGACGAGGGCGACGCTGCGGACGAGCACCTCGACGGTGGCCTGCTGGGTCGTCATGTCGACGGCTTCCCAGCCGAGGTCGGCGGCTTCGACCGCGAGCCAGGCCAGCGGGGCGACGAGCGCGAGCGCGAGGAGCGCGGCGAGGAGCGTCAGACTGGTGCCGACGGGTCCGTCGTCGCCGACGAGACGGCGCCAGAGCTGGCTCTGGCGCTCGACGCTCGACGGGCCGCGCTCGCCGCCGCTCATCCGGAGACGCCGGCCTCCTGCATCAGTTCGAGCGTCGGCCCGAGGTTCGACAGCTCGGACAGGTCGATGTCGGGCGGGCTCAGTTCGTCGATGGTCGGCAGCCCGCCCACCGGCTGAACGTCGGGGATCATCGGGTACGCGAAACTCCTCGTCGCGAAGAACTCCTGGGCCTCCGACGAGAGGAGGTGGCGGACGAAGGTGTCGACGAGGTCGCCCTTGCCCGTGCCCTGGACCTTGAGCGCGCCAGCAATGTTGACGAGGGCACCGGCGTCACCCTCCGTGAACGCGAGGTCGATCGGGGGGTCGTCGCGCTGGTTTTTCACGCGCATCGCGTAGTAGTGGTTGGCGAAGCCGCTGTACAGCGCGCCGTCGGCCACCTGGCTCGAAATGACGAACTCGTTGGGGAACCGCTCGGTGCCGGCGCTTTTCATCGACTCGAGCCAGCTCCGAGTGGCGTCGTCGCCCTCGATCAGGCGCATCGCGGTCACGAAGGACTTGAACGCGCCGTAGGTCGGGGCCCACCCCATCGGCTGGAGACCGTCGGTCTCGGGGAACTCCATCACCGAGTTCGGGATGTCGTCCTCGCTCAGTTCGTTCGTGTTGTACGGGACCGCCCGCGCCCGGCCGGCGACGCCCGCCCAGGCATTGTCCCCGCCCGTGAACCGCGAGGGGACCTGTTCGATGGCCTCGTCCGAGAGCGGCTCGTAGGCGCCTTCGTCGGCGACGTATCCGAGCGAACTCGCGTCGATCGACCAGAACACGTCCGCCCGTGTCTCGCCGGCCTGGGCCTCTTCGACGATGGTCTGGGCGTGCGAGGAAGACGGCGCGGCGTTGGACGAGACGCTGAAGTCCGAATAGAACTCCTCCAGCATGTCCATGAACTGCGTGTAGATGCCGCCCTCGCCGCCGCCGATGTAGACGTCGAGCGACCCCGACAGGTCGGGGAGGTCGCGGATCGGCGTCCCGCCCGGCGTCGGGCGTCCCTCTACGATCGTTCCCGACCCGCGGAACGCGCCGATCTCCGGGATTTCGCCGGGGACTCCGCCGCTGCCGTCCCCTCCGTCGCCACCGTCTGTCCCGTTCTCCGACCCGTCCGGGGTGTCGGTCCCGCCGCCGGACGGCGAGAGCGTACAGCCCGCTATAGCTGCCGTCGAACCCGCTGCGACAGTTTTTAGCAGATGCCGACGCCCGAATCGCTTGTCTTTCGTCATGTGGTTTAGGCCTCCCTAAAAGAATAAAAACCTCCCGGTTTCGAGCTCGTTTATCGGTCGGAGAACAGACGCTGTCTGGGGTAGTCGGCAATTAGTGCGAGGCCGCCGGCACCGGTCAGTCGTCGGTCGTCGCGGCGCTGGCTTCGGGGGCCTCGGCTTCAAGGGCGTCGAGGCAGTCGAGCCACTCCAGCATGTGCTCGCCGACGTAGGTGAGGAAGTCGCCGTTCTCGTAGTCGTAGGCGCCGCCCTCGAAGTCCGTCTCGGCGAGTTCGCGCGCCATCGCCTCGAAGACGCCGTCGAAGGTGTCCGCGTCGCTCCCCGCGTCGTCGACGAGTTCCCAGACGTGTTCGTTCAGTTCGAGGCCGGGAACTTCGTTGTTCAGGTCGCCGAACGTCGAGCGCGGGGCCTTGTTGTGCTCACAGAGCGGGGCGCCGTTGTAGATCTGCTTGCCGAGGACGTCGCAGGCGCGCTTGAGGAAGACACCGCTCCAGATGTCGTCGAAGCGGCCCACGTCCCAGGGGTTGTCGTCCATCGGCAACTGGTAAAAGGCGGGGATCACCTCGCGGCGGAAGGCGAGGTTCATCGAGCAGACGGTGAGGTAGTGGCCCTCGCGGGCGACGAAGTCCTCGCCGAAGTCGTCCGCATCGAGCCGTGTCTGGGCCTGGCCCTGCAGGTCGCCGTCCATGAGGATGCGGACGGCGTCGAGGTCGGGCACGTTCGTCCACAGACCCTGCGAGGCGACCACGTCGTCGACGTTCACCTGTCGGGTGTCGACCGTCTCGTCCATCGCCGAATAGGGGTAGCCCCGCGGGTAGAGATCGTGGTCGTCGACGTTCTGGTAGAGGACGTTCACCCAGTGCTCGTCGGAGGCGACGCCGGTGATCTCCCCCTCGAACGCGAGGTTCTCCATGTGGCGCCCGAAGAAGTCGTACTCTGGTTCCGGGAGCGTGTCGTCGTCGATGAAGAAGCCGTACTCGTAGTCACCGGCCCACATGTACAGCAGGCCGAAACTGGTCTGAGCGTGGCTCGCGGCCGGAACGAGGTGGCCGTACTCCTCAACCCCGTGGCGGCTGTACCACTCTTCACGTGTGGCGCCGTCGAACACTTCACCCGACAGCCCTTCCTCGTCAAGCATCGCGGCCATCGCCTCGGTGTCACAGAAGTCCTCGGTGACGAGGACGACGTGCAGTCTGTCGGTGTCGAACCCGTGTTCGCGCGCGTTCTCGGCGTAGGCGCGGACGCACTCGTACTCGCGGATGGTCGGCACGACCACGCAGATGTCCCGTGTCATGTCCGTCGTACTCCCTACTCTTTAGGTCGCCCTAAAATAACTGTCGTTGTCGGTCCGGACGCCGCGTGCGGGCCCTCGGGCCGGCACCTCCCCGCTGCACGTCGCCAGCAGTCGAACCAACCGACGCCGGAACAGACCAGATGCCTACGTAGGAACGAAAACGGTCGAGATCGGTGACACGGGAGTGTCGGATCTGGAGCCGAGGCGGGGTTCGAGCCCCCGGACGGCCGATCCGGACGAGTATCGGACGCGACACCACTGGAAGATTATGTAAGTCGAGGAAGGAGAACTATTAACCTCTTTCCACGGGCCACCTTAGAGTACGATGACGAACGGATCCGAACGGAGGCGCTCGCCCGGATCATGAACCTGGACGGGCAGACCTGTCTGGTCACGGGGAGTTCACGGGGCATCGGCCGCGGCATCGCCGAGGATCTGGCCGCCCACGGTGCGACGGTCGTGGTGAACTACCGCTCGTCGGCCGCGGAGGCCGAGGCGGTCGTCGAGTCCATCGAAGAGGACGGTGGCCGGGCGGTCGCCGCGCAGGCCGACGTCTCGAAGTTCGACGACGTCGAAGCTGTGCGCGCGGAGATCCACGACGCCGTCGGTCCGATCGACGTCCTCGTCAACAACGCCGGGATCACCGTCGACAAGAAGTTCGAGAACATGACCCGGGAGGACTGGGACACCGTGATCGACGTGAACCTCGGCGGCGTCTACAACTGCACGAAGGTCTTCTACGACGACGTCCGCGAGGCCGAGCACGGCCGCCTGATCAACATCTCCTCGGTCGTCGGCCAGCAGGGCAACTACGGCCAGGCCAACTACGCCACCACGAAATCGGGGATGTTCGGGTTCACCAGGACGATCGCGCTCGAACTCGCCTCGACCGGTTCGACCGCCAACTGCGTCGCGCCCGGGTTCGTCAAGACGGACATGCTCGAGGAGGTGCCCGAGCGCGTCCAGGAGAAGATCCTCCGGGACATCCCGCTGAACCGCTTCGCGACGGTCGACGACATCGCCTCGATCGTCACCTTCGTCGCGAGCCAGGCGTCGAGTTACATGACCGGCCAGGTCATCGGCGTCAACGGCGGCATGGAGTGGTGACATGAGCCAGGAAGAGAGCGACGCCGCCGACAGTGAGGCGGCCGACGAAACGGAGACGGACGAGGAAGACACAGCGGAGTCGCCCGTCGAGGAACTCCGCCGGCGCCGCGAGAATTCGCGCAAGGGCGGCGGCGAGGCCCGCATCGAGCGCCAGCACGAGAAGGGGAAGATGACCGCCCACGAGCGCGTCAAGTACCTCCTCGACGACGGCACGTTCACAGAGATCGACCCCTTCGTCGAGCACCGAGCGACATCGTTCGGGATGGACGAGAAGGAGTTCCCCGGCGACGCCGTCGTCACCGGCTACGGCGACGTGGACGGCCGGAAGATATTCGTCTTCGCCCACGACTTCACCGTTCTCGGCGGCTCCGTGGGGGAAGTCGTCGCCGAGAAGATCTGCAAGGTGATGGACCGGGCCATCGACAGCGGCGTCCCCGTCGTCGGCCTCAACGACTCCGGCGGCGCGCGCATCCAGGAGGGCGTCGACTCGCTCGTCGGCTTCGCCAAGATATTCCGCCGTAATACGGAAGCGTCGGGACTCATCCCGCAGATCTCCGCTATCATGGGCCCCTGCGCGGGCGGCGCGACGTACTCGCCCGCCCTCACCGATTTCACGTTCATGGTGCAGGACACCTCGCACATGTTCATCACCGGGCCGGACGTCATCGAGACGGTCACCGGCGAGCAGGTGTCCAAGGAGGAACTCGGCGGTGCGGGCTCGCACTCTTCGCGCTCGGGCGTCGCCCACTTCTCCTGTCAGTCCGAGGAAGACGCCCTCGACCGCATCCGGCGACTGCTTTCGTATCTCCCGCAGAACAACATGGAGGACCCGCCGCGGGTCGCCTCCTGGGACGACCCCGACCGCGAACTGGACGGTATCACCGATATCGTCCCCGAGGCGCCGCGCAAGCCCTATGACATGACGAAGGTCATCGACCGGGTCCTCGACGAGGACTCCTTTTTCGAGACCCACGCCAACTGGGCGCGCAACGTCGTGACCGGCCTGGGGCGGATGGACGGCCGCGTCGTGGGCGTCGTCGCCAACCAGCCACGCGTCAGCGCGGGCACGCTCGACATCGACGCCTCGGAGAAGGCCGCGCGGTTCGTCCGCTTCTGTGACTCGTACAACATCCCCATCGTGACGCTCGTCGACGTGCCCGGGTTCATGCCCGGCACCGACCAGGAGCACGACGGGATCATCCGCCGGGGCGCGAAGCTCATCTACGCCTACGCCGAGGCGACGGTCCCGCTGCTCTCCGTGGTGGTACGCAAGGCCTACGGCGGCGCCTACATCGTCATGTCCTCGAAGTACCTCGGGTCGGACGTCAACTACGCCTGGCCGGGGTCGGAGATGGCGGTGCTGGGCCCCCGCGGCGCGGTGAACATCCTCTACCGGAACGAACTCCAGGAGGCCGAGGACACCGAAGCGAAACGGCAGGAGCTGATGGACGAGTTCCGCGAGGAGTTCGCCCACCCCTACGGCCCCGCCAGACGGGGCTACCTCGACGACGTGATCGAACCGAAGGACACGCGCAAACGGCTGATCTCGGACCTGGAGATGCTCGAGCGCAAGCGCGAGGACAGCCCGCCGAAAGACCACGGTAACATCCCCCTGTGACAATGGCAGAAGCACAACTCGGCGAGGAGACGGCGACCGAATCGGATGCCGAGAGCGAGACGAGCGACGAGGCGGCGGACAGTGTCACCGTCGCGGTCGACGGGGAGGCGGTCGACCTGACGATCCCGGCCGACGCGGACGGCGAGGAGGCCGCGGCGATCGCGACGGCGGTCGGGGCCCACCTCCACGACCGCGCGGTCGCGGCGGCGGCCGCCGCCGCGGACGACGAACCCGACCGCGCCGACGCGTGGACGCTCGCCGGCCGGATGAAATCGGTCGGGCGCAGCCGCTGGCCCGAGGACGTGGAGAAAGGCGACGAGTGGGAGGCCGCGGCGCGGTCGTTTTACTGAGCGGGGAACGCGAGGTTCGAGCGGCCGATAGAAAGCCGGGATTTCTCAGATGTCGTCGCTATCGAACCGGAGATAGGCCAGCGTTACCGGCACGACGGCCCAGAACAGAACGACGAGCACACCGAACACGGGGTGCTGGTGGGCCGGCGGCGAGGCCGGAAGGGAGCCGGCGGCGAAGACGCCGAGTACCTGGTCTGCCGATTCGAGAACAGCGCCGCCGGCGTTGCGGATCCCCGAGAACGGCGTCAGGTTGTTCCACACCTCGATAGTGTCGTCGGGGATGGTCGGCGCACCGACGCCGTCGAGAGCGAGGTTGACCAGGCTCGGGAGGAGCGACCACAGCTGGAAGACGAAGAGGGCGAACGCGCCGAAGGCAGCCGTCGACGAGACGGTCGTCGAGTCCGACAGCGCCGAGAAGGCGACGGCGAGGCTGGCGAAGATGGCGACGGCCGTGAGCAGGCCGAGGAGGCCGACGACCAGTTGCGCGAGGTCCGGCGACGCGCCCAGCGCGACGGCGACGACCGTCGAGAGGAGCACGCTGACGACGGTGACCAGGCTGACGGCGGCCGTTCGGCCGAGCACGGAGCCGTAGACCACGTCGAACCGCGAGATAGGCAGGCCGAGCAACACGGTGAGTTCGCCGCTGACCCACTTGTCGGAGATGGCGTCGTGGCTGATGGTGAGCGTGACCACCGTCACGAGGAAGAAAAACGTCGCGACCAGCGGCGGGACGAGTTCGAAGCCCTCGACCGCGGCGTTACCGCCGAGGTAACCGATACCGACGGCGATGAGCACGAACAGCGTTCCGATGTAGTAGATCTGGTTCTCGCGAATCGAGTCGTAGAAGTCCTTGCGTGCGACGAGGCCGAGGCGCTCGGTCATGCGCCCCCCTCCGTGTAGGCCGCGAAGATGTCCTCGAGCGAGGCCTGACTCGTCTCCACGTCCTGGACGGTCGTCGCTTCGACGCACTGGTGGACGACCGGCCCCTTTGCCGGGTCGGCACAGGAGATGTCGAGCGTCGAGTCCCTGACCGTCACGTCGCGGACACCGTCGATACCGGAGACGGAGTCCGGGAGCGTCCCCGGGACCGTCTCGAGGTCGACGGTCATCCGGTCGGTCGACCCGGCGGCCTCGCGCAACCCGTCGAGGGTGTCGACGGCGACGAGGTTGCCCTGGTCTAAGATCCCCACGCGGTCGGCGACCGCCTGGACCTGTTCGAGGATGTGCGACGAGAAGAAGACGGTCGCGCCGCGGTCCTGTTCGTCCGAGACGATCTCGCGCATCCGGCGCGCGCCGTTGGGGTCTAACCCCGTCGTCGGTTCGTCGAGGATGAGCAGGTCCGGCTCGCCGACGAGCGCCATCGCGAGCATGAGTCGCTGGGCCATCCCCTTCGAGTAGCCCGACACCGAGCGGTCCGCCGCGTGGGCGACGCCGGTGCGTTCGAGCAGCGCCATCACGTCCGCGTCTGCGTCTTTCGCCTCGGCGGCGAACTCGACGTGTTTGCGGCCGGTCATCTCGCCCAGCGCGCCGAACCCATCGGGGAGCACGCCCGTGCGCTGGCGGATGGCGACGCTCTCCTCTCGGATATCGTGACCGAGGGCGGTGCCGCCCCCGTCGGTCGCCTGCACGTAGCCGAGGATGATGTCTATCGCCGTGGATTTCCCGGCGCCGTTCGGGCCGAGAAATCCGAACACTTCGCCGGACTGGACGGTGAGATCCAGATTCTGGAGGGCCGTGACGTCACCGTACCGTTTGGTGACGCCAGCGAGGTCTATCGCTGTCACGTTCCCCCGACTCTCGGCCACGCGACAAAAACGTTCGTGCTCGACCGCGTCGTCGTTCGAGGTAGTTCAGAGCCCAACCGCCCGACTTTGCGCCGCTCTAACACGACGATCGTTCGGGTAAGACCGCAACTGTGCCCGGGTTTAGGCCTACCTAAAGTTCGTAACGCCTTTATACAATTAGGTTGGCCTAAACGATATGGACGACGAACGGCAGCGAACGAGGAGACGGTTCCTGGTCACGGGAGCAACCGTCGCCGGTGGACTCGTGGCCGGCTGTACAGGGAGCGGTGGCGACGGGACGACCGACGACGGTGGCGACGACACGACCCCGACGGCGACGCCCGAACCGACGGTGACACCCGAACAGACGTCGACGCCGACCGAAACTGCCGACGGGACGGCGACAGCGACACCCGTGGGCACGGACTCGGCCGTCGAGACGCCCTACTCGGTGTCGATGGTTCCTATCGGCGAGGTCACCTTCGAGGAGGTCCCCGAGACCTGGGTCGCGAACAACGGTTCCTGGGCGGACATGGGCGTCGCGCTCGGGCTCGAACCACCGGAGGGCGTCTGGCTGAAAAACCGGTATCACACCCAGTACTACGACGCGATCCCCGGTCTCGAAGTCGACAAGAGTGAGGTGTCCTCGCTCTACTCGGACGGGCTCGACAAGGAGCTGTTCTTCGAAATCGACGCGGACATCCACGTCATGGACCCGAACTTCGTGACGAACCGCTTCAGCTGGGAGGAGTCCGACGTGGCCGAAATCGAGTCCGAGGTCGCTCCGATGTTCGGCAACTGCATCTACGCTCAGCACTACCCCTGGCACGACGACTACCGCTACTACACCCTGATGGAGGGCTTCGAGAAGCTCGCGCAGGTGTTCCGGCGGCCCGACCGCTACGAGGCGTTCGTCGACCTGCACGACGAGTTCCAGGCCAACCTCGCGCCGGTCGTCCCCAGCGTGTCAGAGCGCCCCGAAGTGGCCGTCCTCTGGGGCGTCGGCAACGAGCCCGAGCAGTTCTACCCCTACGTCGTCGGCGAGGGGACCGGCTTCAAGCACCTCACAGATCTGGGCGTCCACGACGCCCTCGTCGACTCCGACATCAAGGACTTCCACGCCAGCCGCGCGGCCATCGACATCGAGACGCTGCTGGAGATCGACCCCGAGGTGATGATGTTGCGCGGCTACGAGGCGATGAGCGCCGACGAGTTCCGGGGAACGGTCGTCTCGTTCCTCGAGGGCCATCCCACTGCGAGCGCGCTCTCGGCGGTCCGGAACGGCGAGGTCTACCGCGCCGGCGGCCTCTACCAGGGTCCGATCACCAACATGGTCCTCACCGAGCGGACGGCCGGTCAGCTCTACGGCGCCGACGAGGAGCTGTTCGACCGCGAGCGCGTCGTCGAGATCGTCGAGGGAGATATCTGAGGATGGATTCGGCCACCGGAGCCGCGGAGACGATGGAGACGGCTCGCGAGCGGATCACGTCGCTGTCGTCGGATTCGGGGTCGTTCGCCGTGGCCTGTCGAGAGACCGGCGTTCGGCCCGCACCGATCACCGACGCCACGTTCGACTCTTACGCCGACGCCGAATCCGCCCGCGCGGCCGCCGCTCGCTACCGAGCGGCGCTGCGCGACCTCGACCCCAACCTCCAGCGGTTCGAACTCGACGTCTGTGAGGCGGCCGGGTCGGACCTGTCGGTCTCGACGGTCCGGGAGTCGACGAACGAGCGCCGGACCAACGGCCTCCCGCGCGCTCGCCAGACAGCGACAGTCGCGGGCGACCGCAGCGACGAGTGGATGCGCGTCGAGAACGGCCCCGTCGTCCACCTCCAGGGGCCGGACTCGCCGCTCGACGACGAGGTCGTCGCCAGACAGCTCGAGGCGAAACTCCAGCGATGACCGGAGCCGAGCGCGTGCAGGAGGTCACCGACGTCGACGCCGTCGTCGTCGGCGGCGGCCCGGCGGGCTGTGCGGCGAGTCTGTTTTTCGCCCGCTACGGGCTCGACACCACGGTCTTCGACCGCGGCACCGCGTCGCTCGACCGCTGTGCCTTCCTCGGCAACTACCCCGGCTTCCCCGCTGGCATCGACGTCGAGACGTTCCAGGCCCTCCTCACCGACCAGATCCGCGAGTCCGAGGCCGCTCTCGTGACCGAACTCGTCGAGCGGATCGACCGACCGGACGAAGGCCCGAACGCTGAGGGAAGCGACGGCTTCGTCGTCGAGACGGCGGTCGGCCGGACCGTGACGGCGAGGTACGTCGTGGCAGCGACGCGCTATGACGCCGAGTACCTCCGGCCGCTCGGCGGGGCGCCGATGTTCGAGACCCACGAACACGATGGCGAGGAACACGAGCACTTCGACCCGGACTACGCCGACGCGGACGGGCGGACGCCGGTCGACGGGCTGTACGTCGCCTCGCCCGCGGGCCAGCGGGACGCGCAGGCGGTCGTCGCCGCGGGCCGGGGCGGGCACGTCGCCCGCGCGCTCATCGAAGACCACCGGGTCGACGAAGGGTATCCGCCCGATCTGGCGAAACACTACGACTGGCTTCGACCGGAGACGGAGTTCGAGGGCGAGTGGGGCGGCCGCGAGCGCTGGCGCGAGTGGTTCGACGAGCGCGTCCCCGACGACTACGACGTCGATAGCGACCGCCTCGAGACACTGCGCGAGCGCTACATCGACGACGCGTTCGCGACGCGGCGGAGCGACGAGGAAGTCGCGTCCCTGACAGAGCGTGCGCACCACAGGCTTGTCGAACACATCGACGACGAGGTCGTGCTGGAGCGCGCCGCCGAGATCGAAGGCGAAGCCGTCAGCGAGAACTGAGACTGCTCTGCGGTTGTCGCCACCGTAACACCCACATTCCACCCCTGCGACCCCACAGCCATGACAGTCGCAGTGATCGAAGCGTCGATGACGAAGTTCGGCGACCGCGACGCCTGGATCCGCGAGCTGCTCGCGGAGGCCGGCGAGAAGTGTCTGGCCGAGTCGGGAGTCGAGTCGGACGAGGTCGAACACCTCTACGTCTCGAACATGGCCAGCGGCGAGTTCGAGGGCCAGGGCGGGATCATGAACGCGCTCGCCCACGACCTTGGCCTGATGCCCGCCTACAGCGAGCGGGTCGACCAGACCTCCTCGTCGGGCGGCGCGGGGATCTACGAGGCCTGGCAGTCGGTCGCCTCCGGCGCCAGCGAGATGACGCTGCTCGTCGGCGGCGAGAAGATGACCCACAAGACGACGGCCGAAGCGACGGACGTCATCGCCTCGATCACCCACCCCGCCGAGTACAAACACGGCATCACGCTCCCTTCTTTCGCGGGGATGACCGCGCGCCACTACCTGGAACGCTTCGACGTGCCCCGCGAGGCGCTCGCGAAGGTCGCCGTCAAGAATCACAGAAACGGCGTCGACAACCCCCACGCACAGTTCCGCAAAGAGATCGGCGTCGAGACAGCACTGAACAGCCCGATGGTCGCCGACCCGCTTCGACTGTACGACTTCTGTGGCATCACCGACGGCAGCGCGGCGATGCTCTTTACGACCGAGGAGCGCGCGAAAGAGATCACCGACGACTACGCGGTGGTCTCGGGAATCGACGGCGCGACGGACACCCACGTCGTCCACGAGCGCGACGACCCGACCGTGATGGGCGGCGTCGTCGACTCCTCGGACGGCGCCTTCGAGATGGCCGGACTGGAACCCGACGATATCGACGTGGCGGAACTCCACGACATGTTCACCATCCTCGAGTTCCTCCAGATGGAGGGCTGTGGCTTCGCCGAGCAGGGCGAGGCCTGGAAACAGGTCGAGGAGGGCCGCACGGAGATGGACGGCGAACTCCCGGTCAACACCTCCGGCGGCCTCAAGTCGAAGGGCCATCCGCTCGGCGCGAGCGGCGTCGCACAGGGCTACGAGATTTACAAGCAACTCGTCGGCGAGGCGGGGTCGCGCCAGGTCGAGGCCGACACCGCGCTCGCGTGTAACGTCGGCGGGTTCGGAAACTGCGTCATCACCACCATCATGGAGGCACGATAATGTCGTTCGACGCGCACATCTGCGAGAACGGTCACGCATCGTACCCCGGTCACACACTGTGTCCGGACTGCGGCGCGAAACAGACCGAAACGATCGACCTGGCCGACCTGACCGGCGAGGTCGTCACGTGGACGCACTCGACGAAGACGCCGCCGGGCGTCCGCGCGCCGAACACGCTCGCCATCGTCGAGTTCGACATCGCTGAGGCGATCACCGACATCGCGCCCGATGCCGAGGAACCGGACACGTTCGTCCGCGCCATCGGGCAGGTCACGACCGACGACGTCGAGACGGGCGACGCTGTCGAGCCGGTCTACGTCGAAGAGTTACGGGACCCCGACGTCGGGATCAAGGAACCGGCGAGCCAGGAGTGGGACGGCTACCGGTTCGACCCGGTCTGACCGTCGGAGTTCGCTCGTCGCCGGTATCGCCGTTCGGTTGCCGCGTTCAGTTCAGTCCGCGTTGCCGACGACCACCGGCTCGCGGTCGTCGGACGTTCCGCTGTCAGAGGCGTTCTCGGTCGATTCACTGTCGAGCGCGTCGAGCCCATCGAGTACCGAGCGGTAGTCGTCGCCGTCCGCGTGGGGGAACACGGAGGCGAGGTCGCCGTCCTCGTAGACGGCGAGACAGAGGGCCGGGAAGACGATCCACTCGCCTCTCTCCCCGGTTTCCATCGAGTAGCACTCCCGAATGCCGAAGAAGGGGCGCAGGCTCACGCCGCGGTCGGTGGCCCACGCCTCGAAGGCGACGTAGCGGTCGCGCGCTTTCGTCTTCACCGGGTCGCCGCGCTCGACGCGCTTGTCCCAGGTGAAGGTGGCCGCCGCCGCGACCGCACCTTCGGCTTCGAGGTCTGTCAGTCGCTCTCTCAGTCGGTCGCACTGGCGCGCCGCCGGCTCCGGCAGGCCGTCCCTGACGAAGAGCTCGACGCGCCTGTCCCCCGTCCGCTCGGTTGGCGTCATGGGCAGTTGGTCCGACGTAGTGGTGCATAATAAATCATTATGTTTGGTAGATAATATTTTTCACGTCGTAGTGAGTCACCCGAGCACGCCGAGAAAGCGAACGAATCAGCCGCAGGTGGCGATATCAGCGGAATCAGGGCGCGCCGTTGCCGTCGTCGGTCGAGTCCCCGCCGGCAGAACTCCCGTCGTCCACGTCGTTGCCGTCGGTGTCGTCGTCTGCTTCGTCGCCGGCCGTCCTGTCGTCGTCTATCTCGTCGTCGATATCCTCGAGTTCGCTCTTGATGGTCCGGAGTTCGGCGTCCACGTCGACCTGGTCCCCGTCCGTCTCGGGGCCGTCGTCGGTCGCCTCGGAGTCGCCAGTCGGGTCGGACTGTGTCTCGCCGCTGTCCGGGACGGCCCCGTTCTCGCGTCCGGCTTCCCGGAGTCGCTCCTGCACCTCCGCCCGGAGATCGCGAGCCTGGTCGAGCAGTTCGGCCGCTTCGGCCTCGTTCGGGCGCCCCTCGACGGCGTCCCGGAGGTCGACGAGCGCGTCGTCGAGGCGTTCGAGCGTCGTCTCGCTGACCGACCGGGCCTGCTCCTGGATCCGGCTTGTCTCCTCGCGTGCGGTGTCCGCTCCCTCGGCGAGTCTGAGCGCCCGCTGGAGGAGTCGGAGCGCGCGGATGTTCGTCTCCAGTACGAGGATCAACCCCGGAATCGCCACCTCGCTGGTGAGCCGCCGCAGATCCCGCGGCGTCGGCAACCGCGGGCCGTCCTCGGGACTCGGCGGCTCCAGTTCCGATTCCAGTTCCCGCAGCGTCCGTACGAGGTCGGTGACCAACCGCGACAGGTCCTCGTCGGAATCGTCCGAAGTCATGTTGGGTCCTTCGCGCGGCGACGGAAAAAGCCCGGTGGCTCTCGTCCCGGTTCCGGTCCAGAACGGTGAAGCCCCGCCGGGCGATAGCCGAACCGATGTCAACGGACGCCGCCTGGGTCGTGCTACTCGTCGCCGGACTGTTCGAAGCCGTCTGGGCCATCGGGCTCGAACTCTCCGACGGACTCTCGAAGCTCAAACCGACGCTCGTCACGGTCGCTGCTATCGCCGTCAGCATGGTCTTGCTCGCGAAGGCCATCGAGGAACTGCCGGTCGGGACCGCCTACGCCGTCTGGACGGGGATCGGCGCCGTGACGACCGCGCTACTGGGAATCTACCTGTTCGACGAGCCCGCGACGACCGCACGACTGTTTTTCGTTCTCGTGATCGTCGCGGGCATCGCCGGTCTCCAGACCGTCTCGTCGGCGTAGACAGCCCACACCGGAAACGGGCCACCCGACGGCCCGCCACGAGGAATCTTTTTGCGCGGGCCGGCCCGACCGACGGTATGGTTTCCGAGATCTTCGACGCCGACCGGTGGGAACCGGTCGAGGAGTTCGACTTCCGCGACCTGACCTACCACCGCGGGACCGACACCCCCGCGCTCCGCATCGCCTTCGACCGCCCCGAGGTCCGCAACGCCTTCCGACCGGGCACCGTCGACGAACTCTCCACCGCGCTCGACCACGCCAAGCGCCAGTCCGACGTCGGCTGTGTGCTCCTGACCGGCAACGGCCCCTCACCGAAAGATGGCGGCTGGGCCTTCTGCTCGGGCGGCGACCAGTCCGTGCGGGGCGACTCCGGCTACGAGTATCAGGGCGACGACGAAGACCGAGAGACCGCCGCTGGCGCCGGCCGCCTGCACATCCTGGAAGTCCAGCGCAAGATCCGTCACATCCCCAAGCCCGTGGTCTGCGTGGTACCGGGATGGGCCGTCGGCGGCGGCCACTCGCTGCACGTCGTCTGCGACCTGACCCTCGCAAGCGCCGAGCACGCGAAGTTCCTCCAGACCGACCCCGACGTGGCGAGCTTCGACTCCGGGTTCGGATCGGCGTATCTCGCCCGCCAGATCGGCCAGAAGAAAGCGCGCGAGGTGTTCTTCCTCGGGAAGACCTACGACGCCGCCGAGGCAGCGGACATGGGCATGGTCAACGAGGCCGTCCCCCACGAGGAACTCGAGGAGACCGCGCTGGAGTGGGCCGACCGGATCACGAGCAAGTCGCCGATGGCGATGCGGATGCTCAAGTACGGGTTCAACATGGCCGACGACGGGATGGTCGGCCAGCAGGTGTTCGCCGGTGAGGCGACGCGGCTGGGCTACATGACCGACGAGGCGAAAGAGGGCCGGGACGCCTTCAACGAGGGTCGCGACCCCGACTTCGACGACTACGACTGGCACTACTGAGGGGGCGACCGACCGACACGCGGGCGGTGGTCGACGCGCTCAGTCCTGCCGGTACTCCTTCTGGAACCCGCGGAACTCCGTCCGGTGGGCCTCCTCGTCGGCGAGAATCGTCACCGCCAGGTCCTCGGTGACGGGGTCGTTCGCCTCCTCGGCGGCGTCGATCAGGTCGCGGTAGGTGGCGATGGCGTCCTCCTCGGCGTCGAGGACGCCTTCGATGACGGCGAGGACGTCCGTCGAATCCTCCGGCGGCTGGAGCGAGTCCTGGCGTGCCGTGAACTCCGCCGACCCTGGCGGGCGCGCGTCGAGTTGTTTCAGTCGCTGCCCCAACTGTCCGGCGTGGCCGAGTTCCTCCTGGATGTCGGTTTCCAGGCTCTCCTTTATCTCCTCGGCGCGGACGCCGTCGAGGACGATGGCGTTCGTCTGGTAGTTCATCACGGTCTCTATCTCGTCGCTGTAGGCCTTGCGCAGCAGTTCGATGACGCGGTCAGATGACATGCCACTGTGACTTGGGTTCGCACCCCGAAGTGTGTTCCCCCTGCTGTCGCCGGGCGGCGTCGCTCGTGCGGATCGCACCCCGCCGGCGTCGGCCGCGAACTGAAGCGCTTACCTGCCCGACCGCGCGAGAGAAGGGTATGGACGCGGACGACGATATCGATCCGGCCGCCAATCGCGAGGGGTGGGCCGAGCGCTCCGGACAGTACTCGCCCGAGTACTACGCCGAGATCGGTCCGAACGAGGTGAGCGAGACGCTCGCGACCGTTCTCTCCTATTACGCCGACGACTCCGCCGCGGTGCTGGAACTCGGCTGTAGCTCCGGTCGGCACCTGGCCGCGCTGCGGGAGGCCGGCTTCGAGAACCTCACCGGCATCGACCTCAACGACGACGCCTTCGACGTGATGGCTGAGTACTTCCCACGGGTCGCCGAGACCGGCACCTTTCACACCGGTGCCATCGAGGACGTGCTCCCGGAGTTCGACGACGGGGCCTTCGACGTGGTCTACTCCGTCGAGACACTGCAGCACGTCCACCCCGACGAGACGTGGGTGTTCGAGGAGGTCATCCGCGTCACCGACGACCTGCTCGTCACCGCCGAGAACGAGGGCAACAGCCCCCAGCGGGGGCGCGACGGCGCGGAAGTCAGTTTCGTCAACGACGATTTTCCGCTCTACCACCGCGACTGGAAGGCCGTCTTCTCGGACCGGGGGCTGGCGCAGCTGGTGTGCGAGCCGACGAGTCGCGACACGGTGCGGGTCTTCCGGGTGCCGTGAGTGCGCCGGGATCCACCAGACGACTGGTCAGCATCCGCGTCGAGCGACGCGAGGCGCGGTTCACCGCTCGCGCGTCGCGCGAGCGGCCTTTTTGGCCGAGCTTTTTGCGCTGGGGGTACCGCAGCGTCCGAAGGACGCGAGGACACCCCCGGTCGAAAAAGGTCGTAGGGTAACTTTGACACTCACGGCCCCCTGAGTTCCGCCAATGTCGACAGCCGACGCGCAGGTCTCCAAGCGGCGGGCGTGGCTGATGGCCGCGCGGCCCCAGACGCTGCCCGCGGGCGCGGCGCCGGTCGTGGTGGGGGCCGGCGTCGCCGTCCACGCGGGCGTGTTCGCGCCGCTCCCGTGGCTCGCGGCGCTGGTCGGAGCCCTGCTCATCCAGGTCGGAACCAACTTCGCCAACGACTACTACGACGCCGTCAAGGGCGCCGACACGGACGACCGCGAGGGGTTTACTCGCGTCACCGCGGGCGGACTCATCGCCCCCGCGGCGGTCAAACGCGCGATGATCGCTACCTACGGGCTGGCCGTCGTCGTCGGTCTCTATCTCGTCGCCGTCGGCGGCGTGCCGATCCTCGTGGTCGGACTCTCCAGCATCGCCGCCGGGATCCTCTATACGGGCGGGCCTTACCCCTACGGCTACCGCGGCCTCGGTGACCTGTTCGTCTTCGTCTACTTCGGCGTCGTCGCGGTGACCGGGACCTTCTACGTCCAGGCCGTCGCGGCCGGGGGCTACGGACTGTTTCCGACGTGGGTGCCAGACGGGACCGTCACCGCCGCAGCAGTCACGGCCAGTCTCCCCGCCGCCGGGCTCTCGACGGCGATCCTGATCGTCAACAACATCCGTGACAGGGAGACCGACGCCGAAGCGGGCAAGCGCACGCTCGCGGTGATGCTGGGCTACGGCTGGAGTCGCGTCGAGTTCCTCGCGATGGTCGGGATGGCCTACGTCGTGCCCGTCGTCTTCGCGCTCGACCCGGCCTTCGGCCTCCCCGCGCTCGCGCCGCTGGTCTCGCTGCCGCTCGCCGCTGCAGTGACGCGTACGGTCCTGACCCGCACCGACGGCGACGCGCTCAACCCCGCGCTGGAACGGGTCGGGCAGACGCTGTTCGTCCACTCGATACTGCTCGCGGCTGGCCTCGCCGCGCCCGAACTTCTCTCGCTATGACGCGCAAACCGTTCTCGGTCCCGCTGGCATCGCCCCTCTCGACCGCCGCCGGCGACATCGAGTCGCGCGAGGGGTACCTCGTGGAGTACGACCACCGCGGCGTGACGGGGATCGGCGAGGCGACGCCGCTGCCGGGGTGGACCGAGTCGCTCGAGGAGTGCGCCGCGGGGCTCGACCGCGCGCTCGAAGCGGGCGCCGACGGCGAGCACAGCACCGCTTTGCTCGAACTCGACGCGAGCGAGACGCCCGCGGCGCGCCACGGTTTCGCCACCGCACTCCTCGACGCCGATGCGCGAGCGGACGGGATCCCGCTCTATCGCTGGTTCCACGACCACCACCGAGGGGCCGTCCCAGTGAACGCGACCGTCGGCCACGTCGACCCCGCCGAAACCGTCGCGGCCGTCGAAAACGCCGTCGACGCGGGCTTCGAGAGCGTCAAGATCAAGGTCGGCGTGGAGGGCGTCGAGGCGGACCTCGACAGGGTGCGAGCCGTTCGCGACGCGGTCGGCGCGGACGTGACCCTCCGCCTCGACGCCAACGGCGGCTGGACGCGAGCCGAAGCCGAGCGAGCGTTCGCCGAACTCGCGGACCTCGGCGTCGAGTACGTCGAACAGCCACTCCCGGCCGGTGACCTCGACGGACTGGCCGACCTGCGGGGCCGGGGCGTGGGCGTCGCAGTCGACGAGACGCTCGCCGAGCGCTCGATGGCAGAGGTGTTCGACGCGCGCGCTGCGGACGTGGTCGTCCTCAAACCGATGGTCCTCGGCGGACCGGGCAACGCGCACACGCTCGCGAAGCGGGCCCGCGACGAGGGGATCGAACCGGTGGTCACGACGACCGTCGACGCCGTCGTCGCGCGCACCGCCGCGGTCCACGTCGCCGCCGCGATCCCAGACGTGTCACCCTGCGGCCTCGCCACCGCGGACCTGCTCGCCGAGGACCTGGGGCCCGACCCCGCTCCCGTCTCTGACGGGCAGATCTCGGTACCCCAGGATCCAGGGCTCGGCGTCGACCTCGCGGAGGAGTGGGCGTGACGCTGCCCGGCCCGGAGGCGTGGCCAACCGAGAATCCCGTAGCTGATCCGTCGGTCGACCTGCTCCGACAGCGGGCGGACGCGACGCCCGACGCGACCGCTCTCGTCGACGCCGCTGCCGCCGTCGACGCCGATGCGAGCTCCGACGCGGAAACCGCGTGGACCTACGGCGAGTTCGACGAGCGCGTCGCCGCGACGGCCGCGCGACTCGACGCGGTGCTGGACGAAGCGAGCGCAGACAGTCGCGTCGGACTCCTCTTCGGGACGCGGCCCGCGTTCGCGCGACTGTACTTCGCGATCCAGCGCCTCGGCGCGACTGCCGTGCCGCTGAACCTCGCGCTCGACACGCCGACGCTTCGCTCGCAGGCCACGCGCGCCGCCCTCGACTGTCTGGTCTGTGCCGACGACACCGCAGGTCTGGCTCCGAAAGTGGCGCCGTCCGGCACGCCGGTCGTCTCGGTCGATCCCGTCAGTGCCGACTCGATCCGTTCGCTCGCCGACGTTCCCGGCTCCGGGGCGAGCAGTGGCCGAGAGCGACTGCTGGACGACGACGCGGTGGTCATGTTCACCTCGGGGACGACGGGGCGCCCGAAGGGCGTCAGACTGACTCGCCGAAACCTGGTCGCGAGCGCGGTCGGCTCGGCCGTCCGCCTCGGCGTCGAGCCCGGCGACCGCTGGCTGGTCCCCCTCCCGACCTACCACATGGGCGGACTCGCGCCGCTGGTCCGGTCGACGCTCTACGGCACGACCGCCGTCCTCCAGCGCGAGTTCGACGCAGACTCGACGGCCGCGGTGATGGACGAGTTCGGAATCACCTGCGTCTCGCTCGTCCCGACGATGCTCACTCGACTGCTCGACGCCGGCTGGACGCCGCCCCACTCGCTCCGATTCGTCCTGCTCGGCGGTGCGCCGGCCCCGCCGGACCTGCTCGCCCGCGCGCTCGACCGCGGCGTACCGGTCTGCCCGACTTACGGCCTCACCGAGACGGCCTCGCAGGTCGCGACGGCGACGCCCGAGGACGTCACGACGGATCCCGAGACGGTCGGGCGCCCGCTCCGCTGTACGGAGGTCGCCGTGCTCGACGACGGAGGCGACCCTGTCGAGACGGGCGAGGTGGGCGAACTCGTCGTCGACGGCCCGACCGTCACGCCGGGGTATCTCGACGGGGAGCACACGCGGGACGCGTTCGGTCCCGCGGGACTCCACACCGGCGACCTGGGGCGCGCGGACGAGGACGGCAGACTCCGGATCGAGGGTCGCGCCGACGACCGGATCATCACCGGCGGCGAAAACGTCGCGCCCGAACGCGTCGCGGCCGCTCTCCGCGACCATCCGGCCGTCGCCGACGTCGCCGTCGTCGGTCTGCCCGACGAGGAGTGGGGCGAACGCGTCGCCGCGCTCGTCGCCGTCGAGGGCGGTGACGCGGCGGAGGCTGTTTCCGCAGAGGAACTGCACGCGTCCGTCCGTGACGACCTCGCGGATTTCGCAGTGCCGAAGACCATCGCCGTCGCGGACTCGCTCCCCCGAACCGCGTCGGGGACCGTCGACCGCGAGGCCGTGGTCGCCCGGCTCGAAACGGTCTCGGAGTGACCGCGGGCCGCAGTGGCCGCGACGTTTAATCGCGTTCGTCGCCTACGGGGAGACGTGTGTACGCTCGTCTTCGCCTGGCAGGTGTTCGCCGACGCACCGGTCGTCGCGGCGGCCAACCGCGACGAACGACTCGACAGAGAGGCCGAGCCGCCGTCGGTCGTCGACCACGAACCGCGCGTCGTCGCGCCGACCGACACCGAGGCCGGCGGCACCTGGATCGGCTACAGCGACCGCGGCGTGTTCGTCGCCGTCACGAACCGGTGGACAGGTAAGGACCTCGACGGCGAGCGCTCGCGCGGCCTGCTCGTCCGCGACGCGCTCCGCCAGGAGAGCGCCGAAGACGCGACTCGCCTGGTCGAGCGCGAACTCGACGACCGCCGGTACGCGGGGTTCAACCTCGTCCTCGCCGACGAGCGCGCCGCGCTGCTGGTCGAGTGGGACGGCGAGACGCGCCGCGTTCGCAACTTCGATCCGGGCGTTCACGTCGTCGTGAACGTCGGCGCGGACGGCGACTACGCCATCCCGGCCTCGCGGCCGGACGCGGGCGAGCGCCAGGCCGCCAACGCCGACAGCGTCGCCGCGGCGCTGCAGGTCGAACCCGGCGAGTCCAGCACCGCGTGGCTCGACCGCGCGGCCGACGTCATCGCGGACCACGACTACGGCGTCTGCGTCCACGGGGACGGGTTCGGGACGCGCTCGTCGTCGCTGATCGCCGTCGGCGCCGAGGGGGCACGCTATCGGTACGCGGACGGCCCGCCGTGTGTGACTGACTATCAGGACGTCGACAGCCACATTTAAACGGCGCAGACCCGGTACGTACGGACATGGCCGCTGCCGAGGACGACCTCAACGACGACGAGCGCGCGGGGCTGGAACTCATCCGGGAGTCGGGCGGGATCCACCAGAGCGACTTCTGGAAGGAACTCGACGTCAGCTCCCGGAAGGGCAGCCGTATCGCCGATGCGCTGGCCGAAGACGACCTCATCCAGCGCGAGGAAACCGTCTACAACGGACACAACACCTACTATCTCACGCCCGCGCCGCGGGACCTGAATTTCTCCCTCCTGATGGCCGGCGACCAGCTCTCGCCGTTCATCGGCGACGAGGAAGTCGACGCCCACTCCGACACCTTCTCGCAGTGGGTCATGAACCTCGCCTACGAGGAGTGAGCGCGTCCCCTCTCACGACTGGGGCCGTCTCGCGGTGAAGCCGCCGCTACGTTCTCCATCGAAACGAAGAAAACCGGACCGCAGTCGTCAGTCTTCGAGCGCGTCGGCGATGCGAGCGAGTTCGCGTCGCACGTCGTGAACCTCGTCGCGGAGCTTGCGCATCTCGCGGGTCAGTTCTTCGTTGTCCGAACTCTCCTCGCCGCGACCGCCGGGGCCGCCGGGGCCGCCCGGACCGCCGCCGGGACCCATGCCGCCGGGGCCGCCGCCCATCATCCCGCCCATCATCTGCGCGAACGGGTTGCCGCCCCCGCCGCCCATGCCGGGGCCGCCACCGCCGCCCATCATCTCTTCCATACGCTCCTCGCGGCTTTTCTCCTCGCCGTCTTCGCCCTCTTCGGCGCGCTGCTGGCGGATCTCCTCGACGCGCTCGCGGAAGGACTTGGTCTCCTCGTCGCCCTCGCTCTCGCCCGCGTCGGCGTCCTCGGCGGGTGTCTCGTCGGCCGCGGCGTCACTCTCCGATTGATCGTCGTCTGCCATACTCCGGTTTCGCGGTCCCGTCCCTAAATGGTTGTCGTACGGGCAGGGCAGCGTTCCTGCAGGGCTCTCGGACCGGCGCCCGCGGTCACCCGAACGCGCCGAGACTCGACTGACGGTCGGGACCGGCCGCGTCCGGTTCGAGGTCGTAGCCGACGAGATCTCGCATGTCGACGGCGTAGGTGCTCCCGCCGTTTTCGAGTACCAGCACGCGCCCCTGAACGCCGCGGACCGTCCCCGCGGCCAGCGTCTCCGTGACGGGCCGGTCCGTCAGCCCGAGTCCGTAGTCGAAGGCGAACGTTTCGACCGGGTCGAACTCGGCGAGCAGGGACTCCCAGGCAGCGTCGTCGACGCCCCTGTGGATCCCGTCGATCTTGGCGGGGACGCGGACCCGGTCGCCGACTTCGGTCGCGATGTCGGCCTCTATCTGCCGGGCGACCCGGCCGTCTTTGACGGTTCGGAGGTGCGCGGCGCGGTCGGCCCCCTGCTCGCGCAGCCGCGTCTCCAGACGCCACGAGCGCGTGACGCCCACTTTGAACGTCGCGGGCGCGAACGCGGCGAGATATATCGCGTGTTCCTCGCGACAGGACGCCAGCGGGAGCGAACACTCCCCGGTACAGCGAGCGCATGGCCACCGATCCGTGTGCTGGTCGCAGTAGGGTGCGCGTTCTCGGTGACACTGCGTGTGCCCGTGGTCGTCGTACACCCCGGCGCAGTGGCGCTCGGCGAGGCCGTAGTCGAGTTCCGTTCCCCGGGCGAGCGACACCGACGACACCTCGCCGTCCGCCGCGACGAGCAGGGCTGGCGGCCCGTCGACTCCGGTGTCGTACCCGATAACCTGCACGGCCGTCGGTTCGCGGTCGGCGAGTAAAGGCGTGCCGTTCGCGAGCGGGAGACGACCGGGAAGCCGGGAGGGTCACGGAGTCGAGGCGGACTGTCGTCCTGTGCGAACCGTGTGGCGGCTTTATCTATCGGGCACCCGTCACTCCGTGCGAGGGACACGCATGCCGGAGTTACAGCTCACGAGTTCAGCGTTCGAGAACGGGGGGCCGATACCGGCGGAGTACGGCTATGCGGAGCGAAACGTCAATCCACCGCTGGAAGTTCGCGGGGCGCCCGACAGCGCTGAGACGCTCCTCCTGGTCGTCGACGACCCGGACGCGCGCGAACCCGCGGGGAAGATCTGGGACCACTGGGTCGTCTGGAACGTCCCGGCCGACACGGAATCGATCCCCGAAGACTGGGACGCCGCAGGCGCGGGCGCGACAGAGGGACAGAACGACTACGGCGAGACCGGCTGGGGCGGCCCGAACCCGCCGGACCGCGAACACACCTACCGATTCCTGCTGTACGCGCTCGACGACCGACTCGACCTCCCGGCCAACGCGACGAAAGACGACGTCTACGACGCCGCCGAGGGGTGTGTCGTCGGCAAGGCCACCCTCGAAGGCACGTACGCGCCCTGACTGCGAATGGGGGGCAGGAAGGCCGGCCTATCCGTCGAGCAGTTCTCGCGTCGCCCGGCGGACGGCGTCGTCGCTCGACCCACTCGGCTCCCAGCCCAGCGCCGAGAGCTTCTCGATCGACAGTCGCATCCGCGGGACGTCGCCGACCCACCCGCGGTCACCGCCGGTGAACTCGTACTCGGGGTCCAGGCCCATCTCCTCGGCGACGATGTCCGCGATGGCCGTCACCGACGTCGTCGTTCTGGTGCCCAGATTGTAGGCGTTGAACGGCCGATCGGCGTGTTCGACGACGTGACACATCGCGTCGATGCAGTCGTCGATGTGCATGTACGACTTCTCCTGGCGACCGTCGCCGAGGATCGTCAGCGAGTCGGGGTCCTCGCGGAGTTTGTCGACGAAATCGGGGATGACAGCACCGAGTTGCAGGCGCGGACCGACGATGTTGGCGAAGCGGAACGACCAGACGGTGAAGTCGTGACTGTGAGCGTACACCGACAGCAGGCTCTCCTCGGCGAGTTTGCTCGCGCCGTAGATACTGATCGGCTCCAGGGGCGCGTAGTCTTCGGGAGTGGGGCGGGGCGCTTCGCCGTAGACCGTCGAGGAGGAGGTGAAGGCGATGTCTGTGACACCGACTTCGTGCATCCGCTCGACGACCGTCTCGGTCAGGCGGTTGTTCGCGCGGAACTGCGAGATGTCGTCGCGCGCGGCGTTCTTGTCGGCGGCGAAGTGGAAGACGCCGTCGACGTCTTCGGTGATCGCTTCGGCGGCCACGTCGGGGTCACCGACGTCGCCGCTGATAACCTCGACACCGTCGGGGATCCACTCGCGCTGGCCGTTCGAGAAGTCGTCGACGGCCACGACGTCGTTGTCGTCGACGAGTCGTTCACAGAGATGCGATCCGACGAAACCCGCGCCGCCGGTGACGACGAGTCGCTGACCCGAGAGTTCCATACCGACAGCACCGCCGTCAGCGATATGGTAGTTCCGGTCCGGGAGCACGGATCGAGCGAGTGCGGATCACCGTCCGCCTCGGCCCGTTCTCAGTTTCTGACATCGCGAGACAGACATACACACCCGTCGGCGCAACTCGGGGTATGAACGGACGCTGCTCACGCAGGCGATTCCTCGCGACGGTCGGCGTCGGCGCGACGGCGACGGCCGGCTGTCTCGGCCTCGGTGAGTCCTCGGACGGAACGCCGACGGCCGCGTCGGACCCGCTGGCACCGCCACGGCGCGGCGCCCCGGACGCGCCAGTCACCGTCTCGGTCTTCGTCGACTTCGCGTGTCCGCACTGCCGGTCGTTCCACCGGAACACGGTCCCCCTGATCGACCGCGAGTACGTCGAGACGGGTGTCGTCACCTACGAACACCGCGACTTCCCGCTGCCCGTCGACGACCCCGAGTCCTACCGGGCCGCCAACGCCGCCCGAGCGGTCCAGGCCTCCGAGGGCGCCGACGCCTTCTTCGAGTTCGCGTCGGGGCTGTTCGAGAACCAGTCCGATCTGGGCCTCTCGCTGTACGAGACACTCGCCGAGGAGGTCGGCGCGGACCCGGAGAGCGTTCGCCGTACCGCGAAGGGCCGAGTCTACGCGACCACCCTCGACCGCGACGTCGCAGTCGGCCGGGGCGCTCGCATCGAGTCGACGCCGTCGATACTCGTCGACGGCGACCTGTTCAGGGGAGAGACGTGGGACGATCTCGCCCGGTGGATCGAGAGCGCGCGCTCGGAGTAGGCTGGCTCTGGCGGTCGCCGACGGTTGCTTCGTCGAGCCAGGCTGGCGGCGAGTCGCGGTCCGGAACCCTCCTAAGCGGCGGGCCGCTACCGGACTGCAATGACTGACGACGCCGAACTCGCCGTCCTGCGACTGGGCCACCGCCCCGGCCGCGACGACCGGATGACGACCCACGTCGGACTGACAGCACGAGCACTCGGTGCCGACCGCGTGGTCTTCGGCCCGCGCGCCTCGGGCGCCGCCGACACCGTTCGCGACATCACCGACCGCTTCGGTGGCCCCTTCGACGTCGAGGTGACCGACGCGCCGAAAGGCGTCATCTCGGGGTGGGACGGCCGCGTCGTCCACCTCACGATGTACGGCCTGCCTGTCCAGGACGTCGAGGGCGAACTCCGCGAGGCTCACCGCGAGGCGGGCCAGGCGCTGCTGGTCGTCGTCGGCGCGGAGAAAGTCGACTTCGACGTCTACGAGCGCGCCGACTGGAACGTCGGCGTGACGAACCAGCCCCACTCCGAGGTGGCCTCGCTCGCGGTCTTTCTCGACCGCCTGTTCGAGGGGGCGGAACTCGACGGCGAGTGGCCGGACGCGAAACGGCAGGTCGTGCCGAAAGAGACGGGGAAGAAAGTCGTCGAACCCGACGAGGAGTGAGCGACAGTCAACCGGCGACCGCACGCTCGCCGGTCGCGTCGCGAGCGCGAGTTCGTGTCTCCTCACGAGTGCGAGTCCGGGCCGGCTCCCGAGTGCGAGTCCGGGCCGCGGCCGGTCGCCTCACGAGTGTGAGTCCGGGCCACGGCGGGTCGCTCCCGATGGTTTTAACCGCGTGACGGTCCGAGGGTGACCCAATGGCTTTTGACGAACTTCTGGAGGACCCGGTGATACAGAAGTACCTCCACGAGCTGGTCGGTCCGAAGGGGATGCCGGTGGCGGCCGCGCCGCCCGACGGCGAGGTGACCGACGAGGAACTCGCCGAGGAACTGGGGCTGGAGCTCAACGACGTCCGCCGCGCGCTCTTTATCCTCTACGAGAACGACCTGGCGAGCTATCGCCGCCTCCGCGACGAGGACTCGGGGTGGCTCACCTACCTCTGGACCTTCGAGTACGAGAAGATCCCGGAGCAACTCGAGGAGGAGATGTACCGCCTGCTCGACGCCCTCGAGAACCGCCAGGAGTACGAACTCGACCACGAGTTCTACCTCTGTGAGGTGTGTGGCATCCGCTTCGAGTTCGGCGAGGCGATGGAGTTCGGCTTCGAGTGCCCCGAGTGTGGCAACCCCGTCGAGGCCCTGGAGAACACGCGACTGATCGACTCGATGGACGACCGCATCGCGGCGCTGCGCGACGAACTGAACGTGGAACACACGTCCGAGGCCTGATGGTCGTTCTCGCCTCCAGGTGCTACGTCGGCGGCGACGCCCACGAGCGCGCGATGGACTCGCTCCGGTCGCAGGTCGGGAACGCGATCGGCGACCTCGACGTCGCGTTCGACGTCGGCCTCCGCGACGACGACTTCCCGACCGTCACCGTCGAGGGGCCCGACGAAGTCGCGGCGCGGAACGCCCTCGCCGAGGAGTGGGGCGAACTCACGCCCCAGCACGAGGACGGATCCGTGCAGGTCGGCACGCTCTCGTCGTGGGACGACGACGGCTTCGTCCTCGACACCGGCTTCGGCAACGAGGTGCGGATCCGCCCCGACGGTATCGGGCTCGGACAGGGCTCACCGGAGCAGATCCGCACGCGGTTCGGGCTGGTCCAGCACCTCCCGCTGCGCTTCGTCGCCGGGCCGGAGCCCGAACTGGCCGAGGCCGAACGGGACCGCCTCTACGAGTGGACCCGCGGGACCGGTCGCGTGAACGTGAACTCGGCCACGCGGGCAGAGGTGCGGGCGACGGTGAATCGAGCGGGTCACGCACAGGACATCGTCACGGTCGAGCGGCTCGGCTTGCTGGAACAGAGCATCGTCTGCGGCGAGGGGACCGACCCGCCGGGGCTGCTGTCGAGTATCGGGACGTACATGCAATCGGAGTTGCTCTGTGTCGTCCCATGAGGCGCCGGCTGGTCGCGCTCGGACTGTTGCTCGCGCTCGTCGCCCTCGCGGGCTGTTCGTCGGTCTTCGGCGGCGGCGGACCCAGTGACCAACAGCTCAACAAGAACGCCACCTACGACTGGGACACCAACGCGACGACGACCATCTCGCTGTCGCGCTCGTCGTTCTCGGCCGTCGTCGGCGTCGAGAACGAATCGTGGGTCAAACTCTACCGCTCCGGGGCGCTCGGCGACAAGGACCCGATATCGATACGCGCCCTGCGATTCCGCTATCCGAACGGCACGGTCGTCAGAGTCAACGAGTCGGCGATGGACGTCAGTACCGGCGGCTCGAAGACGAACGTGACGCTCCCGCAGGCCGGCGGACAGGTCGCGTTCAAGGCCAACCGGCCGACCGGCAAGCGCTTCTCGACGCCGCTTTTCGTCGACGGGAAACACAGCATCGAAGCGACGCTGCCCCCCGGCGCCCGCGTCGGCATCCCCTTCTTCTCGCAGGTGTCGCCCGGCGCGAGCGACCGCTGGGTCGACGACAACCGCATGACTATCCGCTGGGACAGCACCAAGAACGGCCCGCTGGTCCTCCGGTACTACCTCGCCCGTGACCTGTACATCTTCGGGGGCCTCGCCGTCGTCCTCCTGATCGTCGGCGGCGGCGGCGTCGTCTACTACCTCCGACAGATCCGGACGCTCGAACAGCGCCGGGAGGATATCGGTCTCGACGTGGACGTCGAGGACGACGACCTCGACGACGGCCCGCCACCGGGGATGCGGTAGGCTCGCTTCTCTCGTACTCTCTGGCCCCACGGTGTCTACCGGCACGCGTGAACGAACCGTCTATTAGTCGTCGAGTCTCTAGCAGGGGTATGCGCGTGGCAATCGTGACGGTCGGCGACGAACTGCTGGTCGGGGACACGGTCAACACGAACGCCGCCTGGCTCGGCGAGCGACTCCACGAGCGCGGCGTCGCCGTCGAGCGCGTCGCCGTCCTCCCCGACCGGGTCGCGGACATCGCCCGCGTCGTCAACGAGTTCCGCGCCGAGTTCGACGCCGTGATCGTCACCGGCGGGCTCGGTCCCACCCACGACGACCTGACGATGGACGGCGTCGCCGCCGCTTTCGGCCGCGAGGTTGTCGAGAGCCAGGAGGCACTCGACTGGCTCGAGTCCGAAGGCGGGTACGCGGCCGCCGACCTCGCCGAGGGCACCGCCGATATCCCCGCCGGCGCGCGGATGCTCCCGAACCCGGAGGGGGTCGCACCGGGGTGTGTCATCGGCGGGGTCTACGTCCTCCCGGGCGTCCCGACGGAGATGAAGGCGATGTTCGAGACGGTCGCCGACGAGTTCGCGGGCGAGCGCCAGTACGTCGAGACGGTCGACGCTGCGGAACCGGAGAGCGCGCTCCTGGACCGGCTGGCCCAGCTGAGAACCGAGTTCGAGGTCACTGTCGGCAGCTACCCGGGCGAGTTCGTCACCGTGAAAATCCAGGACCCCGACGAGGCGCGCGCTCGCGAGGCCGCCGACTGGCTCCGCGAGCGCGTCGACCCGCCCGAATGAGCGTCGAGTTACCTGACTGGGTTCCGAAGCGGCCGCCGATCCCCTCTATCGATACAGCGACTTGAGCCACAGCGCTGTCAACACGACGCCGCCGACCAGTACAGCGTAGCCGGCCGCGTCGATGAGTCCCGTCTGGACGCCCTCCTGCAGTAGCACGGACATACCCGGGAGTAGCGCCGCACCCGAATTAAAACCGTACGGATCGCTCGCGCGGGACCGTCGAGGTCTGTCCCCGGTCACCCGCCGCCGAGTTCGCGAGCGGTGGCGTAGTGACGGGCGGCCTCCTCGACGTCGCCGGTCGCCCAGAGGTAGTCCCCGTACTCGCTGTGGACCGTCGCGTCCCCCTCCCCGAGGTCGATGGCCCGTTCGTAGTGTTTCTCGGCGCGTTCCATCCGCCCGCCCTGTCTGAGGAGGACCGCGTAGTTGAGATGCGCCAGCGCGTGGTCGCCGTCGATATCGAGCGCGGTTCTGAACGACTCGACCGCGCCCTCCACGTCGCTCAGTTGCTCCCACTGGAACCGGCCGTAAGTCGCGAGGATGTCCGGGTCCTCGGGGGAGAGGTCGAGCGCGCGCTCGAACTGCTCGGCCGCCGCGTCCGCGTCGTCGCCGCTCCAGTGACAGTTGGCGATGTCGACTCTGAGGCTCGCGTTCTCCGGGTCCAGCGAGCGCGCGTGGTCGAACTGCGCGAGCGCTCGCTCGCGTTCCCCGATCCCACGGAGGAAACTGGCGTACTTCCGGCGGATCTCCGGGTCGGCTGGGTCGGCCTCGATGGCGCGCCTGAAGCGACTGTCCGCGGCGGTGCGCTTGCCCTTCGTCGCGAAACTCACCGCCCGCTCCAGTTCGTTCGCGGCCCGCGTCTCGCTGGTGGTGCCCGCCGAGGGGTCCGGAAGCTCCTCGTCCGGCGGCGCCAGCCCCGACTCACCCGGCGTGTTCCCGCCCGCGGCACCCCGCCGAGCGGTCTCCCGTCCGGAGCCCTCTCCCGCGGCTGACTCCGAGCGCGGCTTGCCGTCGGCGGCCCCATCGCTCCCGTCTCCGGACCCGTCCCACGAGAGCTGGAGGCGGACCGTCGCACCGTCGCCGTCGCGCGCTCGACAGCGGACGCTCACTTCGACCGGCGAGGTGGCCGCGAGCGCGTCGCTGTCCTGCCCCTCACCGAACGGCAACGGCTCGCCCGCCCCGACCCGCTCGGCGAGGCCGTGGAGGTAGTTTGCCACGGCGTTCCTGTCGGCCACACGTTCGGTGTCGTACCGTGTCTCGTCGCTCATTGTCGGTCGCGTGTGGGGAGACGGTCGGCCCCCCGTGTCTTGGACTGACGTCGACGCGGAGCACTATAACGTCACGCGGTCCGATATCAATCGTGAAACTCGGCTGCGGGAGTCCGTGCTCCGGTCGGTCTGTGACTGTCGCTCAGTCCCGGGGTCGGAGACCGGTGGCTTTTGCCCCGCGGACGCCTACGGGACACCAATGCGACGGATCGGTGTCGTGGTGAACCCGATCGCCGGGATGGGCGGGCCGGTGGGGCTCAAAGGGACGGACGGGAAAGTCGCGGACGCGATCGAACGCGGGGCGACCCCGCGGGCGAGCGAACGCGCACGGACAGCCCTCGACGCGCTCGCGGAGACAGGGACCGCGATCGAACTCTTCACCGCCGCGGGTCCGATGGGCACCGAGCAGGCCAGAGCGGCGGGGTTCGACCCGGTCGTCGTCGACGACGTGGAGACGGAACCGGAAAGCGGTGACGGGGTTCCGACCTGGACGACCGCCGAGGACACACGCCGCGCCGTACGCGCGTTCGTCGAGCGCGACGTCGACCTGATACTCTTCGTCGGCGGCGACGGCACCGCCGTCGACGTGGCCGAGACGCTCGCGGAACTGGACAGCGAGACGCCGATCCTCGGTGTCCCGGCGGGGGTGAAGATCTACTCGTCGGTGTTCGCGGTTCGACCGCGTGCGGCCGGCCACATCGCGGGGACGTTCTCGTCGGTGGAGACCGGCGAAGTCAACGACGTCGACGAGGACGCCTATCGCGCCGCGGAAGTGTCCACGGAACTGCGAGCCATCGCGACGACGCCGGTCGCAGAGCAGCGACAGGCAGGCAAGCAACTCGGCGGCGGCACCGTCGCCACACTGGCCGAGGGGTTCGCCGAGGAGATCGACCCCGAGGTGACATACGTGCTGGGCCCGGGCAGCACTGTCGGCGCGATCAAAGAGCAACTGGGCTTCGACGGCTCGGCGCTCGGCGTCGACGTCTGGCGCGACGGGACGCTCCTGGTCCGCGACGGGAGCGCCGCCGAAATCGAGGCATCGCTCGGCGACCGCAACGTCGTCGTCGTCTCGCCCATCGGCGGCCAGGGCTTCGTCTTCGGCCGCGGCAACCAGCAGATCTCCCCGGCGGTGATCCGCCGCTCCGAGGTCGAGGTGGTCGCCTCGCGGGCGAAACTCGACGGCCTCGACGCGCTCCGGGTCGACACCGGTGACCGGGATCTGGACGCGGAACTCGCGGGCTGGTGTCGCGTTCGCGTCGGCCGATACGAGCGACGCCTCGTCCGCGTCGAGTGACGGGCTCGCGGGACGGTCACCCGAACTCGTTCGACAACGATTTTCTCTTCGTATAATTTATCGCTACATACTCATCTGGACGTTCGTCCATTAAGTGTAATACCACTTGTGGAGATGTTGTCTGGTGTATAGACAACATTAAGGTCTGCGGCGAATAACCAAGGACATATGGAAACTCGAAAAGTACAGCGCCTGGGTCCATCGACGCTCGCGATGACCCTGCCGGCGAAGTGGGCACAGGAACACGGAGTCGAGAAGGGCGACGAGGTTTCGCTGCGGATGGGTGGCAAGGGAACGCTGACGGTGATGCCGGAGTCCGTGCAGGGCGAGGAGTCGGAGGCGACCATCTACGCCGACAACCTCAACGCTGACGCGCTCGAACGCGCGATTCTCTCGCAGTACGTCCTCGGACGACGCATCATCCACGTCGAATCGCCGGACGACGAGACGCTCGACAGCACGCACATCAACGCCGTCTACAACGCCGAGACCCAGCTCATGGGTCTGGGCGTCGTCGAGGAGACGCCCGATCGGATCGCCATCCGGTGTTCGGTCGACCCCGAGGACTTCTCGCTCGACAACCTCCTCGGCCGTCTGGAGTCTACCGGTTCGACCATGCGAAACGAGGCGGTCAAGGCGCTCGCCCACGGCAACCCGGACCTCGCCCAGCGAGCCCTCAACCGGGAGCGACAGGCCAACAAGATCTTCGTCCTGCTCCTGCGACTCATCTTCACCTCCTACCAGAACCCCAACCTCGCCCGCGCAGTGGGTCTGGACGACGGTTTCCCGCTCATCGGCTACCGCTCGATCGCGAAGAACCTCGAACTCACGGCCGACAACGCCGAGGACATCGCCGAGATCGCCCTGGAGACCGAGGGCCACTCGCTGGCCGTCGACTCCTCGACGATGCGCCGGATCCGCGAGTTCACCGACCAGGTCAACGAGATAACCGAACTCGCTGTCGAGGCGGCGGTCGACCGCGACTACGACACCGCCATCGAAGTTCGCGAGATGTTCGCCGAGATCGGCGACCGCGAGGCCGACATCCTCTCTGACCTGGACGAGATGTCCAACGACGACCTGCTGAGCGTCCGCGAAGTGCTCGTCAGCCTCCAGCAGACCACCGAGTTCGCCGTCCGAAACGCCGAGATCGCGACGAACCTCGCCCTCAACGAGGAGTCCGAACACACGAAAATCGAGTAGCGTCGCCCCCGTCCAGGCGGCTACCCCCTTCAGGGGGCGCCGTCACGGCCTCGCCCGAATGAGTTAAGTGACGAGTCCCGGAAGACGGGAGTATGAGCGAGACAGTCGCGCGGACGGACATGGGTATCGGGCTGGCGATGTTTCTCGTCGTGATCGCCGTCGTCGGCGCCGGCGGCATGTACGTCGCCGCGAGCGACCAGGTGATCGCCGCCTGGAGTTTCGCCGCGGCGATGGCCGCGGGGTCGCTGGCCATCGTCGCCGTGCATCTCTACGGCGGTCGCGGCAAGTGAGTCCACAGTGTGGACAGTAACAAACCGTTAAGGGCGTCCATCGCTTACCGGGAGATATGAGCGAACTCGGCGAGGAGGACAGAGAGATTCTGGAGTACCTGCGCGACAGCGTCTCGCGGGGGCAGAGTTACTTCAGAGCGAAGAACATCGCCGACCAGATCGGACTCTCTTCGAAACAGGTCGGCGCTCGACTGCCGAAACTCGACGACGAATCGGACGACATCGAGATCGAGAAGTGGGGCCGCGCGCGCTCGACGACCTGGCGCGTAACACTCGGCTAACACGACGTGCGTCCGGGTAGCGGGCTTTTTTAGGGGATTCGGTCCGAAGTCCTAGCAATGACTGTCCGGGTGGAGCGGTCTTTCGAGTTTCCGGTCGAACGCGAGCGCGTCTGGGAGTTCATCGCGGACCCGGCCCAGCGAGCCGGCGCCATCAGCGTCGTCACCGAGTTCACCGTCCACGACGACGGCAGCGCTACCTGGCAACTGAAGCTCCCGATCCCGGTGATAAAGCGCACCATCACCGTCGAGACGCGAGACGAAGAGGTCCGCGAGCCCGAGTACGTCAAGTTCTCCGGCCGCTCGAAGGTGATGAACGTCGTCGGCGAACACGAACTCACCGCCGTCGACGGCGGGACGCGGCTCACCAATCGCTTCGTCGTCGACGGGTCCGTTCCCGGCGTCGAACGCTTCTTCCGCCGGAATCTCGACGGCGAGATGGAGAACCTCGAAGCGGCGCTCACCGAATACTTGGAGGTCGAGGTGTGAAACTCGCGCTCGCGCAACTGCGCGTCGAGCCCGGTGCCGTCACGGCCAACGTCGACCGCGCCGTCGCGGCCATCGCCGACGCCGCCGCCGACGGTGCGGACCTTGTCGCACTCCCGGAACTGTTCGCAGTCGGCTACTTCTCGTTCGACCTGTACGACCGGACCGCCGAGGGCCTGGACGGCCCGACGCTGGGGAGAGTCGCCGACGCCGCCGCCGACCACGACGTCGGCGTCCTCGCCGGGAGCGTCGTCGAGGACCTTGTCGCCAGCAGCGATGCCGGTGTCGACACGCCGGCCGACGAGGGACTGGCCAACAGCGCGGTGTTTCTCGACCGCGACGGCGACCGCCGCGCGGTCTACCGCAAACACCACCTCTTCGGCTACGACTCGGCCGAGCAGGAACTGCTCACGCCCGGCGAGTCGCTTCCGACGGTCGAGTTCGCGGACCACGTCGTCGGGATGACGACCTGTTACGACCTGCGCTTTCCGTCGCTGTACCGCGACCTGGTCGATTCGGGGGCGACGTGCGTGCTCGTCCCGAGCGCGTGGCCCTACCCGCGGGTCGAACACTGGAACCTGCTCCCGCGAGCGCGGGCCGTCGAGAACCTGCTGTACGTGGGGGCGGTCAACGGGGTCGGGCAGTTCGAGCAGGCCGAACTGCTCGGCCGGTCGGCGGTGTACGACCCGTGGGGGACGACGCTCGCGAGCGCCGGCGACGAGGCGACGACGGTGACCGCGGAACTCGACCGCGACTGGGTCGAGGAAGTGCGAGGGGAGTTCCCCGCGCTGGACGACCGGCGAGCGTAGCGGACCGGTCCGCGGGTCTTGCCGGCAGTCACGAAGTTTATGACCCTGGGGAAGTTACGCCTACTCGCCGGCGACGACGCTTTTCACGTCACAGCCGGCGAATCCGCGCTCGGCCAGGCCACGTCGACCACCACGTCCCGTCCGGACGGGAACTCCCGGTCGTCTCCGTCCTCACCTCGCCTCTCACCCGATTTCTCGCCGACTCCGAGACGACACACCCGGTCTCACACCCCGACCCACCCGCTGACCGACTGGTTTCTCAGTAAGGTTTTTTCCCGACGAGAATCCCCATGGGGTATGGATCCCTCGATACCCCGGCGGCGCTTTCTGAGCGCCGTCGGGACGGTGTCCGTCGTCGGGGACTTCGGTGTCTCGCAGGCGGCGGCGGTCGACGGGTGGGGCCAGTCGACCGGGAGCGCGCGGGCGTCCGGCGAGGCGACGTCGACGCTGCTGGACCAGGATTTCGAGTCGGTTGCGAGGGGATCGTTTCCCGCCGACTGGACGAAAAACGGGAACGACGCACAGCAAGTGGTCGGGTCGACCGCGGCCAGCGGGTCGCGCTCGCTCGAACAGCAGGGGTCGCCCGGCGGGTGCTGGGAGGCGCTCGCGAACGCGCCCCTCGACGTGCCGACCGACGGCACGACAGTCATCTCGGGCGCGGTACGACCGACGTCCGACGGCGAGGTCGGCTGTCACGACAAGCGCTGTAACGTCGAGTTGCGGACCGACGCGAGTTCGTGGAGCTCCGGCGAGGGGTTCCAGCTCTTGCAGTTCGATATGGACGGAACGGTCCGGGGACGAGCGGGGAGCGCTGTCGGTTCCTACGCGCTCGACCGGTGGAACACGTTCGAAGTGACCTACGAGCCGGGGGCGGCCGAGACCGTCTTCGGCTACGAGTTCAACGGCGCCACCGCGGAGGAAGTCGTCGACACGGCCCCCTACGGCGACGAACTCTCCTATCTGACCTTTCACTCGGGGGAGTTCAGGGTCCTGTGGGACGCTATCCGCGCGAGGAAGGGGGCGGGGTCGGCCCCGACGGCGACGTTCACGTACTCGCCGGACGAGCCGACCCGCGGCGAAACTGTCACCTTCGACGGGCGGGAGTCGTCCGATCCAGACGGCACCGTGACGACCTACGAGTGGGACTTCGACGGGGACGGCGAGTTCGAGGCAAGCGGCGCGACAGTCGACTACCAGTTCGAGGAGGCTGGTGACCACGACGTGCGGTTGCGCGTGGTCGACGACGACGGCGCGACGGCGACGACGACGCGGTCGGTCTCGGTCGGCCGCCCGTCGAACGACTCGCCGACGGCGGCGTTCTCGGTGACTCCGGGCGATATCGACACTGCGACCGACGTCGAACTGGACGCGTCGGCGGCGACAGACCCGGACGGGTCGATCAGCGCGTACCGGTGGGACCTGGACGGCGACGGCAGCTTCGACCGGACCGGCGAGACGGTCACCCACCGGTTCGAAACGGTTGGGGACGTGGAGGTTACGCTCGAGGTGGCCGACGACAGGGGCGGGACGACCACCGAAAGCCGGACGGTGTCGGTCGACCTCGCCCGGGCCGCCGAGATCAGGGAGGGCGCCCGGGCGATCGACAGCCAGACGGTCGAAGGGTTGGGCCACGCAGACGCCGTCGACACGACGCTCTCGGAGATCACCGACGCCGTCGCGGCGGATCGGGTTCCGCTGGCGACCGCCGAGGGAGCACTCGACCGGATGCTCCGGAGCCAGGACCTGACGACGTCGGTGCTCGCGGGAATGGGGCCGGAGACGTACACGCGAGCGGCCGACGACTACGACCTCGCGCGTCACACGGCGGAGATGGCGCTGTCGATACTGGTCGACCTGGCGATGATAGCGGTCAGTTTCGCGACGGCGAAGGTCGGCTCGTATCTCGACGACGCGCTCCCGTTCGTCTCGCGGTACGTCGACGACTTCATCTCGAAGGTCGACGACGCGATCATGAAGATCGCCGACTACGTCGCCGGCAGTTCGGCGACCGTCGGCCGGTTGCTCAAGAGCCACTCGACGGACATCGCCGAGGGCGGCGTCGAGAAGATCCAGTCGAAGGTCAAGGGCGCGATCGACGGGACTATCGGCGGGTTCGTCGCCGACCGGATCGCGGAACTCGAAACCGGCGTCAGCGAGGCGTTACGGCGGAGCGTCGAGCGCGACGCGGAATGGGACGGCGACCCGATCGACGACGACGAACCGAGTGCGCTCGACGACGGACTGGCGCTGCTGTACGCCGACCTGGGCGCCGATGCGCTCGCGTCCGACGGCCTGCGCGGCAGCGAGGCCGGCGTCCAGCAGTCGATCGCTGGGGGGTATCGCGATACCGAAACCCACCTCCGCACCGCCCACGAGGGGCTCGTGGCGATCACGGACACGCTCTCGGAGTTCGGGCTGGTCCAGAACCTCGAAGACGTCTTCGAGGCGGTCACCGAGGGGAAACCAGTCACTGCGATCGTGGAGACGCTGTGGGCGATCGGCTCGCTGGTCGGCGACGTTGTCTCGCTGGTCTCGAAGATCTTCGGCGCGACGCTGGGAACGGTGACGATGCAGGAACTCGGCGAGGCGCACTACCGCTCGCTCGACGGCGTCGCACAGGGGAGGTCGACCTGGGAATGAGCGACCATCTCGACGAGCACCTGGCCGACCTGCAATCGGCGATCCAGGCCGGAGAGTACGACGCCGCGCGGGCCGCGCTGGAAGAGGTCGTCGCGGCCCGCGACGAACGGAGCGAGTCGACGCTGTTCGCGCGGTCGCTCGCGGTCGGGAGTCGAGAGGGCCTCGGCGACGAGGCCGCGGACCTCAACGCGTTCGCGGCGACGGCGACGGAGACGGACGTCCGCTGGTCGGAGTTCGTGCTCAAGACGGCGACTTTCCTCTCGGAACCGGACGCGCTGGAGCGCGAGGCCGTCGTCGAGACGGTCGAACGGCTCCGGTTGACGACAGCGTCTCTGGCCGACCAGCGAGAGTCCGTCGAATCGCGGGTCGCCGAGGCGACCATCCCCGCCCAGCCACAGATCGTCGCCGTCGAGGGCTCGCGCCGCCTCCAGCCCGGTTCGTCGTCGACGCTCTCGGTGCCAGTCTCGAACGTCGGCGACGAACCGACGAGCGCGCTCACGCTGTCCGCCTCGCCCTCCGAGGGGCTGTCGGTCTCGCCGTCGTCCGTGTCGATCGAGAGTGTCGAACCGGAGGGGACACAGACGGTCGAGCTGTCGCTGTCGGCGGCCGAGTCGGCGACGGGGTCGCTCTCGCTCGGACTGGCGCTGGAAGACGACTCGGGCGTCGTCGGGAGTCGCTCCGTGACCGTCCGTATCGCGCCGGCCGAGACCGAGTCGCCGACCACGCCCACGCCCGACGACGGGACGCCCGGGTCGACTCCGACCGAGACACCGTCCGGGCCGGACAGCGGGACGGCCCGACCGACTGAGACGGGCAACTCTACCGCGACCGAGTCGCCCACGGGCGGGAAGGCGCCGGCGGGCACCGATCCACCGACCGGCACGGAAGCCCCCTCGACGGGCGGTCAGTCGGACGGCGGACTCCCGTCGTGGCTCCCGGTCGTCGGCGGCGGGGCGGTCACGGCGCTCGTGGGTGGGTCAGTGGCCTACAAATACCTCTCCGGCGACGACGAGACCACAGACCCCGGACCCGCCCGCCGCGGCGGGTCCGACGGTGGCGGTCCGGTTGGTCGCGGTGGGCACTCAGATCGGAGTGGGCAGTCCGGACGCGGTGGGCAGTCCCGACACGGCAGCCACTCCGGCCGGGGTGGCCAGTCAGGGGGTGGGACTCCAGCGAGTCGACGCAGTGGGCAAGGGCGCGGCGGCCCCGGAAGAGGAACTGGGAACCGGGACGGCGGACCGGGTCGCTCTTCCGACGAGAGAAGCGGCCAGACCGGGCGCAGCGAGGGCGCTCGGCTGCCGCTGAAAGACGATGCGGGGAGCGACGCGTCCGACGACACGGGGAGGAGGTCCGCCGACGGCGGCAGCGAGCGGGGGACTGACCGGGACGACCGGGGGACTGACCGGGACGACCGGCGGCGCCGCTAGGGCCCGGCCGGCGGCGGTGAGCGCGCTCAGTCCTCGTCCTCGGTCGAGATCTCCGCCGAAAGGCCCTGGGCCATCTCGATGTCCTTCGAGTTGTTGAGCGTCCAGGCGGTCCGCTCGGTGACGGCCTCGATTACCTCGCGGGCGCTGGGCGACCCCTTCCCCGACTTCTTCACGCCGCCGAACGGGAGCTGGACCTCCGCGCCGATACAGGGGAGGTTGCCGTAGGCGAGGCCCACCTCCGCGTTGTCGCGGTAGTAGTTGATCTGGCGGTAGTCCTCCGAGACGATAGCCCCGGCCAACCCGTAGGGGACGTCGTTGTGAATCTCGACGGCGCGCTCGACGTCGCCCGAGTACTCGATGAGCGCGACGTGCGGACCGAACACCTCCTCGTGGATGCATCTGAGGTCCGGGTCGTAGTCGACCTCGTAGACGAACGGCCCGACCCAGTGCCCGTCCTCATGACCGTCGGGGATCTCCTCGGCGTCGAGTTCGGCCCGGTCGACGAGGACGTTCGCGCCCTCTTTCCGGGCGAGGTCGTTGTACTTGCCGAACTTCTCGACCTGTCCCTCGTCGACGACCGGGCCCATGAAGGTGTCCTCCTCGAGCGGGTCGCCGACGGCCACCTCCTCGGCGAGGTCGATGAACTCCCGTTTGAACTCGTCGTACACCTCCTCGTGGACGATCAGGCGCTCGCTGGAGACACAGCGCTGGCCCGTCGTCTTGAACGAGGACATCACCGCCGAGTGGAGGGCGGTGTCCATGTCCGCCTGGTCGGTGATGACGATGGCGTTCTTGCCACCCATCTCGAGGGCCGCGTCGCGGCCGGGGACGCCGCCGAGTTTCTCGTCTATCTTGTGGCCGACCTCCGCCGAACCCGTGAAGAGCACCGTCGCGACGCGGTCGTCCTCGACGATGGCGTTGCCGGCGTCGCCGAAGCCCTGGACGACGTTGAACACGCCCGGCGGCACGCCCGCGTCGGTCATCATCTCGGCGACGGTGTGCCCACAGAGCGGGGTCTGCTCGGCGGGCTTCCAGACGACCGTGTTGCCCTCGACGAGTGTGACCGCGAGGTGCCAGAACGGGATCGCGACCGGGAAGTTCCACGGCGTGATACAGCCGACCACACCCTTCGGTTTCCGGCGCATGTAGGAGTCCTTGCTCGCGATCTCCGAGGGGACCACGTCGCCGTGGGGGTGGCGGGCATTGCCGGCGGCCCACTCGACCATGTGGTAGGCCTCGACCACGTCCGCTCGGCCCTCGCTGATCTCCTTGCCGCACTCGCGCGTGACGATCTCGCCGAGTTCGTCGGTCCGGTCGCGGAGTTCGTGGTACACGTCCCACAGCACCTCCGCGCGGTCGACGTAGGACATCGCGCGCCACTCCGCGAAGGCCTCGTCGGAGGCGTCGACAGCCGCCTGTACGTCGGCAGGTGTCCCACGATAGAACTCCCCCAGGGTCTCGCCTGTCGCGGGATTTTCGCTAGCGAACGTCTCCGTGCTCTCGCCGGTCGTCCACTCGCCGTCGATGTAGTGTCGGTGCGGGTCGGGTCCGGACATACCAGCAATATTTGTCGCCCACGGCCAAAAGTCTCGCGCGGCCACACTCTGTCTCCAACCCGGACGGCATGCCCGCGGAGTATCGCCTGCTCGGCGCGTTCGTCTGGGAATGCACCGACTGCGGGTGCGTCCACGACCGCTCGGACCCCGCCAACCGACGGATCGCGCGCCGCCGGTGACGAGACGGGGCGAGACGAGACCCGTTTCGCTTCGTATCGAGGCTTCGCCCGGAAGGGGTATCGGGCAACCGTAGATACAGTCGCTCGGAACTGCATTAATTTTATATATTATCCAATTTTACCTCTCGGTTTCATGTCTGGCGAAAACAACGACGACAGTTCAGACGAGGCACTCAACCGGCGGTCGCTGCTGCGCGGCGCGGCGACCACAGCGGTCGGTCTCGGCGCGGTCGGCGCCGTCGCCGGGAGTGCGTCTGCGGGGGAATGCTGGACGGCGAAGAAATGCGACGGGGGGCACATCTACGAGCGCGAGTGCTGCATGGAGAACGGCATCCCGCGGTGTGACGGCTGGAACAACACCTACATCGATTGCGACGACTACTGACCACAGACGTCCCGATCGCACTTTTTTCGTCGGAACTCCGGAGCGACACCGACTCACCCGTGAGTGTCCGGTGAACAGAACATCTCTCGACCCCGCTGCCGACCCCTGAGTCCGCCTCCCGAGACGGTGACGAACCCCGAACCGTCGCCTACGCTCGACTCACGACCGACATCGCCGACTCGAAGTGCTCGCGGTCGATCGACACCTCGTCGGCCTTCTCGTTGGCCTCGTCTGGGTCGATCCCCTCGGCCACCTCGCTAATGGCCTGCATCGACGCCTCGCGGACCAGCGCCTCGATCTCGGCGCCGGAGAAGCCGGCCGTGTCCCCCGCGAGTTCGTCCAGGTCCACGTCGTCGGCGATCGGTTTCCCCGCCGTGTGGACGTCGAAGATCTTCCGGCGAGCGGCCTCGTCGGGTTCGGGCACTTCGACGTGGCGTTCGAGGCGGCCCGGCCGGAGGAGGGCGTCGTCGAGCACTTCGCGGCGGTTGGTCGCGGCGAGCACGACGAGGTCTGGGTTCTCGGCGGCGCCGTCGAGTTCGGTCAGCAGTTGCGAGACGACGCGTTCGGTCACCTCGCTACTCTCGACACGCTGGCTGGCGATCCCGTCGATCTCGTCGAAAAAGACGATCGTCGGCGCGGTCTGACGGGCGCGGTCGAACACCTCGCGGACCGCCTTCTCGCTCTCGCCGACGTAGCGGTCCATCAGCTCCGGGCCAGCGACGCGGATGAAGTTGACGCCGCTCTCGCCCGCCACCGCTCGCGCGAGCAGCGTTTTCCCGGTGCCCGGCGGCCCGTAGAGGAGGACACCTGATGGCGGGTCTGTCCCGGTGGCCTCGAACAGCGGGCCGTACTCCATCGGCCACTCGACGGCCTTCTCGAGTGTACTCTTCGCGTCGTCGAGGCCGCCAACGTCGTCGAAGGTGACCGTCGGCGATTCGGCGACGTACTCGCGCATCGCCGACGCGTCGACCGCCCGGAGCGCCGCGTCGAAGTCCTCGCGGGTGACTCTCGGTTCGTCGCGCGTCCGCCGGAGCGCGTGCATCGCCGCCTCCGTCGTCAGCGTGTGCAGATCCGCACCCACGAACCCGTGAGTCCGCGCGGCGACGCGGTCGAGGTCCACGTCCTCGCCCAGCGGCATCCCGCGCGTGTGGACGTCGAGGATTTCGCGGCGCCCACCCTCGTCGGGGACGCCGATCTCTATCTCCCTGTCGAAGCGGCCGCCGCGTCGCAGCGCCGGGTCGATGGTGTCGACGCGGTTGGTCGCACCGATGACGACGACCTGCCCGCGCTCTTCGAGGCCGTCGAGCAGCGTCAGCAGTTGCGCGACGACGCGGTTCTCCATGTCGGAGTCGTCGTCGCGCTCGCCCGCGATAGCGTCGATCTCGTCGACGAAGATTATCGAGGGGGCGTTCTTCTCCGCGCGAGCGAACGCCTCGCGCAGGCGCTCCTCGCTCTCGCCTTTGTACTTCGAGACGACCTCTGGCCCGGAGATCACGTCGAAGTAAGCGTCGACCTCGTTGGCGACGGCGCGGGCGATGAGCGTTTTCCCGGTGCCCGGCGGGCCGTGGAGCAAGACGCCCCGCGGCGGCGAGATTCCAAGGCGCGTGAACAGTTCCGGCTCCGAGAGCGGCAACTCGATCATCTCGCGGATCTGGTCGAGTTCGTCGTCGAGGCCGCCGATATCTTCGTATGAGACACCGGTCCGCGAGGCCGATTCCGTCGGCCTCGTCCCGCCGTCGTCACCGCTCTTTTTCGTCCCGGTCGACTCGCTGCTCGACGCGGAGCCCTCGTCGGTCCTGGAGCCGTCGGTGGTCCCGGACGACTCACCGCCGGTCCGGTGACCGATATCGGCCCCCGCGACGGGCGGCAGGACTGTGATATCGGTCGCGTCGGTGATGTGGACGGCGCCGCCGGGATCGGTGTCGGAGACGGCGAAGGCGCCGACGCCGTCGATGTGGACTTCCTCGCCCTCGCGGAGCGGGCGGTCGATCAACGCGCGCCGGACTGCTGCCTCACGCTGGGCCTGGTCGAGGCCGACCGACTGGGCCAGTCGAACGCTGAGGCTGTCGGCCTCCTGGACCGAGGTCTGTTCGACAGTGACGGTGTCACCGACGTTTGCGCCGGCGTTGGCCCGCGTGTCGGCGTCGATCCGGATGTACTCGCCGGTCCCGCTCTCGGGCCAGGCCTTCGCGACGGTCGGGCGCTCGCCCTCGATGACCAGCGGGTCGCCACTCAACACCCCGAGCCTGCTCCGGACAGTCTCCGGGACGCGGACGATCCCTCGGCCCGCGTCGCGCTTGTTCGCACCCTCGACGGTCACCTCCATGGCGTCGCCGCGCTCTCCCATACGCCCCGTTATCGGGCCGACGGCCTTTACCGTTCCCCTCGAAGCGACAGAAGGGATCGGTCGCAGTCGGTCGGTCACGGCGAACGCTTCCCCGGTGGTGACGGCCCCATGCCGGGGCCGACCTCGAATCGGAGAAACGCCTTTACCCGCCGACGTCGGACTAGTTACCATGGTGGTCCAGACCGAGCGCGACGAGATGACCTGGTACGAGTGCGAGGCCTGTGGCCTGATGTTCGACGACCAGTCCGACGCGCGGGCGCACGAGAACAACTGCGACGCCGAAGAACCGTCGTATATTCAGTGAGCGGTCGGCGTCGGTCAGCCGACAGCGTCGCCGAGTCGCGGACTCACTCCTCCGCGACGACTTCGTAACTCCGCTCGCCGAGTTCGTCTTCCTCGAAGACGAACACGCGCCCGTCGACGGCGGCGACGTCCGCGTCGACTTCGACGCGGTGTGAGTCGACGCGAGCGACGACGCCGGGGAAGAGGCTCTCCTCGTCGCCGTCGTCGACGATGACGCGACCCACGCCGGTCGTCTCCAGGATGTCGTCGTGCGTGTTGAGGTCGTTGACGTAGACGAGCACGCCCTGGGTCTCGGTCGCGTCGGTGACGAGCACGTGGACTTCCTTCCCCGGCGCGGTCCGCACGCTCCCCGCGACTTTCTCCGGGACGCCGCGGTAGAACGCCTCCCGGTCGTCGAGGTACGTCACCGCGACTCCGTCCTCGGTGAGTTCGACTCCGAGCGTGTCGGGCGGCACGTCGTTGCGAGCGCTCATGTCCGGCCCTACCGGAGGGCGACGCAAAAGCGCGCCGTTTCCACAGAGGTAAGTACTCCCCGAAGCGATGGACGCACGATGGAAGGAGCGGCGACGGCACCGGCCGCAGGAACGGTGTTGAACGCGCTGGCGACGGGCACCGGTTCGGCCTTCGCGATCGACGAGTACACCACCGCGACGGTCGAACTCGACCCGGACCGCGACGACGTCGAGGGGGCGGTCGCCGAGGAGCCCGACGCCGATACCGCACTCATCGAGCGCTGCGTGACCGCCGTCACCGACCGCTTCGGCGACGGCGAGGGCGGCACCGTCGAGACCGAGAGCGACGTCCCGATGGCCTCCGGACTCAAGAGTTCGAGCGCCGCCGCCAACGCGACGGTGCTCGCGACGCTGGACGCGCTCGACGCCGCCGACGAACTCTCCCGGACTGAGGCCTGCCTGCTCGGCGTCGACGCGGCCCGCGACGTGGGCGTCACGGTCACCGGCGCCTACGACGACGCGAGCGCGAGCATGCTCGGCGGCGTGACCGTCACCGACAACACCGCCGACGAACTGCTCGCCCGCGAGGAACGCGACTGGCGCGTCCTCGTCTGGACGCCGCCCGAGCGGTCCTTCTCGGCCGACGCCGACGTCGAGCGCTGCCGGCAGATCGCGCCGATGGCCGACCTCGTCGCCGGCCTCGCCATGGACGGTGACTTCGAGCGCGCGATGACGGTCAACGGGCTGGCGTTCTGCGCCGCGCTCGATTTCCCGACGGACCCGCTCGTCGACGCCATGCCCCACGCTCGCGGCGTCTCGCTGTCGGGGACCGGCCCGAGTTTCACGGCCGTCGGCGACCCCGACGGACTCGCCGCCGTTCGCGATTACTGGGCGGACCTCCCCGGTCGGACGTGGCTGACCGACACCCAGACCGAGGGGGCGACGATCCGATGACGCTCAGGCAGCCGATGACGCTCACGCAGGCCTGCAGACCCACACACAGACCATGACCGACGACCAGACACCGACGTACGACCGCGCGACGACCGATGAGAGTCCCGGCAGCTACGCCGAGGAGATGGAACTGGACGAACTCCGCACGGAGATACGGAACATCGACCGGGAGATCGTCGAACTGATCGCCCAGCGGACTTACGTCGCCGAGACGATCGCACAGGTCAAAGAAGAGGAGGGGCTACCGACGACCGACGAAGCGCAGGAACAGGCCGTGATGGACCGCGCCGGCGAGAACGCCGAGCAGTTCGACGTCGACTCGAATCTCGTGAAGGCCATCTTCCGCCTGCTCATCGAATTGAACAAGGTCGAGCAGCGGGAGAGTCGCTGAGGACCGCTGTCCTCCGCGCTCGGTCAGTCATCGGTCCCGGAGTACGCTCCGGCTAGCGCGTCTAGCGCCTCGTGGTGCTCGGTCGTGTGCGGCGCTGTCAGCGGCGAGACGCTGACCGACCCGTCCACCACCGCTCGACGGTCGGTCCCCTCCGGATCCGGAATGTTCCCGTCGGCCATGCGCTCCCAGATCCGGTCGTGGAGCGTGATCCCGTTGCCGTCGCCGCGGCTGGCGGTCATCTGATACACCTCGGATGGGCGGGTGATCGCCATGTCCGCCCGGCCCCACTCCGCGACGGGGGAGTTGACGTTGAGGTAGTCGGCCTGCTCGAAGACGTCGCGGTCGCGGGCGTGCTTCACGAGATAGGCAGTCGCGCGCGCCGCTTCGCCGTAGCTCTCGTACTCCACCTCGACGTCGGTCAGCCTCGTATCGGTACCGACGGGCACGTACATCGAGACGGCGATGGCGGGCACGTCGAAGAACGTCGCCTCGACGGCGGCCGAGACGGTGCCCGACCGGCCGAGGACGTACGCGCCGAGGTTGGCGCCCTCGTTGCAACCAGCGACGACGAGGTCGGTGTCGGGGACCAGCGACCCGAGACCGGCCACGACGCAGTCGGCGGGCGTGCCCTCGATGCTGTAGCCCAGTTCGTGGTTGTGAACGGTCACGTCGTGGGAGAGCGTGCGTCCGACGGCGCTTTTGTCCTCGTCGGGCGCGACGACGGTCACGTCGCCCAACTCCGTGAGGGCGTCGTAAACCGCGCGGAGGCCGGTGGCCTCGATTCCGTCGTCGTTCGTCAGGAGGATCGACGGCTCGTCCATACCACCACTGTCCGCGACAGCGACAAAAGCACACCGGCGGCGGGGCGCCCGACCCACGCCGGTGGCGCGAGCCGGTCAGCCCCCACCGACGCCGCGGCAGTGGCCTGGTTCGACGGGCCTGTCAGGGCGGCACGCGATCGACGACCGTCTCGCCGTCGACCACGAGATTGAACGCCCGCTCGTCGTCGTTCCAGAGGACGAGGACGTTCTCGACGGAGAGCACCTCGCCGTAGCCCGCGGTCCGGAGGTCCGCGTTCAGCATCGATTCCTCGGTCAACACCGCGAAGTGGTCGGCGGTCTGGCTCCCGTCGCCGACCCGATACAGCGGGTTCCGGCCCTCGGAGAGGTCGTGGCTCAGTTTCGCGAAGACGGCGTCGACGCGGTTGGTGACGTGCGTCTCGCTGTTTTCGAGTTTCGCCGTCTGTGCCTCGTCGAGCGCGAAGTCGTACGTCCGTCGCCCGTCGAGTCGGAGCAGGCTGTAGGCGTACTGGACGTCGACGTTGACGAACTCTCCGGCCTGTGCGGTGTCGGTGTCCCCACCGTCTCCGTCGGCGTCGGCCTCGCCCGCGGCCTCGTCGAGACGCCGTTGGAAGGGCGGGACCGCGAGGTCGGGTTGCACGTCGAACGACCAGCAGTCGTCGCTCGGCGCTGCACCGGGCCACAGTCGAACTGTGGGTCCGTATATCGTGAATGGCCCGTCGTCCGCGACGGCGCGCTCGACATCACGAAGGCCGATCGCGGTGTTGCGGTCGGCGGGCGCCGTCGCGACGACGGTCCCGTCCGCCGCGAGCGCGTCACCGTAGCGCCCCACGACCGCGGCCGGGTCGTCGAGTTCGCTCAGGACGTTCGAGAACAGTATCAGGTCGAAGTCCGCGTCGGGGGAGCGTCCCACGGGGTCGAACGCCTCGGCGCGCTCGCGGCGGACCGTCGCGTGGAAGTTCCGGCCCGTCTCGCCGAGCAGCGATTCGAGGACGTCCGCGGCCGCGCTCGGCTCGACCGCGTGGTAGTCGACCAGCGCGTCCTCGGGGAGGAAGTCGTGGAGGCCGAGCGCGGGCCCGCCGACGCCGGCGCCGACGTCGAGCACGCGCAAATGGCGCGGGATCAGGCCGTCGCTCGCGAGTTCCGCGAGGACGTACTGGGCGACCGCGTAGTAGTCCGGGAGATGGTAGACGGCGTAGGCCAGCGCTGTCTCGTCGTCGTACTCGACGGGGTTGCCGTAGAGGTAGTCGGTCTTGACAGCGCGGATGCGCTCGCGGATGGCGTCGCCGGTCTCGCCCTCCGGCCAGCCGGGCCCGTAGCGCTCGACGAGCAGGTCTTCGAGCGCGCGGCCGTACTCCCCGGGGAACGCCTCGACGCCGTGGAACGTCGGCACGACGGGTCCTTCTTCGATCGGGACGAAGGTGCCGTCCTCGCGTTCGAGGAGTCCCAGGTCGGTCGCGGACTCGCGCAGCACCTGCCGCACCGCCGCCGGATGGGGGCCGCCCTCGACGTACTCGTGGATCTCGTCGGGGTCGATCGGGCGGACCTCGCGGAGGTACTTCGCGTTCGAGCGGACCGCCTCGCGCTGGTCGGCGTTCATCGCCCCGCTCCGCTCTCGCCGTCTCGATCCTGTGGGGTCTCCTCACGGTCCTGTGGAGTCCCGCTTCGGTCGCGCGGGTTCGCGTCGCGATAGAGGTTGTCGAACGCCGCCCGGTCGGCGTCGGCGAGTTCGCGGGCCGCGGCGGCGACGTCGTCGGCGCCGTCGAAGGCGGACTGGATGTCCGCGTACACGCGCGGGTCGTTCCCGGTCACCTGGTCGAGCAGGTCGAACAGTCCCGCCGAGACCGGCGTCTGGAACTCCTCGCGGACGTCTTCGGCGGCGAGACCGAACGCGAGGATGGCGGCGTGGGCGCTCGCCTGGACAGTCTCCATCGCCTCGTCGTGTTCCCGTGCGGTGGTCTCGAAGAGGTCGTTGCCGGCGGCGGTCAGACCGTCGCTTATCCGGTCGGTGACCGGGCCGGTGGCGTCCGGGACAACCGCCACGGTCCCCGGCGCGTTGGCTGCGGCGAACAGCGGGTGGAAACTCACCCGTTCGCAGGTCGGTGCGGCGGCTTGCATCGCCGCGAGCGCGGGGGCCATGACGCCTGTCACGTCGACGAGCGCCCGTTCGGCCTTCGCGGCGTGGTCGTCGACCGCCGCGTCGAGCGCCGGGATCGGCACGGCGAAACAGACCGCGTCGAAGCGCTCGTCGGCGTCTGTCGGGACCGAGCGAGCGTCGAGCGCGTCGGCGGCGTCGGCGGCCGCCGCGCGTGCCGCGTCGTCGTCGGTATCGGTGAACGCCACCGTCGGCGGGTCGGCCAGACCGACGGCGAGCGCGTCGGCGAACCACCGCCCCATCTCCCCGGCGCCGACGACGAGCAGTTGCATGCCTCGGGGGTACTGGGTCGCCTCTCAAAAGCGGTTCGGTCAGGACGGTTTCCGGCCGAGCGCGAGCGAACCGCGGCGCCGTTGTCGGGTGTTTATCCACGCGGTCTGAAAACGCTTAACACGCCCCACTGAGATGTCCACGACATGAGACGCGTACGCTTTCGCGATTCCGCCGGGAACGTCCGTGGGGGGCGGTGGGCGACCCGCGACGGCGAGGACGTCGTCACGGCAGCCGCCGGCCCGTACGGCCGCATCGCCTTCGGCGACGAGACGTTCGACCCCGACGACGTCGACATCCTCCCGCCGTGTGAGCCCACGAAGATAATCGCCGTCGGCCGCAACTACGCCGACCACGCCGCCGAACACGACGCCGAGATCCCCGACCGACCCCTCCTGTTCATCAAGACGCCAAACACCGTCGCCAGTCACGGCAGCACCGTCACGCTCCCGGCCGGGAAAGAGCGCATCGACTACGAGGCCGAACTCGGCGTCGTCATCGGCGAGCAGTGTCGCAACGTCTCCGAGGGCAACGCCGACGACGTCGTCGCGGGCTACACCTGCCTGAACGACATCTCCAACCGCGACGACCAGGACCGCGAACAGAACTGGGTCCGCGGCAAGGCCTTCGACAACGCCGCCCCCATCGGCCCCGTCATCGCCACGTCGGAACATCTCTCCGACGACGCGACCATCGAGACGCGCGTCAACGGCGAGACCAGACAGTCCGCCACCATCGACCAGATGGTCTTCTCGATCCCCGAACTCATCGCCGAGATCACCGAGTACATGACGCTCGAACCCGGCGACGTGATCGCGACCGGCACTCCCGAGGGTGTCGGCAAACTCGCCGACGGAGACGACGTCGAAATCGAGATCGGCGGCGTCGGCACGCTCGAACACTCCGTGCGGATCCCCGAGTAACGGGCAGTCGCGGCATCGATCGGTCCGATTCTCCGCACTCACGCTCTGTGTGACCGAGCCACGCGTGTGGTGTGTTAGCACAATTTGTCGGGGATTTAACACAATCCCGCCTCTTGGTGGGTGTACGATGGTGCTATTCCAGACCGACTGACCGCGAGTCCGGTCGCGAGGGCGAGACGCTCTGCGGCGGGGCTCACAGGTTCCGAGGCACGGTGCGCTGACCGCCACACCTACCCCGCCACGATGCAAGACAAACCACGCCGCACGCACGTATCGTCCCCCGAAACGCAGAGTCCCGCGCGCTACCGCGCGACCTGGCGCGGCATCGCCGTCATGACGGCGCTCGCGCTCGCGACCCCCGTCGCCGTCTGGGCGATCTCCCGGCCCGTCCAGGCGCTGACGCTCGCCGTCGTCGCCGCCGTCGCACACGCCCTCGCTCGGGCCCTCCACCGGACCGACGGTGTCCGGCTGACCGCCGGTCGTCGCGTCGCCGCCCGGGCCCTCGGTCGCGTGACGCGCGACTAACCGTCCGCGTTCTTTTCGCGGCGAAGATATCGCAGAAGTCCCGCTGCAGTCGCCTACACGACGTACTCGTCTTCGCGCAGCTGGACGTACTTCCCGTCGGCGAAGCCGCGTTTGGTCCACTTGTAGTCCGCGACGACTCTCAGCGCCGTCCAGCCCGAGCGGAGCGCGCCGACCCAGTCGTACCCGCCCCGGGATTGCATCTGACTGGCGGCGGCGAACGCGCGGTCCCAGTCGGCGGGTTCCCAGCCGCGGACGATCTCCGCGAAGGTGACGTTCCGCAGGACCTCGTCGCCGATGGCCGCTTTCCACTCGCGGTTGTACCGCTCCAGTTCCCCTCTCGCGGCGAGTTCGCCCGCGATCTTGCCGGTCCGGAAGGCCACGTGGTCGCCGCCCTCGTGGAAGGCAGAGGTGGCGCCCATCGCCCCGCCGACCACCGCGATGCCCGCCCGCGTGGGCGATTCGATGGGACGGGTCGAGGAGATCGGATACGCCTCGGTCCCGCCCTGTTTCCCGCGGTCCTCGACGAGCGGGAAATCCTCGAGGTCGTAGTCCGGGTACTCCCGTTCGAGCAACCGCTCGAGATACACCGACCCCGAGGGGATCTGCTCGTCGTCGGGCCGGAGGAGCGCGTACTCCTCGCGGTTGTTCAGGGCGTCGATATCGACGCCGATGGGCATCGTCAGGCCGACGCGGGCGACGTTGTCGTCGTTCGGGAAGATCCACGGGTAGGCGGTGTGGCCGGGCATCACGCCCCACCAGAACTTGATGTAGCCGGGGTCAAACAGCTCCTCCGGAATCCGCCGGTGTTCCTGGTAGGCGATGTGGTTGGCCTCGTTCGCGGCGAGGTGGTCGGCGACCGAGCGGCCCTCGGGCATGAACTGATCGAGTGCGCTAGTCGTCACCGTCCGCTGGGGGCCGTCGGCGAGGATCAGGTAGTCGGCGCCGACCGTCTCGCCGTCGGCGAGTTCCAGTCGGTGGCGCGGGTCACTGTCGGAACCGAAGCCAGCACTGACACCGGGGTCGCTCTCGACAGTCCGGACGCTGGTGCCGATGCGGTAGGTCCCGCCCGCTTGCTCGGCGCGGTCGCGCAGCCAGTCGTCGAAGCGCGCGCGGTGGAAGGCGAAGCCGAAAGAGTCGTAGCTGGCGTCGATCCCGGTCGAGTCGAGAACGAGTTTCTCCGACGGGCCGATGAACTCGGCGCCGTCGAGCACACTCAGGACGACCTCGTCGGGGATCTCGTCGACGGAGACGCCCATGATGTCGAGCCAGTAGTCGAGCATCCCCGCGGCGTCTGTCGAGTCCGGCCCGAGCCGGTCGCGGTCGGCGCGGGGGACGCCCTTCTCGACGACGAGAGCGTCGGCACCCTCGCGGGCGGCCGCCCACGCTGCGGAGGTGCCAGCCGGCCCGCCGCCCACGATCGCAACGTCAACGCGGTCCATACGCCTACCCCTGCCGCCGGGCAGTATAAATCCACGTCCTTCGAGCGTGCGAATATCCCCGCGAGGGCTCCGAATCCGGACGTTCGTATCACTGCGTCGGCATCCCGGACGGCCGGTCCGACCATAGCCAGACCTAACCTGCCGGTCGACTAACGACGTGCCATGCCGGACCTGATGGACACCTTCCTAGAGAACCGCTGGATGGTCCAGCCCAATCACGCCAACAGCCTCGGGACCACCCACGGCGGGAACGTCCTGAAGTGGATGGACGAGATCGGCGCCATGTCAGCGATGCGGTTCTCGGGGCTTGACTGTGTCACCGCCCGGATGGACAAGGTCGACTTCAAACGGCCCATCCCGGTCGGCGAGACGGCGCTGATCCAGGCGTACGTGTACGAGACCGGCCACACCAGCATCCGCGTTCGTCTCCGCGCGTTCCGCGAGGACCCCCGGACCGGCGAGACCGAACTCACCACCGAGTCGTACTCCATCTACGTCGCCATCGACGAGAACCGGGAGCCGACGGCCGTTCCCGAACTGACCGTCTCGACGGACCGCGGCGAAAAACTCCGGCAGACAGCACTCGACGCGGACGCGCATTGACCGACCGATCGGCAGCCGCTGATACCGGACTGAAGTGCTCGAGTGGCTGGACTTATCCGCCGACCCCGCCTATCCCACTCCATGACACTGGACGTCGAGCCACCGGCGCCGCCGGAACTCGAACCGGACATGGACGCGGGGGACTACGACGACGTGAACGTCGACGTCGACGAGTACCGTCGCGAGGAGTTACAGACGTTTCTGGACGAGGGTGCCTGGGAGCGGGCGTTCGACGAGTGGGCCGAACACACGGACATGGACGAGGAAACCTTCGAGATCGTCACCGACCTGGATCTGTTCCGGGAGTTCGATTTCTTCTGGGACGACTTCGCGGACCGGGTCGGCTATCACGCACCCGGCATCCCCGAGGACTGGCGCGAGCGCAGCGTCCATCCCGCCCTCGACTCCTGGGGGACCGTCTCGAGCATAAACGCCGGGCTCACCGAGTTCGGCCAGACCGTCTGTGACGTCCTCAAATCCGAGTACATCGACTGGGACGCAGAGTACGAACCGCCGGACGAACTCCCCGACTTCGAGGAGTAGCGCCGCTCCGAGGTGCGTGCTTTCGGGGAAGAATGCCGGATGGCCGGGGACTTCTCACTCACGGGGTACTGCGATGTTGCGCAGCCTTGCCCCGCACTCGGGGCAGGTGTCCATCGCTTCCTCTGTACTGACGTGCTCGAGGCAATCAGGACATTCGTACCGTTTTTTCGTCGGAGTGTACGGATCTTTCTCGTGCATTGTGGAAAGAGTGAACGTATATCGTGTAAAGTGTTACCACATAGGTGTACTAGGAATATAACGGTCATTAGCTGCCGGCGGGCGGGGCCAGCGGCCGACTCGGAGAGAGTCGTGGCCGGTTCGAGCCCGCGACTTTCATTACCTCCCGTGACAGAGGGAGGGGTATGAAAGCTATCGTTCCACCGACCGAACGCGAGTGCGAGCGGTGTGGGCGCCGCGACGTCTGGGACGACGACGACCAGAACTGGACTATCGCCACCGACGACGACGGGGAGAAACTGGCCGGCGGGCCACACTGTCTCCACGAGTGGGACATCAACGGTTCGTACAACCCCCTCGAAGGCCAGTCCTGAACGGCGGGTCGGTCCGCTACGATTTTTTCTGCTGACTCCGAACGGTCGGTGATTCGCCGCCGTGGGGCGTCGTGCGCTCGCGGATCCGGGCGGCGTGGACCGTCTCGGTCGCGTCGTCCAGCACCGTCACGGCACCGGTTTCGGACGGCAGTCGCTCCTGGAGTGACCCCTCCAGATACGACGGGCGTGCCCGGGCGAGCGCCTCGATATCGGATTCGGCGGTGAGACGATGCGCGAGCAGGAGGTCCGACTGCGAGACGGCGACCGGCGGGACTGTCCCCGGTCGTTGGGTCGCCAGCACGAGACTCACGCCGGGCGCTCGCCCGCGCGTGAGAAGTCGTTCCAGCGCCGGTTCGGCCACGCCGTCGAAGAAGGCGTGTGCCTCGTCGACGAGCAACCACGGGAACCGGTCGAGCGAGTCCGTGACGCGGGCGTCGTACAGTGTCGCAGCGACGCCGCGGACGACAGCGTTCATCGGTGCCGCGTCGAGTCCAGCGACATCGAGTATCGTCACTGCCGGACCCCCGAGGTCGCTCGGCCCTATCCCGTCCGACGCGAACACCGACCAGGCCTCGGCGAGTCGGAGGTGGTTCACCGCGGCGCGCACGTCAGCGTCCGGTGCGTCGGAGCCCTCGACGTCACCGATCATTCCGTCGACCGTCTCGATGTTCGCGGCCGCTCGCCACACCAGACTGCCCGCACCGCTCTCGGGGTCGAGTCCGAGCAGCCGACACCACGCTCGCGGGTCGAGCGTCGACGGTCGGACGGTCGGTCTCTCGACGACCCTCGCGGGGACCGCGTCGCTCGTCGAACCGTCGGCGAGCGATGCGAACACGCCCATCGGATCGACGACGACTGGAGCGATTCGGTCCGGCCGCGCGAGTTCTTCGGCGAGAACACCGAGCGTATACGACTTGCCGTAGCCCCGCTTCCCGACCACGAGGCCGGCGTGTGGCCCGTCGAGATCGAGGTGGAGGGGCGCGCCTTCGCTCCCGTCGAGTGCTCGGTACCGGCCGATCCGTCCGGACGGCCCGGCGTCGACGCCCTCGTCGCGTCCGAGTACGAACGTCACGGCGACTCTGGACGCGCCGTGGTATTTGAATCCTCGGAGAACGAGAGCGAACCGCGGTCGGGCCCGCGGGACCGAGCCAAGCCAGGGCAGGGATTCGAACCCCGGGAGTCTCGATTACAAGTCGAGTGCTTGAACCACCCAAGCTCCCCTGGCGCAGGCGACGATTACTCCCCCTCCTTTGTGTGGTTGTCGTTTCGCCGCCGCGTGTCTCAGTCGACTCCGTCCCGCTTCTGTCCCTCGGCTTCGTCCAGCGGTTTCTCCAGTTGCACCCGATAGGAGCCGTAGCCGTGTCGGCGATAGAACCGGCGCGCGGCCTCGTTGTCCGCCATCGCTTCGAGGACGACAGTCTCCGCACCGAGGGCGTCGAGGCGCCGCTCTGCTCTCCCCAGAAGCTCGCTTCCGACTCCCTCGTCGCGTCGATCGGGCGCCACGTAGAGGTTCTCGACGATGCCCTGGGTGACGCCCATCTCGTAGCTCCCCCGGTCGACGGTGAACATGACGAACCCGACGATCCCCTCCTCGCGCGCGATGACCAGACGGTCGGTGACGGCGTGGCGGGTCAGTTCGTCTCGGATCACGCCGCGGTTGTCCTCCGGGCAGACGTGAGAGCCGTACTGGGTCTGTTCGGCGGCGAGATCGACCCACAGGTCTGTGACCGCCTCCGCGTCCGACACACTGGCGAGTCCGAACTCCATCCGATCACCGGAGAGAACGCGCCGACCGGCAAAGGTCTTCGGTCGAGTGTCGGCGGGTGACAGCGGCTGCAGCGGTCGGCCACCGGCGGCCGCCGCGGGGTGTCACCACTCAGATGTCGCGACAGTCCGCACAGAGCAACTGCCCGTTGAACGCGCGCAGGTCGCGGGCGAGCGACCCGCAGGCCTCGCAGATCGACTGGTCCTCGTACTCGAGGTCGCGAGACCCGCCCTCGCCGAGATCACCGGGCCCGCCCTGGGCGGCTGCGACCGGTCGTTGCTCCGATAGCTCCGCGTCCGTGCGGGTGTGGTCGGTCCCGACGGCCGGCGCGAACGGCGACGTCGTGATGAGGTCGTGCTCGGAGACGACGCCGACCGTCTCGGCGCCGTCGGAGACGACAACGCGCTTGGTCGCCGCCGTGGACATCTCGTCGGCCGCCTCCGCGATCGTGTGGTCCGGTGACACCGTCGGAACCGTCTCGGTCATCGCGTCGGCGGCCGTCGTCGGGTCCCCGTCCTCGACCATCGCCGCCAGCGCGTCCCGTTCGGTCACGACGCCGACCGGCTCGGAGCCCCGCAACACGACTACGCTCTCGACGCCTTCCTCGAGCATCAACTCGACCGTCTCGGTGAAGCCGTCGGACTCGGTCACGCCGACGAACTCCCGGTCCATGACCTCCTGAACCGTCGTGTCACGTTCCATGTCAACACCTTTCACACACGCCGCCTAAAGTGTACCTGCACCACGCTTAAGGCGCCGTCCGGCTTACTGTAGAAGTTGCGGGCGCCAGTTGCGAAACCTCGTTGTGAAGTGAACAGTTTCCGGGGCGTCTGGTTCCGGACAGTTACGTGGGCGGTTCCGCGTCGACCACCGACTGTGCCAGTCGGACGTCGTCGCCGGTCGCACGACACTCCTCGAGCGCGTGTTTCGCGTCCATCCCCGCGTCCTGCGCGACGCCGCCGCGGCCGACACCGACCTTGAGGTCGACGGAAACCGCCTCGCGGACGTGTTCGATAGCGTCCCCGTACGCGTCGGCGTCGAGGTCCGGGCAGACGGCGATGACGTTGTCGCCGCCGACGAAAAAGGAAAGCGAGTCGTAGGCCTCGCGCATGTAGCGCATCAGTTCTGCGTAGCCCTGCTCGATGTGGATGAACGTGTCGAACTCGTTGAGTTCGTCGGTGTACTTGCCGGTCGCGTCGTTGACGTCGAAGTGTGCGATCTGGATGTCCTGGTCGGTCCGGAACTCCGCGTCGATGGTGCGACCGCGCAGGATCTCTTTGCGGTGTTCGTCCTGTGCGCTGCCCGCGTCCTGGAGCTGTTCGGTCGCCGTTCCGAGCGCCTCGGCGGGCGTCGTGCCCGTCGCGACGCTGACGCTCATCGTCACGGGGTATCGGTTGCCGACCGACTCCTGGATGAGTTCGTGGTCGGTCACGTCGAGGCCGTTGGTGACGGCGATCATGTTGTCGAACCGCGAGAAGAAGACGTAGCCGCCGCGGTTGCCGACCAGCTGTGACAGATCCGCGTAGAGCCGAGACTGCAGCGTCTGGAGGTCGACCTCGCGTCTGGGTTCGGGCGTGACGGTCCAGGGACCGTAGTTGTCGATCTGGATGTGCGTGACCTGCGTGTTCGTCACTGTGTTCCGCCGTTGGATAGCTGTGCGTATTGGTCTTTCCGTTGCGACCGGGCTCCTGGGGGTGGCTCCCGACGTTACTCGCACCCGTCCGGATCGAGCGACCGGTCGTCCTCGGTCGCGGGGTCGAGCAACCGGTCGTCCTCGGTCGCGAGTTCGACCGTCCCGACCAGCGAATCGTAGGTCACCACGTCGGTCGCGGTCAGTTTCGGGAGGTGGTTCTGGTATATCTCCTCGCGGAGTGTGTCGGCCGAAGCGACTTCGGCGCCGCGCTCGCCGTCGCTCGTCGCTTCGAGTGTGGCGATCCGCTGTGCGAGGTCCGTGACGGCCAGCGGTCCGTCGGTTCCTCGCAGGACGGCGAAGATCCGGCGTCGCCGCTCGCTGGCGAGCAGGTCGGCGACTGCGTCGTCTGGCAGTCGACCCGTGGAATCGTCGGGGGTCGCGTCCGCGCGCTCGTGCCGTGACATTCGTCCGTCGTCAGAGTACGCGACGCCGGTACAAGTATGTGTCGTGGTGTCGAGCCACACGGGTGCGAGTGGGGGTGTCCGACCGACAACCGGGCCGCTGGCGGTAGGTCTTTGGGTCGGGCGGTTCACTCCCGGGGTATGCAAGTAGTGCTGTTGACGGCCGGTGAGGGCACGCGGATGCGTCCGCTCACCGACTCGCTGCCGAAGCCGATGTTGCCAGTGGCGACGAAACCCCTCGTCGCCCACACCGCGGACGCCGCCGTCGACGGCGGGGCGTCCGAACTGATCGTCGTCGTCGGCTACGAGGCCGCGGCGGTCAGGGAGTACTTCGGCGACTCCTATCGCGGCGTCCCCGTCCGCTACGCTATCCAGGAGGAACAACTGGGCACAGCCCACGCCGTCGACTGCGCCAGTGAACATCTCGACGGTCCCTTCGCCGTGCTCAACGGTGACGACCTCTACGACACCGCGAGCGTCCGTGCGCTCCTGGGCGCCGACGGCCCGGTCGTCGGCACCTACAACGTCGATGACCCGACGAGTTACGGGGTGTTCGAACTCGACGGCGACGTAGTCACCGGCATCGTCGAGAAGCCGACGGACCCGCCGACCGACCTCGTCAACGTCGGTGCGTACGTGTTCCCGGCCGAGGCACGGGACTGGCTCGACGTCGAGATGAGCGAACGCGGCGAGTACGAGATCACGGACGTCCTCCAGCGGGTCATCGAAGAGCAGTCCGTCGGCACCGTCGCTGTCGAGCGGTGGCTGGGCTGCGGTCGGCCCTGGGAACTCCTCGAGGCAAACGAGTGGCGGATCGGCGAACTCGACCGACGGATCGACGGCGAGGTCCACCCCGATGCGGACCTCCGCGGGGACGTCGTCGTCGAGGAAGGTGCGACCGTCGACGCGGGCGTCGTCGTCGAGGGGCCCGCGCTGATCCGATCAGGTGCCGAACTCGGTCCGAACGCGTACGTCCGTGGCGCGACTCTGCTGGACGAGGACACCCACGTCGGCAACGCGGTCGAGATCAAAAACAGCGTCGTCATGGCCGGGACGAACGTCCCGCACCTCTCGTACGTCGGCGACAGCGTACTCGGACGCGAGGTCAACTTCGGCGCGGGGACGAACGTGGCCAACCTCCGCCACGACGGCCAGCCGGTCCAGTTCACGGTCAAGGGCGACCGCGTCTCGACCGGCCGACGGAAGTTCGGCGTCGTCGCGGGTGACGGCGCCAAAACGGGGATCAACACCAGCCTGAACCCCGGCGTGAAACTCTCGGCGGGCGCGACGACGGCCCCGGGCGAGTCGGTCACGCGCGACCGGTAATCCGGTCGATTCGGTCACGCGCGGCCGCTGACCCGGTCGACGGGTCGGTGGATCGGCAACGTGTCAGCCGCTGGGGATCGGTCGAGGCGACATTCGGCGTCGATGTATGCCGTTAAGTGGGTCCGTCTCCACGCGTCGGACAGGATGGTCGACCCGACATCGGACCTGAACGAAGACGTACCCGAAGAGGAGGCGCCGCGGTGTGCGGTCTGTGACGAGCCGCTGGTCGAGAACCCGGACCATCGGGTCGTCACACGCGTCGAAGACGGAACCGTCGTGACGACGCATTTCTGTAACGAGTCCTGCCGTGCCGAGTGGTCGGAGTGACGACAGGTGACCTCGTTCTGAGGGCGCAGCGATATCTCCTCCCGGTTGCGACGAACAATTGTCAAAAGGACAGATAAAAAGCTAAACCGGAATCGCGGCAACGATTCGGACATGGGAAGTGGTCGGTCGAAGACGGTCCTCATCGTTGACGACGACGAAGCCGTCGCGGATGTCTACGCGAGTCAGCTCTCCGAAACCTACGAGGTCCAGACGGCCTACGACGGGCGCTCGGCGCTGGACGCACTGACCGAGGACATCGACATCGTGCTCCTCGACCGCCGGATGCACGGCCTCTCCGGTCGCCAGGTTCTCGAACGGATCCGCGAACGCGACATCACCTGCGGCGTCGTCATGGTGACAGCGGTCGACCCCGGCTTCGACATCGTCGACATGGGATTCGACGATTACCTCCTCAAGCCCGTCGAACGGGACGAACTCGAGGAAGTCGTCGCAGCGACGATCGACAGACTCGACCACCAGGAAGCGGTCCGGGAGTACCTCTCGCTGGCGTCGAAGGTTGCGACGCTCCGCGTCGAGAAGAACCCGGCCGAACTCGACAACAGCGAGGAGTACGACGAACTCGTCACGCGCATGGAGGAACTCCGCCAGCGCGACGACATCGACGACGCCGAGATAGACTCGCCGCTCGACCACTGACAGACGGGTGGGCCGGACGGCGAAGACGGATCCATTTACTCACGACCGAGTAATCTATCGGGTCGATCCAGCCATTCTTTTGTAGTGGCGCACAGAAACGGGGGGCATGGGACGTAACTACGCGGATCTTCACGACCCGAACGCGGAGTACACGATGCGGGAGCTGTCCTCGGAGACGATGGGCGTCACGGCCAAACGCGGCGGCGGACGCGACGTCGAGATCACCGACGTCCAGTGTACCATGATCGACGGGAACTTCCCGTGGACGCTGGTCCGCATCTACACGGACGCGGGCATCGTCGGTACCGGCGAGGCCTACTGGGGCGCCGGCATCCCCGAACTCATCGAGCGGATGACGCCGTTTCTCGTCGGCGAGAACCCACTCGACATCGACCGCCTCTACGAACACCTCATCCAGAAGATGTCCGGCGAGGGCTCCATCGAGGGCGTCACCGTCTCGGCCATCGCGGGTATCGACGTCGCACTGCACGACCTCGCTGGCAAAATCATCGAAGTGCCCGCTTACCAGCTTCTGGGCGGCAAGTACCGCGACCGGATGCGCGTCTACTGCGACTGTCACACCGAGGAGGAGGCCGACCCAGAGGCCTGCGCGGACGAGGCCGAGCGCGTCGTCGAGGAACTGGGCTACGACGCCCTGAAGTTCGACCTCGACGTGCCTTCGGGCCACGAGAAAGACAGGGCGAATCGCCACCTCCGGCCGGGCGAGATCCGCCACAAGGCCGAAATCGTCGAGAAGGTCACCGAGCGCGTCAAGGACCGCGCCGACGCGGCCTTCGACTGTCACTGGACCTTCTCGGGCGGGTCGGCCAAGCGTCTCGCGGAAGCCGTCGAGGACTACGACGTCTGGTGGCTCGAAGACCCCGTCCCCCCGGAGAACCTCGAGGTCCAGAAGGAGGTCAGCGACTCGACGACGACGCCCATCTGCGTCGGCGAGAACCGCTACCGCGTCACCGAGGAGCGCCGCCTCATCGAGGACCAGGCCGTCGACATCATCGCGCCCGACATGCCGAAAGTCGGCGGGATGCGCGAGACTCGCAAGATCGCCGACGTGGCCAACCAGTACTACGTCCCCGTCGCGATGCACAACGTCTCCTCGCCCATCGGGACGATGGCGAGCGCGCAGGTCGGCGCGGCCATCCCGAACTCGCTGGCCGTCGAGTACCACTCCTACGAGCTCGGCTGGTGGTCGGACCTCGTCGAGGAGACCGTCATTGAGGACGGCTACATCGACATCCCGGAAAAGCCCGGCCTCGGCCTGAACCTCGACCTGGACACCGTCGAAGAGCACATGGTCAGCGGCGAGACCCTCTTCGACGAAGCGTAACTCCGTCGCGCACGCTCTGGGCAACGACCTTCGATCCGGATTCTGTCGGCCGGTCGAAACAACCCTGACCGCCTGTTTCTCTCTCCGAAACGGCCCCGATCGTATATGTGTCACCCGGTCGAACCGACGCCTATGACGGACGACGTCACAGTCGACGTTGAGGTAGAGGTAGAGGTTGACAGCGACGAACTCGAAGTCGAGTCCGAGGACGTCAGGGAACTCGAAGCGGAGATGGAGGTCCCCGGGCTGGAGATCGAGGTCGAAGCCGAAGTCGAGATCGAAGGGTCAGACGACGAAAGCGAAGACGACGACGAGGACGACGGCGTTCAGACCCCCGAAGTCGAGATTGACTACGAATCGGCCGACGAGGGGAGCGAGGACGACGAGAGCGAGGACGACGAGGAAGAGAAAGACGACGAGGACGAGGAAAAGGAAGATGACGAGGACGCAGACGAGGAGGAAGAAGCCGATGGCAGCGAAACCGAGGAAGAAGCGGACGACGACGATAGCGAGGACGGCGAAGACGACGACTGATAGTGATTATTGTAGCGATGTACCGGTACGCGCCGACGACGTAGTCGGCGCGATCCGGAAATAATCTACAATAAGCACAACGAGGATCGATAGCTCTGTTTTCGGTCGTGGCGGACGCTCCCCAACGAGTCGCAGCCAGCAGTGTTCGCTCCGCTGAGACCGAAAGACGGTAGACGGTGCCACGCGGGGACCCTCTATGCGCACCATCGAGGAAGTCCACGTCGTGCCCCTGGGGTACGAGCACGACCGGATCCTCCAGCCCGTCCGGAAACACGACGCGGACGTGGTGTACCTCCTGAGCGAGAACGGCGGGCAAAACCGCCTGACGCCGTACCAGGAAGCGCTCCTCAAGGAACTCGAATCCGACGGCCGGGAGATCCAGTTTCGGACGGTCGACCTCGAAGACCTCTACGACGTGCTGGCGGTCGTGACGACCGTCGCGGCCGAACACGAGGACGACGTCGTCCGCGTCAACGTCTCCAGCGGCGGGAAACTCGCTGCCATCGGCTCCGCCATCGCGTGCATGGCGACGGCGGCGACTGCCTACTACGTCCACGTCGAAGAACACGTCCCCGATCTGGAGTCCACGCCGCGCACGCGCGGGATGACGAGCGACGAAGTGCTCCCGTCCTACCCCATCGAGGCCGTCTCCCGCGACCAGGTCGCGGTCCTCGACTACCTCGCCGAGGAGAACACCGACGCCTACACCGCGAAGAAATCCGACCTCATCGAGTTCTCCGAGGCCGCCGGCCTCTCCTTTATGACCGACGCCGACCCCGCCAACGACAAGGCGAAGTTCGCCCTGCTGAACGCCAACATCGTCGATCCGCTCGTCGAAGACGGCTACATCGACGTGCAATCGGTCGGCCGCCAGAAACAGATCGAACTCACCGAGACCGGCGAGAACGTCCTCCACGCGTTCCGTCACAAACTCTGAACCGGGACTGGCACCGATCGGGGCGGTCGACCTGACTCTCCCCCATCGGCGACTGGACGGCCTTCGAAGTCACCAGAATCGGCTGCGTACCGATACTGAACGCAATTTCGATAGTATGGATAGTTTCGGTAGTATCTCGAAAGAAGCTACAAACAACCGGGGTGTACCTGCAAGTGCGCGCAGTCGGCGGCCGTGACGGTGCGGCGGTGTCACGGCTGGTCCCCGTGTCACGGCCCTTCACCGGGCATCGCGGCCCCGACTCGCGCCTTCCCTTCGGGGGAGTTGCCTCTGACAGTCGAAGTCCGGCCGGCTCTCCACCCCGGCCGCGGACTTCGATCCGGTCGCCGCTGACGGTTCGGCCCTCCACTCGAACCGCGCAGGCGGTTCCGTTCGCGACTCACGCTGACGACTCGGCTCGCCGTCGCCCCGGCGATTCCGTCGCCACCGCGACCCGCTGACGGTTCGGCCCTCCGCGCCGTACGTGTCGCTACAGCCTTTTCGCCCCGTGGCTTGCGAGAGAAAGTCGAGAGCCGAGGACCGACTACGCCACGAAACCGCCGTACGCGAGCAACGCGATTCCGGCCAGTCCGAGTACTCCGGCTGCCGCGTACGCCCATCTGTATCGCCCGAGCTTCGAGGCGAGTTCCTCTTCCGACTGGTCCGAGAGGATCATCGGGTCGTCACCGCTCGGCGGTTCGACGACCACGTCGTCCGGACCCAGGGGATGGGTCGCGTCGGCGACAGCGCTGGCTTCCCCGAGCAGGTATACTTCCTGGCCGGGCGTTATCGTCTGCTCGTAGTGGCGCCGCTCGCCGTGTTTGGTACCGAGGTCGACGACGTTGGTGATCGAGTCGCGCTGACCCGGCACATCGGCGTTGCCGGCGACGAATCGTTCGATGCGTTCCGGCTGGTCGCCGTCCGGCGGCACGGAAAGCTCGACCGGGAACCGGTCGAACGCGCAGTAGACGTCGTCGACCGAGACGCCGGTGGCGAGCAGTCTATCGACGTCGACGCCAGGGAGTGACACTTCGATCCGACCGTCGTACTCGCCTCTGACGTGGTCGCCGACGTCGACGCGGACGTCATCAGTTCCGTCGTCGAGGGCAAACGGTGCCGCGGTGACACCGGACGCGCGCGTCTCCCACATCTCCGAGTCGCCGCGCTCGTCCCACTCCTCTATCTCCCACACCGAGGCGACACAGTCTTCGCCGCCGATCGGCGATTCGAACGTCTCCTCGGCAGTGACTGTTCCTTTGAGTTCGACTAACCCCTCTTCGGAGAGCTGTCTGAGTTCCGTCGTCGGCGTCCCGGTCACGAGCGACCGGCGGCGGTGTTGCCTGCGGCCGTAGACGCCGGCGAGGAGGGCGACCACGAGGAGGACCAGTCCCGCGATCAGGGCTAGCGTGTTCGACATCGTGATGCGTTCTGGAGGGTCGCCGGTCAGCCACTTCAAGTCGGGGCTACCGGAACAGTCGTCCGTCTCAGAGTTCGACGCGTTCGCCCCGTTCAGCGGCCTCGTAGACGGCGTCGATTGCTCGCTGGTCGACGAGGCCGTGCTCGCCGTCGCCGACGATCGGCGTCCCGGTCAGGACGTGGTCCCCGAAGTAACGGAACGACTCTTTGGTCTCTGCGATCTGGTCGAAGTTCGTCGTGATCGACGTGTCCCCGCGCGTGACCGTCAGCTCGCGTTCGCCGCCGAGGAACGCGTCCTCGAGGAGCAGTTCGCCCTCCGTGCCGACTACTCTGAGGCTGCTCGCGTAGTGGGCGTTCTGGCTCGCGGTGCAGGACGCGAGGACGCCGTCGGGGAACTCCACGGTGAAAGCGGCGCGCTCGTCCGGGATGGACTCGAACTCCTCGGTGCCGGTCCAGGTCGCGCCCGAAACCGCGATCGGGTCCGCGTCGAGGACGAATCGCGTCGTGTTGATAGAGTAGACGCCCAGGTCTGTGATCGAACCGCCCGCGCCGGCGAGATCAGGGTTGAGCCGCCACTGGTTCGGGTCGTCGTTGATGTCGAGCAGGAGCTGCGACATGTTCCCGTGGACGTGCGTCGGGTCGCCGATGAACCCGTCCGCGATCAGCCGGCGCATCATCCTGACCGCGGGCTGGACGTGCATCCGGTACTCGACGCCCAGGGTGACGTCCTCGGCGGCCGAGACCAGTTTCTCGGCGCGCTCTGCGTTCGCTTCGAGGGGTTTCTCGCAGAACACGTCGTTGCCGTACTCGGCGGCCGTCTCGACGTACGGGAGATGCAGCGCGTTCGGCGTGGCGACGTAGGCGGCGTCGTAGGCGTCCGCCGCGGCACCGTCCTGGAACTCGTCGTAGGTCAGGGCGTGCTCTATCGTCTCGTGTTGTTCCGCGACGCCCTCGGCCTTCTCCGTGGAGGAACTGACCACGGCCGTCGTCTCGAGGTGGTCGAGTTCGTTCGTCGCGGGAATCGCGTGGTCGAGCGTCCACCAGCCCAGCCCGATCATGGCGAATCTGACGGTCCCGTCGGCCGCTTGGGGCCAGTCGCGAGCGGTGAACTCGTCGAAGTACTCCTGCAGATCCATGCGCGATTCGGCGCACGCGAACAGCATAAGTGATGCGAACCTGGAAGGACAATCGGTGAACTGTCGAGTCGCCCGGCCCGGTCGGCCGGCAGTCAACCGGTCGACTCGGCGGCGCGCCACTCAGTCCGTCCACTCGAGGACCGTCGCGGCCCAGGTGTAGCCCGTCCCGGCCGCGAGATACAACGCGACGTCGCCCGAGCCGAGCCAGTCTCGTCGCCGGGCTTCCGCTGTCGCGAGCGCCTGGTCGACGCTCTGGACGTGCCCGTAGTCGTCGAGGTAGTACTGCTCCTCGTCGGCGAGGCCGAGTTCCGAACAGAGGTACTCGTGGAACGAGCGCTTCATGTGGGTGATAGCGGCGAAGTCCAGGTCCGTGCGGTCGTACCCCGACCGTTCGAGGGCCGTGTCCGCGACCGACAGGAAGTTCGAGAGGCTAACCTCGGCGAGTCGCTCTTTCATCGATTCGTGGTCCGGGACCCGAAGCGAGTGCAGGCCCTGCTCGACCGTCTCGTGGGAGGGCGGAGCCGCCGTGCCGCCGGCGGGGACGACCACGTCCCGCGAGAACGAGCCGTCGGTGACCGCGGCGCTCCCGCGGACCGTCGCGAGCGCGCTGTTCGCCGCAGACGGCCCGCTCTCGAGGACGAACGCCGACGCGCCGCTGCCGAAGTTGAACATGAACGACGTGTCGGGGTCCGCGTAGTCGACGAGGTCCTCCTCGCGACTGGCGGCGACGAGCAGGACACGGTCGACGGCGTCCGCTTCCAGTTGCGCGACCGTCTCGCGCAGGGCGACGGGCGCGCCGGCACACAGCGCGTAGGACTCGGCGGCGTAGGCGTCGGCCGCGCCGATCCGCTCGGCGACGTCGGCGGCGCAGCTCCAGACCACGTGGTCTTTGAGTTCGCTGCCGTGGTACCGCACGACGTCGAGGTCGGCGGGGTCGCAGTCCGCGTCTGCCAGCGCGCGCTCGGCGGCCTCGACGCACATGTCGCTGGGCTGGTCGCCCGCGCCGCGACAGACGTGCTTGCGCCGCAGCCCCATCTTCTCGACGACGACGTCTTTTGGAATCCCGCTCCGCTCGGAGATGTCGGCCCCAGAGAGGGTCTCTTCGGGGACGTACGTCCCCAGTCCGGTGAGGTGGACCGTCACTCGTCACCCCACAGCTTCTCGGGGAGCCGCCGGGAGACCGGGCCCCCGAGGAACGCGCGGACGGTTCCGACGATGCCGTTCGGGACGTAGAGGACGAACAGGACGAAGACGATGCCGACGTACAGCGCCGCGTGGCCGTTCAGCGCGACGTCGATGAACTCCTCGAGCGTGACGTTCAGGAGCAGTTCGGTCTCCAGTTCGCTCTCGCTCAGGTTGTCCTGCAGCCACGGGAGCAACCCGAACCCGGCTTCTTTCGAGAGGAACTCCTGGATCGTGACGTCGAACAGACGGCCGTAAAGCGCCCCGGCCAGCGTGCCGAAGCCCCCGATGATGCTCACCAGGAGCGCCTCGCCGGTGACGAGGAAGTAGAACGTCTCCTCGGGCGTGGCGGCGCGCCGGAAGCCCGCGAACAGCGCGCCGGCGACGCCGCCGAAGAAGGCGCTCATGACGAACGCGCCCAGCTTGTAGCGGAAGGTGTCGTAGCCGACCGCTTCGGCGCGCTCCTCGTTTTCCCGGATGGCGACCATCACGCGCCCGAACGGTGAGTGGATGATCCGCTGCATCGCGAAGAAACAGATCGCGACGACTGCGCCGACGAGGTAGAACGACACCGTCTCGGACGTGAGCGAGTGCCCCGCGAGCGTCACGCTCTCGCCGAGCAACCGTCCGATCGCCAGGTCGAGCTGGTCGACGTAGGGGACGCCGATCTCGAACGTCTGCGTGAACGGGGCCGAGGGGCCGTCTCGCGGGTTCGAGCCGATGTAGTCCCACCCGCGGACGAAGACGTACATCACCTGGGCGAACCCCAGCGTGATCATCGCGAAGTAGACGCCCGTGAGCCGGAAGGAGACGAGGCCGATGAGCGCCGCGATCCCGGCCGCGAGCAGGGCCCCGAGCAGCAGGAGGACCATGAAGTGTGTGTCAGCGGGGACGAAGGGGATCTTGTCGCCGGCGGCGAGGATTACGAAGTACGCGCCGGTTCCGTAGAAGGCGGCGTGGCCGAAGGAGAGATAGCCCGTGTAGCCGCTGACGAAGTCGAACGACATCGCGAACAGCGAGAAGTACAGTATCGCGACCATCGTGTTCATCTCCGGCAGGAGCGTCCGGGCCTCGTTTGACACCGGCGAGGTGGCGAGGAGGTGGAAGATCGCCGGATAACACGCGAGGAGCGCGATCACGGCCAGTTGCACCTGCTGGCTCCGGAGGTACCGAAGCGGCCCGTTCAGGCCGAACGCGCGCACCCGCTGGTACGCGTCGTCGAGGGTGCTAATGGCCCCCCACCTCCTCGACGCCGTAGAGGCCCTGCGGTCTGAGGACCAGCATCACCACGAGGATGAGGAAAATCGAGATGTCAGGGAGCCACGTCCACGTGATGACGACGTTCTGGAACCACCAGGTCGTGGTCGCGTCGACCATGCCGACGATGAGCGCGCCGGCGACGGTCCCGCGGAAGGTTCCGAGGCCACCGATGATGACGACGACGAACGCCGGCAACAGCGCGTCGGCGGCCAGGGGTACGCTCGCGCCCCAGGCCGGGTCCCACATCAGGAGCGCGCCGGCGACGCCCGCCAGACCCGTCCCGACCGCGAAGACGACCGTAAACACGCGCCCGACGTCGATGCCGAGCGCCTCCGCCATCTCGTCGTCCTCGCTGCCGGCCCTGATGAAGAGTCCGTATCGAGTCCGCGTGAGGAAGGCCCAGACGCCGGCGACCGCCGCCGCGCCCACGACGATCTCGAACAGTGCCAGCCCGCGCACCGACACCCCTGCGAGGTCCAGTCGGTCGGCCAGGAAGGCCGGCTTGGTGCCGAGCGCTTCCTGCCACTCGCTGATTGGCTGGAGGTCGTAGAAGGAGACGACGATCCGGACGACCTCCTCCAGTACGAGCGTCAGCCCGAAAGTCAGCAGGATCTGGTAGATCGGCGGGCGGTCGTACAGCGAGCGGATCAGTCCGACCTCGATGGCGCCGCCGAACGCCGAGAGGGCGACGAAGACGACGCCGGTCGCGACCAGGAAGAAGCCGAGGCGAGCCCACTCGCCGGTCGCACCGCCGACGAGCAAGACGATCACCACGCCGCCGAGGTACGCGCCGATCATCGTCAGCGACCCGTGCGCGAAGTTGAGGACCCCCATCAGGCCGAAGATGAGCGTCAGCCCGCTCGCGATGAGCAGGTAGATCGCCGACTTGGCGAGGCCCTTGAGGACGACCTCGGCCAGGTTCGTCGGATCGAGGAAGTCGGCCAGTCCGTCGACGAAGTTCGTCTGGAGTGCTAGGTCCGTTATCGGCAACCCGGACGCGATTGTGAGCGTCGCAGTGACTGGGTCGGTCATGCCGAGAGGTACCTCCTGAGGCGCTCGTCGTCGGGAGAGACCGCTGCGGTGTCGCCGTCGTCGACGACGCGGCCGTTGTCGAGGACGTAGAACCGGTCGGCGAGGTCCAGCGCGAGCGCGAGGTTCTGCTCGACGAGCAACATCGTGGTCTCGCTGGCCGCCGCGACCAGTGCCTCCGCGACGTCGGCGACGATCTGCGGCGCCAGCCCCTCGCTCGGTTCGTCCACCAGCAGGAGGTCGTTGCCCCCGACCAGCCCGCGAGCGATGGCGAGCATCTGCTGTTGCCCGCCCGAGAGCGTCCCCGCCTCTTGATCTCGGCGCTCTTCGAGGATCGGGAAGGTGTCGTAGGCGATCGGCAGCGCCGAATCGGCCAGACTCGGGTCCGGGATCGACACCCGCAGGTTCTCCTCGACGGTCAACTGCGAGAAGATCCGGCGGTCCTCGGGGATCCAGCCGACGCCGCGGTCGGCGACCTCGTGGGTCCGCAGGCCGTCGAGGTCCTCGCCGCGGTAGCGGACGGTCCCTTCCCGGGGCGGCGTCAGTCGTAGTATCGACCGCAGCGTCGTCGTCTTGCCGACGCCGTTGCGGCCGATGAGCGCGACCACTTCGCCCTCCTCGACGTCCAGCGACACGCCTTCGAGGACGTGGCTCTGTCCGTAGTACGTCTCCACGTCCTCGAGTTCGAGCAGGCTCACGAGACGCCCTCCTCGGACCCCGCGGAGGAATCGGTCCCCGAACCGGAACCAGTCCCCGACCCCGAATCGGGACTGGGGTCGAAGTCGAGTTCGCCGCCCTCGCGGTCGATGTCACCGTGTTCGTAGCCGCCGAGGTAGGCCTCCTGGACGGCGGGGGACTCCCGGACCGTCTCGGGGTCGCCGTCGGCGATGACCGACCCTCTGTTGAGGACGACGATCCGCTCCGAGACCTCCATCACGACGTCCATGTTGTGTTCGACCAGGAGGACGGCGTGGTCGCTGGCGACCTCCTCGATGAGCGAGACGATGTCGTCGACGCTCTCGGATGAGACACCGGCGTTGGGCTCGTCGAGCAGGAGCACGTCCGGGTCGCCCGCGAGCGCGATGGCGACCTCCAGCTGGCGGCCGGCGCCGTGGCTGAGCGTCGCCGCGAGGTCGTCCGCGCGGTCAGCGAGGCCCACACGGTCGAGTATCTCGTGGGCCTGCTCGACGTACTGGTCGTAGGCGCCGGCGTTGCGCCAGAAGGTGGCGGCGTGGTCACCGTGGGCCTGCGCCGCGACCCGGACGTTCTCCAGCACGGTGAGCGACGGGAAGACGTTCGTGATCTGGTAGGACCGGCTGACGCCCATGCGAGCCGTCTCGTCGGGCGAGGCGTCCGTGATGTCCGTCCAGTCGCCGTCGACGCGTCGCTCGATGGTCCCCTCGCTCGGGTCGAGGACGCCCGTGAGCAGGTCGAAAAACGTCGTCTTGCCGGCGCCGTTGGGGCCGATGAGCGAGCAGAGTTCGTCGTCGAGTTCGAAGTCGACGTCGTCGACGGCGGTGAGGCCGCCGAACCGCTTTGTCAGGCCGTTCGTCCGCAACATGCTCACAGCGAGCAGTTCATGTCGCCGCTGTCGGCGGGGATCGTCACCTGGTCGGCGTCGATCCGCGCGCGCGGTTCGCTGGGCTGGATCGCCGCGCCCCAGCTGTCGGCCCACTCGTCCTGGGTCGGGATGACGTCTGCGACAGTCATCTCCGAGCGGGCCTGGTTGTTGTACTCCTGGAACGTGTAGGCGTCGCGGCCCTTCGGGGTGTCCCGGACGGTCATCCCCTTGAGCGCACCGGCGATGTCCGAGCCGTTCGTCGAGCCCGACTCGACGATAGCCTGGTGGATCGCGGAGGCGGCCGTGAACGTCCCCGACGTGAACAGGTCGGGGACGATGCCGTAGGTTCCGGTGTAGGATTCGACGAACTGGTCGTTGATCGGGTTGTCGTACTGGTTCCAGTGATACCGCGTCGTGAACGGTCCCGCGGCGGCGTTGTTGAGTTTCTCCATCGTGAGCGGCTCGCCGAGGACGCTCTTGAGGGTGTTCCCGATGACCTGGTTGGTGATCTGCGTCGCGAAGCCGCCGAACGCGCGGAACGAGTAGTCCCCGGAGAGGAATGAGGTGAAGATGGCCGGCAGAGTCGCGACCGTGAACCCGGTGACGATCCCTTCGGCGCCGGCCTCTTCGGCGTTGTCGAGCAGGCCGTCCCACTCGGAGTAGCCCCGCTCGACGAACCGCTTGCCGACGATCTCGATCCCCTCGTTCTCCAGGACGCTCTGGTAGTTGTTGACGACGGCCCGGCCGAAGCTGTAGTCGGCGCCGAACAGGTACACCTTCGAGACGTCCGTCTCGGTGGCGACGTAGCGACCGCCGGAGCGAGCGTCCATCGCCGTGTTCTCGCTGGCGCGGAACACCTGGTCGCTACACGTCTCGCTGTCGGCAGTGATCGAGGCCGACGCCGCGGGGCCGGCCATGTACGGCACGTCCGTCGCGTTGACGACGGTGGTGATCACTCTGGAGGCCGCGCCCGACGACGCGCAGCCGAAGAGCATGTCGATGTCCTGGTTCTGGACGAGGTTCGTCGCCGCGTTCTGCGCGACGCTGGCGGTGAACTCCGTGTCGCGGACGACCAGTTCGTAGTCGAGGTCCCCGACGGAGACGGTCATCTCGCCGGTGCTGACCTCCGCCGGTGGGTCCTCCCCCGCCTTGTACGAGAGCCCCGACAGAAAGCCCCAGACCCCCTGCTGGCCGTAGTACGCCAGGTCGCCCGACAGCGGCTGGAGGACGCCGATCCGTACCGTCCCCGACCCGGTCGGAATGTCCGTCCGCGAGGTCGTCTGCGTCGGCGTTCCGTCGCCCGGTGTGCCCATGCCGTCGGTGTCAGTCGGCGTTCCCATCGGTGTGTCGGTCGGCGTTCCGCCCGCGTCAGTCGGTGTGTCCGTCCCGTCGCCATCGCCGCCGCTCGAACAGCCGGCGAGTCCCACGAGCCCCGCGGCGCCGAGCGCCTTGATCGCTCGTCGACGTGTGATTCTGTCTGTCATACCGACTCAAGGTATGTCACCAACGGGTATGGGTCCCAAGGTTAACATGTTAATGTCGCCGCTCAGGGCCTCACGCGACCGATCGAGAACGGCTGTCGACGTCGCTTTCGGGGGCGGATGCCTCGGCGATCGACAGTCGATACCGGGGGCCGTCGGTCACTCCTGCGGGTCGATGTCGTCGAGCGCGTCGACGACCCGGGATATCATCTTGCGCTGGCCGCGGCGCAGGTTCTTCGAGACGGCCGGTTTCGAGACGTCGAACTCGTCGGCGAGCGTCCCGAGATCGGCGTCACGCGGCGACTCGAAGTAGCCCGAGGACGCCGCGGTTTCCAGCGTCTCGCGCTCGGTCGCCGAGAGGTCCTTGCAGCCCTCGATGAGCGCCATCGCGGCGCCGGCGTTCTGGACGACTTCCTGGAGGTCCGGCAGGGCGGTGTTCGTCCGTTCGACCACGTCGAACTCGTTGTTCCGCTCGAGGTCCGCGAGCGTGTCGTCGGCCTGGCGCGCTCTGTCGAAGCCGACGTGCCACACCTCGCTGCCGTCCTCGATGTAGAACGGGCCGGTGATGTAGCCGTCGTTCGACCGGATCGTCCGCATCGCGTCCGTCTCCGTTATCGTCGTCCGTATCTGGGCCACGTCGTCCTGGCGCCGCACCAGCGAGTAGTCCTGCATGTTCGGATGCTCGCGCAGCGCCGACAGACCGCTGCTCAACCCGTCGCGGTCGTCACCCTCGACCACCATCCTGGTCTCCAGTTCGCGGTTCGCGGTGTCGAAGTCCCACTGCACCGCCGAGAACGCCACGCCGTAGTCCGCCGTCGTGTCTATGAACGGGCAGTCGTACTGCTCCATGTCCATGGAGATGTCTATCATATGCCCGGCACACCTTGTCGAACTAAGCGCCTATGACATTATAAATGATGGGACTTTCCACCGCCTCGGTGTCGGTAGTGACCGAATACCGTTCCCGCGGGGCGAACGGAGGGATGGCTGACCGCCCGCGGCCCCCGGCCGGAGCGTCGACCGAAGTGGCGGCGATAGAAACCGTCGGCCGGAGTGGCGGCGATAGAAACCGTCGGCCAGAGTGGCGGCGATAGAAACCATCGGCCAGAGTGGCGGCGACAGTAACCGCCGGTCGGCAGGCCGCTCCGCTCACTCACCGAACTGCGCTGCGACGGCCTGCCGGTCTATCTTCGAGGGGCCGCTCGTGGGTATCGCGTCGACGAACGCGAGGTGTCGGGGGTGTTTGAACCGCGCGAGGCGGTCGTCGAGAAACGCCGTCAGGTCCGAAAGCGTCAGCGACTCGTCGCCCTCGACGACGGCCTTCCCGACCTGCCCCCACTTCTCGTCCGGGACGGGGATCACGACCACCTCGCCGACGTCGGGATGGGCGGCGATGGCGTCCTCGACTTCGGCGGGGTAGACGTTCTCGCCGCCGCTGACGAACATGTTCTTCTTGCGGCCCTCGATGCTGACGTAGCCGTCTCCGTCGATGCGCGCGAGGTCGCCCGTCGAGACCCACTCGCCGAACGTGGCCGCCGTCTCCTCGGGATTCTTCCAGTAGCCGTCCGCGGCATGGGGCGAGCGGAGCTCGAGTTCGCCGATCGCGCCGGCCTCGAGTTCGGTCCCGTCCTCGACCACCCGCGCGTCGACATGCGGGTTCGCGACGCCCACAGTATGGGCTTTCTCCCGGGGCCAGTCGTCGGGCATCGCGAAGTTGTTGGGGCCGCACTCGGTGAGTCCGTACCCCTGCGAGAGGTCGACGCCGCGGTCCCACCAGGCCTCCATGACCGCCTCCCGACAGGGGCCGCCACCCGACTTGACGAACCGGAGCGTCGAGAGGTCCGTCTCCGGCCAGCGGTCGTGATCGACCATCATCCGGAGGACTGCCGGCACCGCGACCAGCACATTCGCGCCCCGCTCGTCGATCAGCCGCAGTATCTCGCCTGGGTCGAACTCCCGATCGATGACGACTTCGCCGCCCATGTGGAAGAGCGGGACCGTCAGCACGTTCCAGCCGCCGGTGTGGAACATCGGGAACACCATCGGCGTCGCGTCGTCCGCGCGCAGGCCCCACGCGGTTATCGTGTTGAGCGAGTTCCACACCACCGACTCGTGGCTGACCACCGTCTCCTTGGGCGTCCCCGTCGACCCGCCGGTGTGCAAGAACAGGTGCGCGTCCTCGGGGGCGACCGTCGCGGCACTCGACTCGGACGCGCCACTGTCCCCGGCCTCGTCGACAGCACTGCCGAACGCGTCCCACGTGTGTTCGCCGTCGACGGGGAGCGAGAGCACCGTCGTTCCATCGGCGATCACCGCCGACTCCAGCGCCCGCGCGATGTCGTCGGCGAACGGCTCCTCGACCACGAGGAGGTCGGGGTCGACGCTGTCGAGCAGTTCGGCGAGTTCCGGCGTCGCGAGGCGATGTGACAGCGGCGCGAGGACGCCGCCGGTCTTGCCCGTCGCGAAGAAGAGGTCGACCACTTCGGGGCGGTTGCGCGAGACCACGGCGACGCGGCCGCCGACCGTCCCGTCGCCGGGCCCGTCCGCCTCCGCTTCCGCATTTGTTTTCGAGACGCCGTGGGCTGCGAGCAACTCCGCACAGCGGTTCGCACGCCGGTCCAGGTCGGCGTAGGTGAACTCCCGCCCCGTCGCCGCGTCGACGAGTCCCACGCGCTGGGGAGTCAGCGCGGCGCGTTTCCCGCTCAGGTCGCCGACCCACCGCTGTGGCCCGTGGTCAGACATCCGCCACCGTCTCCCGGATCGCCGCCGTGACGCGCTCGGGTCGCTCGATGAACACGAGGTGCGGCCCGCCCTCCACCGACCGCAACTCGGCGTCAGGGATCCCCTCCGCGAGGAGTTCGCCGTTCGCGAAGGGCACGACCCGATCCGCCGTCCCGTGGACCACCGTCGTCGGCAGGTCGAACTCGTCGAGTCGGTCGCTGGCGTCGAACGTCGTCGCGGCCGCGCTCTGCCACTGGTAGGCCTGTTCCGAGGGATCTGTCTCCAGTCGCCACTCGACGATCCGGTCGATCAGATCCTGATTTTCCGCCCAGAACTCGTCGGTGAACGCCGGTTGCATCTTGTACCGGATCCGCTCTGCGGGTCCGTACTCCTCGGGGACGTTCAGCATCCTGTCGAGCGTCTCGTCGGGGATTGGGACGGCGTCCTCGCCGCCCGGTGTCGTGCAGACGAGGACGAGCGACGTCGCACGGTCGCAGGTGAGCGCGTACTCCTGTGCGATCATCCCGCCGAGGCTCGCGCCCACGAGGTGAGTCCGTTCGATCCCCGCATCGTCGAGCACGGCCTCGAGGTCGCCCGCCATCTCGGCGACGGTGTAGGGCCCCGGTGGCTCGTCGGACTCGCCGGTGCCGCGGTTGTCGAAGACGACAGTCCGAAACTCGTCGTCGAGGGCGTCGCGCTGCCAGCGCCACATCCACGTTCCGTAACTCAATCCCTCGACGAACGTCACGACCGGCGCGTCGGGCGGCCCCGAAACCTCGTAGAAGATGTCGCCGTCCTCCGTGCTCGTGAATGGCATACGACCACGTACCGTTCGCTGTCCCTTCAACCCGGACGTTCACGTGTGAACCCGCCCGATATCTCCCTCGCCGCCGACCGCGATCCGTTCTCCCTGCGGGAACCGTAATCGCGGACCTGTCTCCGTGCTAATTCGAATATACTGGCGAAATGGGCAACGAATACCGGAAATACCAGGGTTCGGCTCATCCGAACCTGGAATTGCCCGTCAGCCCGACGATTCCGGGCGGCTGTGTCCCGACGAGACGCTCATGCACGTTCCTAAGAGATAGCCGATTCCGCTAGGGTTTTACCAGTCGGCCGTTGACGCACTGTTATGGAATTACATGCCAGAGAGGTGAATCAAGACGTTCGGGAGCTGGGAACGCTTCTGGGAGAGATCATCACGGAGCAGACCTCGCAGGAGGCGTTCGACGTCGTCGAACGGATCCGGAACGCTGCCATCGCGTACCGGCGGGGTGACGCCGAGGACCGGGAGGTCATCCACGAGACGCTCGACGGGCTCTCGCCGGAGCAAGAGGACGTCGTCGCGCGCGCTTTCACGACGTACTTCGAGCTTATCAACCTCGCCGAGGAGCGCCAGCGAGTCCGGGAGATCCGCGAGGGGAGCCAGGAGGGGACGCTCGCCGACAGCGTCCGCGAGTCCGTCGAGGAACTGGCCGAGCGCGACCTGGACGCCGAGACCGTCGAGCGCGTGCTCGACGACGTCCTCATCCAGCCGACGTTCACCGCGCACCCGACCGAGGCGCGACGGAAGACCGTCAAGGCGAAACTGCGTTCGGTGTCGACGCACCTCGAACAGCTAGACGAGGTCAGGCTCACCGACCACGAAGCGGCCGACGTGGAACGCGACCTCGAGGCGGAGGTGACGAGCCTCTGGCAGACGCCGCAGGTCCGCGACCGCAGACCGGAAGTGACCGACGAGGCGCTCAACGTCCAGTGGTATATGGAGAACGTCCTCTTCGAGGTGATCAGCGAGGTGTACGACGCGCTCGAGCGCGCCATCGACGACGAGTTCGACGAGGAAATCGACGTACCGAAACTCTACGAGTTCCGCTCGTGGGCCGGCAGCGACCGCGACGGCAACCCGTTCGTCACGCCCGAGGTCACCGAGGAGACGCTCGACCGCCAGCAGTCCGTGGCGCTCCCACTGTATCGCGACCGCCTCAAGACGCTGTCGGGCGTGCTCAGCCAGGACGCGAGCCAGATCGACGCCGGCGAGCGCCTGGAGGAGCGCCTCGAGAAACACCGCGAGCGGCTGCCGGGCGTCGCCACGGAGGCCGAAGAGCGCTACCCGCACGAACCGTACCGACAGAAACTGAAGCTGATGCGCGAGAGCGTTCTCCGGGTCAACGACGTTCGATCGGGGGGGTACGAGTCGCCGGACGAACTGCTCGCGGACATCGACGCCATCGCGGAGAGCCTGCGAGCCAACGGCGCGGAATCGATAGCCGAGGCGTACGTCGACCCGCTGGCTCGCACTGTCGACACGTTCGGGTTCACGCTCGCCAGTCTCGACCTGCGCGACCACCGCGCGAAACACACCAACGCCATCGCCGAGGCCGTCGAGCGCGACGGCATCGACTACGAGGGCATGAGCGAGGACGAACGCGTCGACTTCCTCACCGAGGCGATCCAGCAAGAGCGGCCGGTCATCGACGTCGAGGAGACCGACGACCTCTCCGACGACGCCCAGCGCGTGCTCCGCCGGTTCGAGAAGACCGCCGACTGGCAGCGCGAGTACGGCGTCGACGCCATCGACACCTACTGTATCTCCTGGTGCGAAGAGCCTTCCCACGTCCTCGAAGTGCTCTTCCTCGGCGACCAGGCCGGCATCATCGACCTGCCGGGCTACTGCGGACTCGACATCGTCCCGCTGCTCGAATCGAAGTACGCCCTCGACGGCGCCCGCCGCATCATGGGGACGCTCTTCGAGAACGACGCCTACCAGCAGGCCCTCGAGGCCCGCGGTGGTGTCCAGGAGATAATGCTCGGCTACTCCGACTCGAACAAGGAGAACGGCTTCCTCGCCGCGAACTGGAGCCTCTTTCGCAACCAGCGCCGCCTCGCCAACATCACGGACGACTACGACGTCGAGATGCGCCTGTTCCACGGCCGCGGCGGCTCTATCTCTCGCGGCGGCGGCCCGATGAACGACGCGATGCTCGCACTGCCCAACGAGACGGTTTCCGGGCAGATCAAGTTCACCGAGCAGGGCGAGACCATCTCCGAGAAGTACGCCAACCGACGCATCGCCGAGCGCAACCTCGAACAGATGCTCAACGCGCAGGTCCGCGCGCGACACAACGCGATGCAACAGCCGGCAGAGGACCTGCCCGAGGAGTGGGTCGAGGCTATCTCGACCGCTGCGGAGGCAGCACGCGAGGCGTACGTCGACCTCCTCGAGACCGACGGCTTCGTGGAGTTCTTCGAGACGGCGACGCCGATCACCGTCATCGAGAACCTCAACATGGGGTCGCGCCCGGCCTCGCGCAGCGAGGACCGCAGCGTCGAGGACCTGCGCGCCATCCCGTGGGTGTTCTCCTGGACGCAAGCCCGCTGTATCATCCCCGGCTGGTACGGCCTCGCGACCGGATTCCAGGCCTACCTCGACGACGGCGGCGACATCGAGACGCTTCGGGAGATGTACGACGAGTGGCTCTACTTCCAGACGATCCTCGACAACGCGACGCTCGCGCTGGCCCGCTCGGAGATGGAGATCGCCCAGCAGTACGCGAACCTCGCCGACGAGGACCTCCAGGACCGGATCTTCGGAGACATTCGGGGAGAGTACGAGGGTGCGGTCGACGTCGTCCGCGATATCACGGGTCGCGAAAGCCTGATCAAACGCGACTGGCTCGAGGAGAACCTCGAACGCCGCAACCCCTACGTCGACCCGCTGAACCTCCTGCAGGTGCAACTGCTCTCGCAGTCTCACCTGACCGACGAGGAACGCCGGACGCTGCGTCTGACCGTCCAGGGCATCGCCGCCGGGATGAAAAACACCGGATGAGCGCCCGCTGACGCTGCGGCTCTCCTCCAACGATTTCCCCTTCGCTGACGCGACGGCTTTCCACGGACGCTGCGGCCCTCCGCCGACGCTGTGGCCCTCCGTTGACGCTTCGACGCCGTCGACGCTTCGAATTCTGCTGACGCCCGATCCTCCGCTGACGGACGAACGTTTATCAGACAGAGCGCGGCCACCGGTTCTCGTGACCTGACCGTCGACGCGGGCCGGCCGCGGGAGCGCGACACGACGGCCCGCGAGCAGTGAGTGACCTCGCGAGCGACGTGTGTCGCCTGTTCGCCAGCCTTCAGAGTGGTCGGTCGGTCACTCCACGATGGCCGCGTCGAGCAACTCCATCGGGTGTCGGATCTCGTAGCCGGTCCCGTGCTCCATCTGCGAGGCGCAGGTCGGGCACTCGGTCATCCCGGTCTGTCCCTCGGCCGATTCCATGTGCTCGAACATCTCCTCGCCGATGGCCATCGACTTCTCGTATTTCTCCGACTTCCAGCCGTAGGTGCCGGAGATGCCCGAACAGGACTCGCCGACGTCCTCGATGCCCACGTCCTCGAGGTCGCGGAACAGCTCGACGGCCTGCCGCTCGAGCCCCTGGTTGCGGGCGTGACAGGGCGCGTGGTAGGTGAACTCCGTCGCGAGGTCGCCGTCGACGTCCGCGTCGGCGAGTTCGCCGCGAACGTCCTCGTGGATGCGGAGATATTCGACGGACTCGAAGGTGTGACTCGCCACCTCGTCGATCCCGTCGATGTCGAACAGTTCGGGGTACTCCTGTCGCAGCGCCATCGAGCAGGAGGTACAGGAGGCGACGGCGTCGTACCCCTGTTCGACGAGGTCGCTCATCGACGAGACGGTGACCTCGGCGTGGCGGCGCGCGTCGGCGAGCATCCCGTTGGCGAACATCGGCGTCCCCGAACAGCCCTGCTCGGGGACGACGACTTCGTACCCGAAGTGCTCGTAGACGCGGACGAGCGCTTTTCCGACCTCCGGCGAGTTGTAGTTGGAGTAACAGCCGTGGAAGTACGCGACTTTCTTGTCGGCGGCCGGGTCCTCGCCGCGGCGCTCGCGAGCGGCCCGCGCCCGTTCTCGGGACGCGTCCGCGCCCCCCTCGCCGGCCCACCACTCGCGGAACGTCTCCGTGGCGAACTCGGGGAACTCTCGTTCGGCGGTGACGCCCATCGTCTTCTCCATGAGCCAGCGTGCGGGGCCGAAGTTCATCGCGACGTTCGCCAGCCGGGGGACCTTGCTCGCGATCCACGCCGACGTGCGGTAGTTCGCGAGGATCCGGTTGCGCCAGTACTCCACGGAGAGTTTGTCCATCTCCTCGCTGACGTACTCGCCGCGGGCCGCGTTGTGCATCTGCGAGAGCGGAACTCCCGAGGGACAGGCGCTGTCACAGCGCATGCAGTTCGAACAGTCCATCACGCTGTCGTCGACGCCGTAGTCCTCGTCGGTCTGCTTGAGTCGCCACTGCTCTGGGCCCTGGAACTTCGGACCGGGGAAGTCGTCGTCGACCTCGGCGACGGGGCAGTTCGTGTCGCAGGTCGAGCACTTGTAACACGAGTCAGCACCCGGTCGCAGGTCGAAGTCGTCGCTGTCGGGGAAGACGTCGACGGCCTCGAACTCCTCGCCGGTGTTGGGCTCGGCCGGTTCGAACTCCGTTTCGCCGGCGTCGGTATCGACACCGGGGTCGGGAGCGTCCTCGGCGGGAGATTCGGCGTCGCTCATCGGGCCACCTCCGCGGCGGCCTCGCCGGCGGCGTGGCCGGTCGCGATGGACACCCCGCTGCCGGACTTCTCGGCGGCGAAGTCGTAGCCGCCCAGCACCGACCCCGCCGCCCGGAGGTTCTCGAACTCGACGTCGCCGCGGGCGTCGAGCGGGCGCAGCTCGTGGTCGGTCTCGACGCCGAAGCGGGCGAAGGGATGGTCGCCGAACGCGTCGGTGTCGAACCACTCGTAACGGTCGTCGGCGTGGGCGACGTGACAGTCGAAGACCGGTTCCGAGACGGACTCCCGATCGGATTCGACGCCCTTGCCGACGAGGCCGCCGGTCGCGAGGACGTACTGCTCTGCGTGCTGGGGGATCTTCGCGCCGTTTTTCTCGACGTAGACGCGCTCGATCCGGTCCTCGCCGTCGAACTCGACGACGGGATTGCCCGTCTCGAAGCGGGCGCCGGCCTCGTCGAGCGCGTCGAACAGCGCGTCTTCGAGGCGCAGACCGGGGAGCGACGGCGGCCCCATCGGCACCTCGAATACGTCCGCGCCGAGGCGCTCGGCGAGCGCGGCCCGGACGCCGGCCGGGTCGTCGTCGCCGAGAATCGCCGGGAAGCCGACGCGGGTCTCGTCGTCGAGTTCCGGATTGACGCGCTCGGCGAGCGCGTCTCTGGCGGGTCGGTCGCTTCCGCGGACCGGTACGTCGGCGTTCGTGTCGAGCAGTTTCGCGAAGCGGGTGATCTTGGCGTCGGCGCGCAAGTCGCCTGGGAAGGGAACGGTGACACCGCGGACCTCGAAGGGGACGCCCGCCGCGTCGAGATGTGCGGCGACGTGCGGGGCGTCGAAGTCCACCATCGACTCGAAGCCGACCAGCAGGACGTCCCGGTCGTCGCTCGCGAGGCCGGCGCTGGCGCCAGCGGGGTAGCGGGCGGTCGGTTTGACCGTCCCGCCGTGCGTGGGGAGGAGGGCGTTCGCGTCAGTGTGGGACCCGCGGTAGTTCGGTGCGAGGTCGTCGAACAGGCTCATCGCTTCCCGGACGCGCTGGATGCCGACAGTCCGATAGGGATGCTCGTCGGGCAGGTTGGGGATGGCGTCGTAGGGGTCGACGAGCGGGCCGTCGCCGTCGGGCGTGTACCCGAGCACGTCGACGAGTCCCGACGCGTTGCGGAGCGTGCTCTGCTTGTACGAGACGAGTCGCACGTCCGCGCCGGCGCGCGCGGCGGCGATGGCGCTCGTCAGTCCCGCGAGGCCGCCGCCGACGACGAGCACCTCGGACTCAATCGCCACTGCGCTCACCCCCGTCGGTCGCGACGCCGGAGCGACTCGGCGCGTCGCCCGCGGTGGGGCCGCTGTCGAACGCGGCGAAGTCGACCGGCTCGCCGTCGGCGGGGTCGTGGTCGCGGTTCTGCGTGGTGGCGTGGAGCGCGTAGTTCAGCATCGCCTGCGAGAGCTGCTCGCCCCACAGGGCGTGTCGTTGGCCCTTCCAGCGCTCCTGGAGGAGTTCGTCCCACGCGCGACGCGCGGCCGCTTCGTCGTGGTCTGGATGGAGTTCGCTGGCGAGGCGGTGACAGCAGAAGCCGCCCTGACAGTTACCCATCGACGCGCGGGTCCGGATGCGGACGGCGTTGAGGTCCGACCCCGACTGCGCGATTGCGTCCTGTACCTCGGCGCGGGTGACGCCCTCGCACTCGCAGACGGTGGGGTTCGGCGCGTCCGTCTTCAGCACCTCGTCCGCGCGCGACCCGAGTCGCTCGACGCTCCGGCGACCGATCGGCGACCGGAGGCCGAACTCGTCCATGTAGTCCCGGAGGACGTCGAAATCCTCGCTGCCAGGCAGGGGCTTGTCGGCGGTCCGGCAGTCGACGTCCATACCGAACTGGGCGCAGACGTGGTCGCTAATCTCCTCGGCCATCATCCGATATGTGGTGAACTTCCCGCCGACGATGCTGGTCATGCCGGGCAGGTCGTCGCGCTCCTCGTGGTCCAGGAGGAAGTAATCGCGCGTGATGTCCGTGGGGTCGGTGCTGCCGACGTCCGGCGGTTCGTACAGCGGGCGGACACCCCAGAACGAGCGGATCGTCCGGGCCTCCTGCAGCATCGGAATGAGTTCGGAGAGCGTGTCGATCATCATGTCGACCTCCCAGCCCTCTTCCGGGTAGTCCTCGGGGTCTTCGACTTCCTCGTCGGTCGTGCCGAGGATAGCGGTGGTCTCGTGGGGGACGACGATGTCGGCGTCGCCCTTGGGCCGACAGCGGTTGATCACGGTGTCGACCTGCCGGACGTTCATGATGGTCATCACGCCCTTGGAGGGTCGAACTGCGATGTCGAGGTCCGCCATGTCGCCGATGCGCCCGGCCCACGCGCCCGTCGCGTTGACGACGTAATCGGCGCGCAGTTGCTCCGTACCGCCTTCGACGCCGTGGACACGTTTGCCGGGCCCGGAGTCGTGTTCGACCTCGACACCGACGACCTCGCCGTCCTCGACGAGGAGGTCGGTGACCTTCGAGTGGGTCTCGATGCGCGCGCCGTGTTCCTGGGCGCTGGCGGCGTTGGCGACCACCAGTCTGAACGGATCGACGGCGCCGTCCGGGACCGAGATCGCCTTGTCTATGTCCGTCGCGAGATGGGGTTCCATCGCGCGCGCTTCCTCGCCGGAGACGACTTCGGCGGGAATCTCGCAGTCCTCACACCCCTGAAGTTTGTCCTGGAAGTACTCCTCGGAGTCCTCGGGTCGCTTGACGAAGAGCCCCCCGGTCATCTCGACGCAGTGACTCGCGATGTCGCGGAGGACGCGGTTTTCCTCGATGCACTCGGTGGCGCTCGCCTGGTCGGAGACCGCGTAGCGCCCGCCGCTGTGGAGGAGGCCGTGCATCCGCCCGGTCGTGCCGTGCGTGAGATTACCCTGTTCGACGAGCGTGACGTCGAGGCCGCGCATCGCGAGGTCTCGGGCGATCCCCGACCCCGTCGATCCGCCGCCGATAACGACGATGTGTGGTACCGATGCCATCCCTTATCGGACCGTTCGGAAGCCACCCACTTTACTTCATCGGCAATCTGGTAGGGATAGTAAATACGACGATCGTTCGTGCTGGAGATCGGCGCTCGACTCACGAAACCGCGATCGTCGTCTTCACTGCCGGCGAGTTGGCGAACAGGTCGCTAGGAATGCGAATCACTACGAAACATGGTTTTCGGGCCTTTGAGCTCCTTAAAATCCCGGAAACCCGCCCTCCAAAACCTGAGAGCAGCTATCGGAGTATCGACCTGCAACGAACGAATTACTATTATGTTTACCAGTGGCCGCCCATGCGACAGTAAGTTTTATAACGATTCCCTATATTGTTTACGAGCAAGGCAGGGCAGTCGGTAAACTGCTCGCCGGACGGAGCAACCCAACTATGCCAGACACGTACATCGGCGCGATCGATCAGGGAACGACGGGGACTCGATTCATGGTGTTCGACCACGGCGGGCAGGTGGTCGCGAACGCCTACGAGGGTCACGAACAGATTTACCCGGAACCGGGGTGGGTGGAACACGACCCGGTCGAAATCTGGGAGAACACGCAGGACGTCGTCACGAGCGGCCTCGACGACGCGGGCATCGACGCGACCCAGCTCGAGGCACTCGGGATCACCAATCAGCGCGAGACGACGATCGTCTGGGACGAAGAGACCGGCAAACCGGTCCACAACGCGCTGGTCTGGCAGGACCGCCGGACGACCGACCGCGTCGAGGAACTCGAGGAGGCCGACAAAGTCGAGTGGGTCCGCGAGAAGACCGGCCTCGAGGCCGACGCGTACTTCTCCGCGACGAAGACCGAGTGGATCCTCGACAACGCCGAGCCGCTGAAACTCCAGAGTTCGCGAGCAGAGAGCGTCCGTGACCGCGCGGAGGGCGGCGAACTCCTGATGGGCACTATCGACACGTGGCTCATCTACAATCTCACGGGCAACCACATCACGGACGTGACCAACGCCTCGCGGACCATGCTGTACAACATCCACGACCTCGCGTGGGACCACGAACTCTTAGAGGAGTTCTCGGTCCCCGAGGCGATGCTTCCGGAGGTCCGCCCGTCCTCGGACGAGGAGACCTACGGGACGACCGACCCCGACGGCTTCCTCGGTGCCGAAGTGCCCGTCGCGGGGGCGCTCGGCGACCAGCAGGCCGCGCTGTTCGGCCAGACCTGCTTCGACGCCGGCGACGCCAAGAACACCTACGGCACCGGCTCCTTCTACCTGATGAACACTGGCAACGAGGCGGTCGACTCCGACCACGGCCTCCTGACGACCATCGGCTTCCAGATGTCCGGCGAGCCCGTCCAGTACGCGCTCGAAGGAGCGATCTTCATCACGGGCGCGGCGATCGAGTGGCTCGAAGACGTCGACCTCATCAACAACGCCGCCCAGACAGCCGAACTCGCTCGGTCGGTCGACTCGACGGACGGCGTCTACATGGTGCCCGCGTTCACGGGGCTTGGTGCGCCCCACTGGGACGGGCGAGCTCGCGGCACCATCGTCGGCATGACGCGGGGCACCCGAAAGGAACACATCGTCCGGGCCACCCTCGAATCGATCGCCTACCAGACTCGCGACATCGCCGAGGCGATGGAGGCCGATTCGGGCGTGGAGACGACGAGTCTCCGCGTCGACGGCGGCGCGGTCAAGAACAACTTCCTCTGCCAGCTCCAGGCGGACATCCTCCAGACGGAGATCGCCCGCCCGGAGGTCGACGAGACGACGGCACTGGGGTCGGCGTACGCCGCAGGCCTGGCCGTCGGCTACTGGGACACCATCGACGAACTCCGGGACAACTGGCAGATCGACCGCGAGTTCGACTCGGAGATGGACGCGGGCCAGGCCGAGAAGATGTACGGACGCTGGGACGACGCCGTCGAGCGCTCGCTCGACTGGGCGCGGGAGGACTGACCGATGATGGACGTCGTCCTCCAGGTGCCGGTCCTCGACATGCCGTGGAAGAACTTCGCCTTACTCTTTATCACCGCGCTCGCTGGCGGGGCCTTCGGCGCTGCGATCGGCGCGCTCCCCGCGTTCATCTTCACGGGTTTCGTCGTCTTCCTCGGCGAGGGGATGGCGATCCTCCAGCGGGCCATCGTCGGCAACACGGACGTTACTGCGATCCCGCAGGGTGAGTTCGCGGCGGGGCTCACCGGCGTCCTTGGGTTCGGTGCCCTCACCGGCCCGCACATCGCCTTCGCCGGCGGCGTCGCCGCGACCGCGTACGCGGGGAAGAAGTACCCCGAGATGGAACCCGACGGCTGGGACTACCACTTCGGGAAGAACATCCTCTACGCCTTCGGGACCAAGCCCGATATCCTCGCAGTCGGCGCGATTTTCGGCGTCCTCGGGATGCTCATCAACCGATTCGCCGGCGCCGTCCTCGTCGCCGACGGGACGGCGATCACCGACACCATCGCGCTGTCGGTCGTCGCGACCGCCGTCATCGCGCGGGTCGTCTTCGGCTACCCGCTGGTCGGCAAGGCCGCAGGGTCGGGCCTGCTCGACATGTCGCCGTTCGAGCGCGAGGAACCGCGTGCGGCCACCGACGGCGGTGAAGTACCCGAGGAACACAAGGGTCGACTGGCCACCGAGCCG
>Ga0207850_100038_pt1 | contig 141375 bp, 143 predicted proteins | sample 23E2SouthBayCA_FD_187746 | JGI IMG/M metagenome (GOLD analysis project Ga0207850, IMG submission 187746) | Aerobic enrichment media microbial communities from Eden Landing Ponds, California, USA - A23 E3 (3) (SPAdes) | ecosystem: Environmental > Aquatic > Marine > Unclassified | place...
CACTGGTGTATCGGTTGTCCGAGAGGGCAAGTGCCGAGCAGCTACGCACCACGGGGTAAGAGCTGAATGCATCTAAGCTCGAAACCCACCTGGAAAAGAGACACCACTGAGACCACTCGTAGAAGACGAGTTCGATAGACTCGGGGTGTACGCGTCGAGGCAACGAGACGTTCAGCCCGCGAGCACTAATTGGTCAATGCCACACACTCATGCACTCACCACACACGTGGTCGAGTCCAGGCGTTAACTGGATTGCACTTACATACGGATGTCGTTCGCCGATACTGGTGTCCCGGATTTCCGGGAGCAACGGTTCGATTCCGTTGGTCGGTATTAAGGCGGCCATAGCGGCGGGGCCACTCCCGTACCCATCCCGAACACGGAAGATAAGCCCGCCTGCGTTCCGGTCAGTACTGGAGTGCGCGAGCCTCTGGGAAATCCGGTTCGCCGCCTGCCATTCATACTTTCGAAGCCTCGAACAGCGATTGCGCTGTTCGGGGCTTTTCGTATTTGCTTCGCGGAGTGGCAACGCTGGAGACCGCTGGGTTTATGCGCGAGAGCGCAGTACGACGCAGTGGCGCCAAGGTGGCAGAGTCCGGCCTAACGCGGCGGCCTGCAGAGCCGCTCATCGCCGGTTCAAATCCGGCCCTTGGCTTTTTTGCGAGCAGTCGTAGACGCGGAGTGGTAACGCTACGTGAGGCGGAATTCGATCGGCGTGAGCCGAGTCGGTGTTCCTCGTACTATCGTCTGTGTCGATGTCCGACGGGTAGCAGTTCGGATGGTTGCTGTCGCGCCTGTGCGTGACGACGAACACGCGCGTTGACTACGGGTGTGGAGGGATCGTTCGACGAGCGCTGCGGTGCGTAGACAGAGAGGAATCTCCGTCTGGGCGGCGAGAATCTGGTGTCACAGGACGATGGCGTGCAGCCAACCGGCCTCGGGATCGGGTCGTCTACCACGAGGGCAACTTCACTCACTTCTCGGGGAATGACACCGCACTCGGGAGTCCGTTGAGCCTGCCCAGTGAGCTCGGCGGTGATGGAGGGGCCGTCGGTACTGGAGTGTCGAGGGTTCTGTGTGGTGTGACCGTCGGGGTACACTTACTGTGGAGGCGGTGGCTGAGGAGTGGGCTTGGAGGTGATCCTAGGGGTTTCGACGGCTGAGGTCGTCGAGACCGGTGGGTCGGCCGGCGTCGTCCAGTTCGGGCGTGGAAAGTAACGATTATACGCCGTCCACTACACGCATCTGGTATGCAACGACGTGCTGCGGCGGTATCCGTCGCGCTCTTCCTCCTGCTCGCGGCGGGCTCGTACACGTTGATTGGGGCGGCACAGCAGCCGGCCGTGTCGCTCGACGACCCGGACTTCGTCGTCTCCCAGGGCGAGGAGCGGACGATTGCCGGGACGTCGTACAACTTCTCGTCGGTCTCTGATGGATCGGCGACGGCGACGTGGTTGAACGAGTCCGCGCGGTACACGGCGACGTGGGCTGTGAACGACACCGTTGCGGTGGGCGGCCAGAACTTCACCGTGGCGGGCTTGAACGCGTCCCAGGGTGTCTTCGAGCTCCGCGAAGTCCAGACGGTCGATCGGCCGACCGTCGAGCAGAACGGGACGACGTACGTCGTGGTGGAGGACGGAGAGAATCGGACGCTGGTGCCTCGGGAGAACTACCTCCCGGAGCAGACCGTCTACGAGTATCAGGTCGGTGATACCGTCGAGTACGACGGCAACGAGAACGAGACGGTAGTGGCGTCCGTCTCCGACGAGGAGGTGACCGTGGAGTGGTTCGCGCCCGCCAACATCGAGGTGGAGTTCGCCGAGGGCGAGAACACGAGTATCGCCGATACGCCGTATCTCGCGCACTTCGACACGGGCGACGGCCAGACTACCCTCCAGTTGACGACGGATTACGAGGACTACCACAGTGACGTTGACGCCCAGGAGCACTTCCACGAGCGCACGAACGGGCTCTGGGGCGTCGTCATCATGGCGTTGCTGGCCGCGTCGCTCGTCGTGATGCTGGCGTTCCTGCCGTCCCGGTACTGACGCGGGGGTTTTCCGTCAGGCTTACCGTGGTCGGTGGCGACCGCCCAGGTATGAACGTCTTCGAGGACGACCTAGACGCGTTCGGAGTGCTCGTCGGCGCGTTCGTCGCGCTGGCGGGAGTCGGAACGCTCGTCGGGATGCCGTGGCAGTACAGCGGCGGCATCTTCGTGACCGTCTTCCAGATTCTCGGCGCCGTCTCGGCTGTCGCACTCGGTGTCGGTCTCGCGTGGTTCGTCCACGCGCAGTAGCGACCGCTCTGCGGTTGTCGCCGTAGAAGCGGGCCGAGAGGGATTGAACCGTTACGCGACCCGCTGCGCTTGTCTGGTCAGGTGTCGCATCTCTTCGACCGGTTCACTCGCCACTACGTGGTTCGTTGCACGGGCCGAGAGGGATTTGAACCCTCGACCGTCTGGTTAAAAGCCAGACGCTCTGCCGGACTGAGCTATCGGCCCTCGGGTCAGACTGGGGGCGTCCCGCGGTTAAACGTTTACCATCCGTGGGGACGCCCGGAACGCTTACGCTGGTGTCGTCGCTGGACTCTGGCATGGACGACGTCCGGGAGTTCGCCGCGGCGCTGGTGGAGTTCGAGTCGACGGACGGTGAGGAGGCTGCAGTGTCGGCGTGGTTGTCAGAGCGCCTCGACGAGTTCGGGTTCGAGGTCTACGAGTGGACGGCGGACGCTGGCAGGCTCGCCGCTCATTCGTCGTTCCCGGACGACCCGGCAGACATTCTGGTGGCCGACCGGCCGAGCGTCGGCGGTGTCCTGGAGTTCGGGGACCCCGACGCTGGTCCGACCGTCGTGTTGAACGGGCACGTGGACGTGGTGCCGGCGGACGCAAGCCGGTGGGCGTCCCCGCCGTTCGCGGCGCGGTGGGACGCCGACGACCTGAGGGGTCGGGGCGCTGCGGACATGAAGTCCGGGCTGGCGGGCTGCGTGTTCGCGGCGCGCCGGCTGGCCGAGTCCGACCGTGACCTCGACGGTCGCGTGGTGGTGGAGGGCGTCGTCGGCGAGGAGGCCGGCGGCGTGGGTGCGGCGGCGGCCGCCCTCGACAACCCCTATCCGTTCGACCGCGACGCCGTCATCGTCGCCGAGCCGACCGAACTCGCGCCGGTGGTCGCCTGCGAGGGGAGTCTGATGAAGCGACTGGAACTCACTGGTCGGAGCGCGCACGCGGCGACGCCGTGGCGGGGCGAGGACGTTCTCGGTCACTTCGACGAGATCCGTGCGGCCTTCGAGGCCCTCGCTGCCGAGCGCGAGGCCCGCGTGACGCACCCGCTGTACGAGGAGTTCCCGACGAAGTGGCCCGTCGTCTGTGGGACAGTCGAGGCGGGTGAGTGGGCGTCGACCGTCCCTGCGTCGTTGACGGCGGAGTGGCGCATCGGCGTGGCGCCCGGGGAGACCGTCGCCGAGGTCGAGCGGGAGTTCGACGACGCGCTCGCGGACGTCGTCGCGGACAGCGAGTGGCTCCAGGCCCACCCGCCGACGTTCGAGCGGTTCTCCGTGCAGTTCGAACCGTCCGAGGTGCGCTCGGACGAACCCATCGTCCGGACCGTCGCGGCTGCGCTCCGCGAGCACGGCGTCGGCGACCCGGAGCCCCGTGGCGTGACGTACGGCGCGGACGCCCGCCACTACGTGGACGCGGGGATTCCGACCGTGCTGTTCGGTCCGGGCACGATCGAGCAGGCGCACTTCCCGGACGAGACCATCGACGCAACCGAGGTGGAGACGTTCGTCGACGTGGCCGCGGACGCGGTCGCGTCGTTCCTGACTCAGCCGAGGTAGTGGTCGAGAGCGTCGGCGACGACGTCGCTGGGGTCGGTGTCCGTCGCGGTTGCGTGCGCGCGGAGTTGACGGTAGACGTCGACGGGCAGCGAGACGGCGAGCCGGCCGGGGTCGGCGCCCTGGTCGCGGAGCGCGCCGGCGGGGTCGGCGCCGTCGGCGACCGCGCTGGCGGCTGCGCGGATTTCACGGACGGTGAGGTCGTCGTCCACGACGGCCCACGCGAGCAGGTATCGGGCGTCGCCTTCGACGCGCGCGACGTGTTTCGCCGCCGACGGCGGGATGTCGCCGTGGGCGACGCGTTCGCGGATGGGTCTGGGGAGGTCGTGGACGCGCGCCCACTTCCGGACGAGCGCGACCGAGCAGCCGGCGCGTTCGGCGGCCGCGGTGTAGCCGTCTTCGGCGCGCACGAGCGCCGCGCAGGCCGCGGCCGCCCGCAGGACGTACCGGGGGGTGTCGGGGAGGTCGCCGGCCGCGAACGCGGCGACGGTTTCGACTGCAGTCGCGACGCTCTCGGGGTCGTCCGGGTCGAACGCGACCGCCGGCTGGTCGTCGTCGGCGACGGCGTCGTCGCCGCGGACGACGGGTTCGCCGACGGGTGATTCGCGGTCCGTGGGCACCCGGTCGGCGTCGTCAGTCATGGTCCGAGGTAGCGTCGTGCAGCGTAAAACATCTACTCCTCGGTCGCCTCCTCGCCGTTCCGGTGTTCGGAGAGGTGTTCCCAGATCTCCGTGCAGCCGGCCCCGGGTTCGACGCCGGCGAGGTGGTCGTCCTCCCGGTTCGGTCGGTCTCCGTCACGGCCGTCGTCGTCCGGTTCGTCGGTCACTCGCCGTCCTCCGCTTCGTCGGCGTCGAACAGCTCTGGAGCGGCGTCCGCGGACGCGTGCTGGCGGCGGCCGTCCTGTCCTTCGGGCATGGTCGTCGGTAGCGGGGCGACCGCCATAACTCTCTGTTCGCGCGCAAGGCCCGCCAGCGCTGCCGGGTAGGGGCGAGCCTTGACGCCGTCGTGGTGGACTGTCAGGCGTTGCCAGCGCCGATGGCGGGACGTGACTCGGGGTCCGAGCGCGTGCATGGTGACGCGACTGCGGCTGCTCGACGATGCGGCGTGGGTGAGCGTCGACGACACTCGCGAGGCCGGAACGAGTGAGGTGTGGCCGGTCGCGGATTCGTTCTGCTCCTGCGAGCTGACGTGGTTCGTGGCGGAGGCGTACGTCGAGGTCGGTGCCGATGGGCGACGCGTGGAGGCGCGGGCCCGCGGGCACTGCGTGACCTGCGGGGAGGCCGGTACGACGGACTGGCTGGCCGTGGGTCGCGTGACCGACGACGGGTTCGAGCCCGCGAGTGGGACTCGTGGGTCGCGGCGAGGTTCGCCGGCGTCGGGCTGCCGAGGGGAGTGTTGACGGCAAGCGCGGCTTGGTAAGGGAGACGGCCGAGGTGGCGTGTATGCCGACGGACGTCGAGCGCTGGAAGGACGAAGTCTACGGCGAGGAGATACGCGGACACCTCTTCGAGTTCGCGGAGGCGGGCTGGGACGCCATCCCCGACGAGGAGCACGACGCCTGGTTCGAGCGCTTCAAGTGGTGGGGGTTGTACCACCAGCGGAAGGGCCAAGAGAGCTACTTCATGCTGCGCATCGGGACCCCGAACGGCGTCCTGGAGCCCGGGCAGCTCGAGACGGTCGCCGAGGTGGCCGACGAGTACGCCCGCGGCCCCGCCGACAATCCCGAGTTCGGCGCGGCGTACTGCGACTGGACGACCCGGCAGTCGATCCAGTTGCACTGGATAACGCTGGAGGACGTCCCGGACATCTTCGAGACGCTGGAGGCGGCCGGGCTCTCCACCAAGCAGGCCTGCGGTGACTCGTGGCGGAACATCGTGGGGTGTCCGGTCGCGGGGAAGGACACCCACGAGCACGTGGACGCGTGGCCGGTCGCCGAGGAGCTCCACGAGACGTTCAAGGGCGACGACGACTACGCGAACCTCCCGCGGAAGTGGAAGGTCTCCGTGACGGGCTGCGACCAGGGCTGCGGGCAGGGCGACATCAACGACCTCGCGTTCGAGCCCGCGGAGAGGGACGGCGAACTCGGGTTCAACGTCCGTCTCGGGGGCGGGCTCGCGCGCAAGGAGCCGCGGTTCGCCCGCGACGTGGACGTCTGGGTGCCCGAGGAGAAGGTCACGGACGTCGCCGCCGCCGCGACCGAACTGTTCGACGACTACGGCGACCGAGAGAACCGCTACAACGCGCGCATGAAGTTCCTCGTCGACGAGTGGGGCGCGGAGAAAGTTCGGTCGGTCCTCCAGGAAGAGTACGTCGACTGGGAGCTCGAATCCGCGGGCGACGACCTGCGCGAGCAGTACACGTACAACGCCGGCGGCGACGAGCACGGCGACCACGTCGGCGTCCACCAGCAGCCGGACGGCAACTACTACGTGGGGTTGAACGTCCTCGTGGGGCGGATGGGCGTCGACGACGTGGCCGAACTCGCGGCGCTCGCCGACGAGTACGGCAGCGGGGAGGTGCGGCTCACCCAGCGCCAGAACGTCGTCGTGACGGACGTTCCCGAGGCGACACTGGACGACTTCCTCGCCGAACCGCTCCTCGAAAACTACTCGCCGGACCCGCACCCGTTCATGCGGGGCTCCATCGCGTGTACGGGGACCGAGTACTGCTCGCTGTCAATCGTGGAGACGAAGAACCGCCAGGTGCGGTACGCGCGCTGGCTGAAGGACAACGTCGACGTCCCCGAGGGCGTGACGGACTTCCACGTCCACCTCTCGGGCTGCACGGCGTCCTGCGCGCAGCCCCAGATCGCGGACGTCAGCCTGCGAGGCATGAAGACCCGGAAAGACGGCGAGCCCGTGGAGGCGCTCGACGTCGGTCTCGGCGGCGGGCTCGGCGAGCACCCCCGGTTCGCGGACTGGGTGGAGATGCGCGTCCCCGCCGACGAGGTGCCGGGCTACATCCGGAACCTCCTCGAAGCGTACGTGGCCGAACGCGAGGAACGCGACGTTCCGGAGGACCGACGGCAACGAGACGGCGACGCCGTCGAGTACGAGACGTTCCGCGAGTTCGTCGCGCGCCGCGACGAGGACGCCCTCCAGGGGCTCGCGGACCCGGAGGAGACCAGCTACGAGGACCCCTACATGCACAACACGAAGACGACGTGGTACCCGTACGCCGACGAGGACGACCTGGACGCGAGCCCGGCGCCGACCGACGGCAGCGGCGAACCGCTGTCGGTGGACGACTGAGATGGCCGACCGCGTCCTCGACGTGAACGCGTACACGACGTTCACGCTGCTCGACGGCGAACTGGCGGGGCACGGCTGGCGGACCGACGCCCCGGCCGTGCTGAACGTGACGACGGGCGGCGACGACGAGGTCGTCCTCGAACTCGAACTGGACAACACGGCGACCGACGACGTCCCGTCGCACGCCGACCGCGTCGCGCTCTCCCCGGGCGAGGCCCGCGACCTCGCCGCGGAACTGGAGTCGTACGCCGGTCGCGCCGAGGACTGACGCCGCGAGACTACCGTTCGCGGTCGTCGCCGCGGCCGCCGGACCCGGTCGCGTTCGTGCGGTCTCGCCACTCGCGCTGCTGGCGTCGCTCGGTGACGTGTTCCGTGCCGCCGGCGAGGTCCGTCCGGACGTCGTCCTCGAAGCCGGTGACGTCGTCCAGTAAGCCGTGCCGGAAGTCCTCGACGAGTTCGTAGCTCCACTGGTCGCCGACGGCGCCGGCCGGCAGGTGGGTGTCCCGAAGTGCGTCCGCGTGCCGGTCGTGGCCGCACGCCCGGAGCAGCCGCTCGGCGTCGTCGAGGTGGTCCATACCGCGGCCGAGGCTGTGGTGGAAGCCGAGCAGCCGGCCGTACGCCCGGTAGACCTGCTCGACGCCGAGCTGGAGTTCGTGCAGGGCGTCGCGTTCGCGGGGAGTCAGCTCGTCCATGCTCTCACGTACGCCGCCCACGCGGTTATCCGTGTGGGGCGGTACCACACACGAACGGGTCCGGGGCGGCTTTTTTGCCGCTCTCCGCACTCCGAGAGACCATGTCGGCCTCCCGTGGCTCCCGGTGGTTCGTCTCCGTCGGCGTCGCGTACCTCGTGGCGTTCCAGGCCGCTGCCGTTTCCGGTGCCGGCCGGACCACGCTCGCGGTGCTGGGCGTCCACGGGTTCGCCGTCCACGTCCTCCTGGGGAAAGCCCAGGCGCTCGTGCCGACGTACTTCGACCGCGACCTCGCCGCGCCCCGGATTGCACGCGCCGCGCTCCCGCTCACGGCGGTCGGCGCCGCGGCGACTGCCGGGTGGCTCGCGACCGACTCGTCCGCCCTCGCCCACGGCGCCCTCGCTTGGGCGGTCGGTGTCGCCGTCGTCGTCGCGCTTCTCCTGGCCTCGCTCCGCGGGAATCTCGCCGGCCGAGAGACGGGCACCGGCGACCACAACGCCCACCGGCGCCGGGTCGACCGCGCTGCCAACGCGGCCATCCCGTTCGCGCTCGCCTACCTCGCCGCGGGCGCCTACCAGACCGCCGCCGCGGCCGGCACCCCTGTCCCGCTGCCCGCGCTCGCCGGCGGTCTCCCGGTCGCCGTCCACCTCGTCGCGGCGGGCGGCGCGCTCCTCGCGCTGTTCGCCGTGGGATTCCGCCTGTTCCCGCGGTTTCTCGCCGCCACGCCGCCGTGGCCCCTCGTGGCGGTCGTCCTGCTCGCGGGCGCGCTCGCCCCCGCGCTGCTCGCCGCGGACTTCTACGGCGACGCGCTCTTCCACGCCGGCGCGGCGCTCGAAGCCGCCGCTGTCGCCGGGTTCGCGGCCGCGTACGCCGTCCTCTACGTGCGCAGTGACCGCTCCCGAGTCGGGCTGCGGGCCGTGCTCGCGGCCGCCGCCAGCGGCGCCGCCGGGGTCGCCCTCGGCGTCGCGTTCGCGACCGGGCTGCTCGCCCCGACGCCCGACCGCGTCCTCGCGCACCTCCGACTGAACGTCCTCGGGCTGCTCGGGCTCGCAATCGTCGGCGCGCTCTACCAGTTCTACCCGCCGTCCGTCGGCCGCCTCCCGGGCTGTGGCGACCGACTCGCGCTCGCGTCTGTCGTCGCGCTCGCGGCCGGCCTCTGGCTGGAGGCCGCGGGACGACTCGCCGGCGCGTCACCGGTCGCGAGCGCCGGGGCGGCCGTCGGGCTCGGCGGCGGACTCGCGGTCGCGTACCTCGTCGGCGCGGCGTTCCTGGCTCGGACGTGAGCCCGGCGGCTACCGGGTCAGCCCTCTCCGCGCAGCGTCTCCCGTCGCCGCTCGAACTCCTCGTCGTCGAGGTCGCCGCGGGCGTACCGCTCGCGCAGCACGTCCTCGGGGCGACGGTTCGCCTGCGGTCGGTCGCCGTCTCGTCCCCAGTCGAACAGTGCGCGAGCGGCGAGCACGGCTCCGGCGAGCAGGACGCCCATCCAGAGCAGGCCCCAGAGCCACATCCCGCCGCCGAACCCCCAGGTGCCGGCGCCCATGCCACCGCCGCCCGCGTGGTGGTGGCCGCCGGCAGCGGCCGAGGCAGTCGCGGTCGCCGTGACGAGCACGCCGCCGGTCGTCAGTGCGAGTCGTCGAGCGATGCCGCCGAGTCTGGCGGTGGTGTCTCGGGTCATGGGCTCCTCGTCTCGTCGTAGGCGGCCGCTGGGGTTAGCTCCGAGGGCGTGAACGCGGCGAGGAGACCGTTCGAGACCGTCTATACGCGCAGCTAATCGTGTTCAGCGTTCGTGACCGTTCGTCCGCCACGGATTCCCCCGTGCTCGCCGGGTCGCCGCCACTCCCCCCCCTCGCTGCGCTACTCGTCGACGTCCCCGGCGAGCAGGTCGTCGCTCGGGTACACCCGGTACGTCCGTCCCTGGCGCTCCCGGTAGAGCAGGCCCCGCGCCTCGAGGTCGCTGACCGTCTGGCTCACCTTGCTCTTCGAGAACCCGGCGCGGTCCCGCAGCGCGATCTGCGTGACGCCAGGCGAGGAGACGACGGGCTCGAGGATGCGGCGTTCGTCCTCGGGAAGCACTTTGAGCACGCGGTCCCCGAGCGCCGCCTCCGGCGGCTCGGGTTCGGCGTCGCTGGCGCGCCCGACCGCAGCGTCGGCGTCTCCCGTGGTCGTCCCGGCGGACGCGGCCGAGCGCTCGTCGCTCTCCCCGCCGAGGGCCGACATCTCCCCGCGGACGAGCAGGTACGCGCCGCCGAGTACGGTGACCACGAACAGGGTGCCGACGGCCGGGTACAGCGGGTTCGGGCCGTGCATCGCGGCCATCGAGCCGTCCATCATCGAGCCGTCGACGGCTCGGCGCTGCCGGTAGGCCTGCCAGGTGAACGCGCTCCCGGCGAGCAGGACGGCCCCCACGAGCACTGCGACGGCGGCGTCGGCTCGGCGTCGGTCCATCAGGTCCGACGATACACGACCCCGGCTCTTCAGCGTGGCCCTCTTCCGGCTGTCGGGGGGCTCGCCCCGACTCGGTGGGTGTCCGCGGTCAGACGGTGACCGTCTCGCCGAGGTCGGGCGCCCCCGCGTCGTAGCCGTCGGCCCGGAGTTCGGCCGCGAACGCCGGACACCGGTCGCCGTGGTTCACGAGCACCCGGCTCCCTCGGTAGTCGTCGAGGAAGTCGAGGACGCCGTCCCGGTCGGCGTGCGCGGAGAAGTCGTACTGTTCGACGCGGGCGGCGACCGGCAGCATCCGGCCGTCGATTTCCGCGCTGCCGGTCTCCACGAGGTCTCTGCCCGGCGTGCCTTCGACCTGGTAGCCGGTCATCGCGACCTTGTTCGTGGGGTTCGACCGAATCTCGGGGACGTACGTCATCGCGGGGCCGCCCGAGAGCATCCCGCTGGTGGTGACGATGGCGGCCTGCTGGTCGGCGATGCGCTTGCGCTGGCCGTCGCGGCCGGTGACGAAGCGCGCGTGGGACTTCGCTCGCCGCAGGGCGTCGGCATCGCGGACGAACCCGGGGTACTGCCGCAGCATCTCGGTGACGCCCTTCCCCATCCCGTCGACGTAGCAGGGGATGTCGTACGCCTCGCAAATCAGAAGCAGTTCCTGGGTGCGCCCGATGGCGAACGCCGGGACGACGACGGTGCCGCCCTCCCAGAGGGTCGTCCGGACGCTCTCGACGAAGCGCTCTTCGACCGTCCGCCGGTCCTCGTGGTCGACGTCCGAGTACGTGCTCTCGCAGACGACCACGTCGGCGTCGGGCCGGGCAGTTGTCCCCGCGACGAGGCGTTGGTCGTCAGTGTGGAAGTCACCCGTGTAGAGCAGTCGGGTGTCGCCATCGTCGACGAGGACGTGCGCGCTCCCGGGGATGTGGCCGGCGTCGAAGAACGTGACCTCGTAGCCCGCGGCTTCGAAGGCCTCCCCGTAACCGTGTGTCTCCGAGACCTCGGTGACGCGCTTCAGGTCGTTCTCCGTGAACGGGCACTGGAGCGTGCCGCCCCGGAGCTTGAGAGTGTCCCGGGCGAGCGTGAGCGCGAGTTCGCGCGTGGGCGGCGTCCAGTGAATCGGCGGTCGCTCGCGCCCCGACAGCAGCGCCGGGAGCGTGCCGACGTGGTCGAGGTGGCCGTGGCTCGCGACGACGGCGTCCGGGTCGACGTCTCCGACCGGGAACTGGGGCGGTCGGTCGGCCTTCGTCCCGTAGTCCAGCAACAGGGTGTCGTCGACGAGGACGGCGCTCCGCCCCACTTCCCGAGCGCCGCCGAGGAACCGCAGGTCCATCGACTCGGGGTAGCGGCGGTGGCTGTTTGGGTCCGTCGGTGCCAGCCAGGCCGCCTGGGTCGTCTTCCCGGGCGCTGGCGCCGTCCTCGTGTTCCGGCGGCGGGCCGTCTAGTCCCGCGTCCACGCCGTCACGCGGAACTCGTAGTAGCCGCCGTACGCGGCCTCCAGCGCCCCCATCCACCAGTTCCAGCGCTCCGCCGGCGTTCCGTCCGGCGCGTCTCCGAGGTTCTCCACGACGACGGTCGGCGTCACGTCGACGCCCAGGTCCTCGGACAGTCGGCCGTCGTCGGCGAGGTCGCCGGCAGACCGAGCGACCGCGCGCCGCTCCGCGACGGTACCGCCGAACGCCTGCCGGAGCGACAGCATCAGGAGCTCTCGGTCCACGCTGGCAGCGCGTACACCGCCCGCCGGCTTCAACACTCGGGTGGATAACGTTACCACGGTGGACGCTCAACTACCACGTGATGTCAGACCTCGACCTCACCGACGCCGACTGGAACGTCGACTACGTGAACGGCGAGTACCGCTCGCCGGGCGACCGCGACACCATCGACGTCGACGACCCGTCCACGCGGGACCACTTCGTCAGCGTCCCCGCCGGCACCCACAGCGACGTCGAAGACGCCTACGAGGCGGCGGCAGACGCACAGGCCGACTGGGCGGCGACCAGCCCCCAGCAGCGAGCCAGCGTCGTCCGCTCGGTCCGAGACCTCCTCAAGGCTCACCGCGACGACGTCCTCGAACTGCTCGCGACGGAGTCCGGCAGCACACAGACCAAGGGGTTCGCCGAGTTCTACACGTCCGTCGGCATCACTGGGGAGGCGGCGTCGTTCCCCACGCGGACGAGCGGCGACCACCGCCAGTCCACCGTCGAGGGCAAGGAGAACCTCGTCGTCCGCGAGCCACAGGGCGTCGTCGGCGTCATCTCCCCGTGGAACTTCCCGCTGAACCTCTCCATCCGTGCGGTCGCGCCAGCCATCGCGCTCGGGAACAGCGTCGTCCTCAAGCCCGCCTCGTCGACCCCGGTCACGGGCGGCCTCCTGCTCGCGAAACTGTTCGAGGCCGCGGGCCTCCCGGACGGCGTCCTGAACGTCGTCACCGGCCACGGGTCGGATATCGGTGACGCGGTCGCCGGCGACCCCCGCGCGGACGTCGTCTCGTTCACCGGGTCGACGCCCGTCGGCCGCGAGGTCGCCGCCACCGCCGGCCAGAACCTCGCACTCCCGGCGATGGAGCTCGGCGGGAACAACGTCCACGTCGTCACCGACGACGCGGACCTCGACCAGGCCGTCGACTCGGGCGTCTTCGGGTCGTTTCTCCACTCCGGCCAGGTCTGTATCTCCATCAACCGTCACCTCGTCCACGAGGCCGTCTACGACGAGTACGTCCGGAAGCTCACCGAACGCGCCGACGCCCTCCCCGCGGGCAGCGCCCACGAGGGCGACACCATCGTCGGCCCCATCATCGACGAGTCCCAGCGCGACAAGATACTCGACTACGTCGAGGAGACGGTCGACGCCGGCGCCACCCTCGAAACCGGTGGCGGCCACGACGGCCTCGTCGTCGAACCCACCGTCCTCTCGGACGCCACCAACGACATGGCCGCGGCCTGCAACGAGCACTTCGGCCCGGTCGCGCCCGTCATCCCGTTCTCGGACGACGACGAAGCGGTCGCACTCGCGAACGACACCGAGTACGGACTCTCCGGCAGCGTCCACGCAAGCGACCTCGGCCGCGCCCGCGACATCGCCGACCGCATCGACACCGGCATGATTCACATCAACGACCAGCCCATCAACGACGAACCCCACCTCCCCTTCGGCGGCTACAAGGACTCCGGCATCGGCCGCTACAACGGCGAAGCCATCATGAACGAGCTCACGCAGGAGAAGTGGATCAGCATCCAGCGCGACGCCCGAGACTACCCGTTCTAAGCGACCTTTTGCACTGCGGGCCGGCGAAGCCGGCCCTCGGCAAAAGCTCGGCCAAAAGCACTCCTCCTTCCCGTCGCTCGCTTCGCTCGCTCTGGTCAGTCGTCGGCCGCCGCTCCCTCGCCGCGCTCGGTCGCGGCGTGAACCGGCGACCTCGGGACCTTCGGACCACTCGGTCGCCGGACGTAGCGGCTACCGGCTGTTGCACCGGCCCTCGAACTCGGCGGGTGCGTAGCTTCAAGTACCAGACCGGAACCAACCCGGGTCGTGACCTGAGTTCGGCCGCGGGGTCGGCCGGGCGGCTGTGCGGCGACCACCCCGCGAGCGCAGTCCACGACCGCCGCCTGCTCGCCACACCCCCGCGACCGGCCGGCAGCCCACTCAGCGTCGCTCCTGGGCGGCTTCGACGGGTTTTTGAATCACGCCGGACTCGTTGCAGGCATGGCTACGTTTCAGGTCGCCGTCGCCGACCCCGAGTCGGGACGCACCTACCAGTTCGAGGTCGACGGACAGGACGCGAACCGATTCATCGGCCGCGAAATCGGCGAGGAGGTCGACGCGGACGCCGTCGGTCTCGACGGCTACACCGTCGAAATCACGGGCGGCAGCGACGACGCCGGCCGACCGATGCGCGGCGACGTGAACGGCAGCGACCTCAAGGAGCTCCTCCTCGAGGGCGGCGCCGGCTTCAACCCCGAGCGCGACGGCGAGCGCAAGCGCGTCACCGTCCGCGGCAAGGAAGTCTCCGAGGCCACCGCACAGCTCAACGTCTCCGTCGCCGAGCGCGGCGACGAGTCCGTCGAGGACCTCCTCGGCGAAGGCGACGACGGCGACGACGACGAGTAACGCCACGCTTTTTCGCGGTCACCGCCTATCTCGGCTCGTGAGCGACTACGACGCCTACCTCGCTGGCGACCGCACCGACCACGTCGCACTCTACCTCTCTGACTCGTTCGTCTCCGACGTCGATACGCTCGCGGACCGCGCGGACGCCGAACAGACGGGCGACGGCGTCGTGCTCGTCGTGGACGGCGACGCCGGCCGCAGCGTCTTCCAGAAGCTGACCGGCATGGAGGCGATGGAGTTCGGCTCCACCGCGATGCAGACGCCCGGGCACGTCGACGGCGACCTCGTCACCGGTGAGTGCCCGAACGCAGCTGACGGCCCGGGTGAGGACCACGACGTCGAGTTCGTGTTCTCGTTCGCCGAGGAGCAAAACGAGGAGGTCGGCGGGCTCTACGAGGAGGGCGACGTCGTCCACGCCTACGCCTACTGTTCGTGTGGCACCGCGTACTCGGACAAGTGGCTCGCCGGGGAGCGCTGAGGGATGGCCGACGTGGTGACCGTCGGGAGCGCCGTCCTCGACCGCGTGTACGCGCTGTCGAACCTCCCGGAGCCCGACGGCGGCGCGTTCGCCCGCGAGTCGACCGAGCGCGCCGGCGGCGTCGCGGCGAACGTCGCGTGCGCGCTGGCCGCGCTCGACCACGACGCGACCGTCGTCTCCCGAATCGGGGACGACGACGCCGGCGACACCGTCCTCGAATCGCTGTCTGACTGGGGCGTCGACGCTTCTGGCGTGCGGCGGGGCGAGGACGCTACTTCCTATACGCTCGTGCTCCGGGGGCCGGACGGCGACCGCATGATTGTCGCCGGCGGCGACAGCGTCCCCGGCCTCGAACTCACCGACGACGACCGCGACGCGCTCCGTGACGCCGACTGCGTGTTCACGAGCGCGTACGCGCCGGACGCGGTCGTCAGCGAGCTGGTCGACATGCGCGAGAACGGGGCCATCACGGCACTGGCGTTCGACCTCGCGGGCCCGCTTCCAGAACTCGAAGGCCGCGGCGCCACTCCGGAGACCATCGACGCGGCCGCCGCGACCGCGGACCTCTTCGTCGCGAACGAAGTCGCGGCGCGCTCCTACCTCGACGCCGACGCCGAGGCGGCGGCCCGCGAACTCGCGGCTCGGGGCGCCGACCGGGCCGCAGTCACCGTCGGCGCCGACGGCGCGTTCCTCGCCACCGAAACGGAGACGGTCCACGTCCCCGCCCTCGCCACCGAGACGGTCGACGCGACGGGCGCTGGCGACGCGTTCACGGCTGCGCTCGTGGACGCGTGGCTGCTCGGGGCCGCGACCCCGGAGACGGCCGGCCGCACCGCAGCGGCTGCTGCCGCCCAGAACTGCACGGCGGAGGGCGCGCGCGGCGCGCTTCCGTCCCGGGCTGACCTCCCGGACTAGCGCGCTTCCTCGACCAGCGCCCGTACCCGCGCCTCGTCGACGGGCGCCGTGGTCTCCTCGTCTTCCTTGAGCGCGGTGCCGACGATGGCGCCGTCGGCGAGATTCAGCGTCTCGTTAACCGTCTCCCGAGTCACGCCGCTCCCGACGAACACCGGCGCGTCGACGCCGAGGTCGTCGCGGGCGTCGACGACCGCCCGGAGGTGGTCGCGGTCGGTCTCGTGGCCGGTGCCGGCACCGCTCGCGACGACGCCGTCCGCGTGTCCGCGCTCGACGAGTTCCGCGACTTCCTCGGTCAGCGGTCGCTCGGCGAGCGCGGCGGAGTGTTTCACGTCGACGTCCGCGAGAATCGAGACGTCGGCGTCGAGGCGGTCCCGCAGCCGGACGACCTCGGCGGCCTTTCCCTCGACGACGCCCTGGTCGGTGAGGCGGGCGCCGGCGTGGACGTTCACGCGCACGAAGTCGGCGCCGGCGCCGGCCGCGACCGAGACGGCGGCCGCGGCGTCGTTCCGCAGGACGTTCACGCCCAGCGTCAGGTCCGTCTCTCGTCGGAGGTCGCGGACGAGCGCCGTCATCGACGCGACGACGTGCTTCGGGACGTCGTCGGCGTAGAAGGGGGCGTCGCCGAAGTTCTCGACCATCAGCGCGTCCACGCCGCCGGCTTCGAGGCGGCGGGCGTCCCGGAGCGCGGCGTCCCGGACGGCGGCCCTGTCGCCGTCGAAGTCCGGGGCGCCCGGGAGCGCGGCGAGGTGGACCATCCCCACGACCGCGCGGTCGGTGTCGAAATCGAGGCTCATACCGGGGGGAGGTCGGCGGTCGTGAAAAACGACGCGACCGCTACTCGCCGGCCGGTTCCTCGGGGAGGTTCCGGAACGCGTCGAGGATGACCTGCTTCGCGGTGGTGCCCTGGGAGGTCCAGTGGTTCGCGTAGTCCAGCATGTCCTCGTAGATGTCGGGCTTGCAGCCCGCGGCCTTCGGGTGGCCGCCGCCGTTCACCTGGCGGGCGACCTCGTGGGCGCGCTCGAAGGAGTCGGTCCCCCGGATGCTCGCGCTGCCCGAGGGCTTCACGACGACGGCGGCGTCGGCGCCCTGCTCGCGGAGCGCCTCGGCGACCTCGTTCTGCGAGCAGCGGCCGTACGTGACGCCGACCGTCCACTCGCCGACCTCCTTCAGCGCGGCGCGGTCGACCGCGCGGTCGATGAGGTCGTGTTTCTCGACCCGGCGCTCCTCGACGTACTCCATGACGTCCTCCGGGAGGTCGGCGCCGTGCTCCTGGACGACGTCCATGTACTCCGCGGCGTCCGACCAGTACGAGTAGTCCGCGAGGTCGTCGCTGCGCGGGTCCTCCTTCAGCCAGAGGTCGTGGTCGCGGGTGACGGCCGCGAGTTCCTCGAGGTGCCGTGGGACCTCGCCCTCGCCGAGACTCCGGACGGTCACGTCGGCGGTACACTCCTCCTCGGAGTCGCCGATGACGAGGTCCACGCCGGCGTTCCGGACGGCCGCCGCGGTCTCCTCGGTCCACTGGTGGTGGTCGAACCATCGGACTTCGCTGGCGTGCTCGACGGCGTCCCCGAGTTCGTCCTCGACGTACGAGAACTGGTCGGGGCAGACGTCGCAGACGAACAGCCGGCAGTCCTCCTCGCCGAACTCGACGGCCCGCCGCAGGCCGTCCTCTATCTCGTGCGGGCCGGCGGGCACCAGTGCGGCTTCGCCGTACACCTCCCGGATGATGGCCGCGCACGCGAGGCCGTCCGCGTCGGGGTCTGCGACTACGATGACGTCTGCGCCCTCGACGCGCTCGCGGACCTCCTGGTCTTTTCTCGCTTCGTGAACGTCGTCGGGGACGAAGAAGCCCGTCCCGGGGAGCAGGCTCTTCCGCTCCAGCGGGAGGTCCTCGTCGTCGATGACCCAATCTTCCATACCCGTCGTCCGGGCGGCCCGCGGAAGAACCCCGCGGTTAGCCGCCGCTCACCGCCGCGACCCGGCGGCCGTCCCGCAGCCGCCTACTGTTCCTCCTGGAGCTGGCGGATGGTCAAGACGGGCACGGGGCACGTCCGGACGACGCGCTCCGCGACGCTCCCGATGAGGAACCGGTTCTCGCCGTGGCGCCCCCGCGTCCCCGTCGCCACCACGTCGGCGTCAACGTCGCGGGCGTACTGGCTGATTTCGGCCGGCGGCCGTCCCTCGCGGACGGCCGTCGCCACTGTCACGTCGGCTCTGTCCGCGACCGCGCTGACCGCGGTTCGGCCGCGCTCTTCGAGCGCGTCCCGCATCTCCTCGCGGACCGCTTCGGGCGCGGACTCCACCTCGCTCTCCTCGAGGACGTAGAGGGCGTGGACGTCGGCCTCGAAGCGCCTCGCCACGTCGAGGGCCACGTCGACGGCCCGCCCGACGCTCTCGGAGCCGTCGGTCGCGATGACCACCGTGTCTATCATGTGCTGGCCTTCCCGGTCGGGAACCTTAAACCCACACGCGGAGCGTTTTAGTAGCCCGACGCTGCATCCCCACGTATGACGCTCACCGTCGACACCGTGCTCGTCCCGGTGGACGGCACGGACGCCTCGGCCACAGCCGCCGAGTACGCCGTCACGGTCGCCGACCGCTACGACGCGAACGCCCACGCGCTGTACGTGCTCGGCGAGACGGTGACTCGCGCCATCGAGACCGGCGACGTCGCCGAAGACGACGTCGTCGAGGAGACCAACACCTTCCTCGGCGAGGTTGAGGACCTCGCGCCCGACGGCGTCACCGTCGACTCCTCGATCGCGTACGGGTTCTCCACGTCCCGCAAGCTCCAGCACCCCGGCAGCGTCATCCTCGACGCCGCCGAGGACGTCGACGCCGACTTCCTCGTCGTTCCACGCGAGGGGATGCGCGGCGACGCCGGCGACGTGCTGGAGAAAGCCGCCGAGTACGTCCTGCTGTACGCCAGCCAGCCCGTGCTATCGGTCTGACGCGCCGCGCTCACCGTCGTCTTCTGGACGAGTATCGAGCCTGTCGGCCTCGTCGAGTCGCGTCCGCACGAGCCTGTCGACCTGCGAGAACAGCGAGTGCACCAGCAGCCAGGTCGCGCCCAGCGCCAGCGCGCCGAGAACCACGACCCCGACGATGCCAGTGCCGGCGAGCGAGGCGCTCAGCCACACGAACAGCAGCCAGGCGACGACGACGTGGAGGGTGAATCGGTTCGCGCGCGAGATGTGTTCGTCGGACCAATCGGAGTCGGCCATCGCTCGTGGGTCGCCCGCTGCGGGCTTAACTGCTGCCCACTCAGTTCAGCCGAATCGCCATCTCCATCTCGAAACTCTCCGCGGACGCCGTCTCGAAGCCCACCTTCTCGTAGAGCGCGACCGCGGGGCGGTTCCAGCGCTCCACGCTCAACCACACCAGCTCCGCGCCGTTCGCCTGCGCGTGGCCCAGTAGCGCCTCGATGAGGCGCGTACCGATACCGGCTCCCTGGTAGGTCTGGTGGACGAAGATGGCGAGCTCGTACGTCTCACCGTCGTCGGGGACGAGCGTCGCGTGGCCCGCCACCTCGTCGTCGTGCCACGCGACCACGTCGAAGCCGTCCTGCTCCAGCAGCGTGTCGAGCCAGTCCCGCACGCGGTCCTCGCCGACCGGCGGCACGCCCTGCGCGCGGTCCGACGGGTCGAAGTCGTCGTACATCGCCACCAGCGCGTCGACGGCCGCCGCCTCGTCGTCCACCGTCTCGAACGCCCGAACCTCGAGGTCTCGCCCCTCTCCGTCGGTGAACGACACCGGCGGCTCGGAGAACGTTCCGGCGACCTCGTCGGGGTAGACGCGCTCACCCGCCATCGTCACGCACCAGCTTCACCGACGTCCGCGCGTTCAACAGCACGAACTCGGCGATGTGCCCGAGCTTGATCTTCCCCATCGGACTGCGGTGGCCGCCGCCGAGTACGATCTGGTCGAAGTCCCCGGCTTCCGCCAGCTCCACGAGCGAACTCCCCGCGTCCCCCGAGAGCTGTCGGACGTTCTCCGGCAGGCCCGCGTCCGCGAGCGCCGAGCGCGCCGCCTCGACGAGCTCTTCGGTCTCGCGGTCGCTCTCCGGATTCTCTACCACTGCGACAGTCAACTCGTCGCCCGTGTCCTCGGCCCGCCGGACGCTCTCCTCGAGCGCGTCGAGTGAGTCGTCCGCCCCACCGATACCCACCAGCACTTTCATGGCCGGACTGTCGCCGCCGCCCGGCAAAAGCGTTCGCCTGCCCGCTGCTGGTCGCAAGGCGTTTGCGCTCGCGGCGGTGCCGTTCGTACGGGCCGTGTTCTCCCGGTAATCGAGTACGTACTCTCCGCTCGCTCGTTCGGGGCGTTCTCCCGCCGGTCGTACGCCCCGGCTCACGGCTCCCTTCGGTCGCCGTTCGCTCATCTGGAGACTCCTCCCGCTGGTCGGAGTCTCCCGCCCGACACCCTTTTGCGCCGACCACAGCAAACGACGAGCAACATGCCAGACCAGCGGTCGTCCCCAGACGACTGGGACGCCGAACCCGCCGTCGAACCGGTCGCCGAACGCGACGCCACCAGCGCCGAAACGGGGGCCGACGACGACGTGCCTGCGGACGTCCGGAAGTACGAGCGCTTCTCGAAGATGGACGGCGCGCAGTACGAGCGCGTCAACGAGTTCCTCCGCGAGCGCACGTACATCACGGCCCGCGAGTGGGCCATCGCGCGACTCTGCGCGGACTTCCGCACGGAGACCGGCGTGGAGATGACGAAAATCGGCGAGAACCTCCCCGAACTCGTGCCGTTCATGACGGACACGTACAGCCCGCAGGCGGTCAATCAGGCGCGGGCGTCCTTCGAGCAGAAGGTGCGGACAGCGGGCGCGACGTTCCTCTACGGCGCGATGTGTGACTTCTTCACGGCCGACGAGCTCGACGACCTCATGTACGAGGTGACGGAGGTCGCGAAGTTCCTGCTGGAAGTGGAGGGCGTCGACCTCGCCGTCGAGGACGAACTCGAAGCCGAGGAACGCATCTCCTCGGTGATGCGTGACGTGCGGGCGGCCAGCGACGAACTCCGACACGAGGGCACGGAGTGCCCGAACTGCGGGCACACCATCGAGGGCGACGACTAGGCGGTCGGGCTGTCGCCGTCTCGCTCGCCGCGGTCGGGCAGGAACAGCGACGGGTCCTCGTGGACGAACGTGAGGACGCGGCGCTCGTTCAGCGGCCGGACGTGGATCCGGACCTCGCCGTCCTCGTATATCGCGTCCATGAACGCCTCGTGTTCCGGCGGACTGTAGTACGCGGGCAGCAGGACGGCGGTCTCTGTCTCCGCGGACTCCAGCGCGACGACGAAGAAGACCGTACTCCCGGTGTCCGCGCGGAACACTTCCGCGTTCTCGAAGCCGCCCGCGGCGTCGAACGCCTCCGCGACCGGGTCGAACTCGTTGTCGGGCGCGAGCAGGTCGATGCCGGTCCGCCCCTCCGTCTCCTCGTCGGCGAACAGTCCGACGTCGCCGGGGTGGACTTCGTGGGCGTCCCAGCCGCGCTCGCGGTACTCCTCGGCGGTCGCGGCCATGTCCTCCATCACTCGCTCCCAGTGGGAGAGGCCGTCGCCGGTGAGCGTGTCGGGGTCACCGACGGAGTCGCGGTCGTTGGACATGGGTGTGCGGGGACGACCCACGCGCAAAAGCGTTCCCTCTCGGGGGCTGGCGGAAGGTATTTGGGTCAGCTTCCCGCAGTTGTCGGCCAATGAGCGATCTCCTCTCCGTCTCGAATCTCCGCACCCAGTTCGACACCGACCGGGGGGCCGTGAAGGCCGTCGACGGTGTCGACCTCGAAATCGAGGAGGGCGAAACCGTCGGGCTGGTCGGCGAGTCGGGCTCCGGGAAGTCCGTGACGGCGCTGTCCGCGATGCAGCTCGTCGACGACCCCGGTGACGTGGTCGGCGGCGGCGTCACCGTCCAGGAGCCCACGCTGGCGGCCAAACTGGTCGCGAACCACGACGGCGCGGTCGCGTCCTACCCGTTCGACGCCATCGCGGCCTGCCGCGAGGTTGCAGGCGACCTCCGGGGGAACGCCGCCGTCGGGTCGACGCCGACCGAGCTCCGCGGCATCGCCGCCGACCTCGACGACACGGCGGACCCCGGCGACCTCGCGGGCGACCTCCGCGCGTTCGCGGACCGCCTCGACGCCATCACGGCCGGCGAAGCGAGCGACGACGAGGACGCCGACGACCCGGAGACCGTCGGCGCCGACCTCGACGACGCGGTCCTCGACGCGCTCGACGGCTTCGTCTTCTTCTCCGAGGCCAGCTTCCAGCCCGCGGCCGGCGCGGACGTCGACGCGTCGGCAGACCCCATCTCGGTGCTGCGGAGCCGCGAGGACGGCCACGAACACGTCCACCTCGCGGACGCACGCGTCGACCTCACCGCCGCCCCCGAGAACGCGATGCGGGACATCCGCGGCGGCGAGATGAGCATGATTTTCCAGGACCCGATGACGTCGCTGAACCCCGCGCTCACGGTCGGGGAGCAGGTCGCGGAGAGCCTCCAGCTCCACCGCTACGAGAAGAAGCGCTCGGACTCCTGGCTGAACGGCATCCGGGAGGCGCTCTCCCGCGGCAACACCAGCGAACGCGTCGTCGCGGACACGGTCGAGATTCTGGACGCCGTCGGCATCCCGGAGCCGGAGACGCGACTCGACGAGTACCCCCACGAGTTCTCCGGGGGAATGCGCCAGCGCGTGCTCATCGCCATCGCGCTCGCGTGCCGGCCACAGCTGCTCGTCGCCGACGAGCCGACGACCGCACTGGACGTCACCATCCAGGCCCAGATTCTCGACCTCGTCAACGACCTCCAGGACGAGTTCGGGATGTCCGTGCTGTTCATCACCCACGACCTCGGCGTCGTCGCGGAGACCTGCGACCGCGTGGCAGTGATGTACGCGGGGGAAATCGTCGAGGAGGGGCCGGTCGACGAGATATTCCACAACCCCAGCCACCCCTACACGTACGCGCTCCTGGAGTCCATCCCCCGCGAGGACACCGACCGCCTGCAGCCCATCGAGGGCAACGTCCCGGACCTCATCGACCTGCCGGACGGCTGCCACTTCGCGGACCGCTGCCCGTGGGCCCACGACGAGTGCGTCGAGGGCGAGATTCCGTCCCTCCAGCACGGCCCCGCTGACGTCGACCACCGCTCGAAGTGCGTGATGGAGGACTTCGACACCTCGGAGTACGTCGCCGGCGCCGGCGGTGTGGCCGCCGAGTCGGAGACGTTCACCGGTGACCCCATCGTGGAGGTCGACGGCCTGAAGAAGTACTTCTCGCGGGCCGACGGCTGGCTGGACAAGTGGCTCGCCAGCGAGCCCCAGACGGTGAAGGCCGTCGACGGCGTCGACCTCGAAATCTACGAGGGTGAGACCCTGGGGCTGGTCGGCGAGTCCGGCTGCGGGAAGTCCACGACGGGGCGGTCCATCCTCCGGCTGCTAGAGCCGACCGACGGCAGAGTCGTGTTCGCCGGCGACGACGTCTCGGCCCTCGACGACGACGCGCTGCGCTCGAAGCGCACGGACATGCAGATGATCTTCCAGGACCCGCTGTCGTCGCTCGACCCCCGCCAGAGCGTCGGGAAGACCATCCTGGAACCCCTCCAGATTCACGGCCTCCCCGAGGAAACGGGCGACAAGTCCAAACGCCAGGCGCGCCGCGACCGCGTCGCCGAGCTGATGGAGGCCGTCGGCCTCGAACCCGGGCAGTACGACCGCTACCCCCACGAGCTCTCCGGCGGGCAGCGCCAGCGTGTCGGTATCGCCCGCGCGCTCGCCGTCGACCCCGACTTCATCGTCGCGGACGAGCCGGTGAGCGCGCTGGACGTCTCCGTGCAGGCCCAGATTCTGAACCTCATGGAGGACCTCCAGGACGAGTTCGACCTCACGTACCTCTTCATCGCGCACGACCTCTCCGTCGTCCGGCACATCTGTGACCGCGTCGCCGTGATGTACCTCGGGAAGGTCGTGGAGACGGCGCCCACCCAACTGCTGTTCGACTCGCCGAAACACCCCTACACCGAGGCGTTGCTGTCTTCCATCCCCGAGCCCGACCCGCGGGCCGACACCTCCGACCGCATCATCCTCGAAGGGGACGTGCCGAGCCCCATCGACCCGCCGTCCGGCTGCCGGTTCCGCACCAGGTGTCCGAAGGTCATCCCGCCGGACGGCCTGGACGTCGACCAGGACGTGTTCCGCGAAGTGATGGACTTCCGGGAGGCAGTGGAGAACCGCGAGATTCCCCTGGACGCCGTCTGGGAGGACGCGGCCGAGGCCACCGCCGCAGGCGGGTCGCCCACGGACGTGCCCGCGGACGGCGGCCGCGACGCCAGTCGCGAGGCGTTCGTCGACGCGCTCTGGGCCCGCGAGTTCGACACCGAGCCGACCGGCGAGGTGCGGTCGGTCGTCGAGCACGCGTTCGACGCGCTCGCCACGGAGGACTGGGCGGACGCAGAGGCGACGCTGCGCGACACCTTCGAGAGTCCCTGCGAGACGACCGAACCGCTGCTCGGCGAGGGCGAGCAGCCGGCAGCCTGCCACCTCTACGACGACTCCGCCTGAGCGCGCCTACCGACCGGGCTCCTGGGGCTTGTAGCAGGAGACGGAGACCGACGTGGCCACCGAGTAGTGTGCAGTACGTTCTCACTCCCACCGGTATTTTTAACACGGGGACCAATTATTACCGGGTATGTCACGTGATACGGTAGACCGGCGCACCTTCCTGAAGTCGGCCGGCGCTGCGACAGTCGTCGCAACGTCGCTCGCAGGCTGTTCCAGCGGCGACGGTGACAGCGGTGAGGACACCACCGAAGCCAGCGGGGACGGCGGCGACGGGACCGAAACCGACGAGACGACCGAACAGGACGACGACGGGAACGACCTCAGCGGGACGCTCGTGTACTCCCGCGGGGACCACCCGACGAACTACGACCCCCAGCAGACCACCAGCGGCGAAGTCGCGAAGGTCACCAACCAGGTCTTCGACACGCTCATCGACTTCGTCCCCGGCAGCGGCGGGCAGCTCACCGACGGGCTCGCCACCGAGTGGACTCTCGAAGAGACCACGGCAACGGTGACGCTCAAGGAGGGCATCACCTTCCACAACGGCGAAGAAGTCACCGGCGAGGACGTCCGCGCGACTGTCCGGCGGTTCATCGACGAGGACTACGAGTACTTCCTCGGCAATGAGAACCGCTCCGGGTACTCGTCGGTGACGTTCGGTGACTGGGTCGAATCCATCGACGTTCTCTCGGAGTACGAGGTCCAGTTCAACCTCAGCCAGCAGTACGCGCCGTTCGTCCGCAACCTCGCGATGTTCGCCGCCGCCGTCATGTCGAAGGCCCAGATCGAGAGCGTCGGCGCCACTCCCGACGACCAGGCCACCATCGGCACGGAGCCCCAGGGCACGGGGCCGTTCACGTTCGAGGAGCTCGACAACTCCAACGAGCGCATCCTCCTGTCCGGCTACTCGGACTTCTGGGGCGAGGGACCGAACGTCGCCCAGGTCATCTTCAAGACCATCGGAGCGAACCAGACGCGCGCCCAGGACCTCATCAACGGCGACACCCACATCACGGACAACCTCGACGCGCAGTCCATCCAGCAGGTCGACGGCTCGGGCTCCGCGTCCGTCGTCCAGAAGAACGGCATCAACGTCGGTTACATGGCGTTCAACCACGCGCGGATGGAGGAGTTCCGCGACCCCCGTGTGAAGCGCGCCATCACCATGGCCGTCAACCGGTCGGCCATCGTCGACGACATCTACCAGGGCTTCGCTACGGAAGCCGACCAGCCGCTCCCGCCGGACGTCCTCGGGCACAACGACGACCTCGAGCCGTACCCCCACGACCCCGACCAGGCGCAGTCCCTGCTCGAGGAGGCGGGCGCGTCCGACCTCAGCTTCGAGCTGGCGACGTTCTCGAACCCTCGCGGGTACAACCCGAGCCCGCTCCAGACGGCGAACCAGATCAAGTCCGACCTCGAGAGCATCGGCGTCTCCGTCGAAATCAACCAGTTCTCGACGTTCAGCTCGTACATCGACTACACGTACGGCGGCCGCCACGACGCCTGCCTGCTCGGCTGGTACACGGACAACGCCGACCCGGACAACTTCCTCTACGTGCTGCTGCACCCCGGCGTGGACGCCTCGGAGCTGTCCGCCGACCAGCAGCACATCGCGTGGGAGGACAAGGGTAACGCGTCGAACGTCGCCGCGTGGGTGAACAAGGACTACGTCGAACTCGTCGACGACGGCCAGACCACGTACGACGAGGGGTCGCGCCGCGACATCTACCTCGAAGCGTCCCAGATTGCCCACGACGACGCGCCGTGGATGTTCATCGACTACGCCGAACTCATCCGGGGCATCCACCAGTCGGTCAACGCCGACACCTACACCGTGAGTTCGGTCGGGGGCCCGTACCTCGAACTCGTCGAGCTGAACTGACGGCGCGACTGAGAAAACTACAAACCCCCGGGCCGTTCACGTCCGGGTAGACGCTCTACATTCATGGCTTCCAAGCGGTTCATTCTGAAACGACTGTTGTTGCTCGTGCCGGTCCTGTTCGGAGTGGCGACGTTCGTCTTCGTCATCCTCCACCTGGCGTCGGGTGACCCGGCACGGGTCATCCTCGGGCAGCGCGCGCCCCAGTCACAGGTCGTCCAGCTCCGGCAGGAACTCGGCTTGAACGACCCGCTGTACGTCCAGTACGGGCGGTTCCTCGTCGACGCCGTGCAGTTCGACTTCGGCCAGTCCTACCAGATTGCGCAGGGCGACACGGTCCGGAGCGTGCTCGCCGACAAGATCCCGGTCACGCTCGAACTGGCGCTGTACGGCCAGGTCATCGGCATCCTCCTCGGCATCCCGCTGGGTGTCATCTCCGCGGTGAAACAGGACACGCTCACGGACCACGTCGGCCGAGTGGGCGCGCTCTCCGGCATCTCCATCCCTATCTACTGGTCGGGGCCGATGCTCATCCTCCTGTTCTCGACGACCCTCTCTATCTTCCCGGCGTCCGGCCGGCTCGGGTCGACCATCTTCCTCGACAACAGCTGGCAGCTGTTCGGGATGCAGTTACCGCTGACGGGCATGGTCACCATCGACACCCTGCTGCTCGGCCAGTTCGACGCCTGGGTGTCGGCGGTCACGCACCTGTTCCTGCCAGCGGTGACGATCGGCATCTACTCGATGGCGCTCATCTCCCGGATGATGCGGTCGTCGATGCTCGAAGTCGTGCGCCAGGACTACATGCGGACGGCGCGCGCGAAGGGCCAGGGTTCGAAAATCACCGTCATGAAACACGGCTTCCGGAACGCCCTCATCCCCGTCATCACCGTCATCGGCATCCAGTTCGGTGGCTTGCTCGGCGGCGCCGTCCTCACCGAGACGGTCTTCGGCATCGGCGGCATCGGGACGATGCTGGTCTCCGCCATCAACGCCAACGACTACCCGCTCGTCCAGGGCACCGTGTTGACGTTCGCCCTGCTGTTCACGCTCGTGAACCTCGTCGTCGACATCACGTACAGCTACCTCGACCCCCGCATCCAACAATGAGCACGGACACCGCCACCGACGCGACCAGCCTGGAGGACCGCACGGCCCTCGACCGGCTGCGGTCCTCCCAGTTCCTGTCGGACCTGCTGTCGAACCGCCTCGCGCTCATCGGGCTGACCATCATCGTCGGGATGATACTCATCGCGATCTACGCCCGGCTCGCGTACGACCTCGGTGCGCTGCGCTCCTCGCAGCTCGGCACCGTCGCCGACCGGCTACCGCCGGGGTGGACGGGCGCCGGCGCCGTCGACCAGCACATCTTCGGCACGGACGCCTCGGGCCGCGACATCTACAAGCGCACGCTGTACGGCGCCTGGATCGCGATGAAGTACGGCACGGTGACGGTCGCAGCGTCGACGTTCATCGGTGTCGCGCTCGGCATCATCGCGGCGTACTACAGCGACCTGACGGACAACGTCATCATGCGCACGATGGACGTGCTGCTGTCGTTCCCGTCGCTGCTGCTGGCGCTCGCGCTCGTCGCCATCTTCGGGTCCGGTCTCTGGAAGGTCGTCATCGCGCTGACGCTCGTGTACACGCCGCGGTTCGCCCGCGTCGTCAGGGGGGCCGCGCTGAAAGTCCTGGAAGACGAGTACATCGAGGCCACGGAGGCGCTCGGCGCGAACGACCTCCGGGTGCTCGCGAAACACGTCTTCCCGAACACGCTCGCGCCCGTCACCGTCCAGTCGACGCTGAACTACGGGCTCGCCATCATCGACTTCGCGGCGCTGTCCTTCCTCGGGTTCGGTGCGGGCCCGGGGATGCCGTCGTGGGGGCTGATGCTCGACAACGGCGTCTCGAACGGCCTGCTCACCGGGAAGTGGTGGATGTCCGTCTTCCCGGGGCTGTTCCTCGCTATCCTCGTCCTCGGGTTCAACCTCCTCGGGGACGGCATGCGGGACGCACTCGACCCCCGGATGCGGGAGACGGTCGACTGAGATGGCCCAGACGGGCGTCGAAGCGGCGGGCCGCGACTGGGGGCTGGTCGCTCGGGCGGCCGGCTACGGCGCCGCGGCGGCGTTCGCGCTGTTCTACGTCCTCCACCTCGGCGTCGGCACCAGTCCGCGGCAGGCCAGCGAGGTGGCGTTCCCGCTGGCCGCGCTCCCGTTCGCCGTCGGCCTCGTCGGCTGGTCGGGCGTGCTGATGTCCGGGGACGCCATCGAGGGGTTCTCGACGGAACTCGGCATCTCCGAGAGCTGGACCGCCGAGAGCGGCCGGCAGGCGATGACACTCTTGATCGCGTTCGGATTCGGCGGGATGGTCGGCGCCGCAATTGCCGGCGCGCCGTACGGCGTCTAAGGCTTACTCCCGGACGTTCTCGCCATCGAAGTCCGCGAACTCGTCGCCGTCCCAGACGACGGTCCCGCGCACCATCGTCCACGCCGGGAACACCCCCAGTTTCCCCTCGAACGGCGTCCACTCGACTTTCGAGTGCAGGTCGCCGCCGCGAATCTCGCGCGAGTGCTCCGGGTCGACGAGCACGAGGTCGGCGTCTCGACCCGCCTCGACCCGGCCCTTCCGCTCCAGCCCGAAGATGTCTGCGGGGTTCGCGGCGGTGACGTCCCGCACGCGCTCGTAGCTCAGGTCCCCCTCGCGCGCCGCGTCGAGCAGCAGCGGGAGAGCCGTCTCGACGCCCGGTACGCCCGAGGGCGCGTCCCAGATGCTCGCGTCTTTCTCCTCGCGGGTGTGGGGCGCGTGGTCGGTCGCCACCACGTCGACGCGGCCGTCGGCGAGCCGCTCGACCAGCGCCTCGCGGCGCCCCTCGCTGCGCAGCGGGGGGTTCATCCGGCCGAACGTCCCGAGGTCGTCGAGGTCCTCGCGCGAGAGGAAGAGGTGGTGGGGCGTCACCTCACAGGTGGCGTCGCCCGCCCGCGCCGCGTCCACGCCCTCGGGCGTCGACGTGTGTGCGACGTGGACCGTGGCGCCCGCCTCGCTGCCCACGGCGACCGCGCGCTCGACCGCGGCCGCCTCGGCGTCGGCCGTCCGGTACGCGCTCCACGCGTCCGCGTCCTCCCGGGATTTCGCCGAGTCGTCGAACAGGTCGGCGTCCTCCGCGTGGACGGTGACGACGGTTTCCGCGTCGGCCGCGCGCTCGCAGGCGTCCCGGAACAGTTCGGCGTCGATGCCCATGTCCCCGGTGGAGTCCGCGAGGAACACCTCGCCGAGCGCGAACAGCGGCCGCTCGAACAGCGAGTCGGGGTCCCAGTCCGCCGTCACGCCGCCGTTGACGCCCCAGTCCACGAGGCTCTCCGCGGCGTACTCGGTCTTCTCGTCGAACGCGGCCCCAGAGACGGTCGGCGGCTCCGTGTTCGGCTGGTCGACAACGGTCGTGACGCCGCCCGCAGCGGCGCTCCGGGAGCCACTCGCCCACGTCTCCTTGTGCCCGAACCCCGGCTGCCGGAAGTGAACGTGCGCGTCTATCATCCCCGGCAACAGCAGTCTCTCGTCTGCCTCGACGAACGTCTCCCCGTCCAGGTCCTCGCCGACGGCGTCGATTCGCTCCCCGTCGAGTCGGACGTCACGCACCCGCCCGTCGGCGAGCGTCGCCTCCCGGATGACTCTCATGTCTCGTCGCTCGCTGCGTACCCGCGTAAGTGCTGTGGACCGGACTGCGGGAGTTTCTGGACGAGAGTGGTTCGTGGATATTGTCTCTCGAAAGCCCTCGGCGGGCTCGTCTCGGTGCGCTCGCTGCGCGCTTCGCTCGCCACGCTCGCTGCAGTGCTTTCGTCGCGCGCCTTCGTCGACCCCGCCTCGCCCTTTCAGTCCGCCAGGAAACCGGCGGTCTCATCGGCTAAATCCGTGATGAAGACCCGTCCCGCAGCAATCAGTCCGTCAAGAAATCCTCGGCAGCCACGACTTCAGTCTCGGCGTCCCCAACCAACGCCTCTTCCAGTTCGTCGCGGACGCGCTCGGGGTCGCCGCCGGCCGCCGCCACGCTCCCGACCGAGTCCGGGTCGAAGGGCACGCCGAGCGCGGGATACACGTCGGCGAGCACACCCGCGATGGCGTCGCGGTCGTCGACGACCAGGACGCCCGAAGTGAGCGCCGCGCCCTTCGTGACGCGCTGGGCGACGCCCGCGACCTTCCCGCAGTCCGCCCGCACGGAGTGGTCGCCCGGACAGAACGAGTCCGGCGGTTCGCCCCCGCGAGCGTCGCCGACGCCGACGGCCTGGAGTGCGTCGACGACATCGGCGACCATCGCGTCGTAGCGCTCGGTCAGCCCCGTCCGGATGTCCTCGGTCGGCGTGATGCGCGCGAACGCCAGCGTCGAATCCGTGTACGCGACTGCCCGGCCGCCGACGCGGCGCTCGACGGTCGGGAAGCCGCGGTCGCTCGCGGCCGCGACGGCCGCCTCGTAGTCGTCCTCGTTGGCGTCACGGCGGCCGAACGCGACGACGCGGCCCGGCGCCCACACGCGGACCGCCGGCTCCTCGCGCTCCCGGACCCAGTCCAGGAGGTCGCGGGCGACGGCGTGGTCGGTGTCCCGGCTCGCGGGCGTCCCGCTCACTCGTTCCGAGGACTCGCTTCGCTCGCCCTGGCGGTCGGCAGCCCGTCCGCGGACGACTCGCATACTCGCGCTTGGAACCGAACCGAGTAATTCCTCCCGGTTCGAAGCACGGGCATGGTCACGCTCGACGGCGACGTCGTCGCCCGGTACCCGCGGGCGTCCCGGTACAACTCCCCGTACCCCGCCCACGACGCCGGCTGCGCGGTCGACCTCTACCCCGACGGCGGCTGGAACGCGGACGGCCACGCCACGGCCGCCCCGAGCCCCGTCGCCGGCGAGGTCGTCGAGACTCGGACCGTCGCGTGCCCGGACCGCCCGTACGCTGCCGACCACGACCACCTCATCGTCGTCGACACCGGCGAGTACCTCGCCCGCATCCTCCACGTCGACCCCGGGGTCGAGGCGGGAGCGACAGTCGCGGTGGGCGACTCCCTCGGCGAGATGATTCGGTCCGGCTTCTTCGCGCCCTGGGTCGACAACCACCTCCACCTCGGCTTCCGCGAACACGGCCAGAACGCCGTGCGGGCGTCGGGGTCGCTCCCCCTCGACCTCGACGTCTCGGTCGAGCCCGCGTCCTGGGACGGCCGGGCGACCGTCGTCGAGACCGGGGAGACGTGGCTCCGACTCGACGAACCCACTCACCCCGCGCCCGGCGACGCGTACGCCGCGCTCGCGAGCGGCGACGGGGCGGTCCTCGACGGCGGCCTCCCGCACTACGAGGCCGGCTACGCGAGCGGCCGTGGGGCGACGGTCTCGCTGTTCGGAACGGTCGTCGGGGACCGCAGCGGCGACCGCAGCGTCGCCTGGCGGGACGTGACGGTGACCGTCGGCGGCGTGCCGGCGACCGGGCTGTCGCTGTGGCTCGGACGCGAGGACCTCGGTTGTAAGGTCGTCGCGCCGGACCACGACTTCGCCCCGGGCGACGAGGTCACCGTCCGCATCGAGTGACGCCTCGAATCAGGCGAACGTCACGCCCTCGCGGTCGACGACCTCGCCGAACAGCCAGTCGGCGTGGTCGACGGTGTACTCCTTGTGGGCCTCCTCGATGTACCCGAGCGCGTCCTCGACGAGGACGGGCCGGTAGTCGCGGAGCCCGGCCGAGCCGGCGGTGTGGAGCACACAGACGTTCGCGAGCGTCCCGCACACGAGGAGGTCGTCGACGCCGTGGCTGTCGAGAAAGCCCTCGAGGTCGGTCTGGTAGAACGCGTCGTAGGTGTGTTTCTCGACGACGTGGTCCTCGTCGCGGACGTCCAGGCGGTCGTGCAACTCGGCGTCCCAGGACCCCTCGACGACGTGCTCGCCCCAGCGCTCGAACTCGTCGTAGTAGTGGTTGTCCTCGAACTGCTCGGGCGGGTGGACGTCCCGCGTGTAGACGACGCTCGCACCCGCGTCCCGCGCCCGCGAGACCAGGCTCGTGACTGGGTCGAGGGCGTTCTCGCTGGCCGGCGCGTAGAGGCTGCCGTCGGGGTGACAGAAGCCGTTCTGCACGTCGACGACGACGACGGCGGTGCTGGCTGGGTCGAACTCCATGCGCGAGTGTTCGACCGCCGGGACAAAAACGATGGGACGGGCGGCGGTCGGCGACTGCACCGACTGCGAGGGGACGCAGGACTTTATGAACTGGCGCCCGCAGTGTGTGACGATGGCACGGCGACTGCTCGCCGTCGCAGTGGTGTGTCTCGTGGTGCTGGCCGGCTGCCAGGGCGGCATGACCGGCGACACCGAGACCGAGGCCACGACGACGGCGCCGACGAACACGACGATGCCCGCCGAATCGGCGGACAGCTTCGACTACGCCGACCCCGCCGATGACCGCCTCGGCTGGGAGGGCGGCTACTGGTACAACGAGTCAATCGACGTCGACCGCTCGGACGGCCTGAACGACACCGAGCTCGACGCGGTCGTGAACCGCTCGATGGCGCGCGTCGAGACCGTCCGCGAACTGGAGTTCGAGGAGTCGGTGCCCGTCGAGGTCATCTCCCGCGAGGAGTTCTCGAACGAGACGGCCGCCTCCTTCGAGAACGTCACGCGGAACGGCAGCATCCACCAGAACGTGAAGTGGGAGGCGATGTTCATGCTCGGGGAGAACGAGAGCGCAATCGACCAGCTGGAGACCAACCGCGCGGGCTCCGTGCTGGGCTACTACTCGCCGAGCGAGGACCGCATCGCCATCGTCTCCGAGAACACGGAGTCCCCGCAGATGGACGAGATCACGCTCTCCCAGGAGCTGTTCCACGCGCTGCAGGAACACCGGTTCGACGTCTCGCGGTACAACCAGTCGACGCAGGAACTCCACAACGCCCGCGACGGCATCATCGAGGGCGACGGGAACTACGTCGACCACCTCTACCAGCAGCGCTGTGAGAGCGAGTGGGACTGCCTGCAGCCCCGCGACCAGGGCGGCGCCGGCGGCAGCGACCGCCACATCGGCATCGCGCTGACGCGCCTGCAGCCGTACAGCGACGGCCCGGTCTTCGTCCAGCAGCTCCGCGAGGCGGGCGGCTGGGACGCCGTGAACGCGGTCTACGACGACCCGCCGGCGAGCACCGAACAGACCATCCACCCGGAGAAGTACGGCGAGGACGAGCCCATCGACGTGACGGTCCGGGACACCTCGACGGCCGAGTGGTCGGTGCCCGAGATGGGTAACGGCAGCATCGACTACGCCGCCTTCGGGGAGGCCGGCCTGTACACGATGCTGTGGTACCCGAGCTACGCCGAGACGCAGCGCACCCGCACGCCCACGGACGTGGTCGTTCCCGTCAACCACCTGCTGGCGCCCGCGCAGAACCAGGAGAGCCTCGACCTCTACAACTACAGCTACCGCTACACCGACGGCTGGGACGGCGACAAGCTCGTCCCCTACGCCACGGACACGTCCGGCGAGGACGGCCAGACCGGCTACGTCTGGAAGTCCGTCTGGGACTCGCCCGAGGACGCCGCGGAGTTCGCGGAGGGCTACCGCCAGCTCCTCGAACACCACGACGCCGAGCGCGTCGACGCCGAGACCGCTCGCTACCGCATCCCCGACGGTGCGAACGGGTTCGCGGACGCGTTCCGCGTCACGGTCGACGGCGACCGCGTCACTATCGTGAACGCGCCGACCGTCGACGCCCTCGACGACGTCCACGACGCGAACTGACGCGGCCCGCCGCCTGAGCAAACCCTTTCCTCGCGGCCGACGTATCCGACGTATGCGCGCGCTCACGCTCGTCGCCGTCGCTGCGCTCGTCGTCCTCGCGGGCTGCTCTGCGCTGCCCGCAACCGACAGCCGGCCGACGCCCGGCGAGCCCGCAACCGCCCCCGGCGACCTCGTCGACCCCGACGGCGACGTGCTCGGCTGGGAGGGCGGCTACTGGTACAACGAGAGCCTGCCGGTCACTGCGGGCGACGGCCTGAACGAGACCGAACGCGAACTGGTCGTGAACCGCTCGATGGCGCGCGTCGAACACCTGCGGGGTATCGAGTTCGAGGAGTCGGTGCCCGTCGAGGTCATCTCGCGGGCGACCTACCGGGAGGAGTACGCGGGGAGCGGGAACACGAGCGACGCGCTGCGGACGTTCGACGACGCGAAGTTCGAGGCGCTGTTCCTCGTCGGCGAGGACCGGGACGCCATCGACGTCCAGCGGTCGAACCGCGGGTCGAACGTCCTCGGCTTCTACTCGCCGAGCGCGGACCGCATCGTCGTCGTCTCTCCCACCGACACCCCGCAGATTCGGGAGACGACCCTCGGCCACGAGCTCGTCCACGCCCTCCAGTTCCGACAGCTCGGCGCCGGCTACGACTCGCCGACCCGCGACCGGGCGAACGCGAACAGCGGCCTCGTCGAGGGCGACGCGCGGTTCGTCGACCACCAGTACGGCGACCGCTGTGACGCGGACTGGGCGTGCGTGACCGCGAGCGGCGGCGGTGGCGGCGGCGACCTCCACCTCGGCGTCTACCTGCTCAAGTACTTCCCGTACAGCGACGGCCCCGGGTTCGTGGAGCACTTCTACGACGACGGCGGCTGGGCGGCAGTCGGCGACCGCTACGGCGACCCGCCGGCGTCCAGCGAGCAGGTCGCCCAGCCCGAGAAGTACGGCGTGGACGAGCCGGCCGACCCGACGCTGCGCGACCGGTCGTCGAGCGAGTGGCGCCGCGTGTCCGTCGACGGCCGCGCGCCCTACGCGGAGGTCGGCGTCGGCGGCCTCACGGCGATGCTCGCGTACCCCGCCTACGACGACAGCCGCCAGGGCGCCGTCCTCTCTCCCCAGGCGTTCCTGAACTACCGGGACGGCCAGGTCGACTCCCGGGACCCCTTCGATTACGCGACGACGCCCGTCGAGGGCTGGGACGGCGAACGCATGTGGGTGTACGAGCACGACGACGGCGACCTCGGGTACACCTGGCGCATCGCCTGGGACTCGGCGCGGGACGCGACCGAGTTCGCCGACAGCTACCGCGACCTCCTCCGGTACTGGGGCGGCGAGCGCGTCGACGGCCAGCCCGGCGTCTGGCGCATCCCCGAGGGAGAGAGCCCGTTCGCGGACGCCTTCCGGCTCACCGTCGACGGCGACCGCGTCACCGTCGTGAACGCGCCGGGGACGGACGAACTGGACGACGTCCACGCGTCCCCGACCTGACCCGTTCCCGGGCCGGAGCCGAGGGTTTTTCGCCGGGGCGAGAGTAGCCGGTGGCATGCAGGACTCGTGGAGGGTCACGCCGTGACCTTCGACATCGTGGACGCCGACGCCATCGAGAGCGGGCGGGCGACCGACGCCTACTTCGAGCGCACCGAAGCCGCCCTCGACCACGCGGGGAAGAACCCGGACGTGGTCGCCGAGATCACCGCCGACCAGTTCCCGACCGGCGCGTTCGAACTGCTCGCCGGCGTGAAAGACGCCGCCCACCTCCTCGACGGCCTCCCGGTCGACGTCGACGCGCTCCCCGAGGGCACGCTGTTCGACGGCGGCCCCGTGATGCGCATCGAGGGCACGTACCGCCAGTTCGCGCGCTACGAGACCTCGCTGCTGGGGTTCCTCTCGCACGCCTCCGGGGTCGCGACGGCGGCGCTGGAAGCCCGGACGGCCGCCCCCGACGCCCGCGTGCTGAGCTTCGGCGCGCGCCACGTCCACCCTTCTATCGCCGCGATGGTCGAGCGCTCGGCGCTCGTCGGCGGCCTCGACGGCTTCTCGCACGTCGCCGCCGGCGACGTGCTCGGCCGCGAGGCCAGCGGCACGATGCCCCACGCGCTCGTCATCTGCTTCGGGCGCGGCGACCAGGAGTCCGCCTGGCGGGCCTTCCACGAGGGCGTCGACGAGGACGTGCCCCGAGTCCCCATCTGTGACACGTACAGCGACGAGAAAGACGAGGTGCTGCGGGCGGTCGCCGAACTCGGCGACGCTATCGACGGCGTCCGCCTCGACACCACGTCTTCGCGGCGCGGCGACTTCCGCCACATCGTCCGCGAGGTGCAGTGGGAGCTCGCCGCCCGCGGCCACGGCGACGTCGACGTCTTCGTCTCCGGCGGTCTCGGCCCGAGTGACCTCCGCGAGCTGCGGGACGTCGCGGACGGCTTCGGTGTCGGCGGCCACGTCTCGAACGCCGACCCCGTCGACTTCGCGCTGGACATCGTCGAAGTCGACGGCGAACCCGCCGCCAAGCGCGGGAAGCTCTCCGGGACGAAAGACGTCTACCGGACGCGGGACGGCGGCCACCACGTCGGCCTCGCCGCCCGACCCGGCCCCACCGGCTCGTCGTCGCTGCTACAGCCCCTGCTCCGGGACGGCGACATCGTGCGGGGGTTCGACGTCGACGACGCCGCCGCGAGGGCGCGCGACGACGCCGACGCTGTCTCGTTCAGGGAGTAACCGTAGTCTCGCGCAGAATCAGCTCTCGGTTCTCAGGACGTGAGCTCCTCGACGGGGTCGTCCTCGTCGCCCGTCTCCCGGAACACCTGGCCCTCGAACAGCGTCACCATCACGTCGTCGTCCTCCCAGGCCCCGTCCGGCAGCCCCGCCTTCCGGCAGGTGCGGTCGAGGTACTCGAAGACGCTCCAATCGTTCTCGACGGGGAGTGTCGGATACATCCAGCCGTGCTGGCCGTCGCCGTCGATGGCGACGCCGTGCGTGCCGAGTTCGATGTCCTCGACGGGGTCGTCGGTGAGCACGAGGTTCGACACCGTGCAGACCGACACCTGGATGTTCTCCAGTTCGGCCGGCTCGACCTCAGAGCCACACGACGCGTCGGAGGCGGCCTCGATGGCGGCCTCGACGATGGCGTGCCCGAGCTGTCGGTTCCCGTTCCCGAGTTCCCGGACGGACTCGTGGGCGCCTGCACACCCACGCAGGCGACCGCGACCCCGCGTGGACTCCAGGCGCACGAACGCACTGGTTCGGTTGTAGAACGCGTCCCGCATGCTCCCCGGCTGCTCCCGCTGGCCGTTCTGGACGAACGCCTCGACCGATTCGCGCGCGAGCTCAACGGTTCGAGCGCCGTCCTCGAAGGAAAGGTCTACTGACTGGCCCTGGCCCATACAGAACCTATTACGCCAGGGACAGACTTCAAGCCTTCCCTTGGTGACGAGAACCGTGAAGGATTACTGTCGGCTGAACGGGGGAACTCGAATCCGGGGACTGCGAGTGGTAATCGCGGTAACTGTTCGATTCGACGACTGTCTCGACTTCGTTTCGCTTCGAAACTACTGGAACGCGCCGCGGCCCGTCGTCGCGGCCGCCGTCACACCGCGAACACCGGGAACCGAACTCCTTAACGACGCGCCCGGCCTAGGGAGAGTGGGCAGAGGGAGCCCGGCTCCCGTGCCGCGAGGCATGAGGAAAGTCCCCCCACCCGTTCGGGCACGCGGCCGGACGCAAGTCCGGGGCGGGAGACCGCCGGCACTGGAACAGAGACGACACGTCCCTCCGACACCGATGAGGCGTGCGACCCGACCCGGAAGGGAAGGAAGCTAACCCGCCGAGGGAAGCGCGGCTCTGCCGCGTCGAGGTGAACGGTGAAGCCGTGAGCCACTGTGGGATTCCCACCAGAGCGGAGGGGAGCGATGGAACGGCCAACCCCCGCCGGTGCAAGTCCGTGCGTGCGAGGTAGCCCGAACCACCCGAGAGGGGCCGCGCGGACGCTCAGCCGAATGCCGGGCCGAACAGAAGGGGGCTTACTCCCCTCAGCTCGACCGTTACGACCGCGAGCCACCGGCTCGCCGCCGCAGACCCTGCGCCAAAAGACAGCGACGGCTACCGCCTGGTAGGGTCGCGTTACTCCAGCCCAGCGGCGGCGTTCAGGGGCGTCGAGCCGCCGATGATGGCACCGGCAGTGAGTAGCGCCGCGGCGAGGGTGACGAAGTCGTCGCCCGGGCTCAGACCCGCGAGACTCGCGCCCGCGTCGACGATGAAGATTGTCACGAAGAAGCTCACCACTGCCAGCACGAGCAGGAGCGCGACTGCGATGACGCTCCCGACGAGTTCGCCGACCGAGTTGAGAAGTCCCATGAATCGAGTACCTCTGACATGTCCGTCGGCGGCCCGACTGATAACCTTCGGGGTCACGACGGCTGCAGTAATCGTTCCCTTCGGCGGCCGCGTCTGCAGCAGAGGGGCGGACCGTGGTCGCTCGCGGCCCGAGGCTCTCGGTCGTCGCTACTCTCACCGGTCGGTTCGCTTCCCCGTTCGTCGGTTCCGAGAGTCTCACTCGCTCGCTGTGCTCGCTCGTTCCGACTCTCGCTACGCCTCACGGCTCGCTACGTTCGCCGCTCGCAATTCGAGGTCCTCAGTCGCTACGCTCCCTCCGACCCGCGCTACTCCTCAAAGCCGTCCTCCCAGCGGAACGTCCCGTTGCGCTGGACCACTTCCCCGTCGACTTCCATGAACGAGTCCTCGCTCACGTCGGTAATCATGTCGACGTGGACGGCGGACTGGTTGGCTTCGTCCTCGCTGCCCTCCGGGAAGTTCGAGCCGTAGGCGCGGCCGAGCGCCAGGTGGACGGTGTCGCCCATCTTCTCGTCGAAGAGGATGGAGTCCGTGAACTGGTCGATGCCGCGGTTCATGCCGATGCCGAGCTCGCCGAGGCGCTTCGCGCCCTCGTCGGTGTCCAGAATCTCGCCGACGACGCCCTCGTTCTGGGCGGCCGAGTAGTCGACGACTTCGCCGTCCTCGAAGGTCAGGTGGACGTCCTGGACGCGCTCGCCACGGAGCGTCATCGGGACGTCGAAGAACACCTCGCCCTCGGTGGCTTCGGGCGCGGTGAACACCTCGCCCGAGGGCAGATTGTGGGAGTCGTAGGCGACCGAGGCGGCGGAGTTCACGGCCGTCCGCCCCTCGATGCTCATCGTGAGGTCGGTGTCCTCCTTCACGAGCCGGACCTCGCTGCCGTCGTCGAGGATGTCCTTCATGTTCGCCATCTGGTCGGCGAGGGCCTCCCAGTCCCGGAGGACGGCGTCGTACGCGAAGTCCCGGTACTCCTCGAAGGACATGTTCGCCTGCTGGGCGAGCGAGCGCGTCGGGTGGACCGTGCTCACCCAGTCGGTGTCCATGCGCGCCTCCCGGAGTCGCTCACGGGACTTGCCGTACGCAGTCCTGACGCCGGCCGGCACGTCCGACCCCTCGCTGGTGTTGCGCCCGCCGCCGACAGAGAGGTAGACGTCGGCGTTCTCCACGAGCGCGAGCTCGTGGGCGGGGTCCTCGTCGAAGTCCCCGTCGTGGCCGAGCTGGTAGGCGCGGCTGACCTCGCCCGACGCGTACGTCGTGACGAGGTTCGCGCCGCGCTCACCGACCTTCTCGGCGACGGCGACGGCGAGCTCGTGGGCGTCCGGCCCGACGCTCAACACGACGTCGTCGCCGGCCTCGATTCGCGCGCTCCAGTCGACCAGTACCTCGGCGTGTTCCTCGACGCGGGGGTCCATACCCGGAGTCCGGCGGCCACGAGAAAAAGCGGTCGGGTTCCGGGCGGCGTCGGGGGTTACTCGTAGACGAGGACGGTGCCGAACGACGCCTCGATGACGTTCACTTCCTCGCCCGAGGACGCCCGGTACTCCTCGGTGACCGTCAGCCAGTCGGCGTCCAGGTCGAAGGACTGCCCGTCGGCCTCGACGGTGACGATGTCACCGGAGTGCATCTGGGCCTGGATGGCCGCCGGGTCGGTCTCCGCGATGGCCTGCATCACGGTGCCGGCGTCGCTGCGGAACTCCGGCCCGATCTCGGAGTCGTCGCCGTCGACTTCGACCGGGACGAGTTCGACGTCCGGGCGCCCGTCGACCAGCTTGATGGGGGCGTTGACGGTCTCGCTGAGGTCGTAGGTGTCGAGACGAGCGGCGTCGTCGTCGCTGTCGTCGAAGTAGAGCTCGACGCGGTCGAGGTCCGCGTTCAGCGGCATCCCCTGCTCGGACTTCCAGGCACGGATGTCGCTGGCGACCTGGGCGATGCGCTGGCCGGCGAGTTCGGCCTCCTCGTCGCGGAGGTCGACGCTCGGCCACTCGGCGGTGTGGACGCTGCCCTCGGTTCCGGGGAGGTTCCGCCAGATCTCCTCCGTGGCGTGCGGGCTGAACGGCGCGAGCATCCGCGCGACCGCGGTGACGGCCGTGTAGAGGGTGTGTTCGGCGGCGGCGCGCTCGCCGGGCCGGCCGTTGTACAGCCGGCCCTTGACCAGTTCGACGTAGTCGTCGGCGAGGTCCTCCCACGCGAACTCGCGGAGTTCGCGGAGCGCGCGGTCGAAGCGGTACTCGCTCATGGCCGCGTCGACGTCCTCGGTGACGCGGGAGAGTTCGGAGAGCAGCCAGCGGTCGGCGTCCCGGTAGGCGGGGTCCTGGATGTCCGGGGTGTCCTCGTCGAAGTGTCCCGAGGAGAACTTCGCGATGTTCCAGAGCTTCGTGAGGAACCGGGACGCGGACTTGACCTCCTTCCACTGGAACTGGACGTCGCTGCCGGGGCGGCCGCCGAGCGCGAGCGCCTGTCGGACGGCGTCGGCGGAGTACTCTTCGATGGCCTCGTCCGGCTCGACGACGTTCCCGCGGGACTTGGACATCTTGTTGCCGTCCGGGCCGAACACCATGCCGTTGACGAGCACGTCGTCCCACGGCTTCTCGTCGGTGAGCGCGCCCGTCCGAAGCAGCGTGTAGAACGCCCACGTGCGGATGATGTCGTGGCCCTGTGGGCGGAGGTCGACCGGCTCGAAGTCGTCGAGGTCGATGTCGGCCGGCCAGCCGGAGAGGTGCAGCGGCGTGATAGAGGAGTCCATCCAGGTGTCCATCACGTCGGTCTCGCCCGTCCAGTCCTCGGCGCCGCACTCGGGGCAGGCGCCGACGGCGGGGTCGTCCTCGGTCGGGTCGACCGGGGCCTCCTCGCGGCCGGCGATGTGCCAGTGCCCGCAGTCGTTGCACTCCCAGGCCGGGATGGGGGTGGCGAAGACGCGCTGGCGGGAGATGACCCAGTCCCAGTCCATGCCCTCCGTCCAGTCGACGAGACGGTCGTGCATGTGGTCCGGAATCCAGTCGGCCTCGCTCCCCTTCTCCAGGATGAGGTCCTGGTCGACCTCGACGAACCACTGCTCCTTGGAGAGAATCTCGATGGGCGTGTCACAGCGCCAGCAGGCGCCGACGCTCTGCTCCGTCGGTTCGGAGTCGTTCAGGTAGCCTTCGTCGTCGAGGGCCTCGGCGATTTCGCCCTTGGCCTCGTCGATGGTGAGGCCCGCGAACTCGCCGGCCTGCTCGCCGAGGCGGCCGTCCTCGGTGAAGACGGCGCGCAGGTCGAGGTCGTACTCGGCCCACCAGTCGACGTCCTGCTTGTCACCGAAGGTGCAGATCATGACCGCGCCGGAGCCGAAGTCGGCGTCGACCTCGTCGTCGGCGAGCAGTTCGACCTCCTGGCCGAACAGCGGCACCTCGAAGGTGTCGCCGATGCGGTCCTCGTAGCGCTCGTCGTCGGGGCTGACGGCCATCCCGACGCAGGCCGACAGCAGTTCGGGGCGCGTGGTCGCGATTTCGATGTCGTCGTTGCCGACGCCGTCGAACGTGACGTAGTACAGCGTCCCCTCGCGGTCGATGTTCTCGACCTCGGCGTCGGCGATGGCGGTCTCGCAGCGCGGACACCAGTTCACGGGGTGCTCGTCGCGGTAGACCATGTCCTCGTCGGCCATCGCGGAGAACGACTCCTGGGTCTTCCCCCAGTACTCGGGGTCCATCGTGCGGTACTCGGCGTCCCAGTCCTGGGAGAAGCCGAGTTCCTGCATCGTGGCCTTCATCTCGTCGATGCGGTCGTCCGTCCAGTCGATGCACATCTCCCGGAACTCGTCGCTGGAGACGTCCGTGCGGTGGATGTCGTTGACTTCCTCGACCTTGACCTCGGTCGGAAGCCCGTGGCAGTCCCAGCCCTGGGGGAAGAGGACGGCGTCGCCCTTGAGCCGTCGGTAGCGCGCGACGAAGTCGATGTACGACCAGCCGAGCGCGTGGCCGAGGTGGAGGTTCCCGGAGGGGTACGGCGGCGGGGTGTCGACGACGTACTGGGTATCGGAGTCGCTGGGGTCGAAGCTGTAGACGTCGCTGGCCTGCCACTCGTCCTGCCACTTGGGTTCGATGCTGTCGGGGTCGTAGCTGTCCGGGAGCTCTGTCATGGGTGTCTGGGTCGTCGGTCCCGCAGTTGGCCGGTCGAATCGCGGTGCTCGGCCGAAGAAATGGGTTTACACACGTACTACGGCGGAGCCGACGCGCATACGTCTGCAGTGCGGTGGCGCGGTGATAAACCTTCCCGTCCCACGCGGCGCTTGCGGGCGCTCGGGTGGCGTCACGTGGCCGGGCAACCTAGTTTTAGGCTGGCCGAAAAAACGACAACCTTTTCTACTTTAGGCCGGCCAAAAACGGGTATGCACCGACGAGACTTCGTCCGGGCGGGCGGCGCCGCGACCCTCGCAGGGCTGCTCGCAGGCTGTACGAGTCCCAGCGAGGGCGGCAGCGAGACGACCGACGCACCGACCGACACCACGGCGACGAGTTCGGACGCCGACGAGGGACCGACCAGCGAGGCCAGCGGGTCGTACTCGGTGTCGATGGCGCCCGTCGGCGAGGTCAACTTCGACGGCGTCCCCGAGACCATCGCCGTCTACGAGCCCGGCTACGCCGACATGCTCGTCGCGCTCGGACACGGCGACGCCGTCGCGTCGGTCGGGCAGACGGGCCGGTTCCACACCGACCACTACGGCGAACTGGACGGCGTCGGCGTCGACGAGTCCGACATCGTCGACCTCGTGAACGCCGGCGTCTCCCGGGAGACCCTGCTCGACCTCGACCCCGACCTCTACCTGATGGACCCGAACTGGCTCACCAACGTCTTCGAGATGGACAGCGAGGACGTCGCCTTCCTCGAGGACCGCGCCGCGCCGTTCCTCGGGAACACCATCTTCCGGCGGACGGACGGCTGGCACGACTACGACTACTACACGATGTACGACGCCTTCGAGACGGTCGCCGAGGTCGTCCAGGAGACCGAGCGCTTCGAGGCCCTGCGGTCGTTCCACGACGACTACGTCGACCGCGTCGCCGCGGACGCCCCCGACGAGGGGCCGCGGGCCGCGCTCGTCTGGGGCGGCGGGGCCGAGCCCACGTCGTTCTCCCCGTACCACCTCGGCGGCAAGGGCGCGAACAAGAAGGCCTTCCGGGACCTGAACGTCCGGGACGCCGTCGCGAACTCCGACGTGGAGGCGCTCTCCCAGAGCCAGCGCTCCGAAATCGACTACGAGACGCTGCTCGACCTCGACCCCGAGGTGCTGTTCGTGCGCGGCCACGAGGACAAGACCCCCGAGGAGTTCCAGAACACCGTCGTCTCCTTCATGCGGGACCACAGTACGGCCAGCCGCGTCACGGCTGTCGAGACCGGCGACGTCTACCGGGGCGGCCCCATCTACCTCGGACCGCTCGGCCACCTGTTCCTCACCGAGCGCTTCGCCACCCGGCTCTACCCCGACCGGTTCTCCGGCGAGCTGTTCGACCGGGACGAACTCGCCGGTATCGTCGCGCCGTAGACGGAACGCTTTTGAACTATTAGGCCGGCCTAAAGAACGAGACGAACGGTCGGCCCCTCCGTGACCGGCCGGCACGAGCGCGTCCGGCCGCCCACCGGACGCGCTCCGACACACCGGGCACCACAACCGATGTCACGACAGTTCCGCGTTCGAGACGTCCTGCTCCCGAACCTCGACGGCGCGCTCGTCCTCACGATGGTCGCGAGCACCGCCGCCGTCCTCCTCGGCGCGCTCGTCCAGGTCCGCTACGGTGCCTACGCCATGCCCTTCGAGACCGTCTGGCGGGCGATGTTCGACCGCGCCGTCTGGACGAACCCCCAGGTTCTCGCCACCATCCTGCTCGGCGACGGCCTCGCCCACACGCTCGGCGTCTACAGCGACCTCTCCGTGCTCAGCGACGCCACCGCGGTCGTCTGGACGCTCCGGCTCCCCCGGGTCGCCGTCGCCGCGTTCGTCGGCATGAACCTCGCCGTCGCGGGCGCCATCTTCCAGGCCATCACCCGGAACGAACTCGCCAGCCCCTACATCCTCGGGGTATCGTCGGGCGCCGGCTTCGCCGTCGTCGTCACCATCGTGCTCTCGCTGGGCACCTACTTCCTGCCCCTGGCCGCCGCCGTCGGCGGCACCGGCGCGTTCCTGCTCGTGTACGCCGTCGCGTGGCGCGGCGGCACCACCCCGGTTCGGCTCGTCCTCGGGGGCGTCGTCGTCGGCACCATCTTCGACAGCCTCCAGACCGGCCTCTTCTACTTCATCGACTCGAACGGCGCGATGCGCACCGCCGTCTCCTGGCTCGCCGGGTCGCTGACCGGCGTCGGCTGGATGGACGTCCGCCTCGTCGTCCTCCCGACGCTGCTCGTCGTCCCCGCGGCCCTGGTCGCCGCCCGCCAACTCGACGTCCTCCTGCTCGGCGAGCGCCGCGCCCGCTCGCTCGGCATGCGCGTCGAGACGATGCGCTTCGGGCTCTCCGCGCTCGCCATCCTCGCCACCGCCGCCGCCGTCTCCGTCGCCGGGCTCGTCGGTTTCGTCGGGCTCGTCGTCCCCCACGCCGTCCGCACCGCGGTCGGCAGCGACTACCGGAAGCTCCTCACCGGCTGTCTGTTCGCCGGCCCCGCGCTCGTCGTCGTCGCGGACGTCGTCGCGCGCCTCGGCCTCGGCGGCATCCAGGTCCCGGTCGGCGTCGTCACCGGGCTGGTCGGCGGGCCGTACTTCCTGCTGTTGCTGCGCCGCACGGAGTCCTTCAACGAGTTCTGAGCATGCCACCGACACCACACACCGACACCGACGAACCGAACCGCGCCGCGGACGCGACCGACGCAGCCCCCGCCGACCGCGTCACTGACGAGGACCCGGTCGACTCGGCCGCGCTCCTCGGCTCGGGGCTCCAGCTCGGCTACGGCGAGGGCGTCGTCGTCGACTGCGAGGACATCGTCGTCCCCGAGGGCGAGGTGACGGCGCTCGTCGGTCCGAACGGCTCCGGGAAGTCCACGCTCCTCAAGGGGTTCTCCGCGGAACTCGACCCGACTGGCGGCACCGTGCTACTGGACGGTGCGGACGTCCAGACCCGCGAGCCGAAACAGCTCGCTCGCGAACTCGGGCTGCTCGCCCAGGAGAACGACGCGCCCGGCGGCCTCACAGTCGGCGACCTCGTCTCGCACGGCCGCTACCCCCACCGGGGTTTCCTCGACCCCCTCGACAGCGACGACGAGGCGCACGTCGACCGCGCCATCGACCTCGCGGGCGTCGACCACCTCCGCGACACCCCCCTCTCGGAGCTCTCCGGCGGCCAGAAGCAACTGGCGTTCGTCGCGATGGCGCTCGCCCAGGACACCGACGTGCTCCTGCTCGACGAGCCGACGACGTACCTCGACCTGCACCACCAGCTCCGCGTGATGGAGGTCGTCCGAACCCTCAACGAGGACCGCGACGTCACCGTCTGCGTGGTCCTCCACGACCTCCAGCAGGCCGCCCGGTTCGCGGACTACCTCGTCGCGCTCGACGACGGCCAGGTGTACGACTGGGGGCCGCCCGAAGACGTCGTCACCGAAACCCTGCTCGCGGACGTCTTCGAGGTCGACGCCGCGGTCACGTACGACGGTGAACCCCGAATCGTCCCGCGGCGGCCGCTCGACTAGTCCTCCAGTTCGTCCACCCGGTTCTCGAGGCGCGTCAGGTCGGCGCGTGTCTCGCGCACCGACTCGTCGAGGGCCGCCCGCGACGGCGGGTAGCTGTCCTCCGTCGTCCGCTCCACGACGGCAGCGAGCGCCGTCGTCAGCGCGAGCGCCGCGCCCAACACGACACCCCAGGCACTCACGGGGGCGTCGAGCGCGACTACAAGCAACACGTCGTTCAGGAGGAGGACCGCGAGGACCGTCGGGAGGCTCGTGCGCATGACTGGCCGCGGATTCTCCGCGCTCCGCCTGAAAGCTTGTGGTGGCGTCGGTTCGGGGTCGCCGCTTCCGTAACCCACTTCGGCCCACCGGGTGTTTCGAATCGCAATGCCCGAGCCCGAGGACAGCGTCTTCGACCGGTACCGCGACCGCGTCGACCGCCCCATCCGTCGCCTGTTCAGCGTGTACGGCGTCCCCGAGTGGCCGTACTTCGCGGCCGGCATGGTGGCGAACGTCGTCGCCCGCGTCGCCAGCCTGCTGCCGCCGGTCGTCCTCGGCGCCGCCATCGACAGCGTGTTCACCGGGGACGCGCCCTACGACCTCCCGCTGTTGCCGGCGTCGCTGTTCCCGAACGCCCAGGCCGCGCAGTTCGAACTCTCCGCCGCGCTCATCGCGGGGTCGTTCGTCGTCACCGCCGTCTTCACGTACCTCTACGGGGTCGCCGCGAACCTCTTCGCGCACCGCGTGATGCACGACGTGCGCACGGACTCGTTCGCGAAGATGCAGGCCCTGGACATGTCCTTCTTCGACGACAAGCAGACCGGCGAGGTGATGAGCGTGCTGAACAACGACGCCTCGAACCTGGAGGTGTTCCTCGACGACGCGCTCCAGAACTCCGCCCGACTGGTCGTGATGGTCGCCGGCATCACCGTCGTGCTGGTCTCCGAGAACTGGCAGCTCGCGGTCGTCACGCTCTCTGCGATTCCGCTGATGTTCGTGCTCACCCGGTGGTTCATGGTGCGAGCCGCCCCCCGCTACGAGCGCCAGCGCGCCGCCGTCGGCAACCTCAACACGCGCCTGGAGAACAGCCTCGCGGGCGTCGAACTCGTGAAGTCCAACGCCGCCGAGGACCACGAGACGGGCCGCGTCACCGACGCCTCCTACCGGTTCTTCCAGGACACGATGGACGTGCTCCGCCTGAGCTACGTCTACCGGCCTGGGATGGAACTACTCGCGGGACTCTCGTTCGCCGTGACGTTCGCCGTCGGCGGTTACTGGCTGCTGAACGGGCCGCCGCTGTTCCTCACCGGGTCGCTGTCGCCGGGCGCCTTTGTGACGTTCATCTTCCTCACGCAGCGGTTCGTCACCCCGCTCGCGGAGGTGTCGAACATCGTCGACCAGTACGAGAACGCGAAGGCCTCCTCCGCCCGCGTGTTCGGGCTGATGGACATCCCCGCAGCGGTCGCGGACGCCGACGACGCCACCGAACTCACCGACGTCGAGGGGCGCGTCGAGTACGACGACGTGACGTTCGGGTACGACGACGAGGACACCGTCCTCGACGGCGTCTCCTTCGACGCCGACCCCGGCGACACCGTCGCGCTCGTCGGCCCCACGGGCGCGGGGAAGTCCACGCTCTGCAAACTCCTGTTGCGGCTCTACGACGTGGACGACGGCGCCGTCCGCGTCGACGGCCACGACGTCCGCGAGGTCACCCTCGACAGCCTCCGCGAGCACGTCGGCTACGTCAGCCAGGACACCTACCTCTTCGACGGCACCATCGCCGAGAACGTCGCCTACGGCGAGTTCGACGCCACCCGCGAGGAGATCGTGGCGGCCGCGGAGGCCGCCGACGCCCACGAGTTCATCCGGGACCTCCCCGACGGCTACGACACCGAAGTGGGCGAGCGCGGCGTGAAGCTCTCCGGCGGCCAGCGCCAGCGCGTCGCCATCGCTCGCGCCATCCTCGCCGACCCCGAAATCATGGTCTTCGACGAGGCCACGAGCGACGTGGACACGGAGACCGAACGCCGCATCCAGGAGAGCCTCGACGACCTCGCCGCCGACCGGACCGCCGTCGTCATCGCCCACCGCCTGTCGACGGTCCGTGACGCCGATCAGATTCTCGTCGTGGAGGACGGCGAGCTCACAGAGCGCGGCACCCACGACGACCTCCTGGCGCGCGAGGGCCGGTACGCCGACCTCTGGAACGTCCAGATGACGACCCTGGACGGGTAGCGCCCGCATCGCAATTACTACCTTCCGTCGCGGGGAGGTTTCGGTATGGAACTCGGAGTTGTCGGCCTCGGCCGCATGGGGCGCATCGTCGTCGACCGGTGTCTCGACGCCGGCCACGACGTCGTGGCGTTCGACATCGACGCGGACGCCCGCGCGGACGCCGCCGACGCCGGTGCGACCGCCGTCGACTCGCTGCCCGACCTCGCCGCCGAACTCGGCGACGACCCCCGCGTCTGGCTGATGGTGCCGGCGGGCGACCCCGTGGACGCCGCCTTGGACGAACTGGCCCCCGAACTCGGCGAGAACGCCGTCGTCGTGGACGGCGGGAACAGCCACTTCGAGGACTCGACCCGGCGCGCCGACGAGTACGACGTCGCGTACCTCGACTGCGGCACCTCGGGCGGTCCCGCTGGCGCCGAACACGGCTTCTCGCTGATGGTCGGCGGCCCGGAGTGGGCGTACGACGCCCTCACGCCGGTCTTCGACGCCGTCGCCACCGGTCCCGCGGGCCACGACCGCATGGGGCCGGCGGGCTCCGGGCACTACGTGAAGATGGTCCACAACGGCGTCGAGTACGCGCTCATGCAGACCTACGGCGAGGGCTTCGAACTCCTCCACGAGGGCCGCTACGACCTCGACCTCGAAGCCGTCGCCCGCACGTGGAACAACGGCGCGGTCATCCGGTCGTGGCTGCTGGAACTCTGCGAGGAGGCGTTCCGCGAGGAGGGCAGCGACCTCGGGACGGTCGCCGACCACGTCGCCGGCGGCTCCACGGGCACCTGGACCGTCCAGGAGTCCCTCGAACAGGAGGTCCCGCTCCCGCTCATCTACCAGGCGCTCTCCGAGCGGTTCGGCTCGCGGGCGTCGGGCGACGGCGAGGGGCGGTTCTCGCGGCGGCTGGCGAACCGGCTGCGGTACGGATTCGGGCGACACGAGGTCGCTCGGAACGAGTGAGCGCAGCGAGCGAGTGAGAACGACGTGCCGCCGAGCGGCGAGCAGAGCGAGCCGTGAGGCACGAAGTGGTTCGGAGGGAGCGAGAGCCGGGAGAAGGCGAGCGACGACGCGAGGACTGCGGGGGTTCGAGGGGAATCGACCGAGAGCGTCGGTCAGTACCCCGAGTCGTACTCGATCTCTTCGGCGACCTGTTCGGCGATGCCCGGCGAGCACTCGCGTTCGACGACGTGCAGCGCGAGGTCGATACCGGCGGTGACGCCGCCCGCGGTCAGAACCGTGCCGTCGTCGACGAAGCGGTCGTCGCGGACGTCCACGTCCGGGTAGTCCTCGCGCAGGTCGTCTTTCGCGGACTCGTGGGTAGTCGCGGGCCGCCCGTCCAGCAGGCCGGCCGCCGCGAGCAGCATCGCGCCCGTGCAGACGGAGGCGATTGTCGCGCCGCCCTCGTGGAGCGTGTCGAGGCGGTCCGGGAGCGTGCCGTTCTCGACCTCCGACCAGACGCCCCGGGACTCGCGGTCGTTCCACCCGCCACCGGGAACGACGACGAGGTCGGGCGTGCCGAGCAACACGTCGTCCGGCTCGACGGTCAGGCCGTGGCGGGCGGTCACGCCCTCGTCCGGAACGAGCGTCCGCATCGACACGTCCAGGTCGGCGCCCATCCCGGCGGCCGTCTGGAACACCTCGTATGGCGCGACGGCGTCGAGCTCGTCGAACCCCTCGAACAGGAGTACTGCGACGTCCATACTGCTCGTAGACGCCCCCGCCTCAAAATTCGCCCGGAGCGGCGCCGTCGCGCAATCACAATACTGTTAAACTGCGCTTCCGTACCGCCGCGCATGGTGAACACACTGGGCCTCGCGATCGGCCTGGGGGCGGCGCTCACGTTCGTCGTCCTCCACTTCGCGAAGGGGGCGTCGAAACCCGCCCCGGAGGACATCGCTGCCGACGTCCTCGAGCAGCGAGCCGCCACGGTGCCCGAGACTGACTTCCCGGAGCCGTACAACCGCTCTATCGGTGGTGGCGGCGACGCCGGCGCCGTCGCGGGCGGCGCGGAAGGTGAACTCGAGGACTCCGAAGAGGAGGACCAGGGCTTCGACCCCGCCGACATCGCCGACGACGAAGTCGAGTACTACGAGATCGAGTTCGTCAACGAGGGCGAGACCATCGAGGTCGCGAACAACGAGACGCTGCTGGACGCCGGCGAGGACGAGGGCTGGGACCTCCCGTACGCCTGCCGGCAGGGCCAGTGCGTGTCCTGTGGGGGCCGCGTCGCCAGCGGCGAGGACGCCAGCGAGTACGTCCGGCACTCGGCCAACGAGTCGCTGGGCGACTCGGAAATCGAGGAGGGCTACATGCTGACGTGTACGGCCCACCCGACGGCGGAGTTCTCCCTGGAGACGAACGAGACGCCCTGACGGCGAGCCCGCCGCCGTCTCCCCCCCCCGGGTCGCTATTCTTCCGGTAAGGCGCTCGGATTGCCGGTTCCGTGCGTTCCGGAGTTTTGAACTACCCTCGACCCCTGGCAGTGTGTAGTGAGCGAGTCCTCTACTTCTACGTCGTCGTCGTCCATCACCGAGGGGGACCTCCTCGGGCCGATGGTCGAGCTGGCGTGGCCGATCGTCGTCATCCAGTTGCTGCAGGTCGCGTACAACCTCGCGGACACCTTCTGGCTCGGCCAGCTCTCCGGGAACGCGGTGGCCGCTATCTCGCTGGCGTTCCCGCTCGTGTTCTTCCTCATCTCCGTCGGCGGCGGCTTCACGACCGCCGGCTCCATCCTCGTCGCCCAGTTCACGGGCGCCGACAGCGAGGGGTCGGCTGGGAAGGTCGCCGCCCAGACGCTCGGGTTCGTCGTCAGCCTCTCCGCGGTCCTCGGTGTCGTCGGCCACTTCGTCACCGGTGACATGCTCGCCTTGCTCCCCGCGGACGCCGAGACCGCCGCGGTCGTCGTGCCGATGGCCGCCGAGTACATGGAGGTCTTCTTCCTCGGGATGCCCGCGCTGTTCGGGTTCTTCGTGTTCTCCTCGCTGATGCGGGGATACGGCAACACCCGGACGCCGATGATCGTGATGTTCGTCAGCGTCGGCATCAACGTCGTCCTCGACCCCTTCCTCATCTTCGGCTGGTGGGTGTTCCCCCAGATGGGTATCGCGGGCGCCGCCGTCGCCACTATCTTCGCGCGCGCCGTGGCCGCCGTCATCGGCGTCTACGTCCTCTTCTACACGAGCGCGGGCCCCGACATCGAGCTCTCCCAGTTCTACCCCGACTTCTCGATGGTCTCCCGCATCGTGCGCGTCGGCACGCCGAGCGCCGCCGAGCAGTCCACCACCGCGCTCGCGATGATCACCCTCACCGCGATGGTCGCGAGCTTCCCGCCCGCCGTCGTCGGTGCGTTCGGCCTCGGCAACCGCCTCATCTCCCTGGTGTTCCTGCCCGCAATGGGGCTCGGCCGCGCGACGAACACGATGGTCGGCCAGAACCTCGGCGCCGAGAACACGGAGCGCGCCGAGCGCGCCGTCTGGCTCGCCGCGAAGTTCGCCGCCGCCGTCCTCTTCGGCGTCGCCGTCGTCGCCGCCCTCTTCCCCGAACCAATCGTCTCGGTGTTCCTCGCGTCCGGCAGCGAGAACGCCGCCGAAATCATCGATTACGGCACCACGTACCTCCGCATCCGCTCCGTGGAGTTCATCTTCGTCGGCATCCTGCAGGTGATGCTCGGCGCGTTCCGCGGCGCCGGCAACACCAAGACCGCGATGGCCATCTCCATGATCGCGCTCTGGCTCGGCCGCGTCCCTACCGTCTACTTCTTCGCGTTCGTGCTCGGGTGGGGCGCGACCGGCATCTGGGTCGGCATGGCCCTCGGGAACATCGTCGGCGCCATCGCCGCCGCGCTCTGGTTCACCCGGGGGACCTGGAAGAACACCATCGTCGACGCCGGCGACGACGAGAGCGACGGCGACAGCGACGCGCCGCCCGACGACGAGCAGCCCGACCCGGCCTGACGCGACTCACAACCGTTATACCCGAGACTCCACTACGGGTCCACGAGGGCGCGTAGCTCAGCGGACAGAGCACTTGGTTCCGGACCAAGATGTCAGGGGTTCAAATCCCTTCGCGCCCGTATCTCAGCGACGTATTTTTGCGGGATGGCGTCGGGGTAAGTCGTTGAACGGCACAGCCGGGTGCTTTCGTTCGCGGCTACTCCCAGCCGTCGTCACAAACGACCTCCACTGGTGTGCTGTTGGTCTCTAAAGGCCGTCAGCTGGATGTCTGGAACTCTTTGACGACCTCCAGATACTCCGTGCCGTAGTCAGTTCCTCGGAAAGTTCCTGGTTCGATCTGGGTCCCTTCTGTCCAGTCGTTCCATGTAAATACGTGTATTTTGTCTGAAGTGCCGTATTTTTCGGCTAAACGTAGCTCTTTCTGCAAGTTCTCAGTTGAACGGTAAATGTTGGTTGGGTGATTTTCTCCCCAGCAGGTATTTGCTCTAGAATCGAACCCTGCCATCACCTTCGGGAAATACTCCATGTTGTGATTGTCTGCAAATTCTCTACAGTTCCGGAACATCTGCTCCCGAAATCCACTCACTTCATCCCAAGAAGCAATCTCTCCTTCACTGTCCGGGTGTGACGGGAGTTGCGTCTGTGAGACCGCATCAAAGTAACTAAAGAACTCCTCGGTGCTGATAAATGCCTCTTCGCCAGTTCCTCCTCGCCCATGTTTAAACCCCTTATACGCTGGCATGCCTGCATTAGCACGGATGAATGGCTTAGTCCCGTCAACAGTCAGATACGATCTCATTTCATCGATAAAGCTCTCATACTCTCCCCATTCATCTATTATCTCATCGCCATAATTCCAGACTATACTCCAGGGGTTCTCTAGTCCAACTACTGGCCTCCCCTCGTGAGTTACTGCATTTTCTCTCTTTAGGAAATGGTCTCTCATATAGGTCATATCGTCTTCCAAAATCTGTTTTTTGTCTGCATCCTCAGTCCATCGGTAAGGTTGTGATGCCCAATATGTCGGTTCAATCTCGATATCGCTGGCTAAACCTGCATCAAAGAGAGCCTGCACTTGTTCTCGGTCATCTTCTTTATCACCGCCTCCAAAATTAAACTGAACTCTATTAATCCCGTGTCCCTGCATCTGATCGATATGTTGGGTGGTAACCTCTGGACGTATGGGGCTATCATAATTTTCTGCACCGACCTCTGGTTGTGTTTCCACACCTTCCTCTAAACAACGTTTGAACATCATTTCTCCCGCCGTAAAATAGTTCACTGCAATATCGAACTGAGTATCGCTCATCACGTCGTATTTTCTGACATAGGTCTCGCCCTCACTCTCTGTGCTGTTGCCGTTCCAGTCCGTGAGGGATGCCGTCACCGTATTCTGCTTGAATTGTGCGTTCTCCGGAACGGATATACGCTGGTCTGTGCTGTACTCTGTCTGCCCAGAGACATTCTCTCGGAAGTGCGTTTGTTCTCCGAGGAGCATCGCTGCGTGTTTGAGGCCGGTCTCGTCTCGGCCACCTAGTCGGATCACAACCTCGCCTGCTTTTTCGGCCGGTTCGACGGCGAACGTCTGGAGTTCCGGAACAGTCTCATCCGGATTCACTCTCGCTCGCGTCTCTTTGCCGGCGGTGTCACGCAGTAGAAAGGTGGCCTGCCCAGACGTCGTATCGATATCAGTCCCACTCAAGTCAGTGATTTCCTCGTCGAGGGCGACAGAGGCGCTTTCGGGAGTCCTCTCGATTGATTCTTCGCTGTATTCGATGCGAGCCAGGGCGATCCCGTCGTCGTCTTCGCCTTCCAGAGAGACGGCGAGGGCGGTGCCTTTGTCCTGTGGTGTGGCGTCGTGGGCGAGAATCTTGGGTGCCTGATTTGGTGTTGCTGTCGTGCTCTTGGTTTCGGCTTGGTCCGATGCCGATGTCGTGATCTCGGCCGTCCGGTTTGACTCGGAATTGTCGGATGAGGCGTTGCAGCCGGCGACACCGATACTGAGCCCAGTTGCCAGGAGCGTGCTGAGGTAGGTTCGTCGTGGAACCTCGTCGTCCATTGGCTCCCTTATGAGCACGCAGGTGTCAAGAAAGTATGGCCCCGAGCGCGGTTGAGGTCTGATCTGGCGTCTTCCTTTAGAGGTTCTGAACCAGATTTTTGAGCTGCCTGAATTCTGGAGTCTCACGCCTGCAAGGACGATTCGTTCGCCTCGTGAACGAACGCCCTTCGCGCCCGTAGTCGATTTCCCGCGGCCTAGTCGACCGACAGCGGCGGGGTTGCTGTTGTAGTGGACGCAGTGTGCGTCCTTTCGTTCGACGGACCTGCGCTGAGACGCTATGGGGAATGCTCAGATCGTTTCTGACTCTCGGTCGTTGGAACAGCCGCTACGCGAGTGTGCGAACGTAACATCCAGTTCGGTAGCGCCGTCACTTCAAAAAAGATATACCTCGAGTATGGCTCCATTCGCGCATGGGTTCCCCGCTCTCCCGCCGTCGAATGCTCCACCTCTGTAGTGTGACGAGTATCGCGGCGTTATCTGGCTGTGTCGCTGACCCGGGAGACAACGGTGGGTTACTGGAGATTCTTCGCGCAGATGCACCAGACGGGGCAACGGTGACGTCGTCGAGTGATGACCGACTCCGCTCCGTCGAGCCGATTCAAACGGCGCTCAGCCGTGCAGCCGAGCGTTCGACCGCCGACCTGCGCGTGGACAGTGAGGAGTTCTCGGACGTCAAAGCGGCGCTCTCTCGGCTACCCTATTACGAACGTAGCGAGCCGCAGAACGACAGCACACTCCCCTCTGGCATATACCTCCGTCACAACGGCTCGACGTACGTCGCCTCACTTCGGCCCTACTGTACCGATTCGATTCTCGGAAGTGCAGAGAGTGAGGAAGGCGACTACGGCCGGGGTGGCTGTTTGGATCCCGAGGAGCGCCCTGGTGACTCCTAAACAGGTCTACATGCCCATCTCACCCGGAGTTCTGCAAGCTACGGACTCGCTACACAAACGCGGATAAACCGCTACGCTGAGGGTCCTCTCGTGGTAGACCCACCCGCTGCCTGTAACGATCGAACGCCTGGCAAAGACCTGTTCAAGACACGCTCTGGAACCCTCGATTTCGAGCGCCCCACGTCCGAAAAGACGATTCGTTCGGTCCGTGAACGGACGCCCTTCGCGCCCGCTCACTGTCGTTACTGTTCGAATTCGACTGACGGCGTCGGGTTTCGCTGTTCGATCGACCGACCCGGTATCTGAGATTCGTCACGCGAGACGACGAACGCGGCTCGTCCGCACGTCGGGCCCGGCTGAGGGTGTCAACGACGTTCGTACCCGACGAGAGCGAGGGAGTCATCGACGGTGAGCGCAAGGGCTTCGTCATCGACGGTGACGACGATTTCCGCCCTGAATGGGTCTTCAGAGACAGACACGTTTGGTTTGAGTAGGAAGTCCAGTTCCCAGAGGTAGCAGTCGCGGATGTCCACACCGGTCTCGTGGAGGAACGCGCGGAGTTCGGGAAAGTGGAGTGTGACGACGCCGACGTTGAGGTGTGTGATGTCGCCGCACGCCTGGCAGGTGAAGGTGACGTCGAGCTCCGGCGGGTTTGTGAGGGCGTCGCGGTCGGTTGCGACCGTCGGCGTTGCGGTTACGGGGCCGTCACAGAGCTTGCAGAACCCGCGGGTGAGGCGGGCTGACTGCGTCTGGAAGTGGTCGCTGACGACTCGGGGAAGCGCGTCGGCGTCGTGGGCGGCGATGACGACCGGCGGCGCGGGTAGGCGCGCAATGAGATCCCCGCAGCCCCGGCAGTCCATCACGACGTCGCCGTCCTCGTAGACGGTATCGACTCTGCCGCCGCAGGACGGGCACGCGCCAGCGTCCACGTTGCCAACGTCGAGTTCAGTCGCGTCGGTGTAGCTGCCGGCCACGGCGGCTCCGACGACTTGGCGGCCAGCGTACGTGAGTGTGTATCCGTTCTTGTCCCGGCGAAGGAGTTCGGGCGTCAGCGATCCGAGGTGGTAGTTGAAGTTCCCCGAGTCGCGGACGCCCACACGCTCTCGGAGCGTCGAGAACGATAGCGTCTGCTCGTCGGCGTCCCATAGTTCCGCCAGAACCTGGATGCGGACCTCATGGGAGACCTGCCCAAACAGGTCCTTGAGGTCCGCCGCTGGCACCCTGTCCGTCGGCATACCTCGATTTCCTCGGAGACGGCTATTAATCCCCACCCACCGAAACTGACAGACATTCAATAGTAATGTTCTGCTGGAAATGCTTACGCCAGCACCGCGAGATGCTTTATCCACGATGACGCTTCGAACCTCACTCATCCGGTTTGCCCGTGGGGCGAACGGACGCGTCAGGGCGGCCTGGCGGGGGCTGCTACCGTTTACTGTCGGGTTCGGCGTCCAGTTGGTCGCGTTAGCGCTGATCGCCGCGGCGCTCAGGGCGACCATTGACACGGACGCACTCGGTTCGGTCGCGGTCGAAGCTCTGGACCTCCTCCTCTTGGGAGTCGCATCGGCGGTTGGTCTGGGTGTCGCGGTGGCGCTCGCACACCGTCTGGATCGCCGATCGCTCGCCGACTATGGCATCGCGCTCTCCCGAAGAGACCTCGCGGACTTTGCTGCTGGAACTGTCGTCGGCGGTCTCACCTACGCGGTCCCGACGGTGGTGCTCTTGGAGGTCGGCAGCGCCACGCTCACCGATCGCTTCGTCTCGCCAGTCGCCGACACCGGCGTGACCGCGCTCTTCGCTGGAGTGGCGGTGGTGGTGTTCCTGGCACAGGTGGCCTTCGAGGAGTTCGCATTCCGTGGTGCGATGCTCAGGAATTTCGCGGAGGGGGTGGCCGCCCGAGGTCTGGGAGCGCGCCCAGCGGTTGTAGTCGCGCTGGCGGTCAGTTCGGTTTGCTTCGGGATGATGCACGCTATCAGGAGTGGCGGCGGTGGAGTCGCGGGACGCAGCGTCGAACTCGTGGTAGCGAGTGCGCTCAACGGCCTGCTCTGGGGCGGCGCGTACGTCCTGACTGGTCGGCTGTCGATAGCGACCGGCCTCCACTTTGGACACAATCTCTGGGCTGCAACCATTCTCCAGCCGTCGAGTATCGAGATGGCACTTCCTGCGGTCGCTACAATCACGTACGATGTCTCTCTGCTGTCTTTGACGGTCGGGAAAGGCCTCGTCGGCGGTGTTTGTCTGTTCGCCTGGCTGTCACTGACCTACGACACCGTCGTCCTTGAGGCCGACATCGCACGATGGACGGACGACAGCACCGACCACAAAGACGAGGGGGCACAACGGGCAACGACGACCGACGACTGACCTAACAGTCCCCCTCGTGCCCGTGTGCCTTTTCGGGTTTCCTCGCTCATGGCGCTGCGGGAACCTCTCCTCGTGAAAATCTACGCTGAAAACGCTCTCGCACTCGATTCGCTCGTGCGAGTGAATGCTAACTCCAGACCCAAGGGACCGAGTGGAGCAGGTACCGCTTCGTATCTGGGTTCCGTCAGAGCGTGTTACTGGTCCCCTTCGCGCCCGTCTCTCGGCAATCGCGAACTGTAGCTTCGGGTTCTGGCGGTCTCACACTGTTTGTAACGTTGTGCAGGGTCCGGGACCGCTATCGGTCAGATTGCCGAACCGCTAAAGTTGGACTTGTTCGAAGGGAGCGTATGGGAACGATCTTCGTCGCGTATGGAGAGCCCGAGCATCGAACGACTGTGTTGGAGTTCGCGGTCGAACAGGCGGCAGCTAGCGACCACGACCTGTTCGTCTACCACGCACAGGAGTCGTCGGACGAGTCGACCCAAGCGACCTACGAGGAGATCGACCAAGTAGTGCAGCGAATCGCGCCCGACCTCGCGGTCGAGGTGCAAATCGATACCAGAGACGAGGTGTCCGACCAGACGAACGTTTCAGTGCAGAAGCTCCTCATCGATGCCGTTCTCGCTTCTGAGCGTGACTACGAGTACGTCGTCATGGGTGACGTCGAACGCAGTTCCATCGAGGGGCTCTCTCACGCCAGCCTGACAGAGGCGGTCCTCGAGACACACGCCGTCCCCGTTCTGTTGGTCCCAGTGTGAGTGCCCGAGGACACAGCCCGCATAGCTAGCGTCAGAGTTCGACCGTCCGTTCTCTCTGTCCCATCCGTCGAATATGGCATTCGGTGGGCACGTCGCCCCGGCCCCTGCCGATTGTTCACCTGGACTTAGCGATTCACCGCCCTCGGCTCTTCCCTTTCCGCGGTGAATGTCTCGCGTCGCGGACGCTACACCGGTGAGTTCAGCGCGCCGAAGTAGACTTGCCAGGCCAGCAGCGACTTCGCCACGAGGCTCAACACGATGTACGCACGCTCACCGTACAGGTAGTCCTGCCACTTCCAGACCTCGAGGTACTGCAACAGCATGTTGATCGCGAAGAGGTTGAAGAGGACAAACAGCGAGACGTAGATGATGACCACGAAGTCCGGTGGGCTGCCGCCGGCGTTGAACGTGCCGATAATCGAAACGGCGATGACGATCCACGGGACGACCCCGGCGACCGAACCGACGACGAACGAACTCCAGTCTGTATCCGCAGTCAGACGGTTGTGGCGCTCCATGACCAGTCCACAGAGATTCATCACCGCGACGAGGCCGAACAGGGCGATCAGCGTGCCCAGGTCCCAGACGCCCGCGAGCATGGCAATCAGGACAATCATCACTGACGCGCTGACTGCGTACTCGTACCACCGGTACGGGTTCATGCCCTGCTCGAGGTAGGAGACGTAGCGGTCGTAGAGAACCGTCGCAATCAGCGCGTGAGCGATTGCAGAGATGAACAGGAACGCGACCGCCAGATAGGCCAACTCGATCGTCCCGATCGACTCCATGACGGGTTCGAGTTGCTGGCTTCCCGTGTTGAAGTCGAGACGCGTCGCGGTGACCGTCCACTTCCGCGAGGAACTCAGGTAGAGCATCACCACCCCCTGGAGGAAGTGTAGAACTCCCATGACTGCGTTGAACCGTCGGAGATTCCAGTCACTCGGGGTGGTCTGTCCCATAGCACCTTCTTCGCAACCAGTTGCTATCATCTTTTGGTAGCGGCTATCGGTTTCCAATCCAGTACTGCACCTGCTCAGGTCGCCGGTATCTGCGTTTCGCCACGGGGTACGACGAGGAGTCGGGGGAACCGCATCGTTGCCGGCGTTCGATCGCTGGAACTGCTGCTGCGTGCGTATCGGTGTGTATTCGAAACGGGTCAGCGAACCCGCGCAGGCCCTGACTGTCCCGCTCGTGCTCCCACCTGTGACGACCCCTGCGTGACAGGATTTAACGCTAAGGAGCATCAACCTCGATCACATGTCTTCTCGCGGGTCAGTACTCCTTGAGGAGATGGTATGGCCAGAGGTCGAAGCGGCGCTCGAAAACGGGACACGAACAGCGATCGTGTCCGTCGGCTCGATCGAACAGCACGGCCCCCACCTCCCGTTGAACATGGACACGCTGGACGGCGACGAGCTCTCACGGCGAATTGCAGAGAAGCTGGGGGACGCCCTCGCTGTGCCGACGATTCGACCCGGCTGCTCGGGACATCACATGGCGTTCCCCGGGACGATCACTATCCCGCCCGAGACACTGATGGACGTGATACGGGCGTACTGTCGGTCGCTCGACGAACACGGCTTCGAACACGTTGTGTTAGTGCCGACTCACGGTGGGAACTTCGGCCCGGTCGAGACGGTCGCACCCGACGTCGCCCGGGAAATCGACGCCGCGGTGATTCCTCTCGCGGACCTCGACGAACACATGCAGCTACTGAACGAGGGCCTCAGCGACGCGGGTATCGACTACGAACAGGACGTAATCCACGCTGGCGCAGCCGAAACAGCGGTGGTGTTAGCGGTGAACGAGGACCTCGTCAGACTGGAGAACATCGAGCCCGGTCCTGAGGGGAGTCTCTCTACCGCTCGCCTGCTGAGCGAGGGCTTCAAATCGATTACCGAAAGTGGTGTGCTCGGCGACCCAACTGAGGCGACCGCCGAAGCCGGCGAAACTATCATTCAGAACGTCGTGGATACCTACGTCGACCACATCGAGCGGGAGCGCCGTTCACTCTGAGCGCCGATTTCCTCCGACGGTTGCCTCGTGAATACGCGCGCCTATCCCGCGTCAGGCTCTCGGTCTGCGACGACTCTGGTCCACTCCCGACCTGATTCCGTCACACCCCGGCGTGAGACGTCCGAGCGGACGATTCGTTCTGCGGTCGAACGACCGCCCTCCGTTCCCGATTTTCAGGAACTCACACGGGCAGCGATGCCCGTGTCGCTGTCGGTGCGGTGGGGGAACTGATGGCCGGCCGCGGCTCCCTGCGGCCTTCGATAGGGCTTTCCGGGTGGTCGACTCACTCGGAGGCGTTGGCGATGTCCAGACCGACGCTGCTCGTCCCCGTGGTGTTCCCGGATCCGGACGTCTACTCGCTGGACCACGAGAACATCGTCGGCTTGAGCGGGTTCGACGTCGTGCTGTTCGGGTACTGGGAGGTTCCGGAGGGGGCGGACCGGGAGACGGTGCGTGCGAGCCGAGCGCCGGAAGCACAGTCGGTCCTCTACGAGTTGGCTGCCGCGTTCAGTCGCGGTGGCGCGTCCACGTCGGTGCGGCTGTTCTTCGGGCAGTCGGGGGCGGCAGAAGCGAAACTCCAGGACCGAATCGCGGACGAGTCGGACGCGGACGCGGTGTTGATGGGGGGCAACATCACGAAGTGGGCGAACGTCCTGGTGCCGCTCCGGGACGACCGCCGCCGGTCGGACCTCCTGGCGTTTCTCGGGGGTCTGAACCGGCACTCGGTGTTCACGCTGGAGCTGTACCACGTCGCGCCCGACCAGGCCGCGGTCGCCGCGGGCGAGGCGATGCTCGAGAGCGTGCGTGCGGACCTCGTCGAGGCCGGGTTCGCGGAGGACGTCGTCGACGCGACCGTCGACGTCCGCGGGGACGCCGGTGTAGCGGTCGCGGAGCGCGCGCAGCGACACAACCTCGTGGTGATGGGGGAGACGGGGGAGCATCCCTCGGAGTCGGCGTTCCTCGGGTCCGTGTACCGGCGGCTCGCCGACCGGGTGGACGTTCCGGTCGTCGTCCTGCGGGACTGATTGTGTGGGCGGCTCGGTAGTGGGTTCGGCGCTTGGCGGTCCGCGTGGCCGCCGTGTCGCTGCGCGGGCTGTCGCCCGGCCACCCCCGGAGCACGTCGGCTTCGACGTGATGAGCGCGCAGAGCAACGCCGGTCCGGACTCCGGCATCACTCCGACGATGCCCGACACCGCGGAGGCGATGCTGATACGCAACACGTGGGTCGCCTCGAAACCGTCCCGGTGGCGGTGCTGCTCGGCGCTGTCTTCCGGCGCCCCGGCGTCTACCGCTGACCCGAGCGCATCCGTTCCCGCGGGCCCGTGGTTGACATCGAAGCCGCTTCGACGCAGCCTGGTTTAACTGTAAACCAAGGGGGTTTTGCGCGTCCGGCGGGTACAGTCGCGCATCACCGCGACGCCGTCCGTCGTTCGCGCTTGGACGCGTCACGCCTCCACATGACTCCTGACTCGAACACCGTTCTCGACGACGCCGTGGTCGTCACCGTCGGCGACACGCCCTGGATAACTGCCTACGCGGACTCGCTCCGGGACCGAACCGGCGCGACCGTTCACAGCCACGAGCGGGCGACGGCCGCCCGCGACGCCATCCGACGGACCAGCCCGGACTGCGTGGTCCTCGAACACGCGCTCCCCGAGACCACCGGCGTCGCCGTCGTCGAACGCCTCCGCGACGCGACCACGTCCCTGCCGATACTCCTCGGGACGGCCGACGGCAGCGAACGAATCGCCAGCGACGCCATCGACGCCGGCGTCACCGACTACCTCGCGGTCGACGGCCCGCTGGACGACGCAGTCGAGGACGGCCGCCGGCGAACCGAGCGGGCGCTCCGGGACGCCCAGCGAGCGACGACGCGGCGCGAGCGCGCCCGGCAGTTCGACGCCACCTTCCACGACACCCGGACCGCGACCTGGGTGCTCGACCCCGACGGCACGCTCGCCCGGGTCAACCAGGCGGCCCGCGACATGGTCGACGCGAGCGCCGACGCCATCGTCGGCGACCCGTTCTGGACGCTGCCGTGGTGGCCGGACGACGAGCGGGCGGCGGCCGACGTCCGCCGGCTCGTCGAGACGGCGGCCGACGGCGAGTTCGGGCACGCCGTCGTCACGCGGTCGGGCGTCGCCGGCGAGCGCGTCCTCGAACTCTCCGTCCAGCCGGTGACCGACGAGCGCGGCGACCTCGTCTCCATCGTCGTCGACGGCGTCGACAGCACCGACCGCGTGGACCTGGAACGCGAACTCCGGCAGTCCGAGGAGCTCCACCGCGTCACGCTCAAGAACATGACCGACACCGTCCTGATGACCGACGAGGACGGCGAGTACACGTACGTCTGCCCGAACGTCCACTTCGTCTTCGGCTACACCGCCGACGAGATTCGCGAGCGAGTGCCCATCGAGGACCTGCTCGGCGAGGACCTCTTCGACCGCGAGGAGCTCGCCGAGGACGGCGTCCTGAAGAACATCGAGACCACGGCGACGGACAAGGCGGGCCGCGAACACACCCTCCTGGTGAACGTCCGGGAGGTCTCCATCCAGGGCGGAACCCTGCTGTACAGCTGTCGGGACATCACGAAACGCAAGCAGCGCGAGCGGGCCCTCGCCACCCTCCAGGAGACCGCTCGCGACTTCCTGTACGCCGAGACCCACCAGGAGATCGCCCAGCACGTCGTCGAGGACGCGCCGGACGTCCTCGGCGTCGACGCCAGCGCCGTCTATCGGTTCGACGCCGACGAGAACCACCTCGACCCGGCCGCGCACTCCCAGGCGATGCGAGACGCCCACGGGCCGCTGCCCGCTGTCCACGCGGACGGCCGCGACCTCACGAGTCACAGCTTCGTGGCGGACGACACCCGGTTCTTCGCTGACGTCCACGACGCCGACCGGCTCGCGAACCCCGCCACCGACCTCCGGAGCGTGGCGTACATCCCGCTGGGAAACCACGGCGTGTTCGTCGCCGGCACCACCGAGGTCGGCGCGTTCGACGACGTGCGACGGGAGCTCGCCGACCTCCTCGCGGCGACCGCGGAAGCGGCCCTCGACCGCGTCACTCGCGAATCCCAGCTCCGCGAGCAGGACCGCGAGCTCCAGCGCCGGAACGACCAGCTCACCACGCTCAACCGGACGAACGAGACCATCCGGGAGATCGACCAGGCGCTCGTCCGGTCCGAGACCCGCGAGGAGATCGACCACACCGTCTGCGAGCGCCTCACGGCCGACGGCCGCTTCGCGTTCGCCTGGCTCGGCACCGTCGACGACGCGACGGGGACAGTCGACGTGCGGGCCTCGGCTGGCGACGGCCGGGGGTACGTCGACAGCCAGTCGTTCCCCGTGGCCGCCGAGGGCGTGGAGCCGGCCGGCCGGACGGCGGCGACCGGCGAGGCGACGCTGGTGTCGAACGTCGCCGCCGACCTCCGCGCGGCCCCGTGGCGGACGGACGCCATCTCGCGGGACTTCCTCTCCGTGTTGAGCGTGCCGCTGGTGTACAACGACCTCTCGTACGGCGTGCTGACGGTGTACGCGGACACGCCGGACGCCTTCGACGCCCCGGTCCGGACCGTGCTCGCGGAGCTCGGCGAGACCATCGCGGCCGCCATCAGCGCCAGCGAACGCAAGCGCGCGCTCCTCACGACGTCGACGACGCGCGTCGAGTACGCCGTCAGCGACCCGTCGTTCGTGCTCACGCGGCTGGCCGGAGCCGCCGACTGCACGGTGACCTACGAGGGCGGCGTCCAGCAGACCGCCGGCGGGAACTACGTGTTCGTCACCGTCGAGGACGCGCCCCTGGACGCCGCGGCGACGGCGGCGGCCGACCTCGCAGTCGTGGAGGCCGTCCAGCGCATCCGGGGCGGCGACACCGGCGGCGTGCTCCGACTCCGGCTGGCCGAGCCGTTCCTCGCGACGGAACTGGCCGACCACGGCGCCGTGCTCCAGCGGACGACGTCGACGGCGGGGGAGACGACGCTGGTGGTCGACGTGTCCGGGAGCGTGGACGCGAGAGGCGTCACGCAGTTCGTCGGGGAGCGCTTCGGCGACGTCGAACTCGCGTCGAAGCAGACGCGCGAGCAGGCCTCCGAGCACGGCTTCTACGCGTCGGTCCTCGAACGGCTGACCGACCGCCAGCTCGAGGTCCTGGAGACGGCGTACTACAGCGGGTTCTTCGAGTCGCCGCGGCAGGCGACCGGGGAGACCGTCGCGGACTCCCTGGACATCTCGCCGCAGGCGTTCTACCAGCACGTCCGGACGGTCCAGCGCAAGCTGTTCGCGGCGCTCGTCGACGACCACACGCCGGTCACCGTCCAGCACGCGGACTGACCGGGCGAGGCAGCGTTGAATAGTCAACGCCGGCGCTCGCCGCGTGGTTCGGTGCTCAACCCCCGAATACTCCCTCGTCTCGTCACTACGACGGGGTAGAGTACCGAGTCGTCCCGGTACTCCCGACACCAATGAGAGACGTAGACCAACGCCCAGACGGGGACTCCCCCTACGAGTGCTTCCAGTGTGGCAACGTCGTCGTCGACGAGTCGAACCCCGGCAACTGCCCCGACTGCGGGGCCGCGATGCGGAACCGACGAACACCCCTCGAGTAACATGGCTTCGACACCTGACTCCACCGGAGACGTCGACGAGTCGACGAACACCAGCGAGGAGCCCGAGTCGGCCCTGGAGACGGCGCGCCGGCAGCTCCAGCACGCCGCCGCGGAGCTCGACATCGACCCGAACATCGTCGAGCGGCTGAAACACCCGAAGAAGGTCCACGAGGTCACCGTCCCCATCGAGCGGGAGAACGGCGACGTCGAGGTCTACACCGGCTACCGCGCCCAGCACGACAGCGTCCGCGGGCCGTTCAAGGGCGGGCTCCGGTACCACCCCGACGTGGACCGGGAGGAGTGCGTCGGCCTCGGGATGTGGATGACCTGGAAGTGCGCCGTGATGGACATCCCGTTCGGCGGCGCGAAAGGCGGCATCGCCGTCAACCCCAAGGAGCTGACCGAGGCGGAGACCGAGCAGCTGACCCGCCGGTTCACCGACGAGATTCGGTCGGCAATCGGGCCGACGAGGGACATCCCCGCGCCGGACATGGGGACCGACCCGCAGACGATGGCGTGGCTGATGGACGCCTACTCGATGCAGGAGGGCGAGACCATCCCCGGCGTCGTCACCGGGAAGCCGCCAATCGTCGGCGGGAGCGAGGGGCGGGACAGCGCGCCCGGCCGGAGCGTCGCCATCGTCGCCCGGGAGGCCATCGACTACTACGACATGGATCTCTCGGAGACGTCCGTCGCCGTCCAGGGGTTCGGGAGCGTCGGGTCGAACGCCGCGACACTGCTCGACGACTGGGGGGCGAACGTCGTCGCGGTGAGCGACGTGAACGGCGGCATCTACGACCCGGCGGGGCTGGACACGGGGGAGATTCCGGCCCACGACGAGGAGCCGGAAGCGGTGCTGACCCACGAGGCGCCGGAGACCGTGACGAACGAGGAACTGCTGGAACTCGACGTCGACGTCGTGATTCCGGCCGCCATCGGGAACGTGTTGACGGCGGACAACGCCGACGACGTCGCCGCCGACCTCGTCATCGAGGGCGCCAACGGACCGACGACGAGCGCCGCCAGCGCCATCTTCGCCGAGCGCGGGATTCCCGTGATTCCGGACATCCTCGCGAACGCCGGGGGCGTGACGGTGAGCTACTTCGAGTGGCTCCAGGACATCAACCGCCGGGCGTGGTCCCTGGAGCGAGTCAACGACGAACTGGAGACGGAGATGCTGGACGCGTGGGGGGAGGTCCGCGCCGAGTTCGAGGCGCGCGACGTGACGTGGCGGGACGCCGCCTACGTCGTCGCGCTGTCGCGAATCGCGGACGCCCACGACGCCCGCGGCCTGTGGCCGTAGCCCGGCGGGAGGCCGCACCCGACACCGCAGTCCGGTGGACGCGTCAGACCCGCGTCGGCGACGCCGCGAACCCGGCGTGCTGGCACCACGCACTCGTACTCCCGGCTCTCGAATGGCGGGTTCGTGACGAAACGGTTGTTCCGGCGCGGGTCCGCGGACTCCAGCGGACTGCCCGCTCTCCTCGCCGCGTGGCCCGGTTCGCTCGGGGAGAAACGGATATGTGTCTACCGCGCCTCGAATCCCGTACATGAGTGAATCGGAGGGGGCGGTCGAGTCCAAAGACACTCGCGAGGTCATCATGGAGGCGACCTTCCGGGCGCTGAGCGAACACGGCTACAAGGACCTCCGGGTTCGCGACATCGGCGAGGAGATGGAGCTCTCCCGCCAGCTCATCCACTACCACTTCGACGGCAAGTACGACCTCCTGTCGTCGTTTCTGGCGTACGTCATCGACCAGTACGAGGGCAGCGTCGAGGTCGACGGGGACACCGACCCCCGGTCGGAACTCGACGCCCGCATCGACCAGTGTCTGTTCGGCCCCGGATTCGAGGAGTTCTCCCACTGGGACCGGATGAAGGTCTACCACGAGCTGTACGCGCACGCCCAGAACGACGCGGAGCACCGCGAACTCTTCGACGAACACTACGACCGGCTCCGGGGCAGCATCGTCGACGTCATCGAGACGGGCATCGAGGCGGGCGTCTTCCGCGACGTCGACGCGGAGCTGATGGGGCAACTCGTCACGGACGTCATCCACGCGGGCCGCGAGCGCCGCATCTCCCTCGGTCACGAGGACGCGCCCGAGGAGGCCCGCGAAGCCATCGACGAGTTCGTTCTCGACTCCCTCGCTCCGCAGGAGTGACGCCGCTCGCTCGGCTGTCGTGTGGACCGACTGTCGCCGCTTGCTGCCACTCGGTCTGCTCGCGTGTGTTCGAATCGCCGCCGACGGAGCGCGGGCGCGGCGGGCGGGAGAATACCTGAGACTCTGGATGCCGACCGCGTCGCCGGCCCGCGTCCGGACATCGTCGCGATGCCGTCACGTCCTCGGGCCTCCGGTCCCTTATCTTTACCGCCCGGTAAACGGCGCACTCGGCGCGTCGGTTCGTCGAGAGCCGGCCGCGAAAGGAGAGGAGAGAGTCCACACGCCACAACCGTCAGACCGTGACCGCCGCGACCCGCTGCCGTCGCCGGGGTCAGTCGCCGCCCGAGCGCGTCACTGGACGATGCGATGGGTGTCGGGCCGGTAGCTGAGGACGCCCAGCTCGTCCATCTTCGGCAGATGCGTGTGGTGCAACGCGACCTCGATTCGCTCGACGGAATCGCTGCCGGCGTCACAGCCGTCTTCGCGGGCGGCGATTTCGGTTGCGACCTCGGAGAGAGTCGCCGTCGCCGGGCGCTCGGCGAGGACGTCCAGCGTCAGCCGCCGCCGGTCGTCGCTGAGCAGCGTGTGGCGTTCCGTCTCGGTCATGTCGGCGATTCTCGGCACGTCGTCGGTGAACTCGGTGATTGTCTGGGACATTGTGATTGTTCCCACGCGAGGCGGGCTCCTACCTGTGCAGAGGACTCTCGTGGCCCTAAAGCCGTCCTATAATTGGTTAGGGTTGGCTCGGTGGAGCGCGTGGACAGCTCGGTGTATCGAGCGGCGAATTCTCGACGCGTTAGTTACGTGGTTGTTGCACGCTGACGATACGATATTCTCTCCCTCGGAGTTCCATCGACGGAACTCTCTTTGTCGCGGGTCGCGGACCGTGTGTATGGGGCAGTCGCTATCGTCTGGCCTCCGGGAGACGCTGTCCGTCTTCGAGGTGGCGGGCGAACCACGGACGACGCCGGAGGTCGCAGACGCCCTCGACCTCGGGCGCCGAACCGCCTACGCTCGCCTCGAACGCCTCGTCGAAGCCGACGCGCTCGCGACGAAGAAAGTCGGCGCCAACGCACGCGTGTGGTGGCGGCCGGCCGACGACGACACCGACGACGCGACCCCGGCCCGCTGGGAACACCAGTTCCGGTCGCTCGTCGAAGCCACCGAGGAGTACGCCATCTTCCTGCTGGACGCCGACGGCCACGTCCAGACCTGGAACCCGGGCGCCGAACGCATCAAGGGCTACGACGCCGGGGACGTCGTCGGCGAACACTTCTCGGTGTTCTACACCGAGTCCGACCGCGCCGCCGACGTCCCCGCGCGGAACCTCCGAGCGGCCGCCGAACTCGGCTCCGTTCAGGACGAGGGCTGGCGGGTGCGCGCCGACGGCTCCCGGTTCTGGGCGAACGTCACCATCACGGCCATCAGGGAGGACGGCGACCTCGTCGGATTCGCGAAAGTCACTCGGGACATGACCGAACGCCGCCTCACCGAACGCCGCCTCCGCGAGGAGAAGGCCTTCGTCGAGAGTCTCCTGGACACCCAGCAGGACGTCTTCTACGCGTTCGACGACGACCTCGAACCGCTCCGGTGGAACGACCGCCTCGAGTCGATTACGGGCTACGACCCCGCCGAAATCGAGGCGATGACGCCGACGGACTTCGTCGCCGACGACGCGGTGGCGGACCTCACGGACGCAATCGACCGCATCTTCGCGGGCGAGCGCGTCACCGTGGAAGCGCCACTGGAGACTGCGGACGGCGAGCAGATTCCCTACGAGTTCACGGGCGGTCCCCTCACCGACGACACGGGCGAGGTCGTCGGTCTCACCGGTGCCGGTCGGGACGTCAGCGAGCGGAAGGTCCGCGAGCGCCGCCTGGAGCAGCAACACGACGAACTGCAGGCCGAACTGGAGGACATCTTCACGCAGATCGGGGAGGCGTTCTTCGCGCTCGACGGCGACGGCCGCATCACGTACGTCAACCACCGCGCCGCGGACATGGTCGGGCTCCCCGCGGGCGAACTCCTGGGCGCCCGCACCTGGGACGTCCTCCCGGAGGTCGCCGAGGGACGGCCCCGGGACCGCATCGAGGCGGCGCTGGCGGACGAGTCGCCCGCCGAGTTCGAGTTCCACTCGGAGATACTGGACAGCTGGCTCGAAATCCGAGCGTACCCCGCTCAGGAAGGGGTGTCCGTCTACGTCCGGGACGTCAGCGAGCGCGTGGAGCGCGAGCGGGAACTGGAGGAGTACCGACGCTGGACCCAGACGCTCATCGACAACCTCCCAACGGGAGCCGTCGCTCTCGTCGACGACAACCTCCAGTACGTCACCTTCGGGGGAGTGCCAGAGGGAGACTGGGACCTGCACAGGAGCGACCTGGAGGGCAACCCCGTCCGGGAGGTGCTGCCGGCGCCGCTCGCGGAAGTCGTCGTCCCGCGCTACGAGGCGGCGCTCGACGGTGACTCCTCGGAGTTCGTGGAAACCGTCGACGGACGTGTCTACGAGTTCCACTTCGTCCCGGTGCGTGACGACGACGGCGACGTCTTCGCGGCCACGGCCATGTCCCGCGATGTCAGCGAGCGCGTACAGCGAGAGCGGGAGCTCCGGGACCGCGTCCGCCAGCAGCAGGTGGTCGCCGACCTCGGGCGGCGCGCGCTCGAGGACGCGGACCTCGACGCCCTGCTCGCGGAAGCCGCCGAGGTGGTCGCGGACACGCTCGACACCGACTACTGCAAGGTGCTGGACTTGGACGCCGACGAACTGCTGCTCCGGCAGGGCGTCGGCTGGGACGACGGCGTCGTCGGCGAGGCGAGCGTGTCGGCCGTCGAGAACGCCTCGCAGGCGGCGGTCACGCTGGACAGCGAGCGGCCGGTCATCGTCGAGGACCTCGCGGCCGACGCCCGTATCGACGGGCCCGAGTTGCTCACGAGCCACGACGTCAGTAGCGGCATCAGCACCATCATCGGGCCGGCCGACGACCCCTGGGGCATCCTCGCTGTCCACGACACCAGTTCCAGGGAGTTCTCGGAGCAGGACGCCACGTTCGTGCAGTCGGTCGCGAACGTCCTGGCGGCCGCCATCGAGCGCCACGGCTACGAGGACGAACTCGTCTACCAGCGCGAACAGCTCGCGGCGCTGAACAGCCTCAACGAGGTCGTTCGCGACATCTCCAGTGCGGTCATCGAGCAGTCCACGCGCGAGGAGATCGAGGACACTGTCTGCGAGCGCCTCGCGGCGACCGGCTCCTACACGTTCGCGTGGACGGGCGAAGTCGACCCGACGACGCAGCGAGTCGAACCGCGAGCGCAGGCCGGCGTCGAGGGCTACCTCGACGACGTCACGCTCTCCGTGAACCCCGACGACGAACTCAGCGAGGGCGCGACCGGCCGCGCGCTCCGCACGGGCGAAATTCAGGTGACAAACGACATCGTCGCCGACGACCGCTACGAGCCCTGGCGGGAGAGCGTCGAGGCGTACGGCTTCCGGTCGTCGGCGGCAGTCCCCATCGCTCACGAGGACACCACGTACGGCGTGCTGAACGTCTACACGACCCGCCAGTCTGCATTCGAGGGCCAGGAGTACGCCGTCATCGCCCAGCTCGGGGAGGTCGTCGGTCACGCTATCGCCGCCACCGAACGCAAGCGCGCACTGATGAGCGACGAACTCGTCGAACTGGAGTTCCAGGCCGAGGGGGTCTTCGAAGCGCTCGACCTCGACGTCGAGGGGACCGAACCGATCTCGATGGACCACGCCGTGCCCGTGGGTGACGGGGAGTTCCTCGTCTACGGCACCACCGACCCGGTGGCCGTGGACACCGTTCGGGCGATGGCCGAGTCGGTGCCCCACTGGGGAGAACTCACCGTGCGCGGTGGCGACGACGACTCCTCGTTCGAACTCCGAGTGAGCGACCCGCCGGTCCTCTCGGTGGTGGCGTCGCTCGGCGGGTACGTCGACAGCGCCGTCGTCGAGAACGGTGACCTCCGACTCACCGTCCACCTCGCGCCGACCGTCGACACCCGAACGGTCATCGACAGCGTGACCGAGGCCTACCCGAACGCCGAGATGCTGCGGCGCCGCCAGATCACTCGCGTCCACGAGGACTCGCAGCCGCTACCCGGTCAGCTCCTCGACGACCTCACCGACCGCCAGCGAGCGGCCGTGGAGGCGGCCTACCACGCCGGCTTCTTCGAGTGGCCGCGTGACGCCTCCGGCGAAGAGGTCGCGGCGTCACTCGACGTCTCGCCGCCGACGTTCCACCAGCACCTCCGCAAGGCCGAGCGGAAGCTCTTCGAGTCGCTGCTCGCCGCGCCCGTCGGAGACCCCGACGCCCCGGCAGGAGACACGCCGTAGTCCACCTCGCGGGGTCGCCCGGAGACGCCGTCGGTCGTCGCTGCCCGTCCGGAGTTCGGTGACGACGACGTCCCAGCCGGCCGCACCGCCGCCGTCGCACTCCCAGCCGCCGCGCACGTCGACCCCGCTGTCCCGGGCCCGTCGGAGCACGGCCGTCAGCTCCGCTCGCAGCCCGGCAGCTGTCGCGGGCCCTCCGCCGTCGCTGGTCATTCGTCGGACGCACTCCGGAACTCGACGACCGTCGCCATGCGTCCCAGTTCGCCGGGTACGCCGATAACCACGGGGGCTGGTGGGCCAGCGTCTGTTCGGCCGGCACTGGGAGTAATGACGCTCTAGCCCGTCTCGTGGGTATGGACGAGTTCGACTTCCTCGTAATCGGCTCGGGGTCCGGCCTGGAGGTGGCGAACGTCGCGGCCAACCAGGGTGAGTCGGTCGCCGTCGTGGAGAAGGGCCGGCTCGGCGGCACGTGCCTGAACCGGGGTTGCATCCCGTCGAAGCAACTGCTCTACCACGCCGACGTGCTGGAGACCGTCGAGGACGTCGGCGAGTTCGGCATCGAGGCGACGGTCGACGACGTGGCGTTCGCGGACATCGTCCGCGAGGTCACCGACGACGTCCACGGCGACGCGGCGGCCATTCGGCGCGGGCTGCGGTCCTCGGACAGCCACACGCTCTACGAGGGCGAGGCCGGCTTCGTCGACGACCACGCGGTCGAACTCTCCGGCGGCGAGGACGACGGCGCTCGCGTGCGCGCCGACACCGTCCTCGTTGCGGCCGGTACGCGGCCCGCAGTCCCGCCAATCGACGGCATCGAGGACGTGGACTACCTGACGAGCACCGACGCGCTCCAGCTGGAGTCGCCGCCCGACCGCCTCGTGGTGGTCGGCGGCGGCTACATCGCCGCCGAGCTCGGGCACTTCTTCGGCACCTTCGGGTCCGACGTGTCCATCGTCGGTCGCCGCCCGAACCTCCTCCCGTCGGCGGACGGAGCGGTCGCCGAAGCCTTCACGGAGCGGTACGCCGACCGATTCGACGTCCACACCGGCTTCGAGGCGACGGGCGTCTCCGAGTCTGGCGGGGAACTCACTGTCACCGGCCGGGAGTACGAGTACGGCCCGGACGGCGGCCTCGTCGAGGACGGCGAGACGGTCACCGCGACGGGCGACGAACTGCTCGTGGCGGCCGGGCGTCGCCCGAACACCGACACCCTCGCCCTCGAGAACACGGGCGTCGAGACGGACGACCGGGGGTTCGTGGAGACCGACGAGTACCTGCGCACGGACGCCGACGGCGTCTGGGCGCTCGGGGACATCGTCGGCGAGTACCTCCTCAAGCACTCCGCGAACCACGAAGCACGCGCCGTCGCGCGCAACATCTACGGTCCGGAGCCCGAGCCCGTGGACTACTCGGCGATGCCGTTCGCGGTGTTCGCCTCCCCGGAAGTCGCGGGGGTCGGGGCCACCGAGTCTGCCCTCCGGGAGACCGACCGCGAGTACGCCACGAACACCTACCCCTTCGAGGACACCGCGCGCGGCGACGCGATGCACGCCGAGGGATTCGTCAAAGCCATCGTCGGCCTCGACGGCGAGATTCTGGGCTGTCACGTCGTCGGCCCGGACGCCTCGACACTCGTCCAGGAGGTTGTCGTCGCGATGAAATCCGGGTCTGGCACTGTCCGGGACATCCGAGAGTCGATTCACATCCACCCGGCGCTCCCCGAAGTCGTCCAGCGCGCGTTCTCCGGACAGTTCAGCCGGCCGGCCCACCAGCACGACCACAGCCACGACCACTGAACCGGGCTCCGACGCCGCCGCGGCGGTCGACGAGACCGACGACCGTCTCGCGCCCGGTCGCCCGTCGACGACTGCGTGCCCTCGCTCCCCGAGGCGCCCACGGCGGTTCCAACCACCCGAAACAGAAGCCTGAAGTGCAGCCGCCGACTGATTCCGGGTGCGGGCTCGTAGATCAGGGGTAGATCGCTTCCTTCGCAAGGAAGAGGCCCTGGGTTCAAATCCCAGCGAGTCCACTTCCCTTCGTTCGCTGCGCTCACTTCGTTCGTCTCGTTTCCTCGCAGGCTCCCCGTTCGCTTCGCTCACGGGGATTCCAGCGAGTCCATTCATCTCCTCGACTCCCACCGAGTCTCACGCGGTCGTGAAGACGAAGCGGTCGCGGTGGCCGCCGGCGTCGACGACGACCCGAGTCTTCGTGTTCGGGTCGAGAGAGACGTTCGCGCGGACGCGCAGCACCTCGCCCGGTCGCCAGGTGTCGGCGTCGGGGACGGTGGTCCGGGTGTCGGCCTGGTAGACGCCGTTCACGAGGACGGTGACGTCGTCGGGGCCGTGTAGGAGCGTCCGTCCGCCGGTGTTCTCGACGAGCAGCGTCAGCGTCTCGTTGCCGGCGTCGTAGACGGCCGTCGGCGTCTGGTCGTCGCTGACGATTCGGAACTCGGCGTTCACGTGGTCGGCGTCGGCGTCGGCGGCGCGCTCGATGCTGTCGGCGAGGCTGGTCGCGCCCTCGGTGAGTGTGCCGGCGAGGGCGGCGGAGAACAGCACGGCGGCGATGAACAACACGAGGTGGGCTGAGGAGACTGACGCCATCAGCGCCCTCCGGTGGCCGCGGCTCGTGCCATCGTCGGATGTCTGCGCGCCGAGCGGCATGAATGTTCGTCCTGTGCGCCGGGGCGGAGTGAGAGTAGTGATAGTATCTGGCAAGTTTTATTTAGGATGATTAAGAAGTCCAGGCTAGACACTCACATGGAGGGGGGAGCCAGCAGCAAGGGGGGTGACGCCGTACTCGTGACGGCGTCGGGAACCGCCGCGCCGGACGGCGACCCGGCGGACCGACCGGACTCGACGCCGGCCATCGGCGTGACGTACTGCTTCGACGCGGAGACGTGGCTGGACCGATGGGGCGCCAGCCGAGAGCGAGCGGTCGCCGTGAGCGTGGGTGAACGCTCCCGGAGTACGAGTGCGGTCGCACGCAGCGAGCCGGGGTCCCGTTCGCCCAGCGGCCCGGGCAGCGACCTCGTACAGACCGAGGCCGGTGCCGTGACGGCCGTTCCGTCGAAGAGCGACGTGGGTACCGTCGGCGCCACCGTCCACGAGTACCTCGACGAGTGGACGGCCTGCGAGCCGACCGTCTACGTGGACAGTCTGGCGGCCATCGTGGACGCGACAGACTCGGAGGTGACGTTCCGATTCGTGCACGCGCTCGTCGCGCGCGCCCGGAACGCTGACGCTCGCGTCGTGGCGACACTCGGAGAGGAGATACCGCCGCACGCCGAGGCGACGTTCGCACCGCTGTTCGACCGGGTGGTCTAGAGCCAGTTCTCGCGGCGGAAGTACGCGACGAGGATGCCCGCCGTCAACGCCATCCCGACCATCACCGCGGGGTAGCCGTACGCCCACTCCAGTTCGGGCATACTGAGTGGGCTGCCGGTGAAGTTCATGCCGTAGACGCCGACCACGAACGTCAGGGGGAGGATGATGGTGGCGACGACGGTGAGCGTCTTCATCACGTCGTTCGTGGACATGGACAGCGCGTTCAGGTAGATGTCGCGGGCGCCGCTGGTGAGGTCGCGGTAGGTCTCCGTGAGGTCGACGAGCTGGACGAGGTGGTCGTAGACGTCGCGGTAGTACTTCTCGGTGGACGGCTGAATCTGGGCCGGGTCGCCGCGCGCGAGCACGCCGACGGCGTCCCGGGTCGGCCAGAGCAGCCGGCGGACGGACAGGAGGTCGCGACGGAGGTCGTTGATGCGTTCCAGCAGCCCCTCGCCGGCGGCCTCCGTGACCTCGTTCTCGACGGCTTCGATGTCGTCCTCGATGTCGTCGAGGATGCCGTAGTAGTCGTCGACGATGCGGTCGATGCCGCGGTAAGCCGTGAAGTCCGGGCCGTTGGAGAGCAGCCGGGGGTCGTCGCGGTCCACGCGCTCCCAGACGGCGTCGAGGGCGGCGACGCGCTCCGGTTCGACGGTGAGCAGCCAGTCGTCCCCGACGAAGAAGCCGACGGGGAGCGCGCGGAGTTCGTCCGCGAACGAGACGTCGCCGTGCCGCAGGGACGCGGCCTTCAGCAGCGCGAACGTGTGGTCGTCGAACTCCTCGACCTTCGGGCGGACGTCGCCGAGCACGTCTTCGACTTCGAGCGCGTGCAGGCCGTAGCCGGCGGCGAGGCCGTCGAGGACGCTCTCCTCTGGGTCGACGACCCGAACCCAGGTCGTGCCGGGGTCGCCGCGGGCGTCGACGGGGTCGGGGCGTTCGTCGTGGCCGCCGGCGTCGAAGACGACGGTGTCGACAGTCACGTCGCCACCTCCTCGCCGCTGTCTGTGCCGATGGCGGCGAGCGTGACGCCGACCATGACGGCGGTGACGGAGAACGCCCGCCCCGGGTAGGGGGTGGCGACCCCCGCGAGGTAGCCGGCGACGCCGCCGAGAGTGAGGGCGAGGCCGGCGGCTCGAATCCGGTTCATGGTTGCGGCTCGCTCCCGACCGGGAAAAATCCCGCCCCTACTCGGTGCGTTCGCCCTGGTAGCTGCCGTCGTAGGCGCCGTCGTGGTCGGCGTCGGCGAGCACGAGCTGGGCGACGCGCGCGCTGCGCTCCAACTCGATTTCGCGGTGGACTTCCAGCAGTCCTTCGCCCTTCCCGGTGTAGCCGGCGTCCCAGACGGCGGAGTTCAGCATGCAGGAGTTCCGCATGAGCGACGACCGCGGGTAGAGGAAGCCGACGTGGGCGTCGGGGATGGAGATGGTCTCGGCGTACTGGAGGACGTAGCCGCCGGGCCGGAGGACGAACAGCTCGCGGTCGTCTCGGCGCTCCGCTTCGACCGGGGTTCGGTCGCCGATTGTCTTGCCGTCGGTGGTGATGCGGCCGGGTCCGGCCTGTTCGAGGACGGCTTCGACGGTGAGGTCGACGCCGTTGGGCTGGACCTGGTCGGCCGACACGGGCTCGACGTGTTCGGCGACGAACGCGCCGCTCTCGTACATGCTTCGGGATTCGACGGTCGCCGGGAAGCGCTTTCGGTTCCCAACGCCACGCCAGTTTGTTACAGTTCTCAGCAAACTAATTTACGATATGACTAGAAAAGTAATAAGGGGGTGTGCTGGTTCCTACCGTGTGGGATGGCAGACGACAACACACTCACGAGGCGGAGTTTCCTGACAGCCACCAGCGCGGCCGCCGGCTCGGTCGCGTTCGTCGGCGCCGGCGCCGCGACGCCCGGCGAGGGACGTGGCAACGGACGCGGCAAGGGAACCGAGCGACGGGAGTACATCGTCGGCGTGTCGGCGACCGAGGACGACCCGAAGGGCTACGTCCGGAAGCACCTCACGGGCAAGGAGGAGGCCGTCAGCACCAACGAGACGCTCGGCACCACGGTCGTCGGGCTCCCGGAGAACGCGGCCGAGCAAGCCCACGAGAACTTCCTGGGCCGACTGGAGGCCGCGGACGCGGTGAAGTACGTCGAGCAGAACGTCGAACTCCAGGCACAGGTCGCGCCCAACGACCCCCGGTACGGCGACCAGTACGCCGACCAGCAGGTCAACGCGCCGGAGGCCTGGGACACGACGTTCGGTGACTCCGGTGTCACGGTCGCCGTCGTCGACCAGGGTGTCAAGTACGACCACCCGGACCTCGACGGCAACATGGACGGCTCGGTGTCGAACTCCGGCTACGACTTCGTCGACAGCGACGGCGACCCGTACCCGGACGTGCTCAGCGACGAGTACCACGGGACGCACGTCGGCGGTATCGCCGCGGCCGAGGTCGACAACGGCGAGGGCGTCACCGGCATCGGGAACTCCAGCCTGCTGTCGGGCCGCGCGCTCTCCGAGGCGGGCTCCGGGTCCACTGCGGACATCGCGGACGCCGTGACGTGGGCGGCCGACCAGGGCGCCGACGTCATCAACCTCTCGCTGGGCGGCGGCGGCTACACGGACACGATGAAGAACGCCGTCTCGTACGCGACGAACAACGGCGCGCTCGTCGTCGCCGCCGCGGGTAACGACGGCCAGGGCTCGGTCTCGTACCCGGCGGCGTACAGCGAGTGTCTCGCCGTGAGCGCGCTCGACCCCGACGAGACGCTGGCGTCGTACTCGAACTACGGGAGCAGCGTCGAACTCGCCGCGCCCGGGACGAACGTGCTCTCGACGTGGACGGACGACGCCTACGACTCCATCTCGGGGACGTCGATGGCGACCCCGGTGGTGGCGGGCGTCGCGGGACTCGCGCTCGCGCAGTGGGACCTCACGAACGCGGAACTCCGGAACCACCTGAAGAACACGGCGGCGGACGTCGGCCTCTCTGGCGACCAGCAGGGGTCCGGTCGCGTCGACGCCGGTAACGCCATCACCACCGAACCCGGCTCCGGCGGTGGCGGTGGTGGTGGCGGTAGCGGCTCCACGTCGACGACGGTCTCCGGGTCGCTGTCCGGCTACTGGGACGGGAGCTGCTGGTCGTACACCTTCGAGTACGACAGCCCGAGCCAGGTCGTCGTCGAACTCAGTGGACCCGCAGACGCGGACTTCGACCTGTACGCGAACACGGGCGTCGACGCGTGTCCGTCCACGAGCAGCTACGACTTCCGGTCGTGGACCACGGACTCCCAGGAGACCATCACCATCGACAACCCGGACACGTCGACGGACCTCCACGCGCTCGCCGACTCCTACTCGGGTAGCGGCGACTACACGGTGACGTTCACCGAGTACCAGTAGCGCGCTCGCCGTCTTCGGAGCGACGACGGTTCGCCGCGGGCCGGGGATGACTCCCGGCTGCGGTCCGCTACGTCTTGCGATTCGTCCACACGCGTCAAATAAGGGAATACGGGCTGTATTAGGTGTCGCAGGGGGTCCTGAAACACGCGGGATTTATAATTGTAGAAGCTCCATCTCCGGACGCTATGGGACAGACGATCACGGAAAAAATTCTCGATGACCACCTCGTCGAGGGCGACCTGACGCCCGGCGAGGAGATCGGTATCGAGATCGACCAGACGCTCTCCCAGGACACCACTGGGACGATGGTCTGGCTGCAGTTCGAGGCGCTCGAGATGGACGAAGTCCAGACTGAGCTCGCCGCGCAGTACTGCGACCACCAGACCTATCAGTTCGACTTCAAGAACACCGACGACCACCGCTTCCTGCGGTCGGCCGCCGGCACCTACGGCGCGTACTTCTCCCGACCGGGCAACGGCATCTGCCACAACGTCCACAAGGAGAACTTCGCCGCGCCCGGCAAGACCCTCCTCGGGTCCGACAGCCACACACCGACCCCCGGCGGTCTCGGCCAGCTCGCCATCGGCGCGGGCGGCATCGACATCGCCGTCGCGATGGGCGGTGGCGCCTACTTCGTCGAGATGCCCGAGGTCGTCAACGTCCGACTCGAGGGCGAGCTCCCCGAGTGGGCCACCGCGAAAGACATCATCCTCGAGCTCCTCCGACGCCTCTCCGTGAAGGGCGGCGTCGGCAAGGTGCTGGAGTACACGGGCCCCGGCGTGGAGTCTCTCTCCGTCCCCGAGCGGACGACCATCACGAACATGGGTACCGAGCTCGGCGCGACATCTTCTATCTTCCCGACCGACGAGCGCACGAAGGACTGGATGGCGAAGTTCGACCGCGAGGACGAGTTCGTCGACATCAGTCCCGACGAGGACGCCGAGTACGCCGACGAGATCGTCGTCGACCTCTCGGACCTCGAACCGCTCATCGCCGAGCCGTCGATGCCGGACAACGTCGTCCCGGTCCGCGAGGTCGCGGGTCAGGACGTCGAGCAGGTCATCGTCGGCTCCTGTACGAACGGCGCCTACGAGGACATCCTCCCGGCCGCGAAGATGCTGGAGGACCGCGAGGTCGCCAAGCACACCGAGATGATCGTCGCGCCCGGCTCCAAGCAGGCCTCCGAGATGCTCGCCCGCGAGGGCTGGACGGCCGAGATGATGGCCGCCGGCGTCAACTTCAGTGAGGCGACGTGTGGTGCCTGTATCGGCATCGGTCACGTGCCGGCCTCGGACTCCGTCTCGCTGCGGACGTTCAACCGCAACTTCGAGGGCCGGTCCGGCATCGAGGACGACTCCGTGTTCCTCTGCTCGCCGGAGGTCGCGGCTGCCGCCGCGCTCAAGGGCGAAATCGTCGACCCACGAGACCTCGCCGACGAACTCGGCGACCTCGAGGACCCCGGCTTCGAGATGGGGACGTCGTACTCCGGCGGCTACGGCGACGGCGACGCCGACATCATCACGCCCGAGGAGTCCATCGACGACGACCTCATCAAGGGCCCGAACATCTCCAGCGTGCCCGTGAAGGACCCGCTGGACGCCGACGTGGGCGGTGAGACCCTCCTGAAGATGGAGGACAACATCACGACCGACCACATCATCCCGGCGACCTCGGACATCCTGAAGTTCCGCTCGAACATCGAGCGGCTCTCCGAGTTCACGCTCTCGCGCATCGACGACACGTTCGCCGAGCGCGCGAAGGCCGCCGACAGCGGCGTGCTCGTCGCGGGCGAGAACTACGGTCAGGGTTCCTCCCGCGAGCACGCGGCGATGTGCCCGATGTTCCTCGGCGTGGAGGCCGTCCTCGCGCAGAGCTTCGCCCGCATCCACAAGGCGAACCTCTTCAACTTCGGCATCCTCCCGCTGAACATCGACGAGGACACGTACGCCCGCATCGAGCAGGGCGACGACGTGGAGGTCGTCGACGACGTCGCGGAGGCAGTCGCGTCCGGCCAGGAGGAGTTCACGGTCCGCGTGAACGACGACTGGGAGGCGACCGCCACCCTCGACGCGTCCGAGCGCGAGCGCCGCACGCTCGCCGCCGGTGGCAAGCTCTCGCTGACGAAGCAGAAGCACGGCGAGGGCGACTCCGGCGCCGCGCCCGCCGACGACTAACTGAACTCTCCGTTCTTTCTTTCGCCGCGCGTCCAGCGGCAGCGCCGTCGCGCCCCACGGCCGTAGCCCATAAATCGCCGTCCGCCCAACAGTGATGCGTGACTGTCGCTCAGCCTGCGGACGTCGACGCGACTGTGCGGCGGGCGACGCGCGCCGACCTCCTGGCGGTGTTCCGAATCGAGGAGGCCGTCTTCCAGCAGCCGTGGCCGTACTCGGCGTTCGAGCGCCAGCTCGGGACGCCGGGGTTCCTCGTCGCGGAGGCGAGCGACCCGGGGGCCGCCGTCGCCGGCTACGTCGTCGCCGACGAGGTGCCTGGGCACGGCCGGCCGCTCGGGCACGTGAAGAACCTCGCCGTGCGGCCGGAGTACCGCGGCCGGGGACTCGGGAAGGCGTTGCTGTCTCGGGGGATGGCGGCGCTGGCGAGCCAGGGCGCGCGCAGCGTGAAACTCGAAGTCAGAGAGGGCAACGACGCGGCGCGCGGGCTCTACGAGGCCTTCGGCTTCGAGTACGTGCGGACGCTCCCGGGCTACTACGCGGACGGCGAGGACGCCTACGTGCTGGTGGCGAGCCTCGAGGACCGTGACGGGTTTTAGCGGGTAGGCCCACGGTCCGAGTATGGGCTACGAGTGTCCGGTGTGTGGCGTCGAGGAGGCCGACGACGAGCACCTCGCGAACCACGTGGCGTTCACGGCGCTGGTGCGGGGCGGCGACCACGAGGCGTGGCTGGACGACCACGTCCCGGACTGGGCGGAGCGGGACCCGGACTCGCTGGCACCCGAAGTCACTCCGCACGCCACCGAGACCGAATCGGAGCCAGCGACCGAACCGCACGGCCACGACCACGACGTGCCGTCGGTCGAACGCACCGGGCAGGCCGACGTGCCCGGGGCGCCCGACGACGTGCTCGAAGAGGCCCGAGAGCTCACCGAAGCGATGTACGAGAACCGGCAGGTCGGCGACGAGGACGACACCGACGACGCGGCGGCCGGCGACCGCGAGGACTCCGAAAACGAGTAGGTGGTGGCCGCCGGGGTCGGTGACATGAGCGAGACGCGTGGCGTGTTCGCGCCCGAGACGACCGCAGAGGCCCGGGAGTACTTCGAGGACGTGGGACCGGCGGCCCAGGCCGTCACGAAGGAGTTGGCCCGCGAGATGGCGTTCTCGAAGGAGGAGTACGACGAGCGCGTCACCAGCGACGTGGTGGAGACGGCCCGCGACGCGCTGTTCGCGTCGCTCCTCGAGGTGGAGGTCGGCGAGTACACGGAGTTCGCGGCCGCCCGCACCGACCACCCGGACGCCGAGGTCGTCCAGCACGGCAGTCAGGACGTCGACAACGCCGTCTGGCACTACGTGCCGTTCGCGGACGCGCTGGTCGCGGCGACGTTCCAGAGCGAACCGGACGCGGCGGTCGGGACGCTGCGCCGTATCGCGTTCGGCGAGTACTACCGTGGGGCCATCGAGTAGACCGTACACTCCGGGAAGCGGCCGTCTGGGGCCTGACACTCCGCCGAGCAGGGGTGGTCGACGCGGTCACCGAGCGCGGCAGCGGCGTCCTCGGAGAGCGCGCGGCCGATGCCGTCGACGTCCGCGTCGGCCAGGTCGAGTTCGCCGTCGAGGAAGTTCTCCGCGAGGCAGCGCCGCCACGCGAGCTCGCGAGCGATCCGCTCGCCGGTCGCCGTGAGCTCTGCGCCGTGGTAGCGTTCGTAGTCGACCAGGTCGCGGGAGGCGAGGTCGCGCAGGCGCTCGGTGACGGTGCCGGGGCTGACGTCGAGCGCGGCGGCGAGGTCGCCGGTCTCCGCGGGCCGGTCGTGGACGGTGCCGACCGCGAACGCGGCCGCGAGATACCGGCCGTCGGCTGCCGAGACCTCTGGTTCCATGTGTGACACTCCACCGTCCGAGGGCAAAAACCTGACCCCAGTCTGCTTCGGGTGGTGCTTAGTGCGTGGCGCCGAACGTCCGGGTATGAGCCACGACTGGCCGGTCGTCGAGTCCCGGACCGAGTACGAGACGGGCTGGTACGACGGCGGCTACGACCGCGTCGAGCAGCCCGACGGCAGCGAGAAGGACTACTACTGGGCGGCGCTGCCGCCGGCCGTGGTCGTCGTCGCGGTCGACGACGGCGACGTGGTGTTCGTCGACCAGTACCGGCCGACGATTCGCGAGCAGTGCATGGAGCTGGTGGCGGGCATCGTGGAAGAACGAGAGGGCGAGCGAAGCGAGCCCTCGAACGGAGCGAACGGCGGAGCCACGAGCCGCGAGGTGGCGGACGCCGAGCCCGACGATACGGTTCGACCGCACCCGACTCGGGAGTCGTACGTCGCGGCTGGTCGTCGGGAGCTCCGCGAGGAGACGGGCTTCGAGGCGGGGGAGTTGCACTTCCTCGAGGAGTTCTGGACGGCGACCGGCGTGCTCCGACACAAGCGCGGCATCGTGTTCGCCGAGGACCTCACGCCGACCGAGCGGGACCTCGACGACAACGAGTTCCTGACCGTCGAGCGCGTCCCGGTCGAGGAGGCACTGGGCGTGGCCCGGGCGCCACCCGCCAACGACGCGACCATCGAGGGGTTGTTGCTCGCGGAAACCGACGGCTACCTCTGAACGCGGCACGAACTCTCGGTTCCGGCTCGGATTCCGAAGCTATCTGGACGTGAGACCACGGAATCTGAACGACAACTGCGAAAAAGCCGGCCCCCGTAGAGTGGGGTATGCCACAGATTAGTGTCGACGGCATGTCCTGCGGGCACTGCGAGCAGACCGTCGAAGACGCGCTCGCCGAAATCGAGGGCGTCACCGACGCGACCGCCGACAGCGAGGCCGACGAGGTGCGCTACGAGGGCGACGCCGACACCGGCGAGGTCGCGGCGGCCGTCGAGGACGCCGGCTACGACCCGGCAGTCTGACCGTCGCGGGCGGCGCACGGGACGGGCGGGGACTGCGGTGACCGGAAGCCCTACCTCCGCTCGGTCCCCACGTCCGCGACATGGACGGCGAGCTCTCGGCGGACGAACTACAGGCGATTCTCGGCGACGACGGCGTGCGCGTGGTCGACATCCGACAGCGCGCGGTCTTCGAGCGCGGCCACATCCCGGGCAGCGAGAACATCCCGTTCGACCAACTCCCCCAGGAGGTCGACCAGTTGGCGGGCGCCGACCACGTCGTCACGGTCTGCCCGCACGGCCAGGCCAGCCAGCAGGCCGCCCGCCTCGTCGCGTCCTACGAGGGCATCGACGACGACGCGCGCGTCGACAGCCTCGCCTGCGGCATCGAGGGGTGGCCGAGCGACCTCGAGCGGTCGACCGGAGACGAGGGCCCGGAGACGGACGCGCCGTTCTGACGGCGACCCGGCCCGGCGCTGTCGTTCTGTAGCGACGGCTCGCTGCTCGCCGCTACCACTGGGCGTACGTGACGTACTCGGTGCCGTCGTACTCCAGCAGCCACGTGCCGTCGAAGTCCGCGACCTCGATGGCGTCGTGGTCGCGGAGGCGGCCGACGACCGACTGGAAGGCGTCGGAGTCCTCGAAGTGGGCGCCGTCGATGGCGTTCTCGACGACCTCGCGCTCGGCCTCGGAGAGCCCCGACAGCGTGAACAGGTACCTGCCTCGAACCTGGCTGGCGAACGTCTCGACGTCTGGTGCGACCTCCGTCACCTCGTACCGGAACTCGGTCTCCGTCTCGGTCTCCGACTCGACGCGTATCCGGTACCGGTCGCCGTCGCGGACGACGATGTCGTACTGCTGGTCGGGGACGAACACCGAGTCGCCCCCGACCTCGTCGGCGGTCCCGTACCCGACGCCCATGTCGACGCCCTCCTGTTCGCGGTGGTCGGCGACGAGCGCTGGTTCGAGGCGCTCGCGGTCCGTCTCGGGCAGGTCCTCGAACGCGACTTCGCCCAACTCCGGCGTCGCGTCGGCCGGGTCGAAGTCCAGGAGGACGTCGTAGACGGTCACGTCGCTGTCTCCGAGTCTGGTCGTCGACACCTCGTAGAACGAGTCCTCGAAGCGCACGGTCTCCCCCTCGTCGAACAGTTCACGCCGGTCGCTGTGCGTCGCCGAGCCGTTCTCCAGGGCGTCGGCCACGACCGCGTACCTCGACGACCCGGCGTCTGCGGTTCTCGACACCTCGTCGGCCACGTCCTCGGCCGTCGCCTCGTTCAGGTCGAGGACGACGTCCGGGTGAGCGCAGCCGGCGAGGACGACGGGGAGGAGGGCTGCTCCGCTCGCGAGGAACTGGCGGCGTCGCATACCCGAGCAGACAGTCAGGCCGGGTGAAAGCTTTCTGGTCAGTGTCACCACGGCGGAATCCGCGGCGAGGTACAGCTACGGCCCGGTCGCTGTGGCGTCGGCGAGCGGGGGGAGAAGCGAGCGTCGACGTGGGGTCAGGCGACGTTGAAGCCCTTGTCGCGGAGGAAGTCCTCCACGCGGCCCGAGTGGTTGCCCTGGAGTTCGATTTCGCCGTCCTCGACGGTGCCTCCGCAGGCGAACTTGGACTTCAAGTCCGAGGAGAGGCTGTCGAGGTCGACGTCCTTCGGGTCGAATCCTTCGATGACGGTAACTTCCTTCCCGTAGCGGCGCTCGTCGATGCGGATTTCGATTTGCTGGGACTCTTTGGCGACGTCCTCGCAGACGCAGAGTTCCTCGGGCAACCCGCACGTCGAGCAGACTTCCGACATTACACGCGTGGGTACGAAATCCGCGTATTAAACACTATCGCCGAAGCGACGGCAGGCGGCTGTATTCGCCGGCCAGCGACCGCGCGAGCCGTTTGGCCTCGGCGGCGTCCTCGTCGGTGACAGAGCCGGCGTACCTGGCGCGCTCCCGCAGGGCTGCGACCCGCTCGGCGGCGTCCCCGGGCGCCACGTCGGCGACGTACTCGCGGACGGTCTCGCCGCTGCGGCGCTCGCGGTAGCGCTGCCCGAGGACGTACTCCACGCGGTCGAAGGCCGCCTCGACCTCCTCTCCGGGGTCGCCGTCGGGCAGCCAGCGCAGCCAGAGCGCGCGGTACGCGCGGTCCGCGATGCCCGTGTAGCGCAGCGCCGCGGCCAGGCCGACGACCAGCACGCCCCAGACAGCGAGCGTCGTCAGCGGCGGGAGGTCCGGTGTGACTCCGTCGCCGCCGATGTCGCCGCCGCTCGCACCGTCGCCGAGGTTCCCCGGGACCGTGACGTTCTCCGGCGACTCGACGCCCTGCGGGGTGCCGAGGTAGGACTCGCGGTCGCGGGGCGCCGTCTGGCTGTTCGTGTCGCCCGAGCCGGGACCGTCGGTCGACGTCGTGGTCGCGGGCGTCGTCGTCTCCGGAGGCGTCCACGTGCCGTTCTCACTGCCGGCCGCGTCCACGCCCTCGACGCCCTCGCTGCGGGCCTGTTCGACGCGGCTCTGCTCTGCGCTCGTGCGTTCGCCGGACGGCGTCGGGTCGAAGGGCACCCAGCCCCGGTCGGGGACGTACACCTCGACCCAGGCGTGGGAGTCGACGCCGCGGACGACGTACTCGTCCTCGCTGACGCGCTGGCCCTCGGTGAACCCGACGACGAACCGGGCGGGGACGTCCTGCGACCGCAGCATCACGGCCATTGCCGACGCGTAGTACGTGCAGTAGCCCACGTCGCCGCGCAGCACGAACTCGTTGACGAGGTCGCCCTGGGTGTTCGGCGCGTCCAGCGAGTACTCCTTGTTCGCCTCCAGCCAGGCCTCGATGGCCTCGGCCTGCCGGTACGGCGAGTCGACGCCCGCCGTGATGCGGTCGGCGAGGTCGACGACGTCGCCGCTCGTGCTCTCGGGCACCTGGAGATACCTGTCGCGGATGGTCTCGGGGACTGCGCCGGTCTCGCGGGCGAGCACGTCCGTGTCGTCGGGCGGCGCCCGGCTCACGACCTCGTAGCTGTCCCCGGGGTTCAGCGTCGGAGTGTCCCGGAGCAGACCGCCGTCGGTGAGCTCCGCGTCGAGGCCCCGGACGGTCTGGGGAACTGCGGCGGCCGGCGCGATGTCCAGCCGGCGTTCGACGGTGATGCGCTGTGTGATGCGGGCGCCGGTCGGCGGCGGCGTCCCGCGCTCGGTGCCGACGTCGGCGGTCTGCGTCCAGCCGTTGCCCGTGAACCGGTCGTACACCGCGCCCCGGTAGTAGGTCGGCCGGTCGGACTCGGCGACGAAGTGGACCTCGGGGTCGAGGCGGAGCTCGCCGCCGACGCCGACGTAGCTGTCGGCGTTCACGAGGCTGCCCGCGGTCGTCGTCGCCTCGGCCGGGACGAGCGGCGACCGGCCGCCCGGGACCGCCGTCACCGTCGCCGACGCCACGACCATCACGGCGAGCACGGCGGCGACGACCTGCACCTGCCGGGTGCTGGCGTCGTGGCGCGAGAGCGTCTCGAACGCCACCGCGCCAGCGGCGGCGAGCACGCCGACGAGCGTCACCGTCGTCGACGCGTCGCCGGTGAGCACGAAGAACCCCAGCGCCGCAGCGGCGAGCCCGGCCGCCCGCGTGTACTCCCGGCGGGCGGTGAAGTACGCCGCGAGGAACGTCGGCGCGGGCGCGACTGCGACCGCCCACGTGCCCGCCGCGGGCATCCGGAGCACCGAGTAGCCGGTGAGCAACGCGACCGTGTCCTTCAGGACGCGGCCCGGCGAGAGCGCGGCGTAGTACGCCCGCGGCACCGACAGCAGGTACGCCACCAGCCCCGCGACCAGTAGTGCGACCGCCAGCGCGAGCGCGTACTTCGAGGGGAGCGCGCGCAGCACGGCCGCCAGCGCCAGTGCGCCGGCGACCACGGCGACCAGCGTCGCGGACGTCCCGACGACGGCGGTCACGTCGTACAGCACGGAGAGGTAGGTCGCGACGACGACCGCGACGCAGGCGACCGCGGCGGTGTCCTGTGGCGACTCCGTCAGCGCTCGCGGCAGCCGGCGGCCGACGCGCGCGGTGCTCACGCCACCACCTCGGTGCTCCCGGCGCCCGCCCGGTTCCCGACGAACTCCGCGTACCGGTGGTCTTCGCCGTCGACGGTCACGGAGACGTGCTCGCCGCTCTCGGGCGCGTGGACGAAGATGTCGGCCTCGTCGCGGTACCGCCGCCGGAGGTGGCCTTGCTCGAACGCGGCGAGCACCCCGAGGATGCGGCGGCGGTGCGGGTCGCCGTGTGCCGGGTCGAGGCGGCCGCTCGGCGTCGCGATGCCGACGGCGATGCCCGCGTCCAGCAGGTGGGTCGCAATGCTCGCTGCGGCCTCCGCGACAGAGTCCGCCCGCGGCCCACGCGCTTCCGCGGCGATGGTGACGCGGTCGGAGGCGCCCTCGCCGACGAACTCCGTGACCGTCAGGTCGCCGGTCGGGCGCTTCGCGGACGCCTTCCAGTTCACGTCCCGCAGCGGGTCGCCGCGCTCGTACTCGCGGACGCCAGCAAACTGCTCGCGTTCGTCCGTGATGCCGACGTAGCCGGTGAGCAACGCGGCCGTGTCGTCGAGACTGTGGACGCGCGGGAACACCCGAACCGAGTTCGGGTCCGCGACGAAGAACGACACCGACCACAGCCCGAACGGGTCGGTCGCTCTGGCGCGACACGGCCCGACGGCGTGGACGCCCCGGTGGACCAACTCGATGTCGTAGGACACCGTGCGGCCGTCGGTCTCGACGCTGTGGACGGTGTCGCCGCGCAGCCCGTCGGCCAGCTGCTCGCGCAGCGTGACCGGGTACGACCGCTCGGCGTCGACCACGAGCTCGACGGTGCGGCGCTCGCCCTGGTGGCCTTCGCGGGGCGTGATGCGTTCGACGTCCGGCTCCGGGACGTACGCCACGTAGACGCGGGACGCCGCCAGCAACACGGCCGCCGGCACCACGACGGCGTTCAGGCTGCGGCCGCCGAAGCTGTACCCGAGCACGAACGCGAGCACCGCCACCGCGGCCACCGCTCGCCCGCGGCGAGTGAGTCTGGCCGCCATCTCACTCCGGATTGACGGTGTCGAGGGCGCGCTGCACGAGCGTGCGCGCGGCCTCCCCGCCGAGCGTCCCGCCCGCCTCCGGCCGGACGCGGTGCGCGAGCACGGCCGGCGCCTCCGCCTGCACGTCGTCGGGGACGACGTAGTCCCGTCCGTCCAGCACCGCGCGGCCCTGGGCGGCCTGCAGGAGAGCGATGGAGCCGCGGGGACTGACGCCGAGCGCGGCGTGGTCGCGAGTGTACCGCGCCAGCTCCGTGACGTACGCCTTCACCGGGCGCGCGACCTCCACGGCCGCCGTCGCGGAGCGCGCCCGCCGCAGGTCCTCGACGGTCGCGACCGACGCGATGTCGTCGATGGGGTGGCCGCCCACAACCCGGTCGAGCACGTCGACCTCGCGCTCGCGGTCCGGATACCCGAGTCGGAGCTTCTTCATGAAGCGGTCGAGCTCCGCCACCGGCAGCTCGTACGTGCGGTCGCGCTCCACGGAGTTCTGGGTCGCGATGACGAGGAAGGGGTCCGGCAGCGCGCGCGTGTCGCCGTCCGCGGTCACCTGCTCTTCCTCCATCGCCTCCAGGAGCGCGGACTGCGTCTTCGGCGGCGCGCGATTGATCTCGTCCGCGAGCAGGACGTTCGCGAACACGGGCCCGTGCTGGAACTCGAACTCGCGGGCCTTCTCGTTGAAGACGTTCACGCCCGTCACGTCCGTCGGCAGCAGGTCGGGCGTGAACTGGACGCGCCGGAAGTCCCCGTCGAACGACCGCGCCACGGAGCGCGCGAGCATCGTCTTCCCCACGCCGGGGACGTCCTCCAGGAGTACGTGGCCGCCGCCCAGCACGGCCGTGAGCACGTGTTCGACGGCCTCACGCTTGTCGACGATGACCGTCTCGATGTTGTCCGCGACCTCGGCCGCCAGTTCGCTGGCCTCTGCGATCGGCATCGGCGCCGGTGCGTCTGTGTGCGTTCGCGGGTCCGCCACGGCGTGAGTATCGGGTGCGTCTGTCATGGGTAGTGGTAGCGGGGCGGTCGGATGGAGTGTTCTACGGCCCGAAACGCTTGTATGTCTACTGGTCGCTCTGACTGCCGCCGGTTTCCGTCCACCGAGCACACGAGACGCAGACGGTGCTGTCGCCGTCCCGCCACAACCGGGCCGCCGACGCGCCACAGGACGCACACGTCGCGTCCGGCGTCCACGTACTCGTCACGGCGAGCGGGCTGGCTGAATGAGACTCTGACTCGTCGCCGTCTTCGGCGTCGGCGAACGAATCGAGCGTCGCGTCGCCTGACACACCACTGCGTTGGGGCGCCCCCGGCATAACGCTCCCGGAGGACTGAAGGCACCGGCACCCGGACTCTCGGGCATGGTCTGGGTCATCGACAACCTCGCCTCGATGGTCGAACACTTCACGACGGCCGCAACCACCGACCCGATTTCGGCGCTCGGCGTGCTCTTCGGCGCGCTGTTCGTCGGCGCGGCGTCGGCCGCGTTCGGCGGCCTCGCCCTCGGCGGCCTCCTCAAGCCGCTGCTCCCCGACGGCGCCGTCACCCGGCAGCGCCGCCAGCGCCCCTAGACGCCGGCGTCGTCGAACGCCTCGGCGAGCAGGTCGACTGCCGCCGCCTGGTCCGGGCCGAGCGGCGACCCCGCCACCACGCTGTCGACGTGTTCGCCGACGGCCGATAGCTGCTCGGCGACCTGCGCTGGCGTCCCCGCGACACAGAACGCCTCCAGCATCGCCTCCGTCACCAGGCCGAACGCCGCCTCGAACTCGCCGGCCTCGATGGCGTCTCCGATGTCGCTCGCTCGTCGCTCGTCGAGTCCGTGACGCTCCAGCACCGGCGGCGCCGCGCCTGCGGTGATGAACGCCACCGGCGGCCGCGCCGCCGCCAGCGCCGCGTCCTCGTCCTCGGCGACCGACATCGACGCGTACGCCCCCACGTCCACGTCGCCCTCGACGACGTGACTCGCGGTTTCACCGCTCGTGCCTTCCGAGGTCTCCCGCTGGTCGACCTCGCGGTCTTCGACCCCCTCGGCGATTCGGTCGGCCGACCACGAGAGGTCCCGGGGGTGGCTCGCGTTCACCAGCACGCCGTCGGCGTGCTTGCCGGCCATCCGCAGCATGTGGGGGCCCTGCGCGCCGACGTACACCGGAATCTCCGCGCCCGACGGCGGCTCGTAGTTCAGGCCGGCGTCCCGCGCCGCGAACGTCCCGTCGTGGTCGACCCGTTCGCCCGCCCAGAGGTCCTGGGCGACCTTGAACGACTCCAGCACCCGACGCAGCGGCCGCTCGCGGTCGACACCGAGGTTCGTCAGCGTCGACGCGTCCCCCGCACCGACGCCGAACACCGCGCGCCCGCCGCTGAGTTCGTCCAGCGTCGCGGTCTGGGACGCCAGCTTCACCGGGTGCGTATCGTAGGGGTTCGCTACCCCCGGTCCGAGCAGCAGCTCGTCGGTCGCCGCCGCCACCCGGCCGAGCGCCAGGAACGGGTCGCGGTTGTTGTAGTGACACGACGAGAACACCGCGTCGAAGTCCGCGGCCTCCGCGCGCTCGCCGAGGGCCGCCACCTCGTCGACCGGAATCTCTGGCGTCAGCTCAACGCCCCGCATCGAACTCCCACCCCCGGAGCGCCTGCCGCACGAAGTCTCCCGAGACCTCTCGGAAGAGGTTCTCGCTGCCCGCGTGGTCGCCGAACTCGAAGTCCCGGACCACCACGACCGGTTTACCGCCGTCGCCCTCGCCGGAGACGAGGTTCGCCGCCGCCGCGAGCTCGTCCACGACGGCCTCGACGGTCACTTCGAGTTCGTGGCCGTCGCGGTCGGTCTCCCCGCGCCAGTCCCGGGACGCCGGCAGCCCCGCCCAGCCCAGCGCCACGCCGCGCTGTCCGTGTCGGAACGGCCGCCCGGACGTGTCCGTCACCACGACGCCCACGTCGGCGTCGAGACCCGCCCGGATGCGTTCCGCGCTCTCGCTCGGGCGCTCCGGTAGCAAGAGCAGGTCGGCGCCGCCCGTGTTCGACCGGTCGATGCCGGCGTTCACGCCGACGTGCCCGCAGGTCGCCTCCGTCAGCAGGAACGGCGCTTCCATCACGACCTCCGTGGACTCCTCCAGGACGGCCTGCGCGAACCGGGGGTCTTTCTCCTCGCCCGTGACGTCCGCCAGTCGTCCCGCAATCTCTCGCGCGCGAGGCCCCGCCGGGAAGTCGTCGAGGGCCGCCAGCCGACCTTCGGCCTTCGAGACGACGGTACTCGCCACGCAGACGACGTCGCCGTCAGTGAGGTCCGCGCGCTCCGAGACCAGGGCCGCGAGGTCGTCGCCGGCGTCGACCTCCGGCAGCCCCGAGACCGCGAACGTGTGCATACCCTGGATTCGGCGTCGCCCGACAAAAGCCCCGGCGATACCGGAGACCGGCTCCCGTCGGGTCGCGGGGAACCGTTGAAGCGTCCGCGAGCCGACTCTCCTGATATGACGACTGACGTCGTGACCGTGTTCCTCCGGCACGGCCCGGCCGTCCTCTTACTGGAGCGCAGCAGCGAGGTCGGCTCCTACGCCGGCCAGTGGGGCGCCGTCGCCGGGCACGCTGAGGGCGACCCGGACGAGGCGGCCCGCCGCGAACTCCGGGAGGAAGCGGGCGTCGAGGACGCGACCGTCGTGCGGCGGGGCGACCCCTTCGAGGTCCACGACCCCGACCACGGGACGTGGCGCGTCCACCCGTTCCTCGTCGACGCCGAGTCCCGGTCCGTCGCGACGAACTGGGAGACAGCCAGCCACGAGTGGGTGCCGCCGACGGAGATACGGCGCCGCGACACCGTCCCCGACCTCTGGGCGTCCTACGACGCGGTGCGGCCGACCGTCGAGACGGTCGCCGGCGACGGCGAGCACGGCTCGGCGTACGTCTCGCTGCGTGCACTCGACGTACTCCGCGACGAGGCCGCTCTCGCGGACGACTACGACGACGCCGCGGCGGTCGCCCGGGACCTCCGCGACGCGAGGCCGGGAATGGCGGTCGTCCGGAATCGCGTGAACCGGGCGATTCACGAGGCCGACCGGACGCCCGCGAGCGTCGAAGCCAGTGCGCTCGCCGTCGCTCGCGAGGCAGTCGACGCGGACGACCGAGCGGCCGCCCGAGCGGCCGCCGAACTGGGCGACGCGCCGACGGTGTTCACGCTCTCCCGGTCGGGGACCGTCCTCGCGGCGCTGCGCGCTGCCGGCCCCGACCGCGTGGTCGTCGCCGAGTCGCGGCCCGGCGGTGAAGGCGTCGCAGTCGCGGAGGCCCTGGCGGCCGAGGGGTTCGACGTGACACTCACGGGCGACGCGAACGTCCCGGCTACCGTCACAGACTGCGACGCCGTCCTCGTCGGCGCGGACGCCGTCTTCCCGGACGGCACCGTCGTCAACAAGGTCGGGACGCGGGCGGCGGCGCTGGCCGCGCGGGACGCCGGCGTCCCCGTCCTCGTCGCCTGTGCGGCGGACAAGATCGCGACCGAGGCGCCGCCCGCCGGCGAGACAGACGGCGACCCGGCGGCGCTCTACGACGGCGACGCGGACCTGGCAGTCGCGAACCCGGTGTTCGAGGCGGTTCCGGGGCGGCTCGTCGACGCGGTCGTCACCGAGGACGGCGCGCTCGACGGCGACGCCGTCGCGGCTGCCGTCCGGGAGCGCCGCGGCTGGGCGAGCTGGGAGTGAAAGGGTCTTGTCCGGGGCTATCGAAGTGGGCCTGGGCGACGGTGACGAGGAGTTACCCCCTCCGAGCCCCTTGTGACGAGGCCTTTCTCCCGAGTCGCCCGCTCTCTGGACTCGCGAGCGACCGGTACAGCGAACAGGCGGCGGACGGCGCACTCGCGGGGTGGACGCCGCGCTCCCGCTCAGGCACCCCGCGGCCGGATTCAGGTCACGCCCGGGACTGGTCGCGCTCTCGCACTTCAAGCTCCGGGCGGGAGCGGGGTCAGCTGAAGAACTGCTTGAGGTCGTCGCGCTTCGCGGCCTCGAAGTGGTTGTTCGCCGCGTCCTCCAGGGCGGTTATCTTCCCCTTTTTGGCGGTGACGGGCGCGATGACGTCCGTCCACTGCTTCCACGGCGGGTAGAGGCCGAGCCGCTCGCCGATGTCGTCGAGGCGCTCGTCGCGGTCGTCGACCTTGTCCATCTTGTTGACCGCGACCACCGGCTGGATGCCCAGCTCTTCGAGGAGGTAGTAGAGCTCGACGACGTGGGGAATCTCGTCCTCACTGCTGTGGCGGTCGATGATGTCAACGGCGGCCTTCCCGTCGAGGACGAGGACGCCGAGCATGATGTTGTCCGCGTGCTCCTCGATGTACCGAACGACCTCCGTCTTGATGGCTTCCTCGTGGCCGTCTTCGACGCCCTGCATGTAGCCGAAGCCGGGCAGGTCGGTGAACATGAAGTCCTCGCTCGCCCAGTCGAAGTGATTCGGTTGGCGCGTGACCCCCGGCTTCTGGCCGGTCGGAACCTTGTGGCCCGTGAGTTCGCGCATCAGCGTGGACTTCCCGACGTTCGACCGGCCGACGAGCACCACCTCGTCGGTCCGGTCGGGTCGACTCTCGAACATAGGCGTCGTAGCCCGCGAGCGCGGTTAAGTAGTCCGTCCCGCGACAGTCAAAGCGGCGTTTCACTCCGAGTGACCTTCAAGCCCCATCGGAGCGTAGCTGGAACTGCAATGAACTCCAGAACTGCCCTGAGCGCGGTCCTCGTCGCTGGTCTCCTCGTCGCAGCCGGTGTCGCCGGCGCGACGGTCCTCGGCGCCGGACCCGCGTCCGCCAGCCAGCCCACCGACTCGAAGTCCATCACCGTCTCGGCGTCCGGCGACGTCGAAGCCACCCCCGACCAGGCGGTCGTCCGCGTCGCCGTCACCGCGACCGGCAACGACTCCACCGCGGTCCGCGAGGACCTCGCGTCGAACGTCGCGTCCGTCCGCGACGCACTCGCCGAGTACGGCATCCCCGACGAGAACGTCCGCACCGCGCACTTCGACATCCGACAGGAGCGCGAACGCACCGCGGAGGGGGTAGAGCGCGGTGACTACCGCGGCATCCACGCCCTCGAAATCACCACCGACGACACCGAGGCCGCCGGTGAACTCGTCGACCTCGCGGTCGACAACGGCGCCGACACCATCAACGGCGTCTCCTTCACGCTCTCCGACGAACAGCGCGAGGAACTCCACAACGACGCCCTGGAGGCCGCGATGGCGAACGCCGACACGCGCGCCGACACGCTCGCGGCCGCCAGCGACCTCACCGTGACCGGGGTCCACTCCATCCACTCCGCGGACACCGCCCACCGCCCGTACCGCACGGAGACGGCCTACGTCGCGGCTGACAGCGCCACCGCTGGTGGCACGTCCGTCGAGGCCGGCCCCGTCACAGTCACCGCCGACGTGCGCGTCACCTACAACGCCACCGCGTAACGCTCCGACCGCCGGCCACTCGCCTCCCGAACCGCCGTCCCTGAACGCTTTTCTTCGCGCCCCTGTAAGCGGGGGTCGTGCGACTCGTTCAGGTGACCGTCCCCGCCGGCAAGCGGGACGCGGTTCTCGCCCAACTCGACGACGAGGGCGTCGACTACGTCGTGACAGACGAGACGGGCAGCCGCGAGTACACTGCCGTCGTCCACTTCCCGCTGCCGACCGAGGCCGTCGAGGACGTCCTCGACTCGCTGCAGTCCGTCGGGCTCTCCGAGGACGCGTACACGGTCGTCCTGAGCGCCGAAACCGTCGTCTCGCGGCGGTTCGAGAAACTGAAAGACCGTTACGAGAACGACGAGGAGTCGGGCAGCGACCGCATCGCCCGGGAAGAACTCGTCGCCCGCGCCGAGGACCTCGCGCCCGCTCGCGTCACGTACGGCGTCCTCACCATCGTCAGCACCGTCATCGCGACCGCCGGCCTCCTCCTGGACTCGCCGGCGACCGTCGTCGGGTCGATGGTCATCGCGCCCCTGCTGGGGCCCGCGATGTCCGCGAGCGTCGGCACCGTCGTCGACGACGACGACCTGTTCGCTCGCGGGGTCCGCCTCCAGGTCGCGGGCGTCCTGCTGTCCATCGCGGGCGCCGCGGTGTTCGCGTTCTTCGTGAAGTGGACGCACGTCGTCCCGCCCGGCCTCGACGTGCTCTCGATTGCGGAAGTCCGCGAACGCCTCCGGCCGGACTTCCTCTCGCTCGTCGTCGCGCTCGGCTCCGGCGTCGCCGGCGTCACCAGCCTCATGACCGGCGTCTCCTCAGCGCTCGTCGGCGTCGCCATCGCCGTGGCGCTCATTCCGCCGGCCGCCACCGTCGGCATCGGCATCGCGTGGGGCATCCCGACGCTCACGGTCGGGTCCGCCATCCTGGTCAGCGTGAACGTCCTCTCCATCAACCTCGCCGCCCTGGTCGTCCTCTGGTACTCCGGCTACCGCCCGGACAAGTTCTTCCAGGTCGGGGAGGCCCGCGCCGCGCTCGTCAAACGCGCCGCCACGCTCGCCGTCGCCATCGCCGTGCTGTCGGCGTTCCTCGGCGGCGTCACGTTCGCCTCCTTCGAAGCGGCCGAGACCGAGCAGGCCGTCGACCGCGCCATCGAGGACGTCACCGCCCAGGCCGAGTACGCCAGCGTCTCGCGGCTCGACGTCCAGTTCCAGTACGAACGCGGTCTCGTCTCCCGCCAGCCACAGTCAGTGGTCGTCACGCTCGGCGTTCCACCCGACGCCACCTACCCGGACCTCGCGGAGAAACTCGCCACGCGAATCGAGGTCCGCTCCGGCCGGAACCTCACCGTCGAAGTCCGGTACGTGCAGGTCGAGCACGCCGGCTGACGCGGGCGTTCTCGCGTCGCCGGTGGCGGAACGCGTCGGCGCTTCCCGAGCGCGACGGCAGAGCCGGCACTCGACTGTTCCGACGGAACGCCATCGTGCCCCAACGAGTAAGTGGCGAGAACGAGTACCGAACCCCATGAGTACAGACGCCAGCGAATCCCGAGACACGACCGCCGCGACGCTCCGGAGCCGAGTCGCCGCCACACTCGACAGCGAGTTCCCCGACCTCCGCGGCGGGAAGCGCGTCGTTCAGCGGGTGAACGCGGACACCGGCGTCGTCACGCTGTCGTTCAGTTGCGGGTGTTCGGACGGCGTCTCGACGGACACCGAGCGCGCAATCGAGAACACGCTCGTCACCGAACTCGACCCCGTCACCGGCATCACGACCGAATCGGGCTGCGGCTGCGGGTCCGCGGGACGCGGCACGGACGGCACCGGCCCCAAGGCGCCGTTCTAGCGCGCTCGCCGCTCGCAGCTTCGAGGTTCTCGGCCGTTCGCTGCGCTCACTGCTTCCGAACCTCGCTACTGCTCGCGCATCGCTACGCTCCGCGCTCGCGTTTTCCGAGGGTCCTCGCGCTGCTCAACCCTCGCTATTCCTCGAACGGCAGCTCCGGCTCGTACCCGGCGGCCTCGACGGCGGCGTCCAGCGTCTCCTCGACGCCCTCGCCCGTCTCGACGCTCATGTAGCAGTCCGCCTCGACTTCCTCCGAGAGGTCGGTCTTGTTGGCGACCGTGACGAGCGGCGTGTCGCCGAAGCGCTCGGCGACCTCGGCCCGGAGCGCGCGCTGGTCGTCGAGGGGGTAGCCGCAGGTGCCACTCGGGTCGAGGAAGAACAGGATGACGTCGCCGACGTGGGTGAGCGCCGAGACCGCCTGGTCCTCGATTTCGTTGCGTTCGTCCGCGGGCCGGTCGAGCAGCCCCGGGGTGTCGACGAGCTGCCAGGTGACGCGCTCGTTCTCGAAGTGCCCGATGTCGACGGACTTCGTCGTGAACGGGTACTCCGCCGTCTCGATGTTCGCGTTCGTCACGGCGTTCACGAACGACGACTTCCCGACGTTCGGGTAGCCCGCGACGACGACCGTCGGCACGTCCGGCCGGATGTCCGGGATGGTCTTCAGGGCGTCACGGGCCGCGCCGACTGCCGCGAGGTCGTCCTCGACCTGGTTCATCACCGACCCCATGCGCGCGAACCCCTGCTTGCGGAGCTTGCGCGCGGCCTCGGCGTCGTTCGGGAGCCGCCCCATGTACTCGCGGCCGAGGTCGTGGGTCTTCGAGGACGCCCACGACAGCTCCGAGAGGTGCTGGCGGAGCTCGTCGACGCCGTCGTCGCTGGCGAACTCCTCGCGGAGGATGGCGTCCGCCAGCTCGTAGTAGAACGAGTCCACGTGGTCGAAGTCCGGCCACTCCGTCACGACGTTGTGGAGGTTGTCGCCGAGGATGTTCGACGCGGTCTGTAGCATCGACTGCTGTGCTTCTACGCCCTGCTTGGCGCGGCCCGACCGCGCCGCCCGGGAGAACGCCTTGTCGAGGAGTTCCTCCGACGTGGGCGTCGTCGGCAGGCTCTCGAAAATCATAGCACAGGATTGGGTGCCGACACGTAAAAGGCCACGTATCCGCACGCGGGACTTTTAGCCCGTCACGCCCTCGTGTGGGCATGGTCAACTGGCGCGCGGTGCTCGTCGGGTTCGGCGTCGAACTGGTCCTCGGCGTGTTCGCGTTCGCGCTGCCGGGCATCGGGCACGCGGCGGCGGGGCTCGTCGGCGGGTTCGTCGCCGGGTGGATGGCGGCCGGCGGTGTCTGGCGCGGTGCCCTCCACGGCCTGCTGGCGGGCGCACTCGGCGGCCTCGTCGTGGTGGGCTTTCTCGTCCTCGCGAGCGTCGTCGCCGGACTCGCGTTCGCGCCGGCCGGCGCGCTCGGCCTCGGCGTCGCGGCGCTCTCGCTGGTCGTGTTCCTCGCGCTCGCCGTCGACAGCGCCGTCGCGGGCGCAATCGGTGGCCTGCTCGCCGACTAGAACTACCGCCGGGCGTCGAGCTCGTCCAGCAGGTCCTCGACGTCCATGTCGTGCTGGGCGAGCACGACGAGCATGTGGTAGACGATGTCCGCGCCCTCGTGGGCGAGTTCGTCGGTGTCGCCGTCCTTCGCGGCGAGCAGGAACTCCGTCGCCTCCTCGCCGAGCTTCTCCAGGGCGGCGTTCTCGCCCTTCTCGTGGTCGAGCAGGCTCGCCGTGTAGGAGTCCTCCGGCATCCGTTCCTTGCGGTCCTCGATGACGTCGAACAGCTCCCGGAGCGCGTCGCTCATACCGACATCACCTCGCGCACGTCCCTGAGTTCGTCGAACTCGTCTCGGGCGCGTGCGCCGTCCTCGAAGACGGTCTCGTCCACCTCGATGGGTGCGTTCGTGCGTGCGGCGAGCGCCAGCGAGTCGCTCGGCCGCGCGTCCACGACCGCGCTCCCGCGGGGCGTCACCACGTGGAGGTCCGCGATGTACGTCCCGTCCTCGACGTCGGAGACCACGACGCGGTCGACGCGCCCCCCGAGTTCCTCCACCAGGTCGAGCGTGAGGTCGTGCGTGAGCGGCCGGCCGATGTCGCGGGCGTCCATCCCGCGGGCGATGCTCGCTGCCTCCTCGAACCCGACGAAGATGGGGAGGACGTCCTCGCGGTCGTCCGCGCCGAGGACGACCACCGAGACCGGGCCGTCCGGGGTCTCCGCGACGCGCACGGCGTCGATGTGGGCGTTCACGCGGTCCCCTCCACCGCTGTAGACGGAGTGCCGGTCGCGGTCACTGGACCGCCTCCGGCGTCTCGAAGAACGCCAGGTCGTGGACGCGGTAGTCCTCGGTGAGTTCGGGGTGGAAGGAGGTGCCGACCACGGGGCCGTCACGGACGGCCACCGGCCGGTCGTCCCAGGACGCGAGCACGTCGACGTCGCCGCCCACCTCGTCGATGACGGGCGCGCGGATGAACACCGCCGGGAACGGCTCCTCGAACCCCGTGACGTCCAGGGGCGCCTCGAAGGAGTCGACCTGCCGGCCGAACGCGTTCCGGTCGACGGTCACGTCGAGGAGGTCGAGGGTGTCCACGCGGTCGTCGTTGGCGTCCGTCGACGACACGATGAGGCCCGCGCAGGTCGCCAGCAGCGGCTTCCCGTCGGCGACGTGGCTGCGGATCTCGTCGTCGATGCCTTCGCGAGCCAGCAGCCGCGAGATGGCCGTCGACTCCCCGCCCGGCAGCAGGAGTACGTCACAGTCCGGGACGACGCCGGACGTCCGAATCTCGCGCACGTCGGCAGTCTCGCCGTGGGCGTCGGCCGCCCGGCGGACGGCGTCGGCGTGCTCGGAGACGTCGCCCTGCACGGCGACGACGCCGGCTGTCACTGTCATACCCGTCGATAGGCGACTGCCGGGAAAAAGCCTCTCGCTACGCGAAGAACTGCAGCAACAGGACTGCGATGCCGAAGAACGCGCCGACGGCGACGACTGACCGCGGGTCGATCTGGAGCGCGTTGGAGTCCTCCGAGTCGAAGTACCGGACGAGGCCCGCACTGGACATCAGGCCGCCGGAGTTCTGGCCACTGCTCATACACGGGCTCTCGCCGTGCGGCCGCCTAAACCTTTCGTGTTGCCGTAACTCGCGGCAATCGCCGTGCCGTGAGAAACCCTTAACCAGTGCCGTCGTCAACCCGGAATATACGGATGACTGTCACCCTCAAAGACTTCTACGCCGACTGGTGTGGCCCGTGCAAGACCCAGGACCCGATTCTGGAGGAGCTCGAAGCGGACTACGGCGAGAACGTCACGTTCGAGAAGATCGACGTCGACGAGGCCGAGGACGTCGCCAACGAGTACCAGGTACGTTCGATTCCGACCATCGTCGTCGAGAACGACGAGGGCGTCGTCGAGCGGTTCGTCGGCGTCACGCAGCGCGAGCAGCTCGAGGACGCCCTCGAGTCCGCGGGCGCGTAACCACGCACCTTCCTCCGCCGTCGCGACTCCGGTAGCGGCGTCGCTGGCGCGCGGTCCGTAACCTTCCGGCAGGCTTTCGTGGCCCCCGGCTCTGCGTGCAGCCATGTCAGTGGCGACGCCGGCCACGGTGTCCGCGCTCGGGGGCGTCTCCGTCGACGTCCTCGTAGTGTTCGCGGTCGTGCTCGGTGCGCTCGTGTTGTTCGTGACGGAGTGGCTGCCCATCGACGTCACCGCCATCCTCATCATGGTGGTGCTGGTGGTGCTGGAGCCGTGGACGCAGGTGTCCACGACGGAGAGCCTCTCGGGGTTCTCGAACAAGGCGACCATCGCCGTGCTCGCGATGCTCATCCTGTCGACGGGGGTCAGCCGGAGCGGGCTCGTCCAGATCGTCGGCCGGAAGCTGTCGGCGTTCGCGGGCGACAGCCGGCGGCGCCAGCTCGCGGCGACCATCGGCGCCGGCGGACCGGTCTCGGGGTTCATCAACAACACGCCCGTGGTCGCCATCCTCGTCCCCGTCATCTCGGACCTCGCACACAAGGGGAAGACCAGTCCGTCGAAGCTGTTGATGCCGCTGTCGTTCGCGTCGATGCTCGGCGGGATGTTGACGCTCATCGGGACGTCGACGAACCTGCTGGCGAGCGAGACGGCCGCCCGCCTCGGCGCCGAGCAGGGAATCGAGGGCCTGCACGCGTTCTCGATGTTCGAGTTCACGCACCTCGGCGTGGTCGTGCTCGCCGTCGGTTCCCTCTACCTGTTCGTCGTGGCGCCCCGGCTGCTCTCCGACCGGGTGCCCGCCGAGGAGGACTACCTCGCGGAGTACGAGATGGGCGACTACCTCTCGGAGGTCGTGGTCGGCGAGCACTCGCCCATCGTCGGGAAGACCGTCCAGGAGGCAATCGGCTTCGACCGCTTCGACGCCGACGTGCTCGGGCTGGTGCGGGACGGCGAGCGCTTCATCGAGCCGCTCGGCCAGAAGGTCATCCAGGCCGGCGACACGCTCACTATCCGCACCGACCGGGACACGCTCGGAGACATCGCGACCGTCGACGACCTCACGCTGTCAGGGACGCCCGAGCAGGAGGCGGAACTCGAACCGACCACGCAGGACGAGCAGGCGCTCGTGGAGGTCGTCATCCCGTCTGGGTCGTCGCTCGCCGGGGAGACGCTGGCGTCCGCGACGTTCCGGCAGCGCTACGACGCGAACGTGCTGGCGTTCCGGTCCCGCGGGGAGACGGTCCACCAGCGCATGGACCACCGGCAGCTCCGGGTCGGGGACACGCTGCTCGTGCAGGCGCCCCGGGAGGGCATCGACCGGCTGTCCGCGAACCAGGACTTCATCGTCGCCCACGAACCCGAGGACCCCGACTACCGCACGGAGAAGATTCCGTACGCCGTCGCTATCGTGCTCGGCGTCGTGCTCGCGGCGACGGTGACGCCGTTCCACATCGTGACCACCGCGCTCGGCGGCGTCGTGGCGATGGTGGCGACCGGCGTCCTCCACCCGTCGGAGGTCTACGAGTCAGTGGACTGGGACGTCATCTTCCTGCTGGCGGGCGTCATCCCGCTGGGCATCGCGCTCGAGCAGACGGGCGCCGCGGAACTCCTGGGCGGGATGGTCGCGTCGACATCGACCGTCCTCCCGGCAATCGGCGTGCTGTGGGTGTTCTACGTCTTCACGGGGCTCATCACGAGCGTCATCTCGAACAACGCCAGCGTCGTGTTGATGATTCCGGTCGCCGTGGAAGCGGCCGTGGAGGTGGGTTCGAACCCGTTCGCGTTCGTGCTCGCGGTGACGTTCGCGGCGTCGACGGCGTTCATGACGCCCGTCGGCTACCAGACGAACCTCTTCGTGTACGGGCCGGGCGGCTACACCTTCGGGGACTTCTTCCGCGTCGGGCTGCCGCTGCAGCTGTTGCTCTCGGTCGTGACGGTCGCGGGCATCGCCGTCTTCTGGGGCGTCTAGATCGGGTGTTTCTCGACGCGCCACTCGCCGTCGCCGCCGTCGAAGCTGAACGTCCGCGAGCCCTTGTCTGACTGCACGATGAGCTGGTCGTCGGCGACCTCGAAGCGCGTCAGCATCTTCAGTTCGAGCTCCTCGCGGACGGTCTCGAAGCGCAGCATGTGGCGGCCGTTGGCCGCGTAGACGCCGACCCCGGTCATCATCTGTTCGTCTGTCGCGGGGAACTCCGCGCGGACGTGGTCCGCGTCGCTCTCGACGACTTCCCCGCCCACTCGGTCGACCCAGGTCTCGAACGCGTCCGCGAACGCCCCCGAGACGCCGTCGTCGTCCCACACCGGTTGCATGCTCGCAGTGCCGGCCTGCCCGTGCTTAGCGTTTTGGGGTCCGGTTCGAGACCAAACGCTTAATTAGTCAGTTGTAACACCTAGTGGTATGTCGTTCGACTCGTTCGCCGACGCAAGCGAAGCCCAGGTCACGCGCGCAATCACCCGGCAGTGGACCGACGAGTTCCTCGACGACACCGAGACGGAGGTCATCGTCGTCGGTGGCGGTCCCTCCGGCCTGATGGCCGCCAAGGAACTCGCCGACCGCGACGTGGACGTTACCATCATCGAGAAGAACAACTACCTCGGCGGCGGCTTCTGGCTCGGCGGCTTCCTCATGAACAAGCTCACCGTCCGGTTGCCCGCCGACGACGTCCTCGACGACCTCGGCGTCCCCTACGAGTACGACGACGAGAACGACGGCCTCGCCGTCGCCGACGCCCCGCACGCCTGCTCGTCGATGATCGCGGCCGCCTGCGACGCCGGCGCCCGAATCCAGAACATGACCGAGTTCACCGACATCGTCGTGCGCGACGACCACGAGGTCGCCGGCGCCGTCGTCAACTGGACCCCGGTCCACTCGCTGCCCCGCGAACTCACCTGCGTCGACCCCATCGCAATCGAGGCCGACGTGGTCGTCGACGCGACCGGCCACGAGGCCGTCGTCGTCTCGAAGCTTCACGAGCGCGGCGTCCTGGAGGCCGACGGCATCGAGCACGTCGAAGAGCACGCCACGGGCATGGACCAGACCGCCGACGGCGAGTACGGCGCGCCCGGCCACGACTCCCCCGGCCACGACTCCATGTGGGTCGCCGACAGCGAGGACAAGGTCGTCGAACAGACCGGCAAAGTCCACGACGGCCTCGTGACCGCCGGCCTCTCCACGGCGACCGTCCACGGCCTCACTCGGATGGGACCGACGTTCGGCGCGATGTTGCTCTCCGGGAAGGTCGCCGCCAACGCCGTCATGGACGAACTCGGCGTCGACCAGCCGCGCGTCGACCTCCCGAGTCGAGCCGCGCCCGCCGCCGACGACGACTGATGCGGCCCGTCGCGCTCACGGTCGCGGGCTCGGACAGCGGCGGCGGCGCCGGCGTGCAGGCCGACCTCAAGACCTTCGAGGCCTGCGGCGCGTTCGGCACCTCGGCGGTCACGGCCGTCACCGCCCAGAACACGCGCGGCGTCACGAAGAGCGACGTCCTCGACCCGCAGACGGTGCGCGCGCAGGTCGGCGCCGTCGCCGACGACTTCGACGTGGCAGCGGCCAAGACCGGGATGCTCGGCGACGCCGCCGTCGCCGAGGCTGCCGCCGCCGCGCTCACCGACGCTGCCTTCCCGGTCGTCGTCGACCCGGTCGTGGTCGCCGAGTCCGGCGACCGCCTGCTCACCGAGGACGGCCTCGCCGCCGTCCGCGACGACCTCCTCCCCGAAGCCACGCTCGCGACGCCGAACGTCCCCGAGGCCGAACTGCTCGCGGGCGTCGACGTCGAGACCGAAGGCGACCTCCGCGCCGCCGCCGAGGCCGTCCGCGACCTCGGCCCCGACGCCGTCCTCCTCACCGGCGGCCACCTCGACGGCGACCCCGTGGACGTGTTCGTCGGCGAGACCACGGGCGCGTTCACCCGCGAGCGCGTCGACACGGCCGACACCCACGGCTCCGGCTGCACGCTCTCCGCGGCAATCGCCGCCCGGCTCGCGCACGGCGACGACCTCTCCGCGGCCGTCGAGCGCGGCGTCGACGCGGTCGCCGCCGCCATCGACTCGGACCTCTCGCTCGGCACGGGCGCCGGTCCCGTCGACCACCGTCGAGTCGCCGACGCCGCCTCCCCCGGGACGGCCGACGCCGTCACCGCCGTCCGGCGCGTCGTCGCCGCCCTCGAAACCGACTGGCAGCCCTCGCTCGTGCCCGAGGTCGGCACGAACGTCGCCGTCGCCCCCGCTGACGCGACCGAGCCCGCAGACGTCGTTGCCGTCGACGGCCGCCTCCACGCAACGACCCGGGGCGTGCGCGCCGCCGGCGGCGCCGAACCCGGCGCCTCCAGCCACGTCGCTCGGTTCCTCCTCGGCGTGCGCGCTCACGATTCCACTACCGCCGCGGCCGCCAACGTCCGCTGGGCCGAGGACCGCGCCGACGCCCTCGCCGACCGCTGGGACACCGAGACTGTCGACCGGACGAACGAGCCCGCTGACGCCGACGGCACGATGGACTGGACCGCGGACCGAGCGATGACGGGCCGCGACACCGCCCCGGACGCCGTCCTCGACCCCGGTGCTGTCGGAAAAGAAGCGATGGTGCGCGTGCTGGCGACGGACGCCGACGCCCTCGCGGAGAAGCTCAGCGCGGTGGCGTCACTCGAACGTGACGCCGACGTCGTGTAGGCCGTCGTTGTACCGCGCGAGGTTGATGAGCAGCGGCGTCACCGACTCCACCTCTGCCGCGTTCACGGCCGGCCCGGCGTCCAGCGCGCGCAGCCCCTCGATGTCTTCCGCGAGGTCGGCCGCGAGGTTCCGTGCGTCCTCGTCGTCGCCGACCACGAGCGTGTCCAAATCGAGGTCCACGTCGAGGTTCGCGAGCCGGTCGGCCGCGAGGTTGTGGAACGCACCCACCACTCGCGCGTGGTCGGGCGCCGCGTCGGCGACGAGTTCGGTCACGCTGCCGGCCGACGGCGGATTGTAGTGCATGCCGTCCTCGTCGCTCGCGATGCCGACCGCCGGGGAAATCACGAGTGCGTCCTCGTCGAGCTTGTCCGCGACGTCCGCGACGACGTCGGCGACGTGGTACGGCGGCACCGCCAGCACCACGACGTCCGCGCGGTCGGCCGCCATCTCGTTGGCGAACCCAGTTATCTTGCGGTCGACGCCGCGGCTGTCCAGTTCGGTCTCGTACTCCTCGGCTTTCGCCCGCGCCTTCTCGGGGTCCCTGGAGCCGACCACGAGGTCGTGGTCGGTGTCGTACGCCCACCGCAGCGCCAGCCCCGCGCCGATGTCGCCGGTCCCGCCGAGTAACGCGATTCGCATACTCCGACCGTCGGCCGGCACCCGAATAAGAATTGCGTGGCCGCCACCGCCTGCCGGTTCCGGGCGGTCAGTCGCTGAGCAAGCCGGGGAGGTCGTTCACGGAGTCGAGGACGTGGTCGGCGCCCGCGTCCTCGTACTTCCGCCGGCCGTCCTCGCCCGTCAGCCCGCCGGTCAGCACGCCGACGGCGTGGTACTCGCGGCCGGGGTCGGCCGCCCGGGCGTTCAGCGCCGTCTCGACGTCGTCGAGCGTGTCCCCGACGAAGACCACCGAGTCGGCGCCGGTGCGCTCCGCGAGCGCGATGAGGGCCCGGGGGTTCGGCTTCCCCTCCTCCCAGTCGTCCATCGTGAACCGCCGCTCGTCGGGCACGTCCAGGCCGACGCGGTCGAGCGCGATGTCCGCCTCGTCGCTCGGTCGCCCGGTCAGCACGCAGACCGGCCAGTGCTCGGTGAGCGCCTCGACGGTCTCGGGCGAGACCAGCCGGTCCTCGTCGTGGATGTAGCCCTCGACGCCGAGTTCCGCCTCGCCGCCCTCCAGGTCCTCGTAGTAGTCGCTCCCGAGGTACAGTTGCTGGAAGACGTCCCGGAGGCGCTCGGGCTGCCAGTCGTCGCGGACCTGCCGGACCACGTCGGCGTCCAGGCTCGACTCGACGACTTCCTCGGCGCCGTCGAGCCCGCCGCCGTGGTCGGCGATCCGGTCCGTGTACGTCGCGACGCTTCCGAGGTCGCTGCCCTCGTCGCTCGCGCCCGCCGCGTCGTCGCGTCCCTGCGCCTGTCGGGCGAGCACCCAGAGCGCGGCCGCGTCCGTCAGCGTCCAGTCGTTGTTGAAGCCGCCGGCGTCCTTGAACTGCTGGACGTCGGCCTTCTCGATGGTGTCGCCGTACACGTGCTCGACGGCGTCCACGATGGCTCGCCGGTAGGAGTCGGCCACGTCCACGAGCACCCCGTCGACGTCCAGCACGACCGCGTCCACGTCCATGCCACCACAGTCGGCCGCCCGGGAGAAGTCAGTTACGCGTCTCCGCCGCGAACAGCGTCCCCGACGCCACCGTCGTCGGGTCGGCCGGCACCACCACGGGGTCGCCGCCGAGCGTCGTGAACAGGCAGTCGGCGCCCGCTCGCTCGGCGACCGACACGAGGTCGCGCTGGAGTTCCGGCGGACAGCGCAGCGCGTACACCGCGTCCGCGCCCTCGTACACCGCCGGGTCGGGGTCGGTCACGTCGTCGACGACGAACCGGACGCCCGCCGGCACCTCCCGGTCGGCGATGTCGGTCGCCGTCACCACGCAGTCTCGGTCGACGAGCGCCGACGCCACTGCCGTCCGACGGCCCACGCCGACCTCCACGAGGACATCGTAGCCCGCCAACACCTCCGCGACATCGGGCGGATTCACCACGGCGGGATGTTTATGCCGTCCCACGTTTAACGGTACTCCATGCGGGTAGACATCGTCCCCGTCGGTGACGTGCCCGCGCACGTCAAACGCGAGGCCTCCTCCAGTCTCCGCTCCGTCTACGACTGCGAGGTGGTCGTCGCCGCCGAACAGGACGTGCCGACGGAGGCGTACGACGACGCCCGGAGCCAGTACCGCGCCGCCGAGTTCATCGACACCGCCACCCGCGCCACCAGCGGCGACAAGACCATCGCCATCACGCCCCACGACCTCTTCTACCGGCGCCGGAACTACGTCTTCGGCCTCGCCTACCTCGACGGCCGCGGCTGCGTCGTCTCCACGTACCGGCTCCAGACCTCCAGCGACGGCGGCTTCTCCGACCGGCCCGCCAGCGAGGTCTTCGACGACCGCGTCCGCAAGGAGGTCGTCCACGAGCTCGGCCACACGCTCGGCCTCGAACACTGCGACAACAACCGCTGCGCGATGAACTTCTCGCCCACCGTCCGGGAGGTCGACCGGAAAGAAGAGCACCTCTGCGGGAGCTGCCAGCGGACGGTCTTCTAACCGGAGCTTTTGCTGCGCTGCTTCGAGTCCTTCACGCTCTCAGTCGTCTGCTCACGGCGCGCCTTTCGAATCACGCCGTCCGCTCGGTAAGCGAGACCTTCGCTCCCGCTCGGCTGGCAAACGCTACGCTAACAGTGGTCGTGAATCCGAGTTCGTGATTCGCTGGTGGCGGTGGAACGCCTGTTCAGTACAGATGCGGACCTACCCATACGTGATTCACTGTCTCGCGAACTCGCCCCGTTGCTGAAGGACAGCGACGCCGATTAGCGCTAGTGCGAGCCCGCCGATTGTCCCGGCGATATCAGCGAACCCGGGGAGACTCGTCCACGCGTACGACTCCCCGAGGAGAGCGCTGACAGACGAACCGACTGTTAGCATCCCGAGAACCAACAACGGGAGCCCCATCGCGCGAGGATTCTCCATACGAGACTGTTCTCACCAGTCACGGAAATTGGCACCGACATGACGTATTTCTCGTACGCACCGTTTCGGCCGATTCGAGTTCAGGGGCCGCCCGGACTCTCTTGCGACTATTCCTCGATGGCGTCCGAGTTCTGCTGCGCTCGCTCGACCGGCGTCTCCCAGAGCCGGATGGCCAGCGAACTCGCGATGAGGACCACGCCGGCCACCGCGAGCGCGAACAGCGGCGAGACGGCGTCGGAGACGACGCCGCTGCCGAGCTGGAACGGCACGACGGCGAGGCCGCTGACCATCGCCATCGCGGACAGCACCGTCGCGCGCCCCACCGTCTCGGTGCGGTCGTTGACGTACTGGCCGGCGAACGACCGCGTCACGTCCGAGAGCCCGCGGACCAGCAGGAACGCCGGCAGCGCCAGCACCGGGACGAAGTACATCCCGACCAGCGCTCCGCCGACCACGAACGGGAGCCACAGGAACCACGTCCGGAGGCCGACGCGCTCCCGAATCGCGCCCGTGTAGTAGCTCAGGCCCGCGCCGAAGAGGCTGTACGCCGCGTAGAACCACCCGAGCAGCGACCTGACCTGCGTCTCGGAGACGCCGTAGTCGAGGACGACGCTCTCGAAGACGGGCTGGAGGAACACGAACACGAGGTACGTCACCGCGGCGTAGACGACGTAGTAGTACAGCACGAACGACCGGATGTTCCGCTGTGCGAGCGTCTGCCGGACGATGGCGGCGGTCCGCTGGAAACTCAGGTCCGCGGTGTCGGCCTGCTCGTAGGTCTCCGGCTCGTCGACGGTCCGGAGGACGAGCACGCCGAGCGCCGTGACCGCGGCGGCGACGAACCAGGGGTACGTCAGGTCGACGCTCCCGAGGTAGCCGCCGACGACCGCCGCGCCCGCGCCGACGGCCAGCGAGACGGACTCGCCGCGGCCCCGGACGTGTGCGAACTCGTCCTCGGAGAGGTCGTCCGTGAGCGTGTCGTACAGCCACGCGTCCTCGCTCCCCGACCGGAAGTTGTACCCGGTCGACCAGCATGCGTACAGCACCGCGAGCGCGAGGAAGGAACTCGACAGCCCGATGCCGAGCAGCGTGACCGAGATGATCGCGGTGCCGACGAGGAGGCTGTTACGCCGACCGACCCGGTCGCCGACGTAGCCGGTCGGAATCTCGCCGACCAACGTCGTCACGTTGTATATCGCCTCGAGGACGGCGATCTGCGTGAAGTCGAGGCCCTGCGCCAGGAAGAAGAGGTACATGATCGGCCGGTAGAACTCGACCGATTTCGTGGCCTTGTAGAGGTAGTACTTCAGCACGCTCGCCGGCGGCAGATTCGAGCGCGACCCCGAGCGCAGAGCGGGCACACCGGGGGTAGAGAGCCGTCGAGGATGATTGTTTTGTTATGCAGGCTCTGGACCCTCGGAACACTGCCGCAGCCGTGGCCACAGCCACGATTCAGCGGAGGCCTGTTCACCCTCCGGCTGTGGTCTCGCCGGAGCGGCGGCGCTGTCAGTCCGGTAGCTCTTCGGCGCGCCCGTCGGCTTTCGCGGCGACCTCGGGGCGGGCTTCGAAGTCGAAGCTGATTCGGTCGCCGTACTCGGGGTCGTGGACGGTGCCGTGGTCGTGGCACCACGACAGGAAGCCGTTGCCGTCGTCGGTGTTCGGGACCGACAGCGAGACGCGCTCGCGGTCCGGCAGCGCCTCGGTGAGCCGGTCCCGGAGCGCGTCCAAACTCTCGTCCTCGGTCGCGCTCGTGACGACCGGCGCGTCGTCCACGAGGTCGGCGACCAGCCGGCGTTTCCCGTCGAGGTCGCCGGCCGCGTCCCGCTTGTTCAACACGGGGACGAGTGCGCCGTCGCGCTCCCCCAGCTCGTCGAGGCTCGTCTCCACCTTCTCCCGCATCGCCTCGACGCCGTCCGTCGCGTCGACGACCAGGAGGACGGTGTCGGCCTCCCGGGCGGCCGCGAGGGTCGTCCGGAACGAGGAGACCAGCCAGCCCGGCAGGTCGTCCACGAACCCGACTGTGTCGGTGAGGAGGACGCGTCGGTCCCCGACCGACGCCCGGCGCGTCGTCGTGTTCAGCGTCTCGAACAGCCGGTCGCGGGAGGCCGCCGTGTCGGTGAGGTCGCCGTGGCCGTCGTTCTCGTCGACGCCGAGGTCGTCCGCGAGCCGCCGCAGGAGCGTGGACTTCCCGGCGTTCGTGTAGCCAGCGAGCGCCACGAGGTCGAACCCGGACTCGCGCCGTTCCCCCCGGAGCTCGTCGTCGGCGTCGTCGAGCCGGTCCAGCTCCTCGCGGAGGTGCTTGATGCGCTGCTTGTAGTCGGCGCGGACCTGTGCGGCCTGTGGCTCCTCGCCGCCGCTCTTGAAGCCGCGGCGGCCCTGGCTCTCGCCGCGCTCGGCTCTCGCCTGCGCCCGCGGGAGTTCGTACCGGAGCTCGGCGAGCCGGACTTCGAGGCGGGCGCGCTTGGTCTCGGCGCGGTCGGCGAAGATGTCCAGGACGAGCCCGGGGCGGTCGACCACCGCCGTGCCGACGGCCTCCTGGAGGTTGTGCGCGCGCCCCGGGTCGAGGCGGTCGTCGACGACCACGAGGTCGGCGTTCCGGCGCTCGACCAGGTCGGCGACGTCCGCGACCGCGCCGTCGCCGAGGTCGTAGGTTGGGTCTCGGGGCCGGGCCTGGGTGCGTTCCGCGACCACCTCGACGCCCGCGGCCTCGCAGAGCGCGCGTATCTCCTCGGTCTCGATTGGGGTGTCTGTGCGTCGCTTCGCGACGACTGCTGTCGAACTGCGTCTGTCTGTCATGTGCGTGGGGTCTCGCTGGGTCAGAAGCCGGTCCCGTCGTGACGCCCGCACGCGGCAGCCGCCAGCCACTGGCGGCGAGCCGGGCCGGACGCCCGGCTACGAGTCGAGGACAGTCATCGACTACGAGGGGAACGGCCAGGACGAAAACAGTACCGGGGGTGTGTCACCGGGTGACGGGAAGGGGCGCGGCGACGAACGACACGACTGTCCGGTCCAGACCCGAGCCGAATGCGGTCGCGTCCGGTCCGTTCCCGGGCCGTCCGTTCGTGTCGTTCCCCGGTGGGCCCCCAGTCTCGTCTCCCGGCGGCCCCTGCGTGTTGTTTCCAGGCGGCCCCTGCGTGTCGTTCCCGGGTGGTCCCCGGGTGCGGTCGCTCGGGGGCCTCTCAGTGCCGTCTCCCGGTGGCCCCCTGGTCGAGTTTCCCGGTTGTCTCTCCGTCTCGTTGCCGGGCGGCCCAGCCGTCACGTCGCTGGGCGGCCCCTGCGTCCCGTTCCCGGGCGGGCCGACCGAGCGGTTCCCGGGCGGGCCGCCGATGTCGCGGGCAATCGCCGCGATTTCGGGGCCGGAGAGGTTCCCCGCCGCCGCTCGCAGCCGGTCGAGGTCGGCCGGGTTGACGCCCGCGTCGGCGAGTGCGCTCGCCGGCAGCGTCCGGGCCTCGTCCGCAGTCCGGTTCAGCAGCCGGTTCGCGGTCGACAGCTCGGCCGCCACCCGCGCCATCTCGGCCCGATACCGCCCCTGGGAGATGGTGCCGTCGTCCCAGGCGTCCCGCAGCGCCTGCTTGCGGTCCCGGAGGTCCGCGACGCGCTCGGAGAGGTCGCCGGTCTGGTTCGCGAGCACCGACGCCTTCGACGCGTTGGACTTCGCGGCGGCCAACTGAACGCCGAACGACCGCTCGGCGACCTCGCCCTCTACTTCGGCGGCCTGCACGTTCACGACGCCGGCGAGGCGGGCACCGGGCGCCGTCTCGTTCGCGGTCTCGTTGCCGTCGGCCTCCTGGACGGCCGGAGCGGCGTCTGCGTCGGCCGGCGCCGCCGGCGACGCGACGACCGCCGGTGCGCAGAGACCGACGACCACGAGAACCGCGACCACCAGTACCGTGTGTCTCATGCTGGCCGGCTCTACTATCGCTCGTCACTTAAACGGACGCGACCGTGCGCGCCGATTCGACCGGATTAACCCCGATTAACCGGGCGCGCCGTCGCTGCCGCCCGGGCACTCCCGGGCCAATCAGTTCGTGTAGTAGTACTCGCCGTCGCGCTTCTGCTGTTTGTCGAGCTGGCTGCCCGGCTTGTTGATGCGCGGGCGACCGAGCCGCTCGTCGCGCCGGAACGTCACGTCGAGGTTCGCGAGGAACTCGTTCATGCCGCCGCGCATCGACTGCGGCGTCGACGCGTGGCCGTGGTCGGCGGGCTCGCCGTCGAACACCATCAGGCGGTCGCTCACGAGGTCGATCATGTAGATGTCGTGGTCGATGACCATCACGGTGCTCTCGTTGTTCTCGGCGAACCGCCGGATGGCGCGAGTGGCGAGCACGCGCTGCTCGACGTCGAGGTGCGCGCTCGGCTCGTCCAGCAGGTAGAGGTCGGCGTCCTTCGACAGGGTCGCGGCGATGGCGACGCGCTGGCGCTCCCCGCCGGAGAGGTCCGGGAGGTTCTGCTCCATGATGCGGTCGAGCTGGAGCGGGTCGCCGATCTCGGTCTGCCAGTAGCTCGTGCCGACGTCGCTCGTGATGGAGGAGAGGAACGCGTCGACGCGCATGTGCTGGTCGGCCTCCACGTACTGCGGTTTGTACGCGATGTCGAGGCCGACGTCGAGGTCGGCGCCGTCCTCGCCGCCGACGCTGGTCGCTTCGAGGTCGCCGGCGAGCAGCTGGGCGAACGTCGACTTCCCGATGCCGTTCGGGCCGACGACGCCGAGCACCTCGTTGCGGTGGATGTCGCCGCCGTCGACGGACAGCGTGAACTCGCCGTCGCCGTAGGACTTCGTCATGTCGGGGTAGGAGACGAGCGTGTCCTCGCGGCTGGCGGGCCGGGGCGCGTGCTCCTCGAACTGGATGGCTTCCGGCCGCACGCGCATGTTCTCGTTCTCGAGGTAGCCGCGGAGGTACTCGTTGATGCCGTTACGCACGGACTTCGGCGTCGTCACGACGCCGTACACGGACGGCTCACCGTACGCGACGTGGATGGAGTCCGCGAGCATGTCGAGGACCGCGAGGTCGTGTTCGACGACGAGTACGGCCTTGTCCTCCTCCTCGGCGAGTTCGCGGACGATGCGCGCCGCGGTGACGCGCTGGCCGATGTCGAGGTACGGCGTCAGCTCGTCCACGAAGTAGAAGTCGGCGTCGCGGGCGAGCGTCGCGGCGAGCGCGACCCGCTGGAGTTCGCCGCCGGACAGCGAGTCGATGTCCTGGTCCATCACCGGGCGGATCGAGAGCCGGTCGACCAGGTCGTCGAGGACGCCGCGCTCGTCGGTCGCTTCGAGGAGATCGCGGGTCTTTCCGTCGAACTGCGCGGGAATCTCGTCGACGTACTGGGGCTTCTTCGCCACGTCGACGTCGCCGTCGCGGACCGCCGCGAGGTAGTCCTGGAGTTCGGTGCCGCGGTACTCGTCGACGACCTCGTCCCAGTCCGGCGGCTCGTCGTGGCGGCCGAGGTTCGGCGTCACCTCGCCCGCGAGCAGGTCGACGGCCGTCGACTTCCCGATTCCGTTCGGGCCCAGCAGGCCCGTGACTTTCCCGGATTCGGGCACCGGGAGGCCGTACAGCGCGAACGAGTTGTCCCCGTAGCGGTGGGTGGGCTCGTCGTCGAGCTCCTGCGGGAGGTTGATGATCTCGATGGCGTCGAACGGACACTTCTCGACGCAGATGCCACACGTCTCACCGAGACAGATCTCTTCGCTGATTCGGACCTGGTCGGGGTCGCCGTCCTCGGCGTCCTCGCCCCGGAGCGTGATGCACTCCTTGCCGGTGCGGTTCGGCGGGCAGTAGTTCGAGCACTCGTAGTTACACCGGTCGGGCTGACACCTGTCGAGGTCGACGACGGCGATGCTGTCCTCGGCCATCGTTACAGGCTGACGCCCGCGGTGAGGAGGACGCCCCAGGTGACGAACCAGAGGGCGAACGTCATGAACGCGACGTAGAAGTGGTCTTTCGCGGAGAAGTCCCCGACGTCGACGCCGAGCACCTGCATCAGCCCGAGTTCGACCGCGACGAGGCCGAACATCACGAGCAGGCCCGTGCGGCTCGCGGGGTCGGAGACGGTCATCTCCGAGGCGAACGCCGCCACCACCCCGCCGAGCGTGGCGATGGTCGTGACCTTCAGGCTCCGCCGGTGGGAGGCCGTCGGGTCCAGATTCTCTGCCATGCGGGGTTCTCCGGCGGCCGCGCCCAAAAGGCGTTCGCTTGGTGGACGACAGCCGATTCCCGCCGGCGTGTCCGAGCGTTCACAGGGCGGGCTTACGCCACGAACACGGTCGGCCTACGGTCAGCGGGGGTCAGCTTACGGCCTCGTACGGGCTGTATAGCAAACTACGCGTTCCACTTCGAACGGTCTCATGGGCACGCAACCCATCGACAGACGGCGCTTCGTACAGCTCACCGGTGTCGCGCTCGCGACCGCGCTCGCTGGCTGTGGCGACTCGGGCGACGACGGTGAGAGCGGCGACGAGAACGTCGAGGGCGACGGGGCCGGTGGCGGCGGTGGTGCGGGTGACAACACGACAGCCGGTGGCGGCGCCGGCGACGGTGGGGACGACACGACGACGGAGGACGCGATGACCACGACGGAGGACGCGATGACCACAGCAGACGACGCGACGACGACGGAAGAGAGCATGACGACAGCGGAGGACAACATGACGACGGAGGGCAACACGACGATGGCGGGCAACACGACGACGGAAGAGAGCATGACGACGACGGAGGGCAGCGTGACGACCGAGGGTAACACGACGACGGCGGGCAACACGACGACCACCGAGGACGGGAGCTGACGGCGGCTTCCCGCACGGTCGCAGCCTACGGGGACGGCCGGACTTAGTGCGGTGGTCCGGCCGAACGGCTGCGAGCCGCCACTTCCAGCGCGCCGGGCACGTGCCCTCCCACCGTGGGAGGCACTCCCGCAGTTTTAAGCGCGTGGAGTGTTTCGATTCGTAACGATGGCTGTAGACGACAGTGTGCTGGAGGACCTCCCGCCGAGCGCCAAGCTCGTCTTCAAGGTACTCGAGTACGACGGCCCACTCACGCAGAAACGAATCGTCGAGGAGACCATGCTGTCCGCGCGAACTGTCCGGTACGCGCTCGAACGCCTCGAAGACCGCGGCGTAGTCGACGAGGACATCTACTTCGCCGACGCCCGCCAGAGCCTCTACAAGCTCACCCCCGAACCCGAAGACGGTGCCGCCGACGTCGACGCCGACGCCGAAGCCGCCGACTGACCGGCCGCGTTTCGCTCGGCCGCAGTGCCACGTCAGCGGCGGCGCGGCCGTTCTCCGCTACTCGACGCCACCCGTAGCGCTGGAACTCGCTGGCGACCTCCGGGACCGTCTCGTCCAACCGACCGACGGTCTCCGTCTGCTCGGTCGTCGCCGACCCGGTCGGCCACGTCGTTCGTGCGCTCGGGGGCCCAGTGGGTCACCACGCCGTCTTCGCCGACCACGCCGACCGGGTGCGGGAACGACTCGACGACACGCTCGAACAGCGCGCGGTAGCGGCCACGCTGGGCCTGTAGCGTCCCGGGGTCGTCGGATTCGCCCGCCAGCTCCTCGGGCAGCAGGCGGCTGTTCGTCGTCACACGGGACAGCAGCGTCGCTCGCACCCTCGAACCCCTACTCCTCCCTAACCACCTGGCTGCCGACGTGCCGCCGGCGAGAATGGAGCGACTACTCGTTCGGGACGACCGTCACCATGCGCTCGGCGTCGATGGCGCGCTCTAACTCCTCGGCGATAGCCGACCCGCGGGAGACCTTGATGTCGCCGCCGCGGCCCACCGTCGCCGTGAACAGGTACTCGCCGTCGGCCTGCACCTCGACGGTCTCCCCCGACCGGCCGTCGTCCAGCGGGAGGATGATGTGCCGGCTCGTGATTTCGGGCGTCACGATTTCGCCGGCCTGGTCGGCGCTCGCGGTGCCACTGCCGGTCGAACCGTCACCGCTGCTGCCGCCGGCGACCTGGCTCGGGCGTTCGTCGAGCGTGCGCACGTCGATGTCGATGCCCAGGCGGTTCTCGATGTCCGCGATGCGGCCGCCGCCCTTCCCGATGACGTGACTGATGTCGTCGTCGCTGACGTACACCACGGCGTCGTTCGGCCCGCGGATGTCGACCTCCACGCGGTCACGGGTCGCCGCCTGAATCTCCCGTTCGACCTCCTGTTTCGCGAGCTTGTCGACGCCGGACTCACTGGACCCCTCGTCGCCGTCCAGCGGCACCGTGACGACCTGGCGGTTGAAGGTGTAAATCTCGTAGGCGGGGACCTCCGTCTCGAAGTCCCGGACCTGGATGACTGGCCGGGCGAGGTCCTCTTCCATCAGGCCCTCGGGCACCTTCACCTCGGTCGTCACGTCGTAGACGGTCTCCACGTCGCCCTCCTCGATGTAGACGACGGTGTCGACAATCTGGGGAATCATGCCGAGTTCGACCCGGCCGACGAGGCGCTGGAGCGCGTCGATGGGCCGGGTGGCGTGGACGACGCCCACCATGCCGACGCCCGCCAGCCGCATGTCCGCGAACACCTCGAAGTCGTCGGTCTTCCGGACCTCGTCGTAGATGGTGTAGTCCGGCCGCACCATCAGCAGCGAGTCGGCGGTCTTCGCCATGTCGCCGCCGAGTTCTGTGTACTGCGTGACCTCCTCGCCGACCTGGAGGTCCCGCGGCTTCTCCATCGTCTTCACGACGTTGCCGGCGTCCGAGAGGAACTCGGCGACGGCCTGCGCGAACGTCGACTTCCCGGCGCCCGGCGCGCCCGCGATGAGCACGCCGCGGTCCCGTTCCAGCAGGCGGTCCCGGAGGTCGTCGGCCTGCTCGTAGTCGTCCATCGTCGTCTTCACGATGGGGCGCACGGCGGTGATCTCGATGCGCTCGCTGAACGGGGGCTCCGAGACGGCGATGCGCATGTCCCGCACCTGCGAGATGGTCATGCCGTCCTCGGAGAGCTCCACGAAGGCGTCGTCCGCGCGCTTCGCCGTCGAGACGATTTCGGTGGCGTACTCCCGGATGGTGTCCTCGTCGAGTTCCTCCTCGCCGATGGGCTGGTACTCGATTTCGCCGACGTCGCCGCGCTTCGCCATCGGCACCATCCCCGCCTTCAGGTGGAGGCTCATCGTGTCCTCGGTGAGGTACTCCTCGATTTCGAGTTCGCCGAGGTCCGGCTCCAGCGGTTCGAGAAACTCCACGTCGATGCCCTTCCCCTCGGCGACCTCGGCCTGCACGATGTCGCTCGTGACGAACGTCGCGTCGTACTCCGCCGCCACGTCGCGGATGATGGCGTCGATGGCGCCCGCCGACGCGCGCTTGATGTCGTCCTCGCTGGCGCGCTTGCCGACGTACTCCACGGTGATTCGCCCCTCTTCGGCCAGTTCGACGAGCCGCTGGAGCTCCTCCAGGGCCTCCCAGCCGGTCTGCCGGCCGCCGTTGGCCTGCGCCTCTACCTCGCCGACGACCGCCTCGGGCACGTAGACGGTCGCGCCCTCGTAGGTGCCGTCCTCGACGCGCTCGGAGACCCGGCCGTCGACGACGACGCTCGTGTCCGGAACGACGTTCATGTTGGCAGGAAGTAGGCTCCGCCGGGTTGATAAGGGGTGTGACCGCCGTCACGTGACTGCTTGCCGTGACCCGGCCCCTTATCCGCCCGACAGCCCAGACTACTCGCCATGACGGAATCGAGGGACCCGGGCGTCGGGCGCGACGGCGCGCTCGACGCCACGCCGACCCCCGAGGTCGACGCACAGGGCTGGCTCGGTGACGCCCGGCCGGCCGACGAGCCGGAGGGCGCGCTCGCGGCCAGCGAGGACGCGTTCCAGGCGCTCGCGAGCGACGTCCGACTCGCCGTGCTCGTCCACCTCCGCCGCGCGGACCACCAGCCGACGTTCTCGGACCTCCAGGCGGCCGCCGGCAGCGACAGCTCGGCGGGGTTCGCGTACCACCTCCGACAGCTCGACGGCCGGTTCGTCCGGAAGGCCGGCGAGGGCTACGAGCTGACGGCGGCCGGCCGGCGCGCCGCCGAGGCCGTCCTCGCGGGAACGTTCACTGACGACGGCGAGAGCCGGCGGGCGAGCTGACGGGCAGCGACCTGGCTCCCGGCGAGCGTCGCGGACGCGAAGAACCGCGTCCCAGACGGCCGTCTCGCGTCCGCGTCGCGGAATCCAGTGGGTCCACTGGGTGGGTGATGTCTGGAAGCCGGTGCCACGTAGTCCGCGGTCCCGGAAACAGTCTCGCCACGTGCTAGCGCGCAGCTCGAGTGGGGGCGGTGACCGCGACCCAGCTAGCTCGCGTCGCCGAGGGCGCCCGCCAGCCGGTCGCCGTCGACGCGCTCGGTCCCCGTACCGGTGACGAGCGTCGCGTCGACGTCGGCCGCGTCCAGGTCTTCGACCGCCGCGTCGAGCCCGTCGAGCGCGAGCGCGATGGCGTCCCCGTCGCCGAGTGCCGGCCCGTAGCCGTCCTCGAAGACCGCGATGGCGTCCCCGGCACCGCTGCCGACCGCGTCCGCGCGCCACGACTGCGTCGCCCCCGAGGGGTCGATTTCGACGAGCGCCGGGTCGCCGTCGTGACCCGCGACGAGCAGTGCGGTGCCGTACGGCCGCGCGCCCCCGGTTTGCGTGTACTCCTGGAGGTGGTCGGCGACGGCCGTCCCGAGTTCGGCGACGGGCGCGCGCTCGCCGTACCGCACCCGTTCCTGCTGGGCGCGGCGGCGCGCGAGGTCGACGAGCTGCCGGGTGTCGGCGGCGTGGCCCGCGCCCGCGACGGCGACGTGGTCGTCGACGCTAGAGACTTTCTCCGCGTCGCCGTCGGCGGCCAGCGGCGACCGGTCGGGCGCGTGGGCGGCCAGCACGACGCTGTCCGCGCCGCGCACGCCGACGACCGGCGCGCCCTGCCCGACGGCCTCGCGGGCGTACTCGACCTGGTAGAGCCGGCCGTCCGGCGAGAAGATGGTCGTCCCGCGGTCGTAGGCCTGCTGGTCGGTGCCCTGCATCTACGCCACCTCCCCGGCCGCGTTGTACTCGTCTGTTTCGACGCCATCGCCGGTGACGGTGGCGACGGTGAGGCCGTTCCCGCTGGCGGTGTCGCGCTCGCTCGCGCTCTCGACGGCGCGGGCGGCGACCCGCCGCGCCGCGCTCGGCGTCAGGTCGGGCTCGTAGTCCTGTTCGAGGACGCCGTAGGCCAACTGCATGCCGCTGCCGCCCGCGGCGTAGTCGTCGGTCAGCACGCCGCCGCCGCCGTCGAGCGTGAACACGGCCGGGCCGTGCTCGTCGTCCACGCCGCCGAGGAGGGGCGAGACGGCGAGCGGCGACGACCGCAGCACGCCGCCCGCGAGCGTCGACAGCGCCGTGAGGCTCGGCGGGTCGCCGCGGCGATCGGCGTACAGCCGGCTCTCCGAGCGCAGCACGCGCACGAACTGCTGGAGGTGGCCGACGGTCCCGGAGAGCGCGGCGGCCGCCGTGGGGTGAATCTGCTCGACTTTCCGGGTGTCCTTGTTCGTGACGAAGCGGCCGCCGCCGACGCTCGCGCGCTGGTCCGCGGCGAGCACGGCGGCGTCCTCGGTGGTGACGCCGACGATGGTCGTCCCGGTCTCGGCGGCGTCAGCGCTGGGGCCGGCGTCCTCGACGAGCCCGGGGTCGCGCTCGTGGAGCGGCCGGCGGCCGCCCCGCGTCTGTCCTGCGGTCTGGTCCTCCGAGTGGCGGGTGGGTTTCACGACTGGAGCGAGGGGCCACGGACGGAAAAGCATAATCTAAATTATATTTTAGTCGGCGGGCGGACACGCGGCCAACGGCTAAGGACCGCCGTCCCGACGCCACGCCCGTGTCCGAACTCCGCGCACTCACCGAACGCCTCGTCTCGATTCCCAGCCACGACGACGAGACGGCCGCCGGCGACGCCATCGAGGACTGGCTCCGCGACCACACGGACGCCGACGTCCGGCGGGACGACGCCGGGAACGTCCGCGCCTGGCGCGCCACCGAGCAGTCGGGCGAGTCGCTGGCGTTCGTCGGCCACCACGACGTCGTGCCGCCGGACGACACGCAGGTCGCCGCAGACGGCTCGTTCGTCGTCGCGGAGCGCGACGGCCGGCTGTACGGCCGCGGTACCGCTGACATGAAGGGCGCCGTCGCGGCGATGCTGCTCGCGTTCCGCGACGTGGACCCCGGCAGACCGCTCGGCTTCGCGTCGTTCGTCGGCGAGGAGACCGGTGGCGAGGGGGCTCGGTACGCAATCCAGGACGGCTTCGACCCCGACTGGGCGGTCGTCGGCGAGGGGTCGACGGGCTACTCCGCGGACGGCGTCCTCGACGTCGCCGTCGCCCACAAGGGCCGACGCGCGAGCGCCCTGGTAGCCGAGGGGGAGAGCGCCCACGCCAGCGAACCCGAGGCCGGCGAGAACGCCGTCTACCGCGCCGCGGACGCCGTCGACGCCGTCCGAAACCTCGACGCACCGACGGCCGAGGTCCTCGGCGAGACGGTCGCGGGCAGCGTCGCCGTCACCGAAATCGAGGGCGGAACGGCCTGGAACGTGATTCCCGACGAGTGTACGATTACGGTCGACGAGCGCACCGTCCCGGGCGAGCGCGCTGACCTCGGCCGTGCGGAGGACGTGCCGGGCGTCTCGTGGACGGTCGACCAGGACCTCCCGCCGATGGCCTGCAGCAGCGACCGGCTCGCCGACCGCGCGCTGTCGGCCGTCCGCGCGGTCCAGGACGGCGGCGGCGAGCACGTCGCGAAGCCCCACGCGACGGACGCCGGGTGGCTCGCCGAGGCCGGTGTCGCCTGCGTCGTCTGCGGGCCCGCCGAACCCGGCGAAGCCCACACCGAGACGGAGAGCGTCTCGCTGTCGGTGCTACGCCGGTGCCGCGAGACCTACGAGCGACTGGCCGCGTGACTCGCGTCGAGACAACAACTATCATGGTGCCGCGGCGTCGACTCCGGACTATGGCAGAGGCCAAACAGGCCCCCGACGCGTACGACGCTCTCCTCGACCACTACGAGACTGTCTCCGGACTCGGGGACGCCGCCGGCGTCCTCAGCTGGGACCAGGAAGTGATGATGCCCGAGGGCGGCACGCCCGCCCGGTCGAAGCAGAAGTCCGCGGTGTCCACCGTCCGTCACGACCTCCTCACCGACGAGAAGGTCGCCGACTGGCTGGACGAACTCGCGGACGCCGACCTCACGGACGAACAGGCGTCCGTCGTCCGCGAGATTCGACGAGCCCACGAGCGCGCCGCTCGCGTCCCGAGCGACCTCGTCGCCGAGATTTCGGAGAAGACCTCCGAGGCCCACCCGAAGTGGAAGGAGGCCCGAGAGGAGGACGACTTCTCCATCTTCGCGCCGGTGCTGGAGGACCTCATCGAGCTGAAGAAGGAGTACGCCGAGCACATCGACCCCGACGCCGACGCCTACGAGGTCCTGTTCGCGGACTACGAGCCGTACCTCGACCTCGACACCGCCGAGCGCGTGCTCGAACGCCTCCGGGACGAACTCGTCCCGCTCATCGAGGACATCCGCGCCAGCGACGTGGAGCTCGCGGACCCCTTCGACGGCGAGTTCGACGTGGACACACAGGAGGACCTCGCCCGGGACGTGCTCGACACGCTCGGCTACGACTGGGAGCACGGCCGCGTCGACACCGCCCCGCACCCGTTCTCCTCGGGCACCCAGTTCGACGCCCGCGTCACAACCCGCTTCGACCCCGAGAAGCCCGTGGACGCGTTCATGTCCACCATCCACGAGTTCGGGCACGCTCGGTACACCCTCGGTCTGCCCCGAGAGCAGTACGGCAATCCCCTCGGCGAGTCCCGTGACCTGACCGTCCACGAGTCCCAGAGCCGCCTCTGGGAGAACCACGTCGGCCGCTCCCGGGCGTTCTGGGAGACGTTCCTCCCGGAGGTCAAGGAGCGCTTCCCGCAGGTCGAGGACGCGACCCCGGAGGAGGCCTTCGAGGCCGCCAACGAGATCTTCGAGGACAACCTCATCCGGGTCGAGGCGGACGAACTCACCTACCACATGCACATCGTGGTGCGCTTCGAGATCGAGCGCGAGCTCATCGAGGGCGACCTCGACGTCGAGGACGTGCCCGAGGTCTGGAACGACAAGTACGAGGAGTACCTCGGCATCCGCCCCGAGACCGACGCCGAGGGCTGCCTGCAGGACATCCACTGGAGCCACGGCTCCTTCGGCTACTTCCCGACGTACTCGCTGGGTAGCGTGCTCGCCGCCCAGATATACGACGCGCTGGAGGACGATGTCGGCCCCGTCGACGAACGGGTTCGCGAGGGCGACTTCGGCGTCGTCGGCGACTGGCTCGAATCCAACGTCCACCAGCACGGCGCCCGCTACACCACGCCCGAACTTGTCCGCGAGGCGACCGGAGAGGACTTCACTGCCGACTACTTCCTCGACTACGTCCACGAGAAGTACGGCGACCTCTACGACCTCTGAGGGGACGCGTCAGGCCGCGAGAACCGCCGGCAGTTATTTTGTCGTGACGATACGAGACTGGTGCATGACAGAACGGACTGCGGTCGACTTCGTCGAGGAGTGGCAGACCGGCGCCTTCCTGCTGCTGGCGTCGGCGCTCGCCGGCTTCGTCGCCGCGAGCGCGGTGGGCCGCGGGCTCTCCGGTGACCTCGTCTTCCTCACCTTCGCCGGTAGCTCGGCCCTCGTCTTCCTCACCTTCGCCGGTAGCTCGGCCCTCGTCTTCCTCGCGCTCTCGTACCTCCTCTATGGCCGGTGAGACCCGATTCCCGAACCCCAACCCGGCCACCGAAAGCTTATGCCGGAATCGGCGACCAGACACGTCCATGCCCGGTCCCGTCTTCCTCTCCGGCGACCGCGTCGCCCTCCGACCGCCCGAGCGCGAGGACCTCGACGCCGTCCAGCGCTGGATGAACGACCCGCGGCTCTGGCGGCCCGCCCTCGACGCGAAGCCGATGAACGGCGCCCTCGCCGAGGACTTCTTCGAGACCACGCTCACGACTGAGGACGACGTGAAACTACTCGCGTGCGTGGACGACGACCCCATCGGGGTAGTGTCGCTGACCGGCAGCCAGTACGGCCCGACGGCGACCGACCGCGCGCGCAGCATGGAACTCGCGTACCACCTCGACCCCGACTTCCACGGCGAGGGCTACGGCTCCGAGGCGGCCGAACTGGTCGTCGAGTACGGCTTCGCTGACCTGAACCTCGAACGCATCGAGGCGTCAGCGGGCGCGTTCAACGACGCCTCCCGGGGCCTGCTCGAATCGCTGGGTTTCCAGCGCGAGGGCGCCCGGCGGGACGCCGCCTACTACCGCGGCGACTACCACGACATGCTCATCTACGGCCTGCTGCGCGAGGAGTGGGAAGACAGGTAGTCAGCAGTCGCGGGTGGTCGTTCTCGTCTCCTCGGTGTTCGCGTCGGCCGGTTCGACGGCCCGGACGGTCTCCGGGAGCCCGTCGGCCATCGCGAACTCTGCCCGGTAGCCCGCGATATTGAGTGCTTCACCGCAGTCGCGGTTCGGCTCCCAGCCCCGCACGGCGACCGCTAGCTTCCCGGCGTCGTGGGTCAGGTTCGCGAGGTAGAGCGACGAGCAGGCGTTACCGACGGGACAGACGCCGACGACGCGGACGCGCTCGGCGTCGGGGTCGCAGGTCACCGCTGGCGGCTGGTCGCGCGCTGCGTCGACGCTCTCGGCCGGTGAGCTGAACGACCAGTCGGCGACGCTCTCGGGCGCGTCCGGCGGCGAGGGCGGGGACTCCGAACCCGTGGCGCTGCACCCGGCGAGCGCACTCGCACCGAGGAGGGCGGCGGAGGCGAGGATGCGGCGGCGCTGCATGCCGGGCCGTGCGGTAGCCGGCACCAAGTGTCTGCTGGCGGCCCGGTCTACCGGCGACTCGGTGGGGGTGCCGGGTCGCTTTTCCCGCTGCCAGCCGAGTGCTCGACCATGCGCGCAGCCGTCTACCGGGGACCCGGCGAGATAGCCGTCGAAGACGTACCGAAACCCGAAATCGAGTCGCCCGAGGGCGCCGTGATTCGCGTGACGCACACGGCGGTCTGTGGCTCCGACCTCTGGTTCTACCGCGGCGACAGCGACCGCGAGGCGGGGTCGCGGGTCGGCCACGAGCCGATGGGCATCGTCGAGGAGGTCGGCGACGACGTGACCTCCGTCGAGCCCGGCGACCGCGTCATCGCGCCGTTCGCCATCTCCTGCGGGGAGTGCGAGTTCTGCCGGAAAGGGCTCTACACGTCGTGTGTCGAGAACGAGTCCTGGGGCAGCGACGAGAACGGCGGCGGGCAGGGCGAGTACATCAAGTGCCCGTTCGCGGACGGGACGCTCGTCCGTGTCCCCGATAGGTACGCCGACGACGAGGACGCCCTCGAATCGCTGCTGCCGCTGACCGACGTGATGGGCACCGGTCACCACGCCGCCGTCAGCGCGGGCGTCGGCGAGGGCGACACGGCGGTCGTCGTCGGCGACGGCGCGGTCGGGCTCTGTGGCGTGCTCGCCGCCCAGCGCCTCGGCGCCGAGCGCATCATCGCGATGGGGCACCACGAGGACCGACTCGAACTCGCCGAGGAGTTCGGCGCGACGGACACGATTTCGGCTCGCGGCGAGGACGCAATCGAGCGGGCGAAAGAGCTCACGCACGGCGGCGCGAACCACGTCATGGAGTGCGTCGGCGCGGCGTCCGCGATGGACACCGCCATCGCCATCGCGCGGCCTGGCGGCACCGTCGGCTACGTCGGCGTGCCGTACGGCGTCGACGAGGAGGGCCTGGACGTGTTCACGATGTTCTCCGACAACATCACGATTCGGGGCGGCGTCGCGCCGGTCCGGAAGTACGCCGAGGAGCTGATGGACGACGTGCTCCAGGGCACGCTGGACCCGTCGCCCATCTTCACGAAGACCGTCGACCTGGACGGTGTCCCGGAGGGCTACGCGGCGATGGACGACCGCGAGGCCATTAAGGTCATGGTGAAGGTCTGAGACGCGGGCCGAACCGGCTGTGCCGGACTGCCGGCGGGCGAGCCTTCATGTGCGCTCGCTGGGATGTGGGACCATGGCAACCGAGCCCCCGGAGACGGACGCCGCGGACGCACTCGTGGACCGAGCCGAACAGCTCGCCTACCTCTCCGACGCGAGCGGCGCGCTGGCGTGGGACCAGCGCGTGATGATGCCGGAGGGCGGCGCACCCGCCCGCGGCAAGCAGCTGTCCGCGCTCTCCACGGTCACCCACGACCTGCTCACCGAGGACGAGGTCGGCGAGTGGCTGGACTCCCTCGCGGACCGCGACCTCGACGACGACCAGCAGGTGCTCTACCGGGAGCTCCGCCGCCAGTACGAGCGCGCCGACCGCGTGCCCGGCGACCTCGTCGGAGAGCTCACGGAGACCCAGAGCGAGGCCCAGCAGGTCTGGGAGCGGGCGAAAGCCGACTCGGACTTCGAGTCGTTCGCGCCGACGCTCGACGACCTCCGGGACCTTCACCTGGAGCGCGCGAGCCACATCGACGACGCCGCCGACCCCTACGAGGTGATGTTCGAGGACGGCGAACCCTACCTCCCGCTCGAACGCGTCGAGGAGATTTTCGACACACTACGCGAGCACCTCGTGCCGCTCATCGAGGAGTTGAAGGCCAGCGACACCGAGTTCACGTCGCCGTACGACGGCGAGTACGACGACGACACGCAGATGGCGCTCTGTCGGGAGATAGTCGACCACCTCGGCTACGACTGGGACCGCGGCCGCCTCGACACCGCGCCGCACCCGTTCATGGTGGGGCCGCAGTTCGACGCCCGCATCACCACCCGGTTCGCGGCCGACGACCCCCTGGGCGCCGTCACGTCGACCGTCCACGAGTTCGGGCACGCCTCCTACCAGCACGGCCTGCCGGACGACCAGTACGGTCACCCGCTCGGGCAGTCCCGGTCCTCGGGCGTCCACGAGTCCCAGTCGCGGTTCTGGGAGAACCACGTCGGCCGCACCGAGGCGTTCTGGGAGTACGCCACGCCCATCGTGAACGAGCACCTCGACGGGGACGCCGACCCGCGCGAGGTGTACGAGGCGGTCAACCGCATCTACCCGGAGAACAAGATTCGCGTGGAGGCCGACGAGCTCACCTACCACATGCACATCATCCTCCGGTCGGACGTCGAGCGGGAGTTCGTCGCCGGCGACATCGGCGTCGAGGAGATTCCGGGGCGCTGGAACGACCTCATGGACGAGTACCTGGGCGTGCGGCCCGAGACCGACGCCGAGGGCTGCCTGCAGGACATCCACTGGACGGGCGGGTTCGCGTCCTTCCAGAACTACACCGTCGGGAGCGTGCTCGCCGCCCAGCTGGACGCGACGATGCGCGACGACCTCGACGTCGACGGCCTCGTGCGCGAAGGCGAGTTCGGCCCCATCCGAGAGTGGCTCACGGAGCACGTCCACAGCCACGGCCAGCGGTACACGACGGACGAACTCGTCGAGGAGGCGACCGGCGAGCCCCTGACTGCCGACTACTTCGTGGAGTACGCCGAGGAGAAGTTCGGCGAGCTGTACGGCGTGTAGACGGCGTCTCGGAGTCGTTTAGAACCCGCTTCCGGATAGTGTGACAATCTTTGACAACCCCGGTAGTTTGAAGTAGTGGCACGGCATACCATAGCGTGTATGTCGAGCGCACAGACTCCGGACGACTCCCTGCTGGACGAGTTCCTCGAAGACCGCGGCCACGACACCGAAACGTGGGAGGAGAGCTACAACAAGAAGCAGTGTCCGGAGTGCGGTGGGCTCCACGACGTGGACGCCCGAACGTGTGAGGTCTGCGGCTGGGGCCCGAACTGACCGCGGCCACCCACCAGCACCGACCACCGAATCCGCTTCTGCCCGTGTCCGTGGCTCGCCAGCGGCCGCCCCGTGGCCCCTTGAGCAGTCGGGGCACTCGAAATACCGGCCACGTGTGTGTGCGGCCAGCACGCCTAAGACGTATCAGACGAACAGTGCGACGATGCCGGAGTGCCAGAACTGCGGGTCGTTCGTGACCGAGGACTACGTGCGCGTGTTCACGCCGAACGAGCACAGCGCCCCCCGCGTCTGTCCGAACTGCGAGGACAAGATTCGGGACGGCGCGGACGTCCGCGAGGCGCGGTCGACGCGACAGAACTGACCGCCGGCTCGCGGCCTGAGACCGAGTGGCAGAATTTCAAGCGGTTTATACCCTATCGGCCCCTCTAGTTCTCCAATGACGGACTCGGAGCCGGAAGTTACGCGGCTGTTCGGTGGTCCGGGGAGCGGGAAGACGACCGCGCTCCTCGACCACGTCGAGGAAATTCTGGAGGAGGACGACGTCTCGGTTCGTGACATCCTCGTCGTGTCGTACACACGCGCAGCGGCCGCAGAGGTTCGGGAACGGCTCGCCGAGCGCCTCGACATGAACCCCCGGTCGCTGCGGGGGAACGTCGCGACGATGCACGCCAAGGCCTACGAGCTCCTCGGGCTCTCCCGCGGCGACGTCGTGGGCGAAGACGACAAGGAGGACTTCGCGGAGGAGTACGGCATCCCCTTCGAGGACGAGTACGCCTCCGGCTCCCGCCGGACGGCGCGCTCGACCACTCTCGGCAACAAGGTCATCGCGACCAGCCAGTGGCTCCAGCGAACGCGACGCGACGTCGCCGACTGGCACGACGTGCCGTTCCGCTGGAACGACGAGGAGGTACGTCTCCCGCCGGAAATCGACGACAACGCCCAGGTCGGGAACAAGTACACGCCGACGTGGCCCTCCACGGACGAGCGCTACGACATCCCGGAAGCCATCCGGGCGTGGCGGACGTACAAGGGCGAGAACGACCTCGTCGGCTTCGCGGACATGCTCGAACGCGTCAAGCAGCGCTCGCTGCTGCCGAACGTCGACTACCTCGTCATCGACGAGTTCCAGGACATCACGAGCCTGCAGTACGACGTCTACGAGGAGTGGCGGCCGCACATGGAGCGCGTGCTCATCGCGGGCGACGACGACCAGGTCGTCTACGCCTGGCAGGGCGCCGACCCGGAACTCCTGCTGAACACGCACGTCACCGACGACGTGGTGCTGCCGAACTCCTACCGGCTGCCCAGCCAGGTGCTGCAGGTCGTCCAGCAGGAGATCAGCCACATCGAGACCCGCCAGGAGAAAGACCTCAAGCCCCGCAAGGAGGGCGGGAGCGTGGAGGCCATCGACAGCCCGTCGATGCTCGACCTCGTTCGGAACGTCCGCCGCACCATCCAGAACACCGACGACGAGACGGTGATGGTGCTGTTCCGTGCGCGCTACCAGCTGTTCGACTTCGTCGACGAGTTCATCGGCGAGGGCATCCCGTTCCGCGCGCTCACCGACCAGCGGATGTGGACCGACCGGCTCCAGCAGTACATCAACGCCGTCGAGGCGCTGGAGACCGACGACGACGTGAACGGGCTGGAGGCCCGTCGGCTGATGGACATGCTCCAGGACTCGGCGTTCGGCACCCGCGAGCGCAACGACCTCCGGGAGGCCATCGACGAGGCGCAGGGCGAGGACACCGACCTCACCGAGCTGACGTTCGCCGCGGACTTCATCCGCGACTACGTCCCGTTCGTGCCCGGGCCGTCGGCGGCCGCGGACATGCTCCGGAAGGTCACGCGCTACCAGCGCCGCAGCATCGACGCGTACTTCCAGGGCGACTACCGCGGCACGGACCCCGAGCGCGTGCGCGTCGGTACCATCCACTCCGCGAAGGGCCGCGAGGCCGACCACGTCTTCCTCGCGACCGACCTCACGGAGAAGGTCGTCGAGCAGATGGCGGCGACCGCCGACCCCGAGGACGTGCCCGACGACATCGAGTTCACGAGCAACACGAGCCCGGTCCCGATTCTGACGGACAACGAGCGCCGCGTGTTCTACGTCGGGATGAGCCGGGCCCGCGAGCGCCTGGTGCTGCTCCAGAACCTCGTCGGCGGCGCGCCGACGCTCCCCATCGACGTGCTGCTGTACGGGGAGCAGACCGGCCAGACCCTGGAGGACGCGCTGGAGGCAGACACCCCGATTCAGCTCCCGTGAATGCGGTCGGCCGCCTTCGATAGCGCGCTCGCCGACGCGGGCGCCGACGCGTTCGTCCACGCCGGCCCGCCGGGTGACCCCGTGGTCTCCTATCTCGCGGGCGCCCAGCTGCCGTGCCGGGCCGCCGTCGTCTACGGCGGCCGGGTCGCCGTCGTCCCGGGCCGCCCACTCCCCGAGCACGTCGCCGTCCGGGAGGACGTGTCCGTGCTCGACCCGGTTGCGACGCCGGCCGAGCGGCTACCCGGCCTCGTCGGCGATACCGTGCTGGCGCCGAGGACCGTCCCCCACGACGCCGCGCTCTACCTCGACGGCGACGGCGTCGAGGTGTCGTCGACGACGGCCCACGAGCGCGCGCGCCGCCGGAAGACCACCAGTGAGACCGCGGCGCTGCGGGACGCGGTCGGCGCCGCCGAGGCCGGCCTCGAAGCCGCGGCCGGCGTCCTCGCGGCGGCCGACGCGTCCGGCGGGGAACTGACCGAAGTCGACGAGACCGTGACCGCCGAGCGCGTGCGGCGGGCGGCGGACGCGGGGGTCGCACTCGACGGCGCGTCGGCCGAGACGACCGTGCTGCCGGCCGGCCCGGTCGAGCCGGGTGTGCCCCTGCACGTCACCGTGGCGGCGTCCGTCGACGGCTACCGCGCGCCGGTCTTCCGGACGTTCGTCCCGGACACCGACGGCGGCTGGGACCGCCGCGCCACGCTCGGCTGCGAGTACGGCGTCGAGGCCGCCCTCGAAATCGTCGAGCCGGGGGAGACGTCCGCGAAGCGCGCGGGCAGCGAGGCGACCGCCGAACTGGCGTCGTTGGGCTTCCCGCCGGAGACGACCGAGGTCGACGTCCACGGCGTCGGTCTCGAACGCCGCGAGGCGCCGACCGGCGGCGACGAGCTCTCTGCGGGTGCGGTCGTCTCCGTGTCGGCGACGGCCGAACCGGACGAGGCGAACGGGGGCGACGAGGAGGCGGCCGACGACCTCGGGCCGGTCGGCGTCTCCGACCTGGCGGTAGTCACCGAGGACGGCGCCGAGCGCGTCGGCTCGTTCCCGCGGTCGGTCGTGCCGAAGGCCGACTACTGAGTTCTGGACTCGCCGTCGTCCCGCGGTTCGTCGTCCGGCTCGTCGACGACTGCGCTCGCGGTCTTCTGTGCGAGCAGCGCGGGCAGGTCGTCGGGCGTGACGACGTAGCGCTCGAAGACGAGGATGCCGGCGGCGAATCCCAGGAACACCCAGCCGGTCGGGTCGCCGCCGAGCAGCGTCTCGGCGCCGAGCAGGGCGGCCGGCGCCGCGAACGCCACCGCGACGGCGAGGCTGACCGCGTCGAGGAGTTTCACGCCCGAGGGTGGGCGCTCGGAACGGAAAAGCGTCCCTCCCGGCCGCGAACCGGTACGTTTTCGTGACGCGTCCCGAATCTGGAAGCGTGTTCACCGGCATCATCGAGGCGACGGGCACCGTCGAGGCCGTCGCCGACGACGAGGGCGGGCGACGGCTCCGCATCGCAGTCGAGGACGGCGACTTCGGGGCGTTCAGCCACGGCGAGAGCATCAGCGTCGGCGGCGTCTGCCTCACCGTCGAGGACTGGGACGAGGCGGACGGCGAGTGGTTCTCCGTCTTCACGGCCGAAGAGACCCTGGAGAAGACGACGCTGAGCGCGGTCGCCGAGGGCGACCTCGTGAACCTCGAGCGCGCGCTCCCGGCGGACGGCCGCCTCGACGGCCACGTCGTCCAGGGCCACGTCGACACCACCACCGAGGTCGTCGGCGTCGAGCAGGTCGGCGAGGACTGGACGTTCACGTTCGCGCTCCCCGACGGCCACGAGCAGTACGTCGCGCCGAAGGGCTCGATTGCGCTAGACGGTATCAGCCTCACCGTCGCCGGCGTGGACGACGCTCCGGACGAGCAGTCCGGAGGCAGTCAGACCTCGTCTGACCAGCAGGCCGGGACCTTCTCCGTCGCCGTGATTCCGACGACGTACGACCTCACGTCGCTGTCGGAGCGCGACCCCGGGGACAGCGTGAACGTCGAGGTCGACGTGCTCGCGAAGTACGTCGAGCGGATGGCCGCCTACGACTCGGAATCCTCGCCGGACTCGGTCGTCCCCGGTTCCTCCCGGTAGTCGGCCGACTCGGTGTCCCGTTCGCGGTCCACCGACTCGCTCTTCCGATTCGCCTCCTGCGGGTCGGGCTGTCCGTCTGCTTCGGCCGCGGCGGCCGCCTGGTCGGCGGCCCGCGCGCCGGACGTGACGTACGCCAGCCGGTACGCGCTCAGCTTCCGGTAGAGGACGTAGAAGAAGACGCCGTCGTAGACCACGACGAACGCGAGGAACGCCACGCCCTGCGCGAGACCGACGAACTCCGCGACGGCGCCGAGGTTCGTCACCGCGGTGTTGTACGTCGCGTGGATGAGGGCGGCGACCACCAGCCCCTTCACGACGATGGGGCCGGCGTCGTCGGGGTTGAACTTCGCGAGCCCGAGGTAGTAGCCCGCGAACGCCGAGTAGATGACGTGGCCGGGCCCCGCGAACGTCCGGACGGCGGCCACCTGGAACGCGACCTGGGTCGCCTGCTGGCCGCCCGCGGTCTGCGTGACGGCCACGACCTCCCGGAGGACGTAGACGGCGTTCTCGATGGTGGCGAAGCCGAGGCCGGCCATCGCGCCGTAGACGGCGCCGTCGACGACGGCGTCGAAGCGGTCGTCGCGGAAGGCGTACAGCCGGATGGCGAGCCACTTCACCGTCTCCTCGACGGGACCGACGACGGCGAAGTAGAACAGCGCGGGGGCGACGACAGCGACCCAGCCGGGGCTGGCGTCGGCGAGGCCGAAGAAGACGCCGGAGAACACGGAGTTCAGGACGGCGGCGAACCCCGCGAACAGGAAGCCGAGCGCGAACGTCACGACGAGCAGTTCGAGCGGTTCGCGCCTGGTGGCGTCCGACCGCCAGATGTAGCCCGCGACGGCGAGCGCGGGAACGACAGACAGCAGGACGTAGACGCCCACGACGGGGCGGTCGACGAGCACGAGGCCGGTCGCGGCGGCGAACTGCGCGACGACGATGAGCACCGCGAGCGCCACGACGAGGGCCTTCGCGCCGGTGCCGAGTGCGCCGTACAGCCACGCCGACGCGCGGTCCAGAACGGTGCGTGGCTCCCAGGTGGCGACGTCGTAGAGGTCGAGGTCGTCGCCGGCCGCGCGCTGCACGGGGTCCTGTTCGCTGGGCATGCTCGCTCGGTTCAGCCTCCTCCTCCTTCTGTGTTCGCGGCGACTCTCCTAGTATGCGACTAAGGCCCTAAAGGGTGGAACTTATCAACTCTCACCGGGGACCACCGTGGTATGCCATACAGTGCCAGCCGCGGACTGATGTACAGCGCCCTGGACGGGGCCAGCGACCGACGAGACGACGACGCGCCGGCAGACGACTGAAACGCTGATACGCCCCCGGTGCGAAGCGCGGGTATGCGATTCGACCAGCGCGCCCGGCGGGCGCTCCGGGACGCCGGCGTCTCCACGGACGCCATCCAGCGCGCCGAACAGGACCTGGCGGACGCCGCCAGCGAGACGGCAGCCGAGGTCGAGGCCTTCTTCGCCGACGTCGAGACCGTCTACTCGGACATGGACCAGACCCACTCCAGCGCCGAGTACCCCGAGCACGACGTCGACTACGTCGACCTCTTCACGCACAGCGACGACGTCCGGGGGTTCCTCCGGTTCGACTCCTGGGGGGTCTACGTCGAGGACGCTCGCGTCCTCTTCACGGACGGAGAGGACGGCGACGTCGTCGAGCTGACCCTGGGGCCGACCGTGAACGACCGCGTCCGGTTCGCCCGGGAGCGGGCGCGCCTCGAATGACGAGCGTCCGCGTCCGCGGCATCTACGCCACGGCGCTCACGCGAGCGTTCCGCGGGGCCGGCGTCGACGTCGTCGCCGCCTCCCCGCCAATCCAGGCGCGCTTCGACGCCGACCTCGGCGCGGCCGAACCCGACGCCGACGTCTGGATGACCGGCGACCGGCAGGGCGTCGGTGTCGCCGCGCCCGACGACCACCTCGACGAAATCCGGAGCGTGCTCGCCGACCTCGGCCGGGACGCCTTCGTCTGGGAGGACTCCGTCCCGCGGGGCGCCGTCTTCGACGCCGTCGTCGACCGAACCGTGGGGGGCGGCGCCATTCTGGACCTCGGCGACGGCCGGGAGGCCTACCTCCCGTTCGGTAACACCGACGAGCACGTCGAGGACGGCGACCGCGTCCGGGTCGTCATCCGGGAGCCCGCCGCGCCCTGGAGCGACGACCGGGCCGTCGCTGCCACGCGGGTGTCCGTCTCCGGCGCGCTCGCGAGCCTCGACCGCGGCGTCGACGCGCTCGTCTCGGGCGCCGCCAGCGACCGCGAGCAGCTCGCGCGCACCGCCGAACTGCTCGACCCGGACCTCCCCGACAACTGGGGCGTCTACTGGAACTACGACGCGACGGACGCCGACATAGACGCGCTCGGGGACGCCCTCGACGCGCTCGCGGAGCGCGCGCAGACCGTCGAGGACGCGCTCGCCGACGCCGCGCGCGACGGGGAGCCCGGCCTCGTCGCCGCCCCGGAGTCGACGCTGTGGGCGTGGTTCGGGCGGGAGAGCCGCAGTGCGCTCGACGAACAGCGTCGCGCGGTCACCGAGACGATGCCCGGCCACCACCGCGTGAAGGCCGGCAGCGAGGCCGCCAGCGGCGCCGTCGACTTCGCGGAGTCGCTGGGCGTCGACCTCGACGACCTCCCGTTCGGCGCGGTCACCGACCAGTTCGGCCCGACCGAGGGCGACTCCGTCGCGCTCCACCACGGGAAGCCCGACGGCTCCATGTTCTCGCTCGGCCGCGGCGAGGTCACGGACCGCGACGTGGCGAAGGGCCGCGTCACGGTCGAACGCCAGATGTCCGGCGGCGGCACCTACGACGCGCTCGGCGTCGACCGCGAGGCCGGCGACACCGCCACCACTCGCTTCACGGAGGGGAACTGGTGGTACCCCACCGTCTACCGGGGCGAGGACGGCGACCGCAAGGGCACGTACCTGAACGTCTGCACGCCGGTCGAGGTGTTCCCGGACACCGTCCGGTACGTCGACCTCCACGTCGACGTCATCAAGCACGCCGACGGCGCGGTCGAGGTCGTCGACGAGGACGAACTCCGGGACTGCGTGGACGACGGCCTCGTCTCCGAGGCGCTGGCGGAGCAGGCGCTGTCAGTCGCTCGGCGCGTCAAATCTGCGGTCGAGAACTGAATACCGGGTGCCGGCTGTCCGGCACGCGGTCAGAAGTGGTTGTCCGAGCTCGGGCTGCCCTCGCCGCGGCCGCCGCGGCCGCCCTCGTTGCGGTCGACGCCCATGAAACTCTCCGCCTGGTCGCCGCCCCAGCCGCCGCCGTCGCCGTCCGTGAACCGCACGACGACGTCGTCGACCTCGTCGAACTCGGCCGCGAGGTCCATCTTGATTCGCTGGGCGGTCCGCGGGCTGATGCCGCAGCCCGAACACGCGCCGCCGAGTTCCACGACGACTTCGCCGTCGTCGGGGTCGGCCTTCCGGACGGCGCTCGTACCGCCGTGGCTCCTGATGATGGGCATCTGGGCGACGAGCCACGTCTCGACGCGCTCGTGGAGGTCCCCCGCACCCGCGGTCTCGCTCATACGCGGGGGTACGCGCCCGAGCAGTGGTATACCTTCGGTTAGTCGAGGCGCCGCCACGCCGCCAGCGCGGCGGCCGACGCGCCCGACACCGCGGCGAACACGCCGAATCCGGCGGCGCTCCCGCCGGACTCCCCACCGCTCCCGCTGTCGCCGTCCTGGGATTCCGTCGTCGTGGTCGCGCTGGTGGTGGTCGCCGCCGCGGTCGTCTCCTCGGCGGTGGTGGTCGACTGCCCCGTCGCGGCGAGACTCGGCGCGTCGGCCTGCTCGCCGGCGCGGTCCGGGAACGTGAACAGGCCCGGCCCGTACTCGTCGCCGCCCCGCATGCTGGACGCGACGAACGCGTCGCCGTCGCCGAGCGACTTCGCGGTCCAGAACATCGCCTCCTCGGGCCGGCGCCACCACGCCAGCTGCTCGGGGTTCGCGGGGTCGGAGACGTCATGGACTTTCACGCCGCCGCGGTACCAGGAGGTGTACAGCCGGTCGCCGTCGAAGTCGAAGTTGTGGCTCGTCGTCCAGACGCCGTCCCGGGTCGGGTTCGGTGTCGGCGGTCCCTCGATGGCCGCGAGCTTCTCGGGGGCCTGCGGGTCCGAGATGTCCCAGAGGTCGATGCCGCCCGGTGCCCCCATCGCTTCGGTCTCCGGGACGTCCCAGGACTCGGCGCCGGACGCCAGCAGCGTCGCGTCGTCGTTGACGGCGACGTAGTGGGAGTTCCCCGGCTTCTCGGTGCCCTCCGTAATCTGCTCGTTCGGCGACAGCGCCCGGAGGTCCTCGAGCGAGTAGTCGCCGAAGTGGTTGACGTACTCGGGGTTCGCGGGGTCGCTGACGTCGACCAGCCAGGTGCCGGCGTCCCAGTGTGCGATGTACAGCACGTCGTCCTGCACGTAGACGTCGTGGTTCGACCGCGGGTAGTAGTAGACGTCCAGCCAGCCCTCGTCGTGGTCGGCGAGCGACCACCGGCCGACCTCCTCGGGCGTCTCCCCGGTGACGTCGACCAGGACGACGGGATTCGGGGCCGGCGTCTCCCGGTCGTAGACGTTCTCCGGGTGGAGCGCCGTGAGGTACGCGATACCGTCCTCGAGGTAGGCGTTGTGGATTGCGTACGCCGTCTCGTGGAACGCCGTGCGCTCGGGGGCCGCCGGGTCGCTCACGTCGTAGACGGCCATCCCGTGCAGCCGGTCGCTGCGGCTGGTGTTCGCGGGCCCGACCACGATGAGGGTGTCGCCGTCGACTTTCACGTCGTAGATGCCGGTCATCGGGCCGTTCTCGCGGTCGGCCAGCAGCGAGGACGCGCTGAACAGCGTCGCCGGGTTCGCTGGGTCGGAGACGTCGACGGTGGCGAAGCCGCCGGTCGTGGCGACGTAGGCGGTGTCGCCGCTGTCGCCGACCACGACCTCCTTCGTGCCGGGGAGGTCGACGGTGCCGAGCGGCGCGTAGGCGTCCTGTCTCGCCGCGGCAGTGATTCGACTCGCGAACGGGAGGGCTGCTGCGCCGGCCGCGCCACGCAGCACGTCACGTCGTCGCATGCCCCGTACTGGGCGGGCGCCGCGCAAAAGTCCTGCGTCCGGCTACGGGGCGCGAGAACGGTCGCCGGTGCCGTCCGTGAGCGCCGACGCGATGGCGCCTTTCAGCACCACGTCGTCGCCGAGCGTCGTCAGCTGCACCTGTGGGACGTTGTTGAACACGTCCTCCTCCAGGTGTTCGCGGATGGGGTCGAGTACCTGCTCGGGGTTGTTCAGCGCGACCGCGCCGCCGACGTAGACGACGAGCGGCGCGTACGCCTGCACGAGGTTCGTCATGCCGACGGCGTTCCAGAACCCGACCTGGTCGACGACGTAGTCCGCGAAGTCGTCGTCGCCCGCCGCGTCGAAGACGTCCTTCGCGGAGAACTCGGGGTCGTCGAGGGGCAGGCCGGTCTCCACGCCGCCGTCATCGTCGGCCAGCATCCGGGCGTACTCGGGGATGTTGTTCCCCGAGCAGTACGCCTCCCAGTGGCCGTCCCGGCCGCAGCCACACGTCCGGCGGCCCTGCGGGTCGACGACCATGTGGCCGAGTTCGCCGGCGTTGCCGTCCCAGCCCTCGAGGACTTCGCCGTCGACGGCGACGCCCGCGCCGATGCCCGAGGAGATGGTGACGTAGGCCATGTCGTCGGGGTTGCTGTCGGCGTGGAAGCGCTCGCCGATGACGCCCGCGACCGTGTCGTTGTGGAGGTAGACGGACTCCGAGTCGAGGAGGTTCGAGACGGGGCCGACGAGCGGGATGGTGTCGACGGGGTCCGGGAAGTTCGCGGGCCCCTCGACGGTGCCTTCTGCGAGGTCCAGCGGGCCGATGCTGGCGATGCCGGCCGCCCGCACGTCTGTCGGGCCGACGCCCGCGTCCGCGCAGGCCGCCCGGAGCGTGTCGAGGACGGCCTCCGTCACGTCGATGCCGGTCGGCCCCCGGGGCGTCCCCCGGCGGTCGCTGCCGACGACTTCGCCGTCCTCGCCGGCGACCGCGGCGCGCACGTTCGTCGCGCCGAGGTCGACGCCCGCGTAGTGCATTCACCCGTAGGGGGTGCCCGCGACCACTTAACTACACAGTTTTCACTCGCAGCCGTGTTAGTCTGGCACGCCCCGTTCGCCCCTCGCGGGGCTACTCGCGGCGCCGCGTCGCCAGCCAGACCGACCCCGGGCCGTGGAACCGACCGACCGACGCCGCGTCCTCCACCGCGGACACGCGCTCGACGGTGACGCCCAGGCGGTCCTCGAACGCCACGAGGTTCGCCGCCGCCACCACGTGCGTCTCGCCCGCGCCGAGGTCGAGTCGCTCCACCCGCCCGCGACCCGCGACGTACGCGTGGCCGTCGCCCGAGAGTTCGGTGAGGAACAACCCCATCCCTCTCGTGGGGGCGTTCCCGATGCTCCCGGCGCCGACGCGGACGCCCGCCGGGGCCGCGAGGAACGAGTCCCGGGCGACCGACAGCGTGCCGTCGCCGAGCGGGCAGGCCGCCACCTCGCCGTGGTGGCGGGGCGCGAACCGGACTGTCGCCGCTTCGGTGGCCGTCACGCGGACGGGCGTCACCTCGCGCTGCCGCGCGGCGTTCGCGACCGACCGCAGCGCACCCTCGCGGGCGCGCTCGACCCTGACGCTGCCCGTGTGGTCGACGAGCGACCCGGAGGCGGCCAGCACCGTCTCCCCGGCGGCCAGGTTGACGACGAGCGCGCCCGCGAGGCCGTCCTCGGCGGTCGCGTCCATCAGTGGTCGCTCCGCACGAACGTCACCGGGCAGGGCGCCGACAGCAGCACGGTCTGGGCGGTGCTGCCGAAGACCGCCTTCCCGGTCGGCGAGCGCTGCCGGCCGCCCACCACGGCGAGGTCGGCGTCGGCGTCGTCGGCGAGCGAGACGATTGCCTGCCCGTGGTCGCCGACGCGGCCCGCGACGTCGTAGTCGACGCCCGCGCCCTCCAGCGCGTCGCCGAGCTCCCGGATGGTGGCGTGCCGGCGCGCGACCGTGTCCGGCGTCACCTCGTCGCCGGGTTCGCCGCCGAGTCGCTGTCTCGCGTCGTCGTACTCTCCCTCGGTGAACACGTGTGCGAGCGTCACCGCCGCCCCGGCGGGGCCGGCGATGTCGGTAGTCGTCGCGGCGAGCGGGCCGACCCTGTCGTCGTCGCTGGGCCCGACGGCGACCAGCAGCCGGTCGAGTGTCATGGTCCGGGCGTGGCCCGCGAACGGCATAAGCATATGCCCGACGCGGCCGAACCTCGACCCGTGCACCAGCCCGACCTCTCCGGCCGCAGTGCGCTCGTCACGGGCAGCGCGCGCGGCCTCGGCAGCGGCCTCGCGCTCTCGCTGGCGGACTGCGGCGCCAGCGTCGCAATCCACTACCACACCAGCGGCGACGCCGCCGAATCGGTCGCCGCGGACGCCCGCGACCTCGGCGCGCCCGCGGCGACGACCGTTCAGGGCGACGTGACCGACCCCGAGGGCGTCGACGGCATCTTCGACGCCGCCGAGGCCGACCTCGGGACCGTGGACGTGCTCGTGAACAACGTTGGGAGCTTCGCGCCCGAGCACTGGGCGGACATCAGCTTCGAGGACTGGAACCGCGTGCTGGACACGAACCTCACCGCGACATACCTCACGTCGAAGCGCGCTCTCGACGGAATGCGCGACCAGTCCTGGGGGCGCATCGTCAACGTCGGCTACGCCTCCGCCGAGAAGGGCCTGGTGAGCGCGAAGAACTTCCCGTACTTCGCCGCCAAGCAGGGCGTCCTGATGTTCACGCGCATGCTCGCCGCCGACACCACCGAGGACGGCATCACGGTCAACGCCGTGTCGCCGTACGTCATCGAGAACTCCGACGAGTTTCCGGACGATGCCCCGCGCGGCCGCTGGGCGACCTTCGACGACCTCGCGGGCGTCGTTCGGTTCTTCTGCGACGACGACTCGGGGTACATCTCCGGGCAGAACGTCGAAGTCGACGGCGGGTGGCTGCCGGAGGACGTGTAACGGACTCTGGGACTCCGTCGGTGGTGTGAACGCCACCGGCCCTTTATGCGGGAGGTCCTCGACACACGCAGCTATGGAGCGACTCCGCACGGTGCTCGTCGGTGCCGCAATCGGCCTCGCCACCGCCGTCGTCTACGACGTCCTCGACATCAGCCAGCTGCTGGGGCTCTGACCGGCGGTGACGAGCCGGGTTCGGCGAGCGTCGGCTGCTGTCACTGGTCGTCGCTCCACGGGCCCACGCCGGCGAACCGGCCGAGCGCCCAGCCGACGGCGAACGGCGCGAGGACGACAAGGCAGCCGAGGCCCACCCAGCGCGCGGGCGGCGGCCGCGTCGCGAGGAACACGAGGTAGGCGACGCCGACGAGCGGCAGCGACCGGGCAAGCAGCGACCGGGACTCCTGGGGCACACTGGCTGCTTGCGCGTTCTCGGTGAAGAACCCAGTCACTCCGTTCGCGTCGAGCGACACGCCTAACTCCCCCGGCCCTGTCACCAACTGGCATGCACGAGCGAGCGGCGGAGTTCGCCGAGCGGGCCAGCGAGGAGTACGGCGTCGACGTGGACGTCCACGAGTTCGACGAGGGGACGAAGACCGCCGCCGACGCGGCCGACGCGGTGGGCTGTGACGTAGCCCAGATCGCGTCCAGCATCGTCGTGGTCGCGGACGGCGACCCGGTCGTGGTCGTCACCAGTGGCGCGAACCGTGTCGACCTGGACACGGTCGCGGTGTACCGGGATGCAAGCGACGCCCGGATGGCCGAGGCCGACGAGGTGAAGGAGGCGACCGGGTGGAGCATCGGCGGCGTCCCGCCGTTCTGCCACGCGACGGACGTCCCCGTGTTGATGGACGAGACGCTGCTCGACCACGACGAGGTGTGGGCGGCGGCCGGCACGCCGACGGCGGTCTGGCCCGTCGACCCCGAGCGCCTGCGCGACCTCGCGGGCGCGGAACCGGCGGCCGTCGCGGAGTAGGCACCGACTGACGGTGTCACCGCCGTCGTCCCGCCGGGCGGCTTTTTGTCCGCGGCGTCCCACACGACTCGGTATGGACGGCGACAGCGACCTGGACGGGATGGACCCCGAGGCGCGCGCGGCGCTCCGACGCCGCGAGCGCTTCACCCCGGACTCGATGCGGGCGGTCGGCGCCCGGCGGATTCGACTGCTGGAGCGCGCGACGAGCCGGTGGCAGAACCGGAATCCGCCCGCGGTCGGCGACGTGACCGACGGCACGATTCCCGGACCGGACGGCCGGATTCCCGTCCGCGCGTACCGGCCGGACGGCGAGGGGCCGTACCCGACGGTCGTGTTCTACCACGGCGGCGGCTTCGTCGTCGGGAGCCTGGACAGCCACGACCTCTTCTGCCGGCACCTCGCGCGGGAGAGCGGCTGCGTCGTGTTGAGTGTGGACTACCGGCTGGCGCCCGACCACAAGTTCCCGGCGGCCGTCGAGGACGCCTACGTCGCCCTGGAGTGGGCGGCCGACAACACCGAGACGCTGCGGGGCACCGGCGACCTCGCGGTGGTCGGCGACTCCGCGGGCGGCGCGCTGGCGGCGGTCGTGTCGCTGATGGCGGCCGAGACCGACGGTCCCGACGTCGACTACCAGTACCTCCTGTACCCGGGCGTCGGCGTCGAGGACGACCAGGACTCCGTCCGCGAGCACGCCGGCGTCGTGCTCTCCGAGGACGACCTGCAGTGGTTCCGGGAGTGCTACTACGGCACCGAGATTCACGAGCGCAACCCCTACGCGGACCCGACGAACGCCGCCGACGTCTCCGGCGTGGCCCCGGCGACCGTACTGACGGCGGGCTTCGACCCGCTGCGGGACGGCGGCCGGCGGTACGCCGACCAGCTCCAGGGCGACGGCGTTCCGACGCGGTACGTGGAGTACGAGGACGTGATGCACGGCTTCGCGACGATGCTCGGGACGCCCGACCTCGAACGCGCCCACGACGCCGTGGCGGACGTCGCCGGCGACCTCCGCGAGGCGTTCGCGGACTGACCGCTGCCGTCGGCGACAGGCCCTGCTGGGGCGTGCCGGGACCGATAAACCTTCACTGACCCGGCCCCTGTACTCGTGCAATGAGTGAGGAGTACATCGAGGTCACGGGGGCCGAGGAGCACAACCTCAAAGACCTCGACGTCACGCTGCCCCGGGAGTCGCTGAACGTCGTCACGGGGCTGTCCGGGTCCGGGAAGTCGAGTCTGGCCTTCGAGACCATCTACGCCGAGGGCCAGCGCCGCTACATCGAGAGCCTCTCCGCCTACGCGCGGAACTTCCTCGGGCAGATGGACAAACCACAGGTCGAGTCCGTCGAGGGCCTGAGCCCCGCGATCTCCATCGACCAGAAGAACGCCGCGAACAACCCCCGGTCGACGGTCGGCACCGTCACCGAACTCCACGACTACCTGCGGCTGCTGTACGCCCGCGTCGGCGTCCCGCACTGTCCGGAGTGCGGCCGCGAGGTCGGCGAGCAGTCCGCCCAGCAGATGGTGCGACGCATCCTCGAGCTCCCCGAGGGGACGAAGGCCAAGATCGCCGCGCCGGTCGTCCGCGACCAGAAGGGCGCCTTCGAGGACCGCTTCGAGGACCTCGTCTCGGAGGGGTACTCGCGGGTGGAGGTCGACGGCGAGGCCTACGACCTCGCGTACGACGACCCGGACCTCGACGAGAACTACGACCACACCGTCGACGTGGTGGTCGACCGCGTG